>JAESFV010000074.1_pt1 | contig 204267 bp, 179 predicted proteins | sample 9269471 | NCBI WGS metagenome assembly JAESFV01 (sample SAMN14502647, study PRJNA617108) | algae metagenome | isolation source: Symplocastrum torsivum CPER-KK1 and co-occurring heterotrophs from... | place: USA: Central Plains Experimental Range, Colorado | collected 2001-01-01
ATCGGTTCGACTCGTACAGAAGCGGACTTCGCCGCGCACATTACTCAGACCCTTGACACCGACCCGGAAGCTGGGTGGATATTCATCGTTGACCAACTAAATATCCATCAGTCTGAGTCTTTGGTTCGCTTAGTCGCCAAGTACTGCCAACTTGACATTGACTTGGGTATCAAGGGAAAGTTGGGCATCCTGGAATCGATGACCACACGCGCTGCCTTTCTTGCAGATCCAACTCATCGCATTCGCTTCGTCTACATCCCTAAACATACTTCCTGGCTCAATCAAATTGAGTGTTGGTTCAGTATTTTGGTGCGACGGTTGCTCAAACGAGCCAGTTTCACCTCAGTTCAAGATTTATGTGATCGCATTCTAGCTTTCATCGACTACTTTAACCGAACGATCGCTAAGCCATTTCAATGGAAGTTCAAGGGTTATCCAAGAGCTAGCTGAGGTGGTCAGTTACTTCTGCCGCGATGCACTAGTTACATTTCCATTAAGACTCCATCTCAGCTAGCTCCATCCAGCGTTCAGTTGCCGCGTCGATCGCTTTTGTCAAAGATCCCACCTGTTCATAAAGTTGTTGCACCTTTGTAGAAGAACCTGGCGGTGCATTATACAGGGCTTTTTCAACCTCAGCTTTCTCTGCTTCTAGTTGGGCAATCTTACCTTCTAGTTGCTCAAATTCTCGCTTTTCCCAATTTGAGATTCTGCGGGACTTACCATTACTTGAAGATTGCCTGTCTGACTTTTCAGCTTTAGGCAATTCTGCTTTTTTCGCTTGAGAATTAGCACTCTGTTGAGATGCTTCGGCTTCCTCTGCCTGCCTGTAATCTAGATATACTGAGTAGTTGCCAGGATACTGACGCAAGTTGCCGCCTGGTTCAAGGGCAAAGATTCGTTCTACAGTACGGTCAAGGAAATAGCGATCGTGCGAAACGGCAATCACACAGCCGTTAAACTCTTCTAGATATTCTTCCAATACTGCAAGCGTTTGCACATCCAAATCATTCGTCGGTTCATCAAGAATCAACACATTGGGTGCGCTCATCAACACCCGCAGTAGGAACAAACGACGCTTTTCACCGCCTGAAAGCTTGCTAATCGGTGCATATTGCTGGTTGCCAGGAAACAAGAAACGCTCCAACATTTGTGAAGCTGTAATCACTGTGCCATCTGCCGTTTTGACAAGTTCCCCAACTTCTTTGAGGTAGTCAATCACCCGCTGATTTTCATTAAGCGCATCCAGTAATTCTTCTGAATGTTGGTCAAAATAACCGATGTGAATAGTTGAACCAATTTCAACACTGCCTGAATCGGGTTGAATGCGTCCGGTGATGATGTCCATCAGCGTAGATTTACCTGCACCATTACCGCCAATAATACCAATGCGGTCATCAGGGCTAAATTCGTAGGTGAAATCTTTAATTAAAGTGCGTCCACCGTAGGCTTTAGAGACATTCTTTACCTCAATAACTTTTTTCCCAATCCGACGACCAGGAGTAGAAATATCAACCTTACCTTGAACTTGTTTAAACTCAGTGGCTTGCAGATCGTGGACGCGGTCAATCCGAGCTTTTTGCTTAGTACTACGTGCTTTGGGCCCTCGTTTGAGCCATTCCAACTCCCGCCGCAAGACGCCTTGATGTTTCCGTTGACTACTGACGGCTGACTCTTCTGCTAACGCTTTTTTCTCTAGATAGTAAGAATAGTTGCCAGAGTAAGTGTAGAGGTCGCCTCGGTCGATTTCAAGAATGCGATTGGTGACGCGATCTAGAAAATAGCGATCGTGGGTAATCAGGAGAATTGCCCCTCGGTAGCGGTTCAAATAATCCTGTAACCACTCAACCGACACTGCATCCAGATGGTTTGTCGGCTCATCGATCAGTAACACATCCGGCTCGGAAAGCAGAGCCGCCGCTAAGGCGATGCGCTTACGATAGCCACCAGATAAAGTACTAATACGGGCATCGAAATCTTCAATTCCTAACTTAGTCAGGATAATTTTCGCCTTTGTCTCCAGTTCCCAAGCGCCCGTCGCTTCCATTTGTTGCATCACACGGGAGAATCGCGCCATCAGTTGGCTATCCTCTGGAGCGTGAGCTAATTTGTGGGACAGTTCCTCATACTCACGCACCAGCGTCATCTGATCTCCACTGTCTGCAAACACTTGTTCCAAGACAGTGTGATTTTCATCCAAGTCTGGCTGTTGAGGTAAGTAGACAATTCTCACTCCAGAATTGACCAAGAGTTGACCGCCGTCAATTGGCTCTAGTCCGGCAATCATCTTCAACAGCGTAGATTTACCAGAACCATTGGTGCCAATTAAGCCGACTTTATCCGTGGCATCTAGACTAAAACTTGCCTCTTTGAGGATTTCCTTGATGCCAAAGTCTTTTTGAACAGATTGCAGCGTGAAGATACTCATGAGGTGAAATTAACTGAGGCAGAGGATAGAAAAAAGTACAGGTGACTGATTCAATGAACTAGAAGCACCTGAAAACCATTATGAACGCGAAGTTGTTTGACCTGTCTGGGAAGGTCGCTATTGTTACTGGATCGGGGCGTGGACTGGGAAAATGTATGGCTGAGGGTTTAGCCGAGTTCGGGGCAAAAGTTATTATCTGCGACTTGTCTGTGGCAGAGGCTCTTGAGACGGCGCAGGTAATCAATGAGGCTGGCGGTGTTGCTGCTGCGACTTTTGTTGATATCTCTCAGCGTCAAAGCTGTGGGGTAAACCGAAGGAGTTAGTTGGGCCAGTTGTCTTTTTAGCCTCGGATGCATCGTCTTATGTAACAGGTGTAGTGCTGTTTGTAGATGGTGGCTACACAGCGGCTTGACGAGGGATTTTGGCTGTGAAGAGCATAAATTGGGTTTTTTTCGTAAGCTGTCACCCATTTAAGTCGAGAGTACACTAATGAACTCCGATTGGCAGACGCACCAGATATCCTAGTACTAAAGTCACTAAATTTATGGTGATTTCTGTAAGCGATCGCCAAACCTGACCAACAGGCAAAGGGAGTTCTCATGAAGCACAAGAATCTAGGTATCTTCGCATGGCTGGCGCAATGCAGTGTCATCCTCTCAACTTTCTTGCTGTCTGTTGACCTTGCCAATGCCCAGTCTGGCAACCCAAACGCCCCGGAATCAACCCCCACCTCAGTAATTTCCAATCAGGAGCGGCAAGAACTGGAGCAATTGCGAGAAGAAAGGCGCATCAGCGAGCAGGTTCAGGTTGAGGCAAGTCGTGCCTTTACCCGAACAACAACCCTCTTCAACATTATGCTGGCAACCTTAGCGCTGCTTTTAGCTGGCTCACTCGTTGCCTTGTTCCTGTTGCGGCGGGCGGTGATTCGAGAAGTTGCAGAGCTTGTGAGAACGCACCTGAATGAAGTAGGAGACTTGGAAGGTAAAATTAAGAGTGCCAATCAACAAGCTCAAACCCTCCTCCAAGAGACGGAAGAAATTGGCGAGGAGATTAATACTGAGGCAGAAAATTTTCAACAAGAGCTTGGGTCAAAACGAGAACATTTATCCCAGCTTCTCTCAGAAGTATCTCAGTCCAAGAAACAAGCTTTAACTGAACTAGAGGCGCAAATTCAAGAGGCTAAACAAGCGCTAGAAAAATTAGAGTCAGAATTTACGGCGAGAATTACTGAACTGCACATAGATGCCCAGCAACAAAAAGAATTAATTCTACAGAACCTAGAACAACTAAGCGCTGGATTTACCCCAGAACTTGCTGCTATTCAGACAGATGTTCAAGCCCGGAAGAATACCGTCTTACTAAATCTAGAAACATCAGAAATCGAGTTTGCGGCAGCACTCTCGGCACTGCATTCAGATGCCCAACAACAAAAAGGCTTAATCCTACAAAACCTAGAACAACTCAGCACTGAATTTAGCCCACAACTCTCTGCTATTAAGGAAGATGTTCAAGCACAGAAAGATACTGTTTTACAGAACCTAGCCACATCAGAAGCTGAGTTTGCGACTCAACTGTCTCAACTCCAGGCAACTGCTCAACAGCAACGAGATTTAATTCTTCAAAACTTAGAAAAACTCAGCGCAGATTTTGCTCCCGAACTTTCGGTTATTAAGGAAGATGTTCAAGCACAGAAAGATACTGTTTTACAGAACCTAGCCACATCAGAAGCTGAGTTTGCGACTCAACTGTCTCAACTTCAGGCAACTGTTCAACAGCAACGGGACTTAATCCTCCAGAATCTAGAAAAACTCAGCGCAGAGTTTGCCCCGGAAGTTTCTGTCATTCAGGCAGATGTCCAAGCACAGAAAGATACTATCCTACAAAACCTACAAACCTCAGAGAGAGTATTTGCGGCGGCACTCTCTGAACTGCATTCAGATGTCCAACACCACAAAGAGTTAATTCTCCAAAACCTGGAAAAAGCAAACGCAGAGTTTGCCCCAGAACTTGCTGCCATTCAGGGAGATGTCCAAGCCCAGAAAGAGGCTCTCCTACAGAACTTGAAACAATCAGAAACCGAGTTTGAAGCTGGACTATCTGTACTCCAGGCAAATGTTCAACAGCAACGAGACTTAATCCTCCAGAATCTAGAAGCATTAAGCGCCGAATTTACCCCTCAGTTTACGGAACACCAGTCTGATCTTCAAAGACAGAAAGATGCTGTCCTACAGAACCTAGCAATATCAGAAACTGAGTTTGCGGCTCAATTGGGTGAACTTCAGTTAGAGGCGCAAAAGCAACGAGATATAATCCTGCAAAACCTCAGAACGCTACAGACTGAGTTCTCTCCTCATCTGGCTGAAATTCAAGCCGAAGCAGAACAAAAAGCTCAACAGCAGAGGGATTTAACTCTTCAGAATTTGGAGCAATTAGGCAGTGAGATAGCGACTCAACTCTCACAATCGCGATCGCATATTCAAGAGCAGATGGCTCAGATTCTCCAAAATCTGAAAACTCAAGAAACTGACTTTACCACTGAGCTTTCAACCTCACACTCAGGAGTTCAAGAAAAGCAGGCGCAAACTCTACAGAGCTTAGAACAAATAGAGACTCAAGTTACAGCTCAATTTGCCCAACTCCAGTCCCAGATTCAAGAGCAAATGGCTCAAACACTCCAGAACCTGAAAAATCGGGAGACGGAGTTTACCACTCAGGTTTCAGCCTCGCACTCAGGGGTTCAAGAAAAGCAGACGCAAACTCTACAAAGCTTAGGACGAATAGAGACTGAAGTCACAGCTCAATTTGCCCAATTACAGGCACAGGTTCAAGAGCAGATGGCTCAGATTCTCCAGAACCTGAAAACTCAAGAAACCGAGTTTACTACTCAGGTTTCAACGTCGCACTCAGGAGTTCAAGAACGGAGAGAGCAAACCCTCCAGAGCTTAAAACAATTAGAGACTGAGGTAACAACTCAAGTTTCACAATTGCAATCGCAAATTCAAACTCGCAAGGATTTAACGCTTCAGAATCTAGACAAATTGGAGACTACACTGGCGGCAGAGCTTTCTGAAGTTGCCTCAGATGCTCAAACCCAGAAGGAGCAAATCTTGAAGGAACTGGCTGAACTTTCAGCCGCCTCGATTACAGAGGCAGTTGTCCCAGAAGTGACTGAGAAAATCCAAGATTTGACTGAACAACTGGAACGCCTCAAATCTAACCATCCTCAGTTATTCCTGAACCCAGATGATTACGTCAATCAGGGGAATGAGTTATTTTCTCAAGGGCGTTATAAAGACGCGATCGCAAACTATGAGCAAGCCCTTGATATTAAACCCGATCACCATCACGTTTGGTATCAACGGGGTGTTGCTCTATGGGAATTACAACAGTACGAGGAAGCGATTGGCTCATTTGACAAAGCACTTGAACTCGAACCTGATCATGCTGATACCTTGTACTACCGAGGAATTGCATTGAAGGAATTACGGCGATATGAAGGAGCGATCGCAGCTTTCAACAAAGCGGTGCAAATCCAACCTGACGACTACAAAGCTTGGCTGCATCGAGGCATGACTCTGGGACGGTTGAAGCGTCCTGAAGATGCGATCGCGTCTTTTGACAAGGCCCTTGAACTCAAACCTGATTATCATGAAGCCTGGGTCAATCGTGGGGTGATTCTAGGAACCTTACAACGGCATGAGGAGGCGTTCAAGTCCTTTGATCAAGCGGTTCAGGCTCAGCCTGATGATGCTGTGGCTTGGTTGAATCGAGGCTTAGCTTTAGGGACGCTAGAACGATATGAAGACGCTGTTGCTTCCTTTGACAAAGTGATTGAATTCAATCCTGACTCCTTTAAAGCCTGGAACTACCGGGGAGATATGCTTATTAATCTAGAGCGTGATGACGCGGCACTAGATAGCTTTGATCGCGCTTTAGCGATTCAACCGGATTTTGCTAAAGCTTATTACAACAAAGCTGCCTGCTATGCCCTACAAGGACAAGGAAAGTTAGCTGTTGAAAACCTGGAGAAGGCAATCAAACTAAATCCCAGCCATCGAGCAGAGGCAAAAACTGACCCTGATTTTGAGGCAATTGCAGAGGATAGGCGGTTCCGGCAGTTATTCAGGACTAATGGCAATGGCACAAACGGCAAGGCACCAACGGCTTCACCCCCTCCTACTAAGGTAAGGATGAAAGCGACCAGAGAGTAGTTGTGATGTGGCAGAAAGCCGTCAGCTATCAGCTTTTTTGTTTTCCTTGCTCTCTCTAAGAATGCTCAACAGCAGATGAACACTCAGAAGTTGTTGGAGAACCTCGAAGCGATTACGCCAATCAGCACGAGTAAACCTAGCGCCCGACGAAAGTAGTTAACGCCCTCGAATAGCTCCTGCCACGCCCAAGTAAACAAAGAGCCAAAAGCTATTGCGTCTAGACCTGTATGGATGTTGCCACTTTTCACAATTAATTTGAGTACAGTTGCTGTAATTCCAACCAAAAGCGGCAGATTTGGCGGTTGAGCAATAACAATATTGCCCTCACTGTCTCGGAAAGTTTTATCGAATAAGCTATTTTCCATGAATCTAAGCGTACTCGGTTCTGGGATGCTCAACTTTCACTCGTTAGTCGTAACTTTTTAAAACGTTGGGAAGAAATCATCATAACGAAGTGAGAAAGTGGGTTCTTCTGCTTGTCTCAGTCCTTCTCTTGGGAATGGAAGAGAGCGGCGATCGCTTTTTCAATCAACCAAATCAAGAGAAAGGTGAAAGCGGAAGGGACAAAGGTCAGACAGATTCCTTGACCCTTTTTCTTTTACCCTTCGATTGAATTGCCCTAGATTCAAGGGTAAACTCTGGAATCTCCTGGAGTTCACTTTCACTCAAGCTGTACTGTTCACAAACTAAGCTGAGGCGAGTTCCTGGAGTTGTGACTTCATTAACCGAATGAGTCAAATCACCCTGAAAGTAAAGCAACGTATTCAATTGAGGACGGATTTGACCAACTTGGCGTTTGTTGTGGCGTAGTACCAATTCCCCTCCTTGGAGAACTGGTGGCACCTGGACATAAAGGACGCTGACAAGCGCTGGTGGTTCAATAGTTTTGCAGTAGGAGCGCAAACTCCGATCAATGTGGGGGTCTACACGAGAGCCTGTTGTTAGTAGGAGTGGATTGAGATAGAAGGCGTTACACGTTGATTGCAGAGCAACACTCAAATAAGTTTTGAAGAAGGGAAAGCGTTGTTCAACTTCGCCTAATCCTGAGCGCTGAAACACAACTGAAAATCCCTTAGTCCCTACAAAGTCGCGGTTTAGGTTGTTTACTGCAAAGTAAGGGGAAGTGAGAATTTGTCTCTCCAACTTACTGAGGTATTTAAGTGAAAAAGCATTTTGCTGCTGGTTATAGTAGCTCAAGAAATTAAGGGAACGCTGTTAGTTGTAAGACATATGCAATATACGCTCTGTAGGGGCGCAACGCCTTCATTGGTGTTCAATTTAAGAAGAATTGGCAGTTGAAACCGCAGCTACACTAATACGCACCTGCCTGGAGCAGGTTTCAAAAACCAAGGTTTTTCATCAGTCCGCGCAGGCGGACTTGGTTTTTGTAGCCCCGACTTCCAGTCGCCCTCGTCTTAAGTTGACACCAATGAACGCCTTACGCCCTTACAATACTGAGTCACTAAGGAGTAGACGGTTGCTGAAAATTACCCAAGTTGAAGAGAAAAGGCACACTGCGATTTGAGTCACCGCTCATCACTAGGACATTTGGCATCTGAGAACCGCCTTGCCTCCAAGCTTCGATCGCTTCTTTCTGAAGAACTAGCTGACCGCCTTGCGCTCTGAGGGTTTCAGCCAAAAGTCGTTGAGCTTCTGCCCTACCCTTAGCACGATTGATGTCTGCTTGCGCTTCTTGTTCCGCTTCCTGTGCTACATAGACCGCTCTTTGCGCTCTTTGTTCGGCGATTTGTTTCTCCTCAACTGCTTTGGAGAACTCTGGGGAGAACGCCAGGTCAACAACGCTGGTATCAAGTATGATGATGCCGTACTTATCTAAGCGATCGCCTAAAGCCGTATCAAAGTCTTGTTTGAGTTCCTCCCGTTTAGTAATCGCTTCCTCAACAGTTCTTCTCGCCGCCGCAACTTTAAAAGATTCCTGTGTTTGGGGTGCAATAATTTTCGACACGATATTCTGCAACGTGCCTTGTTTCCTTCTAATTTCAACAACCTTGATTGGATCGAGACGGAAGTTGATCGCAAAGCTAGCGGACAAATCCTGCAAATCCTTGGTAGAACTCTGCGCCGGGACTTCAAACTTTTGCACCGTCAAATCGTAGATATCTACAGTTGAAATCAGTGGCGGTTTGATGTGGATGCCCTCTAGTAAAGCTCCATCCCTAGCTTTACCCAAGATGCTGATCACTCCAGCCTGACCTGGGTTGATGATCACAAAGGAACTAAAGCTCAGAAGAAGGAGTGCTGCTGCTAAAATCCCCCCGACTAATGCTTGCCAATTTTGTGAATATTGATTCTTCAAGACCATTACTCCTTGTATGTAGCCACTGGGGACTATTTCCAGCCTAACAATGTTCAGACCAGACTTGCTTGAGCATCGATCTTTAGGTCAGGAGTTAGAAATTGTGGTTCTTCAGATACTAGTTGGCGTTAGAAGCTTAAAAGTTTTTGCAGCAAACCTATCACATAGCGTTACGCTTAGGTCAAAACGACTAAAAACACACTTGTCCTAATTAGATTTTCCCACCCAAGGAGACAACGATGACAGTGACCACATACAATTCTGGTCTAAAAGTCCCTGGTCCTCCTCCAGCACCAATCTTTGGGCGTGCCGCCAATGTGTTTCTCTTCGCCAAAGACTCAATCGGCTACACCCAAAAGCTCTTCCAGACCTATGGTTCAGTCGTCTCCCTAATAGAAGGTGGGGGCACCAATATCTATTCACCGCTTCCCAATTGTCCTGGTACTGTGTTTGCCTATGGATCGGAACTGGTTCGCCAAGTCTCAACCCAGCATGAGATTTACTACAAACATGCCTTATCAGGGAAGTTGTACCGCAAGAAGGACCTTTCACCACGCACTGAACCCCTGAAGCATTTTGGTGTAGGGTTATTTGGTGTCAATAGTGATCAGCACCGACAGCATCGCCAGCTTCTGATGCCAGCCTTTCATAAACAACGGATCGAGTCTTATCGCAACGATATGGTTGCTATCACTCAATCGATACTTGACCAAATGGCAATTGATAAATCTTGTGACATTGCTGAGGTAATGCGACTCCTCACGATGCGTATAGCAACCAAGACGCTATTTGGCTGTGACATTACTGAAAGCGGCGGTAATACCGGGAGACTCATACAGGATGCCTTAAGTCTATTAGGAACACCCGCGATCGCTTTATTGCCCTTTGACTTACCAGGATTGCCCTACCACCGCTTGCTTAATCTGATGGCGCAACTTGACGAAGAGATGCGTGCGATCATTACGCGAAAACGGGCGGCAGACACAGATGAGGGGGATGTACTGTCAATGCTACTGCAGGTTCGTGATGCGGAGAGTGGTGTTGGATTGAGCGAGGATGAACTGCTTGGTCATGTTAGCGTAATCTTTGGTGCTGGTCACGAGACTAGCGCCAATGCTCTGACTTGGACGCTGTTTCTCCTCTCACAGCACCCAGAGGTAGCTGCTGACTTGCTTGATGAACTAGAGAGTGTCCTACAGGGTGAAGCCCCAAGCATCGAGCAGTTGCAACAGTTGCCGTTGTTGGAGCGAGTCATCAAAGAGAGTATGCGAGTCTTGCCACCAGTACCGTGGAATGGGCGTGTCACCTCAAAACCAACTGAACTTGGAGGCTATGCTTTGCCTCAGGGAACAGAGGTATTTGTCAGCATTTACCAGACCCACCATATGCCTGAACTCTATCCCAATCCTGAGGCATTTAGCCCACAGCGCTGGGAGACAATCGAACCTACACCCTATGAATACAATCCCTTCAGCGCTGGTCAGCGTCTATGCATCGGTGCAGCCTTTGCGATGATGGAGATCAAAATTATACTGGCAATGCTTTTACAACGTTACCGACTGCAACTTCTGCCCCAGTCACGCATTGATCGCTTTGGGTTAATTGTTATGGGATCAAAAAATGGGATGCCGATGGTGGTTCATCAGCAAGATCGCCAGTTTGCTCAGGGTGTGGGTGGTGTACGTGGTAACGTGCGAGAGATGGTAAACTTGTCTGAATACTAGACCTCTTCCTAACCTCAAAGTTCTTGGGGGTTAAGTAGTGGTTGTTTGTGCCACTGGGGAAAATAGGGTGATGAGGGAATGGGGAGGTGGGCTGATGAGTGAAAAACTCCCGAAGTTTATGTATATTAACGTGCTACTTCCGTTTCCCGACCTCCCCAACATCCCAAGCTAAAAAACCTACCTTTGTAAGTTCTAGCGAATTGCCAACAAATCTACCCCTAACCAGCCAGAAAACATCTGTTTTTGAGCATCCGAGGGAGATTCCACAGGTACAAGCTGATAGCGGCTGGGTCGTGGTTGTGCCAATTTTACAGGTAGGGTACGCAATTCGTCTTGGTGGAAGACTGTTACTTGGATGGTATCACCAACCTTGTAGTCTTTTAGGCGATCGCTTAAGCTCTCAGCAGTTACTCGTATGGCATCAATCGCTAGCAACTCATCACCTGCATCAATACCTGCTACCCCAGCCGGAGAACCCGCTTCGACAAACTTGATAACCTCCTGATTGTTCTCCGTCTTCACCATTGCACCGAAGAATGGCGCGGCATCGTCTTCCTCGAAGCTATGAAGCCGTAAGCCAAACGGTTGCAGGTACTCATCGAACGGTAACTCGTCAGTACTATCGACGTAATGCTCAAAGAAGTCAGCCAAATCTGCCTGTGCTACCGACTCAAGCACATCCCGCAGTTGTTCGGGGGTAAACCCAATTTCGTCTTTACCAAACTGCTGCCACATTACTGCCATTACATTATCGAGCGATCGCTGATTTTCATGTCGCGTACGGATTAGCAAATCTAGTAAGAATGAAACCATTTCCCCTTTCAAGTAGTAGGAAATCTGAGAATTATCACTATTGGCATCTCGTCGATAAAGTTTAATCCAAGCATCAAAACTTGACTCACTCAGCGGCTGTACCTTACGACCTGGCGTTGTTTGCAAGCGTGTAATTTCTTTACTCAAGCCCTCTAAGAAAGTCTTGGCATCGTAAATCTCTGCCCTCAAGGGGATTATCAAATCGTAGTAACTCGTCGTTCCCTCACTAAACCATAGAGACGTTGTGTAATTTTCCTGCTCATAATCAAACGTCTCCAGCGCTTTCGGGCGAATCCGCTTGACGTTCCACAAGTGAAAGAACTCATGTGCTACCAACTGCATGAAGCGGTTGTACTTCTCCTTATTCCGAAAACCGAAACGAGGGTAAATTAAGGAACAGCTATCCTTATGCTCCAATCCGCCGAAACCAGTAGCAGCAAGATGCAGCAAAAATAGATAACGCTCATAGGGCAAACCCCCATACAAGTCGGCTTCGACCTCAATAATTTTTTTTGTATCCGCAATAATGCGATCGGGGTCAGCGTTGCCTTTTCCCCAGATTGCGAGTTGATGCGGTTTCTCTAGCACTTCAAAGTCATATAGTTGCGCTTGACCAATTTCAAACGGACTATCTACCAACGTGTCAAAGTCTTTTGCCTCAAATGTATTAGTTTCTCCTGAAACAGTTAGTAGAGGTGTTGTTACACACCAATCCGGTTTAGGAGGCACAATCGTTACCCGACTCGGTTGTTGCTGAAAGCCAGGAATGAAGAAGAACAATGCCGCCCCATTAAAATAGCCATGAGTCGCATCTAGGTGATTTGTCCGCACGGACAATTCATTGGCAAACACCCTATAAGATACCGTTATTTCTGAAGCATTCTCTGTCTCAACTTGCCAGTGATTTTTGCCCAGTTTGAGCCAAGGCAATGGCTGTCCTTTTTCAGCCGCCTTAGCGGAGAAATCCTGGAGATGTTTAGCATACTCCCGCACTAGGTAAGAGCCTGGAGTCCAAACTGGCATTTTCAAGTCCAGTACTGATTCCTGCCAACCTTGCACAGTCAGCGTCACCTCAAACAGGTGCGATTCGGGTTGTGGCATTGCCACTTGGTAGGAAATTACTGGTACAGTGCTAGGTACCCCAGTGGGGCGAACGGTTGTTGCTTCAGTCTTCATTTAGCAATTAGCTTTATAGCGATTAAGCTTTTAGATTAGCTAATTGTGGGGGTGGGGGGGAATTCTCAAGAGTAGGTTTCTAATAAACGCCCTCAATTTCAGGGGGAGATGAGGTGAAAAACTCCAAAGTTTATGTGTATTGCCTCCTTATCTCCCCAACGCCTAAACTCGTCCTGCTAGATGAGTCAACTGCTTAATATTAATCAGGTAGAGTGTCTGTTTTTGGGTATCACGTTTAATCCAGCCTTTACTTTCAAGCTTTTCCATGATTTTGCCAGTATCTTCAGCACTGATATCTGTGATATCTGCCAAATCCTTGTAGGGAATGTTATAGATTTCCATCCCCCGCTCAGTAGGTTGACCATAGTTTTCTGCCAAGCCAACCAGTGTACCCACTAACTTCACAGCAGGCGGCTGATGCCGTCGTTGAAAGCGGAGATTTGTCTGACGTAGCCGCCGCACCATCAGTTGCAACATCCGGTGGTGCAATTGCGGGTCTTTGAAGAGGGTTTGAATAAAGCGCTGAGCAGAAACGCTTAGTAACTGTACGTCAGATAAGGCAATGACATCGTTTGAGCGGGGAGACTCATCGAGGATTGCCATTTCACCGAAAAAATCACCCCGACCCAAAATCGCCATCGTAACAACGTTATCTCCATAGAGGCGCCGAACTTTGACCCAGCCGGAGACAACAAAGTAAACGGCGTTTCCCCAGGCATCTTCCATTAAGACAGCTCTATCTGATGGGTACTCGTGTTCGACGACAACAGACAGGAGCCATTCTAATGTCTCTGGGTTAGCTGTGTTAAATAGTGGGAAAAGCTCATTAAAAGCTTTAGTCTGCATGAAAAGTCTTTAAAGATAAAAATCTGAGGATGCAAAAACCGTGATAGTCCGAGACTCGTGTGACGCTTTAGAAGATTCCAGCTTGGCATTGGCTGCGTCTATAACCAACTAAAGATAGCTGAGCTAAGGGGCTATTACCATTAAACTCAGCGAGACTGTCACCAGCCCCGCTGGTCTTCAAAACCGTGCGTGAAAGTTTCCCTTCACACGGCTCCTTGATAATTTGGTGTCTGTCACACACACCTCATTGCCCATTTCCCATTGACCATTTCTAGCTTTCTGGGGGGCTTAGGCTCGGCACTGTTACAGCCGGATTTGTTGCCGGGACTGCCATCGCTGGCTGTCTTTATATCGTGGCAATGTCTGTGAAGGAGTTGCCAATTATCGTATTTATCCTTTCCACCTTTCGATTTCGGGATTTTATGGTTAATCTCCATCACCTCTTCCTCGCGGAAGTATAAGTTGCACCGGGCGCATTTCCCTTTTTGTTTCTTCAAGAGCATTGCTACTCTCGTTGGCATCTCAGGGTTTTCACCTTTTCTTTTGCTCCAATAGACTAGGTTTCCGTCGTATGGAGACGCTTCGCCTTTAACTTTTACATGACGAACTATAGGAGTTTTGGCATGGTCAAGTAACCGGAGAGGGTTATTTCCCTCCCTGGTCGCGAAGACCCAGTTATCGCCGCCTATGGTTATCCAATAGCGCTTAACCACATCCCCCATGTTCTTTTTGGGGTGGCGGCGTTTTGCCCAAGCACGAAGCTTTTGGTACATGAGGTTATCTAATTCTGCGTAAGTTACCTTGCTTACCACAGTTGAGTAGTAATTAGCCCAACCCCTAATGATTGGATTGAGATGTTTAATAAGCGCCGATTGGGGCGCTGCCTTATGGCGGCTAATTACGTCCGCAATTTTGTCGTAATGTACCTTTACTTTCTCTTTACTTGGGGTGATGATGGTTTTAATGCCAAGTAATTCTCCGTGTGTACTTTTACCTGTGTGGTATTTACCTACAGGGAATTGGCGTATGTTGAAGCCGAGGAAGTTAAATCCCGGCTTCTCATTTTCCACCGGATTAAGGGTGTGAGCCAATCGGGTCTTACTGGGTTTTAATTCCAAACCCATGTCTTTTAACCAGTCAGAGATAATCACCTGACATCCTTGGACTACGGTTATGTCTTCGTGGAGAATGACGAAGTCGTCGGCGTATCGGATAAGACTTACGCTGAATTTTCTATTAATTAGGCTTATACCCAACTTTAGTGACCCAACATATTCTTTTATCCGTTCTTCCATCCCGTGGAGGGCAATATTGGCAAGTAGTGGCGATATGACGCCACCTTGCGGTGTACCCTCGGATGTGGGAAACAGCTCTTTGCCATCCATTACTCCCGCTTTTAACCAAGACCTGACTTGCCGTCTTAGGGTGGGGAATGTATTTAATTTTGCGAGCAGTTTCTCCTGGTTGATGCGGTCAAAACATTTTGCAATGTCTGCGTCAAGCACGTATTTCGATTTGACGTTGATTGCCTTGAAAATTGCTCCAATCGCATCGTGACATGAGCGTCCTGGTCTGAACCCGTAACTGTTAGGTTCAAATCGCGCTTCCCATTCTGGCTCTAAAGCCAGTTTGACTAACGCTTGCAAGGCGCGGTCTTTCATTGTAGGTATTCCCAAGGGTCGTTTCTCTTCCGTTCCGGGTTTTGGAATCCATACTCTCCGGGTTGGACTTGCCTTGGTTCCCAGGTGCAATTTATTTACAAGTTCAAGACGTTGCTTTGGGGTCAGGCTTTTCAGCCCATCCACACCTGCCGTCTTTTTCCCTTGGTTATCCTGAGTCACTCTACGAACCGCCAATGCACTTGCTGACCAGGATTTCATCAGCATCTTTTGGAGTTTGCGAAGTGCTTTGATATCGCCACGATTAGAGGCTTGATAGATTCGCTTTTGGAGCTTATACACTCGTTTTTCCAGCTTTCGCCAGTCTATCGAGCGCCATTCCACCATCAGTTGTTGAGACTGTGTTTTAGACATATTTACTCTTACTTGGACTCTATCTTCCAAATCACCGTGGGAACGTCAGCATATCCAGGGCATTACCCCTAGCATTCGCTTCTTTCCCAATCTTTCCTGCCCGTTGTATGCGGTTAGCACCTGCTCTCAGTATTCGACCTCCGAGAGAACATACGGGAGGTTACTTCGTTCCGAATGACCATACTATGTACCTTTAGAGTGACACTGTTCGCCGGGTTTTAAGGGAAGTGCTTGTTAGTCGAGTAGCAAATCGCCAACTCCCTATCCTTAACCTTTTTTGGTTCCAGCCTGTCAGCCTTATTTGGCTGGTTTGGAATAACGACGATTCAATCGTGTCTTCAAGCCGAGGCATTTACTCATGTGTACTTTGCTCGATGGGTACCGGATTAGGCTTCCAGTATTGCCACCTTTTCGCCCCGCTTCAGGCGTTGATGGCTAGTCGCAAACCTGGGGGTGATGCTTTCACTCCTGCACCTGGAGGGAGGGTCTTGCACCCTCATGGTCATTCAGTTATCGTGGTTCTGATGGCTTGCGCCTCATTTACCAATCCCGTCATCCCTAAGTATTCCTACTTATTTCGACGGAACGAATCGCACTCCTACGCTTCCCATTACACCACACCAGGCATAGTAGTACTCAATTTTCCTGTGGTCGGTCACGTTGTCTGTAATTTTTGAGCAGTTGTTTAGCAGTAGGATTACAGCGGTGATGCGGTTAGCATAAGGAGTTCGTATTGTTCGTATTAAAAAAGCGATCGCATATATCCAATCACCCCACTAGCCTTACAACTTGATTGCCATCACTCGAATTCGCTTGTAGTCAGCAAACCAAGTTCCCTCCTGATACAACGTTGGACGTAACTGATTTTCAATATTCACTAAAACCTCTGTCTGCTTGTCAGCCGGAATGATTTGCAAAAAGCTATTGCCAAACATTTTGATCCAATTTTGCATCCCTTGATCTCCATCATCCAACAGGGTCGGGCGTTCAAAAAGAGTAGCAAAGGTCAACTCTAATCCTTGTTGTTCCAGTAACGTTCCATATTCCCCAATACTAGGAAAATACCAGGGATTCATCGCTTCATCAACGGGATAACCGACAGCCTCCATAGCGTTGGAAATCGCCCTAATAACGGCATTAACGTTACCCTTGCCACCAAACTCAGCAACAAAACGCCCTCCTGGTTTCAGCGCACGCTGGATACTTGCGATAACCTTTTCTGGTTCTTTAATCCAATGCAGTACAGCATTGGAAAATACTGCGTCAAATTGTTCTTGAAATTGCAAATCTCTTGCATCCGCTACTTCAAACCGTAGGTTGGGGTAATGCTGACTTGCTTGCTCAATCATTGTTGAGGCGCTATCAATACTAATGACTTCCGCCCCAGACGCTGCAATCTTGTCACTCAGATGACCTGTTCCGCAACCAAGGTCTAGAATAGATTCTCCAGATTTTGGAGATAGCAACTCAACCAAGCTTGTACCGAACTGGGAGACAAACGAATGCTTACTATCGTAGAGTTGTGCATCCCACTGAGTCTCAAGTGAGGTTGGGGAATTGCTAGCGGTTTGGCTATCCATACGGATTAATCTCTCTACATCGTAGAAAGCACTACCGTACCACGAGTGCCTCATGATGTTACAGGCGTTTCGTCTTCTGGACAGGACAAGAAGGGATACCCATTTAGATTATGGATTTTGACAACTTTCTCACAAAAGCGAGCGCCAATAGCTGGACTCTCACGCTGAGAGTATTGCCAGAAGCTGTCTCTTATGTTTCTAAGAAATTATGTAAAGTTTTGTAGTCAAAGCCTTTTTGTAGCTTTTGTTACAGAATTTTCTGGTATAGTTATAAATGTAAGGAAAAAAGAATCTAACCAAGCCTCGTTAAGGTAATCGGAGAATAATAAAATGTCTACTCAAGAACAAGCTCGCGCCCTAATGATGCGTCATCACCACATCATCAAAAATCGCCAGCAATCTATGCTTGGTCGCGCTGCCGCCGAAGTAGGCATGGAAATGGATACTGTGGACTACTGGAACCACATTCAAGGTAAGCCGCATCCTAGCTTCAGCGCTACCTATGATCGTAGTAACGCTTCACTCAGCTAGGTTGACTACCGATTGTAGGGTTCAAAGCTAGTCTCGTGGTGGTACTTCTGAGTCATGTGTAACCCCACTGAACCTTGAACAATTCTTAAAAAAATATCAATAGGCAGCAAGGCGTTTTTCTTAAAAGAAGGACGCCTTGAATTTTTTGAGCAGTGCCTCAGCCTACAGAATTGAACTCTTGAACACTCCTTATATTTTGAGTAAACCGTTCACGACTTGCTCTACCTGTTAAAGCTCAGCAAAATGACAGCGCTTTACCTGATGGAAAAGCAGCCTGACAGGACTTGGCGGATTAATGGCTGTTATTTGGTTCCTGTCGAGAGAGGAACAATCTGATCAGCTTTTAAGAGATGTTGCGCTGAACTTGCAACATTTGGTTGCCGCCCTTTTGAAACTCATAGGACACTTGGTGAATTTCTACGTTATATCCCTGTGCTGTTAACTCTTTTATTACCAACGGTACTAAAGGTGATAGTTCTGTAGAAAAATTATTCAGCAAGGGAAAAATTCGTACTTGTGTTGCAACGCGGCATAGTTCTCGGATTGAAGCAAGGTGAAATTCTTGCGAAAGTAGATCAGAATAGGTAAACAGCAAATGCGAGCAAAGCGCTAAATCAAAGAGATCGCTATCGAATGGCAGCGTTGGCAACTCAGCAGTAATGTAGCGTCCTTGCTGAATTCCCAACGGTAAATCTTCTAAGAATTTTTGCATCGCTGACATCCTGATTTGCCCTAGATGTTCGGGTGATTGGATATCCTGCCAAACGAAGTCTTCACGAGTTGCCTGAACGCCGTCTATTACAGATTGGTAAGTATCTTGAATGCGCTGGGCAATTACACCCGCAGAAAACTGATAAATTGGGTCACAGGAAATAACCTCATACCCTTGGTGCTTCATTTCAGCATTGAAGCTAGCAGGGCCACCCGCACAGTCAAGAATATTTAATTGGAGATCGTCAGGAGTCAGATTGAACATCTTGACATATTCCTCCATCGAACGACCCCAGGGAATCACTTTCTCAAGCTGGAATCCCATTTGATTTTCTAATTGCGATCGCCTTGATGAATAGTACCCCTCTTCTATTTAACTATTAATCAGATAGAAAAGAATAACACAGTTAAAAATCAAGCTGTATCCATGTAACAGCACGACGCTACTCCTGAAAAAATAGCAGTTTATTACTTTAGTACAGATTTTAAGAAAAAAGCGATTCCTCGCACTGTAAGGCAATCGCATTAGTCAAAGATTTATTGAAAAAACTGCCAACAAAAACGGATTTGTTTAAGTGTTGCTCAATTATGTCGCGATCTCATCTGTCAACGGTTCTGGCTGTCCCTCTTCAGGAACTCGCTCAATTTCGATACCGAACGTACCTTCAAAACCAGTTCCTACAACATCAAATTCCCAACCATCAGCGACTATCCTCATTTCCTGCTCATTCGTTGGCTGGAATTCGTCTAGAGCAAACTCTTCACCTGTATGGAGGTAAAGCTTTAAGTTAGGTGATAACAGAGCACGAACGTAGTAGTGCTTGCGGAAGATCAAGTTATCGGAAAAACCAATCCCAAACAAATCACGTTCGCCAACATAGAAGTCTAGCCGCATCACCATGTCCTTAATGGTAATGCTCTCGTCGTTGATAATCGGCAGGGTGTTCAGGTAGCCCTCCCAGATGAGCTTGTTGTCATCTGCCCAAGGGAAGGCAATGTTGCGATCGCTCAAATCAACATTACGAAATGGTCCATAGCAGTTTTCCGCTTCCGCACTTTGGTGGAAAAGCTCAAAATCTACACGGCGTGGCTTGATAGAAACCCCCAGGAAGAATTCACTCTTACCAAACAAATCTTGACCACGGGTAATCTTTCCCCGTACCAAGCGTAACCGTACCCGCACATTCCCAAAGAAAAATCGCGTTGCCACCTCAAAGGACTCACGGGCTGTAATTAGTGAATCAATACCTCCATGGCACTTGTGAACAAAAGTTCGCGGTGCCCCAGGAATCTGAGCAAACGCTTGCTTTACCAACCCGTCACTCCGGTTGTAGTTTTGTCCATATTCACCCCCAGCAGAGAAGACACGGTTCAGCATGATAGCGGGGGTCATGCTGTAAGAACGGTAGTTAGTGCCAACAACCGTTAGCAACCGTTCTACTGGGAAGTGGTCTTGAAAATGCTTATAGGATGCACGATTGTTTTCGTCAGCTTGAAACTCAGGACTAAAATGCTCAAATTCCTTTTCCGCTTGAATACCAATCCAATCTTTGAAAATTTGAAAGGTGACACCTTGGTGTGGCGTTCCTAAAGTGACAATTTTGTTGATGTAGTCCTCAGCCTTGCGGTTACTGTCTGGGTAGGTACACTGCACTGCCTCGCGAACGAGTAGCCCACCCATAGAATGAGCAATGATATTGACCTTGGGTCTAGTACCATCCTTGTCTACTGCCAGTTCGCGAATAAAGTCGATCAGCCGAACCAGTGCTTGACCGTATGTCTCAAAAGTCCGGTCATTGAGGTCGTAGTAGCGAAATACCCAGAATGTGTGCCGCAAATCTTCAATAGTCTTGATCAGATGTAGCGCCATGGCTGGATCGATCACAACTTTGTCGCCACTGAAGAATTCTGGATTAAAATGCTTGAGTGCCTCTGGAATAAGCGCTGGTTCTGTCACTCTATTTGAGTAATATCCCACCACATTAGTAGCGTCATGATAACGCCAAGACGATTTCATCAGCCGTAGGATTAGTCCCTCATAGATGTAGTTTTCCCCGCGCTTATGAGGATAGACGGTGCCGTTGTTAAATCCCTGATAAGCAACCCTCTTCTCATCATCAGTGTTGAAACCGCCAAATCCGCGAATTAAGATTAGCGGCAAGGTACGGCGCGTGGGTACAGACATGGTTTCCTCCAACTGCATCTCACTTTTGATTATTAATCGTTACCCGTGACAGTTTTCGCTTTCCGGATTTTTTTAACGGATATGTGCAACTGCATCACTTCATTATTGAGGGTCTTTATTACAAACCTACCCTTAAAAGCCTCCAGTGCCTCCCCTGCTCCCCCCGCCTATTTTCTGAGAAGTAGTGCAAATAACTAAAAAAATTGGATCTAACTAGGCATAGGCTAAGCTATTCGTCATAGTTCTAACTAAGGCTGCTTTCATTGTGAGGCAGCAACTCTTGTTGTATGTCACGGACACCTTTAAGCGAAGGACGCAGTAGTGTCCCGCTAGGCGATCGCGTACAGCGCGCCGATGAAAATAGCAAAATGATTTTGCAGGCATTACCAATGCTGCGGACTAGCGATCGCATTGAGCATCTGCCACTAATTCTGGTCGGCCCAATCTTGCGGCGTACAGAGAGTAATGCTGTGACAGTTTGGATTGCTCTCAAAGAGCCTCGCGAAGTCACTCTGAAAGTTTACGCGACACAGGACAACGGTTCTACAATCAAAACTGTGTTACTCGAAGGTACACGCTCCACTGTGCCACTTGGTAAGTATCTGCACATTGTTGCCGTCACCGCGAAGCCAGTGAATGAGGAGGAGACGGAAAAAGTTGACTTTTTTACCCCCTCCGGCGTATTAAAATCTGGACAAATTTATGCTTACGATCTAAGTTTCGGTAGCCAGGAACAGAATCTGGCTCAAGCATTACAGTTGGCGATACCTTCTCCCCCAATCACAGTCAGCTATTTTGAGCATCAGCTACCCACCTTTGCCATGCCACCGGAAGACTTAAATCACTTACGGCTGGCTCATGGTTCCTGTCGGAAGTTACACGGTGGTGGACACGATGCCTTACCAATTCTAGATGACTTGATTGAGCATTATGCTGAGGAGCCAAATTCCCGACTGCATCAGCTATTTTTCACGGGTGACCAAATCTACGGTGACGACGTTGCTGACCCGTTGCTGTGGCTAGCCACTGATGTCGGTGATACTTTGCTCGGTTGGGAAGAAAATTTGCCTTTTCAGATCCGACCAACTGATGGCTATGAAAGCAGGAAACCGAGTGAACTTAAGCCTGGAAAACGCACTGACATTGCCAAGGATTACGCTGGGCTGACAGCGATGCTGCTCGATACTCCAGAGGAATCGAAAAGCCACCTGTTTAGCTTGGGTGAATACTTCACCCTCTATATGCTTGTTTGGTCGCCGATTCTTTGGCCCGATCGCTTTCCGAGGGGTAAGGATATCCACAAAGACCCAAAGTTGGCAAAGCACTGGGATCGTGAAGCCGTTTTGCTGAAAGAGTGCTTTAGTGAGCTTTGGAAAGTCCGACGGGCAATGGCAAATGTGCCAGTTTATATGATTTGTGACGACCACGACTTGAGCGATGACTGGTACCTGAATCGTGCTTGGTGTGAGAGTGTGTTGGGTAAACCACTGGGTAAACGTGTGGTGCAAAATGGGCTGTTAGCCTACGCTGTGTTTCAAGCCTGGGGAAACACCCCCGACCAGTTTCAGGAAGGACGACCGGGTGGCAACTTGCTGAAAGCGGCAACACGTTGGTCAGCATCGGCAGGAACCGATGAATCTGCCTTAGGGGAGATTGCTAAGTGCCTCGGACTTCCTGCGGTGGAACCGGAAACTGGTTTGCCAAAGTTTAAGCTTGATGAAGATGTTTTGGTCATGGATCGAGATTATCCAGATGGGACACAACCGATCGAGTGGCATTACACCGTCCGAAGCTTCAAGCATGAAGTGATTGTGCTTGACACTCGAACTTGGCGAGGCTATCCACAAGGTTCTGAAGGAGCGATCGATCCCCCCATGCTTTTGTCCCCCTCGGCTTTCAGAAAACAAATTCAAAAGCCTTTAGAGTTTACCGATCAGCTTAACCAAACCCATGAGTCAGACATTGAAGCCACATTTATCGTTGTACCTACCAATCTCGTAAGCCTACGAATTATTGACATAGTTCAACAGTGGGAGCTGGAGAAAGGCAATGTTTTCGACTCGGATGTAGGTGATGCCTGGAATTTGCATGAGGTGGCATTATCGAGGCTGTTGGCTGAATTATTCAAGCGACGGCAGCAGGTGGTAGTGCTATCCGGTGATATTCACTTTGCGGGGGCGATTCGCATCAGTTATTGGGCACGTCGCCATTTTGAACCACCAAAAGGAGAGCCTAATTCCGCACTGATAAACGTTCAAGGTCGAGGAGCACAAAACGAGGAACAGCGCCCCTACCCAAATGGACAAGTGCTTGCCCAACTGACGGCAAGTGCCTTCAAAAACAGCGAGTTGAAGACCTATTTCATCCACACTAGAGCAAAATCTCTTGCCCCGGAACAACCCCAAGATTGGGCAGGCTGGAATGAACCGCCAGAACTCGTTGAAATCCAAGTCACACAGGAAAGTGTAAGAGTGATGGATGTTGAGCTTCCCCCAACGGGTGCTGTTGTACGGCAAATCTTGGGAGCGCAAGGTAACTGGGGCATTGCCTGGGAAATTGCCCTCAAAGACGCTCAATGCCTCCCTGACTGGCAATACCACGTTGAGTGGCTTAAACGCGGGAAAGCCACGCTTGCACCTTGGGAAGGTAAGCCGGGTTCATCAGCAGCATCTAAGGAAGAAAATCCTGGATTGCTTACAGGGTTGGGAAATTGGCTAGCAATGCTTTGGCGGAATCCGTGGATTCAAGAAGGGGAAGAAGTGATTGGGCATAGCAATTTTGGTGTGATTAGCTTTGAATGGTCACCCAAGAATGACAAAGGGAAAGCTGTCATTCAGGATAGCTTTTGGCGACCGCCTTGGAAACCCCGCAGTGTCGTCTACAGCCGATACTATGTCCCACTGCGTGTTGATGATAATGTCCCACCTTTACCGAAGGTTGTTTCGCCAAGCCTATTGGGAACACGAAAGGAAGGCTTTCGTGATTCAGCTAAAGGACAAGACTTCCAGAGAGCAACGAACAAGTAAACAAACCTCTGGAGATTTAGAAAAGAGATAACGACACTTTCGGGTGTCGGGTGTATGATGTAGGAGAGGTTGAGTGTAGTAATCCACGCCAAGTGGTAGTAATTCCCGTACACTTACCCAAAAAAGCTTGCACTCTCTTCCTTAGATGCGCTACAAGAGTAAATGTCTGCTTCCTTGCCGTGCAGAACTCTACGAACCGGCGCAATACAAAAATCAGGAAGCATTTTAGTTCAAGCATTTGCAAAAGTTATTTGAAAATTATTGAGAGTATGACTCAGCAATTAGTTACTCACCCAATGGTGAAGTTTCAGCGTCAGGTGTATTCACTCGTTGAATCTAAGATTATTAAGCCAAGCGATAGCCTTTGGAAAATCGCCCTTCTCTATGGGGATGAATGGTCTTACTGGAAGAAGGAACTGATTGACTTTGGTTTTACCATGCAAGACCCGATCGCGGATTTACTCGCAGTAGAAGCTTGGGACGAAGAATAAGTTAGCGGTTGGCTAACTTGAGACATCATCGATTCTTCAAGCTAGGTGCGAAACGTGACGCTGATACTTAGCGACAAGCCGCTAACGCTTTCGACAGTTCTTTCGCTGTCTGGTAGCGATCGCGAACTTTGGATTCACACACTCGTTCAATCACTTCCCGCAATTGGGGAGTGATTGTCGGGATTGTTGAAACATCAAACCCATATCCAGAACCACGCTTTTTGTAAAACTTTAAAGGCATCACGCCTGTCAGTAGAAAAATTAGCGTCGGACCAATCGCATAAAGGTCAGATTGAGTCACGGGATTACCTCGGTCTTGTTCTGGGGAACTGTAACCCTCAGCACCAATCCGTGTCCCAGGAGCCGTCCCAATCTCTTTGACAGCGCCAAAGTCTAGTACCACCACTTGATTATCGCGATGGCGAACCATCAAATTAGCGGGTTTAATATCCCGATGAATTAAAGGCGGGTTACAGGAGTGGATGTAGTCCAGAATCTCACAGGCCTGAATCATCCAGTCAATCGCTTGTGGCGGTGCTACAGGACCAGAAACCAAAACGCGCTGCTCTAAATCCTGACCATGGATAAGTTCCATTGCCAGATACTTCTTACCCCCTTCGACAAAGAAATTGTAGTACTTAGGAATTCCTGAATGGCTGAGTGATTTTAGCGTGCGAGCCTCACGTTCAAAGAGTTCTTGTGCTTTTGCCACTTGCGCCATATCAGCGTTCATTTCCTTAAGCACCAGTAGACTAGGGCGCCCCTTGATGCAGCCGCCTTTGTCCCAAGCGAGATAGGTCGTACCCATTCCCCCCTGTCCCAAAGTCCGTAATACCTGGTATTGGTGAATGACTTTCTGGATTGGCACCAACGGTTGACCGCAGTGAATGCAGAATAAGTTCGCTGGTGGATTACCCGTGTGGGTGCATAGGTTAGGCTTTTGTGAGAGAGTTGGCCATTCCTCTTCTTCTTCTAGAGGCAGAGGCACAGGAGAGGAAGTCGGAGGAGTTGTTGATTTGTGGTTTTGAAACTTCAGCATTGGTCCCTCACGGGCAAGTCGAATCAATGCTTCATCCGGGACTAAACCTCGTGATACCAAAATGCCATTGAGGAAGGTTCCATTGGTACCCTGATTGACCAACTGCCATAAATCCCCGGATTGGGACGAACTAACCCTAAGTTCCACATGATGTCGTGAAACTAGAGGGTCATTCAGAATGACATCATTATCAGGAGAACGACCAATCCGGATAATTGACTGGCTATCGAAATTCCACTGTTGCAGAGGGGTGGATGCCTGAGGATGTAAGAGGGTCAGCGTGACCATAGCTTCGCCGAGACGGGGAACTGGGAACTAGAAAAGTAATAGGCGATGGTGGAACGAGGAATTTCTTGCCCATAGCCTATAGTTCATAGTCCATAGCCCATAGCTCATCACCCCAATCTCCATCTCCTACGACTAGAGTAATTGTTGTTGATCAAAGTTTGGTCGTACCTTCACCCGGATTAACACAGCCGTGATGTTATCGTGACCATTGTGTTTATTGGCGAGTTCGATTAACTGAAGGATACCCTGATCGAGGTGGGCACGAGAACTGAGTAAGGGGGCGAGGTGACTTTGCCAATGCGTTTCTATGAAATCATTATCCGACAGACCGTCGGAACATAGAACAAACAACGTGTCTTCATTAAGCTCCAAAAACTGGACATCAGGATTGATGAACTGTTCGCTGCGGGGTCCTAAGGCTTGAGTAAGCTGATAGGCATCAGGGCGAGAATAAGCAATTGCCTGTTCCACTCCCCGCTTCATTTCGCGTTGACCCACCTCATGGTCTACTGTGATTTGCTCTAAGCCCCGCTTGCGGGTCAAACGGTAAAGGCGGCTATCTCCCACATGAGCAATCATGGCATTAGTGTTTTGAATCAACACCATTGCTAACGTTGTGCCCATACGACCATTGCCAGAACGGGCGTTTTGTTGATTGACATCATAAATTGCCTGATTGGCTAGCAGTACCGCCTCACGGACACTGTCTTCTGTAGGTAGCTGCTGGTCTTGCCAATTGTCTTGGAAATAACGCTTGATTGTCTCAACCGCCATTGCACTAGCAACTTCTCCTGCGGCATGACCTCCCATGCCATCACAAAGAACATACAAGCCATGAGCTTGTACAGATCGACCCATTGGGCTTTCCTGCTTTTTGACTTGGGTGTGGATGCCAAAGCAGTCCTCATTATGCTCTCGTTGCTGACCGATATCTGTGCAACCGGCATCATCCAAACTCAGCAACTGCATTGGCAAAATTACAGTAGCATCACCATCATTGTCACTGGCGTTATTGAAAGGAGATTTCATCGTCATAGGCGTTCCCCCCTCATCTGCGATATTTATTGGCATCGGGCTATCTGATTCGTCCCAAGCAGAATCCGGGGATTGAGCGACTGTTGGGCTTGACGATTGCTGTTCGTGGGCAATTGCAAGCAATTGCGATCGCAGTTCATCAACGGTTTTGATTTCATTCGTACATAACTGCCGGAAAACCGCCCCCAAAGAAGTAAATTGTGTCTTCTGGGACTGACTAAATAACTGCTGCCACAGTTGCCCCAAATCTTGAAGGGTCAGTTGTTGCTCGCTTGGTTCTGGATACAGGCGTACTAGACCCAGCACTTGGTCTTCATCTACCCGGAGATTTTCTATCTCCAAAAGACTCTGACGACAATGCCAGTGTTCTAGTGCCTCCCACAATTCGGCAATTTCACCAAGCCAGTATAAAATCTGCAACGTAGAGAGCTGTTCGTTGCCCCATAAGTCACTTAGCAACGTCCACTCAGAGCGGTCTTCTAGCAGCACAACGGCTTGTCCATCCTGTTGCCATGCATCATGAACTTCTGGCAGCGTTGGGTAGTACGATTCTTTAAGAGCAAGATAGGGTTGTGCGATCGCTGGAATGCCAAGGGCTTTCCAGGAATCTGAGTGTATGTTCGCCGATTTGCCACCTAGCCCCTCAAGTTTCTGCGCTTCACTGGGTTGTTGTTCGAGCAGCGCTTCTAAGGGTGATTGCTGGAAAGGTTGACAATCCAGGACTTGAACAGCTGTACCGTAGCGGGTTTCGGCAGCCGCCGCTATCTGTTCTAAGCTTAAGGGTTCTAGCAGTCGGTAGCGCTGTTGAGGGTCTAGATAGACAGTCGTTGGTGTGCCAGAAGCTACCTCGCTATGATTGTTGTCATTGTTAACCGGTTCAGCTAAATCTGATGGAAGTGAACTTGGCGTTTGCGAACCTTCTTCATTTGCCGTCGCCTCAAGCGGTTCTACAGGTGAGAGGGGAATAGATTCGACATCCGGGGGGTTCACGCCCATTTGTGGGGAACTAGAGGTCGATTCATGCCCCTTTGCCTCCGAATCAACGGGTTCCTGTAACGGTGATACCTCTGTTTGGTAGGTGTTATCCGTTACTGACTCTAGCGCCTCAAGGGGCACCGCTTGAGCATTGGTAAGGGGGGAGAAAGACTCTAGGTCTTTTGCAATAATCGCCCACCAAACCGTTCCCGTGAACTCCCCACAGTTGTGGCAAGTCGCGGCATTCACTGGGACTTGAGTCCCACATTCATGACAAGATTTATGGGTCAGGGAAGTTCCACATCGTTGACAAAACTTATTAGTATTGGGGTTCTCGAACGGACACTGGGGACAAAGTAACATAATGGAACTTCCTCAATTCCTGTCAATATTTTTAAATTTTGGTATATAAGCTAACTGCCATCTAGTTTGCCACGTCAGAATCGAAGGTTGCAGCTTTTGGGGTTGGTTGCTGGGTGTATGAGTGTAGAGGGGAACTAAAATCCCTCAGTGGTAGTACTGGATTTAGTTTGTCATAGCTGATGCAGAGGTTCTAGTTCTGCTGGTGTGAGATCACGCCACTGTCCTGGTTCCAAACCGTCTAAACGCAGATGAGCGATGGCAATCCGCACCAGTCGCAATGTAGGAAACCCTACAGCGGCTGTCATCTTCCGTACCTGACGGTTCCGTCCCTCCGTTAAGGTTATCTCCAACCAAGCCGTTGGCACCGTTTTACGGAAGCGTATCGGAGGTTGGCGCTCCGGTAGAGGGGGGTGGGTTGGGAATAGTTGCACCAACGCAGGTCGTGTACAGTAATTTTGAATTACTATACCCGCGCGTAACTGGTTCAAGGCGGCTTCATCAGGAATACGTTCTACCTGTACCCAGTATGTCCGAGGATGACGAAACCGTCGATCTGAGAGTCGATGCTGTAAGCGTCCATTGTTCGTCAACAGCATTAGCCCTTCACTATCCCTATCAAGGCGTCCCACTGGGTAAACTGAGGGTACTGGAATGTAGTCTTTGAGTGTAGCGCGATCGCTTAGTAATGAGCCACAGCCTTGCTGAACTTTACCGACGTTGTCAGTAAACTGGCTTAAAATATCGTAGGGTTTATGGAACAACAAGTATCTATACACATTGTTTGAATCTAACTTTCGCTATGGTCTACCTATAGATAGAGAGACTTTCAATTGGACTCAGTATCCGTTGAAACAGGAGAATTATCATTAAACCGTTGCTGGTCATAGAGATAAAGTGTGCGAATCGGGTAAGGGATGTTAATCTCTGCTTGATCAAAAGCTTTTTTGATCGCAATAATCGCTTTTGTCTTGACTTGGCGCACCTGTTTTTGCGGCGGTAATGTCCAGTACCGCACGACAAAATCGATCGAGCTATCGCCAAAACTCACCAAATCTATTTCCGGCGCAGGAGTAGACACAACTCCATCTACACCCATTATCGTGTGTTCTAAAAGCTCGGTAACCTCAAGTAGAGATGTATTGTAATCAACACCTACCCCTAAATCTGTTCGGCGATGCTCATAAGCCGTCCTGACTTGCACCGCTGTGGTAAATACGGTTGAATTGGGTAATAGTACGCGCTCTCCCTGATAGGTACGAATTTGTGTGCAACGAATGTTGATCTGCTCTACTGTACCTTCATACCCTTCAATAATCACCTGATCATTAATCCGAAACGGTTCCTGCAATAGCAACAGTACACCTGCCAGGAAGTTCTTGAAGATGTCTTGAAACGCAAAGCCAATTGCGACAGAACCCAACCCCAATGCCGCAATAATGTCACCGAGTCGCAAGCCTGGAAAAGCAAGCACACTTGCGGCTAAAATTCCAATGACCCACGCAGCAACATAACTCGTCTTCGCCAGCAGTAGTTGTAACGATTGACTACGCAGAGTCCGCTTGCCGACTTTCGTGGTTAATCGCTCGATAAAGTTAGCACCCAAACGGGTCAACAGGAGGATTACCAATCCTACAATAATTCCTGGTAAAACCTCGATACCTGAACCAATTAGATTCAGTAAGCTTGTTTGAATTTTTTCGATGAGAGCTTTCACAACTTAAGGACAGATTTTGTCTAAACTCCTAGTATGGTCTGTCATCTAGACAGCACCGAGAGAAAGTTTAGTCAATTCTGACCCGGAAGCGAACAAATCCGACATTGTTTGGAGGAGTATTTGGAATAGAAGGTACAAATTGAACGAGTACCGAGCCGTTTGGGTTATTGGTATCAGGACAAGGAGCCGTTACAGGGGTCAGCGGAGAAGAAAATGTTCCTTGGTCAGTATCTGGTGCATTGGTTTGTGGAACTTGTGTCCCCCCTTGATTTAATAAAATCCCACTACTTGACCCAAAACTTTCAGGGATAAATGTTGTCCCAAGGGGAATCGCGTCACAAAGCCTAACGTTTTGACTCTCCTCGGTGCCATCTGAGATGAAGTAGATGGTGTACTCAACTTCGTCTCCGCTTTCTAGAGGGGTTTGTGGGTCTAATTCTCTTAGTCCCACTGGCTGTAGTGTTGTTGGCCAAATCCCTGGATTGTCATTTACATCCGCTGGATCATCAACAACGTTGTTGAAGGGGGTTGTATTCACGCTCGTTATCCGCTTCACTAAACGCAGACGCGGTGATACTTCTCCAACCGGATCAATCGGACCAATCGGGATAATGTCCGGACCACCTGTCACTGGGGCTTCGGTCAATAGGGGAGGCAGGATAACTTGGTCACTGGCTACCGCACCTTGGTTTTCAATTTGGGTTACGCCTGGGGGATTATTAATGCTGACCTGGAACTGAACTGTAGCCGTGTCATCAGGAGCGATTTCTCCTGGGTACGCACCAACGCTGTTAACAAGTGCGCCATCACCAGAAAACGGCATGGTATCGCCAGGAGCATCATCTACGGGTGTGCCATTCAGTGTTGTTGTACCTGGAATATATGTTGTTCCCTCCGGGATTTGGTCGGTAAAGCTTGTCCCTGTAGAGGCGACAGAACTGACGTTAGAAATGGTTACTGTGTAGGTAATTGCTTCTCCAGGGTCTGCGGCTTCATTGTTATTAGCATCGTCGAGTGTTCCCTCTTTACTCGCCGTCAAGACATCCGTGACAGTCGTTGCGTCTTCTGCTATATCGTTGCTTGGGTTATTATCGGCTGATGTCGAAACGGTTGCAGTATTGATGTACTCACCAGGCGTAGAAGTCACATTAACGTTGATCACAACTGAACGGCTCTCACCGACCTGGATTGCTGGGTTGTCTGTCTCAGGAGAATAGACACAAGTCACCGTTCCCGGTGGGTTTTCCGAGCAGTTCCAGCCATCACCACTAAATGATTCAAAGCTGAAGCCGGGAGGGAGAGTGTCTGTAACCGTAGTGGGACCATAGGTTTGATTATTACCGACGTTCCTCACGGTCAAAGTGTATTCACCAGTTTCCCCAGCGACAAAATTACCAGCGTGACTTTTGGTAATCTCCAAGTCAGGCTCTGGAGCCTCCGTGACCGTTGTAATTCTGAGGTTCCGGATTTCATGAATGTTCGTTGCATCTCCAGTTGAACTCGCAAAACCAAACTTGAACGAGCTGGGCAAAGGAGCTTGACCGCGTGCTGGATCGTTCAAGTTGATTGGGTCAAGAACTTGTTGGAAGTTGTTTCCCGTCCCTGTAAAGTCTAGCTCGACTGATATCCTATTATCCTCAGTCAGCGTAATCCTGACCCTTCGTTGTGCTACCTCGCGATTGAGCGCATCAGGAACGTCAATGCCCTGAGGTAGAACATCGGAATTTTCGAGATAGCAATATCCAGTATTTCCATTACCCGAACCCCTGAGAGTTACAGAATCAAGGACTCTAGTGTCTCCTGTTCCAAAGGGAGACGGATTCTGACAGCCTGCACCACGTCCCTCGCCATCATTGGCAAAGTTGCCATACTCATCTAGTCCGACACCAACATACCCATTGGTCAAACCAGGAGGATTGCCTCCTCCAGTTCGTTGAGCGTAGCCAAGCGAACCACCAAAAGCACCAGGCTGAGGATTAGTGGTTTCGCCACTGAATAAGAAAAAGGTGACTCCATCTGCTGTACTGGGAGGATTGCCAATTTCGGTACCACCGTATGAGAAGTAGTCGAAGGTAATTACTAAACCGGAGCCTGAAGGAATAGTGAAGTCGTAGAAAGCAAAGGCTGATTGCCCGAAGTTATTTGTCGTGATTCTCAGCGCTCCTTCTCCCTGTACATCCGGTTGTGCAGGATTACAGGCTCCAATTGAACCATCCGGAGTAAATGCGTCTCCTGCTGTTAAACAAGGAGGGGGTGTGTTTGGGTTAGCTACATCAACTGACCAACCAAAGGTAGTGTTGTCATCAAATTCCTCTTCAACCAGAGTTGTTTGAGCGGCGACTGGGGAACCACTGATCGCTAGTAGCAGAAGCACTGTGCTAGTCAGCCAGCCAAGGCGCTGGGAAGAATTGAGATGAGTAAAGAGTTGCCAAGGTTTTCTCACAGCTTGCTTATCTAAGATTGGAAACATGGATGCTAAAGAAATTGAATGACTAGAAGAATGCACACCCAAGCAAGTCTGTAGCTTAGATTGATGGGAAGGTTTGACCATTACCTAGTGCCTCCCCTGGATTCTGGTTGCAGGTCTGTTTCTTGCTCTTCAAAGATGATTTCTAATCCTCTGGTGTCTTGGAAGATGAACTCGGCTCTGCGATCGCGTGCGTAATCCAAAATCTCAGCCCCAGTTGTGCGACGCTGTGTTTCCCCAAAGGAGCGAATCGTCATCCGTTCTGGTGCAATTCCTTGGCTTAAGAGGTAATTTCGCGCAGCTAATGCCCTGCGGTTCCCCAATTCTTGGTTGTAGGCGTTAGTGGCACGGGGGTCAGTGTGACCCTCGATCTCAAGGGTGAGGAAGGGATAGGTACGCAGTACGTCGGCAATTTGGTCAAGAACAGCCGCGCTGGCAGAGCTAATCGTCGCTTGGTCGAGCGCAAAGTGGATAATTCTTGGCACCCGAAGTGTTATGGGTGTTGGGGGTTCTTCTGGCGTTTGGGCTTGCGGGGGGGCAGGAGGTGCGGGTCGAGTTGTGCATTGGGGTGTCACTGGGGTTGGTGCGTCTGAATTGGGGGTGACGGTAGCTGTTGGAGATTGGACTAAGGCATTGAGCGCAGGTTCAGAGGTACCGTATTGGGGATGAGTTGCGATCGCACTTACTATATCCCCAGGTTGTAAATTATTGAGACTAGCGCGAAACTCCCCTGTGGCATCGGTCGTAGCTGTTGCGATCGGCTCACTTAATGGCCCATGGCTAATCTCCGTATTTTCACTGACTCGATAGAGTTCAATGCTTGAACCTGGGTCAGCCTTACCCAAAAGTTCGACCTGAGAGTTTAGGACATAGAACTGTGAACTGAGAAACTGGGGGGCATTAATTGCCGAGTTTCCGGTTTCCTTGCGTCGATTGGGTGAATTGCGTAGAGGATTGGGGCCATCCCCACGTTGAAAATGAATCGGCTCAACGTTCTGCTGCGTGTTGAGGTCAATGCTTAGCCCTTCCAGTCCAGCAAAGCGATTCGCCTCAATCACGTTGCCATCACTCTTGGGATAAGCCGTAATTACAACACCTGGTCCCGATTGATTGCGAATTTGGTTGCCAGTGACTTGGTGATTATCTCCCATCAAGTAAACAGCCGCCCTACGCAGGCGTCTACCGTTGAATGTGATTTGGTTATCCCGAATTTGGGTTGACCCTTCAGGTTTAAACAAATACACTCCACTGCCATCGTTGCCACAAATCAAATTCCCGGTAATCTGTGAGTCAGTGATGACTCCTTCTAGGCGAATCGCATCAGGCATCCCAGCAATGCCATTGCCAACGATGATGTTTTCAGTCACTAGCAGATTGTTTGCTTGAACCGAGGTAATAATGCCACTGCCTTCGTGGTTACTGATGCGATTGCGTCGGATTGTCGTCCCATCGGCGTTAAAGACTGACACACCAAACGCCGATGGCTGCTCTGGCATTGATTCATCTGGGGGAATACCCAACCAGTTTTCCTCAATCACAACATTCTTAGGGGGAATCTCATCTGAGGAGAATGGAGGAGTATTATTTGAGGGTTGCTGTCGTGAGATGTTTGGTGGCGGGGAAGGGTGAGCGATGAAAATATCGGCAGGTGGTGTGCTTAGTGTTGCTCCACGCAGTTCTTTGAAACCATACACACTTAAACCCCGAACTGTAATGCGATCGCCAACAATCGTTAAACCCCGTAAAATCTCCTGCTCAGGTGCTGGCGTAATGGCGACTACAGGTATCGGAATCGCAATTTCAGCAGTGGCTGAGCGGGTGGCATCATAGCCAGGTTGTGTGGTGCCATCAACGACTAATCCCGGTCTTTCCAGGTCAGGTAACATTTCCTGGAGGCGGATGGTCGTTTGTTCAGGCGGTAAATTAAACTCAATCCGTGAGGGTGTATTGGCTTGTGAGGGTGCAATCTGGGCTCTTTCAGCTTCGCTTAGTTGCTCAATACTTAGCTGACCATTGACAATCTCAATTGCCTCTCGTAAAGTTAATGCCTCATCTGGTTGAATCGCTCCATCCTGATTACTGTTGACAACGACAACCTGATTAGTCGCTTGAGCCGTAGCTTTTGTAGGAAAGGCGAAGAGGCTAAGGAGGAAAAAGACGATAAGAGGACTTCTATATGTGTGCAAAAGGTCTACTCTCGTTTGTCTACTCTTGAGAGCATCCCCAGTCTCTAGTTTTGTACCTGTGTGATTCATTGAAAGTTTAAACGGCTTGCGTTCCACCAGTAACGATTCGCTGAAGAAAAAAAAGAGGAGGTGAGGGAAAAATTGCAGGAACCATCCCTTGAGGCTATTCCCCTCTCTTTTACTGACTCTCTCTTTCACTCCCTTGACCGAGGCTTGTAGGATTGACGGCACTAGGCGTGGCGGGGGATTCACTAGCAACAGGTTCCACACGCGATTCCTGCTCTTGAGGTGGTGTTACTCTTTGCCGCCCAAACCCACCAAAGAGTTCATTAACCTTAAAGGTCAAACCGAAGTAGGGCCCACCTTCGGAACGATAGCCACTAAAATCTCGGTCATCGACACTACCAAAGCTATAGCCAACGGCGAGGCGTAAATCTGGCGTTAGGTAATAGCCAGTTTCCACTGCCACCCCAAATTCGTTGTACGTGGGTGAGGACTGTCCAATCCAGCGTCCCTCAACCGCTAAATCCATCCGATACCCTAAGCGGTACGATGCCCGTAGCTGGGAGAGGAAAACGCTGGAAGAATTCTCGAAATTATCGGCTAAATCGGTCGTACTAATCCGCATTGCTCCTTTGCCGTAAAATTCCCAGCGCCAATTGGGGGCATAGATAGCTTCAGCGGCAAATAGGTGTTCGGTGGAGTCAGTACCACTGTCAATTAACAACGCTTCAGGAATTGTTGAGGGATTTCTCCGATACTCGTAGCGCAAGAGAGCATTCCAGCGATCGCTATTTGGGTTACGGTATGCTAGCCCCAAGCGGAGTGTTGCCGTATCTCCCAGTCCCTCTAATAGCTGGTTGGCAAAGTTTGCTTGCTCATAACGTCCAAGAATCGTTAAAGCTGGGGTCAGTTTACCTGCTGCGGCGAGGGAGAAAACGGTGTTGTTGTTACCCGAACCAGTACGATGCTCAAAGTTAGCCGAGGCTTGGAAGCCGGGGTTATCGCTGTATTCAATCCCAACTCTATAGACATCACCACCGAGAAGTGCTAAAGAGGCAGCCGTTTGACCAACGGCATAAGGTTGAGCAAAGCGTTCTCCTGCGGCTGTGGAGATATTAGTATTGCTGAACGTGTGTTCGTAACCCAGGTTTACCCTCAATCCAGGGGAGACAACCCAACGATGATTTAACCCGACAGCCCCTTGACCCGTAACGCCATTAAAACCGCTAATAATCGAGTATCGACCCGTAATATCGGTGTTTTCGCCTAAGCGGTGTTCCAGGATGGTGTCAAGGCTGGTGAGTGAGTCACTACCGAGCAATCCGCCATCAAAGAACTGATGTGCTAGTCGTACCGTAACGCCGGGATAGACACCCCAATCCAGTCCAAACGTTGTGCGATCGGGGTAAAGGGGGTCGCTATCCCCAATGTTGAGTTCGTTCTGGGCACGGAAGGTAAGAGATTCAGTTAAGGGAAGACCAAGGTAGGAAACGATTTGGCTGGCATCACTATCAAAAACATCGTCGATCCGGTCGTCACGGGAGCGATTGACATAATCAACACCGAGAGTAGCTTCCCCAATTTCTTGTTGGATACCAGCACGGATGGTTGTTAGAGAGTTGTTGACAGGTTCACCAGGTGCGGCTTCAACACCGGGGTTAAATAGGTCAAAGAAGTCGGTGCGGACTTCTGGGGCAATGCCAAAGTTTTCTTCGTAGTCATACCCAGCCTGAAAGCTGGTGGTAGAACCGAGTTGATAGGACAGCGCCGCCCCATATCTTGTTTGTCCGGGTGTAAAGCTCGTCGTTGCATTATTGACAAAGCCTTCTTCCACGGAGCGATAATACGCTCGACCTGTCAGACTTGGGATAATATTCGCCAACAGTTCAAAGCGATACGCTGAACCCGTGACATTGCCCAGGAAGAGGGAGTTGTTACTAGAGTGAGCATATTCACCAATCAGCCGACTATTGGTACCCAACGACACCAAGAAATCAGCTCCATATAGCTCAAAATCGCGATCGCCCTGATCTTCTCGTAAGTAAGTCGCAGCAAGCCAGCTTTCGGAGTCGAAGTCTTGAGAGAAGTTGTACTGCAACCGTCCTGCATAGAGATTCGTATCATCTCCACCAGCGTTGTCATATTGGTAAGTGACAACAACCCGCTGCACTAGCAAGGTTGCTCCCTCAGTTACGCCACCTGTATCGGCATCAAAGAAAACGGTTTCTGTTGCCAGAACCGGACGCCTGAACAAAATGGTGCCTCGGTCATAATCAATTTCGTAATCGGTACCGCGATAGAGCGGTTTGCGCTCAATTACGGTTCCAGGACGATTGATTTCTTCCTTTTCAAGAAAAATCGTTTCACTACCTTCTATGAGCAACCGTCTGGAGAGGAAGTAATAGCCACTGGTGCCGTTGGGAGCAATGGTGTCTCGCTGGAACCCGTCAATATCTGGGCTGTAGAGGGCAGTGATTTGCAGATTGCCTAGGTTGTAATTCCCTTTGAAGCCGTGCAGTTGCCTAGTTGTTGCGGTAAATAGCTGGGAATTCCTAGTAAATTCTTGGGTGTTGTAGTCTCCCCACATCACATAGTCCGGTTCTGCGCCAAACACAGGAGACGTGCGCTCGAAGCGGAGGTACACGCTATCGGTGGAGGGAGTCAGGTAATCAACTGTGGAGCTATCACCATAAACCGGATATTGTTGCTCACAAAATTGTGGCCCCCGGAATAAACGGGTGATGCCATCACAAGTTTCATTGAGAGGGCGATCGCTATTATAGGCACCTGTAAACAACCATTCCCCAATCCGACCTGTCGCAAAAACAGCCCCATCTAAATCAACCTCAGTTCCCTCATCAATTAGGTCTGGGTTCAAGAAATCGCGTCGGCTTCCCCAAAAGTCAGTTCCAGAAGCACCAATCCGTAAGTTAACAACGCCAGAAACCAGTGAGGGTCGGAGATTAGTAACAAACTCGATCTGGGTATAAGCCTCAAAGGGTGATGTGATCGGGATTAGAGATTGGCGAACTTCCTCTCTTTCCTGCTTCAAATCTTCCACAGCCGCTCGTATCCGGACTTTCTGAGCTTCCAAACCTGATTGCAACTGGGCAGTAAATAAGCCTTCTCTTGCCGTAACCTGGAATCCCAGTTGGTCTTTATCCTCATCAGCACCAACAAACTCACCAGCACTTGCCGTCAGGGTAACAACAGTGTCCTTAGTGATTAGTTGACCATTCTCATCTGTAATTCGCCCTTGCAAACTGATAGTCGAGCGACCATCAGCAGGTACACGGGGGTCGCCAACTGGAGCAACTTCGATTTGAACGGTTTTCTCTTCAACCGTTAACTGAACGCTACTAGGTGTCCCGTCCCCTGCTTGAACCGTCAGTGTATTTTCTCCCTCTTCCAAGGGGATGTTGTACCAAACTTGGGTAATGATGTTTTGAACCTCATCCCGCTCCTGCTGGGTGATTATCGAGGGGTCGATGGGGTCTTCGTTGACGTTGACTTGGATTTGGGCATCTGCGTTGTACTGAACAACTAGATTCGTCGAGCGTGATGAGGTGACTCCTTGTTGGGGTGTGAGGATGCGTACCTCATTAGGAGCTAAAGTCGCTGCTGGCTCAGCTAGTGGAGCGTCGTTCTGAGATACTGTTTCGGCTGGAGTATCTGGCAATCCCTCAGCACTATCAGGACTTGGGTTAGCCACCACTGGTTGCGGTTCCGTCGAGTCTGCCTCTTCTAGCTTTGGAACCGTATCAAGAGGAGGTGGAGTTTCTGGGATTTGCGCCGAATCGGTAGACAATCCTGCTTCCTCTACGCCTTGACTCTTGGGCACAGTTAAGGGGATGGTACTCTCCTTTGTTTCCTCAGTTCCATCTACGTCAGGCGTTACAGTCGAGAGATTAGATTCTAGGTGCTGTTCACTAACCAAGAAGCTAGAAAAACCTCTCTCCCCATTTCCCCATCTCCCCATCTCCCCATCTGCAACGTTTAGGGATTCCTCGTTACTCAATTCTGGGTTTAATAATTCCGGCAGTTCATCAGCTTTAGCGGTTGGGAGAATTCCTACCATCCCTAACACAGTTGTCAGTAAACCAAGCGTGACGGAGGAAAGCCACTTCTCCTTTGTCCTGCTAGCCACGACTAATAGTCGATAACTAGTAATGCCTTTCACCTTATTTTGAGAATTGTTCACTGCTCCTCCTGACCATAGGCTGGCGTCACAGCAAAATTCATTCGAGCCATTCCTCCTGGTTCGAGTCGCACCAAGCGCGATTGACTATTGCCTTCAATGAAGTAGAGGTTGGGAGCTAGACTGTATCCGGGTAGGCTGCTCAAATCCAGCGTTCCGGTGCGATGACCAGAGATAACGTTCGCTAAGGAGAACAATCCGTTCGGGTCGGTGGTGATGCGATTGCCATCATCCATGTAGATCACAGCATTGGGGACTCCAGGCTCTCCTGGCTGCTGTTGTCCGTCAAAGTTTTTATCAACAAAGACTCGTCCTACTAACGTGCCGCAGTCGGAGAGGATGCCTTGTTCAATCCGCAGCTGATAGCTGGCGATGTTACTTCGACTCTCCTGTGCAACATTTCTGCCGTCGCCTCGGATAGCATCCGGTGTCACGACGGCGGCATAGACTATGTTCAACGTCTGTTCAGGGGACAGACTCGGATAGGTAAAGGTTACTGTCCGGTTTGATGTTACAGCCGGAGGTAAGTTGACTGGTGTAGTGCCAAACTCGGTGGTGAGAGAGCCTTGCAGTGACTCTGGCAAAAACTGCAATCCCAGTGGCAATGTGTCTGTAATGGAGATGTTGGTCGCTGGACCTACTCCGGTATTTTTCAGGGCGAGGCGGTAAACCACCGTGTCACCAGGTTCAGCCGCCGCACGGTCTGCGGTTTTGATTAATTCTAGAATTGCTTGACCAGCGGTTACGGTAGTTTCGTTGGAATTAACAGTTGGGACATTATCACCTGATGCTGAAGCTGTATTTTTGATTTCAGCCGCCGCAATCGGCAATGCACCATTCACGAAGAAAGCAGGCAGTAGGACAGTGAGGAGCAGTCTGTAGCTCCCCAACCGCTGAGTTGGGAATTTCATCAGAAGGTAGACACCTTGGCAATCTGGGTTCTAGATACTTATGAAAAAGCTTGTAGCTTAGCTCTGTTGTTATGGCACTGATAAACTTTTTCCGTAGATTCCCTGATGCGGAAACTGAGATATTAGCATACCCACTTAAATCACAGAAATAAACTATCTGTGTAAAAAAAAATAAGGAATCTAACTGCTTATATAAGAAAAGACAATGCTGTAACCTAAATCCTTGACGGTAGCAAAAGGCTATGCGACAATCATTGCTTTTTTTAGAAATCCCGATCTTACTGATTAAGGAAAATTAAGTAATTCTGCTATGTACACAAGCCTTGGATGAAAATCTTTTGCTCAAAATAGAACAGTAAGACAGAACCTCAACAATCAATTGAAGCGACAAAATGTGGGTTCTAAAATGATTCCATCATCAGTGCAAAGGCTATTAACTATGCCACAGTTTGACTCTCTGGAGGAAGCTCTCAAACATTTCTTTGGTTATGATACCTTCCGTCTAGGGCAGCGACAGATTGTTGAAGAAGCAATTGCCCAACGGGACTTGCTGATTATTATGCCCACAGGTGGAGGGAAGTCTCTATGTTTTCAACTACCAGCATTACTAAAACCTGGCTTAACGGTAGTGGTATCACCGCTCATTGCTCTGATGCAAGACCAAGTGGCGGCGTTGCAAGATAATGGCATTGGTGCAACGTTTCTTAATAGTAGTCTGAACTGGGAAGCGGTGCGATCGCGTGAAGCAGACATACTCAACGGCAAGATTAAGTTACTCTATGTTGCGCCAGAACGTCTACTAGGAGAGAAATTTCTGCCATTTCTCGATAAAGTGCGATCGCAAATTGGGATTTCCGCTTTTGCCATTGATGAAGCGCACTGTGTATCCGAGTGGGGACACGACTTTCGCCCAGAATATCGGCAGATGAAGCAACTGCGCCAACGTTACCCAGATATTCCTCTTCTCGCCCTCACCGCCACCGCCACCGGGCGCGTGCGTCATGACATCATCCAACAACTGGCGCTTAAGCAACCTGGAATTCACATTGCTAGCTTCAATCGCCCGAACCTTTACTATGAAGTACAACCCAAAGAGCGACAAAGCTACAACCAACTCTTAAAGAAAATCCGCTCTCATAAAGGTTCAGGCATTATCTACTGCCTCAGCCGTCGCAAAGTCGATGAAATTGCCTTCCGACTACAGCAAGATGGCATTCCTACTCTGTCCTACCATGCAGGAATGACTGATGAGGCGAGACTAGCCAACCAAACTAGCTTCATCCGGGATGATGTTCAGGTAATGGTAGCGACGGTTGCCTTTGGTATGGGTATCAATAAACTCGATGTACGCTTCGTCATCCACTACGACTTACCCCGCAACCTGGAGAGTTATTATCAGGAATCAGGACGAGCGGGGCGTGATGGAGAACCAGCCGACTGCACCCTATTCTTCGGTGCTGGCGATATCCGCACGATTGACTATCTCATCGATCAAAAACCCGATCCGAAAGAGCAACGAGTCGCCCGTCAACAACTGCGTCAGGTACTTGACTATGCAGAAGGAACAGACTGTCGCCGCACGATTCAGCTACGCTACTTTGGCGAACGGTTTCCAGGGAATTGCGGTAACTGTGATAATTGTCGTTCTCCTAAACCTGTAGAAGACTGGACAATTGAGGCGCAAAAATTTCTTTCCTGTGTGGCGCGTTGTCGGGAACGGTTTGGGATGACTCATATTATTGATGTGCTGCGGGGTTCTAGGAAGCAGAAGATCGAGCAGAATGGGCATCACTTGCTGTCTACCTATGGGATTGGCAAGGATAGAAGTGTAGAAGCGTGGAAAATGCTAGGGCGATCGCTTTTACATCAAGGCTTAGTAGACGAAACAACTGATGGATACCGAATCCTGAAGCTCAACAAACTCAGTTGGGAAATCCTGCGAAGCCAGCGTTTGGTTTATATTGCGGTGACTGAGACACCCGTAGCGAAGGCATTAGCTGATATTAACCCCAGAGGTGCTGAAGTAGAAATTCTTTTTGAACGACTGCGAAAGCTGCGTAAACAGCTAGCTGATGCCCAATCAGTTCCGCCTTACGTCGTCTTTGCAGATTCCAGCCTCAAGCTGATGGCACAGCAGCAGCCCCAAACCTTGGAGGATTTTGCAGAAATTTCTGGTGTCGGTACACACAAACTCACTCAATACGGTGACAAATTTCTCTCAGAAATTCGCGCCTTTTGCCAGGAACAGAAACCACCAGTCCCCCTCCCTTCCAGTACTCATATGGTGACGCTGCAATTCCACCAACAGGGTTTGAGCATTGAAGAAATTGCTCAACAACGTGGCTATAGCGCTAGTACGATCATCAACCATCTCGGTGAACTACTTGAGATGAAGCAGCCAGTCGATTTAAACCGACTGGTATCCCCAGAATTGCAACAGCCGATCATCCAAGCTATTCAAACTGTCGGTGCTGAGTCGCTCAAAAGCCTTCGCGAACACTTGGGAGAAAGTTATAGTTACGAAGATATTCGGTTGGTACGTGCTTGGTGGCGGCGGGAAAACTAGATGACACGACAGCCTCATCAGTAATTCCGAGATAAGCCGTCATGAGGATTAAAATTAAAACTGTAGTTCCAAGTAAGTCTACTCTGTGTGAAATGGATTTGAACGTTTTCTCCAGAGGGTGCTAGAAATTTTATTAAGTTTATGAACCAAATTAAGAGAAAAATCTTAGTAATCGAAGACGAAGCAGATATCAGAGAGAACCTGGAAGAACTGCTCTCAGAAGAGTATGAAGTTCTTGTTGCTTCTGGTGGGAGACTAGGAATAGAAATAGCTTTGAAAGAAAAACCCGATCTTGTCATTTGTGATGTCACAATGGCAGGCGTAACGGGTTATAACGTGATAACCGCTATACGTGCTAACCAAAATACAGCAAAGACTCCTTTTATTTTTCTGAGTGCAAAAGTATCTAAAGAAGATATGCGGTTAGGAATGGAATTAGGCGCAGATGATTATCTGACTAAACCATATAACCGAAAGGAATTATTTAATGCGATCGCAGCTCGTTTCAGACGGTTTGATTCATAATAGGTTCTCGCTTATGAAAGAGTAACTGGCATTAGGAAGTCAGCAAAGCGATCGCTACGATTTAATTCTCAAAATTGAATTTTCAACAAGTGCGATCGCTCTTTAAGTTACTATCTCCTAGCCAATTTATAAGAATACACGGCAGCTATTTTTTGTTGTAGTAAGTAACAGTTGCCTTCAGTTCTTCCTGCTTCCCATCTTCACCCTGATCGAAAAGTGCTAGTTTTTTACTCTGTGAATTGTTGAAGTAGAGTCGGCAGATAGTTTTATTCTTATTGTCATCAAGCAAAATACCACAATAAGAGAGGACATCTCTGTAAAAGATGCGATTTGGGTCAATGCTCTCTCGGAGAATAGACTTGACGATGTAGAACCCCTCAAGCTCCTCCTCTGTAGTAACAATCTGTTTAGAAGACTCTGAATTGGTTACATTGCTGTCATTGTCAGAATCTACTTGTTCTACTGTACTGACAGAGCTAGAGTTAACAGAACTACTATTTCCAACTACTGAAGCATCCAACAGGCTTTTTATCTGTTCTCTGACAAACTGCTTAAGTGCTTTTTGTGTAAAAGTAGCAAACTGCTGCCTTATCCCACCTCTAAAACTTTTGTCTGGGCAAAGCTTACGGAAGAAATACTCAGCAAATTCTTCATCAGTAGACGTTATCTGCTGTGTAAGTAGATTCAATATACCACCAACAAACTTGAGTTCATTCGCTGATGTCACCATTCCGTCAATGTCAAAAGCTGATTTAGTTAACTTCTTAAGCTCCTCAACTAACGACTCTTGGAAATTGAGCATATCAAGTTCCAGAAATGGTGTTTTATCCATAATATGGTTCTTTTCTAAATCAGCATAGAACCGATAGATAATCCCATTAGTAGCAATAGCAATTCCAATGCTCTAATAAAAGGCTCAACTAGAGCCGTTCTAACAGCAGCTTCAGTCTTAATATGCTCTAGCAATCCAGTGGTTTTTGCAGCTAAAGCTCTAACTTCATCAATAAAGTCCATAGTGGTTCGCCTTGTTGTTTATGTCCGCTCAACAGAGAAGTAGTCCCCTCTCATTCTTTTGATAACCTATCTCAACAAGAAATCGCACCCCACCAATTACAATCTCAAAGCTGAGATCGCTTTCCTGTGCAACTTCAACAGGCGATCGCATCTTCTCGCTTAGACTAGTGGTTTCATGTATCGCTCAGTCTGCCAAATCCTCTAGTGTGAAATGCAGAAGATCGCACAATGCTTTCATCTGTGTTGGAGTTAGCTTTGGGATATGTCTGCCAGCTTCCCAATTTTGCACAGTCGTCACAGTCACGTCCAATTCATTAGCAATTTGCCGCTGCGTTACATTCAGCGATTCTCGTCGTTGTTTGAGCTTTTCTCCCAAACTAGCCATTCTTGTCTTATCCCCAAATTAGCTTAACCAACTTGACTTAATTAAGCTATTAGCCTAATATAAAGTCATGGTTTTACCAGGTCAGAAAGCCAGTGCATCCCGGCTACCAACCTTTTAGCACTGGCTCTGGCTCCAATTGCAATGGAGACAAGTTAATTATGCCTTACAAAGAACGCCTTCACCCTTGGGTACTTGTTCGCTTGCTGCCCAACCTACAACAAATCACTGTAGCTCAATACCGCTCTCGTTCTGATGCAGACGGTCATTTACGGGTCATTCGTCGCCTAATGCCTAATGCTAAATTTGAGGTGATGTTCAACCCTGAATTATCAGCCAAACATCAGGCTTAGCGCACCTAGCCCTATCAAGGTGTTAGGTCGTAGGTGGTAGGTGGTAGGTTTTAGGAGAAAAGCAATGGCGCTGTCGCAAAGATCAGGGTTTTGAAGAGATTTGGAAGAGCAAGGCATACCTGTAAACCCCTACCACCTAACATCTAAAACCTGTCACCTTAGTTAATCGTGCCACTAAGCGGAGAACTGGCGCTGGCATAGGTTTTTACCGGAATGCGACCTGCCAAATAAGCAAGGCGTCCTGCTTCCGTTGCCATACCCATTGCCCTACCCATCGCGACTGGGTTTTGAGCCAATGCGATCGCACTATTAATTAATAAAGCATCTGCACCCAACTCCATTGAATACGCCGCCTCGCTGGGCGCACCAATTCCAGCATCCACCACCACGGGTACACCGGCTTCTTCAATAATGATTTGGATGTTTGCCGCATTCTTTATCCCTTGTCCCGAACCAATCGGTGAACCTAGAGGCATCACTGTGACACACCCAACCTCTTCCAGGCGCTTAGCTAATAAGGGGTCAGCATTAATATAAGGCAACACAGCAAACCCTTCTTTCACCAATTGCTCTGCCGCTTGTAGGGTGCCAATGGGGTCGGGTAACAAATACTTGGCATCAGGAATCACTTCCAACTTGACAAAGTTATTGTCCTCTTGCCCTAATAACTTCGCCATTTCGCGACCCAACCGCGCTACCCGCACCGCTTCCTCTGCAGTTTTACAGCCTGCGGTATTGGGTAGCATCCACACTTTTGTCCAATCCAGCGCCTCTGCTAACCCTTCATGTCCTGGTGCTTTGGTTTGTACCCGACGTACTGCCACCGTCACAATCTCGCTACCGCTTGCGGCAATACTTTGCTGCATCTGTTCAAGGCTGCCATACTTGCCTGTACCCGTCATCAAGCGAGAGCGAAAGGTACGACCAGCAATCGTTAACTGGTCAGTTGGGTAGTGTTCAGTAAGAGTTGCCGCTTGAGAAGCAACCAGTGAGGAGGAATTAGGGTTTGGCACCGGAGTTAGGTTAGAGTGGCTCGAAAAAATCATCGGACTAGTCTTAGCTGGGGCAGATTTAGTGTAAAACCTGTCGTAGCGAAAATGAGCAAGGATTGGGTCAGACTTTTGCTCACTAATCAAGTCTGCCAGTAACAGGGCAGTCACTGGTGCCAGGAGAATGCCATTGCGGTAGTGACCTGTTGCCAGAGTAAGGTTCTCTAAGGAACTACTGCCAAGGATAGGTAATTCATCGGGTGTTGCAGGTCGAAATCCCCACCAACATTCCTGAATTTGCCAATCCTGCAATTTTGGATAAAGTCGAATCGCTTCCCCTAGGAGGGTGTGAATCCCAGCTGGGGTGTTGTGAGGTATCCAACCAACATCTTCATTCGTTGCGCCGATTAGGATTCGCCCATCTCGTCGCGGTACTAGATAAATGTCAGAACCATAGAGTACTCGTTGTAGGGGTAAAGGCTGATTATTGCCTTCAGGTGCTTGTAAAGACAACATCTGACCTTTTTTTGGGCGTACTGGCACGGGCAATAATTCATTTGACCAAGCCCCTGTTGCTAGGACATAATGATCGGCTTGCAATTCCCCTGCTGAGGTTCTGACACCACGAACTTGCCGATTGTGTTGCTCAAATGCCTCGACTTCAACCCCTTCTCGGATATCGACACCCAATTCCTGCACCGCAAGCCGTAACGCTTTCGCCATTGCCCGGTTATCGACTTGAGCATCTTCGGGATACCACCAACCGCCAACGACTTCTGCACCTAATCCGGGCTGATACAAATTAATTGAATCTCTATCTAGCCAGTCGGCAACGTCTATGCGATCGCGAAGCGCTGCTGCGTAGCGCAGATCGCCTCTTGCCTCTTGTCGCTTACCTCTTACCTCATACACTGGAGCCAAAATCCCGCAAGGCCAATAACCTGTTGCAACACCTGTCAGTTGCTCAAGTTTACGAATCCATTCAGGATACAAAGAGCGTGACCACAGGCATAAGTCCAACATTGGGCCTTCGGACAGTTCTTCTGCCTGAGGTGCCAGCATCCCCGCAGCAGCTAGAGTAGAGGCTTGCTTGAAGTCGCGGCTAACGACAGTTACGGTTGCGCCGCGTAACTTCAGTTCGAGTGCGATCGCCAAACCAATAACGCCACCACCGATGATGAGAATGTCACTTGCTGCGTTCATTTGAAAAAAATTAGACGTGCTTGCTCACACGTCCGTATCCTTGTTAGTTACTATCTCAAACCTAGAAACTAACAACTCAAGAGGCATAGTTTACCACAGGGCACGAATGGGTTCACTGGGATTGGTTTGCCCTGTACCAGTTCCTGCCGTTCCCTCTGGGTCAATTGTTGGGACAGTTGTCTGGGCAGGAGCTTGGACAGTTCTTTGGTTGTTTTGCGCTTGCGCTGTTGTCGTTGGCTGATTAGCTGGTTGTACTCGCGTTGGCTGGTTCGCTGGTTGTACTCGTGTGCGGGTTGCAGGTTGTCCAGCAGTCGGAGCATCTTGAACCGTTTCTAGCTGATTTGAACTGCGACTCTGACCGATGAAGGGAAAGCGCCAGCCAATCGCTGCTCCCACCAGAGCGGCAACTCCAACTACTGTAAGAATTATTCCAAGAAATTTGCTCATACTCTAGTTAAGGCCAAGAATTTCGCGTTCGTTACTTTCAAAAATTACTCAGAACTAATCTACAAGCATTTTTAGCTTTTGTTCTGGTAATGAATGCTAATTAAGTGTTTGCCTCGCAATTTTAACTCAAGCTTACTCAATTATTGTCCCTAAGACTCTGGTAATTTCGCTCTTTCTAATGAAAGAAATATTTCTTATCTTCCAGAGCTATAAGGCTTTCAGGATAGATACCAATGGTGTCAGGGTAAGTACTTCTGCACAACCTGCCAACCTGTAAGTGAAACCCAAGTAAACCCTACAAGCAGTACTATATTTGTCCCGACATGAACAGCACGCGCCCAAGGCTGACTCGGACTAATTTGGGTGGAACTAGCGGCTGAAAGTAATACTAAAACGACAACAGAGCAGCCAGCAATCAAGTGTCCAGAGTGCCCCAAACTACCAAAATGCCCAAGGGTACCGACAATACCGATCGCAAGAAGAAGCAAAACTAGAGCTACCATCACCCAACCCGTGGTGTAATGGGCTGTACGCAGCCAATTGGGTTGTGGATGCTCATTGTTTCGTCTAGAGAAGAGGTTAATTCCAGTAACAGCCAGAATCAAGTAAGCCAAGAGCGATAAGCCCATTGACCAGGCGGCTATCTTCCATAGCCAGATAAAAGAAGGCAGATTCACTCTTTAATTTCCAAAAATACTAGAGACTCTTACCTCCCATCATAAAAACAAGAGGCTGCCAAAACGTGACAACCTCAACCAGACTCTTTATGTAAAGAAAGGATGAAAATGAGCTAGCCAAGGGTAGCCAAGGTTAAAGATTCTGTGGTCAATCGAATTTTGCTGCTAACTGTTCCTATGCTAGGTTTAGTGACATTAGCCTCGGCTGCTGACTTTGGGAGTGACTCAGCCTTTGAAGCAGAATTCCCACTATCCTCCACACATAAGCGATCGCACGGTATAGTATCTGAGAGAATTGCACTTGCCATCATGCCTGTATGAATTTCCAACAGCGCTTGGGCCATGGCTTCAAACACTAAGCGTTGCCCTGGAAAAACCACACGCTCAAAATACCAGTTGGGAATATTCGAGATTCGGGCAATTTGAATATGACTAGTCGCATTCACATAGCAGCATAAGAGGTGATTTTGGTTATCTGGTGGTACGGGATCAAGAATTTGAGCCATGATTGCCTATGTGCTTACTCTAAAACTTGTTATTACATCATTCAAGTTAGCACCTGCGATCCCCACTGGCTGTAAACGCGACTACCAATCAGTTTTTCTACCCAGTCACGTCTAGAACATTAGACTGGGAAAATACTTGATTTTGCCGCTTATTTGTGTTTTTAACCAAAACTTAGCAATTTTAAGTAAAAATACTCAGGTTTTCTCGCGTTTGCTAGCTTAGCAAGCGCCTGACTTAATTTCTGAAGATATTTACTTCCTCAAGAAAAATACCACACAGTTGAGAGAAGTCGTTAATCTTGTTAAAGTTAAGTTATATGAATAAGGCTTTCAGAATTCGTGTCAGTAACTTCACGGTTGAGGCTGGGGCTTTATAGAGGCGACCCTAATCCACCAGCGGATAAGTGTTGGCTTAGTCTATCTAAGCCTTCCGAGGCATGTCGGATAAAGCAATATGAGGTAAAACTTCCCTAAATTTTTAATTCTGAGTAAGCAATTGATCTAAGAAAGAACAGCTTCCACCTGAAATTAACAATGCAACAAAAAATCCTCTATGTACGCCTTCCCTGTAATCCAATCTTTCCGATTGGCGTTGTCTATCTAGCCGATCATGTTCACAAACTGTTTCCAGAGGTTGAGCAGCGCATCTTTGACTTGGGAACTGTGCCTCCTCTAGATTTTGCGTCTGCCCTGGATGCCTGTGTGGACGAGTTTCAACCCACCCTACTGGTATTTTCCTGGCGCGACATCCAAATCTATGCCCCAGTCGGCGGTAGAGGAGGTAATCCCCTGCAAAATGCTTTCGAGTTCTTCTATGCCTGGAATCCCTTCTTAAAGTTCCGAGGGGCTTTTGGGCTGCTGCGTCTAGCCATTTCCTACTATGCAGAACTTTGGCGTAATCGGGGGTTGATTGCAAGAGGGCTTAAACGCGCTCAAAACTATAACTCAGAGGTTCGTGCTGTTGTCGGTGGTGGTGCAGTGAGTGTTTTCTATGAGCAGCTAGGGAAAGAGTTGCCAGCCGGAACGATTATTTCTGTTGGCGAAGGGGAAACACTTCTTGAAAAAATTCTCAGGGGTCAAGAGTTTCGGGATGAGCGCTGTTACGTGGTAGGTGAAACAAAGCCACGCGATCGCATGATACACGAATGGCCCACTCCCATTGAAAAAAGCGCCTGCAACTACGACTACATCCCAAGCATCTGGCCTGAGTTTCAATACTACCTGCAAGACCAAGACTTCTATATAGGTGTGCAAACCAAGCGCGGTTGTCCACACAATTGCTGTTACTGCATCTATACAGTTGTAGAAGGCAAGCAAGTTCGGATTAACCCCGCTGATGAAGTCGTGGCGGAAATGCGCCAACTCTATGATCGGGGAATTCGGAACTTCTGGTTCACCGATGCTCAGTTCATCCCAGCGCGGAAGTTCATCGACGATGCCATTGAGCTGTTGCAGAAAATTCTCGACTCTGGCATGACTGACATCCATTGGGCAGCTTACATCCGTGCCGACAATCTCACGCCGGAATTATGCGACCTTATGGTGAAAACCGGGATGAATTACTTTGAAATTGGCATCACCAGTGGCTCTCAGGAACTAGTGCGGAAGATGCGGATGGGTTACAACCTGCGTACAGTGTTAGAAAACTGTCGTGACCTAAAAGCGGCTGGCTTTAATGACCTGGTTTCGGTCAACTACTCCTTTAATGTAATAGACGAGCGACCGGAAACAATTCGTCAGACGATTGCTTATCACCGGGAGTTAGAACGAATCTTTGGTGCAGATAAAGTCGAACCCGCGATTTTCTTCATCGGTTTGCAACCGCACACTCACTTAGAAGAGTATGCCTTTGAGAACAATATCCTCAATCGGAACTATGACCCGATGAACCTGAAGCCTTGGACGGTGAAGAAACTGATGTGGAATCCAGAACCGTTGGGTTCCTTCTTCGGTGAAGTTTGCTTACAAGCTTGGCGCCAAAACCCGAATGACTTTGGACGTGAAGTCATGAAAATTCTTGAAGAAAGACTGGGTTGTGCTGAATTGGAAGAAGCACTCGTTGCTCCCGTCGAACCCAAGAAGAAACAACTCGTCACAGCGGGTTAATACAATAGGCAACTTCTTGTGGTTACCGATACAATTTTTGAGAAAGCAACGTCCTTTAACACTCTTTACTTAGCGTCTTCGCAGTTCATTTAATAAAACTCTCGCCATGCTGGAAGGTTCGATTTTACAAAAACTAGAAGCAGCCCATCGAGGAGGTAAACGACCTCTAAACTTTGGTGTATATTTCAAGAACACTTTGGTTGCTCTGTGCCATGCCTTAGAAGACTTCATCCTGGAGTCGGATAGTCCGCCGATTGTGATTACAGCTTTCCAGCGGGGTAAGTGGTATCTGCAAGAAGCGGAACGTTATGGAGACTTAGCCGATAAGTCAGCTCAGATAGCAATTATGGCTGCCCCTGATGCTGGTTTTGCGGAACATCCAACTAGCCAAAAGTCAAATGTTGCTCTTGTAAGTCTGGAACCAACAGACCCAGTAGCGCAAGAGTGGCACCTGATGATTCTCTCTGAGACCTACACAGCAATGGTGTTATGTCAAGAGTTGTCAGCATCGGATTATGGTGAAAAAGGGCTGCCGGAAAATGACCCAGAGCGCAAGTTCTACGGTTTTTGGACATTTGAGCCGGACTTGGTACGGGAGACAGTGGAACTTGCGATCGCTCATATTGGGGAGTACGACCCACAGTTACAACAAACCCTAAAAACACAAGTCGAGAAGATTACGGCTACCTTTGGGACTAGGTCGCGAGATGACATCAGCGTTGTCGTGTCGCGTGTGGTGGATTATCTCCAACACAGTCATGAAGATTTATCTCACCTTGAAGAAACCGCACTGCTTGGCTCACCGATTCAAGAACAAGCTTTGGATGACAACCTGCTTTCTAATGAGATGCAGGCATTCTTACGCATGGCGCAGCTAATCGACCAAGCCGATGCAACCAACCCAATGGCGGCAGCCGAGGTGGCAGCAATCTCAGAGGCAATGGGGCAGTTGTTGGATTTACCCGCTTGGCAGCTCAAGCGTCTGCGTCTTGCGGGTTTGCTGCACGGGTTGGGTTCTTCGTTGGTGACGGCGGTTCATTCTCAGGAAGAAGCTCCCTGTTGCCCTCTAATGCCGGGGGTGCAGGCACTACGAGCAATGCCACAGCTACGTGCGATCGCCCAAATCCTGACTCACCAAACCGAGAAGTGGAATGGCACTGGTATCCCGGCAGCGATAGCTTATGATGCCATTCCTTTAGAGTCAAGAATTTTAGGGTTAGTGACAGATTTTCAGTGGCGTGTCAGGCAGGTACAGACGTTGCAGGAAGAGGAGGATAAGCCAACCCTGAGCCGGGAAGAAGCGATGTCCAGAGCTTTGGCTGAATGTCAGGCACTCTCCGGTGAGGCATTTGACCCTAAATTGGTAGAAACCCTCACTTTGTTAGTGATGGGGATGCAACAAGGTATGAGCTTCCAGACGCATCAACCAAAGATTGCAGCAGGGATGTGGTTGCTAGGCTCTCACCCTGTGGAAGAAGAATTGTTAGGTGTTTCTAGCATAAAAGCATAGGCAACAAGAAATGGTGATGGAGATAGATGCAATTCGGGCAGGAAAACTCAAGCAACTGCCAGGAGCCGATTTAGAAGACGAAGACCTTTCTGGTAGCCAACTAGAACGGATTAATCTTGCGGGTGCGACATTGATAGGAACAAATTTTTCAGGTTCCAACCTCAATGGCGCACGGCTAGATGGTGCGAACCTCGTTGGTGCCAAACTAGTGTCAGCGGACTTACGCGCAAATTTCCTGGGAGCCAACTTGATGCAAGCTGACTTAACCGGGGCTGATTTGCGAGGTAGCAACCTCCGAGGCGCTAATTTAATGGGGGCAAAGCTTACTCGCTCGTCTTTTACAGGGGCGTTTTTGAGTGGCGCAAATTTGATGGGTGTTGACTTGCAGGGCGTTGACCTACGAGGGGCAGATTTGCGAGGGGCGAATCTGAATGGTGCTAATCTCAAAGGCGCAGATTTATCGCAAGCGGATTTACAAGGCGCTAGCTTGAGCGAAGTTAATTTTGAGGAGGCAGACTTACGTGGGGCAAACCTGTCCGGTGCAAATTTAACAAGAGCAAGTCTCCTCTGTGCGGAGTTAGAGGGTGTGAATCTGGATGGAGCCAATTTAACTGGAGTTTGTCTAGTTGGCACATCTCTATCAGCCGTAATTCCACCACCGCAGCTTGTTAAAATCCCCTTACAAATTGCTGAGTTTGAGCATACTTCGACAAAAGAAATACCAGAATAAACTGGGCATCGCACATTAAGTTGTTGCACAATCACGGGATGATTTTGTGGTAGGGGCGTATGGTATACGCCTCTTAGACCTGTTGGTTAAAACTGAAATTTTAAAGGGCGTAAGGCTTGTGCCCCTACAAGGTTTATTTAAGTGTCAGGCTCGTCTTAAGACGTTCCGCCGGAAGATCTCTACAAATATAGAACCTCTATTCAGCATAGTCTTGAGAAGGGATTGCCCCTCTGGTTCAAAGTCCATAAGCTTACACGATCGCATTTTCCCCATCAAATACAAAAAGCGATCGCACTCGTAAATCACAACACTGTCTCAAGAGCTTCTATCAGTCGATCAACTTCCTCAATAGTGTTGTAATGCACCATACTGACTCGCACCACTCCGCCTTGCTTATCTAACCCCAAATCTTCAATCAATCGCTTGGCGTAAAAGTCACCAAAGCGAATCCCAATATTATGCTTGTCAATTTGCAGTGGAATAGTTCCGCTGTTCATTCCATCGACAACAAAAGAGATAGTTGGAACTCGTGAATGGCGATTGGCTTGGGGTTGACCAATTATCCGAACATTAGATTTACTAGTGAGGTATTTGAGGAGGCGATCGCCTATTACATCCTCATGAGTACTCATCAACTCAAAGGCTTGCACCATCTGGCTTCTCAAATCTGGAGCCATCTGCTCACCAGAGGAAACTTCTGCCAGTTCACTCAAATAATCACACAAACCTAACATCCCATAACTCAACTCAAAATTGACATTTCCTGGTTGAAACTTGTAGGGGATATCACTCTGACCAATAAAGTAATGGTTTATCCCAGGCATTGCCAGTAAATGCTCTTGCTTGCCATAAAGTAAGGCGTAGTGCGAACCATAAACTTTGTAGAAGCTAAATACATAGAAATCCACATCTAGATCTTGGACATCCACCAAGCGATGAGGTGCATAACCAACACCATCAATACAGACCATTGCTCCATGTCTGTGGACAAATTCGGTAATATCTTTAACCGGATTTATCGTTCCTAAGACATTAGAGGTATGAGTGAAGGCCACAAGACGAGTGCGATCGCATAGTAATGGCTCTAAATCCTCTAGGTGTAGCTTCAATGTGTCAGGATTAATTCGCCACACTTTAATCTTGATTCCCTGTTTTTCCAGGTCAACCCAAGCACCAATATTTGCCTCATGGTCACAGTTAGTGACAATCACCTCATCACCTGGATTCCAAGTTTGGCTAAGGCATAGGGAAAGAATCCGCAACAGCAACGTAGTTGATGAACCCATCACTACTTCTGAGGCTGATTTCGCATTAATCAAGGTTGCCATTGCTTGGGCAGCTTTTGCAACGCGATCGCCTGCTAATTGTGAGACAGCATAAGAAGCGCCCAATTGCACATCAGAGGTTAGTAAATATTCGCTAATTCGCTCTACCACCTGCTTGAGCGTTTGTGAACCGCCAGCATTATCAAAAAATGTCCAATCGCCAGCAAGAGAGGGAAACTGTTGACGGACAAAGTCAATTGGGAGAGATGTTTGATCAGTCATGATTTTCCAGTGCGGATAGTTTGAGGCTTGGGAGTGAATTCACTTCTGGAAGTTTACATTAGGCGATCGCTTTTTCCTGATGCTTGATTGTGAGCGATTGCTTATACTTCCTTACGGTCAGTATCTACCTTACGAATCCTCCTCCAACTCTTCCAATATTGCCTCGATCTTCTCCTTCAAGTCTGGCAAATCTTGCTCAATAACGTCCCAGATAATATTTAGATCAATTCCTCCCAAATAATCATGCACTAAAATATTCCGAAAGCCCGAAACACTACGCTAATCAACCTCAGTTACCCTTACCTTTAAATCATCGGAAAGGCGTTGTGTCGATTCAGCTAATGTTTGCAAGCGACGGAGAGCAGCATCTTGAATCATTGTATTAGCAAAAAACGCTTCTCTTCCTTCGCTTGTGTATTCAGTAATGCGCTCAACACACTCGCGAATGTACTCTAGATAAGCGCGGTTGTCCGTCATAATGGCACAGCTTCTTTGAGAACCCGTTCCCGGATTAGTCGATGCAGTCCATTTTCCGTGACAATATCGACTTTACAGCCCAGCAAATCTTCTAAATCAGCTAATAGACCACCGGGAAACCAACGACTGTGATTTGCCCCAACATCAATTAAAAAATCAATATCACTCTCATTAGAAGCTTCCCCCCGCGCCACCGAACCAAAAACCCGCACATTATAAGCACCGTGCTGTGCTGCAATCCTTAGTATTTCTTCTCGTTTTTCCTTCAGTAATTCATCAATTCCCATAACTAAATCCTCAAGATTCTGTCGAATTTCTGCTCCTCATTTCACTCTCTCTTAGATTGCTTGCTTCCTCATCCAGAACGCAAGAACACTCAAGAATAACAGCCCCATTAATCCTGCAACTGGGTTACTATCAACGCCAGTAATCCAGGGAGAAACGTTGCCAGAATATTGTACTAATTGCCCCACATTAATAATGTAGTAGCCCCAAACTAGACCCGCGTGCAGTCCGATTGGCAGACCCAGACGGCCTTTACGCGATCGCTTTGCCCAAACTAATGTCAACCCCAGCAGCAACAAACCTGGAAATGCAGGGAATGTGCGAATCACTTCTTTAAACGGCTTGAGAAAGTGCAGTACAGCAAACGCGATCGCATCAATCCAGAGTGATGCCTTTTGGGTATAATCTCGTTGTAACTCATCCAACAACCAGCCCCGAAAGACTAACTCTTCCGCAAAACCAATGCCAAGGGCGCTGAGTAATCCTTCTAAAATCACCCGTAGCAGTACTACTTTAGGTGTCTGAAATTCCAGCCAACCCAGCAAGCCTTCCAGGGCAAATAAACTCAAGGTAAACATTAGACCAATACTCAATCCCTTGAGCAGATCTAATCCATTCTGTCGCGTTCGTTCCAAACCATAACGTTTTAGGAGTTTGGGTTGTTGATAAACTTTTCTACCCCACCATCGCAGCAACAGCAGGAATTCCCCAAACAATAGCCCCATCGTCAGGATAGTAACCAAGTTTGAGTCAGAAATTAAAAAGTAAATCGGTGCTGCTACCGGAAGCCAAAGTAGCACTAATATTAAAAGAAAAAATCCCAGCCGCATTGGTGCTGGGTATTGTCTAAATTTAGGAAGGTTAAATTTCAAAACTTTAAGGCTATGTAGCTCAGCACAAAACTAGAACTAGTTTTTGAAGTGTACCTGCAAACTGTTCGCTGTAGGCGTTCCCAACAAAAATTCGGCACCCCATAGATGAAGTCTATTTATAGAAGCTCTAAACGCAGGCTGCTTTGTCTACTTAGTCACAATTTTTTGAACAGAGTGTAGTACTTGAGGCGATGCCTAACCCATAGCCCTTAAGAACCCAACCTCTTATTCATCCGGTTCGATTGTGCTAGTCAAACCGTGATTTTTCAGCGTTTCACAGTAGAACTCAGCATGTTCTTGAGCGCAGGTAATAACCAAAGCAATACCCGACATATGGGCTTCCATCATAATGTTGACCGCTTGAGGTTGGGTCAAACTCGATACTGTTGACATCAAAGTCTGCACCACATGCTCCATCGAGTTGAAGTCATCATTGTGGAGCAAAACGCGGTAGCGAGGCGCGGGTTTACGGACTGTTGATGTTGAACGCTTCTCAATAGTTTCGACAGACACTGCTCTACCCTCTCCAGTTCATGTGTAGAAACGAATTCCCATTATTACAGGGAATTATTTTATCTTTAGTCTTTATATTACTCAACATTATTCGTCCCAACCCATGATATTACATCAGTTTCATTGCCTCCTTATCGAGATGACAGGGAAGCGCTAAGCCTGACAGTAGGCTAAGAGCGACGCTCGTTCCAGTTCTTCGCCAACGCTAAAATAAATAAGTTAACGTTACTTAACATTTCCCGTGACCACACAGGCAACCCAAGATGCCGCTACCAGACCAATACCAGGCACTTACTGGCAGTGGCGAGGGCAATCTATTTACTATGTACGAGCTGGTGAAAAAAAATCAGGACACCCACCCTTATTGTTGGTTCATGGGTTCGGGGCATCCACAGACCACTGGCGCAAAAATATTGCCGAACTGAGTAACGATTTTGAGGTTTGGGCAATTGACCTTTTGGGATTTGGACGCTCTGCTAAACCTGAGTGGCAATACGGAGGCGACTTGTGGCGTGACCAGCTAAATGACTTTATCACCGATATCATCGGTCAACCTGCTGTCTTGGCAGGAAACTCTTTGGGGGGTTATTCAGCGCTGTGTGTGGCTGCACAACGTCCTGAATCTGCGGTTGGTTTAGTCTTACTCAACAGTGCTGGTCCATTTACGGATACCAAGGTACCGACTCAACCAAATCCTCTGCAAAAGTTCATCGGTGATGTCAGTCGCTCAGTTTTGCTGCAACCTTGGGCAAGCTTTCTCTTGTTCCAATATGTACGACAACGCTCAGTGATTCGCAATACGCTTGAGAAAGTTTATTTTGACCAGAGTGCGATCACAGACCAACTGGTAGAAGAAATTTATCGCCCTTCCTGTGATGTCGGTGCCCACAAAGTTTTTGCTTCTGTCTTCAAGTCACCCCAAGGAGAAAAAATTGATGTCCTACTCAAACAACTAACCTGCCCGTTACTCCTGCTGTGGGGAGAAGCCGACCCCTGGATGCGTTCAAAGGAACGGGGCGCACAGTTCCGTCAATATTATCCCCAACTGACCGAACACTATCTTCAGGCTGGTCATTGTCCCCATGATGAGGTGCCAGAGCAGGTGAATGCTATTCTACGGGACTGGGTACTGTCGATTGCCAGTGATTCACCGACTTGAAATACAGCAAAAGGCTCCAGGGGAGAAGGCAGAAGGCAGAAGGGATGCATATTGACTAGTCTTGGTTTCAGTATGAGAGCGAGGGTCAAGAGTCGCCAAGACCACCTTTACTTTGAACCACCATCTGTAGGGGTGCAAGGCTTTGCGCCCCCACCAGGTGTCGTGTCTGGGCGTAAGTCTTGTCAGTAAAACTGATAGATGCCTTAAGAAATTCTGTCCCCATCTCGCCGACTTCCGTATTACAACTAAAGAATCTTTATGCCAAAACTAGTTGATGGCTGTTCAGTGATTCTGCTACCTCCCCTTCAACCTGCAACCCGTCAAAGTATAGATTGCTGACTGCTTCACATTTTGTTACAAATTATAAAGAACTCTCGTGGATGCACAACGTTATGTTTGGTGGCTTCGCCGGTACAAAGAATACACCTGGTACCGACTGGGGAGAGCAGATGCTCAATACAGTCGCCAGCAAGACGATTCGCCACCTATTCACTCGGAGCGAGTCAATAGAGGTTGCAGTTCGCTGCTATCCGTCTAGCAAATTGTTACAGGGTATTATCGACAGTTTTAAAATGAGTGGTCGCGGTTTGGTAATCCGCAAGGAATTCCGGACTGAGGAGATGTCGTTTGAAACTGATGCTGTCTCGCTGGATTTTGGCTCAGTTCTGAAGGGTCAGCTTAATCTAAAGCAACCCACACAAGCGATCGCACAAGTTGTACTCACTCAAGACGACATCAACGAGTCTTTCAAAGCCGAACTGGTAAGAAAGCGCCTGGAAAATCTTTCGATCCCAGCGTTGGATGAACTCTCTGGTGGTCAGCCAATTTCTTTCACAGACGTGCAGGTGCAATTGCAACCCAACAACCGGATACGGCTTTTTGCAAAAGGGAATCTCCCTGAACACGGTTTAGTACCGATTAGTATGTCATCAACCTTGGCAGTTGAGCGGCGTCGTCGTGTTCTCTTTCAAGATGCTCAGTTTGAACCGGATGCTGTACCAGAGTCTTTTCGAGAAATTTCTCAAACCTTGACGACGGCATTGGCAGAGATATTAAATAATATGGTTGATCTGGATCGCTTCAACCTTGATGGTGTCACGATGCGTATCAACCGCTTAGAAACCCAAGGAACAAGGCTGATTTTCAGTGGCTATGCTCAAATTGAGCGCGTCCCAAATAATCCCTGAGCTTAAAAGCCAATAATGTCACTCGGCAACTTCTTTACTTTAGGTGGGGTTGTCATGTGGCCCCTGTTAGCGTTCTCCATACTTGCGATCGCATTAATTTTGGAGCGCATTATCTTTTGGCAGCGAGTAACGAAGCGTCAGAACAAGGTCATCCGGGAAGTTCTCAAGCTATACCAATACGATCCCCAAGCCGCATTGGTCAAGCTAGAACAAAATAGCGATCTACCGATTGCACGGATTTTTATCGCCGCTTTGGAACTCGAAAAAGCTACCCCAGAGGAATTTCAACTGGCGCTAGAAAGTGCAGCGCAAGCCGAGTTGCCAACACTCAGCCGTTTCAACACGGTGTTTGAAACGATCATTAGTATTTCGCCACTTCTTGGTCTTCTAGGAACTATTCTCGGATTGATTAACGCCTTTGCCGCGCTTCGGATAGGCGATATTGGAGGGAGCAAAACGGCTGGTGTTACAGGCGGCATTAGCGAGGCTTTAATCTCAACTGTAGCGGGATTATGCGTGGCAATCTTTACACTACTGTTTGCCAACACATTTCGCGGGCTATATCGGCGCCAACGGGCAGCGATTCAGGAGTATGGTGGTAAGCTTGAGCTGCTCTATCGCCGTTATTATGAGCATGGAAGACCACCGTATAGTGAAACATACAAGAAGGTGGTGTGATTATTTCTGGATTACTGGTATGAGGCTAATCGAGCATTGTGCGATCTGCTTTGCTCTTCTCGCTTGGCGATCGCTTCTACAAATACCTCAAGACAAGAGAGAAACAAAAAGGGGAGTTGTTAGCATTGACCTAATGGTTGGTAATTAGCTTTAAGGTTTGTTATAGAAGGCAAAAGTTGCATATCTTATAGCTTTAAAACCAATCTGTCAACCAACTAACCGCTAAATTTAGTGTGAGGCTGTGAGGTTTAATGCGAGTTTTACTAATCTATCCCCAGTTTCCTAAAAGTTTTTGGTCGTTTGAGAAAGTCCTTCAATTAGTCAACCGCAAAGTTTTACTGCCGCCTCTAGGGTTAGTAACAGTAGCAGGAATTTTACCCCAAGAGTGGGAATTTAAGCTGGTAGACCGGAACGTTCGTGCCGTTACAGAGGAAGAATGGGAGTGGGCAGAAGTCGTGATTCTTTCCGCGATGATTGTCCAGAAAAAAGACTTACTCGATCAAATTCGTGAAGCAAAACGCCGAGGCAAGCGCGTTGCCTGTGGTGGCCCCTACCCAACTTCTGTACCTTACGAAGCAACAGAAGCAGGTGTTGATTACCTGATTTTGGATGAAGGGGAAATTACCTTACCGATGTTTGTTGAGGCGATTCAACGGGGTGAGACAGCAGGAATTTTCCGTTCTGGTGGCGAAAAACCTGATGTGACGACAACGCCTGTTCCTCGCTTCGATTTGTTGGAGTTGGATGCTTATGATTCAATGTCGGTGCAATTCTCACGAGGTTGTCCTTTCCAGTGCGAATTTTGCGACATTATTGTCCTCTATGGTCGCAAGCCTCGGACGAAGACACCAGCCCAGTTAATTGCAGAGTTGGATTACCTTTACGAGTTGGGGTGGCGGCGTAGCGTCTTTATGGTGGATGACAACTTCATTGGTAATAAGCGCAACGTCAAGTTATTCCTCAAAGAGTTAAAAGTTTGGCAAGCTGAACATGAGTATCCCTTTACGTTGAATACAGAAGCCTCGATTGACCTTGCCCAAGACCAAGAGTTATTGGATTTGATGGTTGAGTGTAATTTTAATGCTGTGTTTTTGGGGATTGAAACACCAGATGAAGCGAGTTTGCAACTGACCAAGAAATTCCAAAATACACGCACAACTCTTAGTGACTCTGTGGAAGCGATTACACGCTCCGGTTTGCGGGTAATGGCTGGGTTTATTATTGGCTTTGATGGTGAGAAAGCTGGGGCAGGTTCTCGGATTGTCCGGTTTATTGAGCAAACAGCAATTCCTACGGGTCTACTTGGCATCTTACAAGCTTTACCGAATACTGCCCTCTGGCACCGATTAGAAAAAGAGGGTCGGTTGTGGAGCAAAGATACCGACATTGACCAAGCCACCTTGATGAACTATATCCCAACTCGACCTCTGGAAGACATCGCCAGGGAATATGTTGAGGCGTTTTGTGAGTTGTATGACCCGGAACGCTTTTTAGACCGTGCCTATCGCCATTTCTTGATTCTAGGGGCGCCAAAGTGCAAACCTCCTGGAAAACTACCAAGTTGGGTAGATCTCAAAGCCCTGCTACTTGTCTGCTGGCGTCAGGGAGTCAAACGCAAGACTCGCACGAAGTTTTGGCATCATCTCTTTAGCATCATTAAGAATAATCCTGGTGTCTGGGAGCATTACCTCACAGTCTGTGCTCATAATGAACACTTTTTAGCATATCGCGAGATTGTGCGTGATCAGATTGAAGCTCAACTTGCAGAATTACCCAAAGAGGTTTTACAGGCACAGCCACCAGTCCTCAGTGCTTAGGGAATTCGTGAAATTAGTTTTATTCGTAGAGACGTTCCGGCGGAACGTCTCTACAAAGTTCGATGGGTGCCGAAAAAGGGGGTAGCTGACCCGGATTCGGTATGATGGCATTGGAAAAGCGATCGCATCAAACCCTTGTGTGATAAGGAATGTAACCATAATTTCGCCAGCGTTGAAAAAAACACCTACCTCCCCAAAGGCGATCGCATTCTGCCAACCTATCCAAAAAAGCGATCGCATTTCTAGTCATGTGTAAAGTGCGATCGCCTCTCCTTGAGCAGTGATAGGCTAAACCTTAGACCCTACTGAACCCGTAGAATTTTTCGTCATGAACTCTCCTATCCTGAGCCAGTATGACAACTATTGAGATTGTTTCAGAAGAAAGAACAGAGCAAACAATATATCGAGCTATCTGTGGTGAGCAAGAGGCTACAGGCGCAACACCAGGACAAGCACTCGATAGGATTGAGCAGGAATTGACAGCACGGGGAGGTGAACAGAGCGGTTGTACAGTGGTGATTGTGCAGCGATTTCTTCCCGATGACTTGTTTACAGCACAGCAACAAGCACGGTTACGGGAACTGATGGATCGATTGCATGAGGCTGTTGCTGTTGGAGAGGTGCTTTCTCCTCAAGTTCAGGAAGAATTGGAAGATTTGGTAGAGGCTGAGTTGAAGGCTATGATCGAGCGTTCTGCTAGAATTCTCAAGCAAACTCAACGGGATGAAAAGTAGCCTCACTAATTTTGTCTCAATATCGTGAATCCTAATCATCCCTTCGTTGCAAAACGGGCAAGATATCAATCTTATAACTCAGGGCTAGAGAGCTATAGATCTCAGTGGGAATATTTTAAGGCTGCGTGAGTGCCTTCGGCTAACTATCCAAAAAGGTGATCGCATCAGAGCAGTGTGCAAAGCAAGAGCACATCCCTTAGCAAAAGAAAGGAATTTCAATAGAAGAATTTGGTTTTACAATTGATAGTTGATAAATTTTTAAAGTCTGTATAGGTAGTAAAATCTTTGGTTGTATCTTCCGGTAGAGCAGATTTTGGTTTTAAGATTGACTTTGTTAGGGATACAGAAGATCCGGCGAGAGTTTTCCGTGCTTTTTCGGGACTTATAGATTTTTGTCAAGTAACAGATAAAAGTTTAATCAGATCTCTTGATATAGATATTGAACCCGATCTACTCTTAGACAATATAGAGCAAGGCTCTATTAGTGTTTGGCTAAAATTTGCTTTCAAGTCTGTAAATAACAATTTAAGCAATTTAAATTTAAAGCTCCTTAGTTCTTATTTAGTAGAATCTAAATCTTGTATTATAAAGTTTATCAATAAAAGGGATACTATAAAGAGTCATTCTGAAGTTTTAGAGTTACAAGATAAACTAAGACCTTTAGCTAACCAGACTAATATTAACACTCTGGGCATTTATACCCCTCCAAATGATAAAGATTTATTGTTAAGTATAGATAAGTTTCAATTAGCTTCATCTGAGCTTCAGGCAGCAGATAATTTATATTATCTAACTCGCTCATCAAACTTGCCTGTTAATCGGAATTTTAGTATTTCTCCGGAGTCGAGAGATAATTTATTAGTCAAAGAGACTATCAAATCTGAACAATTGATGATTTTAAAAGTTAAGAAGCCGGATTATTTAGGTGAATCCAAATGGGAATTTAGATATGACGGGAGATCGATTGATGTAAAAATTACTGACTCAGAATGGTTAAAAAAATTTAAGCAAAGAGAGGTTATTATCGCACCAGGTGATGCAGTTAAAGCGAAAGTTGAAATTGTAGTTAAGTATGATTTTAAAGGGGAGTCAATATCTACTCAGCATACTATTCAGAAAGTGATTGAAGTTATACCTATGCCTCCTGATAACCAACTTTCCTTGTTTAAAGACAAAAAATTAGGAAGCTAAATTTTAATATTCATCCATTCTTGAGCATTTTCTTGAGCAAATATCTTCAGATGCCGGATATTTTTTGTAGCAATCAAGACAGCACGTCCGGGAAACGCTTCACTTAATATACTCCAATGAGCTGAAATAATCATGTCTGCATCAATATTTTTATCATCTGTTGTAGGTACATGGTTTTGACGTGTATCAGCCCAAAAATCCGCAGCTTTTTGCATTACCTCTGTAGTTAGTGGGAGAAAATCAATCACCTCTCTAAGGCTGTTTAGAATTGCCAAACCATCACTTTGTATACGAATAAACTCTCGCCTAACCTCGTAATCCGAAATTTCTGAAGTTACTACATAAATGCCTTTAGAAAGTAATGTGTACAACCATTGTGTACATTGGGATATTTCATTCTCTTCTTCTTCAGATGCATCCTGAACAGGACTCGCTAGTAAGCCAAGGACTCCGGAGTCTAAAATAACAATCACGCTATAAATTTTGTCCCTTTCTTTTACTTTGAATCTCTTCAAGTCTTGCCTTAGCCCACGCTATAGCTGCTTGGTTCTTTTCTAATTGCTCTTCTTCATCACGTCCTAAGTGTCTTAAATATGGTAATAATGTTTCTTGGGCTGTATTCATTCCTTTTGCACGTTTCAGTAAAGATTGTGCTGTAGCCTGTAATCGTACAGTAGGCTTTGAGCCTCTAAGCTCTATAGCTCTATCCACAGCTTTTGGTATAAACAAAAAAGAATCTTTATATTTTTTAAATAAATCTTCTTTTTGTTGAATAGAGAGGAAAAGAAGCCGCAATCTAATCAATAGGCCCCTCCAGCCATAAAATTTTGAACTTGCTCTACAGAGATCCCAAGCTAAGTTAATAAAAAATTGATGACTTTCCTGTGAAAAAATATCCCAGCAAGATTCTATACCTACAGAGATTTTTTCGAGTTTATCTGCATACTTATTTACGTTTGTTGGTATATCATCCTTAATCTCAACAGGTGTATTGACTGCCTCTATGTATTTTTGACTCCCTGCAATCATTTCAAGTAGTGTATCATCAACACTTTTACCTTTTAGTGCAGCTACTTCTCTAAAGAACTCAGAGATTTCATCTTCTATTCCATTAGAAGTAAGATGACTTTCAAGAATTTGCTTGATACTATTAACATCAAGTGCTGTTTCATTAAATTGATCTTTTTCAAGCTCCCAGATAATTTCGTTAAGCATTTTTTGCGCCTCCTAGAAAGAAGCTATAATTGATAATTTTACCCTTATTGTGTTCTGAGTTCTGTAACAAGCTTATGCTAACGCTATGGAGCTTAAGATGAGGCACAGTAGAACAAAATCATCTAAAGATTTATAACAAAAACTTGACCTTATTGCAGAAATCACTCAATCTGCTAAGGTAATCTTAATTAACTCAGTAAACCTAAAAATCTTAGCGCCACTCAAAAGCTAGTTCAGAGCTTAAGAGCGGCTAACCCCCCAACTGAGTAAGCAGTCTGGAGGCTAGAAGAAATGGTAACACTCCTCTAGCCACCCCGACTTTCTATGCAATAAAGCGGGGTGGCTAATATTTTGGGTCACTACACCTTCACCCAAAAACAGGAGCAATCTACCCTCATGTCCCAGAACTTAATCACCGCCGGGTTCATCGACCCCGGACAATTACCCCTCGACCAAGTACGGCAGCAAGTTGCCACTTTCCTCAAAGTTTCCCTCAACCAAATCGATCGCATAGAGTGCTGGCAGCACCAAATCTGGGTGAAACTCGTTGAATCCCGTGCCAAATTCATCAGTTATCGCAGCTTGCCCCTCTGGATTGAACAGGGAATTGCTGTTATCAAACGCTGCACATCCCGCGCCAGCCTCGACCAGTTAGGCGGAATCTTACGCAGCGAACGAGACTGGTACGATGAGCATGACAATCCTCAAGCCGTGCAACCGTGGCGGGACGCTTGGGCGCAACAAGCTCAACACTTGCGGGAAGAAGAAGAACGCACTCTTCCCATTCGCGCTCATCAGCAAGCCGGAAGCGAGTGGTATTCGGCTTGGCAACAAGTGTTGTACTGTTGCCGAGATTTTACGGGACTAGAGCGATTAGCCCCGGAAATTCGACAGCAAAGCCAAGAATTTTCTGACTTACCAGAGGTGATGCAAGCGATGCAACAACTGTGGAACCAGCGCTGGCAAGAACTAAAAAAAGCCTACGCTTGATTATTCCACCTTCGGATTGATTGTGTATTTCTCTTTATTTCGCCTGAAATGGCGTGAACTTGCCTCCCAGTCCTTCCACTATTGTTTGGGTGTTGGCAATCAGCATCTTCTCGTAAGTATCACCCTCTGAACCCTTTTCTCCGATTCCATCGGCATACAATTTTCGGTCTGAAACTTTAACATTCGCTTCTTTAGCTACCGACTCGATCAGCTTCGGATTAACTGTAGTTTCAGCAAAAATTGTGGGTACCTTCGTACTTTTAATTTCTCCCACCAGTTCTTTTACCCGTCCTGCTGTTGCTCTTTCGTCAGTGCTAATACCCTGTAAAGCACCTTCTACAGGAATACCATAAGCGGTAGAGTAATAGCCCATTGCATCATGAGTTGTGACCAATGTGCGTTGATTCGCTGGAATTGTGCTGATTTGCGATTTAATCCAGCTATCTAGCTGCGCTAGTTCACTGGTCATTTTTTCGGTGTTGCTGGTGTATTGTGCGGCATTGTTGGGGGATAACTTTTCTAGATTGTCGCTAATTGTCTCAGCGATGCGGATACCATTTTGGGCATTATTCCAAACATGGGGGTCAGTTTCACCATGAGCGTGACCGGCTTCTGCTTTTTCCTCACCTTCATGTTCATGAGCGTGACCGGCTTCTGCTTTTTCCTCACCCTCATGATCATGCTCTTCACCAGCAAGGGGTTCAGGAACAGCTACTTCACTGACAGCGACTTTTGACGCAGAATTTTTGCTTGACTCGATAATCTTGATCAACCCCGGTTCAAAACCATAGCCGTTGTAGAGAATGAGTTGTGCTTGTTCGATCGCTTTGCGATCGCTTGGCTTTGGTTCATACACATGGGGGTCAGTCCCTGCCGGAATCAAACAGGTAAGATCAACGGTATCTTGGGCAATTTCTTGGGTAATGTCGCAAAGGACACTACTAGTTGCGACAACTTTTGGCTTTTCGCTATTTGCTGAGGACGGTGATGTCGCCGTTGTGTCAGACGCTGAATTAGTTGTCTGCTGACGGACACTACAGCTTGTTATCCCTAGTACCAGTAGCAAGAAAGCTGTGCTTCCTAAGCTGCGAGTTTTCATGACGATGCTTTTTAACATGACCAGTCTTTGAGCCAATATAATAGAACGATAATGATTCTCATATTGCTCGTTAATGTTAGAAGTTCAAGACTTAGCTGTCAACTACCGGGGGGTTCGCGCTTTAGGGAATGTCAGCTTCTACTTACAACCAGGACAGTTAGTTGGTGTGATTGGTCCCAATGGTGCTGGTAAAAGCACAATGATTAAAGCGATGCTGGGATTAGTGCCTACGGCAAGTGGTGTCGTGAAGTTTTGCGGACAGGTACTCAAACAACAGCTTCGTTGCTGTGCTTATGTGCCACAGCGATCGCAAATTGACTGGGATTATCCGACAACCGTTTGGAGTGTGGTGATGATGGCACGTAGCAAACACACCGGATGGTTCCGTTCTCCTAATCATCAATCTAAAGAAATTGTTGCCACCGCACTTCAACGGGTAGGAATGTGGGAACTGCGGCATCGTCAAATTGGAGAACTTTCGGGTGGACAGCAGCAACGGGTTTTTTTGGCACGAGCGCTAGCACAGCAAGCCTCTTTATTCTTATTTGATGAACCCCTTGCAGGTATTGATAAAAAGACTGAAGCGATTATTTTTCAGATATTTGCTGAACTAAAGGCAGAGGGGAAAACTTTATTAATTAGTTCTCATGAGTGGGGGAAGGAATTGTCTCACTATGATCGCTTGCTGTTGTTAAACCAATATTTAATTGCTAATGGTTCTCCTCAAGAGGTGATGACATTAGACAATATTCAACAGGCTTATGGTGCTGGTTTACAGTCACAACTTTTGAATGAGTCAGCAGAGACGATATATGTTTGTTAGAGCTTAGTGATTATTTGAGGCTAAAACAGGCATAAAAATCCAAAATCTACCATTAATATGCTGAATTGGTTAATAGAACCACTGGGCTACGAGTTCATACGAAATGCGATCGCAGTAGGCATTCTCACGGGAATTCTTTGCCCGGTGGTGGGTACCTATCTGATTGTTCAGCGCATGGCTTTGCTGGGAGATGTGATAGCCCATGCGGTTTTACCGGGACTTGCGATCGCGTTTTTCTGGGGCGTTAATATTTTACTCGGAGCTTTCATCTCCGGTGTCTTGAGTACATTTGTAATTGCCTGGATTCGCTCACAATCCCGTGTCAAAGTTGACGCAGCAATGGCGCTAACCTTCTCTAGCTTCTTTTCTTTAGGTATTGTTCTAATTACCTTGCTAAAAAGTAATTTAGACTTGGATAGTTTTCTATTTGGTGATATCTTGGGCGTAACAATCAATGATGTTCAGCGCACGGCTATCATTACTGTAATTATTTTAGGTTTAGTTAAACTCTTCTATAAAGAATTACTATTTTTTACCTTTGATAAACTGGGTGCTAGAGCGCTTGGGTATCCGATTAATGCCCTTCACTACGGTTTAATGGCGGGTATCACGCTCACGATTGTTGTGAGTATGCAAACGGTAGGTGTTGTGCTAGTCATTTCCCTACTCGTTGGGCCTGGGATTACAGCATATCTCTTGGTGAAAGAAGTACACCAAGTCATGATAGTGGGAGCAATTTTAGGAATTATTGCTAGTATCAGCGGGGTTTACAGCAGCTACTACTTGAATATCCCCTCTGGCCCAGCGATCGTATTGGTAACCTTCAGTTTATTTTTACTTGCGCTTTTATTTAGCCCTTCACAAGGCATTTTGACACGTCCAGAAATTGCTAATCGCACAACTGCAATTTTGCGATCGCTGAAATCTCGAAAACATGGTGATAAGTAAACGGCAAACTGAAGGCTAGATTCCCGTCTTCTTTGAGAAGACGGGAATCTGAACCGCTGATAGCTGACGGCTTTGGAGCTATATAGCAGTAGCCACTTAGGTTAGGACCTTAACGGGAGCTTGCGTTCCTTCGCTAGAGCCTAATTGACTGAAAGCTGACCGCTGAAAGCTGACTGCTGATTGCTATATCAAGCATTTGCTGAGAGGAAAGGAATACTCTGGGCGAGTGGATCTTTAACCGTAATCTTTTGTTTCATTGCCCAATATTCACTTAAAAAATGAATTTGTCTGAATCCAACAATTAAATTTAGTCCTGGTACAAAAATCCAGCAAACAACAAGCGGTGCTTTCAAACCTTCTTGGCGATAAAGTTCATTCACCGTTTTATACAACCTGAATTGAACAATATAAATCCAGGCAACACCTAGCAAAGAAAACCAGCCAAACCATCCGGGAACATCCGGGTCAAATATCCATAAAGCTTGGGGAACCACTACACCTAAGACAAAAGGAAGTAAGCACAGCGTACCCGACCAACCATCGCCATTGTAACGACGCAATTCTTCTTGGATTATCCACTTGTACCAGCCGTAATAGAGCATCAAGCTGGCACCTGAGAAGAGAATGACTTGCCATAGAGGGCGCGGTTTACCTAAAACTTTGTCAGACATGTTCCTATGGATAGGTTTTTTTGTTAATTAATATTTCTTAATATATTAGAAGAAAATCTCTAGCGCTACTACCCTTCTGTTAATCCCGCAGTTCTAAACCCGATTTAGAGCTATTAAAGTCAATCAGCCTTGAGACAGATTGACTTTGTTAGCACGGTCGCTGGGGCTGCTGCTAAACCCTTGGGTGACTATGACAAAGAGTCCTTTGTCTCCTCTGCCTAATTTCAGCTACCAACCAAACTTTGGAGGCAATACCAAACTCGAATCAATATCATCAACACACGCACAGCCACTCAATGCCATAGCAATGTCTAGTTCATCGCGTAGCAGTTGAAGGACATGACGTACTCCGGCTTCTCCCCCAACAGCAAGTCCCCACAACACGGGACGCCCCAGTAAAACGGCTTTTGCGCCTAGGGCTAAAGCTTTGAGAACATCAGTTCCTCGGCGAATACCACCATCTACCAAGACTTCAGCTTGCTCAGAGACAGCCGCGACAACTTCACTTAAAGCCTCAATTGATGCGATCGCACCATCAAGTTGTCTCCCCCCATGATTCGATACAATTACGGCGTTTGCTCCATGTTCCACAGCTTTTAGCGCGTCATCTCCTCGCAGAATCCCTTTGACAACCACAGGCAAAGGTGATAAAGAACATAACCAATCTAAATCAGCCCAGGTTAGTGCTGGATTAATTTGTTCGGAAAAGTAGGCAAATAAGCCAGATTCGCCAAAACGTTCAGGGATTTTCAAGTCTTTGAGAGTCGTTAAATTGGCTAGGGACATTCCTGTAGGTAGCGTAAACTGGTTACGCTTATCTTTCTCCCGGTGTCCCATAACTGGAGAATCGACAGTTAGACAAATTGCTTGATAACCAGCAGATTGGGCACGTTCTACTAAAGCTTGAGTTAAACCGCGATCGCGATGTACATAGAGTTGAAACCAAAAATTGTTGGATGCTAACTCCTCTTGTTGCTCAATTACTTCCTGGTTTTCCTGTCGCCATTGGTTCGAGGTATCAGCAACGTCTTCCAAACTTTTTGTCGCCAGTGTACTCACTACCATACTGGTTCCCAAACCACTAGCAGCTCTGGCTGTCGCAACTTCTCCATCTGGATGAGCTAAACACTGAAACGCCATTGGGGCAATGAGAATAGGCATCGATAAGGTTTGCCCAAGAACCGTTGTGCAAGTTGAGCGATTGAGGACATCCATCAACATCCTGGGACGAAGCTTGATGCGATCGTAAGCTTCCCGATTATCCCGTAGGGTGACTTCATCCCAAGCACCACCAGCATAGTAGTCAAGCGCCATCTGAGTGAGGTGTTCAGTAGCTCTTGTTTCGTATTCAAATAAATTAAGGAGTGGAATCTGAGCGTTCATCTGGAGAAAAACTGAGTTCTATCAGTTTACCGCTGCCGATGCACAGTGACAGTTCTACCTGATAAGCGATCGCACATTCAACTCGACTATTTTTTGCAACTGCACTAGTAACGTAGATTCAGATAATTCCTGAAGCAACAAGGTCGTAAATCACTGATTGCTTGTCGTTAACCTTCAATGCTAAACGTTCAAATGCAGAGGTACGAGACGATGGTATTGCTGAGGCAACCAAGCATTGATAAGCTAATTCGTACTCTTGGCGCATCTGTAACGGCTTAACTAGCGATCGCATAATTGGTGCCCAGGGAATTGGATCGACCTCATCACTGGGTAGTCCCTGACTTAATATCCCAGCATTCGCCCCCAGAATGTCGAGCCACTGATGCGGGTGAAGTTCTTCTCCCCTAACTAACTTGCCGTAACCTTTCTCCAGGTAAACTCGTGCTTGTTCTTCATGCGCTCGCGCCGCGTCAGCTAATGCAGATAATCTTATATCTTGATGCTGTCCACCCCTGATCATGTCTTGCCGCCATGCCAGCCAAGCCGTCAAAAAATCATCATCCTTGGGTGCTTTTGGTATGGGGGATAATGCGATCGCTTGTCCATGAATTAGCTCACCCCAATGAGCAAGAAGCCAAGTCCCAAAGCGTGGCGCAAAAAAGTTTAGATCACCAATCAATATAGATAGGATAGGTTTTAGCGATCGCACAATAGTTTTTGACCCAGATGCATTTGCCTGACGTAGTGCTGGCTCAAACGCATGTAGCAGATGATGGACGTTAAAGGTATCGAGTGAGCCTTGTAAATGTACAGGTAAAGGATACTCAGCCCAGATTGCTGTTGCAACGTTCGTCTCTAGAAAAAGTGTGGGAACGAGTAAGTCAACAATTGCAGTACCATCATACTGACCAATTTGTGCCACAGCACGCTTCACTCTCTCGGCAGCACGATGATAAATTGATACCACCTCTGGCTCATCAGCCAGGAAGCTACAAGCAAACAGCAATACCCGCGCTGTCATCCGTTCTACCTGTGGCTCTTTACAAGGTGGACTATCAAGAATGTCAGTTAGCATTGCCTGGGTTGTAGGCGGTAACCCAGAACCAACAATCACTCCTGGCTCGATCAGTTTCTTCAGTAATTGAGCCGCCTGAAAAGCAGCACCTTTTGGTAATCGTGGCTCATTCAACCATTTTGTCCACGATTCCTTGGTAATGCAGCGAATCCAGAACGCATCATTACAACGACGCACAGGCACAGTGTTCATCTCCTGAGCATCATCCAAAAAGATTTCAGCACGGACTTCTCCAAACGTAGCGTCCATCCAATTAACCAGAGGTTCTAAGGACTGAGGTGTGAAATCCACAGAGTCTCCTGGCTGTATCCAAATATCAATCTGTGTCCCTTCCCGACGCACTACCTGGTAATTCAGAATACCCTCAAGGGCTGGCATGGAAATTTCACCTGGACGCTTTAAGCCCTCAATTGTGCGAACATTGTCCTCAATGCGTCCCAAAACCTTGGCTGTAAAACCAGGACGACCACAGGGACAGGGTTCTGTGTTTAACTCTACAAGGTCGCCGCATTTGTAGCGTACAACTGGCATCACGAGGTTGAAAAGGTCGGTTGTAACCAGTTGCCCATCGATGACTTCATACAAGCAGCGCTCACCATCGAGATGTAGGTGTCCGGCTTCTGGACAAGTCAGCCCGAAAATCCCTGTCTCTTGACACCCGTACTCGTTAATAACTGGAGCGTGGAAAACTGATTCTAGTAAAGCTTGTTGGTATTCAAAGAGGCATTCTCCAGTACAAATGACAGCAATGACACTTGGTGTACTCTTATTTTTAAGCCGTGTCGCAACTTCACACAATCGGCTAGGATAGCCGCGAATCACAACTGGACGCTCTGTTATTAGGCTGTTCAGTATGTGAATAAAATATTGCGTAGGTTCACCTGCGATCGCAACATCAATTGCCCGTACAGGTTGCATCCGACTGGCAACATTAATGATTGGAGTATTTTCACCTATACCCCACCATTCAAGCGCTCGACGACGTGAGCTAATCCTCACCTCGTTCCACTTTGTACCCGCAAAATAAATAAAAGACTGCCCTCGACTGCCACTGGTAGCACCGCGATAAACAATATCGTCAACGTCTGCGAGAAACAAACCCGGACTCTCACGAACCGTCTGTTTATCAATTGGGCGGAGGTTCAAAAATGCCTGCTGCCAGTCAGGTGAAAGTTGAAGGCAATCATTACTATGAATCAAACCTGCTTCACGAAAGCGATCGTAATTGCCTGGTGTTGTTACTGCTGCTTCTAGCATCCGCCTCAGGTGTTCAAGCGTTTGACTCATAGGGCTTGCTTTGAACCTTTGGGAAGGTACTGTTTATACACAACCCTGGTGCGCGTTTGAGTCCCTTTCGCCCCCTAAATCCCCCAATTCTGGGGGACTTTGAACTGTTGAGTGGGAAACTGGTGGATAATCGGCTTGTAATGGGCACTCGTAGAAAGTCTCCAATCTTAAACTATGTCACTTACCTATGCCACCTAAGCGCATCCGGGGAACCACTCCGAATATCGTTGCTGCTGCTCGACACCTCCGGCAGAACCTAACTCCTGCTGAGAGGACTTTATGGCAAGCTTTAAAAAATTGCCAACTCAACGGCTTCAAGTTTCGCTGTCAGCATCCAGTGGGTTCGTTTATTGTTGATTTTTACTGTCCTCAGTGTCGATTGGTGGTTGAACTGGATGGAGAAATCCATGACCAACAAATTGATTATGATACAGCTCGCACCAAGCAACTCAACCGCTTTGGATATCAAGTGGTGCGGTTTCACAATCAGGCAGTAATGACCAATTTGGATGGAGTTCTCCAGCAGATTTTAGAGGTCATTGGTGAAAGAATCTAATATTTTTTTGTTCAAAGTCCCCCAGAATTGGGGGATTTAGGGGGCAATAAGCTTCATCCTGAAATGAAAAACGCGATCGCTTATTTCTTAGGAATCCTGCTAGCTATCCTGTCACCCATTTGCACCCAGTCTTCATTCACTAGAACCTGCTTGGTTCCAGATAACGCCTTGAGATTGCTACGCATCATCGACACTGGCTTTTCACAAAACGACCCAAGCTGTCTTAAGAAAGCTGTTGAAACCCAACCGCTTCGGAGCGTTGGAGCGGAAATGAAAGAGGGGTAACGATAGTAGGTGCCATAGTCAAGATAAGTCCATCTGCCAGTTGGGTCTTTCCTACCTGGGACAACAGCCCAGCCATTGGGTACTGCACCGATGATTCTCCCGTTAGGGCTGGAACGGATATTGACGGAACCTCCCTGTCGAGTTGTCACCCTCGCATAAGGTGATTTAGTGCCTCCGTAGGGGCAACTCTGAGCCAGGATTGTTTCACCAGGATTGAGAAATGGTGTTGAGCTTTGGGTTTCGGGTTGTGTTGTCTGTGCCGTTACTGTAGTCGCCGAGGCAGTCTTAACTCCAATCAAAGATAAGAACGTCAATGTAACAAAGGCGATCGCACTTTTCCAGTTACTTACCTTTTTCACTCTTGTGTACCTCTGTGTTTCATACGTTATCTCTAAATCTCTAATTGCAGGGTAATAATGCCCAATCTATGGCGCTAAACCCGAAATCCGTATCTGTATATATACTTACCGTTTCTCAATAGAGCCTTTTCCTCTGCTCTCTCTAGCTCACATGGGTTTTCGTCGAGCTTGCATTTTTTCGTAATAATGCTTCCTGTTTTGCTCTACAAGCGGGGCTTCTGTCCATTGTTGGTTAGGTTCGTGAGGCAAATGTAAATACACAAGTTCTGGACACCTGCACAAGAATCGCCCACCGTCAAGATACCGCTCAATGATGTCTTGATCTTCCCCACCCCAACCAACAAAGGCTTCGTCCCAACCACCGATTTCGACAAGACGAGACTGATTAAATAACGGCACAACGCCAAAGCGTTCTTGTCGAATAAGCTGTTTCCAAAGTGCTGTTGGCATATCTTCTGGAGCAATTGATGTCTGTTCGATTTCAGTGGCTAAGTTATCAACATCAACACTTAGAGAACTTGACATGACACGATATCCAGTTACTAGAAAATGCGGCGATAATTCTGCCATTTTGAGATGTCGCAGTAAGGTGTTTTCTATAGGAATTAAATCAACATCAAATGGTGCGACAAATTGACCTTTTGATAGTGCTAAGCCTAGATTTAGAGCTTTTGTTTTGTGAAAGGTTCCACTGTTAAGCAAATGAGCATATTGGATATTTGTGGTATCCTCAATCTTTTTCTCAATCCAATGCGATCGCTCTTTGTCAGCTTCAACAATCACAAGTTCGCACGTATCCAATAATCCTTGCACAGATTGCTTTTTCCACCAGGCAAGCTGTGTTCTCAAATGGCTCTCACGTCCACGATAGGCAACAATTAGGGATAACTTCATCTCTTTGTCTAAGCACAGGTACGCTAGCTTTTACAGAAAAACAAGCAAAGCCCACCTCATTCATGGGTGGGATGTAGCGTATGCACTTTTAAGTGCAATCATCGCTAGGTAGAGGTGGTAGTCTATCAATCCAATCTTCTATCAGTTGGGTCATTGTTTTCTTTTTTAGATTGGCGTACCCCTTCAGCTTTTCTAAGCGATTTTCTTCAATTCGTAGACTCAGTGGTTTTTTCTTCATGGCATCTATACATTGTATAGATGCATGATATCATTAAAGATATGAAGAGTCTTAAGTTCAAGCTATACAGTCATAGGCGGAATAGATATCTGAAGCGGTCAATTAATGCTGCCGGAGTTATCTATAATCACTGTATTGCTCTCCACAAACGTTATTACCGAATGTGGAAGAAGCACTTGAACTGTGCGCGACTTCAGAAGCACATAGCTAAGTTGCGAAAGCGTAAACAATTTTGGCAATTAGTTGGTTCGCAAGCAGTACAGGATATCTGCCAGCGGATTGAGAAAGCCTACCAGTTGTTTTTCAAACATCATAAAAAAGGAGTCAGATCACCAGGATTTAAGAAAGTTCGGAAATACAAGTCTTTCACTCTCAAGCAAGCTGGCTACAAGTTTCTGGGTGGTAATCGAGTCAAGATAGGTAACAGGGTCTACCAATACTGGAACTCCAGGGAAATAGAAGGAACGGTCAAAACACTGACTATTAAGCGATCACCATTAGGTGAGTTGTTTATGGTTGTAGTTGTTGACAATGTTAGTGAGTCGGAAATTAAATCAAGCACAGGTAACATTGGCGGATTTGATTTTGGACTCAAGACATTTCTCACCTGCTCTGACGGCTCTAAGATTGAATCACCATTATTCCTCAAAGTGAGTCTTAATGAGATCGCACGGGCATCCAGGCAACACTCCCAAAAAGTGAAAGGGTCAAACAATCGAGAGAAAGCGAGGCTCAACTTAGCTCGAAAACATGAAGCTGTAGCTAATCGGAGACGTGACTGGTTCTGGAAACTTGCTCACAAATTGACTGACCAATTCGATGTGCTGTGCTTTGAAGCATTAAACCTCAAGGGAATGAAACGTCTTTGGGGTAGAAAAGTTTCTGACTTAGCCTTGGGAGAGTTTCTGCAAATACTTGAATGGGTAACAACCCGGAAATGCCAAGTAGGGTATCCAAACTCCTGAAAAAGCAAAAAGGGAAGTGTGCCTACTGCGATATGTTTTTCCGTGAAGATGATGTGATGGAAGTTGACCATAAAATTCCAAAATCGAAAGGTGGAAAGGATTCCTATGACAATTGGCAACTTCTACATAGACATTGCCACGATACAAAGACAGCTACAGACCTAGCAAAAGCTAAAGCTAAAGAAAGGGAAATAGTCGAAAGATTTGAACGTGTCAAAGCAATTGCCAAGGCATACGCAAATAACGAAGACCCAAATCTGAAGCAATCTGTAGATGTTCCTGGCAATAAATCCGACTGCAATAGTGTCGAGCCTAAGCCCACCAAGAGACTTGAAAAAGTCGAGGATAAATGGGTAATGAGGTATGCATGACAAGCACCAAATTATTGAGGAGCCGTGTGAGGTGAAAGTCTCACGCACGGTTTTGAAGACCAGCGGGGTTGGTGACAATCTCGCTGAGTTTAATGGATGTAAGACAGTCTCCGACTGCAATCCTTGCATGATGCCTGAATCCCCCGTTTTCAAAACGGGGAAGTGGCTCAAGCCATCTCATAGCCTAGCGACACCGGAAGCTGAATGCGGATTACATAAGGTTTCGGTTCAATCACTGCTTCCATCTGCAAATCTCCCATAAGGACTCCCTCAGCCAAAGACTGCATTGAGGTAATGATGTTGCTGTTTCGAGTTTGAATCGGCTGGACATTGCCATGATGTCTATTACGGGCTGTGTCTTCGTGTGAGAGGTGCAACACCCTACCAGTTGCACAGATCTGGATACCAAGAACGCTAGCCCGAAGTAGTAGATCTTGGTCTTCCCATCCCCATCCTGTAAAAATCTCCTTATACCCACCTAAGGAAAACAGCGTCATCCTTCGAGCACAGATCAGTCCACAACCCGGTCGATAATTCCCTGCTTGGTCAGACCCTGGTACAACTGAAACCAAGGCAACATCATTATCGAGGTGCAAGTTGTAGGTATAGCGATCGCGCTTCAGGGCAACTGAGTGAGCAACAGATTCCTCTACATCCTGGACATAGCAAATTGTCTGGGTATCGGACAAGACATGGTTCAACAGAGCATTTAAGCTAGCTTCATTCCAGAGGATATCAGCGTCTGAAATCAGCAGACAGTCACTCGTTGCCTGAGCGATCCCCTGATTAATCAGCCTCGCTTTATTAAATCCTGAAGCGGGCAAGTGCATAACCAGGACATTATCCTGCCGTTCTAGTTCGTGGAGAGATTCAACACATCGGGCTTCAGTTGAACCGCCGTCGCATACAATAACCCTGGCTACCTTATCCCTGGATTGGGTCAGTGACTGAACACATGGCATCACCTCAGCCCTATCTTTGACAGGAATAATTACCTCCAACTTTGATGCGTTAGCTTCACCCATATTTATAGACAAGTACTTTAAGCGCTAATTACTAAAATCTCAGTAAAGCTTCTCGATTCTAGCTGTACTCTTACAGGAAGCTATCTGTGACCCAAGATAACTGAGGTCCTGTGATATGCGAAAGTACGATAGGTTCTGCTTTTACCAAAGGCTCAAGGCAGGGTTGCTGTCCTTCACGGCAGACAGTGTAGTTCGTTAAGGCTCGGTTTTTCAAGGTCTTGAGAAGCTCAATGCGGACGGCTGAATCTAATCCAGTGTCAGGGGCAGTTGTTAGCGAACCTGCCCGCTTCCTACGGAAATAGCAGTAGTCGGGAATATTAACAATTCTTGCTACTAATGCGGCACGCAACAAAAACTCGGTATCGCCGCCAAAGCGTAAACCTGTCGCAAATCCGCCGAGGCGCTGTACCAAGTCCCGTGCAACTAAACTACTTGGGTGAAGTAGAGGATGCCCTGGTTTTTCGGCTAACGCAGCATTGACATCAAGGGGATAAACTACGGGGTTGAGCTTAGATTCTTCTTCAAAAACTCGTAATTCCTGTGTGCCAACCAACTCAGCGCCACTCACCTCAGCCGTGTGCAACAGCTTGTAAAGGCGATCGCTTGTTGACCAGTCGTCAGCGTCTTGAAATAGATAGGCATCGTAGTTGGTATCATCAATGACTTGCTGGATTAGTCTATACGGTCCAACTTGATGAGGTGCTGTTAAAAGCGTGACACTGGGGAATTCCTCAACGATGGTGACAGGTGGCTTACCAGAACCATCATCAATTACGACAATTCCTTCCGGGAGTCGTGTCTGAGTCACTAACGAGCGAAGGCACCGATGCAGCCAGGTTTCACAGCGGTAATGAGGCACGAGAGCGAGAACTGTGGCAGTGGCTGTTAACGGTACAGGTGAACCGCTTTTTTGCTTGGGCAACTCTGACTCACTCCCAGATATTGCACCCCACCGGAACGGGATGTTACTTCTTTCTAGGGCTAGAGCTACCTCTAAAACTGTCCAATTGTCTAGTTCGTTAAGTTGTGGCAAGACAGACTGGACAATACTACGCGACGCAATCCAAGCAACAGCATCAACAGGCATTTCTTTTGCCGTTTCCTTAGGTAAATCAGCGTCTGGTAGCCAAGGGGTTAGGAAATTGAACTCAACTGAGGAAATATCCGGTAGCCGTAAGCTTGAGGTGACTCCACGAGGGATGTAACCAATGAAGTCAGTTTGTAAAGTTTTGATGAATTCTGAGAGATTGACTCTCGTCGCTACTCTTTGTAGAGAAGCATTCGAGTAAAGTTTTCCAGATATTGTGAAATCATATTTAGGCACTTCTTGCTGATCAGAAATGACTAACAGTCGAGCAATGTCAATCTGTCCAGCTTCGTGTAAAGTTTCAATTCGCTCAAGCGTCCTCTGCTCATCGACTGTCTCATCAAGGATAAGTCCAATTGTCAATTTTGTTGGGACTGCCATGGTATTTTGGAAGGCATTTGAGTCGAAGAATTTGATTATTGAACTAATTTAGGGGGTAAGAGCCATTACACTGACCAAAATTTTGAGTTACCATCTAGCTTTTTGTTCTCACTCCCGAACGAGGCAATGGCGAAGCGATTGGATGGAGCTTATAAGCTGGCTTTACCCCCTACCTCATTTTTCCCCTCGTCTCTAGCTAGTGAAAGAGGTCTTGCTGGGTAATCTAAAGGAGAGGGGAATTCTACTGCTTAGCATGAGCAAGTATCATAAACGTGCATTACAGCAATAGTCTTGAATAAATTGATGAGGAACCCACTCTTGGATGAGATCAGAGATATTCAAAGTCGCTCCGTTGTGTTGATGTTTTTCTACTGAAAAACACGGGAGGAGAGCAACTTATGAATGATTTCTCACAACTTGATGTTTAAACCCATCACTCTATTTTTCTCTCTTCCAGAAATTTTAGGAAGGCGATCGCCTTTAAAGTCTGTAAGGAAAATTCAAACATGATTGGCAGACAGGAGGCTAGCCTGGATAAACAATCCCAATAACCTCAGCAAGTATCTACCCAGATGGCAACCTCAAGTTATGCACATTCTGATTTATTCCTATAATTACCATCCTGAACCCATTGGGATTGCTCCCCTAGTTACAGAACTGGCAGAAGGTTTGGTCAAAAAAGGACACACAGTTCGCGTTGTTACTGGTATGCCTAACTACCCGCAACGTCGGATTTATGAAGGATATCGAGGGAAGTTGTACCTTACCGAACTCACTAACGGGGTTGCTATTCAACGGAGTTATGTTTGGGTTCGCCCTAAGCCAAGTTTACTGGATCGATTATTACTAGAAACTAGCTTCGTTGTTACAAGCTTTGTCCATGCGCTCAGGGGTAAGCGTCCAGATGTCATTTTTACCACTGCACCACCCTTGCCAGTTGCCGTTCCTGCTGCCCTGTTGGGATGGATACACCGCACTCCTATTGTTCTCAATCTCCAAGACATCTTGCCAGATGCCGCTGTTCACGTTGGCTTACTAAAAAACCCAAAGCTGATTCGCATCTTTGAAGCGTTGGAAAAGTTTGCATATCGGACAGCGACCAAGATAACTGTCATTGCAGACGACTTTGTTGACCACTTGCTCAAGAAGGATGTACCCGCTCAAAAAATTGTGCAAATTCCCAACTGGGTTGATGTCAATTTCATTCGACCGTTACCGAAAGAAAATAACGGTTTCCGTGCTGCTCATCAGCTTACTGATAAATTCGTTGCGCTTTACTCCGGCAACATTGCGCTAACCCAAGGACTAGAAACTGTTATTGAAGCAGCGACTCGCTTGCTTGATGTTCCTGATATTGCCATTGTGATTGTTGGTGAAGAACACGCTTTACAGCGATTGCGAAATTACTGTGAAACCTGTGGCGCGACCAACGTTACCTTACTGCCGCTACAACCTCGCGAAACACTTCCGGAAATGCTGGCAGCAGCGGATGTGGGATTGGTGGTTCAAAAGCAAAATGTGCTTTGCTTTAATATGCCTTCTAAGATTCAAGTTCTGCTAGCCAGTGGTCGAGCGCTTGTTGCTTCGGTTCCTGCGACTGGCACAGCTGCCAGAGCCATTCAACAAAGTGGCGGTGGAATTGTTGTTCCGCCTGAAGACCCAGATGCCTTAGCTGCAAAAATTCTGGAGTTGTATCACAATCCTGACAAAGTAAAAGTGCTGGGTGAGAAGGGTAGGCAGTATGCCCTTGAGAACTATACGTTTGAGCAAGCTCTCAACCAGTATGAAGAACTCTTTGCCGCCATTCAAAAGCCATAAGCTAAAATAGAAACATTGAGCATGGTTTCATTTTTGTCGGTGCAAAAGGTGTTACCACCAGATAACAAGGAGAAAGCACCATGTATGACTGCAAGTAGCAGCCTTGCTTGAGAATAGGCGAGGGGAGTTGGCGTTGTTTGCCATCAGGCAGCACGTTAATCAAAGGATTTCTTGGGAATCCCTGCTGCTGCAAGCAGATTGCAGAGTTGTAACGTTGCCATTAGGAGTTTTTAATGTAATGCGTGATCAGGTCTTAACCTGGTTAGCAGATAACGTTCCTGCTTCTCGGCTTCAGCATATTCTGGGTGTTGAGCAGATGTCCATTGAACTCGCTGGGCATTACCATCTTAATGTTGAGAAGGCAGCTCAAGCCGGATTAATGCACGACTTGGCTAAGTACTTTAGCAAGAGTGTACTGCTAGAAATGGCGAGGAACAATTGCCTCGAAGTAGACCCCGTATGTGAAGCCACTCCTCATCTATTGCACGCAGATGTCAGTGCGATTGTCGCCAAAGACAGATTCGGCGTACAAGATGAAGAGGTACTGCAAGCGATCGCACTTCACACCTTGGGATGTCCCGGCATGAGTGACTTATCGTGCGTTGTATTTATCGCTGATACTCTGGAACTTGGTCGTGGTAATACACCGGAGTTGGAAGAATTACGAAGAATTAGTCGGCAAGGCCTTTATAAATCAGTCTGGCTAACCTGCGACTATTCTTTAAAATTCCTGCTTAATAGCCGCTGTTTGATTCATCCCCGCACGATCTTGACTCGAAATTGGGCATTGGCAATGTCGTCAAGCCAAAAAACGCAATCAAAAGACCATCCAGCAGACACCGTAACAGCTTAAATCGTGTGGTGAAGCTTGAAGTCATAAACCGAATAGTAACGCGATCTCTTTGGGATCAGCTTGGATTGCTTGTACAGCAGCAGCACAACTGTTGCACTGAAACTATGAGATTCGAGGTAGTGCGATCGCTGTAGCCTTCGAGTTCATTGTTGATAAATGTTTGTCTTGTGCGTGAACAAGGAAATTCAGATTTGATGAGAGAACAATTAAAAATGCCTTCTACTTTAATCGCAACGGATGCCCAAAAACAAGATTTGAGCCGAGAGCTAGCCATAACTATTGCTCAGGCAGCAGATGATCGCAAGGCAGAGGATATTGTTATCCTCAAGGTGTCAGAAGTGTCTTATCTGGCAGATTACTTTGTGATTGTCACAGGTTTTTCTAAAGCGCAGGTAAGAGCAATCTCGCAGTCAATTGAACAGAAGGTAGAAGATGTCTGGCAGCGGCTACCTCTGAGGGCAGAAGGACAAGCTGAAGGAAGCTGGTTACTTCAGGACTACGGTGAGGTGATTGTCCACATCTTGCTGCCTCAAGAGCGGGAGTTTTATAATCTGGAAGCGTTCTGGGGACACGCCGAACAAATCGAATTCCAGGTTTCCCAACCGCTAAGTGACTAAAAATATGATGGAATCTCCTGCTGCTGTCTGTCCGGTTCCAACTGAGCAACAACCGATTAATGAGTATCAGGCACTAAGGGACTCTTGGTTCTTTAGCTGGGTAACTCTGGACTTGCGAGTTTATGTGACAAAGCTCGCTTGGGTATGGGGCTGGAGTTGGCTTATCGCCGGGCCGTTGGCAGCAGCGAGTTTTGCACCGAAGAAGTACATATTGCAGTTTATGCTTTGTGGTGCGGCTGGAGCAGGAGTGTTTGTCGCGTTGATCATACTGCGGCTCTATTTAGGGTGGTCGTATGTACGCGATCGCCTTTTACGCGAGACAATATTTTATGAGGAGTCGGGTTGGTATGATGGTCAAACCTGGACAAAGCCACCAGAAGTTCTGACACGCGATCGCCTAATTGTCTCTTATCAAGTTCAGCCGATTTTACAACGTCTCAAACGGACGTTCTCAATCCTTGTTCTATTTGTCTTCGGTGGTAGCCTAATTTGGAATTTCTTATAAACTCAATCGAGTCAGTTAAGGCAAAGTTTATGCTGCTGACATGGCAATTATTGTGTCCCCTTCTCGTGTTAGAGTCTTACGCATGACAAGGGGAAATCGTTTTCAAGCACCAGTTATAGAAGTTCGCCTCCTGCGGGAAGGGCTTGTTGAATCGACACATCGCGTCCAAGCTGTCGTCAGTGACGTTCGAGGACGGGTTCTTTCTGTTGCAGGTAATTCAGAAACAGCGACATTTGTTCGCTCGTCTCTTAAACCGTTTCAGGCGCTAGCAATTACAACGACTGGCACCCTGGAACGGTACAGCCTGAACGACCGTGATTTGGCAATTATCTGTAGTTCTCATCACGGGACAATTGAACAAGCACGACAGGTTTTTAATATCCTTTGGCGCTGTGATGTAGATTCATCAGCACTACAATGTCCAACGCCAGAAGGGAAGCAAAGTCCCTTACAACACAACTGCTCTGGTAAACACGCCGGGATGCTAGCTGTCTGCCAGCAACGGCAGTGGCCACTGAATAATTATTTGCAGTACAACCATCCTGTCCAAAAGCTAGTTTTGACCCAAGTTGCTGAGTTGATGAAGATGCCGGGAGAAGAGTTTATTCGTGCTCGTGATGACTGCGGCGCACCAACTTATCTCATGCAACTCCGTCAAATGGCATCTTTGTACGCCCAACTAGCTTCTGGTGACAATTTGGCAATGGAGCGGATTGTTCGCGCTATGACCCATCACCCAGACATGATAGCCGGAGAAGGTGCATTTGATACTACGCTCATGCGGTTGTCTGAAGGTGAACTTGTGAGTAAAGCTGGAGCAGAAGGAGTTCAGTGCATTGGTCGTGTTGGGGAAGGCTTAGGTCTAGCCATTAAGGTAATGGATGGCGCACATCGAGCAAAATACGCTGTTGCTATTCATCTACTCAAGCAGTTGGGCTGGATTAGCCCTACAGTATCAGAAACGTTGTCAGAAACGTTTATGAAACTGAGCAGTTTCAAGCGGTTAGAGGTGGTGGGCGAACTCTCCATGCTGTATTAAGGACGTTATCAAGCACGGCGCAAACCAGACAGGCTAATCTTTTTGCCCTTTCTCCTGCCAATCTCTAATTTTTAGTTGTCACATTTTCAAATTAAGAGTTATACTAGAAAAAGCGACGCGGGATAGAGCAGCCTGGTAGCTCGTCGGGCTCATAACCCGAAGGTCGGTGGTTCAAATCCGCCTCCCGCCACCAAATAAAAAGAAGCCCTGTAAGTGTTAAAGCTTGTGGGGCTTTCTTGTTGGATTGTGTTGCTGTAAGTTTCCTTGACAAGTTGATGAGCAGTTCTAGCTTTTGTAGTAGCGATAACCTACAGACAGAGCAGTAGCGATCGCAATTCCCGGTAAGGTAATAAAGACGGCTAAGGGAGAGCGTAACCAGTTCGCTTGTTCGTAGCGTTCCTGATAGGAATCAGAATTCCTTAGTGAACAGGGTTGAGCCGAACTCGCTGAACTCAACAAAACACCAGTAGCAATTGTAGTGGTAGATAGGAGAGCGGCTAAAGCCAATTTCCGTTTGATCATTGTTGACTGCTCCAACTTGTTTTAGTTCAGGTATAACCTATGCGCTAAGCCTAGAGAGCATGACACAGAGCAGCTATCAAGCATAAGTTTCATCAATTCTAATCGAAACCCCTAAATTCGGTGAATGTCTCTCCTTAAGGGGTCAATGTAGGATTAGCTTCTCTTGAGGCAACTGTTCCTCACAACTGCGGCTCAATTCCTGCTGCTCGTAACTGTGCTATCAACGCTTCAGCACGTTGCCGTTCCTGTTCAGCACGTTGTCGTTCCTGTTCAACTAATTCTATTCCCCACGGCAACATTTGCCCATTTTCATTCCACCAACGCAACCAGTAACCCGTTCGGTTGCTCTTTGTTCCCTGCCATACACCAAGAAATAGATTTAGTGCCTCAATTTTATAGTGATTTTCCGCATTAGGCTGTTGCAGGTCATAACGCCCAGAATTATTTAGCTGATAAACTTCTAGCACTCCTTGTTTTGGCTCAAAAATCGCGTATTGCGGTACTTGCAACACTTGCTCGTAAAAAAACCACTTACCGGGTGGATAAGTCGGTTTAATAGAATATTCGCTTCCCTCTGTCTCCGAGAGAAACTCCATCACGATTCCCGGAATTTCCCCTTGTAGCTGTGGCGTATAACTACGACGAACTTCGTCTCGTACAACCCCAATTTGAGGCACGTACATCCAATCAGGCGCTTTAACAACGATTTTGCCATCTAATGTGGCACAGACACCATAGTTAGTGCTGACTAACACATCTTCTTGCAACCGCCCTGCTTGCTCTAAACTATCACTCAATGCGGCTGCTAATGCAGGCTGATCTATATTGTCCACTGGGTCATTGGGTAAGAGAAAATCATCAGGTAGCTTCTCCCAAGTGATTTTATAACTGGCTGTAGCGATTGGCATAGCGCATCTTCATCCCTATTTATGAGCCTTAAGGGAATTGTAGATAAATTAAGAGAGCGATCGCTTTTATTCGGTGCGTCCTCTGTAGGCTAAATAAAACTGTTTAAAACCTTTAGCTAAAAAGCTTTCAAGTTTTCAGTTTATGTTGGAGCGCTCACAGTAGGAAGATGGCGACCAACATAACCGATAATAATCTTTCCTGGTAGTACATCTGGAAAGAAATGAATCCGCCAGTTGCATAACCTCAGTTTGACGTGCCAATCAAACAGACGCTCCTTACCATCAAGACAACGAAAGGTTCGTTGCTTGCCGTATTTATTGAGGGTCGGTTGACTTTCACGAGAAACTTCGATTAAGTAGCCTTCCAGACTGAAAGTACCAGCATTCCAATTTTTACAGTAGTTCTCAAGCTCAAACAATGCTTTGACAACAGGTTGTAGCTCCAGGTTTCCAGCACGGATGCTTTTCAGTTGCTTAGCAACAGACTCGCAGAATTCCAAACTAGGAAGCAACTCATCTTTACGATTCCACAGATCTAACCCGTCATTCACTTTGGTTCGGATAGTGTTTTTTATCCAATCAGCGTGTTCCAGAACATGGTTGCTACAACTGGCGTGGATAATCTCCACTAGTTCATCAATGAAGTTCTCATTTTCATCAAGTCGTGTGACTTCCAACTCTAAGCGACTGAGATACCATTGTTCCTGCGATCGCAAGCTCAGGGCGAGGGCATTTAGCAAAAGAGCATGACCAAGTCCACTTGCTTGCACTCCCTGGTGCTTAAAGTCAGACAAATCAACCCTGTTCTCAATCTCTGGATCTACAACATCCGTCAAGAGGGGAGCTTTGGTTATCAGAGTCTTAAAGAAAAGACGAGTCTCTCGATCTACCTCACCGTCATTGCGCCAGCGAACCAGAGGGTAGTCAGGTGCAAGGAGAGTACTCTGAAAGTCGATCTGAGTGCGAATGACCTTTTTCACGCCGTGGGCAGTTGCTGTACGCACAGTGCTGATTAAGTCTGACATCCATTGTCGCGCTGTTTGAATATCAGGAGCGGGAGTTCGCAGGGAGAGTTCATTCAACACCATCTCAAGATCCATTTACTACTCTCCCGCCGGTTCTAACAAAGCCTCCAAACTCTTGTCCCACTCGTCAAAGAAGCCATCGGGCCATTTATCAATGCGTCCGTTGCGATCAATATGTGGTGACACTACTTCAGTAAAAGCTTGCCCTTCTTTCTCTTGTCGCTGGAAGTAGTGCAACTGGACATCTTCAGGGTTAAGCTTGCCGTCATGAACGGCAAGACGAATTCCGTTTAAAACATGGTCGCTATGAGTTTCTATCACAACTTGAACGCCACAACTCGCTGCAAGTGCCAGCAACTCACCCATTTTTGATTGCCCTTTGGGATGGAGATGAGCTTCTGGGTTTTCAATTAGAATCAGTGTGCCTGCGCTGGACGAAAGCGCTGCCACAAGGATTGGTAAAGTATAAGTAATTCCAAACCCAACATTGGTTGCACGGTAGTCGTTGCTGATTCCGAAGGAATATCGCAAACTCACTAAATCCATACCTGAGTTTGAGGCAATTTCTATGCGTGTACCTGGGCTTACTTCTCCCATCCATGCCTCTACTTGGTTTTTTAGACTAAGTGACATTGCCTGCGGATGGCTAAGTGCCTTCTTGGTAATATCTTTATTGCCAAAAATTGAAAGAAAGTATGCTGTGTATTCACCTTTAGCACCAAGTTGTCGATGCTGGCGCACCTGAAAATCTGATATCTCGAAGGACGTGCGAGGTCCAATACGTTCTGCCTGAAGATAGTGGAAATTATCGTTGAAAAGACTTGATTCATAGATATCAGCAGAAATCACATCATAGGCAAGAGCTAACACATCAGCCTCACGGTTGTAGTTGAAACGCCAAATCCCCTCCCTTCCATCAGCAAGGATAAGATCAAAACTAATCTCGTCCTCCTTAGCTCCTTCAAAAAGAGTATCTTGAGCGGTGCCAAGACATACTAAATCACCATTGAGTGCCAAACCTGTCTCTGGCAATAAGTCCTGTTGATAAGATTGACGCAGCAGTAGTAGAGATTGAAGCACTGAGGATTTACCTGTGCTATTGAGACCTGAAAACAGGGTAAGTGGTCTGAACTCAAGGGACAGATCCTCAAAACATTTGAAGTTTTGCAAACGCAGTAAATGAATCATTACAGGACTGCCTTGATGAGTTGTTCAATATCACTAAATCGACGCAATGCAGTTTTAATGCTTCCAGTACTCCTATATACAGGATTATCGAATTTACCTTCATTCGTCAAATCTATAATTTTTTGTTTTAAATCATCCTTTCTATCTTTTAGAATCTTAAGCTCCTCTTCACTAAGTTTATAAAGGTTGACTGACCAAGCTTCAAATAATGCCTTATTAACCGGATACTTTGCTTCGTTCGGCTGAGAGGGCTTGCGAAAACCATCTTCCTCGAAAATTTCAAATGCTGCAACCATTAATTGTGAAAACTCTTTTTCAAGAAGTTCTATTTGTTGAGTAGACATTCGATTTATATCTGACATTCTTTCATTGAGAAACTCATCAAATTTTTGTTGTTTTTGTTCAGGATCGGGATGAATCATAAAAGCTAAAACTCTAAGAATACACTCCCTATCTACCATTCTTTTATTACTGATACTATTGCTAGTTGCTTTCTTAAATTCATCTGAATCTGCGAGTTTAGCCAATAGGTTTGTTGCTGGTCCCTGATTTAAAGCATGACGAATTTCTTGCGAGGATAGAGGCAAAGCGCTTGTGTTAATCCGTTTAAATATAGTGAATTTAACTTCAGGAGATGTGCCCTTTTCAAGCAGAATCACTATCAGTGGCGTCTCAAGGATTCGACGCTGATAATGACGGGGTAGTTCATCATAGGTTTTGCCCTCAAGCTGAATAAGAGACTGTAGCCCACTTAGCGTTAGTTGCTTGTCGATGATAAACTGCTTGAGAGCTGTCAACCGTTGTATCCCATCGATAACCAACCATTTATCGTCATCAGTTGCATCTATGTAAAATGCTGGGAGCGGAATACGGATGAGGATAGACTCAATTAGCCGACTTTTAGCATCGTTAGTCCAAATTCCCTCACGACGCTGAAACCCAGGAGCTATGTCAAGTTCATCATGCTGAATTCGTGAAAGTAGTAGATCGACAGTCATTTGCCTGGTATCAACCCTAATCTTGGTAGGGTCAAACGGCTCAGTAATTCCCTCTTCCTCTGGCTCGATATCCTCTTCCTCTGAGTCGAACCATGTACCCTCGTTGAGGTCAGTGTCGTCATCGAGGAATTCGGCATTTGGGTTCTTCAGCTCTGTCACGGCGCGTACTCCTTGGCGTTAACATCCATTTAGTCACCCGCTGCTCATGCTTGGTGGAACTACATCAGCAAAAGGGAGTTTTCTTGGATGACGTACTTGGATCGTACTATCTTGCAGAGTTAACGGATGGGCTTGCCATAAATGCGATCGCCCCAATCCCCCACGCTCGAACTCTCCTAAATCCAGCTAAGCTGAGTTGTTGAGATGAGCCGCCATAAAAAAAGGGCGATCGCACATCAGATCGCCCCTAACAATTGCCTATTACCTATTAAGAAGAGACTTTTTTCTTACTCCCCTCTCCTCGTAGGAGAGGGGTAGGGGGAGAGGTCAAACCTTAGCTTCTTCCTTCACCAGCTTGTCCCAACCTAAGTCTTTGAGATTGTTATTCCGGCGTAGAGGACGAGTTGCCAGTTCTAGAATGTCACGAGCATTCGTAAAGCCGTGAATCTGAGCAAAGGTGAATTCAACCGACCACTTGGTATTGATACCTCGTGCTTCCAAGGGGTTAGCATGAGCCATACCCGTGATGACTAAATCGATTTCCTGTTCTTGAATCCGCTTAATCTGGTTATAGTTGTCCGGCTTCTCGACAATCCTCGGAGTCGGGACACCCATTTCCTGGCAAGTCTTCTCTAGCAACGCTAACTCAGCCGCTTGATAGCGCTTGTCCATGTAAGGAATACCAATTTCTGGGCAAGTCATGCCACAACGAATCAAGAAACGGCCAAGCGAGATTTCTAGCAAATTATCACCCATGAAGAAGACTGACTTGCCACGAATCAGCTTGAGGTAGTCTTCCATACCTGCCCAGATTTGGGCTTCCCGCTCATCCAACCCTTTGGGTTCAATCCCGAAGACGGAACAAATCTTTTCAATCCAGGCGCGGGTGCCATCAGGACCAATTGGGAAGGGTGCGCCAATCAGCTTACACTTGCGGCGACGCATCAAGGTGGTGGCAGTGCGGCTGAGGAAGGGGTTGACACCAGAAACGTAGTAGCCTTCTTCAATGACTGGCAACTCAGTGTAACGCTTGGAGGGTAGCCAGCCGGAAACCTTAATTCCCTGTTTTTTAAGTTCTAGTGTCAGGTTAGTAACAACAGGGTCAGGCAGGGAACCAAACAATACGAGAGGTGGATGATCGACGTATTCTGTCTCTTCGGCAACCACATCTTCTTTCTTGCGACCGAAGTTGAGGAGTTTAGCGATCGCATTCCGTTCTTCTTTCTCTGCTTCCATCACAGGAGCTTTATCAGGACAACGGTGAGCCATTGCGGCTAGTACGGTGTCTTCACCCTGGGTAAAAGCATAGTCTAAGCCATTGGCACGAGCGGTAACGATGGGGATACCAATCTCAGCTTCTAGTTTAGGAGCCAAGCCTTCCAAATCCATCTTGATGATTTCAGTGGTGCAGGTGCCAATCCAGACAATCACACTAGGGTTGCGATCGCGTTTAATCTGCAAGCACAAACGCTTCAGTTCTTCGTAATCATTCAGTTGTGCCGAAATATCCCCCTCTTCCAACTCCGCCATCGCATAGCGCGGTTCTGCAAAAATCATCACGCCCATGGCGTTCTGGAGGAAATAGCCACAAGTCTTCGTGCCAATCACCAAAAAGAAACTATCTTCAATCTTCTGGTATAGCCATGCAACACAGCTAATTGGGCAAAAGGTATGATAATTTCCGGTTTCACACTCAAAATTTAAAGGTTCAGGTTGAGCAACGGTCATGGAAAAATCTTATCTCCTCTTCTCTTAAACAAGTCATTAAAAACCTATCAGGAGACACCCGTCTCCCAATAACTTTGTTTTTGGAAGCCCAGCTAGAAGGGCTTTGCTTGTGTAGCTTTAGCTTTTATGCGGCAAAGCGATGAAGCTATCAAACCATCATCAGGTCTAACTCTTCTTCCTCTGTCCTCACTGGCGGTTGAGCCGGATTGAGGTAGAAGTCAGATAGCAAGGAGAACAACTCCCGATCAGGAGAGTCATTCGGCACAACACCTTCTGGACACGCCAAAATCTGGTCAGCAATGTTCAGGTAGTAATCGCAGACGTAGTTGAGAGAAGGGTCAGTCTCTGCCATCTCAAACAGAGTTTTCCCCTTCACGCGAGAAACACGGATGTCTTCAATTAGGGGCAGAATCTCAAGAACTGGCATCGGTACTGAATCAATATATTTATCAATCAGGTCACGCTTCGATGTCCGGTTGCCAATCAAACCAGCAAGACGTAGGGGGTGAGTACGAGCTTTTTCACGCACAGATGCAGCAATCCGATTAGCAGCAAACAAGGCATCGAAGCCGTTGTCTGTGACAATCATGCAGTAGTCAGAATAGTTTAGGGGAGCAGCAAAACCACCACAAACCACGTCACCCAGAACGTCAAACAGGATAACATCGTACTCATCAAAAGCGTTGAGTTCTTTGAGTAGCTTTACTGTCTCACCAACCACATAGCCACCGCAACCTGCACCAGCCGGAGGGCCACCAGCTTCTACGCAGTCAACGCCACCGTAACCCTTATAGATGACATCTTCAGGCCAGACATCTTCGTAGTGGTAATCCTTTTCCTGAAGCGTGTCGATAATCGTAGGAATCAAAAAGCCTGTAAGAGTAAAGGTACTATCGTGCTTTGGATCGCAACCAATTTGCAGCACCTTCTTACCACGACGCGCTAAGGCAACTGAGATATTGCAACTGGTGGTTGATTTACCAATACCGCCTTTTCCATAAACTGAAAGTTTCACTCTTCTTCGTCTCCTATCGTTCGGATTAAAACTTGAATATTGTCTTTGCCGCTTAAATGGTCTGCATATAGCAGAAAGCTGTCAGCTATCAGCCATCAGCTTTTTTGTTTTCCTGACTAGTAGGGCTGTTTCACACCTTTTAGCTGTATCTCATTTAACTGAGAACTGCTACATAAGCGCTGGAACTTAGTTGCCGCTTCACTAACGCACCTACAGCCAGCGAAGAAAGTGCTCCTATTGGGGCGTTGATTGCATTATTGACTAACTACAAACGAAATGAAAGAGGCATTTCTGCTGGAATGGGCAATAAAAACTACATATTCAGCTTAAGAGTTCACTGAATTGTCTTGATAGTCTCAAAAACAATCTGAATAAATCTGTAGACCTTATTTTAAAATTTGTTGTTTTACTTTATGTAAATAGGTACAAAAAACAAAAAATATTGTTGCTTCTACTGAATCAGCACTATGAACCATTAGCTCACAAGGCTGTTTAATCCTAAGCTAAGGCATCCAATAGCTTATACAGCAAGGATTTCAATCAATTTAACCAATGAAAACTGAGTGAAGCGTGTTTGAGTCGTTGGCTTAGCTAGATAAGCAGTTAAGACAGCGAGTCAGGCCTTTGTGAACGGAGCCAGGGTTTTTGTGAATAAAAATAAATTTTTCCCGAAGTGATTGCACTTACTTAATTTCCGACAGCTTAAGTGTCCCAGAAGCTAAATCTGGCTCAAACACCACCTCTGTAGCGCTTCATATTTAGTACCTGACACTCTAAAGCCTCTTTCTCAACGCAGAAGGCATAGTAGTCGAGGTTGCTCCAAATCCATTGAAGGGTGTTGCGAACTTTTTCTCGCTTAGTGAAAAGGCGTTTCTGTACAGCTTGGTTAGGGCAAAGAATCTGGAATATGAGAACACCGTCTTCATCGTGAATGCGGAATAGGCAAGCCTGCAAGATGGCACGGATGCTGCTATCAAAAGATTCGTGGAATCGGCGGAGTCTACCCGTCATGGTGAAGTCTTCTAAGGTGCGACCAAAGAGGTCTTCATCTAATGGCAAGTCGTCATCCGGGTCAAAAGGATTCACCATAGTTTCCTTCTTGCGATTCTTTTTGTGTTTCTATCTACGATAGAAGCACAGACTAGAACGAAAGCTACTGTCTTTAAAACACTATTGCTTATGAGTTCTGCTTTCACACCGATAGAGTTAGGCTACTCCTTCCCTGACCATACTCAGCTCCCGGAGTCAGATGGTACCTTTGTGAAAAATCTCCAAGAACATCCTCAGAGCATCCTGCTAACTGACTCAATCCAGCCAATTTTGCAACAACTCCATCCGGATGGGCAATACTGCATCGGGCAAGATTCCGGTATCTATTGGCGCATTACTGAACCACCCGAAAGAGGTGCAGAAGCTCCAGATTGGTTTTATGTGCCGAATGTACCGCCTACTCTAAACGGTCAAATGCGGCGTTCTTATGTTTTGTGGCAAGAGTACATTGCACCACTGATTGTCTTAGAGTTTGTTTCAGGTGATGGCGACGCTCGAAGACTCGCTAACGCTTCGCTATCAGAGGAGCGAGATAGAACGCCCATGACTGGGAAGTTTTGGGTTTATGAGCAGGTGATTCGTCCGGCGTTTTATGGCATTTATGAAGTGAGCCGAGCCAGTGTAGAGGTGTATCACTTAGTAGAAAATCGCTATGAACTCGTAGCAGCTAATGAACGAGGACACTATCCTATCTCTCAGCTAGGCATTGAATTAGGCATTTGGCAAGGTCAGTATCTCAATGCAGAATTGCCTTGGTTGCGTTGGTGGGATTTGCAAGGAAATCTTTTATTAACAGGTGAGGAACGAGCTGAACAGGAGCATCAACGAGCTGAACAGGAGCATCAACGAGCGGAGCAATTGGCAGCACAACTTAGAGCATTGGGAGTAGAACCAGAGGTGTAAAAAAGAACAACAATACTCTATCCTCCTTGCCCCCAGTTGGAGCTTGAACAGAGGAAGCAACTGTATTGGTATTGTTAGTGATTGCTGGAGCTATAGGGTGATCCCTACCCTGCGAGTGAGGAAGGTATTACTAGCTACTTAGTACAGATAAGTTACATTCAGTGTGTTGAGGAATATGCCCCAACCCCTGATTTTACGTCGATTTCTAGTACAGAAGAGCAATTGTACTCGCGACTTACTATAAAACAGATTATGGGAGATTGATACTCTATGCAACCAAATAACCCTAACCAATTTACAGAAAAAGCCTGGGAAGCGATCGCACGTACCCCAGAAGTCGCGAAAGCCTCTCACCACCAACAGCTAGAGAGTGAACACCTAATGAAAGCCCTCTTAGAGCAAGAGGGACTCGCCAGCAGCGTTTTCAATAAACTTGAAGTACCGATGCCGCGAGTGCGCGATGCTGTAGAACAATTTATCCAGCGTCAGCCTAAGGTATCTGGCAGCAGTGAGTCTGTCTATCTAGGGCGCAGTCTCGATTCCCTGTTGGATCGAGCAGAGTCCTATCGCAAAGAATATAAAGACGAGTACATCTCAATTGAGCATTTGATGCTGGCTTATGTCAAAGATGATCGCTTTGGCAAGGCTTTATTCCAGGAATTTAAACTAGACGAGAAGAAGCTCAGAAGCGTGATTGACCAAATTCGAGGGAACCAGAAAGTGACCGACCAAAACCCAGAAGGCAAGTATGAAGCACTGGAAAAATATGGACGTGACCTAACGGCAGCTGCTCGTGAAGGTAAACTTGACCCAGTAATTGGTCGGGATGATGAGATTCGCCGCACGGTTCAAATCCTCTCTCGTCGTACCAAAAATAACCCAGTGCTGATTGGGGAACCTGGGGTCGGTAAAACCGCGATCGCAGAAGGACTTGCAAAGCGAATTGTTGACGATGACGTTCCCCAATCTCTCAAAAATCGGCAATTGATTGCTCTAGATATGGGGGCACTGATTGCAGGTGCCAAATTTCGGGGTGAATTTGAAGAGCGCTTGAAAGCCGTTCTGAAAGAAGTCACAGACTCTGATGGTCAAATCATCATGTTTATTGATGAAATCCACACTGTTGTAGGGGCTGGTGCGACTCAAGGCGCAATGGATGCTGGCAACTTACTAAAACCGATGTTGGCACGAGGTGAGTTGCGCTGTATTGGCGCGACAACGCTTGATGAGTACCGCAAATACATTGAGAAAGATGCCGCATTAGAGCGACGCTTTCAGCAGGTCTATATTGATCAGCCGAGTGTAGAAGATACGATCTCGATCTTGCGAGGACTGAAGGAGCGCTATGAAAACCACCACGGGGTCAAGATTTCTGACAGTGCCTTAGTCGCAGCAGCTACCTTGTCTACTCGCTACATTAGCGATCGCTTCTTACCAGACAAAGCGATTGACCTGATGGATGAAGCCGCCGCACGGCTGAAAATGGAGATTACCTCCAAGCCCGAAGAACTCGATGAAATCGATCGTAAAATCCTCCAGCTAGAAATGGAGCGGTTGTCGCTGCAAAAAGAAAGCGATCGCGCCTCCAGAGATCGGTTGGACAGACTGGAACGAGAACTCGCTGACCTCAAGGAAGATCAACGTGCGTTGAATGCTCAATGGCAGTCAGAAAAAGATGTCATCGAACGCATTCAAGGCATCAAAAAAGAGATTGAGCGAGTTGATGTCGAAATCCAGCAAGCTGAACGCAACTACGACCTCAACCGAGCAGCTGAGCTGAAATATGGCAAACTAACTGAGTTGCAAGCCTCAGTACAAGAAGCCGAATCCCACTTGGCAGCCACCCAAACCAGCGGCAAGTCCCTGTTGCGGGAGGAAGTCACAGAATCTGACATTGCTGAAATCATCTCTAAGTGGACAGGTATTCCAATCAGCAAGCTCGTAGAATCTGAGATGGAGAAGCTGTTGCACCTGGAAGATGAGCTGCACAATCGGGTAGTCGGTCAGGATGAGGCAGTAACAGCGGTTGCCGATGCAATTCAGCGATCGCGTGCAGGTTTGGCTGACCCCAATCGCCCCACAGCTAGCTTTATCTTCCTTGGCCCTACAGGTGTCGGTAAGACAGAACTGGCAAAAGCTTTGGCAGCTTATCTCTTCGACACAGAAGATGCCTTAGTGCGGATTGATATGTCCGAGTACATGGAGAAGCACGCTGTTTCCAGACTGATTGGTGCGCCTCCAGGATACGTTGGTTATGAAGAAGGCGGTCAGCTAACCGAAGCCATTCGTCGCCGTCCTTATGCTGTGATTCTCTTTGACGAAATTGAGAAGGCTCACCCCGATGTCTTCAACGTGATGCTCCAAATCCTGGACGATGGTCGCGTCACCGATGCTCAAGGTCATACGGTGGACTTCAAGAATACCGTTATCATTATGACCAGTAATATCGGTTCCCAGTACATTATCGATATTGCTGCTGATGACAATCAGTACGAAGAGATGCGGAGCCGGGTTATGGATACAATGCGTTCTAGCTTCCGTCCAGAGTTCCTCAACCGGATTGACGAGATAATCATCTTCCACGCCTTGCAGAAACACCAGTTACGGCATATTGTCCATCTGCAAACCCAGCGTTTAGAGCAACGGCTAGCCGATCGCAAGATGTCATTAAAGCTCTCTGATAGTACTCTCGACTTCTTAGCAGAAGTGGGCTATGACCCTGTTTATGGCGCACGTCCCTTGAAGAGAGCGATCCAGCGCGAACTGGAAACGCAACTTGCTAAGGGCATTCTCCGAGGTGAGTTCCAGGACGGAGACACCATCTTTGTTGATGTAGAACTCGAACGCCTTGCTTTCAAGCGCTTGCCTGCTGAGTTATTGACGGCAAGCCCAGCGAATCCAAACGCTTAATGTTGATCTTAGACAGGTTGCGCCACAGCGCAGCCTGTTTTTTGTGTCAAGACAAAAACGAGATACAGGTTTTTTGGTAACATCTCCAGCTTCTAGCATAAGCAGTTACGCTATGCTGAAGCCAGATTGAAATCAGTGGAATAGGGATGAGTGAAACCCTTGCTCAAAATGCATTGGCTCCCAGTGGGTTGCCGCCTCAATTTCCCGACCACACGCAGCTACCAGAGTCGGATGGTTCGTTTGTGAAAAATTTCCAGGAGCATCCTCAATCTCTGATCCTGACTGACTCGATCGGGACGACGCTGGAACGAATTCATCCAGATGGACAGTATGCGATCGGGCAGGATTGCGGCATCTACTGGCGTGAAACTGAACCGCCAGAGAAAGGGGCAGAAGCACCAGATTGGTTTTATGTACCGAATGTGCCACCAAGATTAAAGGGTGAGATTCGCCGCTCTTACGTTTTGTGGCGAGAATTTATTGCACCGACGCTCGCCTTAGAGTTTGCCTCTGGTGATGGCAGCGAGGAGCGTGATCAAACCCCACTTTCGTATGCAGAAGAAGGCGCAACTACTCGCCCCGGTAAGTTCTGGGTGTATGAACGGATCATGCGGATTCCCTACTACGGCATCTTCTTCGTCAACAGCGGCGAGTTGGAGTTGTATCAACTAGTAGGAGTGCGCTATCAGCGAATGATTCCGAATGAGCGCGGACATTATCCTATCTCACCGATGGAGGTAGAAGTCGGTGTCTGGGAGGGAGCTTATCAAAACCAGACTCAACAGTGGCTTCGCTGGTGGGACTTGCAGGGCAATCTGTTGTTAACAGGCACTGAACGAGCGCTCATGGCAGAGCAACGCGCAGAGTCGGCAGAGCAACGGGTAGAGTTAGCAGAGCAACGCGCAGAGTCGGCAGAGCAAAAGGCAGTTAGACTGGCTGAGCGATTACGTGAGATGGGAATTGACCCGGATTCAATCTAGTTGAGAATTCCAGCTTGAGCTTTCACTCTTGCGTTAGGCAATAAATGCCTTGTTGAGCTGAGTTGTTGTTGGTAAACCAGTGAATCCAAATACTTAATGTTGATTTTAGGCAGGTTGTCTTCTGGCGTAGCCTGTTTTTTTGTTGAAATTCTGTAAAGGCAACGTAAACCCTCCTGGTGTAAAGCAAGTAGGATGGACAATGCTCACCTACAACGAGCGACTCAACAGTAGAGGACACAATTCATGGCTTATTACTGGTTCAAAGCATTTCACTTGATTGGGGTTGTCGTTTGGTTTGCCGGGTTATTCTACCTGGTACGTCTTTTTGTCTATCACGCTGAGGCGGCACAGGAGCCGGAACCCGCCCAAACGATTCTAAAAAACCAATATCAGATTATGGAGAAACGTCTTTATAAGCTGATTACAACGCCAGGAATGGTGCTGACAGTCATAATGGCGATCGCGTTATTGACTACTGAGCCAGAAGTGATGAAAGACGGTTGGTTACACATCAAACTGGCTTTTGTTGTCGCTTTAATTGGCTACCATCATTACTGTGGTCGCCTCATGCGCCAACTAGCAGCCGACAAATGTACTTGGAATAGTCAGCATTTTCGCGTTCTCAATGAAGTCCCAACCGTCCTTTTAGTGGCAATTGTCTTGTTAGCGGTGTTTAAAAACAATTTACCCACAGATATCACCGCTTGGGGAATCTTAGGCATGATTATTGTCATGGCAGCAACGATTCAGTTCTATGCTAAAAAACGCAAGCAGGATAAGGAAAAACTCCTTGCCTCCCAAGCTGAATCTCAACGGAAAGAGGATGAGATGACTGGACAGTTATCTGCTTGAGGGACTTCCAGAAGAAAATTGCCCTGAGTTGGGCGTTGCACAATGAAAGGGATGGCGATTCATCCACCTGTTTCTTGCCTGAATTTGTGTAGGGGTGCAAGGCTTGCACCCTTTAAAATTCCGGTTTCAGCTATAAGTTTAATGGGCGTAGATTATACGCCCATTCCACAAAATCATCCTGTGATTGTGCAACACGCTGAGTTCTCATGGTTCTTCATCAAGAAACTACGCGACTTCAAAGGAAATGGGAGAGGGCTGCCTTAGCTTTTGGATCAAGTTGAGAGTTTGGCGATAAGCTCTCATCTGTCTTTGATTACAAAAGCATTTCGCTGCCCGATACAAATCTTCAAAAGCAGCTTGCTGATACCCAATTTGGTAACGAACAAGCCCACGATTGACATAGGCTTCTGCTTGATTGGGATGGTGTTGTAGTGAGTGCGTGAAGTCTCGAATTGCACCAGCATAATCTCCTTGTCGATGACAAGCGCAGCCTCGGTTATAGTAAGCCCTGGCATCATTGACATTAAGGCGAATTGCCCTAGAGAAGTCTAGCATTGCTCCAGAAAGGTTTCCTTGCTGCAAGTATGCCAGTCCACGATCGTTGTAGATTGTAGCGAGTTGTTGATTGTCTTGCTGCAAAATCTGGCGTAATGCCTGGTTGTAATCTGCGATCGCACCTTGATAATCTTCCTGCTCAAAACGCGCTAGCCCCCGGTTGTAGTAAGCTCGGTAGTCCACGGGATTGAACTGAGTCACCTGGTTATAATCAGCGACGGCCGCTTGATAACGTCCTTGTCTGTAGTAGGCGAGACCCCGATTGAGATAAGCTTCAACGTTATTAGGATTGTATTGCAGTGCCTGAGTACAATCTTCCGTAGCATACTGATAGTCTCCTAACTGGATGTAGACTAGACACCGATTGATGTAGGCAACTGCCAAGTTAGAATCAAGTGCGATCGCTTGTGTGAAGTCTTCAATCGCTTGCTGTAAGTTCCCTTGTGAAGTCTTCTCCACGCCCAAAATCAAAAAGTCGTTAGCACTTATTGCTGTGCTGGATGTTGGTGCAGCCAAAGCTTGTGTCTTGAACGGAAGAATAAGGATGGCAACAACAATACCCAAGCTAATCAAGATTCTGTAGAAGCGACTCATAGCTGACAGATGTGTAATGTAGGTTTTAGTAAATTGGTATATCTCAAGTCCTCGTTTGAGAGAACTCAACTCGGAAATTTAAAAGTTGTCTTATTTTGTGAGGAGCAACTGTCAAGGTCAAAAGACAAGCTGTCAAACTTGGCTAATCATTTCCTTGTTAAGAAATGCGCTGACAAAGATTAGCTTTTCCTTATGTTTGTGGAAAACTCGCAATTTTCTGTGGAAAAGTGCCCATGTCTGTGGAAAACTATGAGCTTTCTAGGTTGTTTCTTGCTCAAAGCTAATCTGATGAGACTGGTAATTTGGTGGCTCAACATGAATCACAACTCGAACAGGACTGAAGCGTTCTTCTAAACGATGTTCCACAGCCTCGGTAATTTGGTGCGCGGTTTCCACGTCTTTGGCATTTACAATCATGTGCATTTCAATGAAGACTTGACGCCCTAAAAGTCCACGGGAAGCAATGTCGTGGCAGTTAATAACACCAGGAACTTCCATGACGATGGATTGAATGGCTTCAGGTGCGATCGCCATTTCATCGACTAGCCAGGGTAAATTATCCTTCAACACATTCCAACCACTGCTAAACACTAGCAGCGCGACAGGAAAAGCGAGAATTACATCCAACCACTGTAGTTGGGGAAAATTTAAGACTCGCCCCTGCCAAACTCCAATTAACCCTACCAGAACAGTAATCGTTATCCAAACATCGCTCATCGTATGTTGGGCATCAGCAATCAAAATGGCGCTGCCGACTCGCTTGCCGACATGTCGCTCATAGAAGGTAACAAAAATATTGACACCCAGAACAATCAACAGCAACCATAGTTCAGAGACCGAGATATTAATCGGAGTCAGCCCCTGAAACAAGCGCTCAATCCCTCCTTGAAGAATTTCAAAACAAGCAATGCCCAAAAAAGCAGCAATCCCCAACGCACCTAAGGCTTCAAATTTCTGGTGTCCATAGGGATGATCTCGATCGGGTTGAGGGGAAGAAAAGCGACTGGCAATTAAACCCAAAACATTGTTGGCACTATCAGTCACACTATGCAACGCATCCGCTTGCAGACTGAGAGAACCCGTCGAAAATCCTACAACTGCCTTTAATCCCATTACAAATAGATTGAGTAGCAGAGTAATCAGTAAGACTTTACGAACTTCCGAGCGGTTATCTAGCACCATAGACGCTACCCAATTATTTTATTAACGCCCTTAGCATTTAGTTTAGTGGCTAGAATGCCTGAAAGCCTTACTATTAATTAAGCTGAGTTCTATTTAACTTCAGTAATTTCCCCAGCTTCTTGAGATTCTTTTTAATAAAGACACCCCAACTCACCTGATTCTTTGGTAAATTCTTCCAGGAACTTGATTACATCTTCTAGCATTAGTATCAAATATAAAGATTCATTGCCCATGGCTTTACCTCAACTCACTCTCAATCTGGTCGAGGGTTCGGTTTCGTTTAGTTTCACAGCAGAGGCGGCTAGAGATTTGCAATCTGCGATCGCGCAATTGATGCAAAGCCTAAAAGCGGTAACTCAAGCTGCCAGTGGTGGCGGCAAACCCAATCCTCAAAAACCGATGGAGTACCGCTTTTCTGGGGATGTCTTTCTCGAAGTCTTCTGCAATCCCAACATTTGGCCAACTCCCTTTGCCGCCAAAGTTTTAATTACTCTGCGCGATGAGCGTATCCGCCTAACGACAGAAGCAGAACTGACTCGCCTGATTGAGGATGTAAGCCAGTATCTTGAGCAAGTAGGCTAGAGGCTGTTGAAGAAACAGGGATTCAGTGTTAATTAGGTGAAAAGACGTGGTTAGTTTTTTGCTATTGGGCGACTTTCGAGGCAGTCGCTACAACCTTATTAAGGTCATAATTTGGTAGCACCGTCTCACATCTCGCAACCAACAGCGATCGCCTTACCAACCAGTCAGCGTAAAAATGTCAACTTGACGGGTATTCTCTCATCCCGGCATAAACTCACAGCAAAGATTACTTAGATGAACTCCAACAATCTCTTAGAACTACTACAAACTGGGTTTCGAGTTTCTCTAGGGGCAACTACTTCCCTCGTTGAAACGTTGCAAGACCCTCAAAAGCGAGAAGAAAACTTAACCCAGTTGAGATCAGAATTAACTCAGCGGGTGACGGAATGGGCAGAAAAAGGACAAATCACCGAGCAAGAAGCCCGAAGTTTTATTGAGTCGATATTAAGGCAACAAAGCAACTCGAATCCCTACCCAACAGCCGGAACGTCTAGCGATAGCGTTACAACCCCTCCAACGATGACGACTCCGCCGAATGTGCAACTGGAGATTGAGGAACTTACTGCCCAAATCGCCGCTATCCGAACTGAGCTAGAGAAGCTGCGTAACCCTGAAGCCAACACCTAAGGTTCGCACTCAATCTGCTGTAATTTCGGGAATCAACTATAGGTTGATAGTGGATTCTGTAAGTTGGCGCAACTCCTGCGCCAGCAAGATGATTGCGTTGTTTTTATACCAAACTTATTAATCTGTGTCTTTTTGTGAAGCAATGAAGCTGATCATTATCATGTCCACTTTGTGAACTAACTCTTTCTAAAGGAAGATTATTTAGGAGAGTTAAACAGGGTACAAAGTAAAAGGTCAAAAATTGACCAGTGATTATCGCCCTTAATTTTTGAGGCAAGAATTAACTTCTAAAACCAATAGGGGTGTGCTTTAACAAATTTTTAGTATCAACAGGCACGAAACCAGGTAGAGCTTAAGGGAACACTATGCTCTATGTTGCTTGATCTGTTCAGATATCCGTCTCAAACTTCGCCAGTGATGATCGGCAGGCTAGCCAGTTAATCTCACATTCCTCTAGTGGCATTCAGGCAGTGTAAATTGATTTTCAGTGCCTTGAAGCACCTAGCGCTTGTCTTCCTTCTGTTCAACACACGCAGGACTTAGTCGTTATCCCACTCTTCGTTACCCATCAAATCAGCAATGCGGTCTCTGAGCAAGAAGTTACACCGCTCTAGTTCGCATTCAATGCAAACCCACTCACGAGCAGGGATATACTGGCAAAGCACATAGATTGGTTGCTGACGACTAACGATGCCCTTCTCTACCAAATGCCGTGCTTCGTCTTGAATCACGTCGATAGAGTAGTGTACTGGGGGCGTAGATTGCATTAAGTTAGCACTCATAGGTATTAGCCTGGTAAAGAACAGAGCTACGATTAACTATAATCGAATACTCGCTAGCGGGAAAAGAAATTTAGTTCAGTATAGAGAGTTACAAAGATTTTTGCTTTTTTGATAAGAGTCACTAAAGGTAAACATAGTGAGAGATGCTCAAGCGTAGCTGCCTCACCCCGAAATGCTTGCGCTTTGGGGTTCTCCTTAGCTAGTTTGGGGTGTCTAGCTAATCGCTTTGTAAAGGTTAGGTTGACAAAATCTTAACAAAACTTAAAGAAAGAGCGCGAAACTACTAAGTGGCACATTTTGAGAAAACAAAACTTCAAGAGCGATCGCTTGTGCTTCCGGCATCTGTCCATAGGAAAACACACAAGGGGTCTCGGCTGGCAAATGTGGGAGAAACTGCGTTAGGACATAAGGGCTACCGTAAATTATTAGAGCCTGTAGATCATCCGTTTTTAATAATTTCTTAAACCACTGCTCAGCAATTGGCGTTAATCCAGCACTTCCTCGGAACGGGTTACCCCGGATAAATAGCTGTAGCAGTGTTGGTTGCTTAGCGATCACAGCATCAGCCTCTTCCTGCGTCGGTGGGGTATGGCTGTCAACAATTTGAAGTTCGTAGCCGAGTTGAGTTGGGAAAGCGACAGCAGGTGTATTGCGTCCCAGAAAGTCACAAGCTAGGGCATCATCTACGACAATCAGGTTGCGTAGCTTATGGCTACTGTAGGATTTCGGTTGTAAAGGCAGGGAACCCGCAACTTGTTGGGAATCTTTGAGAATCTTCGCTGCCGTAGCTAAAGCAACAGGTTGGGCAATTTGATTCAAGGCAATGTGAATAGGGGAGGTTAGCTTAGAGGTTTCTTTCTGTGCCTCTGACGCTAGAGCTACCTTTTCTTTAGCTTTCCAAATTCGCTCAACAGAGTCTTGAATGCGTTCGGGTGAGATGCGCCCATCCTCGACGGCATCACATACCGCCTGAATCGCGCCTTCCGGGTTAGCGGGCATCAGCAAAATATCAGCACCCGCTTCTACAGCCATTACAGGGGCAACGTTTTCTCCATAGCAGTTGGCGATCGCACCCATAATTAGGGCATCTGTGACAATCAAACCCTCAAATTTCAAGCAGCATCGCAGCAACTCCGTCAACACTAGCTCAGATAGTGTTGCAGGATTTTGTTCATCCCAAGCCGGAATCAGCAGGTGGGCACTCATTACGGTATCGACACCCGATGCGATCGCATTAGCAAACGGAGGAAGTTCCACTTTCGCAAGTCGCGCTGGCGAGTGAGGCAAGACAGGCAGATCGATATGAGAATCGGTTGCTGTATCGCCATGTCCGGGAAAGTGTTTAGCCGTAGTTAATACAGGATACTGTTTCGCTCCTCGGATAAAAGCAGATGCCAATTGGCTCACCGCTTCAGGTGTCTCACCAAATGCCCGGACGTTAATCACGGGGTTGCGGGGATTGTTGTTCACATCGACAACGGGAGCGAGAACCCAGTTGATCCCAATTGCCAACGCTTCCTGAGCGGTAATGGCGCCCATTTGCTCGGCGTAAAATTCAGCTTGTCGTGGATCTTTCAAGGCAATTGACCCAATTGCCATCGGTGGGGGAAACCAGGTTGCACCAGCAAAGCGTTGACCTACGCCTTCTTCAATGTCAGCAGCAATTAATAAGGGGATTTTTGCCCAATCTTGAAGTTGCTGTGTTCTCAGCGCTAGTTCCCCAGCACTACCTCCCAATAAAATCACACCCCCGACCCCTAAATCTTGCAACCAGTGCTGCAATTGAGCCGCTGGAGGTTCCCAAGCCGGATATCGAATTTGGTGATCGAACAGGTAGCCAGATGCCCGAACTACGACCATTTGCGCGACCTGCTCTTTTAGGGAAAGGTCATTCAAATCTGGCAGTGACTTCAGCCCGTTTTTCAATTTTCCGCCTCAGGAATATCCTCTTCTAGTTCTTTGCCTTGACGCTCTTGGTTTAGCTGATTCAGCAATGCCAACATGCGATCGCCTCGCTCAATTCCTCTGTCTTCGATAAACACCACCTCTGGTGTTCGACGCAGACGCATCCGCCGACCTAACTCACGACGGACATAACCTGTGGCTGACTTTAACCCAGCCATTGTCTCTACTCTTGCCTCATCAGTGCCATAGATCGACACATAGATTTTGGCATGTTGGAGGTCACCCGAAACATCGACATCGGTAATGCTAACCATCCCTGCACCTACACGATCATCTTTGATATCGTGAAGTACCATCTGGCTGACTTCTTCCTGAATCAGCGCAGCAACGCGAGAAACCCGGCGACTTGTAGGCATAACGCCCCCCTTGTTACAGTACAGGAATTATTTCAAACAACTCCTTGTAGTTGCCTACAGGAATTGTGACGGGGAGTTGATTCTTATAACGTCCGTCAAAAGGGAGATTCAGCAACTAGTACCCGCTCAAGAGCCTTCGAGTCAGGCAAACTAATAGTGACCTGTCAAGCTGGAAATGACAGATACAGATGCTGCTTATACAGACACCGTTTTGTTGCATCTTTAAGCGGATACGACAAAACGACTCAAGTGATTGATAGAGTACTAGTTTACATCGGACTCAACCCCAGCATGGCGCGGAGAGTGAAGGTAAGGAAACAGAAGCCTCCAATGAATACCCCAAGTACCGCGATCGCAGTGACAGGATTTTTCATCAACGGCTTTAAGTTCCCAAATAGCGCAAAGAAGATTCCTAAGACGATGGTGATAAAGTAGCGTGGATAGCGAGAAACGTTTTGCAAAAATTCATTCATAAGTAGAGCCGCCGAACCCAAACGGCTAATAGTCACTGCCTCTTAACTGGTAGCATTTGTGAGCGCGATCGACAAGCAATGGTGTTACGTTTGAGTCCTGCTAACTAGACGAAAGCCTTTTCCAAACCTTCACAACAGCATCCAGGTTGCTCTTTGCGTAGGCTCTAATCATAATCTTCCTGATGTTCTAGGCTAAGACGCACTGTTTGGCTAGTATCGTTGCCGTTACCATAGTATTCTCTTGGCAAACGGAACTACTTCAGCAGAGAGGACACCCAGCAGGCACCGAAGCGAGAATAGAGGTTAGTTTTTATCAATCAGCTATTTTTAGATAAATGTCTACTAGTGTTCTACAATCTCCTTCACCACGTCCCTTTCTCAAGTGGGCTGGTGGAAAAAATAAGCTGATTCAGCAATATATCCCTTATTTTCCCAAGAGGTTTAAGACCTACTATGAACCTTTTTTGGGTGGTGGCGCTGTATTCTTTTATCTCAATCCCTACTCAGCTACACTGACAGACATTAATGCTGAACTCGTGAATGCTTACCGCTGTGTTAGGGATAACGTTGAGGAGTTGATTGAAAGCTTAGAAGTGCATCAACGCAACCATTGTTCCGAGTATTACTATCAGATTCGTCAAAGTAACTGTATTAGTAATACGGAAAAAGCGGCTCGTTTAATTTATCTCAACAAAACTTGCTTCAACGGCTTGTATAGAGAAAACTCCAAAGGGGAGTTTAATGTTCCAATTGGGAAATATAAAAGCCCTAAAATCTGTAATCCTCCATTACTCCGTTCAGTTTGTGCTGCATTGCAAAATGCCCAAATTGTGGTTAGACCTTTTGAGGATATCCTTGAATATGCAAGCAGTAGTAATGATTTCGTTTACTTCGATCCACCCTATCACCCTTTAAGTCCTACGAGTAACTTTACAGCGTATAGTCGCAACTCTTTTAATCAAGATGACCAGATAAGACTTAAAGATGTCTTTGCAAAATTAGCAAGTCGTGGCGTTAATGTGATGCTTTCTAATTCAGATTGCGAATTTATCCGAAACCTCTACAGTGACTTTAACATTAACCCGATCTCAGCCTCTCGATTAATTAACTCAAAGGCTAGCAAGCGGGGTAGAATTTCTGAAGTCTTGATTACTTCCTATCAAAGATGATTATTTGCCCAAATCATAAAACTAGCTAAGTTATGGACAGCTAGGAGGTTAGGGTTAGAACTGACTTGCTTGGTTAACCACGCGATCGCACCCTTCTTCATCCCTTCCCCATCAATCAACACTACAGCAGGGGCTGGATAGCAAGTTTGGATATTTAAATTGAGATAAGGAAGTTTTTCATCAACCGAACCGCCCGATTGCTGCCATTTGCACTCAACAATTAAACCAGCAGGAATTGATACCGTATCAAAAATATAAAAGTCTACATAGATATCCGTTCCATAAATTCCTGACCCAATATAAACTTGCTTGGCATAGCGTTTCAGGCATTCCTTCGAGTAGACAAGCCATTCTCGCCGTCGCTTTTTCGGCAAGTCTCGGCAGATTTCGGTATATCCATGGACTTGTAAGATTGTTTCAACTGTTCTTTCTAAGACATTGCCAAAAATAACAGCCCTACCACCCTGATTCATTGTGCTTTCCAAGGTCGATGGGTGAATCATATAGACAAAGATTACCTCTACTAGCTCTTTTTTTCTAGTTTTCTGGATTCATCTACAAGATGCCAGAAAAAATTAGCAAAAAGTCGCTTAGTTTTAGATTAAAATAGTACTTATGTACTGCCGTCGATAACGTTGTGGTATTAGCTTAATACAGATAGACTTGCCACTTCGTAATTGTGCACTTGAGATAAAAGTATGTGTGGAAGATATACCCAGAGCAAGTCCGCCGAAATGATTGCCGAAGCCTTTCAGATAGATAATGTATCTGACATCAAGCCTCGATATAACATTGCGCCAACTCAATCAGTCCTAACAGTTTTACAACCCCCAGCATCGGCAAATCGGCAGGGTAAAATGTTGCATTGGGGTCTAATTCCTAGCTGGGCGAAAGACCGGAAGATGGCGTCTAAGCTAATTAATGCTAGGGCAGAAACCGTAGCTGAAAAACCAGCGTTTAGAAGTGCCTTCCGGAAACGGCGATGCTTAGTCGTTGCCGATGGTTTTTATGAGTGGCAGCAACAGGAGAACAAGAAGCAAAAGCAGCCATTTTATTTTCGTCTGAGTGACGGGGAACCATTCGCCTTTGCTGGGTTGTGGGAGCATTGGCAAGATGCCACGGGTGAGGAAATTGAGTCTTGCACAGTCCTAACAACGGAAGCAAACGACTTGATGCGTCCAATTCACAACCGGATGCCAGTGATTCTTGAACCAAAGAATTATGATTTGTGGCTTGAGGAGGCAACAAAACCAGAGTTGTTACAGCCACTGCTGCATCCCTATCCCACTGAAGAAATGACGGCTTACCCAGTTAGTACGGTGGTAAATAAGCCTGTTAATGACAGTGCAGAGTGTATCAATAGCATTTAGGCTGAACATTCACCCGATCAGGTGACCCAATAGTATGAAGGCGATCCTCCTTCGGAGGCGCTTCGCTAACGCATTTGAGATCAGCCAACTTAGTCATATGTCATAGAACAGTAGCTAGCAACCTCGCTAGGTAAGACTAATAAGGGCAGAGTGTCGCTACCTAGGGGGGAAGTTTCCTAAATTGAGTATTGCTTGTTGATAGGCTTTGACTTGCAGATCAATACCAGTAATCGCTGTACCCACAACAACGGCATACGCTCCCAGTTTCAAAGCCTCTTGAGCCATCTGAGGTGAGGCAATGCCACCTTCGCAAATCGCTGGAATATCTAGCTGTTCGACAAGCTGGGTGAGGAGGTCAAAACCAGGAGGGGAAAGGTGTTTAGTTTGAGCTGTGTAACCATAGAGGGTTGTACCGACGAAATCAGCACCCGCCTTTTGTGCTGCGATCGCATTTTCAATCGTATCCACATCAGCCATCACTGGTTTATTCAGTTCCTCGTGAATTCGAGCAATTAACGTCTCGACGGTTTCTCCACCAGGACGTTGCCGTAAGGTCGCATCAATAGCGATGATATCAGCCCCAGCCGACGCAACAAGGGCAGCATGGTGAAACTGCGGTGTGATGTAAACGTCAGACTCCGGCAACTGCTGCTTCCACAGCCCGATAATTGGAGTTGTCGGGAGTTGTCGGCGTACTGCCTCGATATGGGCTGGTGTATCAATCCGAACACCAATCGCTCCGTGATTACTAGCCGCTTGTGCCATGGCGGCAATGATGATTGGGTCATGTAGGGGTGAGTCAACTGGTGCCTGACAAGAGATAATCAAACCTTGAGGCAAAGCAGTACTGGGGTTGAGATGGTTAGCGGGCATATTAAGTCGAATGTCACTGAGTTAAGCGAAAAGTAATCGTTCGTTGGAAAAACCCGGATTGGGGGACGTTGCCCCCCAAACCCCCTCCTCACCTTCGCTCCGGTGGGGGACAAGCGTCTACCTAAAGCCCCCCCGCGCAAGGGTTGATCGGTGGAGAGTCGTTAAGTTAAGTCAGTGCCATTCATATTAAGTCAGTAAAATTCAGCTTAAGAAGGGGTGTCATCCGGGAAGGAAAAGTAGACGGAGGCAAACAAAGATAAGTGCGCCTAAACCGCCCGCCACAGGAAGCGTAATTAGCCATGCCAAACCAATAGATTTGAGTGTTTGGAAGCGGAGACTCTTCCAGTTTTGCACCAGTCCAATGCCAACAACACCGCCAACCAGGGCATGGGACGTGGAAACGGGTAGCCCAATCCGCGAGGCAAGCAAAATGGTGGTAGCTGTAGCAAGTTCTGCACAGAATCCACCACTAGGTTGGAGAGGGATAATATTTTCCCCAATCGTGGCAATTACTTTTTTGCCCCAGACAGCTAACCCAAGAACAATACCACTACCGCCGAGGATAAGAATCCACAAGGGAACAGTGAAGCCAGTTAGGGGAACAGAATTAGTACGAATAATATAGGCGATCGCGGCTAGAGGACCGATCGCATTTCCCACATCATTAGAGCCATGGGCAAAGGCAACAAAGCAAGCACTTAGTACCTGAAACTTCCCTAGTTGGCGTTCTACGGGGTTGGGGAGTGGGGAAGAAGAGGTTTTAGAAGGAAGTGTTGGTGTTGAAGTGAATCGCGCTAATTGGCGCCAGCTAATAATAGAGAGAGCAACAGCCGCAACAGCACCTGTGGCAATTGGTAGATCGTGAGCTGGAAGCGGGAAACTGGCAAAGAGAGGGCGTTCAAATATGGTCGGTAGCACAATGATGCCGAAAACGCCCAAGAGTGTTGCACTTAGCCAGGGAATCCACTCGCGTAGCTGCCTGATTGGATTGGGTTGGTCGAGAATTGAATATTTTATAAGGCTGTAAAATCCTGCTGCCAAAGCGCCACTCACAAGAGGCGTTACTACCCAGGCGCATGAGATACGACCAATATTTGCCCAATCAACTGCACCAAACCCTGCGGCTACCCAGCTAAATCCTGCGATCGCTCCGACAACGGCATGGGAAGAGGATACAGGCCAGCCCTGACTTGTAGCAATTTGTAGCCATACACCAGAGGCAATTAAAACGGAAACCATACCAAGGATTAGCACCTGAGGCATTCCGGCAAACAACTCAGGATTTGCCACTTCAGTTGCCAAGGTTGCAGAGACACCTTGACCAAATAAAACAGCGCCCGTGAACTCCAAAATCCCTGCAATTACTATGGCTTGCCGTAGTGTGACAGCCTTAGAGCCAACAGAGGTTCCCATCGCGTTGGCGACATCGTTCGCTCCCAAATTCCAAGCAAGATAGAAGGCGAGGATTCCCGTCAGAACTAATTGCAACACCGTGGATGACATTACCCTTGACCTTCTTCCAGCAAAATATCCTTCACCATCGTCCTATGGCGATTGTAGGACTGACGACTCAAGCCAACATAAAACAGGCTCTCCTTGTTGACCATCTTGCCAGACTGAGCCAACCGTATAAATCACCCTTTGGGCGGGGAGTGCGTTGACAATTGCATCGACTTGTAGATGCGTAATATCTCCTTCAGTTACAGCTATTTTGCCTGGTATCATAGAAATTATCCATTAAGAGTAATGAGCATTACATAAGCGGATGTTAAGGCTTTTGAATTAGTATCCTAGAATCTGGAGTCTAAAAAAGTAGTGTTGTGCTTACGTGCTAGCTCTGTTCTAGAGAAGCGCTCCTAAAGCTTAAGCCTCGCGAACCTCCAAAATTAGAAAAATCTGGAGCATTTTGGTGGGGAAAAGCCAAGATTTAAATAAAAATACCCACCTAGCTAAGCTGAATTTCTGTAATATAAACTCGCGCAATCGCTCGCTTCAATTGCACACAACTTAGAACACTTCTGTTCTAAATACAACTTATTTCAGCTATGCAAAGAAATCTTCTCGCTATTGCTCTAAACGATATGCCGTTGTCATCTCAGCTCCAAACTGGGGAGCGCTGGCCGACTTTTGAGGAAATTTTGCAGCGCCTCCATACTCAGGGAATCTTCATCCATCCTGAGCAATTAGCAGAATTTCTACTCGCACACGGACTACCTGTTCATCTTCGTTATGTCCCTGCTCGTTTGCGGCTCAAAGCGCTAGTAATAAATCAGAATTATCAAGGAGATATGGTACGCCTGATTGAAGAACTTGAGCCACCGTCCTGGGATTTCTCGTGGATGGATAGCATCCAGAAACCTTTTACTCAGGACGACCATAGTACTTTCGCTCACCTGTTTGAACAACAAGAGCAGCCTTGTTGGGATTATTTATGATGCGCTAGCCGTTAGTCGTTGTTATCTGAACTCTTTTAATGAAGATAAATTCCCCGATGAACTCAAATGAAACTTTAGAATCCTCTAGTGTTGCTGGCTCAGAATCATCTGGGTTGACAGCAGAACAGTATCGCGCCAAAATGCAGCGACGAAAGGAAGTACAGGAACAACGCCTTGCACAAGCGTCGCAAGAGAAGGGTTTAATTGTTGTCAATACTGGTAATGGCAAAGGTAAGACAACAGCAGCTCTAGGAATGGTGTTGCGATCGCTTGGTCATGGTTACCGAGTTGCGATCGTACAATTTATCAAGGGAGCCTGGGAACCAGCAGAAAAAGCAGCATTCCAACATTGGACATTAGCTAAAGATGGAGAAGCACCCCAGTTGGAGTTCCACGCGATGGGAGAAGGCTTCACTTGGGAAACTCAAGATCGAGAGCGAGATATTGAAAAAGCTAAGGTCGCGTGGGAAAGTGCGTTAGGGTTTATTCGTAATCCTGACTTTCGTCTGGTACTGTTGGATGAAGTTAATATTGCCTTAAAGCTGGGTTACTTGAGTGTTCAGGATGTTCTTGCTGGACTGGAAGAAAAGCCAGCGAATACTCACATCATTCTTACAGGCAGAGGCGCACCAACGGCATTAATTGAAAGAGCTGATTTGGTGACGGAAATGACGCTTGTTAAGCACCCCTTCCGCGAACAGGGCATTAAAGCACAACCTGGTATTGAGTTTTGATGTAAGAGATTTTAATAAAAAGCTCAAGTTGCAGAGATTATTCTTGACACTGCTGAACTGGCTTTAGTAGGACTTACGCACAAGTGAAATATCTGGTAGGGGCGCAAGGCTTGCGCCCCTACAAATGGTGGTTAAAAGGTGGATTTCCGTTCCAAACTTCACTCGATAGGGTGAACCCAAAAAGAGGAAGTATAGCGGCTACAGTCAGTCGTAATTTAAAGGTGTCGAGAAACTTGGATGAATAATGTTAGTTATGCTCAAGGCAAGAGACCTTAAACTTACCCGCCTTGGAGATTTTACTCTGGGAGGGCTACATCACAAAATTAGCAATTGGCTAGCCCAGAATCCCGAAGCCAACATTCTCAATATTACTGCTTCGTCTAATGTCAAAACGACGGGTTGGGACTGTTTAATTTGCTACAGTGAAAGCTAAGTCAATTACGACATCGGTAACAGTACCGCTCACGGCTGGCTGAATTTCTTAAGTATTTGTCTTCTATCAACTACTGCTTACTATGACCTCTCCCAATTCGCTTGACGGATATGGGTTGTTGTCAGGTATTCCGAAAAAGCAGAAAGGCGATCGCATTAAAGCCTGAACCCTCAGTTGTTTTTCTCCCTACGGTTATTTTGATTCTGTATAGATGGGAATAAGTTGAGGCAAAGATTCGGTGAAGCACCCGGAATAATTAAGTACTTTAAGTAGTTGTGTGAAGCAGTGAAATCAGATAGCCGTGAAATCCCTTAGAAAGTCAAAATCGTCAGGTTTGGTTTCCGTAGGTTCGCTGTTTCCCTGTAATGTGTCCTGAAATAGGATGCCCCTAATACTTTTCCGTCCTTAGAGGTTCTATCAATCAATGAAATCTACACGACTCCAAAAATTAGTTCACTTTTTAAGGGATGACTTAGCAATTCCTTCTGCTTCGATTGACCTCGCTATACGCCATCAGCCTGATATGCCAAATCTTTTACCAATGATTCTTTGGCAGTATGGGCTGGTTACATTAGAGCAGTTAGACCGAATTTTCGATTGGATGGAAACAGCATAGCCTTAGATTCTGCCTAAGATGGACGTTTCAATTAGGCAAACGATACTTCGTCAAGTGATTTATTTTTGTTCAAGCATTCTAAAGGCTTCGAGGTATTTGAGTCCTGATCCGGTGTTGAATAACACAACCCTTTCGTCCCGGCTTACCTTACCTTGGCTGATTAATTGTTTCAGCGTGGGCAGACAGGCTCCCCCTTCAGGAGTGACAAATATACCTTCAGCCGCACCGCTTTCTTTTACTGCCCAAAGTAGCTCCTCATCAGTCACAGCGACAGCACTGCCGCCACTGTTGCGAAGGATGTCAAGCCTCATGAAATCACCAATAGCGCGTGGAACCCTCAGTCCTGTCCCGCCACCTGTGGGATAAAGGATGACATCAGGTAACTCCCAACCAAGTTGTTCGGCAAGCTCATAGCCCATTGTTTTTTTACCTTCAACTTGATAAGGTTCCTTGAGTGTCGAAACATCAAACCACCCTTCTGCCTCTTTGCGATCGCTCACAATACGACCACAATCCGTAATCAAGCCGTCGATCAACGTTACATTTGCACCTGTTTGTTGACACTCGATGATGTTTGATGAAGGAGTATCGCTAGGCATAAAGATAAGAGACGACGTGGTTCGTACTCTTTGCCACAAGATGAGCAATACAGGTGTGAGACGTTCATTGTGTTGCAAAAACTTCTAGAGGACAAAAGATCTAGTCGTCCTAGCTAGTCTATTGCCCTCTATTATTCTTCATGAATTGCTGTAGGTTGGCTCAAGCCAAACCAAAACCCAACAGGCATCTGATCGGTTTTATTGGGTTGTTCTAGAGGAAGCCTAAGGCTTTATTTACCTCAAGTCCACCTACACCACTTAATGTAGTTTCTGTTCCTAAGAGGACTAACCCCTGCTGAGTCCAGATCTAGCTTTGATATTCGTTCAGACAGGAACTTAAAATTTGCTGGTCGTTCTCGCTAATTTGATTAATGGGTTGATATCCTTCGAGTCCAACAGCATGAGGATAACTTAGAGAGTCGTAGGTGTTTTCAAGGTTTATCTGTCCGCCAGCCGCCGCAATTGGGGATCGCTGTGTCCGAGCAATTGTATGGGAAAATGCCGTTTGATCGTAAGGGTTGGCAACAGTCAAATTCATTTGATTTGCATCAACCGTACCCTGAAAACAGCTATATTCTGAGCTTGGCATATATAGGGCACCAACTACCTTGCCCTGACGCGCTTCAAATACGATATATTCTTTGCCAATTTGTTCCGGTTCCGAGGACTGACCGTAGAGGTAGGTGCCATCTGGGATTGCGCCATCTGGAACTTGAGCAATTGCAACCGAAGTGGAGTTAGCCGCTTGAGTTTCTTGCAGAGGTGCCGCTGCTTCTAAAGTCGAGGCATTGGTTGCCAACCCTACGGTTAGAAGTAAACCAGTTAGCGGCAATTCCCAACGATTGAGCAGCGGACGTGACGAGAGAAAGAATCCAACTAATCGGTTAATCACCGTGGTTACCTCCTTAGAAAAACTTCGAGACACCCTGGAACTGAACGTTTGGGAGCTGGACTGTACAGGTTTTAGAAGCCAAATTGCTGAAAATCGCTTGATTTAGGCGAGAACAGAGTTTTGTTGAGCAGCAGCCCTAAAGATATTTATAAACCGGAACAATACTCGCTTTTACTTCTCTTCTGACCGGTTTGTTAACCGTCACACCTTGCACTTGATCTTGTTAACAAGTTAACAAAGTTCCTAGGGGTGACGATTCCCTCAAATGGGTGAACACTTGCTCACCTAAATGGGTGGTCTTTATCAAGAGCAACAACCCGTCACACGGTAGTTTTGTGGAGAATAAATTGGATCTGGGATTGAGCCAGTGTATTGAGTTCAAGGAATTCACTCTCCTAACCCTGCTGAACAGACTTATTGCAAAAGGCAATTGTTATGGCGTTGCACTAGTATTTATCTCCTAGGGATTTGACACTTATGCAAGAAGTCTGCTGATTGGCGTCTAGCTAGCCTATAACTTCAACGGTAAGGAGAGGGATTTCGCAAACATTCAAAAAATTTTTGCAAAAAAAAGAAGTGGTAACATTGCTTGCTACCACTCCTGTTTGTGTATTACTCAAACCGTTTTACATTAGCTGGCGATGTACTCCCGGACGTTTCCGTGACGACGGCGCAGCTGTGCCAAAGCTTGGTGTTCCAATTGGCGCACTCGCTCACGGCTGAGGTTGAGCCGTTGACCAACTTTTGCCAGTGACAGCTCATTGCCGTCTTCTAACCCAAAACGTAGCGCTAATACTTCGCGCTGCTGAGGGGTCAGTTCTGCTAGGAGGTTATCCAGGTCTTGCCGTAGGGACTCCTGAGTTGTGAAATTCACAGGAGTTAAGCCATCATCTTCCAGGAGATCAGACAGTTCGGTATCCTGGTTGTCTCCAACTCGAACATCAAGCGAGATCGGTTGACGAGCAATACTCAAGTATTCCCGAATCATTGAGGGTTCTAATTCCAACTCCTGAGCAATCTCAGCGGGAGTGGCATTGCGCCCTAAGCTCTGAGCAAGTTCTCGTTGGACTTTCTTGATTTTGTTGAGTTTTTCGGTGATGTGAATAGGCAGACGAATGGCACGCGCTTGCTGAGCGATTGCACGGGTGATTGCTTGACGAATCCACCAGTAAGCGTAGGTTGAGAACTTGTATCCCCGTGTGGGGTCAAATTTCTCTACACCCCGCTCTAAGCCTAGGGTGCCTTCCTGGATTAAATCCAGAAATTCCATATTCCGCTTCTGATACTTTTTCGCGATCGCAACGACTAGGCGCAAATTTGCCTCAATCATCTTGCGCTTTGCTCGCGTCCCCTGCGTTAGTATTTTATTCAGGGATGCTTCGTCGATATTAACGTGATCTACCCACTCTTTGGTCGTCGGTTCACGCTGTAGCTTTTCAGCCAAGGCTTCTTTCGCCTCGATCAGCGTCATCATGTGCTGTACCTGCTTACCGAAGACAATTTCTTGCTCATGAGTCAGCAGCGGCACACGACCAATCTCATGCAGGTAAGTGCGAACCATATCTGCTGAGAACGTGGGCTTGGTCGTCTTTTTGGTGGTGTTAGCAGTGGGCATTTGTTGAGTTGTAACTCCGTCGTAAACAAGCAGTAAATCTTTCGCGGATTTCGACCTCAAAAGCGACGATCATCTTTCACCATGAGGTTACTTACGCGAATCGGTAAAATACATCCTACAAAAGATGTATGGATCGCCTAGTTTCTCCAACGAGAGTAGGAGATCTAAAACGTGAAGGGGTTGAGCTAGATACTGAGGAAAGTCTCTCTTCCGTAATTCTGCTGTGTTTCCCAGCCTATCGCTGCCTATAACTGGAAAACGAGCAAAAAATCGAAGTCAATATGACTTTGCTTTAGTACTATCGTATTACAGATTTAGACGCCAGTAAAGAGGAAAAGGTTCAACAACTTGGCTAGATAACTCTGGCGATGGTGTCGCAACATTAATTAATACTCCTAATGACACCGACAGAACTAAGTGGCTTGTATCGCTTCCTTTATATAATGATCACCCACTAAGCATTGAACTGAGCAACCCCTCGAAGCGAGAAAACCGAACCGATCTATGGAGTAATGTCTGGAAACCCAAAGTTTAGCAGGAATGGATAGGAATTGCATACCCACTTTGATTGGTCAAAGGAGGTGTTATGTAGAGAATGCAAAAAGCAAAGCCTCCTGCTAATGCAATCGTAGCCTAAACCGAGAATTTTTATATTCCCAACGTACCACCCTTGCTCAAGGCACAGGTTCGGCGGGACTCTCAAACTTTAGTGGCTTCCTCCCCGTTCCATAGCTCTCTGTACGGGTTTATTACTCGCCTGGGTCGCAGTTTTTTCCCAATCTGCCTGCTCTAACACCGCATCCAACACATCCGTAATGTTGCAACGTTGCTCAAAAGCAATGCGCCTCAAAATTTCGTGATGCTCTGGCTGTATGTATACTGGCTTTCTTTGTGTCTGTGCCATTTCCCGTATTTTTCAGTAAGTTGCGTTCAGCCCATTGTACCTTAGCTAAGGAAATAAGTTGACAATTAGCTAATTATCTAATTTAATAATTTTATAGACAACCAATACCCCCGCATTTTGGAAGTATCGAAAACAGAGCGATCGCATATTTTTAAAGTTTGTGATTTATTTACGGAAGAATAGAAAGTCAATGAAAAAAACGATAGTCTCTTTGTTTTCGGGCTGCGGCGGATTGGATATAGGCTTTCGTAAAGCCGACTTCAATGTCCTATGGGCAAATGAGTACGATAAAGATATTTGGTCAACCTACGAACACAATCATCCAGATACATTTCTCGAACGACGAGACATCAGAAAAATTGCTTCAGAAGAAATTCCCGATTGTATTGGAATCATTGGCGGTCCTCCATGCCAAAGCTGGAGTGAGGGGGGTACTCAGCGAGGGATTGATGACGATCGCGGAAGGCTGTTTTTAGAGTACGTGCGTATTTTAAAACACAAGCAACCTCTATTTTTCCTAGCAGAGAATGTCTCTGGAATGCTGCATAAAAAGCATGGCTCAGCACTACGAAACATCATTGCAGCCTTTGAAGAAGCTGGCTATGCTGTCTCCTTCAAGTTACTGAATGCTAAGTGCTATAACGTCCCACAGGACAGAAAGCGAGTCATTTTTATTGGCTATCACGTTGATTTGAATAAATGCTTTAATTTTGAATCGTTAGTGCCTGGTTCTGGGGTTCCTACTCTACGAGATGCCATTTGGGATTTACGCGATTCGGCAACTCCAGCCTTAGCAAATAATAAGACACGAGGGGAAGCTTGCCTTGTACCAAATCATGAATACATGGTTGGTGGGTTCTCTAGTATTTATATGTCGCGTAACCGAGTTCGTGCTTGGAATGAACCATCTTTTACTGTCCAAGCTGGTGGTCGTCATGCACCCATCCATCCCCAGGCAAACAAGATGATTCAGGTGGGAAAAGATCAATGGATATTTGACCCTAATTCATCAAAACCTTATCAGAGATTATCAGTGCGAGAGTGTGCCAGAATTCAGACATTTCCTGATGAATTTATTTTTTACTATGAAAGACTGGCTGATGGATATAAGATGATTGGTAATGCGGTGCCTGTAAACTTGAGCTATGCTTTAGCACAGGTAATACACAAAGATTTATTTGACTCCAATAAAGATGTAATAGAAAATGAACAATCCAGTAAGATTGTAGAGCCAGTACAGTTGAGTCTTGCTCTTTTTTAAGAGAATACTAGGCTACTGGCTTTTTTCAATCATTAAAAAATATACTGTTTTTCTATCCACTTCATCAACATCGTCTCTCCATCCAAGTCGTGGAGTTCCAACGACATCATTAAATACCCAAGGAAAATTCCCTGGCTTGCTTGAAAGACCTAAAGCCCTTTGATGTTCACTATTACTGGACTGCCCTACTCATTGCCTTCTAATAGCTATTTGAAAATTTTCTTTGTAGGTCTCGAAGTACTCATCAAACGAGTAAAAGAAAACCTCTGATATACTTATATTTATTGCTGGTGCTTCTAAGATAAACTCTGCTGGGTGAATTGATTTTCCTATATTGGGACTTCCTAGCATCATCAAATAATTCAAAAGCGTTTTAAAATCTTTTTCTGATAGAAATTCTTGCCAAGGGAGATTTCTATTTGGAAGAAGACCCTCATGGAATTTTTTAATCTCTCTATCTATCTGAGTTATTTTTGATTGAGGCTTAGTCAATCCTAGAGTTGAATATACTTCAAGGATATTTGCTCTCTGTAAACGATTAAAAGCAAACGATCCTCCGGCTTGTTTTACTGAAACCCCTGTGCTATTGAGATAAACATCTGCTTTTTTTCTAGAATCCGTAGTTAATATTTCTGATATGTCATCTAAAGATTGTGCTGAGCGATAGCCTGGTCGATTACTTAAAGGTATTCCTATTTCCACAAGTTGACCAATGTGCCTGAGACTTATACTTCCCATATTTGAGAAGAGAAATTCACATATCGCTTTTTCATTACCCGCCACACTTGCGCCTCCTAAAGGTTGTTGACGATTTTTTCAAGGAACACCTAAAACTCTTTGTATTATGTTATGACATTGCTCAAAGGCAATGTACCCCAGAATTTTATAATGCTCTGGCTGTATGTATACTGGCTTTCTTTGTGTCTGTGCCATTTTGCATGTTTTCCGTAACCGACTTTAGGTACATTATATCTTAGCTAAAAAGCTAGCTTGAAAATTAGCTAATTATCCAATTTAATAAAATGACTTGATGATTCTCTTGTTATTTCTGTGGTCTGAGGATTAAAAATGAAAAAACTATTTATAGATTTATTCTCAGGAGCCGGAGGACTTTCCTGCGGCTTAGAAATGTCTGGGTTCAAATGCTTGCTGGGGATCGATCAAGATAAGACGGCTATTGAAACTTTTAAATTAAATCACAAATATGCCAAAGCTATTGCTGGCGATATTAGAGAAATATCTACAGAATCTATAAAGGAGCTTATTGGAAATCAAAAGGTAAATCTTATTTGCGGCGGTCCTCCTTGCCAAGGATTTTCAACAATTGGTCAAAACAATAAAGAAGACGAAAGAAACTTCCTTTTCTGGGAGTTTGTCAGGTTTGTCGAAGCCTTCAAGCCAGATTATATTTTAATGGAAAATGTGACAGGTCTTCTTGCAAAAAAGAACGAGAATACCTTAAATACAATTATTAAATGTTTTACAAATTTAGGTTATACCATTGATGTTAAAGTTTTATCAGCACATCAGTATGGAGTACCGGAAAAGAGGAGAAGAACTATTTTCCTAGGAAATAAATTTGGTGTTGTTAACATCTATCCAGAGCAGTTGTTTAAGAATTCAGAAAACGAATGTACTAATTTACCTTTACCCAGAACTGTTGACTGGGCATTCAGAAACCTATGTGAAGTTAATGGTAGAGCTTTTAATCATGATCTAGACAGTGCCCAAATACCTAATGAGATAGAAAAGAAACGGCTCCAGTTTATCCCTGAAGGAAAAAGTGTTAGGTATGAAAAAGATGAGGTAGCGTACCTTCCTAAAGAATTATGGTTTGACGTAGATTGGGAAAAGCTTCATGAAGAAAGATTTAGAGAAGCAAAGCTAAACAGACTTAGCAGAAATAGTTGTTCTGGCACAATTAATACAAATCGTACAAGTTATTATCATCCAATCGAAAATCGTTATTTAACTGCTAGAGAAGCTGCAGCAATTCAATCTTTTCCTCCCGATTACATTTTCTGCGGAAGTCTTAATCAACAGTGGAGGCAAATTGGTAACGCAGTTCCACCTCTGTTAGCTAAAGCCATTGGGGAAGCAATACTTAAACTTGATCAGTGTAAAGATTTAATGGAAAAAACTCTTTCCATTCAAGATGTAAGTTCAGTTAGAGCTACGGCTTTTTCTTACAGAGAAAATGTAGATGAACATCAAACCATAAGAATCGCCTCGGTTATATCTCAGAGTAACCCTTAAGTTTTAGTGATAGTGATGCAAAGCAGACTCGTCAACTGTGTGTAATCCATGAAAATGCGATCGCGCCAAGTCACTCAAACTACGGTAGCTAAATGCGATCGCGTTTCTCTTGAGCAGCATTTATGCGATCGCGATGAGAACTAAGCTCAAGACTTGCTCAACGATCCCAAAGTGTGAAAACTAACTCCATCTAGGTATGACAGCCGTGTACTCAGGAGCATCACACCGTTGGCGAGGCAATAATAAAGACAGACTTCCTAACTACCTGCCTGCATGAGTTATTGTCTCAATCTTGGTTGCCCGGAACCTGAAAATCCAGATGATGTACACTCTTGCCAAAGTTGTGGCTTACCGTTGCTGCTAAAAGAGCGTTATCGAGCGATTGAACCAATTGGTCAAGGTGGCTTTGGCAAAACCTTCTTGGCAGTGGATGAGGATATGCCGTCGAAGCGGCAGTGCGTGATTAAGCAATTCTTTAACCAAAGTGGTCTAAATGCTCAGAAAGCCAAAGAATTATTTGTTCAAGAAGCAGTGCAACTGGAGAAGCTTGGCAAACAACATCTTCAAATTCCTGAACTGTTCGCCCACGTTGAGCTAGGCATTGGTCTGTTCTTGGTGCAAGAGTTTATCGACGGACAGAATTTGCTTCAGGAACTGAAACAGGAAGGCGCCTTTGACGAAGCCAAGATTCGGCACTTGCTCAATGACTTGCTGCCTGTGCTTAGGTTTATCCACAGCCAGCAGGTTATTCACCGGGACATTAAGCCTGCCAATATCATTCGTCGCCAGGTTGATGGCAAACTTTTCTTAGTGGATTTTGGTGTTTCTAAATTTGCCACTGAGACTGCCTTGGCAAGAACTGGAACTGTGATAGGCACTCAAGGATACGCAGCACCCGAACAAAGCGAAGGCAAAGCTTACTTTTCTAGCGATCTCTTCGGTTTAGGTGCAACCTGCTTTCATCTGCTGACTAACACTCACCCCTCTAAGGTATTTTCCCAATATTGTGATTGGGAAAAATATCTCAGGATTAATCTGAACAAGAGCGGTATAGGCGATACACTGAGGCGTGTGCTAACCAAGCTATTGCAACCAGATATCAGTCAGCGCTACCAATCAGCAGAGGAAGTTCTTAAAGCTTTGGTTATCCAGCAGACAGAAGCACCCCCTGCTCATCTGAGTTCAGCATTAGGGATAGATTTCAGCAGATTAAGGGATCTATTTGCAGCTAATAACTGGAGAGAGGCTAATGAAGAAACTATATCTGTAATGCTCCAGATAGCTGGTCAAGAAGAGGAGGGCTGCCTGGAACTCGAAAACATTGAAAGATTCCCCTGTATCTACCTTCGCACCATTGACCAGCTCTGGGTTAAATACAGCGCTGAACGCTTTGGTTTTAGCGTACAGAAGCGCATCTGGCAGAGCGTTGGTGGTACGAATACTCATGACGCAGAAGCAGAATGCCGTTTTGGTGAGGGTGTCGGATGGCTTAGAGGCGGGTTTTGGTTGTTTACTTCAATGAACTCTCGTCCTACCCTTGAAGCTCCGGAGGGGTACTTCCCAGATTGGTGGATGGTATCGGGTTGGAGTATGCAGTATTTTGGGGAAGATTGGCGGAGTTTTCGCCTCTTCTCTCGCATCGAGACTTGTGGATTATAGTCTCTAAGCCTTAAAGGCTGTTTTTAAAGTAAGATAGTGTCTCACTCTTGTAGAAGGCAGGTTGGAACTTGAGAAATCTCAGGTTTAGCCTTGAAGCGGTGAAATTCTTGCATAGGAAAGCTTTGACAGTCGCTTAACATTTGTTTAGAAATAGTCTCTTAGCCTACTGCAAACTCTGTAAATTGCCTTTTGAAGGGTGAATGAAACGCTAAGACAATATCGCTTTTAGGAACCCCTAGCTCTACTAATTGATTAGCAATACCAATCTCAGTGCCATCGTGCTGTATCCAGATTTTGCCATCTTTGATATCTAGATGCAACACACAACCATATACTCGTCTTTTGTTATTCCAGCCAGCATGAACTAATTGATAATGGTCATGTTCACTATCAAAGATGGTTTGGGATTCAACATCTTCAGACGCTGACTTATAGCTAGCGTATTCTCTCAGTAAGTTTTGAATATGTTGGCGATATTCGTCTACTTCTCCCATTGGACAATCACCTCAGTCTCAGGTTCATAAACGATTAGCTTGAGTTGATGATGCTGGATTGCCATTTGGGTAAAGGGAAGAGTAAAGAAAGTATCGTAAGCATCCACAGTAATAGCTAGATATAAAATCCGCTCTGGATCTTGTCTTTCCAAGACTAAACGATAATTCAAAAACTGTCCCAGAGCCAAATGAAACTCAGAAATGGCAGATGGTGCTAGAAAACTCTTAATCTCAACGGCTATCTTTTGTCCGTCTTTCTCAGCAGCGATAACTTTTTCTGCACCTAAATCTATATAGATGTTAATGCCGCCAAAGCGAATGAACAACGGGTCATCAGTAATTAGCCACCCTTCTTTTTGAAGGGCGTTCTTTACAGCGTTGTGAAAGACATCTTTAGCAGACATTGCCTATAGCCTCAAAACCCCAAATCAGCTTTAGCAGCTTCGGCAGCAGCGAATACTTCTTCATCACTCATTTCATCCCAAGCTGTATCACCAATTTCGGCATAGAATTTTTCGTCATAAGGACGAGTCCGCACCACGACTGGCATCGGGACGGCGTGACCTAGAATTAAGGCTTGTTGCTTGGAGTCGAGTTTGGCAAGTACCGATCGCAAACTTTGCCCCCCAGATACCCCTGTAAAGATTGCCTCAATATCTTTGTCATCATTCAGCAAGGCTGTAATACGGGTACCAATCTGGGACATCACTTCGTTGTCAATCCCAGAAGGACGCTGATCGACTACCAGTAGGGTGACAAAGTATTTACGCATCTCACGGGCAATGATCCCAAAGATTGTTTGACGAACTGTAGCGGGATCGAGGAAACGGTGTGCTTCTTCGATGGTAATGACGAGTGGGCGGGGGCGATCAATTGGATTTTTCGACTGCAAGAACTTCTCTGCCTTGCGTACATAGCTGCCATGAATGCGGCGAGTCATCACGTTCGTTGCCAACATATAGGACAGCATATTGGACTGGGAACCGAATTCCACCACCACATGCTTACCCGCTTCTAGGGATTGCAAAATCTGATCGACATAGTTATGTGGACAAGCGCTACGCATATATTTCAACTCATCCAAGCGCAGCAGTTTGCGCTGCAATGCCATGATTGAGGATTTGTTGCCTCGCTTCTCGTCGCAAAACATCTGAATTTCTTCATTGGTCATATTGAGCAACTGAGTAATCCAGGATTTGCCAAACTCGTTACGGAGAATGATCGCATTTTCCAAACTTGCCTCAGAAAGGTTTAACTCTTGACGCACCAACATGATGTCTTCGACTTCAATTTGGTCGTAGCTGAGATAAAGTTCATGGGCATCACGTATCCCCCGACGTTTGGTTGATTCGGGATCGAGGGTGTAAACCTGCACCTGGCTGGGAAATAGCTGGCGCAAGCCTTTTACCGTGCTGAATTGTTTGCCCTCCGAGACGGCTTCCCAGCCATATTCCGAGTGCATATCAAAAATTAGGTTAACTGCCGCTTGCTTGCGGATAATTCCCGATAGTAGTAACCGAGTCAGGAAAGATTTTCCCGTGCCAGATTTGCCGAAGACACCATTACTGCGTTCGATGAATCGATCTAAATCGATGCATACGGGAACGTCCATGTCAAGGGGCTGACCAATGGCAAAATTCCGCCGAGTCGGGTCATCTTCCCAACCAAAGACAGCACGAAAATCGCGATCGCTTGCGTCATATACCTGAGAGAAGTGGCTAGGAATTGTTTTCACTGGCAACAATTCCATACTCTCGCTACTTTGGGCTTGAAAGGAGCCAAGTGAAGTGTTTCCATTAAGGACAATGGCTGACTTCCCATTGCTCAACTCTTGTGGCGTAAACATCAGCATTGGCGTGAGATTAACTGTCCCAAACGTGCCACTACCAGCCAAAACTTCTCGTAAAAAGTCATCGTCAGCGCTGGGAGGGTTGGCAAGAATTCGTTGGCTGGATGTTCCTAGAGTGACATCAGTGAGCATACAGAAAAAGCGCGATCGCACGCCTTGGACTACCAAAAATTTGCCAACTCGCATCTCTTCCACAGAGACATCAGGGTGCAAACGCACTTCCAATCCTGCGGAAAGAGAACCTTGAATAACTGAGCCTAATGGCTGATCTAAATTCATCGCGGCAACTGTTCTAATGCTAGAAAGCATATCTCAGGTTTAACTTACTTATCTCGTATTCTTGCCCTGTCAAATGCAACTGACAGCTCTTTTTTTATTCCCCAACCGTCAGTTACCTTCAAAACACAAAGGAAACTAATCATACCTGCTAATAGTACATAAGTACCATTATTTTGCATCTAGTGGCATCTATAGCAGTCGCCAAGACGACTCTTGACTCTCGCTTTCATACTGAAACCAAGTCCCGTCAATATGCATCCCCTCTACCGTCTGCCTTTTGTCATACTGCATCATTAATTAATTTCAGGACTTACGCAGAAAATCTAGTAGCAGGGTGCGTTAAAAAACACACCCTGCTACAGCTAGCGTTTAGCCTTTGATGAATAATTTTGCGTAAGTCCTAAACCGACTCTAATCAATTTCAATTGATGTCGGTGCAGAACCACTACTTGGTGTGGTAGTAGAAGCTGTCAATGGCTTACGGTAATCAGCATAGATGCGATCGCGCCAATCGAAAAATGTTTCGTAAAGAGTGCTATCGGCTAAACCAGGAATTCCCTTACCTTTAAGGGCTTCTGGCAAATCCAGGTAGGGGCCCGCAGGAAACTTGAGTAGCATACTTAAGCCTGCTACCGCAAAATCAGCAAGGCAAGGGGTATCTGAAACCAGATAGGGACGATCTAAAAGCAGCAGACTCAAGGCTTCTAAATCTTGCTTCAGACCATCTTTTGCTTCTTTTATCGCCTCTCCACCAAACCCAACACCAGTACCCAAGAGGTCAAGAAGTTCTGGAGGAACAGCACCTACGACAGTCTTGAGGAAATCAGGCGCGGTATTGGGTAAAACTGAGGTGCGGAAGCTTGGATTTTGGCTTAATGCGCCAAACAACACCTTACGACTTTTAAGACCAATCGATTCATCTGCCCATTCTTCCATGAGCAAGCATAAGCCACGTTCTTTAGGATCTGTTGGGATTAAGGGTTTGTCTGGGTACTTGCGATCCAAATACATTGCGATCGCGGTGGAGTCACTAATCACTGTACTTCCATCTTTGAGGACTGGTACTCGCCGTTGACCAGACAGTCGGAAGAGATCTAGCTGTCCTACTCCTGGGGTGACTTCAATTTTGCGATAAGCTAGCCCCTTGTAATCCAGGATTAGCCGTATTTTTTCAGAGTATTGCGACAGTTCAAATTGGTACAATTCCAACATCTTACATCTCCTCGCCGTTTACTTGGGAAACACTGTTAATTTAACGTTTCCAGGTTGCTACTTGTTACCTTCTGATTCCTGAGTAGGGTTTTGCCCATTCTACTCAAGAGACTGATTTAAGTTGATCATTAAATTTGCTAACTAACTTATGCACACTCAACAAAATTTCAGGTATTTCTAAATCTTAAAAATTAAATTCATGGAAAATCCCCCATTGAAGAGATGGGGGAAAATACTTGAGCGATCAATTTAGGAAAGCTTTTGAAGCTGTTTAGGCGGCGCGTCTGGTTACTAAGCCCCAAATGAAGATAAGGATCAGGGCACCAATGACAGCAAAGAGGATACCAGGAATACTGAAAGCTCCTGATGTACTGATCCCTAGTAACGTGCTACCTAGCCAACCTCCAACTAGAGAACCTAAAATCCCTAAACCAATTGTTGCGAAGATACCGCCGCCTTGATTTCCTGGGTAAATAGCTTTAGCGATCGCACCAGCAATTAGACCTAAAATAACCCAAGCAATGATGTTCATTTGGTTCTCTCCTTAACTTAGTTGATTAACGTTTTTTTCTCGTTTATGTTTAGAACAAAGCTTTTTGAGTGATTTATGCAGCTCGTCTGGTTACTAAGCCCCAGATGAAGATAACGAGCATTGCACCTAGAACCGCAAAGATAATACCAGGTATCGATAAGGCTCCGGCTGAAGCGGCTGATGCTCCTCCTATACCTAGAGCGCTACCCAGCCAACCACCAAGTAAGGCACCGACAATACCAAGAGCCATCGTGGCAAGGATACCGCCACCTTGGTTACCGGGATAAATGGCTTTGGCGATCGCACCTGCAATTAAACCTAAAATAATCCAAGCAATAATACCCATATCTTCTTCTTCCTTTTTATCAACGTTTTCTTTTCTCTTTATGCACCTAGAATATCAACGTTAAGAAGCTAGGCACCTCTATCAGAGGGAATAATCGAAAGGTAGAGAAATATTAGGTAGTTTTAAATCTTTTCTTACTAAAGAGGCAGAAGTTAATGAGCATTCGCTGCTCAATCAATCATTTAATCTTAATACTTTAGTACTATTGAGGCTTTATTTAAGAGGAAAAACTATTTCCTAATAATGCAAAATAAGGCAGTTCTGCACTTTGGTTCAGCTATTCCCCTTAAAAATCAAGAATATTGTCCCAGTCAGGATTACTAGACTTAAGCAACATCATGCTGTTACAAGATATTTTGTAAAGTGTGACTGGAGTTTATTTTAAGAGACCCGATGCAAGAGTTCTAAGTTGATCGGTTCTCCAGGTTGAGGGTCAATTACCTGGGTTTGCAGGTTGTGTAGAGCCAGTTGCGATCGCAATTCATCCACACTCCCAACAGTACGCAGCAAAGAATTCACTAATCCTTCATACTTCACATCACCACCCGCTGCCGTTGGAAGAAATACTTGTGGTTCCAGCCATTGAGCGAGCTGCAAAGCCGTTTTACTGCCCTTAATGATTGCTCCAGCTAGCGGCAACTCTAAACTCACCACAGGACTAATGACAACATCCACAGGTGCATATTTTTTTAACTCAGCCGGAGGAAAACCATGTGGTTCGTAATAGAGCGTTGTCGCGCTATCCAAATGCTTCAGGAGATAGCTGTTTTCTACCTGTAGTCCAATCGGTGCTCCTGGTAACGCTCGAATTTCAATTTGATTAGCTAGAGTGAATGTCTGACCAGGGCTAAGACTCGTTACTTGGGTATAGCCTAACTGTTCCACTACCTTAGCCGCGCTGGGAGAAGCAACAACAGGGATTGTCCGGTTTAGTTGCTCTAATGTGGGTCGGTGAGCATGGTCTTCTAAACCTTGAGAGAGAATAATCAAGTCAATCTTATCGGGTAGAGAAGCTAGTGGTTGCGATCGCTCACCTTTAAACAACCAACCCAAATTGCCAAAAACCAACGAACCAACTAGCCAAGGGTCAATCAGTATCCGTTGCAACCCCAGTTCAACTAGCCAGCTATTTGCTCCGAAATAAGTTAGGTGCATGGACGTTTAATTATTAGATTTATTATTAAAAATTGTAAAAGAACTGATTAATAATTTTAGTTTAGGCAGACATCTATGACGAAACAGCTAGTGCTAATGGATCACGATGGCGGTGTAGATGATTATCTAGCCCTACTGCTGCTGCTGACGATGGAACACATCCAGCCGATTGGTCTTGTTGTTACTCCTGCCGATTGCTACATCCAACCTGCTGTAAGCGTCACACGCAAGATTTTGGATTTGGTCGGGCGTTCAGACATCCCCGTTGCAGAGAGTACCGTGCGGGGTATCAATCCTTTTCCCACCCTCTACCGCCGCGATTCCTTTGTCGTTGATCATCTCCCCATCCTTAACGAACCCGAAGAGATTCAGACACCTGTGTTGACCCAATCCGGTCAAGAATTCATGGTGCGCGTACTACTTGAGGCACCTGAACCAGTAACATTACTCGTGACAGGTCCCTTGACAACCGTAGCGTCTGCCCTTGATCTAGCCAAGGGGATCGAAGCCAAAATCAAACAGATTATTTGGATGGGTGGTGCGATTAATGTTCCTGGCAACATTGCTCCAGACATCGAGCCAGGTCAGGATGGTTCAGCAGAATGGAATGTTTACTGGGACCCTGTTGCTGCTTATCGGGTGTGGCAGACACAGATTCCAATTGTGCTGTGTCCCTTGGATATCACCAACACGGTGCCAGTAACAACAGAATTTGTCCGTCAACTAACAAAACAACGTCGATATCCTCTCTCAGATTTCGCAGGGCAATGTTATGCACTCGTGACAACGCAAGATTATTACTTCTGGGATGTTCTGGCTACCGCCTATTTAGCTCATCCAGAGTTTTATGAACTACGCGATTGGGAAACCGTAATTGTGACAAGCGGCAAGAGTCAGGGACAAACCAAAGTTAAGTCTGGCGGTAGAGTAATTCAAGCGATGAATAAGGTAAAGAAGGAACAATACTATGCCTACATCTTGCAACAATGGGCACGCTAATCAATGAATGTACAGCTTTTGGGACTCTACACTCTTGTGACAGAGCAGAAGGCATTTTGGTCAAATCGCTCAGGAGAATTCTGAGAAATCTTTAGTTATTTTAATATTCGTAAATCTTTTTACTTAGAAATAAGTAAAATAGGTAAAAGTACTAATATGCTATCGTTTCTTTTCATACAGGGTCATCCAGCCAAGCCAAAGCAGATCCCCTTCTAGGGAAGACATCTAACACAAGCGCATTTTACCTAGTTCCTAACCTATATCCCTAAGAACTAGAACCAATTTATCTACAGTTATCTATAAAGGAAGCGACATCACCCGCCCCGCTTTCCTCCCATATTCCCTATAAGAAACTGGGTTTCTAGCGGGATGTTTTATATGACTCACCAATTAGCATCCGCCGTGTCCGCATCTCACTCTCCTGAGATTTCAGCCCGTCAGTCGTCAAAATCAAACGTGCATTCTCTTGCTGCTCTTTGGGCACGGAAATATTATGTTTCCGTTACAGGTATGGAGGAGCAGCCATCGATTGAAAAAGATGAAAATCTCAAAGAGGTTACATCTAAAGAAGGTCGAGAGCGCACGTCTGATAAGCTGAGGCAAAACTTAACGTTGGCTAGCGCTCAAGCTTGGTCTTTGACGGAAACGTTGCTCTCAGAAGAGATTCGTCGTCACGGTATTGACCCAAACTTGATCAATCCCTTACAGATTGCTGCAGATACCCGTCACCTATTTCAAAAAGCTTTGGCGGCTTATTCAGAACACACAACACCAAGACGCTTGTCTGTGGTTGTGAGTAAAGACTTTGGTCAGGTACGGCAAAAATATACAAGTGTTGACCGCCGTGCAATTGGCTTCGTCAGTATGCAGTTCCACTACACAGGTCAGATGTTGCTGAAGTGGCTTTCCCCCGCAGAACAAGCGCTGTGGATACCTTACTTGAAGGTGATGGATGACCACATGTATATGCCACTACAGGCGGCATACGAAGCTGCTGCGAACCATTCCTTTGATTCTCCAGCGCTAAGTGCCGTTCAGCATCTTCTACCTGTTAGTAGCAAAATTGCTGTCTCGGTTTGTCAACAGATATGCCGTCAACATCCCAAATACGCAAGTTACAGTGGTCCTCTAAATAGCATCACCGTCAAGACAGCTAGCATTCGGGATGTTGAGATGTTTCAGGTTTATCTGTGCCTATGCGTGTTAGAGGATGATATTCACTCGGTGCAGCGAGAACTCTTTCCCTTATGCGTGATGCTATATCCTCGTCTGCGCGTGAGCTGGAGATTAGTGCAAGACATGATAAAAACTCTAGGTTGGGATATGCATGATCGTCTATCTCCAGACGATATGGCAGCCTTTATACCTTATCTGCGTACCTTGACAGAGATGTTTTCTAGTGATGTGTTCAAATAGGCTCAAGTCGCATCAATCCCATATTCCGCCCTTCCAACTGTCACAGTCGATAATTTTGATAAGTAGAGGTCAAACGTAGCAGAAATTGAAGGGGTGCATTGTGGTGTCATCGGAAATTCGCGTTCAAACTTTAAACCACCTTGGAGTTAGGAAAACAAAAAAGCTGATGGCTGATAGCTGACAGCTTTCTGCTTCTATTAATTTGGCGAAGGAAGAGGACAGTTTTGTCTACAATAAACTTCAACAAAGCCGATAGATGCTGGTTTTTGGAAGTCTTTTGTTTCCTTTAATTCTGCTGTGGAGGAGGGATAATTTCCGGCAAATTGCTGTCCTTTCGGTGCCGCAACCCGAAAGGCGATCGCTTCTGAAGGGTCTTTGGCAAACTTGACGTATTCTCTCGACTCATTAACAGTGCTGTACGATAAGGTTGCCTCTCCGTAAACTGCCTCAGCTTGTGTGATTGGTGTTCCAGAACCAATGCCTTGAGCAGTTCGGTAGTTAGGATTATCTGTGACTAGCGCTTCAATGATATCGGAGTCACTTAAAGGTACTCCGGCTGGGTAAAGAATGTAATATTGCGCTTGCCCGGATTGGACAATAGCGATCGCATCAAAATCAACAATAAAGGGTGACTTTACCTGAAACTGCGCCTTCGTCCCCAATCGCTTTTTGAGTTCCCCGAACGTCATCCCTACCTTCGCTTCACCAATTCCCTCTGCTGAAATAAGCTTGGTTTGATTAGGTGCAGTTGAATTAGGGGCTGCTGCTGTTGTGCCCTGAGGCCTGTTGCTGCTAGTAGGGGCAGTCGCTACTGTTGGACTCTCAACTGGGGAAGAATTGGTAGTTTGGGGTGTAGTGGTAGTGACGGGTGGAGGAGATGTCTCTGGAGTTTGCGTTGAAGGACTCTTTGCCTCACCACAACCCACAAGCAAGAGCAACGCACTAATTGTAAGTTTGATTTTAAGTTGACTCATCATTGGTTTTCTTCTCCCAATTCCCAATTCCCAATTCCCAATTCCCAATTCCCAATTCCCAATTCCCAATTCCCAATTCCCTACTCCCCACTCTCATCTAAAGTATTCACTTCCGGTAGAGCCTGATCAGGAATCGCTAAAGCTAACTGATAGAGTTGACGCCGAGGAAGTTTGGTGAGTTGCGCTAACTGGCGCGATGCTTGCGATCTCGATACTCCTTGAGCAATTATCTGTTGCAACTCTGCTTTTAGAGCATCTTCTGATAGCACTGTTGTCACAACTTGAGCGCCCGTAACAACTAAAGTAAATTCTCCCTTGGGTTCACGCTGGGTATAGTGAGCGATCGCATCCTCAATTGTGCCTCGCCAGAACTCTTCATACAACTTCGTTAACTCTCGTGCCACAACGATCTGACGGTCTTTTCCCAAATGGTCTGCCAAATCTTGCAGACTCTTTCGTAAGCGATGAGGAGATTCGTAAAAAACTAAAGTTCTAGATTCTGCTTCCAGAGATTCTAGACGTGTTCGCCGCTCTTGACCACTTGCAGGTAGAAAGCCTTCAAACACAAATCGGTCTGTTGGGAGTCCTGCGGCGCTGAGTGCGGTAATGGCAGCCGTAGCCCCAGGAATGGGTACAACTGTTATCCCGGCTTCATTACAAGCTTTAACTAACTCATAGCCAGGGTCTGAGATTCCCGGTACTCCAGCATCCGTAACCAATGCGATCGCTTTTCCCTCATGCAGTTGACTGAGTAACTCTGGAAGACGTTGAACTCGATTGTGTTCGTGATAGCTCAACTGAGGTGTATGTATCTGAAAATGCTGCAATAGTTTTCCCGTATGGCGTGTATCTTCTGCTGCGATCGCATCTACCGATTGCAAAATCCGTACCGCCCGAAAGGTCATATCTTCCAGGTTGCCAATCGGCGTTCCTACTACATAAAGCGTTCCTAGTTCCATGAAAATTATGGCTGTTGTTCTTGTAGTTCCCGCTCATCTACTCGGTAGATATGTACTTGATTGCGCCCTTGCTTCTTTGCAGAGTAGCAAGCCGTATCTGCTGCGTTTAGAATATTTTCTGGATTTAAACGGCAGTCGTTGATTGATACAAGCCCAATACTAATACCAAGGGTAAAGGTTTGGTCTTGCCACACAAATCGGAACTCTTGAATAGACTTGTGCAGTTTCTGAACAACTCGTGTGGCTTCCTCTAAAGAACATTGATAAAGTAGCAACCCAAATTCATCACCGCCTAAGCGAGCTAAAGTATCCGATTTGCGGCACCGATTTTGCAGTAAGGCGCTGATTTGGCGTAGCAGTTCATCACCAGCCAGATGACCACAGGTATCATTAACAATTTTGAAGTGGTCTAAGTCCATGTAACAAAGTGTGCATTCCTGATCGGAAGCCCTCGCCGTACTAACGACTCTCTCTAAGCACTTCTCAAATTCACGGCGATTCACTAAATCCGTGAGAGCATCGTGGCTTGCTTGCCAGGAGAGTTGCTCATTTACCTTTGTCAGTTCAGCCGTTCGCGCTCCCACCAGTTCTTCTAAGTGTTCTTGGTAGAGTCGTAGCGCTGTATCTGACTGCTTGCGCTCTGTGATATTTTCTACCATGGCAATGCAGAATTGGGGATTGTCTTCGGCATCACGCACCAAGGAAACAGTGAGATGTCCCCACACCATCTGCTTCTGTTTGGTGATATAAATCTTTTCTAGCTGGTAGAAGTCGCGAAGACCCTCGACCATCTCTTGATAAAGCTCCGCTTCAGTTGAGATAAAGTCTGAATGAGTGAATTGTGTGAAATGCATCCTACTCAATTCGTTTTCGCTGTAGCCCAGCATCTTTTGGAAAGCTGGGTTTGCTGCCATAAGTTCTCCAGAAACGTCCGCAAGTACAATTCCAGTTGCCGCATCCTCAAAGATTAAACGAAAGCGAGTTTCGCTTTGTTTAAGTGCAGCTTCGGCTAAGATGCGATCACCAATTTCCTGAGCGAGTTTTTGATTAGTTGCTTCTAATTGAGCAGGGCTAGGCAGCGCTAAAGCTTGAGGAATTAAGCCAAATAGTTCTATAGCTGTGTACAAGGAAATTAACGCTGTAGTCAGCTTAATCCCTCCAGACAGCCAATAGTCCGGATGCCAGAGTGTCCAGACAGCCATCAGATGACTTGTTCCACAAGAAATGATGAACGCCCCAAACATTAGAAAGATTCCTTGAAAGGGCATATCCCGTCGCTTGTGGACGAAGTAGATTAGCATAATTGGAATTGAAAAATACGCTAACCCAATTAGTGAGTCTGACGCTACGTGTAACCAGACAAGTTCTGGCTTCCACAGGTAGCAGTGACCATGGGGGATGAAAGAGCTTGAGGAAAAGAAATTTTTTACAGGTTCCAGCATGAATCGCTACTGCTCCTTAAGAGCGGATAACAAACAATATGCCTAACGTGTCCATATTGTCTTCCCTCCAAGGGACAACACATGTTGAAGCAAAACCTGAAATTTAAACTCTACAATTTTGAGCGTCAGCCTGAACTGGAGAGAGTCGATGGCAAGAAAGGGACTTTTTGTTGGAATGGTAACGTTAGATCTGGTTTATCTAACCGAAAAGCTTCCGGATAACAATCAAAAAACTGTTGCTTCTGACTACACTGTTACCGCTGGTGGACCAGCCACGAATGCAGCAGTAACGTTTAGTTACCTGGGTAATCAAACAACACTACTCGGTGTCGTTGGCACTCACCCAATCACCTACTTAATTCGAGGTGATTTAGAAAATTATGGAGTGACTGTTGCTGATCTTGCCCCTACTACTACTGAACCGCCACCTGTTTCTTCTATCATCGTTACCGAAACCACTGGCGATCGCGCCGTGATCTCAATCAATGCTACTAGGATACAAATTAGTGCTGAACAACTGCCTACAACTATTGGCTTAGATGTTGTCGATTTAGTGATGATTGATGGTCATCAAATGCTGGTTGGATTTGCGATCGCTCAAATCGCAAAAAATAATAATATTCCAATTGTCATTGATGGAGGTAGCTGGAAGCCTGGATTTGAAGAAATATTGCCATTTGTGGATTATGCAATTTGCTCGGCTAATTTCTATCCACCAGGTTGTACTACTTGTGAGGAAGTCATTGCTTATCTTGCTGCTATGGGGATTCCTCACATTGCCATCACCCAAGGCGAAAAACCAATCCAATACCTTAGCGATGGTGTATCAGGTGAATTGCCAGTCCCCCAGATTAATGCCGTTGATACGATGGGGGCGGGTGACATCTTCCACGGTGCTTTCTGTCACTACATCCTAGAGCAAAACTTTACCGATGCCCTAAACGCTGCGACAAAAATTGCCTCTCGTTCTTGTGAATTCTTTGGGACTCGTCGCTGGATGGAAAACGATTCCAATCCTGGTTGATAAGCGACAACAAATTTAACTTACATACTCTACTGGTTCTTATTGACTGTTGACACTCCTATTTACCCAGCGAACAGTCAACGAAATAAGGCTTGGAGTTGAGAATCGTAACAAAATACTGCTTGAAAGGAAGATGTTGAAAGCTTCAAGCTAAAGCAGAAATCTCACTGACTACCTTCATCCGTCCCCGACGCAAGGCACGCAATAAGCGATCAATTGCATCTCTCTCTTCTTGGGTGAGGGAATCTTCTAGCAGTGCAGCCATTAACCCATATCGGTCAGCTAGTGTAATTGTTCCAGAAGTGCTGACATGAGCAAATAAATCGGAGATAGCACCAGGTAAGAGGCGAACTTGAACGTACATCGGACTCCATAGAACTCGATACTCTTACTATGAGTCGTTTTACATCGGTTAGAAGTGATTGAACACGAACAATCATCGTGACAATTACCCACTTTTTAGGTGAGTCAAGTCGATTTTTTGGGTGACATTACTGTTGTTTTTGTGTGAGTTACGTGCTAATGAATGGTGATATATATCGTTGTGTTTTGTGAGCTTAGTCACAATTAGTAATACTCTGCTGGTTCGATCAAAGCTGGTAGGGAGTTTGCGGAGCTTACCTCAGATGAATAAAAAGCGATCGCGTTCCCTTCGTGACTTCAAAAACAGCTAAGACAATCAACGAGGAGGCGCAGGTGACGTAAGCACTACCACAACTGTTCCTTGTGCAAGTTGTAAAAACTGTCTATTTGCTCCTCTATCTCTAAATTGCGATCAATATGATGCGAATAACCTATTAAAGATTTCCGTTGAGGTAGAAATGACAATGCAATCACCATTGAATAACCAAGTCCACAGTACAGGTTGGATTGTTCAAGCTTGGGCTTCTTTTGTCCTGTCTGTTGGGGCTATGAGTGTTGGTATTCTGAACCTGCCTGTGGATAATTGGGTAAAAGGTTATATGGGAATGGGTTTAGCCTTCACGGTTGGCTCTACAATCAGCATGGCGAAAACCACTAGAGACAACCACGAAGCCAAAAGACTAACAGCTAGAGTCGATGAAGCAAGAGTGGAGAAACTTCTCAGTGAACACCACCCTCTTAAATAAAAGCAAATCCCCAATTGCATTTAAGCATTGAGGATTGTTCGACTAAGAAGCTGTACCAAACCGACTGTTCGTTTTTTGTATTAAAAGTTAATAATGGCTTTTCTTTTTATTCTGTTGATTCAGCTTCTTACGCCGAGCTAGGGTAGCAACGACACTAGGGTCAAGTGGATAGCCGACAAGTGGAATTACCTGATATTGCCGCTCTTCTTCAAGATGTTTCAGTTCGGTGTAATCAACCCAATGAATGCAATCGACTGGACAGGTGTCAATTGCTTCTTGAATCACCTCTTCTGAATCCCCATCTTGCTGAACTACACGCGATCGCCCGTAGTCTGGTTCGATATAAAATGTATTCCGGGCAACATGGGCACAATGCTTGCAACCAATACAGGTGATTTCATCAACATAAACACCCTTTTGCCGTAACGTCCCTCCCAGTTCTGGCTCCAAACCTGAACGCTCTGGAGCATCCCGGAAGATACCTCCTAATTCTGGCTCTAGACCCGAACGCTCCAGTGACGATGAGGAATCAGACATTAAGCACTCCAGCGCTGTACTACCAAGCGGATTGAACCATCCTGATTTTGTTGTTGTTCGGCAACTTGAAAGCCTTGCTTAGCAGTTTCTTGCATTACGGTATGGTAGGCATAACGCTGGGTTACCCGATTGAGGAAACCATCGACAGACAAGGGCTGCTGCCAGTACTGCAAGTCGGCAACGAGTTCGTATTCATTTCCATTCCAACTAAAACCAATGTCATAGTCATTGTCTTGTTCTATGACGACTTCGGCAGTGCGGGTCTGACCTTGGTATCCTCGAACTGAGCGAGGGCCAGATTTCCAGTCAACTCCCAAGTCTGACAGAGCCGCTTGCAAAGAGACAACGTTGCGGATTTGTGTTTTAATGTTGCTGAAATGTGACATCTTAGTTTGAAATAATTTACTTTATATTGAACAAAAAAAACTTACCAATTGCTGAATGTCGCTTGAGCGGTTGCTGTTGCTGACTGCTTCAACGGCTGGGCAAAATATTCTGATGTCTGCTCTTGAGAGACGACTCGCCCCAATTGAGCTTCGATGGCTGCTGTCACCTCTGCACAAGAGGCTCCAACAATACCAGTAACTTTTTCCTGTACTCGACCATCTGGATAGATGACAAACTCCAAGGTTTCCATGCTCATGGCTGACTGTTGGGTAATCCTCAATTCCGGGTGGATAGTGATTTTAGCGATCGCTTGCGCGGAGCCTTCATACCTGTTTACTAACCAATTAATTGGCTAGTAAACAGGTAATCAATCGTGAGCAATCGCCTCACTCCGAATCATATTTCAACAAAACTTAGTAAAAAGCCGGGATCGTACTCTAGTCTTTAAGTAGTTTCTCTTAACTTTATACTGCCGTCAAGCTATGACATTCCCTAAATAATAGGTGTTAATAAAACTATACATATCCAAATTTAACCTTACTTGTGTCTTTGGGCTGATCTGTAGAGCCAGGAACTCAGATAATTAAAGTCTGTTTTATTGAAGTCAGGCATTATGAGTGAAAAGCAAAGCACCAGTCCAGCTAATGTGACAACGGCTGATTCTCTAATAACGACACCAGTACGGGTAGGCGTTCTGGGCTTTGGGGGGTTAGGGCAAGCCGCCGCCAGAGTCCTTGCCCCCAAGCGTGAAATGATTTGGGTAGCCGCCGCTGACCAAAAAGGTTATGCCTATGAGGCGACTGGATTGAATCCTGATACCTGTATCGCTACTTACGCCTCTCAGGGTTCATTAGGTTATTTAGAGCCAACGGGTACCCTCAGCAACCACAGTATTTCAGACTTAATTGAACAAGCGTCTGTTGATGGGTATTTTCTAGCATTGCCAAATTTGCCCAACACCTTTATGTCATCCGTAGCACGTCAATTTATTCAAGCTGGATGGCAAGGTGTGTTAGTCGATGCCCTGAAGCGTACCAGTGCAGTCGAGCAGTTGCTGGAGTTACAAGCTGAACTCCAAGCAGCAGGCATCACTTACATGACGGGCTGTGGTGCGACACCAGGGTTATTAACAGCCGCCGCCGCTTTAGCCGCTCAAAGTTATGCCGAGATTCATCAGGTGAAAATTACCTTTGGGGTCGGGATTGCGAATTGGGAAGCTTACCGGGCAACGATTCGAGAGGATATTGCTCACCTCCCTGGTTATGATGTTGAACGTGCTAGGGAAATGAGTGATGCTGAGGTGGAAGCTTTACTAGAAAAGACGAACGGCATCTTGAGCCTGGAGAATATGGAACACGCCGATGATGTGATGTTGGAACTAGCGGGAATTTGTCCGCGCGATCGCGTTACTGTTGGTGGTATTGTTGATACACGCAACGCCAAAAAACCTCTTAGTACCAATGTCCAAGTGACTGGTCGTACCTTCGAGGGCAAAATTTCGACTCATACCTTTACCCTTGGTGATGAAACCAGCATGGCAGCCAATGTTTGTGGTCCCGCATTCGGCTACCTCAAAGCCGGAGTGTCGTTGCACCAACGAGGGATTTATGGTTTATTTACGGCTGCCGAAGTGATGCCGCAGTTTGTCAGATAGTTTGGCAGAAATCAATGAGAGGTGGTCTTAATACTTAAACCTTAGTAGTTAGTAGGCTTTCTTGCTACTAACTACTAAGAACTAACAACCAACCATCAAGCCGGAGGACTTTCAGGAGACAACGTTCCTAACTCTTCCTCCTCCATAATTTCTGGCATCTCCACAATAAAAGGTAGACTTGCACCCAACAAGCCTCGTTGAATTCGTTGAGGAGTCTCTGGAAATACAACAAACAGTGGATAAATGCGATTATCTCCCTCGCTAAGTACGTGTTGATAGCGGATAGGCATCAACCACTCGTAGTCTTTGTCTAACAACACTTGTGTTTGACGCCAACGACTTAATAAGTCGGAAAAGTCCTCGTGAGGGCGATGGATAAAGACAAGAATCTCAACCCCCATCTTAATTTTCCATTCCGGATCGCACATCAAAATAGCAACATCACAGGGCAAGCAAACAGCTCCCTGTAAGCTAGTAAGACCACTGGCAGTGTTATGTCCTGGTGGTTGAGGATTGCGGATACGCACAATCGGCAAGGGAATCGTAATCACGCTTTCGTCGGGTCGGCGCATACTCGGAATCATCTCTAGATACGGCCGATATTTCTTAAGCAGTGCGATCGCTGCCTCATGATTGCTGTACTCCGCTAAGCTAGCTTCGTAATCCGATTGCTTAATAGGCATTTTTCTAGATTTAAAGAGCGATAATTAACTAAATTTTTCTTAACAGTCTAGTAAAGCGGATTAGCCAGATGACTTCTAAACAAATAGAGGGTTTGCACGTCCTCAGACCTCTGAATCAACGATGAAAACCCTCTGCTAAAAAGCCACAGGAACTTAAAACTTCCTATTCTTGCTTTAAGCCGTTTGACTTCTATCCCAAAGCATCATAGACCTTAAATAGAGGCAGATACATGGAAAGCAGAATTACAGCTACCATCCCTGCCAAGAGAACCATCATGATCGGTTCAATGAGGCTAGTTAGTGCTTTAACAGCTTGCTCTACTTCATCTTCATAGAAGTCAGCTACCTTCATCAGCATGGCATCCAACTCACCCGTTTCTTCACCAATACTGATCATCTGAATTGCCAAGAGTGGAAACACTTGATCTCGTTGCAAGGCAAGGCTAATCATCCCACCTTGTTGAATATCTTGCTTCGCTGCCTCCACAGCATTGGCAATGACTTGGTTGCCAGAGGTATCGCGAACAATATCTAATGCTCCGAGAATTGGTACTCCTGAACGAGTCAACGTCCCAAAAATTCGACAAAACCGAGCAACTGCCGCTTTTTGATTCAAATCACCAAATAGGGGCATTTTCAGCAAAAAGCCATCGATTTGTAAACGACCAATTGGTGTCTTGTAATACCACCGGAAGGCGATGCTGACAATGATGATAAAGGCGATCGGAATAATGATTCTCCAGCTTCTGAGGATTTCGCTTATATTGACCATAAATTGGGTCAAAGCTGGTAACTCTACACCCAACTCCTCAAAAATCTCAGCAAAAATCGGGATTAAAAACACCGTCATCGCGAAAAAGACAAGAACCGCAATGATGCCAACTGCCACAGGGTAAGCCAAGGCTGACTTGACTTGGTTTCTCAACCGTGCCATGTCCTCAAGAACTTTGGCTAATCGGTTTAGTACCTCGTCAAGAACACCCCCAACCTCGCCAGCCTGAACCATGCTAACGTACAAGGTGTCAAAACACTCTGGGTGTTTACGCATTGCCTCAGAGAGATTTGTTCCCTGCTGCACCTCACCGCTAATAGCAACTAGGGCTTTTTTCAGCTTTGGCTTAGGACACTGTTCTGATAAGACACCAAGGCAGCGAACCATAGCCACCCCAGCATTGACCATGGCAGCAAATTGGCGCGAAAAGACAGCCTTATCTCTGATTGTGACAGAGCTAAAACTTGTCATGAATTCTTTTACATCAAAGTCAATGCCGAAGCTTTTCTTGATGTTTCCGACGATAGGATAGCGGTTTTGGAGGATGCTACGGGCTTGTTCGGGAGAAGTCGCTTCAATTTTTTCTTTCTTAGCGTTTCCTCTGACGTCCCGAACTTCAGCAATGAAGGTAGGCATGGCTTGCGTTTAGATGAAAGTAAAGCAGCTGAGTAAAACATTTATTTCGTTATTAGTTTCAAGTGTTATGTAAGTCTTAAAGACTCAGGGCAGATACCACTGCACCCGCCTTGTAACACTCAAAACTAACTGAAACCTAGCGAGTCTGCTTAGCAGGAACTCTGGCGCTGATATTAGCCGAACTTGCTGAACCCGCAAGGATACGCTGCAATTCGTCAGGCTTGGAACTCTTGGATGCTGCCATCTCAAATGAGATTTGACCTGATCTAACAAGATTAGCTAAAGACTGTTCCATCGTCTGCATCCCCATCTTCATCCCCGTTTGAATCGCGGAGTACATTTGAGCCACTTTTCCTTCTCGGATAAGGTTTGCGATCGCAGGTGTCACGATCATAATTTCTTGAGCCATTACCCGACCAAATTCACCCGGTTTCGGACTTTTCTTAGGTATTAGGGTTTGACTAAAGACGGCAATTAGCGAGTTGGATAGCTGAGCATTAATTTGTTGTTGTTGTTCTGGCGGGAACACGTCGATAATCCGGTTTACCGTCGAAGCCGCTGAGCTGGTATGGAGGGTACCCATTACCAAGTGACCCGTTTCAGCCGCAGAAATAGCAAGAGAAATTGTATCCAAATCCCGCATTTCCCCAACCAAAATTACATCAGGGTCTTCCCGTAGTGCTGATTTCAGAGCATTAGCAAAGCTTCTTGTGTCTTCACCCTTTTGACGTTGGTGAATCAAGCTCTTGACATTTGGAAATACATATTCTATTGGGTCTTCCACCGTCAGAATGTGTTCTCCTCGTGTGCGGTTGATTAAGTCAACCATCGCCGCTAGTGTAGTGGTTTTACCAGAACCTGTTGGTCCTGTCACCAAAACCAAGCCTCTCGGTCGTTCACTCATTTCCCGAACAATATCTGGCAGTCCCAATTGGTCAAAGTTAGGAATCTTAGAAGACAAGGCTCTTAATGCTGCCGCATAGTAACCACGCTCTTTGTAAACATTGACGCGGAAGCGAGCTAACCCTTTAACCCCATAAGAACAATCCAATTCCCAGTTCTGCTCCAAATCCTTACGTTGTGTGTTGTTGAGCATACTGAAAATCAGCTTCTGACACTCTTGAGCGGTCAGTGGATCTTCGCTAATCGGCTGGAGTTTCCCGCTAATCCGGAAGTAGACGGGGGCACCCGCTTGAAGGTGCATATCGGAGCCACCCAGCTCAATTAGCTGCTCCATTAAGTCTTCAATCATCAAGTCCATGACGCTGTCTCCTGAGGTAGTTGTTAGTTGTTAGTTGTTAGTTTTTGGTTGTTAGTTGTTAGTTAAAAAACGTTATAAATCCTAAAAACTAACAACTTTATCTAGGGCTAAAAACGAGGGGTCATACAGTAAGGACAGTCGAGCCACTCTGGTTGATTGTCTGCGCCACAAGTCCGACAAGTGAGGGAAGTCTTGCGTTTGGCTCTAAGTTCTGACTCTAGTCCGGAATCAGTAAACGTGACTCGTTCCACTTCTTCGAGTGTGGTGTAGCCTTGCTGCACTAGGTTCAAGCTGTAGGAGAGTAATGTGACCATTCCCTCATCTACTGCCGCTTCCTTAATCCGCTCAGTGGGGGCACCGTCGTTAATTAGGGTTTGGACAGTTTCGCTAACACGCATGACTTCATAGACACCAACCCGTCCCTTATAGCCAACACCACTACATTTTGTGCAAAGTTTACCTGTATTTCTCGCCTCCTGAATTTCCTCAGCTCGCAACGTATTGGCTTGATATAAGGTGATTTCTCCCTCATTGGAAGCTGATAAACCAAAACGAGCGAGTTCCGCTGAGCTTGGTAGATAAGAGATGCGACAATCTGAACAAACACGTCGCACCAAGCGTTGAGCCAATACACCCAACAGTGCGCCGGATACCATGAAGGGTTCAACGCCCATTTCGTCTAAACGTGCGATCGCGCCAGCCGCATCATTAGTGTGAAGCGTTGTTAACACCAAGTGCCCTGTAAGAGCCGCTTCAATCGCGGTTTTCGCGGTTTCTTTGTCCCGTGTTTCACCAACTAGAATCACATCTGGGTCTTGTCGCAGAAAAGACCGGAGAATTGAGGCAAAGTCCATGCCTTTTTCTCGCAACACCTGCACCTGAGTAATTCCTGGTAAGGAATACTCAATTGGGTCTTCGGCAGTACTGATATTGACTCCAGGGTCATTCCGTTCTGCCAGCATCGAGTATAGAGTTGTTGATTTACCAGAACCCGTGGGTCCTGTCACCAAGATTAGCCCAAATGGTTTGTTTGCCATTTCTCTAACTATTTGCAGCGTGTCTTCGTCTGTAATCAACTTGTCCAAACCTAGCTGCGTGGCGGAGTTGTCCAAAATCCGCAAAACGACCTTCTCGCCGTAGCGACTGGGTAAAGTACTGACTCGAAAGTCCACTTTGCGACCTTGAAACATCCGCCGGATTTTCCCGTCTTGAGGTAGGCGTCGTTCCGCAATGTCCAACTCCGCCATAATTTTGAATCGAGCGGAAATTGCTGCCGTGATTTTCTTGGGTAAATCAAACGCTTGACGCAAAACCCCATCTTTACGAAAGCGGATGCGTAAAGATTCTTCTTGGGGTTCAACGTGAATGTCAGAGACATCCTCTTGCAGTGCCTTCGCCATGATTTTGTTAACCATGTTGATTACCGGGGCACCAGAGGCATCATTCAAAGAGGAATCTAAATCTGCCTCAACTTCATCCGGTGCATCCTGCAACGTGTCAAGAGTATCTAAATTCTCAAGGTCTTCTTTGACATCTACAGCTTTTTCGACCTCTAGCTGCTTCTGACGAGCAAGTTGTTCATCAAGGTATCTAGAAATTAGCTGCTGATAATCTTCTTGGGTAATGACCATCCGTTGCAAGGCAATACCCTGAGGACGCAGAATCCGGGTCAAATCATCCTGGGCATCTAAATTATCAGGGTCAACCATTGCCACCAAGATTGATGGAGGCTGCGTTTCCTTTTTTGCGAGTGGGACTAAGCGATAGCGGCGACAGATATCAATGGGGAGTAGAGTATCGATCAATTGACCGACTTGGTGATTGGAAATCTCACTGATTTCCGGATCGAGAGACTCAACCCCGTAAAGAACTTTTAGTTCAAATAATTGCTGTTTTTTGTATTGGCGTAGTAAGTCAGGTGACAACTGACGCCCTGTGACCGATTCGAGAATCTCTGTCAGTGGTCTTCCTGACTTGCGGGTTTCGACCAGTGCTTGATGCATCTGGTCATTGTCAACGTAACCCGCTTGAATTAACTTATTGCCGAAGGGCGAAAAATCGTTACGGACAATAAGGGCACGCCGTGGTGATGAGGATTGAGTCATAGCGGCTCTTGAATATCTCCTTACGTTATAAGTTATTTCCGACATTACGAAATTATTCCCAAAAGCTATGGATTCAATAGCATTTGAGAAAAGGGAGCTTCGGGGCAACAAGCGTCAACTGACACGCTTTGACTTGAGCGGCGTGACCGTCGCTCTTTCCTTAAGGCGGTTACCTCGTAAACCCTTAGGGAAAAGGCTTTTTATCACGTTATGCTGTCTTGCCCACACGTGCGTAATTACAAATATCCTGACGACGAGGAAACGCCAGTTTGAAAGATATCTGAACTTGATAAAATTTTAGGTGCGAGCAGAAGCAGCATCATGCTTTATGTAGAATATTTTATTGATGATAGCTTTTACCAACTCGCGTTTGCACCGCTCGGACAAAGCTTTGTCAGCGATCGCAAGGTGATCCCAAAGGTCAGTTCATTCCTCCCTCAACCTCCATAATAGAGAAAACTCCCCCTACAGACATATTTTCTGTAGGCGAGTTATTTACGAGTCGTGATGCGTAAAGCCCCCGCGCTCTACTCCGGGGGATATAAGCGAATAACCGAATTTATTCGGTCGTAACAGGGTAGAATTACGTCAGTGAACATGACGTAAATATGCTGGTATTTGAGGCAAAACTGGAAGGACTCGATGAGCAGTATCAAGCGCTGGATGAAGCAATTAGAACTGCTCGTTTCGTTCGGAATGCTTGCCTGTGGCAGTTCCGCCCCATTTCACCAGTCAAAATTGCTCTAACTGTGGTGAGGTTGTCAAAAAGACTCTTAGCACCAGAACTCATGTTTGTCCTCATTGTGGGCATACCCAAGACCGGGACTGGAACGCGGCGCGGAACATATTAGAAAAAGGACTAAGTACGGCGGGTCACGTCGGAACTAACGCCTCTGGAGAGACTGATCAATACTTGAGTGGGGAAACTCCTTCAAGCAAATCAACTTGTGGAAAGAGGAAACCCAAGGAGTGATCTTTGGAATCCCCGCACCTTGATTGTCGGGGAGGATGTCAATAGCTGTGTTAAGCTCCCCAGTCATAGCTAGGATGGCATCGGTAGAAGAATTCAGTCGTTGAGCAGGGGCTAGGAAGGCAAAACTCAAACAGCAATTGAGGTGAAAGCTGTATAGGAAGCCCAGCCGTAAACGTTAATGCTGTTTAAAAAATGTTACATTGTGTTATATGTAAACCAGGCGGAACGGTTTTACAGCCTAAACGGATAAAGTATGTAGACAAACCAGCAGGGAGTTGCTTAGAAAGTCCTGATGTCTGCCCTAAGGAAGCTGTTGGTGTTCAACCTAGGTAGGATAGGATTTGAAAGATTAGTAATCCTACCCCGCTGGGTACTGTTTCCTCAAGCTGTAACCCGAAAAAAACCGATTAGGAGTTGGGTTGCTAGTGGAAAATAATAGGCAAACAAGACCGCAATTACTAGCAGTCTTTTAATTGGGATGAGTGGAGTAATGATCGACGAAGAAAAGCAGCCAGATAACACGACACAACAGACAGATGAGCTGATGGATGACAGTTTAAAAAATCAGGGTGGAGAGTCGGCAGCCGCAGAGGTGGATTTGACTAGCCAAGTTGATTTGGAGTCACTACCCACGTTGGATGATCTAGTGGTTGACCTAGATGAAGCTTCAGTTGTAACGGAACAAGAAGAAGTTGGGGAGTCTGTGGCAGTAGAGGCAGATGGTTCAGCCTCGTCACCGGCGGAGATGGACTTAGCGATACTAGAAAGCTTGAAGCGGGAAAATGAGGCGCTTAAAGCTCAACTAGAAGAAATTTCTCAGCAAACTGAGTCCTTTAAAACGCAATCAATGCGGATTGCAGCAGATTTCGACAACTTCCGCAAGCGTACCTCGAAAGAGAAAGAAGATTTGGAGGTGCAAGTCAAGCGGAATACCATCAGTGAGTTGCTGCCAATAGTCGATAACTTTGATCGGGCGCGATCGCAAATCAAACCCCAATCGGATGGGGAAATGGCAATTCACAAAAGCTATCAGGGTGTTTATAAGCAGCTAGTAGACTGTCTCAAGCGTATTGGTGTTTCTCCGATGCGTGCAGAAGGGCAAGAGTTTGACCCGAATCTCCACGAAGCGGTGATGCGGGAACCGACAAACGAATACCCAGAAGGAGTAGTAATCGAACAGCTAATGCGAGGATACTTCATCGGCGATCGCGTGCTGCGCCATGCTATGGTCAAAGTTGCTGCGGCTGCGGAACCCGTGGTAACCTCAGAGGAAGGTATCCCAGAAACCTAGTGGCAAGCCCATTAACCGTCCTTTGGCTTCGAGCTTCAAGCATGAGTACGAGCCAGTAAATAAGGAGTGTTGAGCCAGGGTAAAATCCGGTCTTGTATTCGATTTAACGACATTCAAAAAACTCTACATAATCTTTAAGCCGAAGCACTATGGGAAAAGTCATTGGCATCGACCTAGGCACGACCAATAGTTGCGTCGCTGTTTTAGAAGGGGGTCAGCCCATCGTCATTTCCAACTCGGAAGGTGGGCGAACCACTCCGAGTATAGTGGGATTTGGCAAAGCAGACGAACGCCTAGTGGGTCAACTGGCAAAGCGGCAAGCAGTGACGAATGCCGAGAATACTGTGTATAGCATTAAGCGCTTCATCGGACGGCGGTGGGATGATACCGCGACCGAGCGAGGACGGGTACCCTATACCTGCGTCAAAGGTCGAGATGATACCGTCGATGTCCAGATTCGAGGTCGTGACTATACCCCTCAAGAAGTCTCCGCAATGATTTTGCAAAAGCTGAAAGCTGATGCAGAAAACTTTCTTGGGGAAACTGTCGAGCAAGCCGTGATTACGGTTCCGGCATACTTTACAGATGCTCAACGGCAAGCTACAAAAGATGCTGGAACAATTGCAGGTCTAGAAGTCCTGCGAATTATTAATGAACCAACAGCCGCCTCCCTGGCATACGGTCTAGACAAACAAGATCAAGAACAAACAATCTTGGTGTTTGACTTGGGTGGTGGCACCTTTGATGTTTCCGTTTTGCAACTGGGAGACGGCGTATTTGAAGTCAAGGCAACCTCTGGTAACAACCACTTGGGAGGGGATGACTTCGATAATGTGATTGTTCTCTGGATGACTGAAAACTTCAAGGACGCTGAAGGAATCGACCTGGGAAGTGACAAAATGGCACTTCAGCGCTTACGAGAAGCGGCTGAAAAAGCAAAAGTTGAAGTCTCCAGCATGGTGACAACCTCAATCAACTTGCCATTTATCACAGCCGATGAAACAGGCCCCAAGCACTTGGAGATGGAACTGTCACGAGCAAAATTTGAAGAACTGGCAAGCGAACTCATTCAGGGCACAATTGAGCCAGTGACTCAGGCGCTTAAAGACTGTGACCTCAAGCCAGAGGATATTGACCGCATTCTCTTAGTTGGTGGTTCGACCCGCATCCCAGCGGTACAGGAAGCCATCAAAAAGTTCTTTGGGGGTAAGTCTCCTGATCGTTCCGTTAACCCTGATGAAGCCGTCGCCCTAGGCGCAGCGATTCAAGGTGGTGTTTTAGGTGGCGAAGTTGAAGACTTACTGCTACTTGACGTAACCCCTCTATCGCTGGGTATTGAAACCTTAGGAGAAGTCTTCACAAAAATCACCGAGCGGAACACGACGATTCCGACCAGTAAGTCTCAGATATTTTCTACTGCAACCGATGGACAAACATCTGTAGAAATCCATGTGTTGCAGGGAGAACGGGCAATGGCAAAGGATAACAAAAGCCTGGGCAAGTTTCTGCTGACGGGTATTCCCCCAGCGCCTCGCGGTGTCCCTCAAATTGAAGTGTCCTTTGAAATTGATGTCAACGGGATTTTAAAAGTCTCAGCGGCTGATAAAGGTACAGGTAGAGAGCAAAGTATCCGGATTACCAACACAGGTGGATTGAGTGCAACTGAAGTGGAACGGATGCGGGAAGAGGCAGAAAAATTTGCTGATGCCGACCGTCGCCGTGTTCAATTAGTTGAACTCAAAAATCAAGCTGATAGCCATATCTACAGCTATGAGACGACCTTGAAGGACAACGGCAACCTAGTTCGTGAAGAACTCAAGGTGCAAGGTGAAGAGAAAAAGCAAAAGCTGCTTGCCGTGTTTAGTGATCGATCAGCTAGTGTTGAGGAAGCAAAGCAACGGCTAGACGACTTCCAACAAACTCTATTTGCGATTGGTGCTGATGTGTATGGGCAAGCTTCACGCAATGTGGATGGCGATGAGTCTACCGAACCACAGGAGGAAAGTGCAGCTCCGGAATTTAGCAACCATTCTGATGCCCCAACAGAAGAGGAAGGTTTGATTTTTGACTTTGATGATGAAACAATGACAGCTGACTACGAGCCAGTTGACGCTGATTAAGGCAAGCTTATAAAACTAGGTAGCACTCAGCTTGTTTTCTGATAGACAATGATATGGATGTATGGGTGATCGTTAGAAGCGATCCGTCGCTTTACTTCTATTACCTAACGTCCACAAGTCCGCCCCTATTCAATAACCAAACACCGATCAGCGCTTTATGGCTGACTTTTATGAGACTCTTGGCGTCTCTCGTGACGCAGACAAAGAAGAACTGAAGCAAGCTTACCGTCGCCTTGCTCGGAAGTATCATCCTGATGTCAATAAGGAAGCAGGGGCTGAAGAGCGCTTTAAGGAAATTAATCGAGCTTACGAAGTCCTTTCAGAACCAGAAACTAGGGCACGCTATGACCGCTTCGGAGAAGCTGGTGTTTCGGGCGCGGGAGCTGGCTACCCAGATTTTGGGGACATGGGCTTTGCCGATATTTTTGAAAGCTTCTTCAGCGGCTTCGGGGCTGGCATGGGTCAGCAAGGTACTCGGAGGCGTAGCGGTCCAGCGCGAGGTGATGACCTGCGACTAGACTTGAAGCTGGAATTCCGGGAAGCTGTATTTGGCGGTGAAAAGGAAATCCGGATTCCTCATTTAGAAAACTGTAACGTCTGTAGCGGGACAGGTGCTAAGGCAGGAACTCGACCGCGTACCTGCCCCACTTGTAGCGGTTCGGGACAAGTGCGTCGGGCGACCCGGACACCTTTTGGGCAATTTACTCAAGTCTCTGTATGTCCTAGCTGTAATGGTGATGGACAGGTGGTTGAGGATAAGTGCGAAAATTGTGGCGGTGCGGGTCGCAAACAAGAAACGAAAAAGCTGAAAATCACCATCCCAGCGGGAGTAGATAATGGTACTCGCCTGCGGGTTTCTAAAGAAGGAGACGCAGGGGCACGGAATGGCCCTCCTGGAGACTTGTACGTCTACTTATTTATTGAGGAAGATGCCGAGTTTCATCGGGATGGAATTAATGTTCTGTCTGAGATAAAGATCAGCTATCTGCAAGCGATTTTGGGATGTCGTCTGGAAGTCAATACAGTGGATGGTCCAGTGGAGTTAACGATTCCTCCAGGAACACAGCCAAGCACGGTTTTGACACTGGAAAATCACGGTGTACCCAAGCTAGGGAACCCAGTCAGCCGGGGCGACCATCTGATTACAATTTTGATTGATATCCCGAATCGGATTACGGCTGAAGAACGGGAACTGTTAGAGAAGCTGGCAAAAATCAAAGGCGATCGCACAGGTAAGGGTGGTCTAGAAGGCTTTTTGGGAGGGCTGTTTCGCGGATGAGTAACCCAACGGCATCGATACCAAACTCGATGCCTGATGCTCAGTTAGATTTGCGCGGGACACCTTGCCCGATTAACTTCGTGCGTACCAAACTCCGCCTGGAGCAAATGACACCAGGAGCCTTATTAGAAGTGTGGCTCGACCCTGGAGAACCAATTGAGCAGGTGCCGGATAGTTTGGCGATGGAGGGCTACTCCATTGAGGAAGTCAATGATCGCACTGACTACTTTGCCTTGAAGGTACGTCGTCCGCTTGCCTCCGCATGAGTGGTGCATCACCTGATTCTGATTTGTCCCAAGTTTCCACGCCGTTACTGGGAACAGTAGTGGCAGTGCAGGCAAATTTCTATCAGGTGCAGCTCGATTCTGGGTTAGGTGGTACTAGCCATAGTAACGAATCGCTAGATCTAAAATCTCCCTCTTCCGTTGCTACGGGAGAAACTCATAATATTCAACTACTGTGTACTCGCCGGACGCGGCTGAAGAAAATTGGTAAGCGGGTGATGGTGGGCGATCGCGTTTTGGTGGAAGAACCCGACTGGGTAGATGGACGGGGAGCGATATCAGACGTTTTACCCCGCAAAACCCTGCTAGACCGTCCCCCAGTTGCCAATGCCGAGCAAATTCTCCTGGTCTTTGCCCTCGTAGACCCTCCCTTAGACCCTTACCAACTGACTCGATTTCTGGTTAAGGCTGAGTCTACGGGGTTAGATGTCTGCTTGTGCTTGAATAAGAAGGACTTAGTACCTGATGAAGAGTTGGAAGAGTGGAGGAATCACCTCAAAGATTGGGGTTATGAACCTGTATTTATCAGCGTTCATACTCATCAGGGGGTAGAGGAACTAAGTAAGCAACTGAGCCAGAAAGTCACGATTTTGGCTGGCCCCTCTGGTGTTGGTAAATCTAGCCTCATCAATCAGCTAATTCCAAATGTTAGGCAGAGGGTGGCTGAAGTATCCGGCAAACTCAGTCGAGGGCGCCATACAACCCGTCATGTTGAACTGTTTGAGTTGCCTGGGGGTGGACTCCTGGCAGATACTCCAGGCTTTAACCAGCCTGACATTGATTGTAGTCCGGAAGAGTTAACTCAGTATTTTCCAGAAGCACGGGAGCGACTAGCTGCTAATCACTGTCACTTTAGCAACTGCCTGCATCGAGACGAACCGAATTGTGCAGTGCGGGGTGACTGGGAGCGATATGGGTATTATTTGGATTTGTTGGAAGATGCGATCGCATGGAAAGAGCATCTGAATCAACAAGCTGATCCAGAGTCAACCCTGAAGGCAAAAAATAAAGGGAAAGGACAAACTCAGTACGAACCTAAACTAGAAAGTAAGAAATATCGTCGGCTTTCCCGTCGCGCTCAACAGCAAGCACTGGATGAGATGTATAAAGACAGGGACACGGATTTGTAAATGGGCTTAATCATCTCGGAATTCTAGAATATACTTAGCGGTTATCTGAGGTTGCTCAAGGTGAGGAACGTGACCGCAATTCTGAATCCAAATCAGTTGGGAATTTGCGATCGCCTCTTTAAACTTATACGCATCACCAGTCCCTAAAATTTGGTCAGACTCTCCCCACAAAATTAGCGTCGGCTGCTTAATTTCTGACAGCTTCTCTCCAAACGAGGTGTAGCCTCCACTTTTTGTAAAAGCAATCAAAGCTTGCTGCCAACCTTGGGACTTTAAATGCAACGCTGCACACAGTTGTGCATCAACCGAGGCAAAGCTTTTGTCGTGGTAAGCATTGATGCTAATCCGTTGACGGACTTTTGGATTACTCAAAAATGCCGTAGCTAGGGCACCTAATGGTCCAAACATAAACTTACTAACATTGGGACCAGCCGTATAGCCAGCACTATCAAGTAACACCAACTTTTTTACAGCTTCTGGGTAGGCAAGCGTAAAATCAATCGCGGCTGCCCCTCCCATCGAGGCACCCACTAAAATCACAGGTTGATTAATCAGTGTTTTCCAGAAGTAATAGAAATGACTTTTAATAGCTGCTGGACTAAAGGGAATTTCTGTCAAGCGTTCTGTAAAGCCAAAACCCAACAAATCCACTGCCCAAGTTTCATTTTCAGCCGCAAGTAGTGGGAGCAAACGGCGAAACTCAAACACAGAACTGTCAAAACCATGCAGCAATAAAATTGGCGTTCCACCACTACCCTGACGCACATAGGTTGTTGTAATCGGTTGCTTACTTAGAGGCGCTGTAATGGCAATTTGCTGGATACTCTGAGCAAGAGCAATCGATGTAGACTCAGTTAGCTGAGCAATTTCAAACGGAAGAAAATCGGTAGACATAAATTAGGGAAAGCGGCGCTGCTGACCATATTGTTCAGCTTTTTGTACCAGGTTTACAAGTTCTGGATTATTCAAGTTAGGGATTCGCTGCCCCTGAAACAGTTCACGTATTCCAGACGTGATTAGGAAAAGGTATTCTCTAAACGTGAGAAAAGCTTTGTCCATAAAGGATATGTTGTTGGGCAGAGGGCTGGTATGAGGAATCACACTAAAACCCCGATCGCGGAAATCAAGAAGCGATCGCCACATATGGGGCCCATCAGTAACCAGTAGAATTTGCCGAATCCCTTGTACCTGTAAAATTGCCGCCGAGAACAAGGCATTTTCCGGTGTCGTTAACGAACAATCTTCCCCATCTAGCGAGCGCACAGGAATGCCCTTCTTCTCAAATAGCGGCAACATCCTGGCAGTATCCCCCGTACCACTCACAAAAATTAGAGGCGATCGTTTAGCTTTCCATAGTTCAGCCGCAACATCAATGCGTGGTATCCCAAGTTCTGTTCCTCTCCCCAGCACGACAATTGCTTGTACTGCTGTACCCGAATCAACTGGCAGGAAAAGAATCAGTCCTTTATCTGCCACTGCCAACAATACCAATAAAGTGGCAGTGACAGCACTTAGCAATAAAATTCCTCTAGGCTTACTGAACTGACGTTTCCAGCGTGAACGCCTAAGCAGCAAGCGCACTCCGAAAAACACCAAAAGGAGTGGTACTACTAGCAAGGGAATTTTAAGCCAATCAAACTGTCCCCAGTTCGAGAACAGAGGAAACTGGGTAAATTGGCGATCGCACAACGGTGAATCAAACATTGAAGTCAGCAGAGTTGGGTACTATTGTCAAGCTATAGTCTCTAGTCTGTTATAGCCTTCGTTTCAATCAAGGCAGTCCTTGTTTGATGACTAACACTCCAGTCTCTCCCGATAGAAAGATGTTCTACCGCTTCAAAGGGGAGAAAATCAAAACCAGGTTTACTGAACTTAATGATTACTCAAATGTAGGAAAAGTAAATATTTAGTAGAACAAACACGTATTGCGCTTTTCAATTTTCAAGCAGGAGAGCGGTAATATTTCATGCCACAACACAAGCTGTGGTTACTGAAATCGTTAATTGTAATAGCTTGAGAAACTAAAAAGCGATCGCCTATTTCCTTTGAATTGACCATTGAGTGTCTACTGATACAAATTATTTTAACGTGGGCAATTCCTTGATGTTACTCAGGCTCAATAGACACAACTTCTATTGCATTGATTTGATGTTTGTAGCTTAATCAAAAAAACTAGATGTACATTCCGAGTGGGGAGAATTAAAGATGAAAGTTGGTTCTAATTATCTTGGTGATGGTCGTTGTGAATTTACCGTTTGGGCACCTCCTCACGACGAGGTAGCTCTACAAATTGTCTCCTCTGAAGACCGTTTAATCCCTATGCAAAAGGATGAGCAGGGGTACTTTAAGGTACTAGCTGAAGGCGTTGAACCCGGAACACTTTATTTCTACAAAATAGAAGGAGACAATAGACCCGATCCTGCTTCTCATTCTCAACCTAAAGATGTACATGGACCTTCTGAGGTAGTTGATCATAGCTTCTCCGGCTGGACTGATTCGGGTTGGTCGGGTGTTCCCTTGGAGGAAATGATTATCTATGAATTGCACGTTGGCACATTCACGCCAGAAGGGACTTTTGAAGCAATTATTCCCCGCTTAGGTGAGTTAAAAGAGTTTGGGGTAAATGCGATCGAGATTATGCCTGTTGCCCAATTTCCAGGCGATCGCAACTGGGGATACGATGGCGTTTATACCTATGGGGTGCAGCATTCCTATGGTGGCCCTGAAGGATTGAAGAAACTGGTTGATGCCTGCCATCAGCAAGGTTTGTCAATCATTCTTGATGTGGTTTACAACCACTTTGGACCAGAAGGAAATTACACCAGTTTGTTTGGGCCCTACTTTACGGAGGCGTACAAAACTCCTTGGGGCGCAGCAATCAACTTTGATGATGTTCACAGCGAGGGGGTGCGGAATTATTTTATTGAAAATGCCCTGTACTGGTTCGAGAACTACCACTTTGATGCGCTGCGATTAGATGCCATCCATGCCATTTATGACTTGGGGGCAAAACACGTCTTACAAGACATGGCAGAAAAAGTTGAAGCCCTCTCCGCTTCTCTGGGTAGAAAATTTTATCTAATTGCTGAAAGCGATTTAAACGATGTTCGGGTAATTCGTGAGAAGGAATTGGGTGGACATGGGATGGATGCCCAGTGGAGTGATGACTTCCATCACGCGATTCATACAGCAATCACTGGAGAACAGACAGGATATTACAAAGATTTCGGCAAAATCGAACAGCTAGCAAAAGCCTATAAAGAAAGCTTTGTTTACTCCTGGGAATACGCTCCTCATCGTAAGAGATTCCATGGTAGCGATGCACGCGATCGCCCTGGTCATCAATTCGTCGTCTGCACCCAAAATCACGACCAAGTTGGTAATCGAATGCTAGGTGAGCGTTTAACCCATCTAGTATCCTTTGAAGGTTTAAAACTTGCGGCTGGCGCGTTGATGCTTTCTCCTTACATTCCCATGCTATTTATGGGTGAAGAGTATGGAGAAGACTCTCCTTTCCTATACTTTGTAAGCCACACAGACCCAGATTTAGTTGAGGCAGTAAGGCAGGGAAGAAAAAGAGAGTTTGCTGACTTCCATGCAGAAGGCGAATTTATCGATCCCTTTAGTCTTGATGCTTTCCAACAATCTCAACTGAAATGGGAGAAACGGCAAGAAGGTAAACACAAAGTCCTGCTAGAACTTTATCAGCATTTAATTCAATTACGCCGTACCCTACCTGCCCTGAAAAATCTCGATAAGCAAAATCTCCAAGCATCTGCTGCTGAGGAACAAAAGCTTCTAGTTCTCCGCCGTGGGAGTGGTGAGAGCCAAATCCTATGCATGATGAACTTCAATGACAAAGATGTCACTTTCCAAGAAACATCTTCAGGTGGTACTTGGCGAAAGATTTTGGATTCTTCGGATTCTAAATGGCTGGGTGCAGGTTCTACAATGCCAGATAAATTGATGCAAGAACAGGAAGTGACAATTCGTCCACAAAGTTTCGTACTCTACGAATTGGAACCCTTAGCCTAATGAATTGAAGTTGGCTCCATGTCAGTTTTGCAAGCAACAAAGCGTAGTAGATCGTTTAGGGAAAAATGCAGGGTTATCTTTAACTTCCAGTAACCTCTGTAGGGGCGCACGGCTGTGCGCCCTACTCTACTTCCTTTGAAGTTACTCATTAATAAATCTAACTTGACAACAGCATCGTAGCATTGCCAGACAAACTGAGGCAAGAACAGGACGTGACAATTAGATTCCACAGTTTTGTGTTGTACCAACTGGAATAGGGTACGTTATTAACAGACTCTACATTGACTAGCCAAAAATATTTATTAGGAGTAATCATTCAATCATGCGAATTCCCAGAGCAACTTACCGAATTCAATTTCAGTCGGAATTTAAGTTTGAGGGAGCAAAAAATATCATTGCTTATCTTGCTGAGTTAGGTATTTCTGACCTTTACGCTTCACCGATATTTAAAGCCACACCAGGCAGTACCCACGGCTATGATGTTGTTGACCCGACTCAACTGAATCCAGAATTAGGTGCGCCAGAAGATTTTGAAGCACTAACAAGTGAAATTAAGAACCATGACATGGGATGGGTGCAGGATATTGTTCCCAACCACATGGCTTATCAAAGCCAAAATACTTGGCTGATGGATGTTCTAGAAAATGGGCCTGATTCGGATTATCGTGACTACTTCGATATTGAATGGGAACACCCTTATGAAGACACTAAGGGACGAGTACTTGCCCCAATGATGGGCAGTTTTTATGGAGAAGCTTTGGAGAATGGCGAGATTCAGATCAACTATGAGGAGAATGGGTTAAGCGTTAATTACTATGCTTTGAAATTACCTGTCCGAATTGAATCGTATGGTCGGTTTATCGGTCAGAATTTAGGACAATTAGCAAGAGAGTTAGGGAAGCGCCATCCAGATTTCCTCAAGTTATTGGGTATTCTTTATCTGATAAAAAGCATACCTAACGAAACTAAAGGAAAAGAACGATATGGTCAGATAGCTTTTGTTAAAGTACTTTTGTGGGAAGTCTATACACAAAATCCGGAAGTCAAAGACTTCATTGATAGCAATGTGAAGTTTTTTAATGGAGAGAAGGGGAACCCTGATAGTTTCCATCTTCTCGATCATTTGTTACAAGAGCAGTTCTACCGCCTATCGTTTTGGAAAGTCGGTGCAGAAGAAATCAATTATCGAAGATTTTTTACTGTTAATGAACTGATTTGCATGAGGGTGCAAGAACTTAAGGTTTTTAACAAAACTCATGATTTGATAAGCCAGTTAGTTGAACAAGGTAAAATAACCGGATTAAGAATAGACCATATTGATGGACTTTATGACCCAACAGAATATCTAAAGCGGCTTCGGGAAAAAACAGGAGATGTCTACATCACTGTTGAAAAGATTTTGGAACTTGAAGAAGATTTACCTAGCGGTTGGCCGGTTCAGGGTACAAGTGGCTATGATTTTTTGAACTATGTCAATGGTATTTTCTGCAAAACTGAGAGCGAGAAACAATTCAGTGATATATACAGGAGATTCAGTAACTCTGAAACCTCTTACGAGCAGCTATTTATTGAGAAAAAACAGCTAATCGTTGAGAAGAATTTGGCGGGAGATGTAGATAATTTAGCTCAAATTCTGAAAAGAATAGCAGGTCAATCCCGATTGGGTATTGACTTTACCATGAATGGTCTGAAAAGAACCCTTTCAGAAGTATTGTGCCTTTTCCCAGTTTATCGCACCTACGTCAATGGGGATGGAATAAGTGAAGACGATCGCATTTACATCAAGGAAGCGATCGAAGAAGCAAGAGGACGAGTTCCGCTACTCTTGAACGAACTTAACTATATCGAAAAATTGCTCTTACTTGAATGGGAAGAGGGGTTAACAGAAGAACAAAAAGCTCTACGGCTTCACTTCGTGATGAGGTTCCAACAGTTGAGTGGCCCTTTGATGGCGAAAGGGATTGAGGACACGCTCTTTTATCTATATAACCGCTATCTCGCTTTGAACGAAGTGGGGGGCAATCCTGGAAAATTTGGCATCACCCTCGACGAGTTTCATGAAGTCAATCAAAAACAAAGTGCGCTTTGGCTTCACAAGATGAATGCTACTGCCACCCATGATACCAAGCGGGGGGAAGATGTCCGACCAAGGTTACATGTACTTTCAGAAATACCAGACGAATGGGAAAAACAGGTGATAACTTGGATTCAACTCAATCGTTCTAAGAAAAACGAGTTGAGGGGGAGAGCGGTTCCGGTTCCCAATGATGAATACTTCTTTTATCAGACGTTGCTTGGTTCTTATCCGTTTGATGAAAGCGAGAATGAGTCGTTCGTTGGACGGGTTAAAGACTATATGCTCAAGTCTGTAAGAGAAGCTAAGCTGCATACGGCTTGGCTACGCCCTGATAGTGATTATGAAGAAGGATTCCTTGCTTTTGTGGAGAAGGTTTTAGAGCCTTCTGACTCGAATGAGTTCATGAAGGAGTTTCTCCCGTTCCAGAAGTGGGTGGCTGGATATGGAATCTTTAACTCGCTTTCACAGGTTTTGCTGAAATATACCGCTCCTGGTGTGCCTGATACCTATCAGGGAACTGAGTTATGGGATTTGAGTATGGTAGACCCGGATAACCGTCGTCCGGTGGATTACTCGCTAAGAATCTCGTTTTTGAAGGAGATTAAGGAGAGACAAGATACCGATATTGGGAAGTTAACTGATGAGCTACTTTCTACTAAGGAAGATGGCAGGATTAAGCTGTTCCTGACTCATAAAGTTCTTCAAGCGAGAAAAGAGAATTTGGACGTTTTCCAGAAGGGAGATTATCAGCCAATTGAGGTTAGTGGAAAGTTTAAGGAACATATTGTGGCGTTCGCGAGAAGCTTTGGGGATACAACCGCGACCGGCTCTGCCGGTACGCGCAGCGTAATCGCAATTGCCCCTCGATTCTTCACTAGCTTAGTTCAGCCAGGGGAATATCCTATCGGTGAAGTCTGGGCAGATACTCAGTTACAGCTTCCACAAGGAATCCAGTCTAGCTGGCGAGATGCGATCACAGGTCAGACGATTTCTGGCACGGGTGCGATCGCTCAAATCCTGCAACACTTCCCCGTAGCCTTGCTCGTCAGCCAGCACAACCAGTAATCCTGGCTATCACTAGACCTTCACGGCGAAAGTTTCCCATTAGTTCCTCTGGGCAAGAAAAGCTAGGGAGTAATTTTTACTGGTGGGTTATTTCTGCCAAGCTGGTCTAGCGCTATCACAGTACATACCTGAAGATTGCTCTGACCGGAAGCTCCTGTCTGGACAGGGCTGATTCGTTTTCCCGAAACCCGCCCGGAGTTTAAACTCCGGGCTAATAGCTCAAGTCCATTGAAATGGACTAAGAAGTACTCTGTTTCTTGGAGTCGCTTAAAACTGAGATCTTGCACCCTTCTCAACAAACCCTTATACCCGCCGTATCCTCAAGTCCACGGCTAATAGCCCAAGTCCCTTAAAATGGACTGAAATCCTTGGACAGTAAGTATTTAGTCCACTTAAGTGGACTTTTGCTGTTAGCCAGGGGTTTGAACCCCTGGCGGGTTATTGCAACTGGTGAAAGATCTCAGTTTCGGAAGTTTTGGTGAGACTACAGCGATCGCACCCCAACTCCTAACTTGCCTAGTTCACTCCTCATCTGGAACGTGACATCCTCCCAACGCTTACCCGATCAGCGTTGGGTTTCTGTCGAAACGAACTAACCGCGCCCAGTACCTAGCAACCTAGTGTACTCACCGTTGATGATTTCATAACACTCACAGGAAAAGGCTTCCAATCCTTCCCGATTCAGGATGGTAATCTTGCCACGGTTGTAGCGAATCAGTCCTGCCTTTTGAAGGGTGTTAGCTGCCTCCGTGACACCAGCACGTCGTACACCCAGCATCTGACCGATAAATTCATGAGTCAGTGGCAACTCCTTTGACTCTACACGGTCACAGACGAGCAGCAGCCAACGAGCAAGTCTCCCATCGAGCTGATGGAGGCGATTGCAGGCAACGTTTTGCGAAACGAAGGCGTGCTGTGCTTGCATATACCGCAGCAGCAGACTTTGGAATGAACCACCCCGCTGAAACTCGGTTTTTAGCAAGTTTGCCTTCATCCTCATCGCAGAGTCGGGTATCTGCACCGTTGCGGTTGTGGTGGCGATGTTGTCTCCCAAAGCGGCAGGGATACCTGCAATTCCGTCATTACCCACTAAGCAGACTTCAACCATCGAGCCATCATTCATAGTGGAGAGGGAAGAAACTATTGACCGATAGGGGAAATAGACGTATTCAATAGGTTCACCAACCTCGTAAAGGACTTGTTTAAGAGAGAGGGAGACGTGTTGTAGATGGGGAATAAGGTGTTGGTACTCTGCATCTGGCAGAGCAGCTAGCAGTCGATTGACTGCCTGGGGGAAGCTTTCAGACATCGGGTATTAGGAATCTCCTAAGGTTGAGCCGTTGCAAAAAACAACTGACGCCATCAAGAGAAGAATTTAGAGCCTAGTCCGAATGTCAAAAGGTGTCGATTGACCAGAAAATTGAAAACCTGATTTTTATATTCTAACTATTAAACATTCTCAGCCGCCTCTATCGCTTGCGATAGAGGCGGCTGAGTTTTAAGACTGCTGCCGCAGCAGTGCGATCTCGCCCCTCTATCTGACTAAGATCTCTCAACCGTTCTCAGTGCCTAGCAACCTATCGTACTCGCCTTTAATGATTCCATAACACGGACAGGAAGCAGCGTCTAATCCCTGCCGATTCAGGATGGTAATTCTGCCACGGATGTAGCGAATCAGTCCTGCCGTTTGAAGACGGTTAGCCGCCTCCGTAACACCCGCACGTCGCACACCCAGCATCTGGGAGATAAATTCCTGAGTGAGCTGCAACTCGTTTGACTCTACACGGTCACAGACGAGCAATAGCCAACGGGCAAATTTCTCATCGAGCTGATGCAAACCATTGCAGGCAGCCGTTAGCGAGGTTTGGGCGTACAGTGCTTGCGTATACCGTAGCAGCAGATTTTGCAGTGAGCCACCCTGCTGAAACTCGGTTTTAAGCAAGCTTGCCTCCATCCTCATGCCAGAGTCTTCTCGTTGCACCATTGCAGTTGTAGTCGCGATATTGTCTCCCAAAGCGGCGGGTATACCCACTATCCCCTCATTACCCACTAAACCGACTTCGACACTCGATCCTTCTTCCGGAGTGGAAACCAAAGAAACGATTGCCCGATGGGGGAAATAAACATATTCGATTAATTCACCCCTCTTGTAAAGGACTTGCTTCAGAGGGAGCGGGACGTACTCTAGATGGGGAACAAGGTGTTGGTACTCAGCATCTGGCAAAGCAGCTAGCAATCGATTCACTGCCTTGGGCGAGGGTTCAGACATTTCGTGTTAGGACTCTCCTAGAGTTGAGTCGTTGTAAAAAACAAGTGATGGCATCGGGAGAAGAATTCAGACTCTAATCCGAATGTCTAAGGTGTTGATTGACCAAAAAATTGAAACCCTACCTTTTTATAGGTTAACAGTTGACGTTCTCCGCCGCCTATACCGCTTGCGGTATAGGCGGCGGAGTCTTGAGAGTGCCTATTTCCTATATATTTTGTTCAGATATTTGTAATTATTAATACCTACTAAATTAACATAACTCTTTATTTTGATAGAAAATTAGCCTGTTCCTGAGATAGAGGGTAGAAAAATCATTAGGTGTTAACTTTTATCTAAGGGCAGTATATCGGTTCAAGATGGAATTTCTCTTAGCAGTCTAGCTGCAATCAGAGCAATGGAATCGCTCTTGTTTAGACATTTGGTTATTGCTTAATTTTTACCTGAAATCTTCAAGGTATTTGTTCCACTGGGTTATCCCTTGGGATAACGCTTGCTTATGAAGGAAATAAAAAATATTTATCTAAAATAAAAATAGCTATAAATCTATGAATAACAATCAATCTGGAGCAATTTCTCTTTTTGTAACTCAGCTTAGAAACAATATTTGGAGCCTAGGTATTCCATCTTTTATATTCGGGATTGCTGATAGAAGTATTGCTTCTCTTACTGATGGCTACTTATCTGCAATAGAACTTGTACACCTATTTACAGCTTCTTTCTTCTTTATAAGTTGGTTGTCTTTGAAGCCAGAGAAAAGCTTGAATAGTGGTGGGTTAAGGACGCTCCAGAGATACCGAACTGATTTAACTCTTTACCAGGATGAAGTATATCCCTGTACAGCTCAAGCGAGACTGCTTGAGTTGCAAGAGCAACATCTGATCAGCCAGGAATATATCTTGCCTTTTCCCTATCTCTGCCAAATTTATCATTTATTGAACCTAAAGCATCTGGAAACAATTCACAACTTTAGCCTTAATAACCTAAAAGTTATTAATGTTAGCGATTTTCAGCCGACAGACTCTGGTGGAATAATCAGATTTCAGACAATTTTAGATTCTCCCGTTAATCCTCTAAGAATTTGGCGATCACCAATTGTAGAAGTGGACTTAATTTTGCATAATCCTTATACTGTGGAACTCAGTATCCCGGTTTACGGCAACAAGCGTATAACTGTGATTTTCAATGCCCTTCCCATAAGTGACACTGAACATAGGTTATGCATAGATATTTACAGTAATCTAGGGTGGCCGAGACCCTTATTGCAAATCCTCTTGCATTTTGCTTCTTGTTTAACACTCTTTGAAGACTTGCCCTATTTACAAAAAATAGCTGAAAGAAATGTCGAGCGCTTATTCAGCTCATGTAGGGCTTCAAATCAGGAAACGATGTTGCTTTTTAAAAGATTCGTTGACCTCTATAGTTCGAGAATAAAACCGTCTCAACCCATGAAGGTTATTGAAGCAGCAGAGGCGTAACTTAAAGCCGCCCTGGTACGCTTTGCAAAAACATTGGGACGTATCTCAGCCTCAAATCTTGCACTAATCCTCACATCCGCCGGGGAATGAATTCCCCGTCTCATAGCAAAAGTCCACTTAAGTAGACTAAAAAGTAGACTCCTAGTGCAGTAGGGCAGAAATAACAGACCAGTAAAAGCGCCCTATCTCTCCATCATTAGGCGAAGTGGTCAGAAACTTGTGCTTTGATGCACTAGTCCACTTAAGTGGACTTGATCTGTTAGACAGGGACTTGAGTCCCTGGCGGCGAATCGGGCAAGTGAAAGATTTCAATATCACCCAACAATCCTCCTAACTTGGTGCAGCGAGGAACCCCTCAGAAAGCCCCGCTTCACGCAGACGGTTGGCACCAATATTTCTACTGAGTACTGCTAGCCCTGCCAAGTGTGCTTGCAATCCCGCCGTACTAGCGCAGCAATCAGTAAGAATGAGCGGTTCAATGCCAATGTCAAAAACATCCATTGCTATCTTCAACACGCACATATCAGTATCAATACCAACCAGGAAAAGCCGTTCGATACGCTGTTCGCGAAGGTAGGAAGTGAGTTCATCTGGCATCCCGCACAACCCCCGTTTAGAAAATACTCGTTCTGGTTTTACCCAAGGTTCTAGTTCTGGGGCAATGTGAATTTCTGGTTCACTGTCGCAGCTATGCCAATCGAGAAGTTGTTGGTAGGGGCCATCTGGGGTATTGATGAACCGCGTAAAAAGGATGGGTGCATACTCTTGGCGCTGGATTAAACGGGCAACTCGTTGTGGGATGTGATGGGTAAATTCGTTGATGAAACCCACTTGCACATCAACAATGATTAATGGCTCGGACATTGGAAAAGCGATCGCAAACACAGAAGTGGATAAATTCAAGCTCAGTCTCAGGATAGGGTATTCCTCACAACAGGAAATCTAAGCTGAGGTATATTCAGTTACTAATTTGAGGATAAACTCATGCCTGGTGGTCATGCTAGCCATAAAGGGTCTTCCATAAAACCCAATACCAATGCTGAGGGTGTAATTAATTCTACGGATGATGCTCCAGTAGACATTCCTGATATTGTTACCCAAAGTAGCACTCCAACCCGACCCGATGAAGCTCCGGAGAATGTGGCTGCTACTCAACGTCCTGAAGACAACAACGAGCAAGAGTGAACGACCTAACCCAAAGTAGGGTTAAGTAGGCTAAAAGACGTTTCACCTGCAACTGTTCCATATTCCCAAAAGAATCCCACCCCTTTAAGAGGTGGGATTTTCAATAGTATCCTTTGTCAGGTTGTCGCTTCCAACCGCTGAGCCGACCGTAAGTTGGTAGCAATACGATCTAAGCAGTACGACGTAGCACTACAACCGATCGCCCTGTCACTAGCACCGCTTGAGAGCCTGTGTAAACCTTCTCCTCTTTGACGAAGCGAGGCTCCTTGGTGTCAATCACAACAGACCACTCCTTCGTAGATAGCCCATCGGGTAAGGCAAACTCGATCGTTTCATAGTGGGCGTTAAAGAACAGGAGAAAACTATCATCGCTGACGCGCTGACCTTGGGGGCCGGGACTGGGAATTTGACCTCCATCCAAGAACACCCCAATCGACTTGGCATAACCAACCTCCCACTCCTCGTCAGTCATATCGCTGCCATCGGGATTGAACCAAGCGATATCACTAATGGCTTTTCCGTGAATTGCTTGACCTTGGAACCACTTGCGTCGCCGAAATACCGGATGCTGACGGCGGAAGTAGATGAGTTCGCGGGTGAAATTCAACAGCTCATCATTTCCCTCAACCAAGTCCCAGTCGAACCAGGAGATCTCTGAATCCTGGCAGTAGCCATTATTGTTGCCCTTTTGGCTGCGCCCCATTTCATCTCCCCCCAGCAACATCGGGATGCCTTGGGACAGGATTAGGGTAGTGAGCATATTTCGCCGTTGTTGCTCCCGCAACCGCAGCACTTCTGGGTCATCAGTTTCACCTTCCGCGCCACAATTCCAAGAACGGTTGTGGCTTTCACCGTCCATGCTGTTTTCCCCATTCGCCTCGTTGTGCTTTTCGTTGTAGCTAACCAAGTCGTTCAGGGTGAAACCATCGTGAGCAGTGATGAAGTTGATACTTGCATTGGGTTGCCGTCCATTCGTCTGAAAATACAGGTCAGGACTGCCCGTGAAACGGTAAGCAAATTCCCCTAATCCACTCTCCTCGCCGCGCCAGTAGTCCCGCATGGTATCGCGATACTTACCATTCCACTCCGACCAGAGGACTGGGAAGTTCCCAACTTGATAGCCACCTTCTCCAATGTCCCAAGGTTCAGCAATCAGCTTCACACCTGCTAAGGTTGGGTCTTGGTGAATGATGTCAAAGAATGCTGCCAGACTATCCACTTCATAGAGTTCTCGCGCCAACGCTGAGGCTAAATCAAAGCGGAAGCCATCGACGTGCATGTGCGTCACCCAATAGCGCAGACTATCCATGATTAGCTTCAGGACTTGGGCATGGCGCACGTTTAGGGAGTTGCCGCAGCCTGTATAGTCCATGTAGTAACGGGGATCGTCTTCTACCAGACGGTAGTAAGTGGCATTGTCGATGCCTCGCAGAGTCAGATTTGGACCCTGATGATTGCCTTCGCCCGTGTGGTTGTAGACGACATCCAGAATCACCTCAATCCCAGCACTGTGCAACGCCTTGACCAACTGCTTGAACTCATTAACCTGTCCTCCCAGAGTCCCACTGGCACTGTAGCCGGAGAAGGGAGCAAAGTAGTTGATGGAATCGTAGCCCCAGTAATTTTTTAGTCCCTTGTCAACTAGATGTCCGGGTTGGGACAAGTAGTGATGAATCGGCATCAGCTCAACCGCTGTGATTCCTAGCCTCTGAAGATGTGCGATCGCAGCAGGGTGTGCCATTCCTGCATAAGTCCCCCGCAGGTTTTCCGGGATATCCGGGTGCAGCTTAGTAAAACCCTTGACGTGAGTCTCATAAATAACCGTTTCATGCCAGGGGATTCGCAGCAGCTTGTCACCACCCCAATCAAAGGACTCATCCACAACAACAGACTTTGGAACCAGATGGGCATCATCTAGATCAGAAAATGATAGATCTTCTTCAGGTGAATCCCAAGAGTAGGCAAACAGTTCCGGACCATTGCCAACTTCGCCATCAATTGCCTTGCCATAGGGGTCAATCAGCAGTTTGTTGGGGTTGAAGCGATGACCCTCCTGGGGTGCCCACGGCCCATGCACGCGGAACCCATAGCGTTGACCGGGACTGATCCCAGGCAGATAGCCGTGCCAGACAAAGTTGCTGACCTCAGTCAACTCTACCCGTGTCTCTTTGTCCTCTCTATCAAATAAACAAAGCTCGACACCTGTGGCATTTTCCGAGTACAACGCAAAGTTTGTACCTTTGCCATCCCAGTCCGATCCTAAGGGATAAACTCTACCAGGCCAGAGTGCTATATGCATACATGAATCTCCCATAAAAACCAATATTCAGCCAGAATCAACTCCCCGCTTTGAGGAGTTGATAAAACAAAAATAGTTTCCAAGCGTAACCTGATAATAATTGCTCTTGTTTTTAATGCTTGGAGACTCTTAGAATAGGTTTGAAGAGTAGCCTACTAGATAGCTTTTTAGGGTATCAATGGCTTTTCAATACGAAAGACAAATTTTCTCTTTCACAGTGCTTTTAAACCCAACGGAAATACCCTGAAGTCTTCTAACTCAGGCTTTTCAAACCTACTCCTTAGATTTAGATAAAGCGGCAACCTCAAGCCAGTTTACCGACTCTTGGTAGAAACCCAATCTGCCTACGGATAGAAAGCTATAGTGATTCTCGTATCAGTGAGTGAGTACATCTTAACTTTCTTGCCTATTCCCAATTCCCAAAAACTCAGAACCTTGTACCTCATCCTTTAAAAGAACCGCTATATCTATTTCCAGACCTTCCGTGTTGAGTTTTTGACAAAGCTAAAAATAAAAATCTACCGAAGCTTTGTACACGCTTTCGGTAGTCTTCTCGCTTCTATATAAGTAGGTAGACACAGATAAACCACGGTATGTCAACAAATGTTAAGAGACTAAAATCCTCTTCCCTTCTGCCTTCTGCCCTCTACCTTGCCTCAACAGTAAATATTAGTGCCGACCTACTTAGTTGTACCAAGAGTGTATCAGCAACGATTAACTACTTTTCAAGCCTGCTTATCCCTACCGCACTGAAAATTGGCGGCAGATAAGAAGGTTTGGTTATTCTAATCACATATTTTCTCTAGTTTAGGATAGGCTCCTAATAGCCAGCTAAACTTTTAGCAATTTCGCTCTCTTATTTATGTGTAAGAAAGCACAAGTTGAAATAGCAACTTCTACTTAGGATTGACATAAGCCTGTAGCCACTGCTCTGAAACGCCCACAATCTTGGCAACCTCAGCAAAGGAAAATTTTCCTAACAGCAGTTTGTCAATCAAGTCTTTAGTTTTCTTGGAGATGGCTTGGTTTTCAATGATTTGGTTTTGGAGGCTTTGCATAACTGTCTGAGGAAAGTTCAGCAAGCGCTGTAACACTTATTTGTACTCTTTTTAATGTATGGTTTTGGCAATTATTTGTCCGTCCGTCACCGTACATTTTTTAGAGAATTCTGCGTCGAACGCCTAGGTGCTTAAGCCTTGGGTTGAATTGCACTTTACCCACTAGGGAGTGCCAAGCAAACGATCGAACTCTTCTTTAACGACCTGATAACACTCACAGGAAGCTGATTCCAGACCTTGGCGATCGCAAATTGTTATCTTGCCACGACTGTAGCGGATTAGCCCCGCCTTCTGAAGAGTAGCGGCAACCTCACTGACACTGGCACGGCGCACACCCAACATTTGAGAGATTAACTCCTGAGTAAGCATAAACTGGTCTGACTTCACTCGGTCGTGACACATCAACAGCCAGCGGCAGCATCGCCCTTCTACCGGGTGTAGGCAGTTGCAGGCAACCGATTGCGAGATTTGGTTAAGTAGTGCTTGCGTGTAGCGCAGCAGCAGCTTGTAAAGTGAAGTACTTGGGGTAACCTCGCGTTTGAAGACATCCACCTTCATCCGCAGAGCATCGCCAACAACCTGCGAAATCGCCAGAGCAGGCATTTTATCGGCTCCCAGGAAGACGGGGATGCCAGCCATTCCTTCATTGCCTACCATAGCCGCTTCGACTGTCCTGCCATCTTCCGTGACGTTCACCAAAGAAATAATCCCGCTTTTAGGGAAATAGACATACTCGAGCGGTTCGTCGGGCGCGTAGATGATTTGCTTAAAATTCAGGGAAACAAATTCCAGGTTAGGAAGGAGACGTTTGTATTCTTCTGTAGGTAAGGCAGATAAAAGTTGGTTCTCAATTAGATGGGGACGGTCTTTGGACATTGACACTAGAAGTCTTGTAGGCGCGTCTATAGCGGGGTTCAATTGGAGGTTCTTGCAGGACTCCGTCAAGGCACGAATGCCTTAACCCCTACCATGCGATTTAGGCAACGGAGAACCGCTATAAACATTACAACGAGAGCAGGACAGCTTTATCTGCTTAAGCTCTCATCCCCTAACGCCTTCCCCCAATTTTGGGAGAGGGGGGCGAGGGCAAAAGTTCATTTGCAAAACTGACATGCTCCCTATTACAACTACTCCATTTTGTTTGGCGATTAAGATAGCCTCCTAATTTATAAACTGTACGAATGCTTTGTCTGTCCCTTACCGTACTGACGTATTGTCACCCAAGCAAGCGATCGCTCTCTTGTTTGATTGTCTGATAACACTCACAGGCAGCCGATTCTAGACCTTCTCGGTTGAGGATTGTAATTTTGCCGCGATGGTAGCGGATGAATCCTGCCTGTTGAAGAATGGCGGCAACCACACTCACACTAGCGCGGCGCACTCCCAGCATGATCGAAAGGAACTCCTGGGTGAGGAGAAAGTCTTCTGAGTTTACCCTATCTTGGGTCATTAACAGCCAACGGCAGCATCGCTCTTCTACCGAGTGCAGACTGTTACAAGCGGCTGTCTGTGCGAACTGGTTCATCAGTGTTTGCGTGTAGCGTAGCAGTAGGGTATGAAGTGGGCAACCCCAGTAGACCTCGCGAATGAACACCTCTGCCTTCATGCGTAGGGCATCGCCAGGAATCTGCGCTATCACTTGAGTGGGAATTTGCTTGGTTCCCAACAACAGGGGGATGCCAACCATGCCTTCATTACCCACCGTCGCTGCTTCGATCGCTCCACCGTCTTCCATAAGGCTAAGTACAGAGACGGCACCACTAAGGGGGAAGTAGGCGTACTTGATTGGTTCGTCGGCTTCGTGGAGGACGTACTTCAAAGGCAGGGAGATAAGTTCTAGGTGAGGCAGGAGGCGATCGTATTCCTCCTTAGGTATAGCAGCTAGAAGTTTGTTAGCAACGGGATTACGCGAACTTTGGGATGATGACATGAGGAGCCTCCTTAAGCTGATCTCGCTTGAAGCAGACAGCCAACGGCATCGGTGAACACTCTTGTCGCGGGTTGAATTACTTAATTGGACAGTTTATGCCCTTTAACGTACATAGTATTGGTGCTTGGGAAGGTTAGTCTGTACGCTTTCGGACAAAGGGTTCTAGAGCAATGTAGCCAGTCGCAGGCGATCGCACTCCTGTTTTAGAACCTGATAACACTCACAGGCAGCTAGAGTAGCCAACAACTTATTACCAACCGGATTACGGTTGCTTTGAGATACAGACATTAGGAGCTTCTCCGAGCCAGTCTTGCTTAAAGCAGACAGCCAACGGCATCGGTGAGGACTCCTGTCGCCAGTTGAATTCTTTGGTTATTAAATAACTTATGTACGCTACTTTACATAGTAACAGATAATACAGGGTGAGGTTGTCTGTCGGCAGAGGGACGAACGTGTTCTAACCGCCACACGACCAAGAACGTTGGGAGGCTTTGCGATCAGCCTATGCTAGTAGAGCGTATCCTCGGCAAACGACACCAGCATTAGCTTTCTTTGCATAGCAACGTTCTTAGAGTTAGCGTGACGCTTGGCGGTCGCGCCAAGCACACTCGTCAAAGGCGATCGCGAACCATCCCATTACCAGTAATTCTCTAGCTGAACTGCTCAGTGCTATTTATGACGTTAAAGTAACAGCAGATGGCTACAATCTTTCAAGCTGTTGCATCACTTCCTTGTTGCAAGTCTCTGAGATAGTCTCTGTGTTTTGCCCAGACACGGCGTAGGTATTCCAAAACAGGCTTTTCGTAGTCAAACTTGTCGCACTCTTGTTTAATCCATAACCCCATTTGCCAAAGGTCTTCGAGGGTAGTGCAAGTTTTGATTAGGGAAACAACAGCTTCAATCCACATAGCAAGTTTTCGGTAGCTGATGAATTGTCCTCCCTTGTCACAACGATGGACAAATAGAACATAAGCCCAACATTCAGCTCGTACAAGTAGTGATTTTGGGATGTGCAGGAATTTGGCGATGAGGTCGAGGGTGATGGGAAATGAGTAGGGTTTAATCCGGCGAAATAAGGTTGTCATGGTTACTTTAGTGTTTATAGAACTTACGCGCTAGTTCTCTTCTTCCTCTAAATCTGGAGGAGTGTCGAAGATGACTTCAAATTCTGCAACGGGTATGAAGCGATTGAGGACTCTGAGATGGTCTTGGGCATCGGTTCTGTTGTGGAATCTGGCAACTGTGTAGCGTCTTAGGTCGGGTAAGAGACGCACAATCGCCCAAGGACGAGTAAAGTCTTCGGGTTGCTCGATGCGTTGGTAGGTTTTGACTTCCTCTCTTGTAACTGTGTTGAGGGTGTTTTGAATGACGCGCATGAGCTTTTCTCGTGCTGGAGTGGTGTCGTTTGGGATGAGACTCCAGTCATTTACGGGTGCTGGTTGCTAAGTCAGTAAATAAGATGTGCCTTCTACGCTGATTTTCCAGGTCAAGCGGCGAGTTTGTTTATGGCATTGATAATTTTGCTGTCGCAGGCGCGAACAGATTTGTTCGCCTTCAGTTTTCAGGCGAAGCCAGTCACGATGCTTCATCAGTTTTATTACGGTTGGTAGATGGACATGGAGACCTCTCCCCCAGCCCCTCTCCTGCGAGGAGAGGGGAGTCAGAATCTGCATTTTTTAGGAAAGGCGATCGCATACACATACACAGGCAAGCGATCGCCCATGGAAGACCAATACAAAGCTGCATCTAAACGATTTCCGTCTAGACATCACCTCCTTGCATGGGGCTTTACTTTATTTGTGGTCGATAATGTTAACTTACTTGTTTACGTCTCAATCATACACGATGTGAACAAATAAATTCACATTTACTTGGTTATATTCCTCTGACACGATCAGAGGCATGGGAAGAGCAGGGCAAGCCCTCAAGCAGGCATTGGAAACCTACAGTATCAGCCAGAACAAACTGGCAGTGGCGTTAGGCATTGAGCGAACTATTGTTAATCGTTGGTTTCACGAACGGGCAGACCCTACGGCTGAGACAGTTGCAGATATTGTCAAAGCGCTGAAGGGAATCAATCGAGCTGCCGCCGAGAAGTTTATCGAATTATATCTAGGTGAGCTGATTGAGGATGAGGAGCAGCCTTAGCAAAAATGTGTAGCCAGTAGCGCTCGTGTTGCTGGCTTTTGACTTTAATTAAGTGCTTGTGAATGCGATCGCACGCTAGCAGTGATGCTAAGGGGGAAACGCGCTCACTTTCAGCCACCTAAAACACACCTCAGGCGCTCCTTCGTGTGTTTGACTGAGGAACTAAATGCGATCGTGCTGATGGGAGTGAGAGTGCGATCGCCTTCTTCACGGTGCTGCTCGTAGTATCCCCAGGCAGGGGATTTTACTCAAGTTTTCTCCCTCTAACAACCGTTGTACCGAAACCACGATAATCTAAAATCAATTGCAAGTGCGATCGCCACACAGAAAGGCGATCTGTAAGTATCCAAGATTATGTAGCAACAACTCGTGTTCGAGCTTGTGAACGAGATTTAGGTTTGGTTTTCACTACAATTTCCACATCTCGACCCAAAGCATTCAAAAAACGAAACAACCGTACAGTTGAAAATCCTGATAACTTTCCGTTGATTAGATCAGATACTTTTGGCTGATCAATTCCTAAAAGCTCTGCTGCTTGGGCCTGCGTCATGTGTTGCTTAGTAATAATGCTGCTGATCTTACGTGCGAGTTCAGCTTTTACAAGCAATTCATCCGAATTTTCTAAACCCAAATCGGCAAATACATTACCGCTACTTGCTTGCACTCTAATTTCCTGAGCCATTTCTCTCTCCCTTTTACTGCTTGCTATAGTTTTCTGCGTAATGCTCTTTTGCTCGTTTAAGTCTTGTTTCAATCAACTCAATATCCTGCTGTGGTGTAGCGATTCCTTGCTTTGATTTCTTTTGAAAAGCGTGTAAGACATAAATTACGCCAGCAAGTTTCACTGTATATACAGCTCGGTACGTATCTCCATCAAAGTCTTCCACAACTTCAAGCACCCCAGCCCCCTTAAATCCTTTGAGTGGTTTAGCCCAAGGATGCTTCTCACCGCATTGAGCCAAGTACAAGGCATAGCCAACGGCTTGCTGAACCTCCTCTGGGAAATCTTTCAAATCCTCAAGGGAACTTCCAACCCATTCAACTGGTTTCAACGATGAACTCATCCCTTAAATATGCTAGTTCTGGCATATTATTGTCAATCGAAGCTGTGCATCTTGAGTGATAATGGAGCATTAAAAAAATGCCAAATCTAAACCACGATTTTCTATGAGATAGCTACGCTTTACGCACTCATCAGGTGGGCAGGATGGCGATCGCTCTTTAAAAGTCAGTAAGGTGGAAGCGATCGCCTTTTTTGAGAGGTTGGCAGAGTGCGATCGCTCTCATAAGGCTTTAGCAGAATTTAGATAGGGAAAGATCAACCCTTGGAGTTCTAAACTCTGGTGCTTTCCCAAACAACACCTCAATTTTGGAAGCTCAATTGGAGAGGTACGAATAATGGAATATTGCAGTGTTGCCTATTCCTGGATAGGCAGAGGATGGACTCAAGAGATTAACTGGCTGCGTATACAAGGAGAGGAAGTTGCCGAGTGGAAAGGGAAATACTGGACGGATTTTCTGAATTATATGGCACAAGACCGCTGGGAGCTTGTCGCAGTAGCTCCATTGGGAGGCGGAGAGTATTCAATCTCCGGAATTGTTGCCTATTTTAAGCGACCTCTTTAATTGCTCAATGAAGCCGAGCATCACCATTCGTAGTTGGCGCTTTAACGCTAAAGCGCCGACTACAAATCAAATTATCTTCATGCCATTCTGCTTAATGACCTATGAGTTTATCTCGCAGATGCTTAATGCGATCACGATACTTCGCCGCCTCCTCAAATTGCAAATTCTTCGCCGCATCCTTCATCAATTCTTCCAGTTGACCAATTAATCCCGGAATCTGCTCCAAAGGCAACTCATCCGCCTGTTCATAAACCTCTTCTAACTGTTGAGCATTCAATCGCCGCGACACTTCCAGAAACGCCAGAATCGAATTATTTGATCGCTTGATAATCGACTGCGGTGTAATGCCGTGTTTCTCGTTGTATTCCAGTTGAATTGCTCGACGTCGTTCCGTTTCCCCGATCGCTTTTGCCATGCTGTCGGTAAGATTATCAGCATACAAAATTGCTTGCCCTCGGACATGACGGGCCGCCCGCCCAATCGTTTGAATTAGCGATCGCTCTGCCCTCAAAAACCCCTCTTTATCGGCATCCAAGATTGCCACCAGAGAAACCTCCGGTAAATCCAATCCCTCCCGCAACAAGTTCACTCCAATCAAGACATCAAACATACCCTCACGTAAATCTTGCAAGATTTCAATCCGCTCAATCGAGTTAATCTCCGAGTGCAAATAGCGTACCTTGATGCCGCGTTCCTGCAAGTATTCCGTCAAATCTTCCGCCATGCGCTTCGTTAGGGTAGTCACTAGCGCTCGCTCTTTCCGATCAACCCGATCCTTAATTTCACCCAAAAGGTCATCAATTTGTCCTTCCGTCGGGCGCACATAGATTTCTGGGTCAACCACACCCGTCGGTCGAATCACCTGTTGAATTACTCGCTCTTCTGACCGTTCGATCTCCCAATCTCCTGGTGTGGCAGAAACAAAGATGCACTGACTCACCTTCTCCCAGAACTCCTCTGACTTTAGAGGACGGTTATCTGCTGCACTGGGTAAGCGAAAGCCATGCTCAATTAGCACTCGCTTTCGGGCTTGGTCGCCGTTGTACATCCCCCGAATTTGAGGAACCGAGACGTGGGATTCATCCACCACCAACAGCCAATCTTTAGGGAAGTAATCAATCAAACACTCTGGCGGTTCTCCAGCAATGCGCCCTGCGAGGTGACGAGAATAGTTTTCAACACCGTTGCAGTAACCCACTTCTCGCAAGAGATCTAAATCATAACGAGTACGCTGTTCCAGCCGTTGAGCTTCCAGCAAACTCCCTGCTTTCTCCAATTCCTCCAAACGCTGACGCAGTTCCTCCTCAATCGCATCACACGCTTCTTCTAGTCGATCATCCGGGGTAACAAAGTGACGCGCTGGGTAAACATTTAGAGCATCCAAACTTTGGAGAATTTCACCCGTTACAGGGTCAACGTAGCGAATTGCGTCTATTTCATCACCAAAGAATTCCACACGAATAATCCGGTCTTCGTATGCCGGACCAATCTCCAAAACATCGCCTTTAACACGAAACCGACCTCTCCCCATCTCCATGTCGTTACGAGAATATTGCACCGAGGCTAAATCCCGCAACAACTGGCGTTGGTCAACTTCCTTCCCCATCCGCAAGGGTATCGAAGCTTTCAAGTATTCCGAGGGAATCCCCAAACCATAGATACAGCTAATTGACGCAACAACAATTACATCACGCCGCTCAAAAAGCGATCGCGTTGCCGAGTGCCGAAGCATATCAATCTCATCATTAATCGCTGCACTCTTCTCTATATAGGTATCCGTAACCGGGATATAAGCTTCCGGCTGATAGTAGTCGTAGTACGAAACGAAATACTCAACTGCATTGTTGGGAAAGAACTCGCGTAACTCATTACAGAGTTGGGCAGCTAAAGTTTTATTGTGAGCTAGCACCAACGTCGGTTTGCCTATCTTGTCGATCACACTAGCGGCGGTGTAAGTTTTGCCTGTTCCTGTTGCACCGAGCAGAGTTTGGAAGCGATGACCGGATTGTAGACTGGAGGTCAGTTGTGCGATCGCCTGTGGCTGATCACCCGTCGGTTTAAATGGAGCTTGCAGATTAAATTGCGCCATAGAAGTGAAGATGAAGAGGTGCCTCTATTACCTATGCTAAGTAACTTCTCACGTAATTGCGTTTAGCCGGAGCGGTCGTCTATTGTGTCATCCACCTTACCAATTCCCAATTCCCAATTCCCAATTCCCAATTCCCAATTCCCAATTCCCAATTCCCAATTCCCAATTCCCAATGGCTTCCTCAGTTTAGGAGTAGAGCGGCTAAAAGCAGGGAAGCTACGACCCAGTTACGTTGTCTGGGAAGAAAACTATATTGTCCCCATTTTGGTATTAGAAGTCGTTTCCAAAACCTATGGTGGAGAATATGACGAAAAAATGACGGATTATGCCAAATTAGGGGTACTTTACTCTGTCATCTACAACCCTGACTACTGCTGTCGCGATAAGCATGACTCGTTTGAAGTTTATCGCTTAGTAGAGGGAGTTTATCAACGTCAACTGGGGGAACCTGTCTGGATGCCAGAAATTGGCTTAGGAATTGGGCCAGAGATTGGTACTTATGACAGGTGTCAGCGGGAGTGGTTGTACTGGTACGACTCTGAAGGTACTAGATTTCTTATGCCTGATGAGGCTGCTGAGCAGGAGCGGCAACGAACACAACGGTTAGCAGAGCGGTTGCGAGAACTAGGGATTGATCCAGAGCAAGTGTAGCGATCTGAACCTACTCTTTTTCATCTCTAGGTTCAGAAGATTTGAAGATAGGGTAATGTTGATGAGGATTTCCGATAGAACGCGATCGCACTCATTGGTACTATCGCTCAGCGTGAATATAGTCAACGAAGTAAAATCTCGGCTCCAGCCAAATTTTGAGCCAAGTAAACGCCGCTAAACCCAAGAGTGCCACAGTCATTAAGGGTAAACCTAAACTGAGGCGCAGTGCATCTGGCATTAAGGCAACTCCTGAAATCGTCAGAACAAAGTACCCTAAAAGCACTTTCTGCAAACGCTGTACCCTTTTCAATGCACCTCGACAGCTACTGCAATGCTGGGTGTGTTGTTTATAGCGATCTAGCACTTCCTCACGGTTATCGTTAAGTTTCCTTGTATCTGGAGTACTAAGCCCAACTTCGCGCCACGGTAGCTTTCCTTCGCAGTACTTATCAAACCAATTCCGAAACTCAATGACTAAGCGATCGGCACTTGTAGGTAGTTTGTAGGCAGTTTTCCAGCTTTCAACCTGTTGTCGCTGTTGCAGAAAATACTCTTGCTGCTGGAGCAAAATCATATCTCCCTCAAGTACCAGATTGCGATTATTGATGTGATCCCACCAGCGAGGCGTTAGCTGAAAAACGGTTTTGGCAAAGTTACGGGGAAATTGAGCGACGATCCTTGATTTACCTGGAGCCACAGGAATACAGTAGGTAACCAATCCAAGTTCCTTTCCCTTATCGCCAAAACTGATTGCATATTCCAAGCGGCAAGGAGGTTCAAAGGTAATTGTTGTGCTGAATCGTCCGGGGGTAGTAGCTTCAATTAAATTGAGTGTTGATTGCTCAATTTTGAGCAAAATTGGTGTCGCCCGTTCTCGATTTCCCTGTATTCCATGATGAGCAAAGGGAACATGGCTCGGATCGGCTACATTCTCAACCAGCGTTTGCCAGTCATAGTCTAAGTCGCGCACAAAAGAAGACCAGACAAACCCTTTACTGGCATCCACTTTAGGGGAGATTGGTCGGGGTGTAGCAGCAGCGAGTTCTGCGGAGTTGGTATCTAACCAAACCCAAAGCAAATCATTTTCCTGGCAACAAGGTAGTGCAATCGCACACAAGTTTTTTTGTTGATTAGCAACGAGTTGTGGATTTTCTGCCTGGGGAACCTTTGTACAGGTGCCTTGCTCATCAAACTGCCAGCCATGATAGCTACACATGAGATTACCCGTCTTCTCATCCACTCGTCCCTCACTTAAGGGGGCAAGTCGATGAGGGCATTGATCTAAAAACGCTCGATAAGTCTCAGATGAACTAGGCTTCCAAATGACTAAGCGAAGTCCTAAAAGAGTAACAGGGGTTGGTCGTTTTGGATCAAGGTCTTCGACAGGTGAGAGAGGATACCAATGCTGAAAAAAGTTAAACTCAGGTGGCATAGTGCAGCTAGTTTCAAGAATCCTGTGAGAATTATCTTAGAGGTTATGCCGACTAGAAGCGATCGCATCGTAAGAATTCAGAATCAACTCAAACCTCTCTCCTTTAAGAAGCTATTGCCCACCCACAAGTGCCAGAAGTTAAGACTGATAGGGGTGTACGGCAATACACCCCCACCTAATTAGAATCTGCAAGACAAAGCACAACCAACAAGAAAACGGTACGCTCAGCTTGCATAAACTTTCTTAGCCAAACGTTGAGCCATTCCAGCCCCACAACGATGCCTTAGCATCAGCAAACTCAATATAAACTCGATTAATTGGTACACCGAGCTTTTCGTTTACCACCTGACAAAAGTCCTGACTCATCGCTTTGGTTTGCGCCGGACTCATGCTACCGATGCTTTTGACCTCAATGTAGCAGACTGGCTCAACTGTACCCGCGAACGTCATTGCCACCTCTGGCTCAAAAGCCGTCATCACATATGACTCTGGCTTACCCAGGTGCGTTGCCAGCTTAGCAGAGAGAATTTTAAGCAATCCTTCGACAGCAGTTGGTGCTGGGATCGCGACAGATGTTTGTACTTTAATCAACGGCATATTGTTGTTAGTTGTTGGTTGTTAGTTGTTGGTTGTTAGTAGGAAAAATGTCTATAAAGGACTAACAATTAGCCGTAATACCCTACCCGCCATATTGCCAGCCAGTGTCTTCTAGTAAGATTTGTTTGCCCTCCCGGTGGATGCCTGAGGCGATAACTTCACCAACAAATACCGTGTGATCGCCTTGTTCCACTGAACCCACTACCTGGCACTCTATATAACCGAGTGAGTCGGAGATGATTGGACAGCCAGTTTCTCCTGTATAAAATTCCACATCCTCAAACCGATTGCCAACGCGACGCAGTGGCTGAAAGAATTTCTGAGCCAAATCTTTCTGTTCCTTCTCCAGGAAGCTGACGGCAAAAACCCCACTATTTTTGATCATGGCGTGGGACGTATGGTTTTTGTTGACGCAATTGACGACTTGTGGGGGTTTAAACGACGATTGCATTAACCAACTAATCGTAAAACCGTTAACGTTTTCTCCATCCTTAACACCGCAAATATAGATTCCGTGGGGAATATTGCGTAACATTGTTTTCTTCGCTTGTTCGTCTAGCAAGGGTCTACCTACTTGTAAATGTCCTACACTGCATCAGTTTATCAACCTTCATAGAAATCCCAGTTCTCCAGTTTGATAAATTAGCGCCATTGACTAGCTTTTTCGTCGAAAAACATTCCAGGCTTGATTTAGGATGCCTTCGCGATTGAAGTTGTGCTTAAAGTTCTTAAACTCACCTGCATCAAACCAGACACCGTTGCAGGCTGGACATTTTTCGTACCAGATACAGTGCTGGTCAATATCAACCATACGAGTCATTCTCGCGTTACACCGAGGGCAGTTAATATCTTCAGTGATTTTATCGAGCTGACTACCTGTTGCCGGGTCGCCAATATCCAAAAAGTGTTCAGAACCTTTCACAGCTTTGAGCTTTTCTGCCTCTAGGGAATCAAACCAAATTCCTTTACAGTAGAGGCAACGATCGACTTCAATCCCGGCACAGATGACTTGCTCTAAGCTTCCCCCACATTTTGGGCAAGTTGTTGGATTCATGGATTTTCTTGTTCACCCTATTTCCAGCTTAGGAGACTGGACGAGAGGGGCGGAAAAGATGGGAGTGTTCGGGGTGATAGAGACGCGATCGCGCTTCTCCCATACTTTGCCGTTGTCCTAGTTCTGAAGGTGCTGTTGCGCTAACTTCCAAGCCTGGAAACTCTGTCTTTCCTACTGCCTTTAAGGCTGGACTCACTACATAAAGTGTTGTCCGAATTAGATTCTCCTGTTGAGTCACGGCTGCCATTTCGGTGAGGGGAACCAGCCAAATTTGTTCATCTGGCCAACCAATCCGGAAGCAGACGGCTACAGGGGTATCGGCTGGGTAGTGTTCTAATAATTTCGCTTGTGCCTCTTCAACATGACGTGCAGCGAGGTACAGGCATAGACTGGCTTGATGGGCTGCCAGAGACGCTAATTCTTCCGACTCTGGGACGGCTGAGGCACGACCACTAATGCGGGTAAGGACGATTGTCTGTACCAATCCGGGAACCGTTAGCTCAACTCCAAGTTTTGCAGCAGCAGCTTGGAAGGCGCTGATACCTGGGATGAGTTCAAAGGGAACTTCCGCTTCTGCAAGGACTTGCATTTGCTCGTGGATGGCACTGTAGAGACTCAAGTCACCCGAATGGAGACGAACTACAGATTTATGCGATCGCACTCGCGAAATCATCAGTGGCAAAATCTCTTCTAGAGTCTTATTGCCAGTGCGAACAATTTCTGCATCGGGACGAACCTCCTGCAAAATCTGCTGCGGCACCAGCGAGTCAGCAAATACAATCACATCCGCCCGTTGGAGAATTTTCTGTGCCTTAACTGTCAATAAATCTGGGTCGCCAGGGCCTGCACCAACAATATAAACGGCTGGTGCTAAAGGAGGGAGGGAGTTTCTAAGCTGTGTAGATTCAGTAGGGTGAGACATAGATAAAGGCAGCTTGCCCAGAAAAGTTTCTAAATTAGCAAAATTATTCCGGATTCACTCTATTTCTTAAGAAATAAGAAATGGTAGATGCACCCTGGTTCAGCTCTAGAGTTTAACTCTAGGGCTTTTTTTTCTTTTTCTCTCGATGTCTTCACTCTTCTAGAGATTAGGTGTTAGGGGTTAGGTTGTAGGTGGTAGGTGGTAGGGGAGAGAGATTTTCATCGTAATGTTAGTGCGCTCTACTCGCATGGAGTCTAATCAGAACGATAATCCCATCGTTGTTCTTCAGGAGGAACAACATCCGGTAGGGGACGGCGCAAGAGATACAGCCACGCTAGACCAATCAGCCCCAAAGCGATTGCACTTAAGCTCACAATTTGAGCAATTCGTAGTGGACCAATCATCAAGCTATCCGTCCGAAATCCCTCAATCCAGACTCGACCCGCACTATAGGCAACCATATAAATCAGGGCTAGCGTTCCTACCTTCAGATGCGATCGCTTTTTTAAATCCCTAAAGAACAACGTCATCAGTATCCCGAAAACCATCAAATTCCATAGGGATTCGTAGAGGAAGGTAGGATGGAAATACTCAAAATTGATGAACTCTAGGGGGCGCTGCTGTGGTGGAATGTATAGCTTCCAAGGCATATTTGTCGGACGACCAAAAGCTTCAGAATTGAAGAAATTACCCCAACGCCCAATTGCTTGACCCAGAATTAGGGAAGGCACGACAAGATCGGCTAACTGCCAAATCGAGACTTTCTTAAGTCGCGCAAAAATCAGTGCCGCCAGAGTACCACCGATGATTGCTCCATGAATCGCAATCCCACCATTCCAAATCGCAATAATTTGGTCAGGGCGCTTAGAGTATTGCTCCCACTCAAACAGCACGTAGTAAAGTCTAGCCGCCGGAATTGCCGAGAGTACTAACCAGATTGCGAGGTCACCCAAGAGGTCTGGGTTAACATTACGGCGCTTCGCTAAGTCTTGAGAAAGACTGACTCCAATCAACACCGCCGAGGCAATCAACAGACCATACCAGCGGATTGCGAATGGCCCTAGTTCAAACAAAATCGGTCCTGGAGAAGCAAATTGAAACGCCAGCGTCAGAGAAGATATTGCTTGCAGCATCGAATTAGAGTTCTAGTTACGTTCACACATACCACTCAACACCACCAATCTTAATCACACTTCCAGGAGCTTGTATTGTTGGTACTGAGCCAATCGTTGTGATCTGACGGTGAGTAAGGACAAGACTGTTACTCAGCTCACGACCAATGGTCAAGGGGAAAGCCTTCCTTGAGATTACACTACCATCACAACGGTTCACTAAAAGCGCGATCGCACGTTGTGAGTTGTTCTGTACGTCCGTGAACAGCTTCTTATTAGTTAATTTAAGTTTTTAGAAAATGCGCTCAACGCTGTGTGTCGCACTCAAGAGATAAGGTCTAGTTCACTCTGGCACGAAAGCGAATGAAGCCATAGGAATTAGCGGGAGTACCTGGGGCAGTGGCATTCGGTAACGTGGTTGGGTTCGTCACCACATTCACAACCACAGCCCCATTGGTAGCGCCGCTGGCACAGAGTCCAGCAGGTATAGTTCCGGGCGTGAAAATTTGTCCTCGGTCAGCATCAGCAACATTAGTTAGATAAGCCGTTGGAGTTGTGGGAAGGTTAGTTGTACTCAGGGCGAGGGCAATACCTTGCTCGGCTCCTGCAGTACCACCATCTGTGGGCGTTAAGTTATTGAAGGTATTAGGAATAAAGGTGGTGTTGGCAGGGATGAGGTCGCAAATTTTCACATTGCTGGCGGCTTTCCCCCCATCCGATAAGAAGTAGATTGTGTACTCCACTTCATCTCCAGGCTGAACCAAGCCCCCATCAATTGCCCCACGTAGATAATTCGCGAACGGTGTGGGCCAGTTCACTGTAGTATCGTCGTTTGCATCGCCTGGATTGTCTACAAAACCTGTAATATCTGTACCGTTAATTCTCGTAATCCGCTTGACTAAGCGCAGGCGGGATGGAGATGTAGGTAGACTATTATTGTTAGGCCCAACTGTTGTAATGCGGCTTGCCACTGCATCTGTATCTAAAGTTGGTAAAGCGCCAGGGCATCGTCCGTTAGCGTTTCCACTGGTGGTTCTTTCCCAGCAAGCACTGGTATTGCTATCTTGTCCATTGGGGGTGAGGCTGATCGACTGACCAGCAGTAGCACCCGCTAGAGAAGACTGAAAGCTGGAGTTCCAGAGGTTTAGTGAGGCAGGTGGCGGTGTGTTGATGGCAGTGCCTGAGCCGTAGGCAATATAGTCAACGATGCGTTGCTGACTATCGTAAAGCCAGACATCATCCCCCGTGTTGTTCAGCTTTGCCGATTGTCCCAACCAGGTTTGAAACACTGCGTTGATAGCTTGATGGTTTGGTGTATTATCGCCAATCCAAATAACAGAATATCGTCCAGGTGGCAAAGTTGTACCGCTCGGAAATAAATAAGCTGGGTTACCCGTATTGCCAGTAATGCTGCCAATGCCATCTGTACTATTGGCGATGAGATTACCGTCAGCCAATCGCCAACCACTTAGGTCTACAGGGGATGAAGAGGCGTTGTAAAGTTCAATGAACTCATCATTTCCGGGGGAACCTGCACCTGTTTGCGCGTACAGCACCTCGTTGATCACAACTTGACCAGCAGCAGGTGAGATCGTGACGGTTTGAGCGATCGCTCTTAGGGACAATACACGCAGGAAAAACGTCGCGAGGCATAGGAATTTGAGGTAGCTAAATTGCCGAAATTTCATAGATTTTTTTCCGCTGATTGGTTGGCAACGGGTTCCACACGCGATTCCTGTTCTTGTGGCGGAGCAATCTCTTGATGTCCGAAGCCGTCAAAGAGTCCATTGAGCTTAACCGTCAAGCCAAAATAGGGGCCGCCTGCCGAGCGGGAACCACTGAAATCACGGTCATCCACTTCACCAAAGGCATATCCTGCCGATAAGCGGAGATTGGGAGTAAGGTAGTAGCCGAGTTCAAGGAGAAAGCCTGTCTCGCTATAGCCAGCAGAGGGCTGATTAATCCAACGAGCTTCACCCGTTAAATCCCAGGAGTATCCCAAGCGGTAACTAGCTCGTAGTTGTGCTAAAGAAAGGCTGCTAGTACCGACTAAATCCTCCGCTAAGTAAGAGGTGCTGTTGCGAATGGCATACTTGCCGTAGAACTCCCAGCGCCAGTTAGGGGCGTAGAGCAATTCCAGGGCTAAAAGATGTTCCCGTGAACCCGTACCACTGCCCTCCAAAATTGTTTCGGGAATAATTGAGGGATTTTTGCGGTATTCATAGCGCACTAAGGCGTTGAAACTATCCTTGTTGGGGTCGCGGTAGGCTAAACCGAAACGGAGGTTAGCTGTATCTCCCAGTCCCCGCAGCACTTGATTGGACGAGTTGGCTTGGTTATAGCGGAACAACGCCGTGAGTGCTGGGGAGATTTTTCCCGTCGCTGATGCTGAAATAACGGTATTGGAGCCACTAGAGGAGGTGCGATGTTCGTAGCGGGCGCTGGCATGGAACGCTGGATCATCGGTGTACTCTATCCCAATGCTGTAGCTATCTCCCGACCCAAAGCCGAGAACCGCAGCCGATTGCCCAACAGTATAAGGTTGAAAAAACCGAGTTCCGGCAGCCGTGCGACCAACGAAGTCACCAAAGACGTATTCGTAGGCGAGATTCAGGCGCAATCCAGGGGTCAGTCTGAAGGTATGGTTCAAACCAACCGCGCCTTGATTTGTAATTTCGTTTGCCCCACCCAAAATTGAGTAACGTCCGGTGATGGCGGTATTTTCACTTAGGTCGTGCGAACCCGCTACCTCTAGACTGGTGATCGCATTTCCCTCAAACTGACCACGAGTGTAAAACTGCTGCGCCAGACGGACATGAACATCTGGCAACACAGCCCAGTCCAACCCCAAGATGGTGCGATCGGGATAAACGGTATCGACATCTGAGGAGAGGGTGAGTTCATTTTGTGCCAGAAAGGTCAGGTTGGAGGTGAGGGGCAAGGTGAAACGCGATCGCAACTGATCAGAGTTGCTGCTTAAGGGACTGTTGGGCAGTCGATCTTCACGATCGCGATGCAGCCAATCCACCTCTAACCTGGCACTGCCAATTCGCTGCTCAATTCCTGCTGAAATCGTAGTCAGCGAATTATCAACAACACTACCGGGAAGGGGTTCTAGACGCGAGGTAAATAAATCCTCAAACGTGTTGAGCGGTCGTGGGGCAATCCCTTGATTGTCCTCGTGGTCATATTGCACACGCACATTGGTTGTGGGTGAGACTTGGGCGGTGACGTTTGCCCCATACCGCCGTTGACCAGGGACAAAACTAACCGTGGCATTATTGGCAAAGCCGCTATCAGCATCACGATAATAGGCACGACCCTGAATTCCTTGTGCAATCTTTACTTGGGCTTCAAAACGGTAGGCGGAACCCTCAACGAACCCTAAAACTTCAGAATCATTGCTGGAATGGGCGTATTCTGCAATTAGGTGAGTATCTGAACCGAGGGAGATGTACGCATCAGCACCATACAGTTCAAAGTCGCGAACCCCTTGATTTTCGTTTAAGTAAGTTGCCCCAATCCAACTTTCTTGATTGAGTTCCCGTGACAAGTGGTAGCGAACTCGACCGCCGTAGATATTATTGTCAGAACCTTCGCTTTCATACTGATACGTGACTACAATCCGCCGCACCAAAACCTCTCCCGTCTCGCTAACTTGGGTGCGAAGAAAGGGTTGGCGGAACAATAAGGTGCCGCGATCATAATCAATCTCATAATCTGGCCCCCGGTTGAGTTGTTTGCGCTCCAGGACTGTACCTGGACGAGTCAGTTCTTCTAACTCAACAAACACATTTTCACTACCAGGCACCAGTAACCGTTGGGACAGGAAGTAGTAACCACTGGTACCATCAGGCGGGATGGTATCCCGTTGAAATCCCTCAACGTTATCGCCATAAAAGGCTGTGACTTGTAGATTTCCTAGGTTGTAATTGCCTTTAAAGCCGTGGAGTTGGCGTGTGGTGGCGGTAAACTGCTGTGATGCTGTGGCAAACTCTTCGGTGTCGTAGTCTCCCCACATGGCGTAATCGGGATCGGCATTGGGGATGCGCGAAGACCGCTCAAAACGCAAGAACAAGCTATCTTGCGACGGGGTAGTGCTTTCAACAGTGGAACTATCGCCATAGACTGGATAGTTGCGATCTGCGCTTCGCAGCAGCGCTTCGCTATCGCAAAACTGGACATCTTGATAGAGGCGATTGACTCCATCACAGCTTTGGTTTAGGGTGCGATCGCTGTTATAAGCGCCAGTAAATAACCACTCTCCAATTGCCCCAGTCGCAAAAACCGACGTACTAAAGTCTAGTTGAGTACTGTTGTCACCATCAGCAGGTAGGAAGTCACGAAAACTCCCGTAATAATCCGTCCCCCGTTGTCCCAAGCGCAGATTGATTACGCCAGACATGAGGGAGGGACGCAGACTTGTCTCAAACTGAAGTTGGGTAAACGCTTCCAACTCGCCAGCAGTTGCCCGAATTCTTACCGTTTGCGCCTTCAGGTGGGATTGCAAGGTTGCTGTAAACTGTCCCTGGCGTGCCTGCACTTGCCAGCCAACTTGATCGCGATCGTAATCTGTCCCAACAAATTCACCAGCATTGGTAACCAGGGTGACAACTCCATTACGATTGGAGCGATTGCCATTCGCATCCAACAACTGACCTTGGATCGTTGCGGTGGAACGTCCATCGGCAGGAATTCGCGCCTCAACTGTTTCCACTCTCAGTTGCGTTGGTTCCCCCCGCACCTGTGCGGTAACAAAACTGGGTGAACTGGTAACGCCATTGGTTGTCGCTTGGGCGGTGATAGTGTTCTCTCCTTCCTGAAGAGCAACACCGTACCAGGTTTGAGTGACAAGTTTAGTCGTCTTATCTGTCTCTGTACGTCCAATTAAGGATGGATCTACCGCTACCCCATTGACCTGAAGTTTTACTTCGCTCCCTTCAGTAAATTGCAAAATCACAGTTGCGGCGGGAATATCAAGTACTGTGCCAGGGGTAGGTGTGAGAATCCTGACTTCTCCAGTTGCTAAAGGAGTGGAAGCGCTCTGAGTCTGGGATGTTAGGGTTCCGGGCTGCAAAGGTGAAGATTGCTCCTCTGCTCCCTTGCTTTCCTGTGTTAGCGATGAACTTGGTGTTAGTTGAGGTGAGGAAGTTTTTTCTCCCCCAACGGCTGGCGAAGTTTGAGCCTTCTCCCCAGTGACAGGAGCCATTGTTGGTGTCGGCAAAGGCTCAGGACTAGCAGCAGAAATGGCTTCAGGAGTGTTGAGTTGATTCTCACGCCCCAGATTTAAGGGTTCAGTTCGGGCAGGATGAGCAACCATGACGATACCCAAGGTTTCAACCGTCGCTGCCACCAGGAAGGCTTCTAAGAATTTTCGTCTCAGTTTCATTGGCCGTCGGACTCCTTATAGGTGGGGGTGACGGCAAAGTTCATTCGTCCCAAGCCACCGGGCTGCAAATGTACGAGTCGGGAGGGGCTATTACGTTCTTTGAAATAGAGGTTGGGAGCAAGGGTGTAGCCAGGGAGACTAGTCAGATCTAAAACCCCCGTTCGGTAACCCGAAATCACATTTGCCACGGAGAACAAACCATTGGCATCGGTAGTAATTCGGTTGCCGTCATCCATGAAGATCACAGCATTGGGAACTCCTGCCTCTCCAGGTTGCTGTTCGCCGTCAAAATTCTTATCCACAAACACCCGACCAATGAGAGTGCCGCAGTCGGAAAGAATTCCCGATCCAAGGCGCATCCGGTGCGTTACGGGACCATCCTTGACATCCTGACCATTGTCAGCACGTTCCCCGTTAACAATCGCTGAGTTTTGACCTGTGCCTCGCAGAGCATCGGGTGTCAATCGTGCGGCATAGACAATGTTCAACACCCGTTGCCCCTCACTGACTGGGAGTGTTGTGCCGTCTGCCGTCATCGTCACTGTTGAGCCATTTTGACTTGTCGTGATTGGCACTAAGGTTCCCTCTAGCTCACTCCGAACCGATTCTGGTAAGAGTTGGAATCCCAAGGGTAAGGTGTCAGTGACGACTAGGTTGTTTAAGGGGGCGCTAGCCAGGTTTCTAATCGAGAGGCGGTAAATTACCGTATCTCCGGGTTCGGCAGCGGCGCGATCGCCTGTTTTCGTAATTTGAATTTCTTGGGCTTGGCAAATGCTCGTGTTCAAGTCCAAAATGGCTACGACAAGTCCGACTTGATCCGACTCCCGAATTGTGATCGTTCCGTTGATCGATGCCCTACCGTCTTTGGTGCTAAAGGGTTTGCCGTCTAGGGACGTTGCTGTGTACGAAACAATTTCACCATTGCGGTGTCCGATAACGATGCGAAATTGCCGTTGGTCATAGATTGAATCTGGGGGAGGATTGACCACTAAAATATAGGTTCGCCCTTGATCCAACTGCCCCCGGCGAGGATCGAGCAAGAAGTTATAGGTTCCCTGCTCACCGTTGGTCAGGAAGAAGGGGTTACTATTTTGCGTATTGGGAGCGGCTCCTCTAGGAAGACTGTTACCGGGAAGATCGGGAAGTTCTGTCTGGGTGAGTGCCGCAACTTCTCCTAACTCGGTTCCCGTTGGAGCGCTTGGATTAACCTCGTACAACCCAACGCTAATTCCTGTGTAGTTTGCCAAAATTTCTCCGGCGCAACCTGTGACTCGTCCCAGTGGATCTTGTTGGGACTCCAAATTCGTGACAATCTGACCCGTAACCCCCTGAATAGTTTGCCCATTGGCTGAGTCGCTGTAGGTATAGGAGGCTTGATTGCTGATACTGATAGACTTAGTTCCGGTTTGAGTTTGAGCCAGCGCAGGCGTGAGGGCGGGCAAAATACTACCAACTAAAGCGATCGCAGCTAGCCGTTGGACTGGGTATTTTCGTGAACGAATGGGGGGGGGTGCTTGAGGTTGAACCACTGAACTTTCTCCTAAGTGACCCTACAGCCAATGGCAATTGGAGTAGTAGATGAGCGATGAGCTAGCGATTGGGTAACACAGCCAACCGGGACGCTAGCTAGGCTGCGCTCAAGGGGTCAGGGCAAAACCTGACGGTTAGTGTGAGTTGTTTAAAAAGCTTTTATGCAGTGAAGGTTGCATTCGCAGGTTGAATAAGTAAAGGCAGAAGGCAAAGGGCTTTTATGCAGGAGCGATTTATAGCAATTTGCACTGAGTAAACTACATTTTTTGCCTTCTGCCTTCTGCCTTTGTTTAACGTACTGTCACTTCATAGCTGGCACTCGCTGCTGTCGCTGGGTTGAGAGGCTTGCTAAAGTCCCAGCGAATGTGGGTGTAAGCCTCGGCTGGGGCTGGTCGTATTTCCACCGTGCCATCAGGAAGCGTGACTTGAATGGTGGGATTTTCGACAAACGTAGTGGCGTTGTCGATGCTGTAGGTCATCGTCGCTCCGTTATTGCTGTTTGCCGATTGCAAGATATAAGTAGTGCGTTGGGGAATGGGTTGAGTAATGACCAGGTTTTCGGCTGGGCGTTCACTGGTATTTTCACTACTGACGGTATAGCGCAGTACATCCCCCGGTTGAACTACAACTTGACCTTCCAGTGCTTGCCAGGTGACTTTTTCTTTGCCTGTCTCATCCAGTTCCACTAGCTTCTTCTGTGCGCTCAAGTTCAATTCAACTTGTTGGGGTTGGATGTTTTGAACTAGGTTTTCGCCAGCCTCTTGCAATTGAGCAAGTACAGGCATTCCGCTAACAAAGGGCATGGTTGCAATAAAAGCGATCGCGCCAAGAGCGGCAATATAAAACCGTTTCATGCTTCTAACTCCAAACTACAAAACTGTTGATTCGGTAAATAAAATTCATGCAATAACACTTCTTGGCTTGAGGACACGGCATGGTTGCAATGTCCTCAGGTTGTTTCCTACGGGAGGCGGCGTTGAAATGTGAATGTCCCTGTGCCGCCTGGTGCAACTTCGACTACGGTATCCACGTACTGGGTAACATCCTCACCGTCACCAGATGGAGTTGTTGTGATTGTTCCACCGCTAGAGTCAGCGGCTGTGCCAGGAATATTAATGGTGTCGAGTACACCGTCGCCGTTGCCATCCAGTGCCCAGTTATTGCCGTTTGTTGTGCCATCCTCTGTAATCACGAGATTATTCGCCGTTGTTAAGTTGATACTGCCAGTAGCTGCTGGATCAACGGCTGGGGCAACATTGGCGTAGGTGACACGGTACTCTATGATGTTCCCTGGCGCAGTTTGAGCGCTCAATAATGCTGTTTCTGTGGTGAAGTCCTGTATCACAGTGGTACCATCCGCCGCGAGAATCCGCGCTGCTTTCACTAGCGACAAGAAGCCTGTAAATAGGCGGTCAATCGTAATGTTGGCAGGCTCACCCGCAGTCGGCAGACCGTCGCCATCGGTATCGGTGAAAGCTGTAATCGGAACTGGGTAACCAGTTAACTGAGGTGTGTTAGCAGGTAGGTCAATCGTTACCTGATAATCAGCGGTAGCATCGGGGCTACCATTCGGTTGGAGTGTTAGTTTGGGCGGATCGGTAGCACTAGTACCCGTACCTTCGACGAACTCAAATCCAGTCGCCGTGTAAGTGTACCTTGCGATGTCTCCTGTTGTAGGGATTGTAATAGTGACCACTGTGCCAAGAGGCAGATCTCCAGGATTTGCTGGTGGTGTGGGCAACAGCGAAATGATTACTGGATCTGTGGTAGAGCTATTCTGAACGGTATTAGTAATCGTTCTGGGTTCAGGATTGGCTGGGGTGTCCTGAGGGATTCCTGGAGGAACTGTCGTAGACGCATTGGTGAAGTCAGTATCAGTAGTACCGTCTGGTCCTACAGCCTCAGGTGCATTATCTGGTGCATTGAGGATCGCCACTAGCGCTCCCACCGTCACAGATTGGGATGCACTAGCTTCACGTTCGCGATTCGCCGGAGCAGCAGGACTAGCATCACCATTCGCCGTGCCCACGTTGTCAATAGTGCGGACTTCATCGGCACCATCCGTGCCATCAGCATCTGGTTGGTTCTGAGTAGCAGCGCTATTGTCATTCGGCCCAGTGTTACCGAGTACGACTGTAACTTCGTCTTCAGGCTGAGCATTAAGATTAACGGTGACAGGCACTCTTACAATGACTGTAGCCCCAGGATTAATGGAAGGTGTAGCTACACCGGCTGCTGGGACATCAGTAAAGTTTACGCCATCAGTACTGTACTGAAGGGTTCCCGCTGTACCATTAGTAACTGTTGCTGTACCCGGAATAAAGATTGTGGTGGGGTCGTTACCGACGTTGGTAACGGTAAAGTCATAGTTGACGATATTACCTGGTTGCACTGTCCCGCCATTCACGTCTGTTGTAGGAACGTCTGCAGGCGTTACAGTGATACCTGCAACCTCTGCAATCTGAATGACAACCGTGTTAGAAGTTGCGTTAATTGCTACTCCTGGGTTGGCAGGGTCCTCATACGTGGCAGTTGCGGTGTTGCTGATCTCTGTTCCTGGGGGAGCAGGAGTTGCTACCTGGGCTAGGACTGGCTTCGCTAGCTGGAAAATACCGCTAACTAGAAGTGCTGTTGTAATTAGGGGACGAGCGTACTTCCAACGTTTTTTGGCAAGTCCGTTCATATTCACGTTTGCTCCTTCTTGACATAGAGAAAAATGAAAAATTCGCGCACGACTCCCGTTGACCAAGAATGGTGTTCTTGATCAGCCCACAAGATGAGGTAAGTTGTTTGGGTAATCGAATATCTGCGGCTTGCGCCTGAGCCAATGGCTAGTGCTATTTAGCCATGAGCAATCCTGCCATTTCTAAAGATGAGTAGGGCATTTAACCGGACTTGATGGGCGCGGTTCAGAGAAAGAGCGTCCTCTATGCCTCACCATAGGGATCTGTACTTTGCAATGCCTGCCACAGTTTGACTTGCTGCTGGGGACTCAATAAAGCTTTTGCCCCTGGATTATCATGTCGGTGGTCGCCTAGCGATTCAGAGCCGAGTTGGTTATAACCCGTGACAAGTTCGTAAATCCAGCTACGACTGTAGCCCGTTACCACTGCCACTTCATCAGTCAGCCTGCCTTGAGCCAATAACCAGATAATTTGGTAATGACAGGCTTCAACTGGGTCTATAGCTTGACGGTAACGGGCTTCAAGTTCGTCCAAGCCAAAATGTGGCTGGATGCTAATGCGTTTAGGCATAAGAGTCGAGTTGCACCTGATAGATAGCTTGGTCATACAACTGTCATATAACCGGACGCGAGATGACCAATGCACATCATTAAATATTGGTAATTTGCAAAAATCATTAGTAATTACTCGGATTTTCTGCACTAACTATGCTTCTACGTCCGTATATTCCCTATCTGTAATTTCTCGGAGGACGACTATCAGTATTTGGAGAGCAATTTTTTTTCTAGAGAGATGGGCAGAACGCGATCCAACTTTCGTCAATAAATACTGCCAAGCTCGTGGTTACGCTTTTACGGGGCGATTGCTGCCTAATTCTGTCCGGAGTATTCTTATAGCAGTTAGCGGTCAGCTATAGCGGTTCTCAAATAGATAAAATACAGCAACAGCATTTAAGTAGACTAATCGCAAACGTCTTCTGTACCTTAGTTATTCGAGAAACGCTATATCAGCTTTTTTGTTTTCCTGACTAGTAGCGCTGTTTCGCAGCTTTTAGCGATACCTCATTTCACTGAGAACTGCTATATTTCTCCAGACGCTCTGGTGAGGTCAAAAGCCGCAGTTAGTAACTTCCCTTGAGCATACTGCTAAAGATATTGAAGTTTTTGTCAATCGTACCAATCAAGTCCACAGCACTTGAGAGCGATCGCGGTGGTTTAGAAATCAGCGTATCCTCAGCAATTAAGCGATCGAAGTTAACTTTAACCTCCCCAATACGCTCAGTCCCATCATGATAAAACTTGACACCCGCTAGCTGCATGATTTTGATCAATTCCTGAGCCATAATCCCATAGCCAATCGTCGTGGGATGAATGCCATCTAGGGAGAATAAGCCACCATCCGTGCGACCATTGGCACCCGACCGAAAGAAGCGAGAATTTGGTACAGGAGAAAGCTTTTGCAAAGCAGGCGGCAGTTTGTAATCACCCCCAACTTTTTCCCACCAATCCGGTCTCGCTAAGGGGTCTTCAATGTAGCGCCGAGATGCCAAGCGGTCTAGTAAGCCAGCCGTTTCAAACACATACCAATCTCTGCCTTCACTTCGACTGCTGCGTACTGCCTCTGTGATTGATTCGTTGTACTGGTCAATTGCGCTATCAATTGCTCTTACCTCCTGACCTGTAAGATGCGGATGCTTGTCCGGGTCAAACTCTTCGTCGCTAATCCAAGGCAAGGTATAGAAGGGAAAGTATCGAGACCCCGCCGCCGCTTTTTTCCCCTCAAGGTCTTTATTGATACCACGAGCAAAGGGGGCGATGGTAACGTGAGGAACGGTTCCAAAAATCACATGACGAGCGCGGATTTGCTTAACTTCTGCAACAACCCTGTCGAGTTCAGCCTGGAAGTGAGTCGGACGCCAGACGGTATAGCGATCGTTAATTGCCATGTTGTCATAGCCTGTATCGCTCCAGACAACTTTGAATGTCAGAACACTACCCAAAGCATTATTTGCCCCGATGAGGACAATCAGCGTCTCAATACCATCCCCGTCGTTGGTTTCTTGCAAGCCTTCAGCGCCCAGTGCTGCCGCTGCTTGTAGTGGTGTGAGAGCCTTACCATTGGCATCTCGTGCTGAGTTCAAAACCCGGATTGCCGCACGTTCGTTATGATACTCGACGACCTGCCTGAGGTAATCGTCATCAGACGGATTCTCCTCTAATACTTGTTGGCAAATTTGTGCAGTCCGTGAGAGGGTGTTCCGCAGATCCCACCCATACACTGCCAAGTTGTGATTTATCGGTCTTTTTGGATCAGGTGGAATAGAACCAGCATCACGTTCCCAGTAATCCTCCACTTCATCCAAGTAGTTGCGTACAAACGAGAGAAACGAGGGGAATTCCCACCAATCTATGTTGAGACCAAACTTCTGATCGAGCTGTCGGGCTAGATGTTCTAGATTGATTGGCAACCCATCTCCTGGCCCCTCATAAGTTGGATAACGCAACTGATTCCAGCCCATTTCCCTGGCAATAATATTGGGATAGGAGAGTCGGGTATTAAAAATTGCTCCACTTTGAAAGCCATGAGTTAAAGAGTCACCAATTGTGACAAGCCGATGTTTGGGAGTTCCTTGTCTGTTGATATTAACAGGGATACCCAGGGTTGGGTCTATGACGGGTTCACGCGCATCCGGCTGGACATTGACATCGGGAGGTGTTTTAGCATCAAGCATGTTAGGCGTGAGTAGTCTTGCCATATTATCTCCTTTACTATTACGAGTATCAGGTTACTGGATGCTCCACAACCAATCGGCCAAAGTCCAGAACTTCTACTAATTTGCTTTTTAAAACTCTACACATTGACGTTAACTCTGAACCCTTTTTAGGTTCAAAGAGAGCAAGAAGGGGAGGTGGAACTAGCTCGGAGGTGATATAAATTACATCAGTCTTGAGGTGGTCTAATGATTTAGTTAAAAAAGGTATTTTCTATCTCTTTAGGTAGACTCGCTACGTGCAAGAGGTATTTAATCTACGAATAGACTACAGTTTTGACTGCATGGCTCAAATTCAGGCAATTTTTGGTCGGGGTTCCCTCTACTTAATTGGGAAATCCCGGAGATTCAAAGTCTTTATCAGTTATCGGTTTCAGGCAATGTGGTGGCTTATAGTTGGCTAAGCCACAAGAGCAATTAGCGATCGCGTTTGAGTGCTACAGGGTTTATGTTGCTTGAACGTTAGTCAGTTTTGGCTGGCGACAATCCAGCATTGAAACAATAAAACTCCATCAATTCAGTCTTCTACTACCTGAGAGATGCACAGGGTAAAGTTGTGCATCTCAAAGTTGCTTGTGTTAGATGACAAGGTATTGTTTCGAGGGTTCGCCGATCGCTTCTTGTCATGGCTGTTAGCTGTGTAAACACATATTGTGCTGATTGCTGAAACTAGTTGAATAAGGATAGTAGAAGATGAGTAGTGTTCAGGCAAAGTTTGCCGCGACTGAGACTGCATTTTGTGTAGAAGGTTATGAGAAAATTGAGTTCAGCCTTGTTTTTGTTAATGGGGCTTTTGATCTCAAGAATACGGAGCTTGCTGAGAACTACAGGAGTTTTGGGCGTTGCCTTGCAGTGGTTGACCACAATATCCATCGCATCTATGGCAATCAAATTGAAGCCTATTTCAATTACTACGATATTGACCTAACAATTTTTCCCATTGCCATTACTGAGCCAACCAAGACGATCGATACGTTTGCCACAATCATTAATGCCTTTGCTGAGTTTGGCTTGGTACGGAAGGAACCTGTCTTAATTGTTGGCGGTGGCTTGTTAACGGATGTTGCTGGATTTGCTTGTTCGGCGTATCGTCGCAGTACTAACTTTATTCGGGTTCCCACAACACTCATTGGTTTGATTGATGCTGGTGTCGCGATCAAAGTTGCGGTGAATCATGGCAAGCTGAAAAACCGTCTCGGTGCTTACCATCCACCAAAGCAGGTGATTCTCGACTTCTCCTTTTTGCAAACCCTGCCTACTGATCAAGTCCGTAATGGCATGGCAGAGTTGGTGAAGATTGCTGTAGTTTCCAACCTCCGAGTGTTCGAGTGGTTAGAGGCACACGGAGAAGAACTGCTTCGTACACACTTTGGCTACATCGACGGCACACCGGAACTGCAAGCGATCGCTCATCAAGTCAACTACGAGTCGATTAAGACGATGCTGGAGTTAGAAACTCCCAACTTGCATGAGATAGATCTCGATCGCGTCATCGCTTATGGACATACATGGAGTCCGACTCTAGAACTCGCGCCAGCAGTACCCTTGCTACATGGTCATGCCGTGGCAATTGATATGGCATTGTCAGCCACCATTGCTGCACGACGAGGATACATCACCGCCAATGATCGCGATCGCATCTTAGGACTAATGAGCCGCATTGGACTCTCACTTGACCATCCTCTCTTAGATAGCGACCTCTTGTGGCAAGCTACCCAATCAATTACGCAAACTCGTGATGGTTTGCAGCGTGCTGCTATGCCGCATCCAATCGGCACCTGCCACTTTGTTAACGACCTAACGGATGAGGAACTTAAAGCAGCGTTGGTTGAACACAAGCACCTGTGCAGCAGCTATCCTCGTGCAGGCGCAGGCATTGAGGCTTATGCAGGTAGTAGCCAGCAGTTAATTGGGAGTGGAACCAATGGTTAACACGCTCAATCAAAAGAGCCTAGAATCCCCTCGTCCCGTTACACCACTAGGCATTTTAACCGAGCATCTGCAAGCCGCCGCGCAGCTTCTCGACCAAGAAACCAGCGTGTCAGCCGACATCAAGCAACACGTACAGCAAGCGCTAAAGCTTGCATCCGGGTTGGACACATACGTTGAATCCTGTACTTCTCAAGAGTCTCCGGCTTTAAAAGCGATCGCTTTTAAAACCAGTCAGGAGAACTGGAACCAGCGATTCTCAGACGGTACGACAAATCGGCATCTGGAACAAGAGATGCTATCTGGACACGTCGAGGGACAAGCACTCAAGATGTTCGTTCACATGACTCGTGCCCAACGGGTATTAGACATCGGTATGTTTACAGGGTACTCGGCGTTAGCAATGGCAGAGGCTTTGCCAGAAGAGGGTGTCTTAGTGGCTTGCGAGGTCGATTCTTACGTCGCTACGTTTGCTCAAGAACTATTTCGTGAGTCACCACATGGAAACAAAATCCAGGTGGAATTAGGTTCAGCCTTGCAAACGCTCAATAAACTAGCAACGGCTCAAGAATCGTTCGATCTAGTGTTCATCGACGCTGATAAGAAGGAGTATGTGCAGTACTTCCAAACTGTACTCGATAGTAACTTGCTTGCTCGTGGCGGCTTCATCTGTGTGGATAATACGCTACTTCAAGGTCAACCCTATCTACCACCAGAAGAGCGAAGCGAAAACGGCGAAGCGATCGCGCAGTTCAACCGCGTTGTTGCTGCCGATCCTCGCGTTGAACAAGTACTGCTGCCAGTCCGTGACGGTTTAACGATTATTCGACACCTCTAACCAATGGGATAGGGAGATGAGCAACCTTAAGCCTTGCTCATCTTCCTGTATTCCTTCATGCAAGACTGTAATAAGAACAACATTCTGATGCTGAGCAATCCTGTTGCAATAACGAGTACTGCTGATAGTCTCCTAAGTGATACGGCGATCGCAAACTTTCAGCAGATTCTCAAGACACAAGGCTACCTGTACCTTGAGCGGTTACCCGATGATTTTGACCACCTAGTGTTCGCTAGTAAGTTTGGCGTGTTGCTGCCACACAAATACAACGGCGAATATGTATTCACCATCAAAGTCAATCCCAATCTTGGCGATCGCTATCCGGCGTTTACTACCAGTGAGGTTGAACCGCATACCGAAGGCTACGAGTATGAACATCGTCCCTTACATTACCAGTGCCTTTGGTGCGTGAGTCCAGCAACCTGTGGGGGTGGGCAAACCTTGTTAGCGGATGGTTACGCCTTCGTCAATTCACTATCAAACGAAGAACGCGAATACATCACTGTCTACAAATTTGAGTTTGTCACCCCTAGTGGCAGTATCGTTAAGCATCCACTCTACGATGTTGAGTCTGGAAAACAACCGATTGTTCGGTTTAACTTCAGCCAACTGCGCCGAAATAGCGATCGCACACTCAATAACATTGCCACTCGCTTCCTTCAGTTCTTTAACGACCAAAAGATTGCGATCAACTGGTCGAAGAATGATTTTCTGATCTGGGACAACTTCCGTATGTTGCACTCGCGGACGACTTATCAAGATCGCGATCGCGAACTCAAGCGAGTTTACCTCCGTGCTTAGTTATATAGCAGTAGCCACGAATGTTGGGACATTAAGGGGAGAAGAGCGTTCCTTAACTAGAGCCGATTTGACCCAAAGCTGACCGCCCAAAGCTGACTGCTGATGGCTATAAAATCCCAACTGCTAGCCTTGGCAACTGTTACAGATTGATTCTGCTGTAGTCCGACCTTCACTTATGACATCCCTTACACTGACACGGACACCAACGTCTACAGTGCTAAAAAGTCTGGGCACCCTCGCCTTACTACTGATTGCCCTCCCAATCAACAGCATTGCAGTCTTTGTTGCGTTGGTCTGGAATCTGCTTACCCAACCCTTACAAAAGAAGCCCACGCCAGCAAACGATCCAAAAACGATTATGCTGACGGGCGGTAAGATGACCAAGGCACTTCAGCTTGCACGCTCTTTTCATGCAATGGGTCATCGAGTCATCTTGGTGGAGACTCACAAGTATTGGCTGACAGGTCATCAATTTTCTAATGCAGTCGATCGCTTCTATACGGTTCCTGCACCACAAAAAGACCCGGAAGGCTACACCCAAGCGCTGCTGAATATTGCTAAACAGGAGAACGTAGACCTGTACGTTCCCGTCTGTAGCCCAGTTTCCAGCTACTATGACTCACTGGCAAAGCCTGTACTATCTGGGTGTTGCGAGGTACTTCACTTTGATGCTGACACCACAAAAATGCTGGATGATAAGTTTGCCTTTGCTGAGACGGCGCGATCGCTTAACTTGTCCGTTCCCAAATCGTACCGCATCACCGATCCACAGCAAGTTCTAAACTTCGACTTCTCCAACGAAACTCGCCCATACATCCTCAAAAGCATTCCCTACGACTCCGTTCGACGCTTAAATCTCATCAAGCTACCCTGCGCGACACGAGAAGAAACAGCCGCTTTTGTGCAAAGTCTGCCAATTAGCGAAGAGAAACCCTGGATTATGCAAGAGTTCATCCCCGGACAAGAATACTGTACGCACAGTACGGTAAAAGATGGGGAGTTACGCTTGCACTGCTGCTGTGAGTCATCAGCTTTTCAGGTTAACTACGAGAACGTTGACAATCCTCAAATCCTTGAATGGGTTCAGCATTTTGTCAAAGAACTGAAGCTGACTGGGCAAGCATCTTTTGATTTCATTCAAGCGGAGGATGGGACGGTATATGCGATCGAGTGCAACCCCCGTACCCATTCTGCAATCACGATGTTCTACAATCACCCAGGTGTAGCAGAGGCGTATCTAGGCAAAGAACCCCTAGCTGAACCACTGCAACCTCTTCCAACAAGCAAGCCAACTTATTGGCTGTATCACGAGTTATGGCGACTTACTCAAGTTCGTTCGTGGCAGCAATTGCAAACTTGGATGAATACAATTTGGCGAGGCACCGATGCCATTTTTCAGGTTAATGACCCAATTCCTTTCCTAACCGTTCATCACTGGCAAATTCCCCTGTTGCTCCTTGACAATCTGCGCCGATTAGGTAGTTGGATCAGAATTGACTTTAATATTGGCAAACTCGTGGAGATAGGAGGGGACTAATTGAGAAAGGGAAAGGGTAAGGGAGAAAGGGAAAAGGTTGATGTGTCGTCCTTTTCCCGAACCCAACAGGCAAGTTATTTCGGCGCAACTCTAATACACTCCGCTTCACTGCCTCACCAGTCGGCATCAGTACCCAGATAGCTCCATACAATCCATTCACAGTGTAAGCTCATGACAACTACGCTCAATAACAACGTCTCTTCAGTAGAAGCCAAGAAAAAACTGTTTGGCATGGTCTTGGCGTTTATTCAAAGTCAGTGCATTTATACTGCTACTCGCTTAGGAATTTTCAACTTATTACATACACAAGGAGCGCAAAGTCTAGAGCAGATTGCACAACAAACCAACACACACCCTGAGCGGCTTTATTTCATCCTTCGTGCTTTAGCGCATTTAGAAGTCTTGCAAGAAAGTCCAGAACGAGTGTTTGCCCCGACTGAACTCTCGGAGTTGCTTGTCACTAACCAAGGGCCATCAATTGGACATTTTGCGATGCACCTGCTTGAACCTGCACAGTGGGATGCTTGGAAAGTGTTGGAAGAGGCATTGCACACTGGAGAAGTCCCGTTTGAACGTGCTAACGGGAAGGGAGTGTATGAGTTTTGCCAAGATAACGACTGGAGTGGTGAGGTTTTCATCAACGCCATGAGTTTTTTAACTGATCATGCTGTTGATGCTTTATTAGATGTCTACGACTTCAGCCGTTTTAATACAGTAATGGATGTGGGTGGTGGACAGGGTGGACTGATTGCTCGAATCGTCAAACGTTTTGATTGCAAAGGGATTTTGTTTGAGGTTCCCTATGTTGCTGAAACCGCTCCTGCTTATCTTCTTCAGCAAGGTGTTGAGCGAGATGCTGTCAAGATTGTAGCGGGTGATGTGTTCAAGGAGGTGCCAACGGGTGCAGATGCGATCGTCATGAAGTATTTCATCTCTGCTTGGAATGACGAAGATGCAATGAAAATTCTACACAACTGCAAGAAAGCCTTGCCTCCTCACGGCAGAATTGTCCTATTGCAAGCCTTTGTTCCCGATTTAGACGAACCCAAAGTCGCTCCCGATGGCATTATGCCAGGAGTATTTGCCGTGCAGGTGAATGTTGCTGTACCAGGAGGCGGATGGCGTACCAAGAAACACTTCCAGAAGTTATTCGAGCAGTGTGGGTTTCAGTTAGAAAAAGTGGTTGACAGCCAAACCAATCTCTCAGCAATGGAGTTTAGCCTAATCTGAAAATAAGCCAGAAGGCACAGGGCAGAAGGAATAAGGATTCCTCTGCTTCCCCTACCTTATCCACGGCTTTAAGTTTGCCAATATCTGCTGAACATTGAGATGAAGTTAAGTCCATTACATCGAAAAATTATTTCCTACCTTGAGCCGCTTCCAACAGGACACCAAGACCCGACAACTATTGGTTTACTTGAGCAAGGGAAGCTAAGACTTAGCGAAACTGTTACCAATATTTTGCGTTACTCCCGCCGAGGTCAACCAATGGTGTGGGACCCTTGGATACTCAAGGATGGTGATGTTTACCGTCTGTTTTACTTAGAGGGAGTAGAAGGACAGATGCCTTGGTGGACAATTAGTAAAATCCGTGGTGCGATTTCAACGGATTTAGAACACTGGCAAGAGATAGGAACTCTACTTGAGCCAGATTCTACAAATGCTTGGGAATCGGGAAGAGTCTGTGCGGGTTGCACTTACAAAGAGGATGGCGTTTATTATTTGTTCTACTCAGCAGGCGGTAAAGAACCGCCTCATCTACGAAATGAAGGAATTGGCTTGGCAGTATCTGAAGATGGATTGCACTTTTCACGATATAGCGATCGCCCTTTAGTCATGCCAAACCATGACGACCCTTGGTACGGACGCAGCAACTGGACAGGACATTTTCACTGGCGTGACCCATTTTTATTGAAGGATGAGCAAACAGGTAAATACTACCTGTTCATTTGTGCCTCTGCAAAAGCTCCTGGCAATTTTCAAGGATGTGTTGGTTTAGCCGTTGCAGATAAGATTACTGGACCTTACCAAATACTTCCACCTGCCGTCACAATGCCCACTGATGCCATAGAAAACTGGGCTTACTATCACATGGAACGACCACAAGTAATCCACAGAGATGGCAAGTATCACCTCTTTTTCTCGTGTTTCAAAATGTTCTTTAATCAAAAATGGCTACAAACTATCAAGCATAAACAAATTACTAACTCATCACTGTATTGGTATACTTCCGACCAAATTCATGGTTCTTACCAACCTATCAACAAAGATAACTTTGTTGTTATCGACAGTGAAAAGACGGGAATGTATGGAACGAACTTTCTGCAAATATCGACTAATCCAGAAGAATATCTTGCTTATGGCTGGTACCACAGATTGCACAGCCTAGAAGTTTCAAAAGCCTTTCGCGTTATCTGGAACACCTCCGTAGGACATTGCCAGTTAACGGCTTATTGACAAATACCTAGTTGTCTCAGTTTAAACTTGGCATTGGTACCAGGTAACTTATCTTTTTCAGACAAAAACTTATACGGTAAAGTAGACAAGTCAAAGGTCTTAAATATATGAGTAAATCAAGCTTGAACGCTTGAATAGCGAGTAAATCTCAAAAGTTTTACTTTTATATAATTCCCTGAAATTAAGAAAAAGGAACATGCTTGATCTAAAAAGCGCCAATAATCCTGAAGGTTGAGCAAACGGAAGTTCTGGAACTTGACAGTTATGAAAATCAAAGCAATTATTCCAGAAATATTACTTCATTAATAAAATCCGTAACTTATGCTACAAAAAATCAAGGATACAAAATTCTTAAATAGATATTAAGTCCTGCACAATCTCTCATTGTCCCTTTCCACCCTGCTATGCAGAGGGTGGATCTCTCGCAAGGTTCCGATGAATAGAATTTACCAAATCAATCGTCGCAAGTTTATCCAATACAGTTCACTCACTGTTGTGTCTGCTATCGTTGCAGCTTGCACCAGTAATTCCAATCAAACAGCATCCCAGAGTGCTTCCCCAACAGCTAGCGGAAAACTTGACAAAGTTAGTTACGGTACAAACTGGTTTGCTCAAGCTGAACATGGTGGCTTTTATCAAGCCGTTGCCACTGGTATCTATAAAGAGCATGGTCTGGATGTCACGATTAAGATGGGTGGACCTCAGGTCAATGGCACTCAGTTGCTGATGGGTGGTGCTGTTGATTTTTTCATGGGGTATGGGTCTGACGCGATTAAAGCTGTGGAAGCAGGAATTCCTAAGATTACTGTAGCGTCGATGTTCCAAAAAGACCCGCAAGTGTTGATTGCTCACCCAGATGTCGGCGTTGACTCTCTAGAAGACCTCAAAGGCAAGCCAATTATCGTCTCTGCGGCGGCAAATACAACCTTCTGGCCCTTCCTGAAGGGAAAGTTTGGCTTTACGGATGACCAGAAGCGTCCTTACAACTTTAATCCAGGGCCATTCTTAGCGGATAAAACCTCAGCCCAACAAGGCTACTTAACTTCTGAACCGCTCAAGATTGAGAAAGAGGGGAAATTTAAGCCTGTTGTGATGCTTCTGGCTGACAATGGCTACACACCGTATTCAACAACGATTGAAACGAAAAAAGAATTGGTTGAGAAGAACCCGGACTTGGTGCAACGCTTTGTCGATGCTTCGATTAAAGGTTGGTATAGCTATTTAGAAGATGACCCCAGTCCTGCGAATGAACTGATTAAGAAAGATAATCCGGAAATGACGGATGAGCAGATTGCCTATGGGATTGAAAATCTCAAAAAATATGGCATTATCATTTCTGGGGACGCAGAAACGAAGGGAATTGGCGCAATGACAGAAGAGCGCTGGAAATCATTTTTTGATACGCTGTCACAGCAGGGTGTCTTTAAAAAAGATACCGACTATAAACAAGCCTTCACCCTACAATTTATCAATAAGGGTGTAGATGCTTATAAGGCTTAAAGCATATATCTTAGTAGGATGTTCAGGTGCAAGGCTATAACCTGAAAATGAAGGCAAGAAATCCAAAATCCAAATTAAGATGAGTAATCACTCTGCCAACACTACTCCGCCGCAGTCTCAGGCGAGCGCATCAGGCACGACACCAAACGCGATCGCAATTAGCCACGTTAATAAGGTTTACTCCAACGGCACTGTCGCCTTACAAGACATGAGTCTCACCATTGGTGAGGGTGAATTTATCAGCTTAGTTGGGCCATCTGGATGTGGTAAAAGTACGGCGCTGCGCCTGATTGCTGGTTTAGGCAAGATGAATTCTGGCAGCATCAGTTTGGGTGAAGGTCAAAAAAAGCCGGAACTTGCCTTCGTCTTTCAGGAAGCAGCGCTGATGCCTTGGGCAAATGTGGTTGAAAATGTTCGTCTGCCTCTGAAGTTGGCGGGTGTTCCGAAGCGGGAATCTCGCACTACTGTGCAAGAAGCCCTCAATTTGGTAGGATTAGCAGGATTTGAGCGCAACTATCCGCGTGAACTCTCCGGTGGCATGAAAATGCGGGTATCGATCGCAAGGGCACTTGTTACAAAGCCTGACATTATGTTGATGGATGAACCGTTTGGTGCGTTGGATGAGATGACGCGCAGCAAACTCAACAGCGATTTGCTGAATCTTTGGCAACAAAAGCACTGGACGGTTGTTTTTGTCACGCACAACATCTACGAAGCGGTGTATTTATCGAATCGCGTAATTGTGATGGCCCCTCGTCCCGGACGGGTAGTAGCGGATGTGGCGATTGATGCACCTTATCCCCGTACTGAAGAATTCCGCACTTCTCGATTGTGTAATGAATATTGCCGGGAAGTTTCTGCGCGTTTAACAGAAGCGGTGACAGGCATTTCGGAAAGAGCCAGTGTAGCGTAAGGACAGTCAAAGAACAATACGGCACTTTAAAGATACCTATGCTTCCTACGCCCAATCAAAGTTCAATTGTTGCAAATGGTAGAACGAGTGCTGTGACTCGATCACCTCAACCGATTTGGTCAGCTTGGGTGAAAAAGTTAGCCTCGGTTGATGTTATTGCACCAGTGGTGGTTGGCATCCTAGCAATATTGGCTTGGGATATCTTTGTGCGGGTGACAAAGATGCCACCTTATTTGCTGCCTGGGCCGTTGCTGGTGGTGCAAACGCTGTTTAGAGATTGGAATACTCTGTTTCCTTCATTGATGATCACGCTACAAATTACGATTGCGGCTTTTGTTGCGGCAGTTGTTTCGGGACTTTTCGTTTCAATCTTGTTTACCCAGAGTAAGTGGATTGAACGCAGTTTTTTCCCCTATGCTGTAATTTTGCAGACAACGCCAATTGTTGCGATCGCGCCGTTAATCATCATCTGGCTAAAAAACAATACGTTTGCTGCCTTGGTAGTTTGTGCCTGGATTGTGGCATTCTTCCCAATTGTTTCTAATACGACGCTGGGACTTAATAGCGTTGACCATAATCTGAGTAACGTTTTCCAGCTTTATAAAGCTTCCCATTGGCAAACCCTCTTGTATCTGCGCTTACCTGCGGCGATGCCTTACTTTTTGGGTGGATTGCGGATTAGTGGAGGCTTAGCGTTGATTGGGGCTGTGGTAGCAGAGTTTGTTGCGGGTACGGGTGGGGCGCGATCAGGGCTAGCTTACCAAATCCTGATGGCAAGCTACAATCTGCAAATTCCTCGGATGTTTGCGGCTTTATTCATGACTACAGGTTTAGGTGTCATCATTTTTGTAGGGTTAACGGTTCTATCTGATTTTCTCCTAAGAAGCTGGCACGAGAGCGCCGTTAAGCAGGAAAATTAAGGCATTAGGTAGGAGAAAATACGATGATTCCAGCCGTGAATCACTACTGGCTGAAAAATGCCCATGTGCCTGTATCGCTATTGAATGTTGAGGATGCAGCGATTACCGCAAGGCAGACAAGGGATGGTTTGTCTTTGGTGGATATTGAAATTGCTGCTGGTGAAATTGTGCGTATTGTTGCAGCAGGTACGGACGAGATAGAAGAGACATCAATGGTAAATCTGCGGGGTGGGCAAGTTTGGCCGTGTTTCGTGGATATGCACACCCACCTGGATAAAGGTCATATTTGGGAGCGATCTCCTAATCCTGATGGTACCTTTCCCAGCGCTCTAGAAACAGCAAGAATTGATAGCCAGAAGTATTGGCAAGCTGAAGATGTCTATCGCCGCATGGAGTTTGGGATTAAGTGTAGCTACGCCCACGGAACCAAAGCAATTCGCACGCATATTGACTCGTTTGATGAACAAGCGGCAATCAGTCTAGGAGTATTCAAATGCCTTCAGCAAGAATGGTCAGATCGAGTGACGCTGCAAGCCGTTACTCTCGTTACTCTCGATTATTACCAAACCCCTGAAGGCATCATCCTCGCTGATCGTATTGCCGAAATTGGTGGCATCCTTGGTGGTGTAGCATTTATGCATCCTGATTTAGATGCCCAACTAGATACTGTATTCTCCCTTGCGAAAGAACGGAATCTAAACCTCGACTTCCATACTGATGAAACTGACGACCCTGATTCAATTTGCCTACAAAAAGTAGCAGACGCTGCCCTTCGCAACGAATTCACGGGGCAAATTATTTGTGGTCACTGCTGTAGTTTGGCAGTGCAATCACCAGAGGTAGTCGAAAAAACCCTTGATTTAGTCAAACAAGCCAGAATTGGCATCGTTAGCTTACCGATGTGCAATCTCTATCTCCAAGATAGACAACCTAACCGAACACCACGCGGGCGAGGAATAACACTACTACAGGAACTCAAACAACACGGCATTCCTGCTGCAGTGGCTAGTGATAACTGCCGTGACCCGTTTTATGGGTTTGGTGACCATGATGTTTTGGAAGTCTTCACCCAAGCTGTAAGAATTGCCCATTTAGATACGCCTTATGGCGATTCGCCTTGTACTGTTACCAAAACAGCCGCTGACTTAATCAATTTGCCAAACGTCGGACGGATTGGTGTCGGTCTTCCAGCAGATTTAATTGTCTTCAAAGGGCGCAGCTTTAGTGAAGTGTTATCCCGTTCTCAGCATGATCGAATTGTCCTCAGAAAGGGTAAGTCAATTGATACAACTTTACCGAATTATGCGGAGCTGGATGATTTAGTGGCGAGAAATACCATATGAAAACAATTGGAGAGTAAATAAGCTGCTACGCAGCTAAACTTAATAAACAGCGCTACCTGTATTTCTGTAGGTTCGCTCATTTGACAGGTTGAGGTGGAATTATAGGAAGCGGTTGCCCATAAAGAGGTAAAGAGCTGAAGGGGTGACAAGCAAGCAGAAAGCCTCATAAATTGGATGTTCTAGCCTATTGACCTACAAAAAGATATCCCATTAATGAACTTTTGAGGAAGTCAGCGTGCGAAAAAGCCTCCTTCCTTCAGTGAGGAAAGAGGCTTTTGTCTTTTGTGTCGAGTATGGACCTGGCACCGAGCTATTTTCCCGTGGGGCAACCCCCAAAGTATCTTCGCCGCAGCAACGTTT
>JAESFV010000079.1_pt1 | contig 195876 bp, 157 predicted proteins | sample 9269471 | NCBI WGS metagenome assembly JAESFV01 (sample SAMN14502647, study PRJNA617108) | algae metagenome | isolation source: Symplocastrum torsivum CPER-KK1 and co-occurring heterotrophs from... | place: USA: Central Plains Experimental Range, Colorado | collected 2001-01-01
GGCTGTACAATTACGAACTTCGACTCAGCGAACATAGGGATAAGGAGAAATTATGATTGATGGCTAGCGATCGCTTTTGTTCAGACCCCATAGTACCCCAGCGACGACTTTTGCAAGAGGTCTAATATCGCGATCGCGTTGTCTCTCGTGCTAGTGCGATCGCGCATATTGCCGTAGTTCAAAGGTAGGGTGAGGTTTTCACCTTAAAATGGTAGATAGTTTGAAGATAGGTTTTCCATGAGCATTAGTCTCACACCCGACCAAGAACGCTTTATTCAAACCAAGCTCCAAGCTGGGAAATACCGCTCTGCACAAGAAGTTCTGGAAATCGCCCTGCGGTTGCTTGATGAATACGATCGCGCAGAGGCTGAATGGGTGGAGGATGTGCGAGAAAAAATAGATGCAGCGATTTCAGCTTCAGACCACACACCACCTATTGATGGCGAGACATTCGTCAACCAAATTCTAGAGCGATTCGAGCAAGCGCAACAGACACAAGCATGAGTCGCTACGTCATCAACATTCTCGCGTCGCGAGATCTCACCGAAATTGCTGACTACTTTGCCGAAAATAGCCTTGAAGCAGGAGAGCGGTTTTTTCGTGAATTCAACCGCAAGTGCCAGCAACTCGTTGCCTTCCCAAACAGTGGCCAAAGCTATGCACAAATTCGTCCAGGCTTCCGAGGATTGTCCCTAGACGGCTATATTATTTTCTACAGGGTGTTGGATGATGGTGTTGAGATTTTGCGAGTTATTAGTGGTCGTCGTAATTTTCCGTCTCTTTTTGAGGAACCCAACTAAAACACTTGGAACTTGACAGTACTCTCACTAATCATGAGGCGATCGCAGAGTGAGAAAATTTAATGAGTGAAAGACGTAGGGAAGATTTCAGTAGCTGTCGGTAACTTTCTGAATATGCCTGCAAAACTCTCTGGGCCATACCAACCTTTTCTGCTTCGGATTCTGCATGGCTTTACTGGTCTTTTCGTCATTGCCGCGATTTTGACCGCATTCTGGACATACGATGTCTACGACGGACGATGGGGAAGAATTCCCTTGCCTGAGTTAAAGGAAATAGAAGGAATTCATGGCACGTTTGGGCTATATGCCTTACTTGTATTCCCTCTATTTGCTTTATACGCTTTCCATCGTGGACATAAAAGACTTATCCAGCAGGATTTTGTGGCAAAGCTTGGACAGTTGGGTAAACCCGTATGGTGGTACACGCTGCATCGAGTCATTAACACACTTGCTATCTTGGCACTGACTTTTGCCGTTTTCTCCGGCAAGATGATGGATGAAAATTGGTTACCTAGGGGAGAGCTTAATCATGGTTGGTATTATGCTCACCTCATTTCCTGGGTGGTGATGGTTGTCTGCATTGCCTTGCATCTGTTAATGAGTGCCAAGGTGGGAGGAGTTCCTCTTCTCTTGTCAATCTTAAGTTACCAGTTCCGCCCTAAAGATAGTCCCGCTTTGTGGCGCGAAAATATTGTTCACTGGTGGTATGGTTTGCGACCGACTTTGGCTAAAGAGTGGCGAAAACTGTCTTTTCCCATCAAAGTTTTAGAGATTATCGTGTTGATGAGCCTAACTGCTGCTTGGATTGTTCCACTCTTTAAGTAGTCTGGTTAGCCTACTGAATCCAGCCGTTGACAATAACTTGGTGGAGTGCCTGGTAACGAGTGCGCGCCTTAAGTTTAGAGAGGATGTTGTTGACGTGAAATTTGACCGTACTCTCGCTGATAATGAGATGGTTAGCAATATCGCGATCGCGTAATCCCTGTGCTAGTAGAGACATAATTTCCTGTTCTCGCTCTGAGAGAAGTGGCTGACTTTCCGTATCTGAATCAATACCCCAAGTTTTGTCACGTAAGACTGCCTCTACTGCCTCCCGTAGCTGCACTGCACTAATTGCCAGGTCAACTTTAGCGCTAACCCCTTTAGGCAAAGCCCAAACACCCTGTTTGAGCCACAAAACTCGTTTAGCCGTCTGAATCTGGGCAAGTTCGTCGGTAAGTAGTGGAATCTCCTGATCAGTGGTATCGCAAACTGTTAAGTCTGCCAAATAAGCCAGATGAGTGAATGCCATCTGCAACACGGGTAGACGGCAGTGAATTCGCAAACGCGCTCCTAGAGTAGAGCTAGGGTAGGGAAGTTTGAGTAAAAACTGAATGACTTTTTGATTAGCTCCTGTCTGGGTTTGAAGCACTCCGCCCAGGCAAGAAACTGTAAACAAGAAAGGTTCAAAGGCAGAGCGAACCCAGTCGCTTTGCTCCTGAAATCCCAGATCAGGAGCAGTAATAATCGCTTCCAGCCCAACGAATTGGGCACTGTAGATGAGCCGACAGTAGGTACACCCCATTGTGTGCAGCACTTCTGCCGCCTGTAGAAATAGATAATTTAGGGGTAGTGTGAGGGGCTGCTCTGTTCCAATTAACGTTAACCGAACAGAACTCAGAATACTCGCTAACTGATCGGACAGGGAAAGATTGCTCCAAGATAGCTTATGGATTGAAGGCTGCCAGGATTGCTTTTCCTGCTGATGTTGAACGGCATTTTCCAGGGCAACAGTTACAGTTGTACACAATATCTGTAAGAATTCCAGAAATTCCGGTGCCATCACCTGATGACTAAAGGTTGCAAGAACTCCGATAACTCTGTCTCCGACAGTGAGGGGATAGCCTGCGAAACCGCGAATCTTGTGGCTAAGTGCCCAGTCTCGGTCTTTCACCCAAGACTCATTTGCCAAATTATTGCTCAGAAACGAAACGCGGTTCTGAGCAATTTTACCGACCTTGAAGGCTCCCATTGGCACCCTAGCAAAAGCACCGTTTGTATGGGTGTACATTCCAGAGGAAGCTACTAATCGGAGGGCAGTTTTATCCGGTTCTACCAGCCAGATACGAGCAAAGGCACAGTCAAATTTTTCGACCAAACCATCAGTCACGCGACGAGCAATTTCCTCTGGATCGAGACAGCCAGAGAAGCTCTGAGCGATTTCATTACCTTGCTGTAAGTCGAACAGGAGTCGCGCTGCGTCTAGTAATCCAGGAATAGGTTCAGTCAATCTGCGTTCTTCCAGGGATATTACTTTTTATTAAGACGCACCTTTGGAGGCAAACTCTGTATTTTTGACTACAAAGAAAGGCAATCACTTACTGCTTCAGGGAAACGAAAGCCTGATTTGTGCGAACTTTCTTGATACAGGATACGTTTTAGTCGCTAACCTAAATCCTCTAGAGTAGCGACATTCTTACACAAAAGCGATCGCCCTTAGCCTTAGTCCTATTCAACTCTGGACTCATGACTAAGAGCGACCAATCTAAAAACTCGCTGTTATCTTTGGTACGACCTCTACGCTATAAAGCGCCACCAAGAGAAACGAACGGTAAAGCCGACGAGTACCACACCGAAGAAGCCCATAATGGCGTATCCCCAACGAGGATAACGGGAAAGCAACAATCCGAATGCTAACGATGCTGGCGCAATCCCGTAAACATAGCGGTTGACGGACATAATGGCTCCGGAGTTGATGATAATTGCTAGTGAACAAAAACCGTAGATGACAGCAACACGGCTAAGCTGACTGCGTAGGTGCCAAAACAGATATACGCCACCAAAGACCATGACCACTTTCGTCATTTCTTTGATTGCACCAAACCGCAACTGGAACATATTCAAGAAGGTATCTAACCAACCCTTCCAGTTGACACCAGAAGCCGTACCCCATGCCTTCTGTACATGAACAAATGCTAAGGGATCACCGACATGAATTGCACAATAAACCATGTAGGCAAGTAGTCCTAAACCGACTGCCAAACCAGCAACGTAGGCTGTAACAGGTCGGCGTTCTCTCCAAGCCACAAGAAAAAAAGTCGGTATAAGCGCCACACCTGTCACGCGAGTCGCCGTAGTCAATGCCCCCCAAAGTCCTGCCCTGACATATTGCTGCTTCTCGAAAGCCCGTAAAGCGGCTGTGCTGAGCAACAAAAACAGACCTTCAGTGTAGACGACTGTTCCAAATAAGGAAAAAGGACACCAAGCCATAACCGCCGTTGCCCACCTAGCCGCATTGACTCCATGACGCTCATCTGCCCAGCGATACAGAAGAATCATTGCCCCAAGCAGTGCCAAGTTATTTACCAAGAATCCAGCGATGACAAAGGGGATACCAAGAGCCATCACGCTACGAACGAGTATTGGAAAAAGAGGAAAAAATGCAATGTTATGCATTTCTCCATCATCGGCATAGTCATAGCCTTGAGTAACGATTTGCTCGTACCAAGCAGCATCCCAATGAGTGAAGAGATCCCAACTCGGTTTAGGTACAAAACCAGGAGTAAAACTCAGTGGCACTGGGAGAGGGTGTTCAGCAGGAATACCCGGATACAGGGGAGCAAGTACCTGCATTGCAATGATGATGACAATCCGGCTGATCAGCCACATTGCAATGACAAAAATTAATCCCTGAGCTGATTGAGATAAAGGCGTTGTTGAGGAACTGGGTGGTTTGATGCTTACTTTTAGGCTTGGAGACACAAGATCACTCCTCTTATCAACGTCATGACCGTAAACCTGATTGTTCTAAATAGCTCAGCCCCAAAAAACGTCAACTGCGATGTTGTTATGGGTAGGAACTGAGTGCAAGAAGGCTCTTATGCAGGAGGCTTTTATGAATATTGCTTGTAAGATAAGCTTTTTAACCTTTTTCAACTGGATAGTTACTTTTGCCACAGTACACTGAGTAGCTGGCGATGAGAAAACATGGTAATTGGTGAATTGGAAGGAGTAGGGAATGAAGTTTGCCAGCTCTGATCGTGTCTAGAGGAAATGAATAATAATTTAAAACCCTACTTAACTAGTTACTATTCCCAGATGTGAGCATTTATTATCAGTTTTTTCCAAAAATATCAGTATGAATAATGTGTTATTACAAAATATTTCAAAAACCATGTAGATCTGTATCTGCCAATAGGCGTGACCTGTTACCTATCTATGGATAGAAGCATCTTGGTAAAACTTTAAAGGCAAAAGGTTAGGACAGATTTAACAGCCGAAACAACCATGTACTAGTAATAAACATAAAAGCTTCTGCCTTCTGCCTTCTGCCTTTGGCTACAACTCATTGATGCGATCGCTCAGCACTCCCTAATCACAACGCACAAACCTGAGAAAAACCGTGATTAAAGTCAGCGATCGCTTAATCTTGCCCCAATCCTCAGTCTTGCTTTACTTCACAGCAACAACGGCACCTGCACTTTCATTCGCAAGATTATCCACGGCACACAGCGCATAGGTTCCCGGTTCTACGGCTATAGAAGTTGTCGTGCCTCCAAGAATTCGTACAAGCTTCCAGGTAGCACCATTTTGCTTATAAAGTGTCCAAGACCGAATCCCAGAAGTTGCGGCTTTCCAGCTAAGCTTGCCGTTTTTTTCCTCTACACCTGTTGGCAATGCTGGTTTTGCATCACCTAGCCATTGCATCGTAGGAGCTAGTGCTGGTTCGGCATAAACCGAGGCTTTCAATGTATCAACAACCCCCAAGCGATTTTCATTGAATACCTTCATGTTGTAGAAGATATTCCCTAAAGATTGTTTTGAGACAAGATTGCGGGTAATCTCAACTTGTTTTTCATACTCAGAAATCGACCAATCTTTGCCATCTAACGCACTCAGCCGATTGCCGGGATAGATGTGGCGGCGCTTGGGATTGTTGTCCGTCCACCATTGCAATAAAACGGGATAACTTTGAGCAGGTGGGTCAATGCGCCAGTAAAGTTGCGGTGCCATATAATCCACCCAACCCTCTTCCAGCCATTTTTTCGGGTCAGCATAAAGCGCCTCGTACTGATCTAAGCCTTTCGCCTGCGGTGGTTGTCCGGGACGATAAATGCCAAAGGGACTAATACCAAACTTGACGTGACGCTTTGTTGCCCGAATCCCTGAGGATAAGCGTTGCACCATTTGATTGACATTGTTCCGTCGCCAGTCAGCCAGAGCAAGTTTACCTCCTGTCGCTTGATAAGCACTGTAGGTTTTGTTGTCGGGAAATGTTTGACCTGAGACTGGATAGGGATAGAAATAATCATCCAGGTGAACGCCATCCACATCGTAACGACGCACCACATCAAGGATGACGTTGTAAGTCCAGTCTTGAATAACTTTGACTCCTGGGTCCATCCACAAATCATTACCGTAGGTGTAGACATAATCAGGATGAGTCAGGGTAATGTGAGGGGGTACTTTAGGAGAATTTTCTGAGGAGGTTCCCGCACGGTAAGGATTGAACCAGGCGTGAAGTTCGATGTTGCGCTGATGGCATTGGGCGATCGCAAACGCTAGTGGGTCATAAAATGGTTCAGGGGCATTGCCTTGCGTTCCCGTTAACCAGCCACTCCAAGGTTCTAATTCAGAGGCATATAAAGCATCTCCTGTCGGTCGTACCTGAAAAACCAAAGCATTCAGGTTTAGCCCTTGCATCCGGTCGAGAATTTGGATCAGTTCGCTTTGTTGTTGTTCGACAGACAATCCCCGTTTGGACGGCCAATCAATGTTCCAGCCCGTTGTCACCCAAACTCCGCGAAATTCTCGTTTATGGCTAACGGCTACGGTTTTTTGACCAGTAACAATGTATTCAGAAGAGACTGTCGGCACCCTGCCTAAATACACCAAAGCTTGGTAAACAAAAGCTGCCACATCCGCACGATTTGCGAATTCAAGCGGTTTGAGAAGTTTCACATTTGGGTAATTGACGACAATTCGGGCATCTGTCGCAGCAGCCAGCTTATCCATTGCATAGACAGGAATTTGAGCCGCATCTTGATAGAATTCTGGGAATGCCGCTTTTGTCTCAGAGGGTGTGTTGGACGTAATTTCTAAGCCAGTAGTTAAGGAAATTAGCACTTCGATTCGAGCAATGCTGGCATCGGGACGGAAGCGATTCCCCGGATAGCCGGATATAAATCCCGCTTCGTAAGCTTTTTGAATCGCGGCGGCTGCCCAATGTTTGGCAGGTACATCGACAAAAGGCACGTAGGAACGTTTTTTCGCTGTGGTAAAGGCTTTTTGTAGTAGGGCAGCAAACTCAGCCCGACTCATTGCTTGATTCGGTCGGAATGTCCCATCCGGAAATCCGCTAATGATGCCTCGACTTGCTAACCCTTCAATGAATAATCGTGCCCAGTGATTTTGAATATCAGAGAAGCGAGAAGGCGAAGCTACCATATTCAACCGAATTTAGATATCTATAGCTGGGTCGATCTTAGCATCGGCAACCGTGGCGATAGGAAATGCAAATCTCTTGTGTCGTTTATTCATGAACAGACTTTGTGCGGCAGAAGAGCTAACGCAGTAGATTGAAGGAAGCAGATCGGAGATTTCTCAGCGACGGGCACAGTATGGAAGACGGCGACAACACAGATTTTTCTTTAGAAGGCGACCAAGGTAACGTTCCTGAGTGGTCGAGTATTCCCCAATCCCCGGCAGGATTTAAATCCGGCTTTATTGGCATCATCGGACGCCCCAATGTTGGCAAATCGACTCTGATGAATGAGTTGGTGGGGCAAAAAATTGCGATCACGTCACCTGTCGCACAGACAACACGCAATCGCTTGCGGGGTATCCTGACAACGCCGGAGGCGCAGCTAATTTTTGTCGATACACCTGGGATTCATAAGCCGCATCACCAACTAGGTAAGGTGTTGGTACAAAATGCCCAGATTGCGATTGAATCGGTGGATGTGGTGTTATTTGTGGTAGATGGTTCCGTAGAGGCAGGAGGAGGCGATCGCTTTATTGTTGACATCCTTTCCCGTACTCAGACACCAATAATTCTAGGTATCAATAAAGTTGACGAGCAACCCCCCAATTACGAGGCAATTGATGCTAGTTACGCACAACTCGCTGCACCGAACAACTGGCAGATAGCAAAATTCTCTGCCCTCACAGGTGATGGACTAGAAGCACTGCAACAACTACTAATCAATCACCTAGAACCAGGGCCATACTACTATCCTCCTGATTTAGTCACTGACCAGCCCGAACGGTTCATCATGGGGGAATTAATTCGGGAGCAAATCTTGCTGCTAACTCGTGAGGAAGTCCCCCACTCAGTAGCGATTACGATTGATGTGGTTGAGGAGGAACCGACAATTACCCGGATTCTTGCCACGATTTACGTTGAGCGCGACTCCCAAAAAGGAATTGTAATTGGCAAAAAGGGCAGTATGCTCAAAAGCATTGGCAGTGCTGCCCGTGAACAAATGCAAAAACTGATTGCGGGTAAGGTTTACCTAGAACTGTATGTGAAAGTACAGCCCAAATGGCGGCAATCTCGCCTCCAGTTAGCAGAGTTGGGTTATCGAGTAGAGGATTGACATCTCAGATGGGTGGTGATGCGGTGGCTGTTGTTGCCGATGCAACCGTATTCGATCAGGTGAATGCCGTTGCCGTCAGAGCGATTCAAGTATTTGGACGGTTGGATACCTGGGTACATGCGGCGGCTGTTAACCTCTATGCCACCTTTGAGCAGATCGCACTAAATAAAAAAGTGAGGGCAAAAGTACTTCAGGTTTTTTTAAGTCGTGGATAAAGGGATTGATATCGCATCCAAGCCTCTTCTAGGGCTGAATCTACGGATTGGGGAGTTGCAGCAAGCGTTGGTGTGGCTGCCAGTTTGAGCGTGTCATTAGCATCTGCGTATACACCAATTCCGATACCCGCCACTAAAGCAGCACCCCGCGCGGAAGCAGCAGAAACGGTAGTTGCATAGAGGGGTATTCTCAATACATCAGTCAGTAATTGTTTCCAAGGCATTTCTGCCGTTCCACCGCCTGCTAAACGCAGTTCTGTCGCTTTAAAACCTGTTGCCTCAAGTGCCTCTAAACCTTGTCGCAAGGCAAAGGCAACTCCCTCTAAAGCCGCCCGCATCAGGTGCGCCTGTGTGTGATGAAGTCCAAGCCCCACCCATGCCCCGCGTACATAAGGGTCAAGGTGTGGAGTTCGCTCACCCGTGAGGTATGGCAAAAATGTCAACCCTTCACATCCTGGGGGAACAAAAAACGCTTGAGTATAGACTTGCTCCCAGCTCAAACCGAGGATACCTCGCACCCACTCAAGCGCTAACCCTGCATTTTGCATGGCTGCAAGGGTGTACCACTGGTTAGGTAAGGCGGTTCGATAGAGATGTGTACGACCCTGAGGATCGATAATGGGTTGGGAGCGAGGTGTAATGATTTGAGCGCCTGTGCCGATGGTTAGTTGAACTAAACCAGGTAGTAGTCCGTTACCAAGTGCCGCCGCTGCCGTATCCGCAGCACCAGCAATAACTCTTAAGCCAACTCTTAAGCCAAGATGCTCTGAAGCATCAGTTGTTAGGTAACCTGCGATCGCACTAGAGGAGATAATTTTTGGTAACCAATCACCACGTAGATTCAGCGCTGAGATTGCATCCCCAGCCCAGTTGTCCGCTACAACATCGTAAAGCAAAGTACCACTAGCATCAGATGGTTCGGTTGCAACTTCTCCAGTCAGCCGTAACCGCAGCCAATCTTTTGGCTGGAGTGCCCAACGCGCTTCGGTGTAGACAGTAGCCTCGTGTTCTCGTAACCACAACAAAGTTGGCCCCGCCATTCCAGCCGTAATCGGGTTGCCCAATCGCTCTAGAATAGCGGCATCGAGCGAATGATAAGCGCTAAGCGTTGCACTAGAGCGAGTATCTGCCCAAAGGATAGCAGGACGCAGGGGCTGACCGGACTCCGACGCTAGGACAACACCATGCATTTGTCCTGAAAGTGCGATCGCCTGTACCTGATCAGTGTGATTTCCCTCTGCCTTCCTAACAGCCTCGCCAACAGCTAACCACCAATCCCCTGGCTCAGACTCAGCCCATCCGGGGTGAGGTGCATGAACAGGATAGGAGCTTGATGCCTCACCTATTGCGGTTCCGTCTGTCGCTAGGAGCAATGCCTTAGCAGAGCCTGTTCCTAAATCTATGCCAAGCAGCATTAGCGTCGTCCTCAAATCATTCAGTATCTCAACAAACGGGCGATCGCTTTTACCAATTCATCAGGTTCGACAGGCTTTGAGATATGCATCCCAAATCCGGCAGCTAAGGCTTGCTGTTGGTTGATTTCTCCAGCATAGGCAGTAAGTGCGATCGCAGGAATCATACCTCCCTGTTCAGGTGACCACTTTCTAATTTGCCGAATCAGGGAATAGCCATCCATCTCTGGCATCCCAATGTCACATAACAGCAAATCGGGGACAGATTGATTCAGGAGAGTCAACGCCTGTGCAGCCGAAGCGGCTGTCGTAACTTGTGCGCCAGATTGCATCAGGGTGAATGCTGCCAACTCCCGCATATCGGCATCGTCGTCCACAACCAAGACATGAATACCTGCTAAGTCTGTCGCACTTTCTGTGTGCCTGTCATCAGAAGAGGGTTCCGACTCAACAATGTTTAACGGGAGTCGGATGGTAAATGTAGCCCCTAAGTTCTGTCCTAAGCTGTCTGCTTCAACGGTTCCTCCATGCAATTCGGTAAAATGCCGGACGATCGCCAGTCCCAATCCCAATCCGCCAAATTGTCGGGTTGTTGTGCCATCTTCTTGACGGAAGTAGTCAAACACATAGGGTAAGAAGTCTGGACTGATGCCTTTTCCCGTATCTTTGACTTGAATCTGAGCATACATACCAACCTGCTCTAGTTGCACCTCGACTCGTCCTCCGGTTGGGGTGAACTTCACAGCATTGGAGAGGAGGTTCCAGACTACTTGTTGGAGGCGATTGGTATCGCCTGAAACCGTTCCTGAAATAGGATTAAATGTGGTCTGGATTTGAATGTGTTTGGCTTCGGCTGCCAGTCGTACCGTTTCCAGGGCGGCTTCTATCATTACTGCTAGATTCACGGGAGCGACGTTTAACGTCATTTTTCCTTGCAGAATGCGCGAGACATCCAACAAGTCCTCAATTAATTGCGCTTGCAGCTTGGCGTTGCGTTCAATCGTTTCCAGGGCTTGCTGCGTTTTTGTGCCATCTAATCGCCCAGTTCGGAGCAATTTTGTCCAACCCAGAATCGGGTTGAGGGGCGATCGCAACTCGTGGGACAACACCGCCAAGAATTCGTCTTTAATTCGGTTAGCGGCTTCTGCTTTTGTGCGATCGCGTTGAGCCACCCGGTACAACTGAGCATTGTCGATCGCCAAGGATGCACGACGAGCCAATTCCTCTGCCAGTTGCAAATCTGCCAAGGTGTACTGTCGTTCAGATTCGGCTGAGACAAAGGAGATGACCCCTAGAATTCGTGCCTGAGTTCGTAGTGGCACCGTCATTACAGATCTAAATCCCACCTGCCGCAGAATCTCTAAATGTTCTGCGTCATGCGCTACCTGTACCAACAACTCATCGGGGATATCCGGCAGCAAGTCAGATTGCCCAGTTCGCAATGTAAATGCACTACCACGAGGGTCATCGGGGTTTAGTGGATACTTGTCTCTAATTTGATGTGCCCATTCCAGTTTCGCAGGGTCGATGTGAGCCACCGCGATCTGCTCGATCGCACCATCCTCTTCTATCATGTGAACCGTACACCAGTCCGCTAATTGGGGCACTGTAAGCTGCGCGACTCGCTCTAGAGTCGTTTGATAATCCAGGGAGGATGCAAGGACGGCACTTGCCTCAGACAGAAAGCGTTGGGCAAGCTCTAACCTGACGCGCTCAGTCACATCGACTACATAGACTAGAACCCCTTCTACCTGACCATTTGAGTTAACAGTCGGAAGATAGTAAACGTTGTAGTAACCGGGACGGCGATCGCTACGTCCGGGAACATTCACCGCAAAGTTCGGTGAAATGAAAGGATTCCCTGTGGTGTAGATCTGATGAAAGACTTCAACTAATTGAGGATCGGACTGGCCGAAAAGTTCTGCAATGGATTGTCCTAAGTGTTGTTCGCGAGTTAATCCATTAATTTCTGCTAAGGCTTCGTTGATGGCAATAAATCGCTGCTGGGCATCTAACAGGGCAAGTCCAATCGGGGATGTATTAAAAATAGTTGCCAATTGGTGCTGTGCCGCTTCTGCCTCTGTACGGGCAATGCGTTCGCGCTCTAGTAGTTGTTCTCGTTCCTGTTCCGCTTGCTTGCGTTCTGTGATCTCAATGACGGCTCCGATCGAATGCTTGGGATTTCCCTGACTATCATAAGTAAGCTGACCTCTCGCTTCGACCCAGTGAATGGAGCCATCTGACCAACGCAGGCGATATTCATGGTGATACTCCTTCTTGTCAGCTATGGCTTGCTGAAGTTTTGCCTCAGCTTCTGCTAGGTCATCAGGATGAACCCGACTTGCCCAAACCTTATAGCCCGGTTCGCACTCATTCGGTTTTAGCCCTAGTATCGTGAAGTGACCTTCTGACCAAAGCAAGGCATCGGTCTGCATATCCCAGTCCCACGTTCCCATGCGTCCGACCTTCAGCGCGAGTTGCAGGTGAGCTTCACTTTCGCGCAATTCCTCTTCTGAGCGCGATCGCTCCACGGCTAGCCAGGTTTTTTGAGCAATTCGCTCCATCAGCACCACATCTTCCTCCGTCCAGTGGCGAACAGAGACATGGTGCAGCACAAACACGGCGACAAAACGTCCTGCTTTCACTAACGGGACACACAGAATAGATTTTGTCTGGATTGCATCAAAGCTCGCCGTTTCCACTCCGGTAGTTCGAGGATCGCGCTCGACATCATCAACGATTAAGGTTTTGCCCTGCCTGAGTTCAGCAATAATTTCGGGTCCATAGGAATCCATGTGGTGTTTACCCACCACGCTGATCGCACCATTGCAATAGTCGCGATCAATAATGACATATTCCTGCGTTGGGTCAATTTCACCGTAGCTACAGCGACTGACACCAAAGTGTTGCCCTGTGGCACAAACCACTTTCCACATAATTTCCTTGGGGTCTTGAATGGCACGAATCGCGTCATTCAATTCGATCAGGAATTGCTGCTGTCTCTCCTTGTGCTGAAGTTCTGCCAGTAATTCCTCAATCTGTTGCCTTGCCCGCACCTGGGCTGTCACTTCGATGTTATAAATCAAGACGCCCTGAATGGTTCCCTCAGCATCTTGCCAAGCCGGACAGATGCAGTTGAAAAATCCCTCTTCCAACACACCATCACCGTTCCGATCCCAGTAAGCAGGCGACTCATACCGAATAAATGTTTCTCCCGTTCGATAAACCTGTTCAAGCACGTCAAAGTAAATTTGCCCCTCTATCTCCGGGAAAACATCCCGAATTGATTTGCCGATCATGTCTGGAGTGCGTCCAGTCCCTTGCAGGTAGGTGGGATTGGCAAATTCATACACAAGATCGGCACCTTTAACAATGGCAATCATGGCAGGCAATTGCATCAGGATGTCATGCAACCGCTTGCGTTCGCTTTCTGCTTCGAGTCGGGCAGCTTGTTCTCGTTTTAAAAGGCGATCGCGCTCTGCTTCCATCTGTTTGCGTTCTGTAATATCAACCGAAACGCCAATCATGCGAACTCCCCGTCCGGTTTCATCCAGGTAAACTCGTCCCTGACTGTTGATCCAGCGCACAACGCCGTCTGGACTAATTACCCGATACTCCTGTGCGTAGGACTGTTCTCCAGACATTGCCCGTTGGGCCGCTTGCATCACCTGTTGTCGATCGTCTGGATGAATGAGCGCAAAAAAGTCCTCTCCCGTGCCTTCGTGAAAACCCCAAACGTCTAGAGCATTGGTAGAACACACAACCTGATAAGTCTGCAAATCCATATCCCAGACAACTGTCTGAGCTGCCCTCAGTGCCAATCGCAGGCGTTCTTCGCTCTCTCGTAATGCCTGTTCAACTTGTTTGTAATCGGTCACATCACGAGCAATACTCAGTACCGTTTCCACGGAGCCATCGCTGGCACATTCAGGTACGATACGCGACTGATACCATCGACTACCATAAGAAGTCGGAAATTTAAATTCAATCGTCTTTTCTTGTCCCGTTGCAAAGACTTGCCGTAAACTATCATGCCAAAAACGATAGAGGTCTTCTGGCATTCCTAGCTCAACATTGGTCTTGCCAACAAATTGCTCTGATGGAATACCTGTTGCCAGTTCTACAGAAGGGCTGACATAAAGGTGACGAAATTCTGAATCGATTCGGCTAATAATATCCGGGGCATTTTCAGCCACCATTTTGAACTGTTGCTCTCGCTGCCACAGTTTGCGTTCCAAGCGTTTGCGCTCTGTTAAGTCGATTAAGAAGCCTACACCTAAATTGTTGGGTTCTCCTAAATAGGCAGTCCCAATTAAAACGGGAACTCGGCTACCATCTTTACGAATGTATTCTTTCTCAAACGGCGCATGGCGACCAAGTTGTTTCATCTGTGCCATTGCTTGCTCGTCTAAATGTCGAAACTCCGGTGGAGTAATCTCCAGGAAGTTTACCTCTCCCGATAAAACTTCTTCTCGTGTGTACCCTAAAGTGGCAAGCCAAGCGTCGTTGACTTCCAGAATATTGCCTTGAAAATCGCCAACAATAATGCCAATGAGATTCGCCTCCAATAATCCTCGTAGCCGCGATTCGCTCTTGAGTAAGGCTTGCTCCATCCGTTTGCGTTCCCGTAGCGCAGCTTGCTGTTCGCTCACGTCTTGAAAGATAGCAACCGCTGCAACAATCTGCCCCTGATTATCTAAAATTGGTGCTGAGTTGACGTTAACGAAAATGCAGTTACCATCATCTCGATGAATTGCTATCTCTTCGTTGGTAACGACTTCACCTGTTTTTAGCGATCGCACCAATGGATATTCATGAGGCGAATAGAGTTGACCATCTAAGCGAAAGATTTCACATGGAATAATGGGTGCATAGTCCTCAAGCTCAAGCAACTGTTCGTAGCCATACCCAACAATTTGCTTGGTTTGTTCGTTAGCCAGAACTAATTTACCGGATGCCGCATCGGCAATCATGACTCCAGCAGGCATCTGTCGCAAAACGGCTTCAAATCGGGCGCGTTCAATTTCAAGCTCGTGCAACAACCTTTCTCGTTCTGCCTCTGCTTGCTTGCGATCACTCACATCCCGAAAATAAACGGCTACCCCTGCTGTAGAGGGATAAGCATTCACCTCTAACCAACACTCGACAGGTTCCCCTTCTTCCCAGGAAACAGGAACCTGTTGGGCTACTGCCCGATGGAGTTCCTGATAGGCAATTCCACCAACCAACTCAGGAAAAACCTCATGCCAAACGTGCTTCCCCAGTAACTCTTCTGGCGTTTTGTGCAGGATTTTAGCCGCCGCCCAATTCACGTAGGTGTAGTGCCAGTTGCGATCGAAGGCGACAAACGCATCCGTAATGCTTTCAAGAATCATTGCCACCTTGCGCTCCGTTTCTTGGGCAGCGATCGCATCTGGAGCATTCTCTAATAAGGCTTCTAACTCCTGTTTCTGACGCTGCAAGGTTGCGATCGCTTGCTGCTGTTCAAGAATCTGCTCCTGTAGCGAAATAATTTGAGTATCCGCCCCATTTTTCTCAGAATCAAGAAGCTGTTCGCCTTCAAGAGTGCGGGCAAAGCATTCAATGACTTCAGAGCGAGAATTTCCTCGCCTCTGAGCCTCTTTATCGAGCGATCGCCATGCTGTATTGGTCAGAGATACGCTAACTCGTTGTTTCGTCTCTGAGTGCCAATTGCTAACAAACTTGCCTGTGGCGTCGCGCTTCATGAAGAGCCATCCGTATGCATACACGGTCTTCTCCATTCAAGCTAAGTTACTCCCTGAGGAAAATCCGCCTTAAGATAGATGGTTTGGCTAGAGGGAAGACGGCTTAGGGGGACTTAGACATTTTCTAGCTAGAAGATATTAAGTAATGCCATTACTGTGCCTGCGACAATCGGACGAGCGTTCCTTTAGCACCAAACTCATGCAAACTGCTCAACTTGTCAGCAACAGTCTCGACGAAACGTGGCGACTGTACTAAATCTCCAAAAATCTGGAATCCTCCGAGAAACCCTGCCGTTCTAGCGCAGGGAGGGTGATTGTAGTATTTTGCAATTGATCAATGATGTTCACAGCAGGTAAGCTAATACTCAATTACAAGGGTTAATCACCATGACATTACTTGTAGTCGTTTTAGTTTCTGTTTACCTGCTGTTCGCTTGGTACTTTTTCAAGATCTGGCTAAGGTTTTTCGAGAGAGATACCGAGATGACGCTTGAGGAAAGGCGTTTGTCTTGGGTAGTTTTGTTTATAGGGACGCTTGCCTGGCCGCTTGTGGTTCCTATCTCTTATCTAACGCTTTTAGAAAAAAAACTAAAAAATCAGGAAGCGAGTTCGGGAAGTGACAAAGTAGTGGATATCAGTGATGATTCAGACATGAATGACTCCAAACACTGGACAGTCCATAGTTACAATTAGTGATTCAGAGCAGACAGTAACACTTGTGAAGGTCGCGTGCCTCCACAACTTACGGTCAACGTCACAATTTGAGTCTCTCAGGACTTACGCCAAATCCTCTATCAAACGCTATGTGGGGTAGGGTACGTTAAACAACGCACTCTGCTTTTGGAGTTGGATTGAAGTTGAAAGTGCACAGGGCAAAGGAACAAGCTTTATCATTAAGTTGCCTAAATTTCTCTATTAGTTAGCTGAGTTACTCGTAGGCTTATGTTTAGCAAGAGAACGGGAGATGGTCAAAAAGAAAAAGACTGAGAGAATCTGGATCTACAAACGCACACCTGATGGTTGGGAAGTCTGTCTTGACGGTAAAACTAAAGGCATCGTTGTCAAGGACGGTCCTGCCGAAACTCCTTGGAGATGGAAATCGCAAGGCAAGAGTGAAGGGCTTCACCATACCAGGAATGAGGCAGCAGCAGCACTTTTGCAAGCTTACAAAGAAAGGTAAAAACAAGCCCCTGGACAACGACACCAAGGGCTTTGTGTTTGGGTGGGGTGCAATCTCTAAGTAAACAAAAGTAATAGCTGATCAACAATTAAATAGCCTTAAGGGGGTGTCCAAAAATAACTCCACCATTTCGTGCCGGTAGGAAAGACTTGTGTCTGAGTTTCCAATGTCAGAAATTAAGGGAGCCAACACAGCCTCAATTATGAGAAATCCGAGTTCTGGATCTTTTTTTTCAGGCTAAGTCGCCCAGCTCCAGGCAAACATACCCGTCCCATTCACGCTTGAGGTGAAGGCAATCATCAGGGTGCATCTACCTCTGAACAACGTGCTTGAGTAATTAGGACTTGACAAGGCATTGGGCAAGTCAGAGTTACCTCACTCACATTATTTGGCTGAAATTTCACGTACTACTTTTAGCCGTCCCCGTTTCAAGGCATACAGCAACCTATCAATTGAGGCTCTCTCCTGTTCGGCGAGTTCTTCCTCTAACAAGGCTGCCATTAACCCATATTGGTCGGCTAGTGTGATTCGACCAGAGCTACTAACTTGAGCGAATAAATCAGACATCGCGCCAGGGATAAGGCGAATCTGAGATAGCGTCTTCCAGGAGGAGTTTGACACTTTTGTTTTATAAAGGTTTAGTAAAGTAGGTATTTATACCATAAAGCCTTTACAAAGATTTATGAGAGATATGTATAAAAACTTAATAATTGCTATGTTTACGGTAACAAGTCTTTAGCCAGGTAGTCGCGTTGTGATAGGACTTACGACAGCATTAGCACTTTAGATAGATGAGCGAAATAGCATCAGGCTCTAGTCACTCTGACCTCACAAGCTTCTGCTTCAAACTGGCTTCTCCTAAGTGTTGCCTTTGGGTGACACTCTTTTAAGTAATGTATAAAGCTGATGAGCTTTCACCTCTTACGGAATTACATTTGGTTGTATTAGATGATTCCAGGGTAAATGAACTATGACTTCCACAGATACCCAGATAAAGTTGTCATTGGTAGAGTTTTTAGAACTGCCAGAAACGGAACCTGCTAGTGAATATATCAATGGGAAAGTCTATCACAAGCCAATGCCGAAAGGAAGACACAGTACACTGCAAGTTCGGTTGAGTGCTTCGATTAACCAAGTTTATTTACCGCAGCAAATTGCTCATGCTTTTACTGAATTACGATGTACCTTTGGAGGACGTTCTATTGTTCCAGATATTTCCGTTTTTGAATGGTCGCGACTTCCTTTTAACGATGAGGGAGAGATAGAGGATAGCTTTGAAATCTCCCCTGACTGGGTTATTGAAATTCTCTCACCAGAACAACATGATGCTCGTGTAATAGAGAAAATTATTTTTTGTTTAAATCATGGCACAAAACTAGGTTGGCTAATCGACTCAAAAGCTCGATTAGTGATTATCTTTAAACCCCAGCAGCAACCAGAGGTGAAGCAAGACTCAGATAGTTTACCTATTTTAGATGTCTTAGCTGATTGGCAACTATCGGCGGCTGATTTGTTTGGATGGTTAAATGTTAAGAGACGTTAATGATTAGGGTGCTAAGAAGGACAAGCAGAAACCACAGGTAACAAAACCTGAGATGGTTGATCGCCTCCACAGCTTACGGTTAAAGTCACAATCTGAGCATCCATTAAGCGATCGCTTCCGAGTGGTGAACCTGTACCTGGATTCAAAGGATAGGCAGGAAAACAAGCTGCACTCAAACTAAGACGCAAGGAATTCCCCTTTGCAATGCAAGCACAAGTTGCTTGGAGTGATACTCGTAACGGTGTATTCTGACTCGACTCCACATGAAGATAACCCTGCGTCAGATTGTAAACATTGCCATTCGATCGAACTTCTGAGAGTATGGCGCATAGGTCATGGCTCGGTTGGTCGGCGCTACACCAAACTTCAACGGCAACCTCTCCGGCGAAATGCAAGTCTGCGGTTAAGGGTTCAGTAGTATAGGTCAAGACATCAGAACGACAATCTAAATGCGATCGCTCAAATGAACCAGAAGGTATCGAAGCATGACCCCCCAGTGCTGGAACAGGTCGCCAAGGGTCGTGAACCAAGACATCACTAGGGCAACTGTCTGGGTGAGTAGTTGTAAGGCTGCCTTCGTTCTCCCGGATACAGGCAAGCCCGGTAGTTGACAAAAAATAAGATTTCTGAGTTACATCAGGCCAGTTATCAAAGTTGCGCCAACGGTTACTGCCCATCTCAAAGAGGCGAACGGGTGGTTCCTCCAATAGTCCAGTATCTATACCTTTGAGAAAGTGATCGAACCACCGCACTTGCAACCAATCAACCGGATTAGTTGCCTCTAAACCAAAGTCAACTGCACCAACCTTGCGACACCAAGGCAGGTGTGTCCAAGGACCAATTAATAGTTGTTGGCGATAGGCACTACGGACGGTAATGTCTTTGTACAAATGGATATTGCCGCGCAGGAATGTATCGAACCATCCCCCAATGTGGAACATCGGCAAGTCAACGTCTTGCATGTAGCGCTTTGGAGAGATTCGCTCCCAGTATTCATCAGGTTTTGAATGCTCTATCCACTCGTGATAGAAAGCGTTTGGTGCGAACTTTTTCAAGCATTCTGTCAGGCTGGGAATCGGGTCGTACTGTGGAAAATTGTGGGAAGCTGCGTAGAGGGTGTAATGGGCAGCCGCATCTCCCTTGAGTCGTGCTGATTCTGCGGCAAGTTGAATTGCCCAACCTAGATTACTCTCTAAACAAAAGGCTCCCCCTTCATAAACCCAGTCCGTGTATAAGTCGTAGCCCATCATTGCAGGGCAGATGGTTTTGAGGGCACGAGGTTTAGTAATAGCGGCATAAAGCTGAGTCATTGCCTGGTAGGAAAAGCCATACATTCCCACCTGTCCCGTGCTACCTGGAAGCGCTGCTGCCCAGTTTACTGTGTCCTCACCATCTTCTGTCTCGTTGACAAAAAGCTGAAATTCTCCTTGGGAGGTACCACGTCCTCGCACATCTTGAATAACGACAATATAACCTTGGGCAGCGTACCAAGTCGGATGAGCATACACGACACTAGATGCGATCGCTCTTCCATACGGTTGCCGCATCAGCAGCACTGGGAACTCTCCCTCAACATCGGGACGGTATATATCTGCATCTAGCCGCACGCCATCACGGGTAAGCATTGAAGCAGTTTCTTTCGGTCGAACCTTGAGCATGATGGTGCCTAGATCAACAATGAGCAAGTAGCAGGATTTCAAACGCCTACATAAATCTCGATATTATGGCACTAAGCGGTTATGCAAGGGAGCGATTTAGCCATGTTTGCCCTCGTCTCACCCGAAAGAATCCAACTTCCACCAGGAGCGATTGTGCATTTGCCTGCAACGTGGCAAGATTACCAAGTGTTGTGTCAGCAACGGGGCGATGGCTCCATTCCCCGGATGAAGTATCGAGATGGAGAGGTTTTACTGATGTCTCCTTTGCCCAAACATGGACGAGATGCTAGTCTGATTGCTGACATTATCAAAGTTCTCCTAGATTACACCGGACGGGAATATGACTCTTTTACTCCCGTAACGATGGAACTGCCAGAGGAAAGTGGCATTGAGCCAGACTATTGTTTCTATATCGACAATTGGGAAGCGGTTTCAGGCAAAGAGCGAATTGATTGGAGCAGCGAACCCCCACCAGATTTGATTTTGGAAATCGATGTGACCAGTTATTCCAATATCAATGATTATTTACCTTATCGAGTTCCTGAAGTTTGGCTATTTCGCAAAAAGCAACTATTGATTTACCAGTTGCAAGGGACGGAATATAGTCTTCAGGAAAAAAGCCTCTATTTTCCTAAAATTGAGTTAAAAGAGGTGATTGCTCAATGTCTTCAGATTGCTTATGAACGTAACACTAGTGCTGCAATTCGTAACCTCAAGCAACGATACCATTGACCCTTCTCCCAGATGAGCCGCTTCGTATAGCATTTCCCAAATAAACGGCTCATCGTCCTTCATTAGTGAGAGAATCGAGTAGTCCATTTAGCAGGGAACAAGAGCATCTGAACGTCCTAGAACTCTCAAATCCTCTTCATCCAATTCAACGGGTATGCCACTATGAATCAGTTCAGCGAAATCTTCATTCGGCACCATAATGCATAAGGCATATAAGCGACCAGAACCTGTATTTTTGATTTCATGAATTCCTGTTGGCGGCACTAATAGACTGTCACCAGGACGGATGGATACAGATTTTCCGTCACAGGTAGCGAGTCCTTCTCCTTTGAGGACAAAAAACATTTCGATCGCAAATTGATGACGATTGGGTGGAGTTTTACCTCCCTCATCAAAAATCTCTACACAAAAGGTTAAAGAAGCATGGGCTGTTGCTGGCTCAAAAACAATAGCTAAGCGATTTGTATCATTAGGACTAATACGATACGCTTGATAGTCTCTCGGAGACTGAACGACAGGAATCATGCAATGAGTCATATTCATCTGGCGGTTACTCCTTTATGAATTTTGGATTTTTGCTGTTGAACTACAGAGGTTCTAAGGCTGAATAATCCCTGTTAATTCTCAACTTAGCCTTAAGCTCCTTGTGCCTATTGCTTTGTACTTATAGGATTCAACGGTTACCTTAATTAAGACACTATCTAAGGACGCATCATTAAGATTAACACTCTTATTTCCAGGCAGATTTTTACTCCAACTGTACTTTCCTAAGCTTTAATTCCTGCTAATACAGCTTGTGAATCTGTCACAAACCCAAAACATTGCTTGACGTTATAAAGGGTGGCTTGCCAGCAATAGTCTGGGGATGTTGTTGCGGTACAATCTTTGAGCAAAATGCAATCATAGCCTAAGAAATTTGCATCTTGTAAGGTAGCCATCACGCATTGATCGGCATTCACTCCACCAAAGAATAGGGTTGTTTTGCCTAAGTTTCGCAAAATACTATCTAGGGGAGTATCCCAGAACCCACTCATGCGGTACTTATCCACACAAATATCTTCTGGTGTTTGTTCGAGTTCATCCACTACTGCTGCTGCCCAACTTCCCACTGTGAGGACTGGCGCACCTCGACTGGGCAAAGGATCGCCTAAACCCACACCATCGCCCGTTGGGTTGTAAACGTGTAATGCGGCAGGGCTGATATTGAGTAAGTCGGGACGGTTGCCCCAATTCACCCAGATTACAGGAACACTTGCACGTCGTAGTTCTGGAAGTAACGCTTGCAACGGTTCAATTGGGGTTCTTGCAGGTGTGACATCAACGCCAATATGGGCAAGCCAACCTTCGGGGTGACAGAAGTCATTCTGCATATCAATGACTAGAATTGCGGCTTTTGCCAAATCTAGATGCAGCTTTTTCGTTTCGGTTGGCAGGGTGATGACGTGAGGGGTGATGGCAGGGCGAGTGAGATCAGCAATTTCTGCATCAACTGCCCAAGCATTCGGCGGGACACCTAAGGTACGAAGCGATCGCGTCATTGTTTTAGCAAAGAAATCTCTTCCAATTCCACACCAATTCTGGTGCCACAGCCATCTTATAGCCTAAATCTAAGTGTTATTTAAGTATTAGAAATTACTTAACTTATTTACCGCTCCAATGGATGAAGCGCTTCTCTATCAAAAGAAATAAAACATTCAGGACGTACCCGCTGTTCTACAATAGGAAGTTTAAAGTTTTGTTTTGTATAGTGAAATACAAAAAATATGCTTGATTAACAAGGAGGGGATAAAGTAATAAAATTTATTTAAATTAACAAAGAATTTAGCAAAACTTGATCACAACATTTCATTTAGTAAATGTTGAAGGGATATATTAATAACGGCATTAGGAAGAAGAAAGGGTTAGTCTGTGAGCTTTACAATTCAAAATGTATTGGTTGCGGTGGATCAGGGCTATGCCACTGTTGATGTGCAAATCGTAGACAATCACATCCAGGCTATTGCCCCAAATCTAGATGTTGTGGGAACAGTGATTGATGGACAAAACAAACTCCTCCTCCCTGGTTTCGTCAACGCCCACACGCACTCTTCAGAGATGTGGCAACGAGGTATCATTCCTCCGGTTCCTCTGGAATTGTGGATTGCTGAACTCTACGATTTTGCTCCCTTGGAACCTGATCAGGTTTATCTAAGTGCATTGGGAACAGCAGTAGAGACATTACTATCGGGTGGTACGAGTGTTGTTGATCACCTGGTTTTGATTCCAGGCAAGGAAATTGAAACGATCGCATCTGCTGTCCGTGCCTACCAAGAAATTGGCATCCGGGCGTTTATTGGTCCTTTGATTCAAGATGAATCCCTCACAGCAGGAATCCCTGATGGTGGTGCCCAACGGGAACATAAAACCTACGTTCGCTCAACCGAAGCCACTTTAGCGCTAATGCAAGAAGCGGTAGACAAGTTTCACAACCCTTCTGAAGGTGTGAATATCCTCGTTGCCCCAACTGGGATTCAGTTATGTTCTGATGCGTTGTTTGAAGGATGTCGGGAATTAAGCGATCGCTACAATCTCTGTCGCCATGCCCACTTATTGGAAACCAAGGCACAAGAAAAACTTGCTCAAGAAAAATACGGCTGTAGTGCAGTAGAACACCTAAAGCAGCTTGGTTATTTAAGCGATCGCACGTCTCTCGCGCATTGTGTTTGGTTGAGTGACAACGACATCGCCATCTTGGCAGAAACACGTTCAACCGTAGTCCACAACCCCCTCAGCAATCTGCGTTTGGGCAGTGGTATTGCCCCAATTTTGAAATATCGTCAAGCAGGTGTGAACGTTTCATTTGGTTGTGACGGTGCTGCCAGTAATGACTCCCAAGACTTACTCGAAGCGATCAAAATTGGTTCGATTCTGCACAACATTACCGATATGGACTATCACCACTGGATTACCCCACGCGAATCAGTGGAAATAGCTTCCTTGGGTGGTGCAAAGGGATTGAATGTTGCCGATGAACTCGGTTCGCTGACTGAGGGCAAAAAAGCGGATTTGGTACTGTATGACCTTACTAGTCTCTCACTCTTGCCCCGCACTGACCCGATTGGCTTATTAATTTTAGGACGTCCAACTCAAGCGGTTGATAGTGTTTGGGTGAATGGTAAGCGAGTGGTAGCGGATAGCAAGGTGACAACCATTGATGTCGATGCGTTAAGGAAAAACCTGTTTGAGCGTTCCGAGTGGAGTATCAATCGCCAGTCTGCTACTGTTAGTCAAATTGAAGCTCATTATCGTGGTGTGATGGGGTTGCCAGAGCAATTGAGTAAAAGTTACTCGTAACTGCACAGTTCCTGTGAAACGGGCTTTTCAACCCGTTTTGTAGTCTGGTGGCAGACAAGATGTTTGCCCTATAAGAGAGGGAGTTTGAGATGGAGATTAATATCCCCGAAGTGGTGGCTGAGGTGACAGTCGCCTTTGAACGTTACGAAAAAGCTTTGGTAAGTAATGATGTTGCGGTGCTGGACGAACTATTTTGGAACAGTCCGCACACGTTGCGCTATGGCGTGACAGAAAATCTGTATGGGTACGAGGCGATCGCCAATTTTCGCAAAAATCGCTCACCTGCAAATTTAGAGCGATCGCTAATGAATACAGTGATTACGACTTACGGACGAAAGTTCGCCACAGCCAATATAGAGTTTCAGCGTCAAAGCTCAAATCGTACAGGACGACAAAGCCAAACCTGGATGCGAACAGAGGAAGGGTGGCGCATCGTCAGCGCTCATGTTTCGTTGTTAGCGACACCGGATTGATGAGCAATCTTAGGACTTACGCACTTGAAGCTTGTTGGCGTTTCTCTTGAAGCAATAATCCAGAAGCTGTCGTTTTTGTCAAGCTATACGCGGAGAAATCTGTCGATATCCTACGCCCATTTTCTCTGCTATAAAATCCAAGCCTACCCAAATCCATTGGTAGGCTTGAGGCAACAACTCTTAATTTCGAGTTCTCTTGATGTGATCCATTATTTGCTGCTTTCTAGACTCTGAATTTGTAGAAGACAACTGCTGAGGGAGTTTTACCGTTCTGTTGACGTGATCGAGTATCTGTTTTTTGCGTTCTTCTGAATTAGCCATAGTTAGCAGTCCGAGAGTATAACATTATATTAACTTATATTAAATTGCTGTTACCAGGAAGATCATTCACTGGTCGCACGCCTGCTGTTACTTCATCAGGCTCATCACGACTTAGACTAACACCGAATACTCATCTAAGCCTCTAAGCCACTGTGAAAACGGATTCGATTTTTTATCGCTTATTTCAAGCCTTTCCAGGGACATTTTTTGAACTTATTAATCGTCAGGCTTCTGAAGCTAACGCTTATGAGTTCGCTTCAGTGGAGTTAAAACAAACAGCTTTTCGGATTGACGGCATCTTTCTCCCAGTACCGAATCTACGCGAACGTCCCATTTACTTTTTAGAAGTTCAATTTCAAAAAGACCCAGAATTTTACTCACGTTTCTTTTGCGAAATTTTTCTCTACCTACGCCTGTATGCACCAACCAAGGCTTGGCACGCCGTAGTTGTCTTTCCCCGACGCAGCTTGGAACCAATTGAAATAGAACCATATCGGGTTTTGCTGGAGAGTTCCCAGATTACTCGTTTATACCTGAACGAGTTAGGGAATACGGCTGAACAATCCTTAGGAGTCGGAATGATCAAGTTAGTGGTGGAGACGAAAAAGCGAACTCCTGAGCGAGTTAGACAGTTGGTTGACAAAGCACGTTCAGAACTAGCAGATGAAGCTGTACAGCGGCAGGTGCTAGATTTGATAGAGACGATTGTGTTGTATAAACTGCCCCTCATCAATCGTCAGGAGTTGGCAAGGATGTTTGGACTCAATGAGCTGAGAAAGACAAGGTACTATCAGGAAGTCCGAGAGGAAGTCCGAGAGGAACTTCAACAGGAAGTTCGCCAAGCTGTTCGCCAAGAACTTCAACAGGAAGTCCGGCAGGAAGAGGCTCTAGAGTTAATTAAGCGCTTGCTTCAACGCCGTCTCGGTGCAGTGAATCCTGAGTTGCAGGAGCAGGTTAATCTATTATCTGTTGCTCAATTAGAGAATTTGGCTGAGGCGCTGTTGGATTTCTCAAATGAAGCAGACTTAGTAACTTGGTTGAGCGAAAACTCAAACCAGTTGGATTAAGAATGTAAGTATTAGCGATCGCCAATTCTCTTGAAGTCTCTGATCGCTAGGTTACAATCAGACTTTGCACAGGTCAACCTCTCCTCTTTTGTTACCAACTTTCTCAGGCGAAGTATTAGTATTGTAGGATTTCAGCGCCTAGTTATTCGACGAATGACAAAGATGATGAGAATTCTAGTCGCTAGCCACTCCTATATTGTTGACCTCAACTGCGAGAAACTACGAGCATTGGCTCGATTGGAACCTGAAATAGAAGTAACTGTAGTCGTACCCCGCCGTTGGCGTCCCGGTGGTGTTCAGAACAAGATAATCGAAACCCAGCCGCGTCAGGAAGGCTCGTTTCGGGTAGTGCCAGTTTCCAACTTTAGTGAAAATAACCAAGGATTGCTAACCTTTGGGGCTGACATCATTTCCCTCTTGCGTCAGTTTCGACCACAGATTATTCAAGTGGAACAAGGTGCTAAGGCATTAGGCTACGCGCAGCTAATTACGCTGAACAAGCTGATGCGGCTGAAGGCAAAAAATCTGTTTTTTACCTGGTGGAACTTACCCTACGACTTGAAATTCCCGGTGTCTGTCCTTGAAGCTTATAACCTACGCAACACTGACGGGGTTATTGCTGGTAATCAGGATGGGGCAGAGGTGTTGCGGCAGCACGGCTACCGTGGACTTGTTAAAGTTATGCCTCAGTTGGGTGTGGATGAAAATCGGTTTTGCCCTCAACCACAGCCAGAACTGAAAAGCCAGTTAGGAATTCAACCTGATGACTTTGTTGTGGGATTTGTGGGACGGTTTGTTGAAGAAAAAGGGCTGTTAACTCTGGGATTAGCGCTTGCTGGATTAAGAGAGCGTCCCTGGAAGTGGCTACTACTGGGACGCGGACCCTTGCAGACAGTATTAATGGAAAAAGCCGTTGAGTGGGGTATCAAAGAGCGGCTGATTTGGGTTGAGAGTGTTGCCCATGATGAGGTACCCCGTTACATCAATTTAATGAGTACTTTAGTACTGCCTTCAGAAACAAATACTCAATTTAAAACCCTAACTGCTGCAGGCTGGAAGGAACAGTTCGGTCATGTGTTGATTGAAGCAATGGCATCTAAGGTACCAGTGATTGGTTCTGATTCTGGGGAAATTCCTTATGTGATTGCAGAGGCAGGATTAATATTTCCGGAGAGGGATGTAGCTGCTTTACAAAAGTGCATACTGTCCTTGATGGAGCAGCCTGAGTTAGCCCAAAAGTTGGTTCGGCTGGGTTATGAACGGGTGATGAGTCACTATACAAATCAGGCACTAGCAAGGCAAATATTGGGGTTTTATAAGCAATTGCTTGCTTGACATTCTTGCCATCAATAGTATTTAAATAATTCCTTGGAGAAAGCTTATTAAGCGTAGCGGAATCTTCAAGCTAAACTAGTGCTTGACTGAGTTATTTTAATCTGAAACTATGGAAACTCTTGCTTATTTACATCTTGCTTTAGCTGACGAAGCTCCACTAGGCACTAATGAACTAGCGATCGCAACACTCTGGAAATCCCCAAAACTATTGGCAAAGTTTATTGCCTTCACTGTTGTCCTGAGTGTTGTGGGGATGGCGAGTCAGGCTTCGGCAGCGCTGCGGCAAGGCAACTACAATCCGGAAGTTACGACTCTCCAAGAGCGTTTACAGAAGTTGGGCTATCTTAAAGCCAATGCTACTGGTTATTTTGGTTCACTCACCAAAAGGGCAGTGATAGAATTCCAGGAAGCAGAAGGACTGACAGCGGATGGCGTTGTTGGTGCAAACACTCAAGCGGCATTAGATGAGCAAGTGGTGAGTAATGCTTCTGATGGTCTATTGAGAGTTGGCGATCGCGGTGAAAAAGTCAGCGATATCCAAAGACGGCTGGAAGTCGCAGGATATCCTGTGGGTGACATCGGCACGTTTGATGAGGTAACTCTAGAGGCGGTTCAGAAATTCCAGCAAGAGAAAGGACTCAAGGTAGATGGAATTGTTGGACGACAAACTCTCGCTGCTTTGCCAGAAATCACGCCAAAACTCAAAGAAGAGAAAACGTCTGAACCAGAATCGTCTACCAGTTGGTACGAGAGCGAATCTGCGCCTTTAGACCCCTTTATTCAGACGCAACCTGATGAGGTAGGAGAGGCAACTCCGTCTCCTTAAGGACGTGAAGCGATCGCAAGATTCTCCTGGTGAAAACGAGATAAGTAGAACCGCAGATAAAAATAGATAAAGGGAGGTGGAGATATTAAGGTTTCCATAACAGTTTGCGGTAACTTTATCACGGTTTCCTGGAGAGATGAGGTACAGCGGGAGGTGTGTGAAAAAAGAGAGCAAGGAAAACAAAAAAGCTGATAGCTGATAGCTGACAGCTTTATCGCTGAATTGGCTATGAATTTGTGAGCGAACCTCTGAGAATCCTGCAAATTGTCCCTTCAATATCTCTGATTTATGGTGGCCCCAGCCAGATGGTGATGGGGCTATCCTCTGCGCTTGCTACTCAAGGCGTAGAGGTTACGGTGCTGACAACTGACTCGAATGGAGATGCAGGTCAGCCGCCACTGGATGTTCCTCTGGATAAACCAGTTGAGCAGGATGGTTATCAAGTGCGATACTTCCGTTGCTCTCCCTTCCGCCGCTACAAGTTCTCTCTCGACCTATTGCGCTGGTTATCGCAGCACGCTACGGAATTTGATCTTGCCCATATCCATGCGCTGTTTTCACCAGTGAGTACAGCGGCGGCAATGGTTGCCCGACGCAAGAAGCTGCCGTATATCCTACGCCCTTTGGGTACACTTGACCCGGCTGATTTACAAAAAAAGCGGCGTTTGAAGCAAGTTTATGCGTCCTTGCTAGAGCGACCTAATTTGGCGGGTGCTGCTGGCATTCACTTCACAAGCGCTCAAGAGGCAAAGATTTCAGAACGCTTTGGGACGCATACACCAGATTTGGTAATTCCGTTGGGTGTGAAGCCGTTAGTGGGGCAACCCAAAGGTCAAGCGCGGACTGAGTTAAATATTCCAGACGACCAGCCTTTGATGCTGTTTATGTCTCGCATCGAGCCAAAGAAGGGGTTGAATCTGCTTATCCCAGCGCTGGAAAGATTGTTAGCAGGGGCGCACGACTGTGTGCGCTCACCAAATTTCCACTTTGTTCTGGCAGGGACAAATCCTCAAGACCCAAATTATGAAAACCAGATTCGGGAACAGATAAAGGCTTCACCCCTCTCGTCATCCACTACAATTACAGGTTTTGTTACGGGTGAATTGAAGACGACTTTATTACAAGATGCTGATTTGTTTGTCCTGCCGTCTTACTACGAAAACTTCGGCATTGCAGTGGCGGAAGCAATGGTTGCCGGAACGCCTGTGGTGATTTCTGACCAAGTACATATTTGGCAGGAAGTCAAGGGTGCTGAAGCGGGGTGGGTTTGCCCTTGTGAGGTGGATGCTTTGACTGAGGTTTTACGAGAGGCGCTTCAGGATGTTGGTGAGCAGAAGCGGCGGGGGGAAAATGCTCAGGAGTATGCTTTGAAAAACTATAGTTGGGATGCGATCGCTCTGGCAATGATTCAGGCGTACCAAAGAATTGTCAGCCTTCAAAACTAGCGAATACAGGCTTTATGGTCAATTGGCTAAATAGACGCGAAAGTCAGCTTATCTGCTGGGTAATATAGCAGTCACCAGGGTGACTCTTGACACTCGCTCTCATACTGAAACCTTAACCATCAATCTTTTCCCTTCTGGCTTTTGCCCACTGCTCTCTGCCTTTTGCTATATCAACTGTCAACATAGATAGGTCTAAAGTAGTACCTCTTGTACCTGACAAACCTTAAGATATCCTTAAGCATTTGTACTCATCTATCTTCAGAAAGAGGTTGAAGTGCTTGATGCTCATGAATAGTTGTAAAACAACACTTTTTATTGCACTGTAAAAAGCTTTATTATGACAATCACCTTGATGCCCTATTCGTTAGGTTTACCTCTGCCGAGTAGCAGGGCTAAACCTGTTGTCATGGATATAGATGGTTTACTTAAGGATTTGAGTATACTCCTTGTAGAGGATGACCCAGATTCAGCAGAGTTATTTAATTTCATATTTGAAATAGCTGAAGCACAGGTGGTAAATGTGTCTTCAGCGGGTGAAGCTTTGGTAAGACTGGAAACCTATAAACCAGATATCCTAGTCAGCAACATTGCCTTACCAGATATAGATGGCTACTCGCTTTTGGAGTTCGTTTATGCTTACGAGACAGCACGGCGAAGGGAAATTATCGCTGTGGCTGTGACAGCGTCTGCTAGAGATGTCGATCGTGCTAGGGCAATGGCAGTAGGATTCCATGCACATATACCGAAGCCAATTGAGCCAGTAACGTTAGTTGTCGAGCTTGCCAAACTTAGCGGACGCCTTACTAACCCTGAGGCTTAACTCATCCCCCGTAAGTAAGGGTGTGGAATTTCGGGTTGTTTGTTGTTTGTTATTAGCGGTACTTAAACGAAGTCGAGGATTTACCCTAATCATTGATGATTCAGGACATAGGTAGCATCGGCTTAGCCTTCATCACAACCTCCTTTCAACACTTAGCATTCGCCGATAAGAAAGCCATCCCGCTGCTACCATCAAAACAGCAAACACACATAGAAACGAGAAATGTGTTGAAATTTCTGCCAAATCCTTACCTCCGCCCCAAACCCCTAGTAGTGCTTCATTCATGTGATAAATCGGATTAAATTTTGCAATTTTCAGCAACTTATCCGGAAACAAGGATGAGGGAAGAAAAGCTCCACCCAAAATCAAAAGCGGTACACCGAAAGCCGCGACTAAAGCATTGACATCCTCTGTGCGTCGCGCAAACTGTGTACCGAGAACAAATCCTACACCCACATAAGAAATAATGCTGAGTAGGATAATCACTACTCCCAGTGGCACAGAACCCTGAAACTTAGCTCCAAAAAAGGCTGAGATAGTGTAAACCAGAAGTGCTTGACCAATACCAATGCAGCTATGAGCAAAAAAGATACCAAGAAAATAGGAGGTTCCACTGAGAGGGGAGATAAATAAGCGCTTGAGAGTTTGCTGCTCTCGTTCTGCAACTACCGTTGCGACACTACCGCCTAAGCAACTAAAAAACAAGGCGGCACCTACTAAAGTTGAAGGAGCAGCACTTTCAAATGCAACTTCTGTTGAGAGCTTCGCCCGTTCTGCCAAAATAAATCCGTTGAGTAAGAGGACAGAAATCGGGAAAATACTCCAAAAAACCAGGCTGCGGCGTCGTCGCCACAATTCAATCAAAATTCGCTGTGCTACAGCCAAGGTTTCGCGCCAATATTTCATCGTGAGAGGTTGCTGACTAACCTATAAGGACTTACCCCTGTGTCTTGGTGACAGGTTTTAGGTTTTAGGTAGTAGGGTGAAAGGCGAGTCTTGGAGTTAGAATTTCCCAAAGTCCTAATATGACCAAGTTTTGAGCTAGATTTTCCCCTAAAACCTACCACCTACGCGCCTTAACCTTGATAGAGGTAAGTATAAGTACTCAAGAGTGGATAGTTTAAAAGTTTCTAAAGTCTCGCTAAACTGCTTGACAAAGTTAAGAAAATTTTCAAAACTACTGACTAGTAGGTAGTCTACCAATTAATTAGGTAAGCAGCCAATCTCCCAACTGACTTGAAGTGCTTGATCAAGTTCCATTAGATCCACGCGAACGTATCTTGGCTGCGGCTGAAACTCTTTTCCGTCAAGGGGGTTACAGCAACGTTACGATGCGAGATATCGCTGAGGAAGTGGGAATTCGTCAGGCATCGCTGTACTATCACTTTCCCAGTAAGGAGCAGTTGTTCATCACCGTGACCGAACAAGTTTTTGCACGGCACCGGAATGGTTTACAGCAGGCAATTCATGAGGCTGGGTCAGATCTAAGAGGACAGTTGCACGCGGTTTCCCGTTGGTTCATCTCGCAACCACCTCTCAATTTTCTGAGTTTAATGCATACTGATGTACCAACTTTGAGCGAGGAACACATTCAGCGATTGTCGTTAATTGCTCAAGAGTCTGTCTTTGATCCACTTAGGCTAGCCTTCATCGCCGCACAAGAACAAGGTCAGATTAGAGAGGTGAAGCCTACTATCCTCGCTGGTCTTTTTCTGTCGGCGATGGACGGGATGAACTTTGCTAGTACGTTACCGGGAACCTCACCGAAAGACGTTATTGCATCTGAAGTAATTTCAGTTCTGTTAGACGGATTGCAGCCCCAATAATTTTTTTCGCAATTTAACCTACCAATTAATAGGTAGCTCAAGCTCGTTGTCTGAGGATTTAGCTTTAGTTTCATGAAGAATCAATTCTCCAATTCTCCTGTAGTCCCAGCCTCCACCCCTATCCAAAAGAACGATGAAAGCGCACAGAACTTCCCTGGAATCTCTCGACGGACGGCGCTGAAGCTATTGGGTGTAGGTGCTGTTGGTGGGATGCTGGGGTACTCCCGCTTCTCAAAGCCTCAACCAACGATTTTTCAGCAAGATAGCTTGGATTTACCACGGTATCTGAATCAAGACAGAAGTGTTGTTGTGGTTGGGGCGGGACTTGCTGGATTAGCCTGTGCGTATGAACTCAGCCAACGTGGGTTTAAAGTAACACTTTTAGAGCGATCGCCTCAGCTAGGAGGGAAAGTTGCGAGTTGGCAGATCCAAGTGGGGAATGAAACCTTCATGATGGAACATGGCTTCCACGGCTTTTTTCCCCAGTATTACAACCTCAACAGCTTAGTTGAAGAACTAGAAATTAAAGACAATTTTCTCTCATTAGAGTCCTACTCCGTTGTTTTCCGAGACGGTAAGTATAACCCAGAAGTATTTCGACCCAACCACTCTGCATTTCCTTGGAATATTGTAGATTTGGCGATCGCTAGTCCCAATTGTCTCAACTGGGGGATAAATCTGATAAAACCGAAACACTGGCAAGTCTTCCAGGCAATTGGTGGATTCCAGATACCAAGAAGTTTCGATCGTCTCGATCATCTGTCAGTTGCCGAATGGGTAGAGCAAGATTTCCCCCAAGGGCTTTATGACTTGTATTTTTTACCCTTTGCCAAATCTAGTCTGAACGCGCCAGATGAGCTAAGTGTGGGAGAACTAATGCAGTTCTTCCATTTCTACTTTTTTGGTAACCCGGAGGGACTGGCGTTTAATGGTACACGTCAGGACATGGGGACAAGTTTAGTGCAGCCAATTGCCAGGGCGATTCAGCGCAATGGCGGCAAGATTGTGACAGAAGCAACAGTAAGCCGCTTTAACTGGCAGCAAGAACAGATTGATTCCCTCAGCTACCAGCAAGGAAGTATCCAGAGTAATGTTCCCTTTTGGGTGAAGCGCAACACGATTATGGGAACTAGAGAAGGGGGACAAGGGGGCAACTTTACGGAAATTTCTGAACAAACCGCTTCCTTATCTTCCCAATCCCCTACCGATGCACAATCACCAAGCCTGGAATATTACGGTGCTGGGGATGCGGTTTTTGCTGTTGCACCAGGAGACACGAAAGCTGTATCTCTTACTTGCACTCATCAGGGTTGTACGGTGCAGCACCAAGCTGATGGAAAGTTTCTCTGTCCTTGCCATGGCGCACTCTATGATGCTGAAGGGCGAGTCATTGCAGGGCCAGCTAAACGGGATTTACCCCACTTTGAAATTGCTCAACGTGCTGAAGACCAGATACAACTGGTAGGGGTGCAAAGTGTTACCCCTCTAGAGACGGCTGAAGCCACGATTAAGGCAGATTATTACGTCTTTGCAACAGATGTACCGGGAGTTCAACAGCTATTTAAGCTATGTGAGGGTGAGGTGAATACTCAGGTACACACTCAGGTGGAGAAATTGAGCATCGCTGACCCCTTTGCTGTTGCCCGATTCTGGTTTGACCGAGATTTTGATTGGGAACACAGCAACTTCTCCTCTTTGTCTGGTTATCAACTGACTGACAGCATCACCCTTTACCACCGAATTCAAGATCAATTCATTGATTGGAATCAAAAAACGGGTGGTAGTGTCGTGGAGTTACACGCTTACTGCTACAAAGAGAAAGAATTTCCCACTCAGCAAGCACTACTAACAACCTTTGAGCAGGAACTTTATGAGATTGTGCCATCTCTTGCACAGGCGAAGATGCTACATAGGGAACTGGTAAATCAGAAGAACTTTTCTGGTTATCCACCTGGTAGCTATGCTGAACGACCAGAAACTGACACAGGTGTCCCGAATCTTATATTTGCTGGGGATTGGGTGAAGATGCCCTTTCCTTGTGGTTTGATGGAACGGGCAATTAGTAGTGGGTTACTGGCAGCGAATGAGATTCTGCATCGGGAAGGGTTGCAAAGGCGATCGCTTTTTTCGGTGAATCCAGAAGGTATCTTGAAAATCTAGCTTCTACGAGAAAGCCTGAAATTCTAGGGATAAGGGTTTCCTTTTCTTTTTGAGGCTAGATTTTCTAAGTTTGAACGCAAGTGACTTGACCTATAAGCTGTTTGGTTTGATTGAAAAGATGAAAGATTTGATACATCATGAACACTTTTGAAAGCGACAATATAGACCTAACTTCGTCTGCAAGCTAACACGATGCAATCCTCCTCTCTCACCACCCAGCACCTTGATATCCGTCAGTTGGGAATCAACCCCAATCATTGGTATGTTGTTGCTCGCAGCACAGAGGTTCAAACCCAGCCTCTAGGAGTGACTCTTTGGAATCACCCGATTGTGCTTTATCGAGATGATGAGGGGGCAGTCCATGCCTTAGAAGATCGTTGCCCCCACCGACAAGTTAAACTCAGTCATGGTCGCGTCACTGGCGAACTACTGGAATGTGCCTATCATGGATGGCGATTTAAGTCCAGTGGTGAGTGTGCAGATGTCCCTTACCTGGCTGATAACCAGAAACTACCCAACTGCAAGATTCGTAAGTATCCGGTACAGGAACAGGATGGGTTTATTTGGCTATTTCCTGGAGATATCAACGCTATAGAAGGGAAGCATTGTGTACCCCTACAACCGATGGGTGTCCCAGAATGGGAACATCTCAACTACATCGCCACTGTCTCAGTCATTGAATGCAACGCCCACTATTCTTATTTGATAGAAAACCTGATGGATATGTACCACGGGCATTTACATCAGGACTGGCAAGCTTGGACGGATGCTGTCTTAGAGGATATTCAAGAAGAGACTAACCGTGTAGATGCCCACTATCAGGCACAAAGTTATTACAAAATTGATAAAATTTGGTCAATTTCTCAACTATTCTTCCCCGCCTTGCGACGACTGCATCCAGAACCGTTGGATGTCAGCTATGTTTACCCACACTGGGTTTCAACATTAGGGAAGGATTTCAAGATTTACTGTCTACTTTGTCCGGTAAGCGAAACGGCGACTCGTGCTTATCTAATTCATTTCACTTCGCTAAATGCATTTTGGCGCTTGCACAAATTACCCGTGTGGTTTCGTCGATTTGTAAAAGATAGTTTACTGGGTTCAGCACAAAAGTTACTGGATGGATTGGTTCGTCAGGATGTGCAGATGATTGAGGAAGAACAACAAGCGTATCTGACGCATCCAGAACGCCGAAGTTATGAGTTGAATCGAGCTTTGGTCAGTGTACAACGGTTAATTAAGAGTCAGTTACAGCAGAGAGATTGAGTGCGATCGCGCAAAGGACAATTACTACACAAGTGCAATACAATTAAGGGCGCACAGCCGTACGCCCCTACAAGCCATCTGTACTTCATTAGACCTCTTGCAAAAGTCAAATTGACCCCCCTCAATCCCCCCGATGCGGGGGGAAGAAATCTTGCTCCCTCTCAGTTTCGGGGAGGGCTGGGGAGGGGTTTTTCGTATTTATGCAAGAGGTCTATTGACTTGAAAACTGCTGTAAATTGAAATCTCTAAGCCGCTTGGCGAACTTGAGATTCTAGAATCGAGCCATACAGAGGACTACTGTGCATTAGTTCATCATGAGTACCTTGTGCGACTAGTTGCCCTTGATTCATGAGTAAGATGCGATCGGCATTGCGAACTGTACTGATACGCTGGGCAATGACGAAGGCGGTACAAGTATGTAAGCGCATCAACTCATCCAAAGCTTCCTGGATTTGAGCAGCAGTTTTGGCATCAACAGCAGAGGTGCTATCGTCCAGAATCAGGATGCGATAGTCGGTGAGTAAGGTTCGAGCGACCGCAATTCGTTGTTTCTGTCCACCCGACAAACCCACTCCTCGTTCACCGACAAGTGTCTCATAGCCATCTGGCAAGCTGGTAATAAAGTCGTGAATTTGAGCCGTCTTTGCGACTTCAATCACTCGTTCTAAAGGCGCATTGGGTGCTGCATAGGTGAGGTTATCGCGGATTGTGCCAGAGAAAAGCGTTGTTTCTTGGAAGACAATGCCAATATGCGATCGCAAACTTTCTAACGTCAAATCCCGGACATCCCTGCCATCAATCCGAACCGCTCCTTCTGTAACATCATAGAAGCGCGGAATCAGGTTCATAATCGTACTTTTACCAGAGCCAGTTGCCCCTAGAATCGCAATCAATTCTTTTGGTTTGGTTTCAAAAGAAATTCCTTTTAGCGCCTCTGTTGCCGCTCCTGGATAGCGGAAATGGACATTTTCAAAGGTGATTCTGCCACCACATTTCTCAAAGGGTATAGCATTAGGGCGATCGCGAATTTCAATTTCTGCATCTACAACTTCATACACTCGTTCTGCCGAAGCTGCCGCCTGTGCAATTACGGGTGCGGCAAAACCAATCAGCAAAATCGGCTGAAGGATAAACATCAGGTAGGAGTTAAACGCCACCAACTCACCAATCGAGAACCTCTCCCCTATTACCTCAGCCCCGCCATAACCTACCACCGCTAGCGTAATCAGGTTACTCAAGAGAAAAATGACTGGGAAGGTATTGGCAATAGCGCGAATCGTTCGCATATTCACCGCTATCAAGTCATCGTTCAGCTTCGAGTAGCGTCCCATCTCCACTGGCTCACGCACAAAAGCTTTCACCACCCGGATACCGAACAGGTTTTCTTGCAAAACTCCATTGAGATTACCTAATTGTTCTTGTACCCGCTCAAATAGCTTTTGATTTCGGGTGAGAAACTGTGCTAGTAAAAATCCTGCAATCGGTACCATTACCAAAGTAATCAGCGCCAATTGCCAGTCCATCAACAGCAAAATTATCGCAATGCTAACCAGCGTAACGACAGAACCAACAACCTGAATTAGCGTTGTACCAACAAATGTACGAATTTGCTCAATATCACTGGTGATGCGGGTTAATAGTTGTGAGGTTTGCGATTGATCGTGGTAGCTGAAACTAAGGTTTTGAATTTTAGTGAAAATTGTATTACGCAAGTCATAGGCAACACCCTGAGAGGCGGCTTCTGCCCAAAAGCTTTGCCCAAAGTTGAACAAGCCACGCCCAACAGCGACTAAAACCATTAAAGCCGCACTGTAGAGAACAATTTGTAGATTTTTTTGGGCAATACCCTGATCAATGGCCCAACGAAAGAGTTGCGGAGTCACGGCATTAGCTGCCGTCAGCAGCAACAAACTCACAACAGCCCCAATAGCGATGAAGCGGTAAGCATTCAGGCTCCCCAGAACGCGATTGAGAGATTGCATAGGCGAGTCCTGTTCTCTGTAATATTTTGAATTGGATTATTTATTATGTTATGTGCCACGCTCTGGGATTAGTACCCAAGCGCAATCTGGGTACTTAATTAACGTGTGAGTGGATTATGCTGAGAAAAGGCGATCGCAACTCCTACATTTCCAAGCAAGGTAAGGAATTGAGCGCCTAAAGATAATAGAGTGTGCTGCCTACTAAATTAAATTAAACTAGACCAGCTCGTAAAAACTCCTCTCCAGCTTCTCCTGCCATGCTTTTTCAAGCTATTTCTCCCTAAGGGAGGGGCAACTTCTACCATTAAAGACTTATGCTCTGCTTGAAGTCATGATTGTTTCAACCCCTTACTGAAAGAATTTACAAGAGAAATACATGAAAAAGCGACTGCAGAAGCTATCTCTTGTCAGTACTTGCTTAGCAATACTTACTATTACTGCTTGCAACTCCACACCTAAATCTAATACCGCACCTGAGGCTAGTACCAGTTCCCCACCAACAGTCAGTTCACAACCAACAGTCAGTTCCCCACCAACAGTCAGTCCCCCACCAACAGTTAGTTCACAACCAACAGTCAGTTCACAACCAACAGCTAGTTCCCAGAAGACGACTAACGTTTACCCAGAGGTGGCAGTCCAGCGTTTTACGGAAGCTTGTGCGAAAGATCGTGGTGCTAAGGTACAGGCACTTTGTACTTGCGCGATTAAGGAGATTCAGAACAGGTACACCTTTGACGAATTTAGGAAGATTGTCCAAGACGCGAAAACAAGCGGGCAGCCGCCAGGTGAGGTTCGAGAGATTCTTCAGTCATGCCGTAGCAACTCTTAGGTAGAACCCAAAGCCTTAGGGACAACACATAACACTTGGTAAAAGACAATATGCCAATTGAATTTCAATGGATTGCATTCAAATAACTGGAATTAATTGCTACGGCTACATCGGCTACCTCAAAGAGGAGCAAGTGCTGGGACAGTGGTTTGAGGTTGACCTGACGTTATGGATGGATTTAGCACCAGCAGGTCAGAGTGACAATATTACCGATACGCTTGACTACTGTCGTGCGATTGAAACAGTCAAGCAGTTGGTGAAAACCTCTAAAGTTGCGTTACTGGAAAAAGTGGCAAATGCGATCGCGGATGCCATGTTGAAATTCGAGCAGGTGCAGCAAGTGCAAGTTCGGTTTAGCAAACTCGCTGCCCCTATTCCCGACTTTAGCGGCAAAATTACGATTGACATTACGAGAACAAGAGAATAAAAGGAGAGGAACCATCACGCTTTCTTACATTCTGACAATAGGCAGTGTTTACAATTTTATTGTTGTCAGCCCACACAGATTTGGGGGGATAATATCTCCTCCGTTCAGTAAGGAAAAGAGCGATCGCTACTTGACTGCATTTTTGTATGTGTTCACAATGTAATTACGATGGCTTGTAGAGAAACTTAGTTATGGGCACCGCAATTAGAACTCGCATTGTCAAAATTGGCAACTCTCAGGGCATTCGCATTCCTAAACCTCTGTTGGAGGTGAGTGGTATTTGCACAGAAGTTGAAATCGAAGTACAGGATGATTATTTAATAGTCCGTGCAGCGCCAAAATCGCGTGTTGGCTGGGATGAAGCGTTTGCATCAATGGCAGAGCGACACGATGATATCCTGCTTGACGATGTAAACCCTACAGAGTGGGAACACTTTGAGTGGGAATGGTAATTAAGCGTTTTGATGTTTTTCTGGTTAACCTCAATCCGACTGTTGGCAGTGAGATTCAGAAGACAAGACCGTGTGTGGTGATCTCACCAGATGAGATGAACAGACACATTGCCACTGTCATCGTCGCTCCCATGACTACAAAAGGTCAACCCTATCCCACGCGAGTAGCTTGTCAGTTTCAGGGCAAAGATGGGCAGATTGTTCTCGATCAAATTCGGACTGTTGACAAAACTCGATTAGTCAGACGGCTTGGTCAGATTAATACTAGCGAACAAAAAGCCGTTTTAGATACCTTGACTGAACTATTTGCTGAGTAAGCTGCCTCACCTACTTGATCGTGGTTGTCTGCGATTTTAGCGTTATCAGCTTGCACTCTCCTCCCCTCTTGAGCAACGAAAAGAGCGATCGCAAGGGGAGCATGTCAAGGAAAGCAAGTGGAGGAACAGCCCGCACTGCGTACCGCTACGCTAACATCCCCCAATCCCTTCTCCCAATGGGAGAAGGGGAGTAAGATTTCATGCGTCCCTCTCCCCGTGGGAGAGGGATTTAGGGTGAGGGCTTCCCATCGGTGACATGCTCCCCATCGCAAGTTTCATATTGGTTCGGTTGCATTGTCTAACTCTTAATCAATAGAGAAGTTCTTGATAATATTCATCAACTTCATGAGGAAGATAATCTGTAGCCTTGAATGCTTTTTCTTTTAGCTTAAAAGCTTTGGTGATACCAATCCTACTCAAGAAATCCAGATCATGTGATATGACTAAAAGTGCTCCTTGATATAGGTTTAATGCCTCAACAATTTGATTAACTGTTTCTATATCAAGATTGTTTGTTGGTTCATCCAAAATCAGTAAGTCAATTTCAGAGATACTAACAATTGCTAAGGCAAGTCTAGCTAGCTCACCACCACTCAGCACTGATGCACTTTTATGAACCTCATCATTAAGGAAGAGAAAACTCCCCAACTGCTGCCTTAATAATTGATAATTAAGACTTGAATTAGCTTGTTGCATATTTCCCAGGACAGTCTTCTCTCTATTGATTAATTTATAATTTTGATCGAGAGAGACTATTTTTATGTCCTCTGAAACGAGAATTTTGCCAGCCTCAAATGAGGTTATGGAGTTGGCACCGCTAGTGGAACTTAAGATTCCTTGAATCAGGCTTGATTTTCCTGAACCATTAGAGCCGGAAATAGCTATTCTATCTCCATAGGCGATATGAAGATGAATATCATCAATTAAAAACTGGTTTCCTACTTTTAGAGTTGCCCCTTGAATATCAATTAAGTTTTTTCCTCGTTTACTACTTCCTTCGTCTAGATGAATTGCTGTAGCTTTATGTTTTCTTAGCTTTGAGTCTTCAACTTTTTGAACAGCGTTCTTCATAGCTGTATCGTGTTTTTTAGAGGAACTTCCTGCTGAAGCTGAGGCACGGTTAGCAAAAAAGTGTTGCGCGGCCTTCCCCATACTTCCATCAAAAGCTTGGATACGCCCTTCTCGTCTTGAACGCGCTGCCCGTTGTTGCTCTCTTAAGGCACTTTCTCTAGCACGTTTTAGTTCTTTTTTGGCAACCTCTTGGGTTCTGAGTGCAGCTTGTCGTTCTGTCTCTTTTTGGTCTTTATATAAAGAAAAGTTACCTCCATAAACCTTTACTCCCTCAGCCGTTAACTCCCAAGTCGTATTAGCAACTTGGTCGAGAAAGAAGGGTTTGTGAGAGACAATTACAAAAGCTCCAGAAAACTCGCTTAAAAAATGACTGAGATTTTCTAAAGCTAAAAAATCCATATGATTGGTTGGCTCATCTAAGAGTAAAACATTAGGTTCTCTACATAGACCAATAGCCAAAAATAGCTTGGTTATCTCTCCTCCGCTTAAACTACCGATTGGTATAGACAAATCGATCTTTGTATCTAGTCTGGTTTCCAAAACGCTAGTGATTTGCCACCATTCTTCTGACAAAGAGCCGATGAAATCTAGAACTGTTATATCTTTATTTTCTTGACCAATCGTACTGATTTGGGGCAAATAATAGATGCAGCTATTAGTAACCATCGAACCAGAACTCGGCTGGATTTGACCCGCCAGTATTTTTAATAAGGTTGATTTACCTATTCCGTTAGCACCAATCAGAGCAATTTTATCTCCCTGATTAATGCCAGCATTGATACCACTAAAGAGCGTCTTACCTACAGCAAATTCGTAGGTTACGTCATAGGCTGATAGTAATGATTGTCTTTCCATACGGTAAGCTTTGAGTAGTTAACTGGATAGGGGAGAATCCCTGTTCTGACGGAGAATCGATGAGTTTGATTGGTCAATGTAATTTTCATGTCTGGTAGTGGGCGATCGCCCATGACGACTTCTGACTCAATTGTACTACATTGGTGTTATTTAGTGCTACATAATTGAATCAGCGAGTGAGGTTAAATTTTATGATCGTGGGCAAAGGGCGAAGGCATTTCCTCTGCCTTCTGCCTCTTTTGGGGACGATACGAAGGGACAATAAGCTCTTACCACTGCCATACAATTGGCATTAGCTCTAACACTGTCTCGCTATCATGGGTTAGTGGCGGACGGAGGAAAAGGTTAGGGGCGATCGCATGAGTGTTGAACAAGCGAGTTGGCTGAGAGTAGTTTTACGGTGGCGAGGTTCAGTCGCCCCCAAAGTGCTTCCTGGTGTCCTCTTATGTGGAGGATTAGGAATTTTTGTCTCGCTACTCGATCATTTAGGATTTCCTGTTTCCTGGCAGGGATTCGATATTGTTGTTACTAACGTTTCCTACAATTTGGTCTTAGGTTTATTGTTGGTTTTTCGCACGAATACCGCCTACGAGCGCTTTTGGGAAGGACGCAAAGCCTGGGCAAGTTTAACAGCAAATATTCGTAGTTTAGGGTACTTGATTTTGGTATCAATTGTTGAAACTGAGCCGACAGATCGAGAGAATAAAGTATCAAATCTTCGCTTGCTCACTGCCTTTGCTGTTGCTACCAAACTGCAATTACGATATCAGCCAGTCAATAGTGAATTAGAAGCTTTAATGAACCCAGAGCAGTTTCAACTACTCAAAACGGTTAAATCTACATACCTACAATTAATAGTTTGGGTTGGACATTACATACAGCAGCAATACAAACGAAATTTAATCTCTGCTAATCAACAAGCAACAATGAATGCTTTAAGCAACAATTTATTGGAGGCTATTACTACCTGCGAACGTATTGCATCAACACCAATTCCCTTAGCTTACGCAATATATCTCAAACGCTTGTTGCTAATCTATTGCATCTCGTTACCCTTTCAAGTCGTTGATCACTTACATTGGTGGACTAGCCCCATTTCTGCTATCCTAAGTTTCGTCTTACTGGGAATTGAAGAAATTGGCACAGAAATTGAAAATCCTTTCGGAGAGGATGCCAATGACTTACCTCTAGAAGAGTTTTGCGGGACGATATCGAAGAATATTGAGGATTTAATCGCAGCCAACAGTCAAAAAAACCAGGAAATGAGAGAGCCAAATCTAGAATTAGATTCTCAGCTCTCATCACTCAGATAGAAAGCTAATAGGCAATCCTAAATGAGCTGTGAAATACCTCCCCCTTGTCTCCCTTGCCCTCTTGCACGAATCAAATAGGCTTGCTATATGTCCCCTCAACCGCGTAAACAATTTGCTCAACATTGGCTGCGTAGCGAAAAGGCACTGAATAAAATTGTTGCAGCGGCTCAGTTGCAAAAGAGCGATCGCATTCTCGAAATTGGCCCCGGTACAGGCATTCTCACCCGTCAGTTATTACCTCAAGTTCAGTCTGTTGTTGCCGTTGAGATTGACCGCGACTTGTGTGAACTCTTAGTAAAAAAGCTCGGTTCCATTGATAACTTCTTACTGTTACAAGGCGACTTCCTCTCCCTTGACTTAAATACTCAACTTGCCTCCTTCCCGGCATTCCAGAAACCGAATAAAGTTGTTGCCAATATCCCTTACAACATCACCGGCCCCATCCTAGAGAAGCTGCTAGGTACGATTGCTCAACCAGCTACTGAACCATTCGAGACAATCGTACTCCTTATGCAAAAAGAAGTCGCACAGCGTTTATATGCTAAACCGGGTTCTAGAATGTTTGGTGCTTTATCCGTCCGGGTACAGTATTTAGCAGAGTGTGAATTTATCTGTGACGTACCTGCTAAAGCCTTTGTCCCCCCGCCTAAAGTCGATTCAGCTGTCGTGAGGCTGCATCCGCGAGTGGTAGAACCACCTGTCAATGAACCCAAGCACCTGGAGATGTTAGTGAAACTCGGATTTTCCAGCAAGCGGAAAATGTTGAGAAATAATTTGCAATCAGTCGTGGAACGCGATCGCCTCAACCACTTGCTGGAACAATTAGAAGTGAACTCTCAAGTCCGCGCAGAAGACCTGAGCGTGCAACAATGGGTAACTTTGAGTAACACCCTAACTTCCAATCCCCAGTCCCCCATCCCCAATCCCTAGCAATGCGTTCCTACTCCCTAATTGCCCCAGCCAAAATCAATCTGTATCTGGAAATTTTAGGCGATCGCCCTGATGGATATCACGAGCTAGCGATGATTCTCCAAAGCATAGAACTCGCTGACCACATCAATCTGCGGTCAATTAGCACAGATACAATCCGCATTCAATGCGACCATCCCCAAGTTCCTAACGACGAAAGCAACCTTGCCTACAAAGCCGTAAAATTGATGGCCGAGGAATTCCCCAATGTTTTTGCGCGGTTTGGCGGTGTTGAAATCGCTATCAAAAAGCAGATTCCTGTCGCCGCAGGATTAGCTGGTGGATCAACGGATGCCGCTGCTGTTTTGATGGGAATGGATTTGATGTGGCAACTAGGGCTAACCCAGCCGGAACTACAAGAACTAGCCGCAAAACTTGGTTCAGACGTACCCTTCTGTCTAGCAGGTGGCACAGCATTGGCGACAGGTCGAGGGGAAGCACTATCTCCCTTACCGGATTTAGAAAATCTCTATGTGGTGTTAGCAAAACACCGCAATCTGATGGTTTCAACAGTTTGGGCTTATCAGACTTATCGTTCTGAGTTTGGTCATACCTATATTCGCGATCGCGTTAGCTTAGTAACTCCGGAGGAGCTAGGATTACCGACATTAGGAGCGTCTGCCGAAAGCTTGGAATCTCGTGCAGCAAGGGTGCATTCCGGCCCAATGGTCAACGCAATTTTCAACAAAAATGCCTCGCAGATTGGTCAACTCCTACACAATGATTTAGAGAAAGTCGTCTTACCAGCTAATCCCCAAGTCACGCAGTTACGGGAAGCGTTTGAGAGTAGTGGGCCTTTAGGAATGATGATGTCGGGTTCTGGTCCAACTGTCTTTGCACTTTGTGAATCAGAAGTTCACGCGCAGGAAATCCAGCAGAACGTAAGAGCAAGGATTGCCGATCCAGATCTAGATTTTTGGGTGACGAAGTTCTCAAATCACGGTGTTCAGGTTGTCTCAACTGTCAATTAAGAACTAAAGTAATTAACTGTCCCGAATCCTTTATTAACATCCAATATGAACACTGTTGATGACAAAACCATTGTCAAAGACTATTTCAATGCCACAGGGTTTGACCGTTGGCAGCGGATTTACGGCGATGGTGAGGTGAACAAAGTTCAGCTAGATATCCGCACTGGTCATCAGCAGACAGTCGATACAGTCCTTAGCTGGCTCAATGCTGACGGGAATTTAGCTGATTTATCAATTTGCGACGCAGGTTGTGGTGTTGGCAGCCTCAGCATTCCTCTTGCACAAGCAGGGGCAAAAGTCAATGCTTCTGACATCTCCGAAAAAATGGTCAGCGAAGCTCAGGCAAGAGCGAAAGATAGCTTGGGACAGGCTGCTAATCCCACGTTTACAGTGCAGGATTTAGAGGCATTGAGTGGCAGCTACCACACCGTCATTTGCCTGGATGTACTCATCCATTATCCCCAAGACAAGGCAGCGCAAATGATTGCTCACCTGGCGTCTTTGGCAGAATCTCGGCTGATTCTGAGCTTTGCACCAAAAACCGTTGCACTCAGTCTGCTCAAAAAAATCGGCAGTTTCTTCCCTGGCCCTAGTAAAGCGACTCGTGCTTATCTCCACCGTGAAGCAGATGTGGTTAAAATTCTGGAAAATAATGGCTTTTGTGTACAGCGCAGTGCAATGACTCGTACTCGTTTCTACTTCTCACGGATTTTGGAAGCCACTCGTAGATAGCGTTAAAATCGGGGCAATATATAGCGGTTAGCCGTCAGCTATCAGCTATCAGCTATCAGCTTTTTTTCCTTGCTCTGTTTAAGTTTCACACACCTGCCGCTGTAGCTCATCCAACTAAAAACCGCTATGGACGACGTTAAGGTACCTCCACCATGAAACTACTTCAGAAGGTAATCGCGGGTTTCCTACTCGTGTTTGGCGTTCCTCTTTCGCTCGTTGCTGTCACAGAAATTACGAATCCTCAAACCTCGCCGCAGGATAGAGAGGACGCTTTAGCGGCGCTACTCATCCTTACTCTACCTGCGGCTAGTGTGGGAGGATGGGTAGCATGGAGATTGTATAAAGCGGGTGATAAAGAAACACGCGATCGCCTTCGATCTACGTTTTATCGGTTAGTCAAAGAAAACAATGGGCAGCTAAGCGTCCTATATTTTGCGATGGAAGCACAGCTATCCGGAGAGCAAGCTAGAGACTATCTGGATGAACGAGCAAAAGAGTTCAATGCAACATTTGAACCCCTTGATGATGGTGGCATTGTCTACCAATTCCATCTCTAGCTTTTGAAGTTCGAGAAATCTTTATTAGTTAGTTAAAAGCGCGATTAATGACTCGATTATTTTTGAGCGTAGCATCAATCTTGGCAGGTCTATCCGTTGCCGGGGGTGCCTTTGCCGCTCATGCCTTGAAAGAAAAGCTGAGTGAACGGGCAATAGAAATTTTTGAAACGGGTGCCCGTTATCAGATGTATCATTCTCTTGCCCTGTTGGTAGTGGCGTTGCTCTTAAGCCGTGCTGAAGCCTCACAAAGTTTATTGATAGCGGCGGGTTCTGCCTTTATCATCGGCGTTGCCATCTTTTCCGGCAGCTTGTATGCCTTGAGTTTCAGCGGCATCAAATGGTTAGGAGCGATCACTCCCTTAGGAGGAGTCGCTTTTATTATCGGTTGGGGCTGTCTTGCGATCGCAGCTTGGGGCTATAAGTAACCATTATTGACTCTCGATTTTCGTTATAGTAATCAGCAGTCAGCTTTGGGTCAAATCGGCTCTAGCTGGGGAACGCTCTTCTCCTGTTAATGTCCTAACATTTGTGGCGACTGCTATCTTCCAGAGTTTGAGTGCGCCAGTTGAGAAAGGTTAAAAAGCTTACTGTAGCTAGAGTGAGTGTCTGGTTACTAAAGGGAAAAGTGCGGATGGTGGCTATGCTGTAGCGGCTAAGTCGATGAAGCAACGCATCAACAGCAAGCGATGGTCTACAGAAGCTTATCAGTGCCATTCAAGTTAAGCTTCTTCTGCGCCGTCTAGCATGATTTGGGCGATCGCATCAAAGGTATTTGTCCAGGCTTGCTTGACTTCTTTCGTCCAACCTTCTTTAAGATACTGCTCAAAGGTTTGCAGCAAGGCAGCGCCAACTGCCGGATAATGTTTTTCGATTACCCCATAGCCTTTATGTTTGGCTCCTAAATCTTGCAGGATGGGAACTAAGCGATCGGGATTGCGGACATTTTCAACTAGAAGAACCAGCGCACTGAGCAGTTTTTGCTGCTGTTTTTCCATGTCGGTGTTGCTAAACATCGAGCGCAGTTCTGGGCTGTTTCTAAACAGATTGCGATAAAAACTTACTGAGAATTCAGTTGCATGAGGCTTAATTTTTTCAAAACTACTCTCAACTAACTCAACCTGAGTAGGGGCTTTTGGTTGTACGGGAGCAGTTTGTTGTAAAGCGATTTCTGGCTGTAACGGACTTGAGCGGGTTGGATGGCGAATCTGATCTTCAGGGGGTTCGACTGGCGCCCAGTCTTTTGAGGTTAGAGTCTTGGGGGAATGAATGGTAATATTCGTTGGGGTTTCCAGCTTAATGCCCTCTTCTTCAAAAGCTTTCCAGAGGTGGCGATGAATCTTGTCTCGAAGGCTGTTAATTGCCAGAGGGTCATCTGTCCAGAACTTGAGCTTGTAGAGAACTCCCTCCTGACCGAAATTGACGATTTCAACTTTTGCCGTCAAACTAGTGGCGATTTTGGAATTTTCGCGAGCAGCATTCACCAAAATGGCGGTTACGGTGTCAGGCGAGTAGTCATAGTCGAGCAGCACCTCGATCTTAAATCGAGCCATGCGGCTTCTGCGCGTATAAGAGGTGAGAGCTGCATTCCAAAACAGTTGATTGGGAATCACTAACTCTACGTGATCTCTGGTCTTGATCGTCGTGGCACGCAGGTTAATTTCTTCAACTCGTCCCATCTTGTTGTTGAATTCAATAATATCCCCTGGACGTAGGCTGCGCTCAAACAGCAGTATGATGCCGCTTAGGAAGTTGATCACAATATCCTTAAGACCAAAGCCGATGCCCACCGCTAACCCACCAGAGATGGCAGCGATCGCAGTTGAATCGAGTTTCAATTCACTAAACGCCACAAACAGCCCTAAGCCAATCAAAAAGTAACGCAGCAGGATTAGCAAAGCATCCAGCGTTGCTTCGTCTACGTGCAGGCGATTGAGCAGCAATTTACGTAAGAATTGCGCCAAACTGCTCACTCCGGCGAACCAGAGATATAGCCCAATCGATGCCGCAAATAAACCGCGCAGGGTGATGGTGGTTTTAGCAACTGTGAAGAGTTGGGTATCTCCCAACAGTGAAATGTCGCTAAACAACCCTATGAACTGAATCACGGCGTAAGTGATAAAGAGCGGCAGCAAAAAACCTACCACCAGCGATGCATGAACCTCTTTCCCACCCATCAATAGGACAATCGCCGCGATCGCCCGATAAACGACAAACAGAGAGACCAACGGTAAAAAGAATGTCGCGATTAAATTCAGGTTCCAATGCCCTGAACTGGGAAAAACTTGCACCAGTAGCCAGAGCGTTCCCCACAGCAGCAACGGAAACAAAAGCGCACGAGACAACTCAGTGCCAATTCTGACCCACTGGTAGGAGTGGAGTTGCAAAAAGGTTGTCACTCGGTGAAGCGCTGGCTGAAATTGCTGATGAAGCGATTTAAGCCGCGAGCGATCAACCATACTAATAACACCACAACAGTAAAGAGAACCATTTGTAACCAAATAAAAGGACGGCGCAGAATTTGCCATTGAATCCGAAATAGCTGAAGCAAGTAATCAGCTTTTGGTGTGATGTCAGTTTGTACATTGTTGCTACCTACTGCATTGGTTATTGAGGCAGACCCATTAATGACTTTACCCTCCGCAGATTGGTTAATCTGATTAATAAACTGACGTGCTCCCTCAATGGGAGAAATATCTCCCTGCATTACCTGGGTGTAAATCGCATTCCCATAATAAACTAGGCGATTGGTTTGATAGCGGAACTGAGCGATCGGAATTGGAAAACTGTTTTGGACTTGCTCGATCAAGCTCCGTCGAATCGGCAGGAGCCTTCGATCAACCAATACTTTGGGATTGATTGGGATAATGATCGCGTCTTGAGCCGATTGGAATGCCAACTGTTGTTCTCGACGGGTTACGAACTCCGCAAAGTCGAGTGCCAACTTTTTTTGGGCAGCCGATGCATGAACATTCAGCACCAGGGAATCCGTTACCAAGGCTGGAGAGGCACTATTTAAGTTGCCAGGTAATACGGCAACGCCCAATTGATTGCCCAGTTTTTTCTGGAACGCTGATAGCTCAAAAGTCCAGCAAGGAAAATACGCAACCTTACCTGTTGCAAACAAGTCAAATAAAACGTCGCGACGGTTATCTATATAAATATTTGGAGCTTGCTGAGCATTCTTGAGCCAAGAAAGCCAACGGCTCAACGAATCTTCCTCAAGCGTAAATTGGTCAATAGAATTAAAGAATGTACCGCCCATTGCACCAACTCCCCAAACACTATTCAAAAAGCTAGGGTCAATGGCAATCCCCTTACCCTGATTGGCTTGATCTAACACCGCTTCTAACGTTGTTGGTGGGTCACTCGTCTGGTCGCGGTTATAGCAAAGTGCTATGGTTTGAAAGCCAAATGGCACACCATATAAGTGTTTATTTTCTGTTCGCAACGATACCAGGGCTTTGGAATAAAAGTTGGACGTATCCAGGCTATATTTTTCTAAATCTTCAATAATTCCTGCTTCAATCAGGGAGGGCAGCACCTGATCGGGTACGATCGCTAGATCAGGTCCTAGCCCTTGACTCATTCGCTCTTTTAAAAAGGAGAAGTAATTGAGCAGCCCTTCGCTGGTATGAATCACTTCCACATTCGGGCGAACAGTCTGATAGTTCTTAATCAGAATTTCTATGTCTTGATTGGCGTAGGACGACCAGACTGTGAGCATTTGATGCTCAGAACTTACCGAGACTCCACTACAAGCAGACAGCAACACAGTTACAGCAACAAGCAGAAGGATGAAGATTCTCGCCGTAGAGAAACCAAAATTCTTCATGCTCTATATGTAGTTGCTGTCGCGATCGCAAGCTGAACTAAAGAGTGGTCTTCTTCACAGGCGTAATCGGTAAAAAACACTAAAATTCCAATGATCGCTTGCTCGTAAACAACTGGAAATCCAAATCCAGCTTTGACGTTGAATGCTTTCGCAATTTGGTTGCGAAGAAAGTAGTTCTCTGGCTGCGTAGAAACATCGTTAACCCACTCAGGCTGACGCGAGCGCCAAATTCTTCCCGGCAATCCTTGATCGATTGATAAAACGAACTGTTCACTACAGGCTCTAAATTTTTCAAGGGCATCCAGGCGATCGCTACTTCGGTTGGGATGGCAATACCAAAATGGACTGAGTTCGAGCAGTGTTGTTTCTGGATTTGGTATCCAAACTTCGCCATAGTCCCAATTAATCGCTTGGCAAACACAACTGAGAGCGGCAGCGAAATCAGGATGAGGCATTGAGATATCTGTAGAAACAGAATTAACCATAAACTCCAGGTATTGATCAAGAGTTCCAATTCACTGTGTAGAAGAGCAGAAAAACAGCACTCATGCAAGCAACATATAAAAGAGGATAAATCGTTCGGAAGTTTGCATTAAGTCTTTTGGATAGAACGTCTTTTTGTACATGCTCTTTCAAGTAGATGATTGTACAAGACATGATTAAACTCAGGATTAGGATGAGAACAGTCACACCGAAAACTGCATCGGTCAAAGTAATGTAATTTACAGCAGGAATTTCTCTGGCTAGAGCGAACTTGAGAGTAATTGTCGTCAGAATTAATATTATTGTCCCAAGGACTCGCGGAGCAGTATGAGGAGCCGTTTTAGTCGGGTCAATCCAGGTTACAGCAGCCGCAGCAACAAAAATGACAAATAGTGGGATAAAAAAGTTGAAAATGACGTATTGCGGTTTATGCTGAATGTGCATGAATATAAGAATTTGTGGAAAACTGACTTTGGAATCGAGACGGCTAAAGCTTCTCGTATTAGCATTCAGCTTTTTCAGCGACCAGCGTCCAATAATTTGCTGTGATGGGTCTGGGGAATTAAACTTAAACTCCCGAAGACTGAAGGCAACGGCACTGAGGTCGTCTAGGGCAGAATTAATAGCTAGAGTGAGTGTCTGGTTACTAAAGGGAAAAGTGTGGACATCTGCATCAAATTTCACCACATCATTAAACTGTTCGTAGACTCTTACCCAACCGTTAGAAGCAACCTGAACCGAACGATTTTGTGTTTCTCGCGGCTGAATTTCATTACCAATTGTAAAACTTGGTGACCAGATTTTTCCTAGTATCAAATCGACATCATTACCATTAAATTTTAATAGCGTATTTGTCTCTTTATTATTAGGTGTGAAAGCCAATCGACCGTCTTGCCACTCTAAAACAACTTCTGCTGATATGTTGTAGGTTTTCTCTGGTAGGTTAATCTGAGAAACGGTGTTTAATCTCACATCAACAAAAACAATGGTCGGCTTATAAGGACTGGGCTGACGCACCGAGTTTGATACTTCAGTTTGCCAGGAGGAGTTATTTACTGATTCTGTTTGAGCAAATTGTTCAGTGACTTGACTGACAAGCTTGAATTCCGGCTCTGATTTTGATGTAACAGTTCGATTCTGCCCTTCTATATTTGATGCATAAACCTGGTGGGCATGAGCGATGATACACCATACTATTGTCAGAACACAGACTAATATAAATTGGCAAAACCCAAGTCTTTTCATTCCTAATAGCAGTTTTTTCCCTGATGTGTTAGACAAAGATTAGTAGTGACGGATTAAAGAAAAAATTAGGCGAGTGGCGAATCTGCAAGGACATAATCTATCAAAAGATGTACAAGTTCAAAGTCAGACTCACCCTCGCCTAAATAGGCTTGCCCAGATTAGACTAAAACAGTCTGGTTTGGATCGGCAGATAATTGCTCTCTGGGCTGCTTCACCCGTTCCAGCCACTTTTCGGCTTTGGAGTAGTTATCTTTTTGCAACTGTTGGATGGCTTGTTTGAAGTTGAGTTGCACACCCCATACATCGGTATGGAAGCGTTTTTCTTGCTTCATTTTGTCGAAAAATTCAACGGCTTCAATGTGAGAAAGTTTGCCTTCATTTTTGGCGATCGCCAAAAACACCTCGAACACATCATCCGCCATCTTCGCGTCGCCACAAACGTAGTAATGACACTGAGGATGGCTGAGTGACTGCCACAAGGCTTGTGCGTTCTCTTGCATTAAGCCTTGCACGTAAACTTTCTTGTCGGTGAGACGGGAGAAAGCTACTTGCAAATCTGTCAACACGCCCTGATTTTGCCAGGTTATTAGTTGTTCGCCATACAGAAAATCACTGTGATTGCGACAGCCAAAGTAGAGGCAAGCTTCGCCCAAGGTCGTTCCCTGCTTCTGTAGAGCTTCCCGGTATTGCAGGAAGGCAATGAGTGGCGATACGCCTGTACCAGGACCAACCATCAACATCGGTGCTTGCGGATTAGCAGGGGGACGGAAGCCAGAGGTGCGAACCCCAATGCGAACTTTTGAGCCAGGTTGCAGTCCAGCTAGATAGTTGGAACACAACCCCTGACGAACTTTGCCAGCATCGGTAGTAATTTGCAGCACACCGATCGTCACTTGAATTTTGTCAGGATGCAACAACGGACAGGACGAGATAGAATAGAGGCGTGGCTTTTGCTTGGGCAGCACTTCCAACAGCGCTTCCAGCGTAATCGTTGCCGAAGGAAATTCATCAAACAAATCGGCAACACTCATGAAATTATCAGAGATAGTTTTCTTGAGCGTCACAGCATCGGGATTGTCCTCACCTTGCCGCAAAATCTCTAGCCAGACTTCTAGGCGTTGTTTATCTTGGGGATTCTGGGCAGATGAATACAGGTAAGTCAGCAGATCGTTGAAGGGTTCCCGTAATGATAGATCCAGTTCTTCAGAGAGCAGTTGACCCACGGTAGTCGGAACTGCGACAGGGGGCTGATCGTCGGTAGTTGTGCCGTCTGGATTGACGTAAGAAGCCGTGAAGTAGGTATTTGCTGTCACACCGATGCGATCGCACAATCGGTTCACCAGTTCGGGTGGATTGCAGGGATGAACCGCTACATGATCCCCTGTTTCATACTGCAAATCGGTTCCTGCAATATCAAAGACAATATAGCGAGTGGAACGGCTGCCGGGGATGACTTCTTGCAGCAGTTCATCGTTGGCAAGGATGGGAACTTCAACGCCGCGATCACCACTGACTTGCACAGGTGCAATAGTTGCCGCTTCTGCTTCGTTTAGGAAGGTAACGGTAAGTTTAGGAGCAGCAGAATTGGTCGCGTTACCTGTTGTTTCGTCTGCACCCAGCACACGGGAAATTAAGCCTAACCACTGCTTAAAGGTATCCGCCTGACCTTTAATTTCATCGCCTTTATGCATGGGGACAGCACAGTTCGCCCCGGCTCTCGTCAGGGCTTTATCAACCGCGATGCCAGCCGCGCAGAATTTTTCATACACCGTGCTGCCAATGCCCAACACGGAATAGTTCAAGCCGTCGAGCGCTCCCGCAGGCTGTTGTTTCACCCATTGCAAGAATCGCTTGCCGTTACTTGGCATTTCACCATTGCCGAAGGTGGAGGTGATAATCAGCAGCAACTTCTCAGAGGCAAGCGTATCAACAGGATATTCATCAAGTGCCATCACTTTAGGACGGAATTGCTGCAACTGACGAGCGGCTTTGCGGGCAAACCCCTCTGCGGTTCCCGTTTCAGAGGCATAGAGAATCAGAATGCGATCGCGCTTATCGCCGTCTTCATTCGCAACAGCCGTGAGCTTCTCTAGATCAATGCCATCTTCCACGTCCCAGCGATCAGCGGAATGGTGATAGGCAGGTTCCAAATAAAAATCGCGCATCTGGTGATGCCACACCGGACAAGCACTGCCACCTGTAGCAGGAACAACCCAGCCCCAATCGCCAGGACATTCACGTCCCGCTTTCTTTTCGCGTAAATCATGGGTTAAGAACTGGCGAGACGCGGTTTGGTGATCGACCATCGTCACCTTGGCTTTCTGGAAGGAGTGCAGGATAGCAATGTTGAGTTCTAAGGCAACGCGATCGCGCCACAGGGTTTGCTCCGAGCTAGTGTCCAGTTTCAGAACTTTGGCAATCTCCTCCATCTTGTTGTAGCGGTACTCATCCAGGAAATCGCGCATGATTTCGGTATCCATATACCAGCCATTGAACGGCATACAGCCATATTGGATACCGCCAATGTGAACGGAGAAGTTGCTGATAGCAGGAATGGCATACCAACGCATTCCGATGTCTTTGAACTCTGGAACAGTGGGATGCTCAATATGCACTTCCAGCACTTCTTCGCGCTGCCAGTGGTACATCTTCGGCTCCTGACCAGGAACCTCAATCACCAGTGGCAAAATGTCGTAGGCGCTGCGCGGTTCGGGGGGTTGCCAGCCAAATTTGATGATGGCGTTGGTCAATGCCAGGTTGGCTGGATCGCCCATTACACTACCATCGGGTTGCTCGTATGCTGCATAACGATACAGTTGCGAGTTCCAGAAGCGCGGGCCCCAGCGTTCTTTGGGTAGCTTGGGACGAAAGACGCTCATCGTAATCTGCAAATTCCCACCATTCGTCGCAAATTTGACGTGTTCGTGACATTCGCGGAACATTTCATCTGGATCAGTGACATGGCGGCAATCGCGTATCACCATATTGTTCCAGGCAATACGCCCGACACACTTAGAGGCATTACGCCATGCTACCTGCGCTCCATATGCTAGTTCTTCATAGGTGTGGGTATAAGTGCCAGTCGCTTTCACTTCCTCACGAATTTCTTTCCAGCGTCGCTCTTTGTCCTCCGGTTCCCAGGCTTGTTCTGATGAAATTAGATCGAGGAACTGCTTGGCTTTCTTGAGCAATCGCTCCTGGTTGAGCATGGGCAGCTTAACAACATTGATCACCCGATCAAGCAACGTTTGCCATCCTTGCCGTAGTTCAGGGGTAAAGTCGGGGAGATACCGTTCAAACAGAGCAAACATGGTTTCGCCAATGGCAGGATAGGCACAGGTTGGCACATCAGCGAAGCTATGAACCTGTCCCAAAAACCGCAGTTCTCGTAAGATTTCATCACTGCTGCCACTTTGCAGACAACGCACCAAAAACTCCAATGCCTGAAACAGGTGCAGTGAGAGATAATCCATGTCTGCCCGTCCAAAAATCGGCAGAACAAACGGATATTTCTCAAACAGAATTTGGTAAAACTCCATGCCCATCTGCTGCTTGTTCTGGCTAAACACAGACCAGGACTCTGCCATTTTTTGCAGCATTTCAGGAGGCAAAGCTTCGTCGTAGCGCCGGACTGCCTTTGCCATCGGCAGAATGATGTAGGTATTGAAGAACTTGTAGAGAGCCGAGTTTGCGCCTTTTTGCAAATCCTCGCGATCGTAGTCTTCCAAATAGGGGATAGACGGCAGCATCCACATCCACACTTGTCGCGCCTTCACCCAATGCTCAGGACGCATCCCTACATCGGCAAATAACCTGCCATAGTCTTCAATGGTGTCCAATCCATCCCCTTTTTCGGGTGGCACGCCCATCAGAGGTTCGCCCACTACTACTTGCGTGTCCGGTTGTAGTTGGTGGATGGCACAGTCAAACAACTCATAGAAAAAGTCGCTCATACTGTCGAGCGCTTCCCCAAACAGATACTCAAGCTCTGGCTCTTCCAAGAGCATCCGCTTCAGGAATTTCTCCATCTGCAATTCTTTCCACGCCCGCAGCTTGTTCCAGACATCCTTAACGATCACTTCGTCTTGCGGGGTGAGTGGTGTGGGCTGAGGCAGCTCAATCTCTACTGGTTCTGCTGTACCTTGAGTCCGACGACGAAAGCCATTTTGCCTGCCGAATACCATCACCGTGCTGCTACTACCTTCACTGGTACTTTCAGTCAGGCGGACTTTCAGCTTGAGTTGCGGGGCTTGTTCCCAGGTTGTAATTGGAAGCTCTAGATCGGCATTGCGATCATCGTTCAGGTATTCGTGGGTGGCAAAGGTCACGGTTCCAACATCCTGCCAGGGATGCGTAATATCTCCCTCTCGACAGCAAAACGTGATTGCGATCGTGCAATCCCCCTTGTTTTTCAGCTCCAGTAACCAAGTTGGCTGCATCCGAGCAAACAAATCTCGTTCCAACAAGGTTTCACCTTCATGAGAAGCAATTTGTACTCGGCACTTATACTTATATTGACTAGAAACAGGAAAATCAGTGGCTGACACTTCGGTCAGATGTATAATCCGCTTATTATTGAAGGTTTGAAGGTCAAGCATTTTATCGGTCGTAAAGAAGCAGAAGGATACGTAGAGTTGTGAACTAGGCACAAGGTTCACTGACGTACATCTTAAGAGGGATGACAGTCTTCAGTCTCAGCCATTTAGCGTAATTGTCTTGAGTAGAATTACTGAGACTCAAGAGTTTGGTCTAGATCAACAATTGTGCTGAACTAAATGGCATTCCTTGTCCAACAACACTATCCACGACCAACTCATAAACGACACGATGCTGTGTTGAGGTAGTCGAGCTTGATGAAAAAGGCAAGGGAAAGGTGGTGCGTACCTTCTATGCTTGAGGAACACCAACTTAAGCGGTGCAAACTTGAGGAACACCAACTTAAGCCATGCAAACTTGAGGAATACCAACTTAAGCGGCGCAAACTTGAGGAACACCAACTTAAGCGGCGCAAACTTGAGGAACACCAACTTAAGCAGTGTAAATTTGGCACAAGTCTATCTAACTGGTGTTGTACTGCTTCTTAGACAAGAAGCACAGACTCGCTTGAAGTCAGGAGGGGTTCATGGCATTCTAACTAGGCTTTATCTTCTTCATCTTTATCTACACCTCGATTAGCGCAGCAAAAGGTAATCGCTGATTAGAATTTAGTGCAACGGGGCTACGCCCTGGATGGAACGTTTTTAACTACTGTGCAACGTTTTGAGTTTTGACTCCATCACACAGATGTCTGTCCTCTTCCTTCAATTCGGCATTTGTTCGCAGATAATCCTGCACCCAATTGCATCCATACTGGAGGAAATCGAGCTGGAAAATTCGCTCTAAATTCCACAAAATTGCGGTTCTATCCTGACTTGCTGAGGCGATTAACTTCCCATCAGGACTAAAAGTAACTCCGAACACCCCATCGCTATGCCCCTTTAAGGTTTCAAGCGCTTTACCGTCGTATCTCCAAAGTTTGACTGTGCCGTCGAAACTTGCTGAGGCGATGATCTTGCCATCAGGACTAAATGCCACTCCGAATACCCCATTTTTGTGTCCCTTAAAGGCTCTGATTTCTGTCCCGTCGCGCTGCCAAAGTCTCACCAGGCTATCCATACCGGCTGAAGCGAGGGTCTTGCCATCAGGGCTAAATGCCACTCCAGCCACCTGACGGCGATGGCTTTTTAACGTGGAAAGAAGCCTGTAGCTGGGCTTTCCAGATGCGATTGCATTATCCCACTGCCAAAGTTTGACTGTGCCGTCCACGCTAGCTGAGGCAATGAGCTGTCCGTCAGGGCTAAATGCTACTCCGTTAACGTGATCGGTATGCCCTTTCAGAGTTGCCAATTGGGTGCCGTCAATCTTCCAGACTTTGACAGTTCTGTCCTCACCCGCAGAGACGAGTGACTGTCCATCTGGATGGAAATCAACGGCGAAGACTCTGCCTTGATGTCCAGTAAACGTGTGGAGTAAGGTTCCATCCAGTCGCCACAACCGGACAGTGCTGTCATAACCCCCAGTAGCAATGATGTCTCCCTTTGGGCTGAAATCTACTCCGAAAACTTTATCGGCTTGTTTGGGAAACGTGCGAATTAAGCTACCATCAAGCCGCCAAAGTTTAATAGTCTGATCGCGACTGGCGGTGGCAATTGTCTTACCATCAGGACTAAATTTTATGGTGTAAATCGAGGCTTGATGTCCGTTGAGAGGCTGGAGCAAACTGTCATCAAGCTTCCAGATTGCAATCGGACCATCCCAACTGGATGAGACAAGGATTTGTCCGTCAGGACTCCAAGCCACTCCAGAAACGGTATCCTTAGCGGCTGGCAGGGTTTTTACGAGAGTCCCGTCAAGCTTCCAAAGTTTGACTGTTCGATCAAGACTTGCCGAGGCGATTAAACGACCTTGAGGGTTAAAAGCGATTTTGCCTACTGCATCGCTGTGTTCAGTTAGAGTTTGGACTAACGTACCGTCAAGGTGCCAAAGTTTGACGGTTTTATCCCAACTCGCCGAGGCAATCAGATTTCCTTGAGGGCTAAAGGCAACGTCTCTAACTCTATCCGTATGTCCGGTGAAGGTGAAGAGCAGTTTACCGTCTGCACTCCAGAGTTTGATGGTTTTATCGTGAGAAGCAGATGCAATGGTTTGACTATCAGGGCTAAAGGCAACGCTGGCAACTTCATCCGTATGTCCGGTGAGAGTCAAGAGCAGTTTGCCGTCTGTACTCCAGAGTTTAATTGTTTTATCTTTAGAAGCGGAAGCAATGGTCTGATTGTTAGGGGCGATCGCTACCTCTGCAACGTCTTTGGTATGTCCTTTTAAGGTATGCCACAAGGTATAGAGCGGCTTTCCGTTTGGTGTACTCGTTTTGCGCCAAAGTTTAACGGTGTTATCTCCAGAACCCGAAGCAATTAGATCCCCTCTGGGGCTAAATGCGACTCCCCAAACGGTCTTGTTGTGCCCTTGAAGCGTTCCCACCTTTGTACCGTCTTTTTTCCAAAGATCGATAGTTTTGTCGGCAGAAGCTGAAGCAATGAGTTTGCCATCAGGGCTGAAAGTTACATCATTAACTACATTGTCATGCCCGGATAAGTGGTTATACTCAACTGCTCCATAAACAGCCTGATGGAGAGCCTGTTTAACTGAGTCCTCGATATCTGCGCCTGCAACACCCAACTTCTGCAATCGTCGCTGTGCTGTGATGGCTTGTACTAGTGCATCTAACTTTTGATTTGAGGCGAAAAGCGCTTCGGAAGATTTTGCGATCGCCTTTATCTCGCTTACAGAAGTTTGCCGATACTGAACATAAACCTGTACCCCCAATGCACAGGCTAGAATTAACGTCATACTTTCTACAAAAAGCAAGAACCGTTGCCGCCTGGAACTTTTTTTTTCTAGTGCTAATCTTTTTTGTTCCTCTGTTAATCTGGCTTCAACTTCTTTAGCCCGTTCTGCTTCCAATGCTAGCTGCACTTCTGTCCTGTCTAATTCTTCAGAAGCCGCTAAAAACTGATAATCCGAATTGCTCAAACTTTTTCCCTGCGCCCAGAGTTGGGCATCTTTGAGAGCTTGTCCCCTCAGAAGACGCGAAGCATCCTGCCGTTTTGAAGCTATCCAAGCATCGAAGGCTTGAGAGTAGGGGCGCACAGAAGCTAATTGTTCTTCTACCCATGAACAATCGAATACCTTCTGATAGATGGGGTTTTTCACCTTGAGAAAACCCTGCTGTCTCTCCACCAAACCCGACAGCAGAAGTTCCATTTGCTCTGGCGAGTCATCGGTTGGCACCCCGCCTTGGTAAGGGGGGGACAAGGGGGATTGCAATATTTGTTGATAGATGCCGAGTAATCTAGCAGCACGTTGGGAATTTCTCAAAATGCGATTGCCCGAAGGGCCCCGGCAAAGCCGATCACGTATTGTCCTCAAATGCTCCGGTTCATCCCTGACTTCCCAGTTGTCGATAATGCGCTCTTGCACCAACTGTTCCATCCAATGCGCCTCCTCTTCAGAAGGAATTACCCCCACGCGATTGGTTCCCATCAGGGCAAGCTGGCACAACTTTTGAGTTAAAAACGGCTGTCCCCCTGTCCAGTGCAAAATCTCAGCTAACAAGGCTTCCGGTTGACTAGCAATTTCCTGTAATCCTAGTATCAGAGGGATGGCTTCGTGTAACTGAAATCCCTTGAGTTCAATGGCTCGTCCGATGTTAAATGGCGTGCAATTTTTGTCAGCAATTAAATCTGTCGGTGTTGCTACCCCCAACAGGGCAAATGTTAGTCGTTTATAGGTTGATTTTTGGGCACGTTTGTTGTAAAAAGCTCTGATCAGAGCAAAAAAATCGTCAATTGGGAAACCTAAGCTAATTAAACTGTCAATTTCATCAATAAAAATTACGACATTTTGCTGAATTTCCTCTAGCAAAATGGTTTCGATAAACTCACCCAGGCGGCTGACTAGGGATAGATGATTGCGATCGCGCCACCAAGCTCGTATATTCAATTCAATCTGGAAACTTTTGGCTAGAGAAGCCACAACTGAGGCATACCACTGTTCTGGCGTCACTTCTTGAGTGCCAATGGCTGTTAGATCGATAACTCCGCAGCAAATGCCCACAGCTTGCAAGCGGTGCATCGTCTGCACCCAAAGCGAGGATTTGCCCATCTGCCGGGAGTTGAGGACGTAGCAAAACTCACTCCCAAGTAGTGCCTCGTACAGTTCATCATCAGCTTGACGCCTGACATAGCTAGGGGCATTTAGGGGTAGACTCCCACCAACTTGATACTCATAAGATGGACTTTGTGCTGTCAGCATGATGGAAGCCGTAGCTGAAGGATTGAAGATTGGCTAATTACCTTTTTAACATTAACAATTAGCCATCCTTCACCTGCGTTTGACATCACAGACCAACCAACAACTATAAAAAAATTGGCACTTATAATCCCCTCAAAGAGTAAGTTGGTACAGCGATATCGGTTCTTCAATCCCCTCGAATTGCCGTTGCCCTATTTCGATGGGTTGTAGGGGAAGATAACTTCTGACCGCTTCATACACTGTCTGGGAAATACCAACGCAACCGGGCGAAGTTTCAGCTTGTACGCGAGTGGCAATGTTAACCCCAGTTCCAGTGACATCAGCGTAATTGAAAATAACATCTCCAAAATGGATGCCAATTCGATAAGTTAGCCTCGGCTGAGACGTGGGTGGAGTTATCTGTATGAATGTCAGTTGAATCTCTTGAGCGCAATTGACAGCATTGATGGTACTAGGAAAGTAAAATAACAACCCATCGCCAAAAGATTTGAGAATCTGACCTTCATATTGCTGAGCTAATTGGGAGATGACCTGAAAGTCTCGATCAAGTAGATTCTGCGTCTGTTCAGAGTCAGCTTCCATCTTCGCTGCTAAGTCAACCGCATTTATAGAAACAATCGTACCGAGGCGGTGTTCTTGGATTAAATTCAACCGTAATTGACCCAGCTGATCGCTAAAATACTGACGATACAACTGACAACTGGGCACAACCTGGCTATCGAGGAAGCGCACGACACCCATACTTTGCAATTTAAAGGTTTGGATTGGATCTAATTTCACGGGGGTTGGTGACATCACAACCCGCGCCAATCCTGTCACCAAATCGGGATATTGTTGGAGATTCCACAATTGGCGTCGCAGATAATCGTTGTAAATACCGTCTTCATCCGTCGCAGTTTCTAATAGCTGCTCAAGCGTGATGTCTTGGCAACTAATGTGATGCAGCGCCTCCTGCACTAGATAAGGGTTCCCACCAATCAATCCCATCAGGCGTTCTACCTTCTGGGTTCCCCAATCCAGTTGATACCGAGTCGCTAAATCTTGTACCTGAAGCGGGGTAAACTCTGGCAATTCAATTGATAATCCAACATTAAAGGGAGATTGATTGATGTTGAGCGGGATATAAACTTCCGTAGAATGAACCACCACTAACCGCAGTTTTTGCCAAACCTCGCTACTCTTGTCGGCATACTTGGCTTTCTGATACCAAGTTCGGAGCAATCCAAAAAAGTCCGTGGCAATTTTGGGGTAATTGAACACCACGTCCACGTCATCTAATGTCAAGACGAGCGGAGTGTCAATTTCTGCTAACAGATAACTCTCGAAGTAATCGGTGCAGTTGTAATTGCTGCCAAAAACGTCATCCCAATACTCGCTCAACCGATTCGGTAGTCCCAAACTCCGAGAGACAACTGCACAGAACCACCGCAGAAATTGATTTAGAGTCGCGAACACATCGGCATCAGCCAGTTGCAAGCTCAACGTAACCGTCTTAAAATTGTGCGATCGCGCAGAGTCGAGAATCCTGATCATCAAAGAGGTTTTGCCCATAAGCTTGGGAGCTTTGATCCGAATCAAAGCCCCAGGCTGCAAAATGGTTTCATCGCAAAGCCGCTCAATAGGGAGACGCTCTACATAAAAGGGGGAATCTAGAGGAACTTGACCTTTGAGCATGACTCTAGAGCCACTCTCTAGATTGTCAGAGTCGGGATTGGTATAGTCATCAAGGGACAGAGTAAGATTAAATGCCCTGAAGTAAGACTCCAAAGTCTGCCGATCTACAGCAACTTGGCGATGTTGTACCTTGGCGATGGTATTGGGACTCAAGCCGCTCAGTTCACTTAATTCTTCCAAGGTGTAGGAATTGCCAGTATTTTCTTGAATTTCCCACTGGCGCTGTGCCCTTTGCAAGCGTTGCCAACCTTGAAGCGTGAGAACGACACCCCGCTTCCGCCGTGATGGTTGACTTCTCATTAATATTCGCTCAATCTCCTTGAGATCCAACAGGATTTAGCTGATTTTTTTTATTTTGGCAGCTTTCTACTCATAGTATTTGTCTTATTGAGCGATATGGATGTTAATTCGCTTATCTTGTGTGCTTATCTTGCAATCTTTACTTGAAAACATCTGACTACGGATGCAATCTAGTAGTAGTTCCTTTCAAGATTTGCATCTATCTTTAGAGGGTCTGCAAACATCTCGCTACAGATGCAATCTAATAGTAGTTTCTTTTAGGGTTTGCATCTATCTTCAGAGGGTCTGAAAACATCTCGCTACTAAAGCAATCTAGTTGGAGTTAATTTCAGAGTTTAGCATCTACCTTTAGATAGAGTTTTAGGTTTTTAAGATAATCAACATGATAATAGCGGAATTTTTTATTCCTCACGGACACTGCTATCTCTGGAAGCCTGAGTTAGTAGGGTTACATATTGTCTCAGATGCTTTGACAGCAGTAGCGTATTATTCAATTCCGCTAATGCTTACTTATTTCGTTGCCAAGCGGCGAGATGTACCTTTCAACTGGATTTTCCTGCTGTTTGGTGCTTTCATCGTTTCCTGTGGCACAACCCACATTATAGAAATCTGGACACTGTGGCATCCTGACTATTGGTTATCGGGTTTGGTCAAAGCCTTTACTGCCGTCATCTCTCTCTATACGGCATCAGAACTCGTTTCGTTACTCCCCAAAGCCTTGGCAATGCCTAGTGCGGCTCAATTTGAAGCCGTGAAAAACGAAATTCAAGAGCGCCTGCGAACAGAAGCTGAACTCCAGCAGGCGATCGCGCAACTCAAGCAGGAAATGGCTGAGCGTCAGCAGGCAGAGGCGGCGCTGCGAGAGAGCGAAGAACGTTTGCAGCTAGCGTTAGAAGGTAGTGCTTTGGGGTGGTGGGATTGGAACATTACCACAGGGCAAACCTATTTCGACTCCTATTGGAAGAGAATGCTGGGGTACGAGGTAGAGGAGATTGAGAATAATTACCAATCCTGGGAGCGGCTGATGCATCCACAGGATAAGCCCAGGGTAATGGAAGTGTTGAACGCCTATCTTCGAGATACGCTTCCCCTTTACGAAGTGGAATTTCGGATGCGCTCAAAGTCTGGGCAGTGGAAGTGGATTCTGAGTCACGGTAAGGTTTGCGATCGCGATGAATCGGGTGCGCCTATGCGAATGCTCGGTACACAAAAAGATATTAGCGATCGCAAACTTGCAGAGGAACGACTCAAACATAGTGAAGCTAACCTGGCAACAGCCCAAAAAATTTCCCATATCGGCAACTGGGAATTTGATGTACTCACTGGGGAAATCACCTGGTCAGCAGAAAAATTCCACATTCTCGGTCTTGACCCGACCCAACCCGAACCGAACTATACCGAACTGATCGAGAAGATTCACCCCGATGACCGAGAACCATTTCAACAAGCTACCTCACAAGCGCTGGCATTAGGGACATGCTACGAACTGGACTATCGAATTGTGCGCCCTGATGGTCAAGTCCGGTACATCCAGGGAAGAGGAGAGGCTGGTGTTAATGAGCAAGGGCAAGTGATTCGACTGTTTGGAACAGCATTGGATATCACTGAGCGCAAACGGGTAGAAGAAGCCTTGCAGGAGAGCGTACAACGAGAACGAGCGATTGCCAGAGCGATTCAAAGAATGCGCCAAACTTTGGATATTGAAACGATTTTCAGTGCAACAACAGAGGAATTGCGGCAGTTGATTAACTGCGATCGCGTCTTGATCTATCGTTTCAATCCCGACTGGAGTGGAGAGATTGTTTCCGAGTCTGTAGGGACTGGGTGGATTTCGCTATTGCAGGAACAAGCCCATAACCCGAATTTGGCACATACTAGTCTAGAAGATAATCGCTGCGCTGTGAAAAAATTCGATAGTGCCGCAGGATGCGATAGCGTTCTTAGTACTTCTTTCCCAGTGCAGGATACTCATCTGCAAGAAACCCAAGGCGGTGCGTACAGTCGAGGAACAAGTTATGCAGTAGTCCAGGACATTTACAAAGCCGGGTTCAACTCTTGTTACCTCAACCTCTTACAGCAATTTCAAGCCAGAGCCTACATCATTGTCCCCATTTTCTGTGGCTCTAAACTGTGGGGGTTGCTCGCGACTTATCAAAATTCTAGCTCCCGCCAATGGAAAACAGCAGAAATCAATGTGGTGAGTCAGATTGGCAATCAGTTGGGAGTCGCTTTGCAGCAAGCTGAATTATTAACGCAGGTTCAAAAGCAGTCAGAAGCACTGCGACAATCGGAAGCACGAGAACGAGAAAAAGCACAAGAGCTAGAGCTGACTTTGGGCGAATTGAGACACACCCAAGCTCAATTGATTCAAAATGAAAAGATGTCCAGTTTGGGGCAAATGGTGGCGGGAGTTGCCCACGAAATTAACAATCCCGTTAGCTTTATTAAAGGCAATCTTACTCCTGCCAGAGAATACTTCCAAGACCTGCTAAGACTGCTTGAACTCTATCAGCAAACCTACCCGAATTCCACACCAGACATTCAGCAGTTAGCGTATGAGATCGACTTAGATTTTTTAGTGGAAGATTGGTCAAAGCTGATGGACTCAATGCAGGTGGGAGCTGAACGCATTAAAGAGATTGTGCGATCGCTCAAAAGCTTCTCTAGATTGGATGAATCGGAGCAAAAACTGGTAGATATCCACGAAGGCATTGATAACACCTTACTAATTTTGCAGCACCGACTTAGGGCAGTAGGTGGGTGTCTTGAAATTGAAGTGATTAAAAACTACGGTCAACTGCCCCAGGTGACCTGTTACGCCAGTCAATTAAATCAGGTATTTCTAAATCTATTGAATAATGCGATTGATGCTCTGGAAAATCAATCGTCCCCACGAGTGATTACCATCAGCACATCAGTATCGGGCTATCAACAGTCAGTTCCCAACAACAAACAACAAATAACAAACTACGTTATCATTCGTATTGCAGACAATGGTTCTGGCATGAGTGAAAAAGTGCGCCAGCAAATATTTGACCCGTTTTTTACGACAAAACCTGTAGGAAGGGGCACCGGATTGGGATTGTCCATTAGCCATCAGATTGTAGTAGAAAAACACAAGGGTCGAATCAGTTGTATTTCTGCCCCAGAGAAAGGAACAGAGTTCATTGTGGAAATTCCAGTAACCTGTAATAGGTATGTGACCCACAACAGAGCAGAAGCTTCACTGCTTAAGCAGCTAATTACCACCTAACAAATCTTACATCCCCGTATGGTCATCAACACCATACATAGTTTATGCCTTAATCGTTGTTCCCTGCTCCTGTTCTTGCAGTTTTGGGGTTTTCCTTCTCTTTTGGGCGAGGAGCAATTAATCATACAGGCTGAGCGGCACGAACACTAACACCCAGCCCATGTCCCGTCACGCTAGCCCAACCAACTTGGCGCTTAGCTCCCACATGCGATCTCCTTTTTCATCATCACGGGCTTGGGGAGAGACTCTTTGAACAAACGACTTGCCATCTTTCTTCTGTCGATTTCCCCAACTCCAATAGGCACCCGATTGATTGTACTCAGGATCAGCAACCACCACCGCGACTCGCTCACCCGCTAACTCCTGAGACACGTATCCCCCCGTGATATTTTTCTGGAACCAGGGGAAGAGTTTCTGAAACAGGGGATAGTGGTTTCTAAATAGCGGCGTGTCAGCAACACATCCTGGGTAGAGAGAACTGAAGACGATGCCTGTTGACTCGTGATAGCGTCGATGCAGTTCCCGCATAGTCAGCACATTACAGACTTTGCTGTCCTTGTAAGCTTTGACGGGTTCAAAGTTCTTGCCATCAATCATCGAGATTGGCTCTTTAAATCCTTCTGTAAAACCCTTGAAATCGCCCAAGTCTGGACGTGGCGGAATCTTCCCGCCCAACTCGTCCGGATTATGCGTTACGGTTCCTAAAATGACGAGCCTCGGCTCCGTAGCTCCTGAATTCTTCAAATCCTCAAGCATGAGGTTACATAAGAGGAAATGACCTAGGTGATTTGTGGCAACGCTTAACTCAAATCCTTCTGGGGAGCGTAACGGCTCCTTTAATAAAGGCATATAGATTGCAGCGTTGCACACCAAAGCGTCTAGAGACTTGCCACTTGCCCTGAACTTATTGACAAACTGCCGAACGCTCTCCAAAGAGGCAACGTCGATATGCATGATGGTGTAGCTGTCTTGCGGCATTTCCACCATTTGGGCAACGTTTTGTGCCTTCTCTAAATCTCGACAGGCCATCACCACATGCCATCCTCTTTTAGCAAGGGCTTTCGCGGCGTACAAACCCACTCCCGAAGAGGCACCCGTGATTACGACCGTTGACTTCTGATCTTGTGCCATTCTGTTCAGACTTCATTGACCGTTGTTGACTGTCTCTATGATCTCACACGGCTGTAGCCATCAGATCTTTAATTTACTGATTCGCCATAGAGCCAATCCGCAAACGCACGAGCAAGTCGTTTAGAGCTTCGTTTGCGGAAGGACTTTCGGGGAGGTGGCTAGCCTGATGAGCGGCTTCTAATTCACCTAACAGTCGCAGATATTCCTGCTGATGGAATTCTAGAGCGGCATCTTCCAAAACGGATTTTTCTGCTCCTGCCAGCTTTAGAGCAATCAAGTCAGAAATGTAGGGAAGTTGGAACGCTTGATTCAGTTGTACCAAATTTGCTTCTACCGTTCCGGTTTGCATCAAGTTGATCCCGGTTAACAAGACTCGGTAGACATAGAGTAGAGGTTTAACGCGATGTGGCTGTTCTTTTTCAAACAGTCGCCACTGTGTCTGAGCAAAGCCGATGTAGTGGTGAGCGTGGTGGCGTGTGATGCAGCCAATTGCGATCGCTTTTAGTTCCTCATGTTCTGGTGTCGTGTGAACAATCAGCGGCGAATATAACTGCTCTAAAACATAGCCGTTCTTTTTCAGGAGCAACGAAAAGAACTTTTTGATATCGTGAGTCACCAAGTCAATTTCCAGCCCCTCACGGACTTCTGTGACTTCAATCGTTTCCTGTTGCCGATTGAGTCCTACCACCTCTGGCACTGGCAGAATATGACTTCCTCTCAAGTCATAGTCCGAGTCAGGGGAAGGAAAGCCGTAGAGATGCGCCCCACTAACTGTACTAAATAACAGCAGGTAAGGCTGACGATGAATTGCTGTGAGCAGGCGTTGGTCAATAACCACTAGATTGATCCGCTTGTTACTTCAGCCACCTGAATATGAATCCTTGAATTGCTTAAATTATCCTTTAATTTGCGATCCCCATAGGGAGGATAATTGGGCAATCAAGAGGCAGAATTAAGCGGTAACCGCTGCCCGTTCAAGTGACTGAATATTAGGGATTTCAAATCGAATTGGGTTAGCTGCCCAGCTCCTAAAATCAGGTGCAAGTCGAATCAGCTTTTGCAGAATCTCATCATTAACACACAACACTAACGGGAAAGGAAACTGTTTGCGAAACTCATCCCGCACAAGGTTAGTCGCAATTAAAACTTGATCAATTGCAACAACTGATTCTAGCCCGAAAACCATCAACGCTGGAGGCGGCGGTTCCTCCATCGCGGTCAGAATCGTTGTAAATAGAGTGTTAACCGATGGGTGTAGCGTGAGTTCTTGGATTTGGACAGAAGAGAATTCTGGCAGCCGATTCACCACTCGCAGCCGCAACGAGGGACAGTTGCAGCATACCAAAATCAGTGAAAATTGGCCTTGGGATAGAGTAATCGCCCGTTCCAGTTTTCGGAGCGATCGCTTGTTACTGATAGCCGAATCTTCCAAATCAAACTGGTGAGTCATATGAAAATACCAGGTGGCTTTCTAAACTACTTTTTAAAGGAAAAAAAAAGTTATGTCTTCGTAAGAATGGGTGATTTTTTAATTGCAGTATTACATCTAATTGCAGTACTACGGTTGTATGACGCGATTGCATTTGTGTATGACAATGATCTGCTTACGTATGACAACACGGCGGTTATTTCAAAATCCGGATAGATGTAACAAAGCTTAATGACATTGAATAGTAATTATCAGATTGGAAAATCTTCTGTCCAACATGAACCTTGCACAGTCGCTAACCCTCTGCGGTTCAACACCATTCACCAGCCGTGTCTGGACTGACTTTTATTACGTCAAATCCCACCCAAATCTGCGATGCTATACTTCTTGCCCTGCAACCTTTGCCCAGTTTTACCAGTCATTCCTGATTAGTGCAAGGCGCTTGTGTCAATTGTTTAGTGTCTATCTCGCCATCTATGAAACGATTTCTCCAAAACTCTTTTACAGCCTGTGCAGATGGGCTGGTTTGGTTTAGCCGCGCTTTTGGGCGTAAGGCTTGGATTATTTTCCTGTTTATCTTAGGCATTACAGTTGCAGTACTCAAGCCAACCATTGCTCAGGCTCAGACGAGGTTTAATGATATCCAGGGGACGTGGGCACAGCCTTGTATTGAACAACTAACCCAACGGCAAATCCTTAGTGGTTATCCCGATGGCAGCTTTAAGCCGAATGCACCTGTGACGAGAGCAGAGTTTGCCGCCATGCTGGGAAAAGCCTTCCCCGATACTCCAGCCATACGAACCGGAGGCAAATTTGCAGATGTCTCGACTAACTACTGGGCGAGTACTGCGATTCAAAAGGCTTATCAAACCGGATTTCTGGCTGGCTATCCGGGAGGAGTTTTCAATCCAACTCAAAATATCCCTCGTGTGCAAGCGTTAGTGTCATTAGCAAGTGGGTTAAAGTATGTACCCGTCAATCCCACTGTAGACACATTAAATGGAGCATTTAGTGATGTCGCTGGGATTCCGGAGTATTCTCGAAGTGCGATCGCCGCCGCAACAGAAAAAGGGCTAGTTGTTAATTATCCTGAGGTTCGGAAACTTAACTCCAATCAGTTGGCAAGTCGAGCCGATGTTGCAGCGTTTTTGTGCCAAGCAACAGGCACGGTGGGATCGATCCCCGCCCAGTACATTGCGAAAGTAGGAACACAGCCATCTGATACGGCAAAAGCAGAGTTACGCGGTGTATGGCTTACAAATATTGACAGTAACGTATTATTTTCCAGCCAGAATGTAACCAACGCTATCCAACGGCTCAAAGAGCTAAACTTCAACACCGTTTACCCTACTGTCTGGAACTGGGGTTATACCCTCTACCCTAGCCAAGTAGCAGAACGAGTTACCGGACGGGCAGTGAGATTAGTAACGCCCTTAGACGCATCCCTTAACCCGGATTTAGGGGTACAAGGGCGAGATATGCTCAAGGAAATGGTGGAGCAGGGACATCAAAACGGGATTCGGGTCATTCCCTGGTTTGAATTTGGCTTCATGGCACCCGCCGATTCTGAATTAGCCAAGCGTCACCCAGATTGGCTCACCCAAAATAGCAAAGGTGTAAAGACGAAAAAAGAAGGGACTCACGATCGCGTCTGGCTCAACCCCTTCAAGCCAGAGGTGCAGCAGTTCATCCAGGATTTAGTAGTTGAGATTGTCAACAACTACGATATTGATGGCATCCAATTTGATGACCACTTTGGCTTGCCCTCTGATTTAGGTTACGATCCCTTCACCATTGAGTTGTATAAAAAAGAACATCAAGGCAAATCCCCCTCGACAAACCCTCAAGATGCTGAATGGGTACGCTGGCGGGCTAACAAAATTACCGATTACTTAACCAAGGTATTCCGGGCGGTAAAAGACCGTAAGCCAAACGTCATCCTCTCCGTCTCTCCCAACCCGCAGAAAGACTCCTACCAATTCTTTTTGGCAGATTGGGCAAATTGGGAACGGCGTGGCTTGGTGGAGGAACTGATTGTGCAGATTTATCGAGACAGCTTCAACACCTTTATCTCAGAGTTGGAACAACCTGAACTTAAAGCCGCCCGCAGTCATATCCCTGTGGGGATCGGTATTCTTACTGGACTTAAAAGCAAACCTATTTCCCTGTCACAAATTCAAAAGCAAGTAGATGCTGTCCGACAGCGGGGATTTGCTGGGGTATCGTTCTTTTTCTATGAAACCTTGTGGAACAATGCCTCAGAACCATTAGACCAGCGTCAGGCTGCCTTTCGCTTACTTTTTCCGATGCCAGCCGAACCTCCTGATCTTTTAGAAGCGTTGAAGTCCTCTAAGGAGGATTAGTTGTTGGTTGTTGGTTGTTGGTTGTTGGTTGTTAGAAATATCCCCTTCTGCCTTCTGCCTTAACACTAATTAACCGACTGTTGGTAAAGCCTCTTTATGCTTTTGGTTGGGTAAAGAGGTGCCGCGCTCTAGTTTGATAACCGAGCCAGAAGCGTCAGTACGATAAATCCACTGTTGTTTGTGTTTACCACTCGCAACAGCGACTTGCCAACCGGATACGGGTACTTGGGTACAGGGCGTTCCCAACTCACGCAACCCTAAGCAGTTATCTGACCAAGTTTGGGGTTGAGCTTGGACAATGCGTAGCTCAGAGGTTGGTAATCCTGACTGTTGGGAAGCATGTTGCAAGACGGTGTTACCAACAGATGTGGATAAGGGAGTGCTAGACCGAATTAGCTGTGACGTTACCCCAGTAGGAGGCGTTGGCGGTGTCTGACCAACGCTAAAGTACAAAATACCTGTAAACGCTAGGGATTGGATAATGAGACGGGGCTGAAAAAATTTTGTCTCAATCGTTTTTGTGGCAGAGCCTCTAGTATTAATATCTTCCATCGCAAGCCTCGCAAGTGAGTGCTCTTCTCTAAGATCTGAGAGCATACTAATTGATAGATAGCCACACCCCAATGCTAAGTTGCTCCAAAAAACCTAAAACTTTTTACTCTAGAGCAGCTTGATTGATCCAAAATATCAGGAGACGCTAGCTTTCAGCTATAGGATTCTCTGGAGGAACAAACCTAAGGCTTTTCCACCAGAATCCGCCTCTGAATCACAGACACATCTCCACTGCTGCACTCGAATGAGTCCGTACTGCAAACGTATAATTTTTTACAGAAGCAGCAACACTGTCACCTTGGCAGTGGATTCTGGAAGCAAGATTGATTTTCGAGAACCTGTGTCAAGGCTTCTCTACAAATTTTTTGTTCTTCGTAGCCGATATCTTAACTAAGAAAATACCGAAGTACATTAAGCACTGATAAAGTTTAGATTACGATTATTTAACGGCTTGCGATCGCACAGTGCTGCCACCAAGGCGGATAACATCTCTATTGGCGCTTTAGTTCATCGAGTGTGCCGCTGTAACTTGCTCAAGATAACCCAAAAGCGCCTCGCGAATTGGCAACAGGTTTTTGTAAATCTGCATCCCTAAGGGGATTTGTTTAACGGCTTCTGCTAGATTATGAGCGATCGCAGAATTCTCCTCAAGCATCTGTAGAGGATGCACATAGGTACGGATGGTAAAGAGGATGTCGCCACTAACTTCAAGCCGCCGTAGAGTTTGACGCTCCACTCGAATCCAGAGTTTTTCCCCCGCATTTTCGGCATTTATCGTCGTATCCAAGTCTCCCTTTTCTTGGGCTAAGAAAAGTTCTGGCGAATCCACAATACTCCAATTCAAGCGCCACGCCGGATGATTGACTTTCAGGCGGTCAAAGAAACTATCTACAGGACGCTCTAGTTTGTCATGATATCCAGGAACTGAAGCGTGGATTTGAGCAAGTGGATGCCCAAGCTTTTCCCGCAGTCGCCAGCGAGAAGGAAAACAGAGGGATGCCGCTGTCAAGATATAGCCTTCAGGACTTGGCTGCATCAGCAACAAATCTTCTTGCACCAAACGTCCCGCTAAATCAAGCGGTACTGCCTCAAAGTGAGTGATATCCCAAACTTGTCCAGTGCAGATATTTTCAATGGTTGTACCCTGCTGTCGGTAGTGTTGGGGAAAGTGTTCCACCAGGTGATTGAGGAGTAAGTCTAGTACTTCTTTCTGGCTCAATCGGCTTTCTGGAAGGCAAGCAAAAACATCCGAATATTGGTTCTTCAGCAGCTTGTCTTTGAGGGCGAGTTCTTTAGCGAGGTGTTCATCGATTTCAATCCACTCTTGAAGATTGAGCGATTTTAGCCCCATACTCAGGCGCCACTGTCCATCAGCAAAGGGAAGATAACTAGGTAGGCTCATCTATTCCTACTAATAACCAACAACTAAGAACTAACCTCCAATTCCAAACCGAATCGCGACAGCAGGTGTTAAGGGAATCAAGGTTACCACCATTAAAAACAGTGCGAGTAAACCCAACAAGGCTCTAGTATCATCAGGTTCTGTAATTTCATTGAGGCTGGGGCGCTCCAAACTACGCTGTAGGAATAGAATGACGATCGCCCAATACAAAATGAGTGGATTGGCTGGATTTGCCAGAGCGACAACTCCCAAAACAATCAACGTTGCCACTGTTGCGCGTCGAGCAGTTTTGCGTCCGTAGATTGCCTGGACAACTCGCCCTCCATCCAGTTGTCCTGCTGGCATCAAGTTTAATGCCGTTACCACTAAACCCAACCAACCAACAATGGTTAGGGGGTGAACATCAACTAGAGGTGCTTGTAGGGACGCACCTAGAAAAAGTCGCGCAATGATTCCTACCAATACTGACCCTTGGAAAAACTGAACAGGCACTTGAAAGGCACTACCATCATGAGACAGGATTAATCCACTAGTCAGTAGCAATAGCGAAACAATCCCACCCGCCGCAGGGCCAGCAATAGAAATATCAAACAAGGCTTTCCGGTTTGGCATCAAGGATGCAAAGCGAGTAATGGAACCAAACGAGCCGATTTGCCAACTAGGAATGAAGAACGGTAGACTGAGCCGCACGTCGTGCTGCTGTGCCTGCCACCAGTGTCCCAGTTCGTGAGCGGCGAGAACTGTCCAGATTCCGGCACTGATTGGCAAGGCTTCCACAAACCGCTCTGGATTACTGAAGAAGTCAAAGTGAAGTAGTAGTCCAGCAGCTTCCAAACTGGTAGCTATTGTCGCGATGAGCAAGCTCACAGCAAGAATTTTCTGGGGGGTTGTTAGAGGTTGTGGGTCGTTGCTGCTGGGGAGGACAATAACAACGGGTCTTCCTTCAGGGCTTTCCACTAAAAATAGTCGGTAGCGATCAGCTAATCGTTCCTCTAAGCTTTTTGATAAACGGGAAAATACGGCTTCTGGCTCACCTCCCCGCATATTGCCCTTGAAAATGACCCCTTCCTGATAAGGAATTGTTTCAGTCGCAAAGAAGCTATCAATGCCAAAGATTCCCTGGATGCTTTTGAGGTCTTCTTCAGGAATCGGAACAACCTCAGTGATGGCAGGATTTGTGCCATTAGAGGAGCGTGAAACATTTGCGGCTGTGGCGGCAGTTTGGTCTTGTAGGGGTTGTCCCTCGCGTGCCTCTTGTTTTTCACTCAATAGCTTTGCTGCACGTTCTCGGAGAACGGCATCCTGACCCGCATCACGCAACTGCTTGCCCAAGATGATATACAGTCCGGCTGAAGCGACTAATAAAAACAGAATGCCAACGATATTGAGGTAAATTCCAGCGGAAAATAAGCCAAAAAACAACAGCCAAGGAACTGTCAAGACGACCGACTGCAACCAGGCTAAAATCCCTAGTTTTCCGTAAGACCTTGCTCGGTTGAAGCCCCAACCCAGAACACCGAGTGCTACCAGGATGATTAAAAGAGTTGCAGTAGTCTCTGATCCATTAAACATTTTTAGCTTTTTGTCGTTAGTTATCTGTTATCGAAAAAGGAGTGGAAGAGGTGAAAGATTTGACGAGCGATTCTAATCCTTTATTTTTAATTTAAAACTTTAGACGGATGAGTGTTTAACTCGTTTTACAGCTTTGGACAGCAGCTCTGAGATTGCCTTGATGTTCGGCAAGAAGGCGATCGCTTTCTTTTGCGTCGAGTCCTGTCCAATGCATCAGTAGGGCGAGTTTCACCCGACGTCCACTGCTTTCTAATAAGTAACCTGCCTCTTCCCGGCTCAGGTTAGTGAGGTCTTGCAGGATTCGCAAGGCTCGGTCGTGCAGTTTTTTGTTTGTAACGGCAACATCGACCATGCGATTGCCGTAGACCTTGCCGACGCGCACCATAACCCCTGTAGAGAGGATATTTAATGCCATCTTGGTTACTGTACCCGCTTTCAAGCGTGTAGAGCCAGCTAGCACTTCCGGTCCGACTAGTAGCCGAATATCCAAATCGGCTTCAATACTGACTTGATCGGTAGGAACACACGCGATCAAAATCGTTTTGGCTCCCCGTTGCCGTGCCGATTGAATTGCACCGTGGACAAAGGGGGTAGTACCTCCAGCCGTGATGCCGACAACAACATCAAGTTCTGTAATCTGGCGATGGGCGATCGCTTCGGCTCCATCTTCGGCTCGGTCTTCCAAATCCTCGGAACTACGCACTAAAGCTCCAGCACCGCCAGCAATAATGCCCTGTACCAATTCGGGTGGTGAACAAAAGGTGGGAGGACACTCAGCCGCATCCAGTACCCCTAATCGTCCACTCGTCCCTGCACCAACATAGAAGAGGTGTCCCCCCCGACCAAAAGCTTCAGCCGTGAGGTCAATCGCTTCGGCTAGCTGGAGTTTTGCCTGGGCGATCGCACTGAGGGTTTTAGCATCCTCGCGATTAAACAGCTCCACCAACTCCAGCGATGTTAACTGGTCTAGGTTCTGACTGTTGGGGTTAATCTGTTCCGTTAACAGATGACCCCGCTCTTCCAAATTCTTCATAGCTGCCCTTTTTTGAATTCTCGATTTTGGGACGCAAGGGTTAGAGGGTTCCTCCGACCTTCAGTAGTACCCAATAGGATTGTTACTTATAGCAATTGTCTCAACTACTAAGGCAGTGTGACGGAAATAACTATCCAGTTGAAAAAGGTTAAAAAGCTTACCTTACAAGCAATATTCATAAAAGCCTTCTTGCACTAGCTACAGCGATTGGAGAGCTATCCAAAATCGACATTCTCAAATCCTTGCATTGGCTTAAGAGCGGACGTTTACAACAATCCCTCCAACTGACGGCGAATTCGGTCTAAATCAGACAGTTCTGGTTCCTGGGTTTCATCAGTTTCATCAGCATCAGCTTGCCAATCCAATTTTTCGACATTAGTCTCTGGCGGCATTGCCAGCATTCCTTCTTCAATCAGTTCTGCGTCATAATCCGCACCGAGGCAAAACTCCTCAATTTCCGCAGCCTCCATTTCTTCCACCGTCGGTTCAGGGAAATCCTGCGCTTCCAGCATCACCCCAAAGCGGGTGGCATCGTCTTGGGACTCGAACATTAGCACCGTGTTGCGATCGCCAATCCGAATCGTGTGAATGCCCTCGTTTTCTGTCCCGGCATTGAATAAGAGAACAAATACTCGTTTTGGTGCAACCATAAACTGTTATTACTTTCTGTAGTGTCCGCTTGAAGAAGCCATCTTTTCCTAGAATATCTGACCACAGCCCGTGTGCATGGGTGAAGTCTGGGTTAATCCGCTCAAACTAGCCAACACGCTGCCTCGAAAAGCAAATCTAAAGTAAACTTGCCGAATCTGCATCTAGAAATAAGGTTGCCTGAGCTTGTGTGCGGAGTACGGAAGCCGGACAATCCGTAGAAAGTGCCCCCAATAACATCGTTTTTACCGCTAAGGCTTTGTGTCTTGCAGGTGCGAGGCAGAGGATTTTTTTCGCGGCACAAATCATCGGGATAGTCAGCGTGAAGGCATATTGTGGCACGGCTTCAAGGCTTGGGAAGTGACCTCCATCCACCTGTGCAAGCCGCGTTCCCTTGTCTAATTTCACGAGTTTCACACGCTCTGGGTCATTGAAATCAGCAACAGATGGCTCATTAAACGCTAAATGTCCATTTTTTCCTAAACCGAGACAACAAAGGTCAATCGGTTGAGCCAGGAGAAGCTGGGTATAGCGATCGCATTCTGCCAACGGTTCTAAGGTGTCGCCTTCAAGGTAGTGGAACTTGTCGGGCTTAACTCGATATTCCACTCGCTCACGCAGATAGCGGCGAAAACTAGCCGGATGGTCGGCATCAATTCCCAGATATTCGTCAAGATGGAACAGAGTAATTCGTGACCAATCTACACCCCCTAGAGCAATTAGAGCATCAAGAAACTGAATTTGTGAGTTACCAGTTGCCAAGACGACAGAAGCAGTTTGTTGCTCACTTAGGATGTCCTGCAAATACTTTCGTACAAAAAGTGCTGCATCTTGTGCCAACTCGCTAGAGGAGTGACATAGGCGTACCGATAGGACATCAGCCTGAAAGGTTTCTTTTGCTGCACCAGGTTGAATCGTGTTCGCTTTCAAAGACATAAAGAAGTTGGGACTTTTTCCCAAAAAATTGTCATGGGCGCAAACCCACGACCACCAATGTAAATAACATTTACAACTTTAAGTATGGGGCAACCAATTCCCAATTCCCAATTCCCAATTCCCAATTCCCAATTCCCAATTCCCAACCAATCCCTAATCCCATACCCCAAAAACAACACGACCATAACGGGCTGTAAAGGTGCTATTTGCCTGTTCTTGATTACATAGCCATGCCCACATCTGGTCACCCAGACAGAAATGCCACCATTCGCCAGGATGACGTTGAAATCCAGCCGAATACATTACATCCCGTAGTAGCTGACGGTGTTTATGATACGGCTGTTCTGGCTGATTGACGTAGTAATCAGGATGAGAGCGAGGGGAGAGTTCATCAATCGCTGAACCCATGTCGATTAGCTTACCCGTGGCATCTACCAGAGTAATATCTACAGCCGCACCCGTACTGTGAGGTGGTGGAGTCATCGGGTTAGGACTCGGTACTGCCCAAATTTGATAAACCTCCTGCCAAATTGCCTCGCATTGCGCCTCAGATAGCGTCGCTGGGTTTAATTTCTGTGCCTGAACAACCTCACTGAAGGTATGGTCTACCATAAATTGTTGAACGGCTACAGGTCGATAGGCATCAAAAATCTGGATACGCCAACCTCGATACTGCTGTTGGAGTTGGGATTGAGCGGTAATTAAGGCACTAAGGACGCTTTGGCGAAGGTAGTAGGGCGAAGCCTCTGCATAAGGTGCGCCTAATTTTTCATAGGGGTGAGGTAACTCTACCGCAAATTGTTCGAGAGGAATGGGTACAAGCGGTTCTCCACACTCCAGGATAGGAATCGTCTGGTAGGGTTTCATCGATTCGTCTTTCCGCTTTGTTTTCTTGGGTAATTGTCTTTTGAACACTCCAGCAACAGACCTCTTGCCAGTAAGCTGATAAGTGTGTGCTAGCTAGACTTACAGGTTGAGTGTGCTAATGCTTGTGCCAGAAGGAGAGTACCCAATCGTTTTTTGAGACTTTCAGTTACTCTAACTGTGTTAAGTATTCCTGCATACGTCGCCGTAGTCTGAATTCCTTTACGAGTCGCTGAGGCAAACTACTGGAAATTGCCTAAAAGTTGAAATCTCTCGCTGAGACTTTGATGAGGTTGCATGAATTTATAGGTAATATTACATACATTCTCAACCTGAAGTTAGATTATACAGAACATACCTGGCTAGTTACGGCAGTGAGCGAACCAGCACAATACAAAAAATTCTTCTGCAAGTCTGTTGAAGCTGCCAACAATGGAAGTAATAATAAATGGTTTACCACAGGGGACATCATGAGGGAGCATCCGCCAAGCGCAACCGACCCACACGCTTTAGAAAACAGGATTAAGAGATTCAAGGAACCTTGGTACTTCGGGGTCTACCGACCTACACAAGCTAGACTCCCGTGTATACAGGGCACAACGAATCTGATGAAAGTTTCTATCCTCTCACCTCCACCTCTTGCCTCTCTGCCTTTTTGCAGACTAGGCATCATGAGCGAGTACTCGCAAGGAAGGAATGAAAGTTTGCCTCCCTTGTATCTCCTGCTTCCCCTGCTATTTTCAGAGGAGAGGAATTAAGAAATTCTATCTTTTACCATTGGAAGTTTGAGAGGTTGGTGGGGTATGCTTATTTCTTCATCTCAAGGTGAGAATTGAAGGTCGGTTTTAAAGTCTGAGCTTTAAGGGACGGATTTTTCAATCGCTTTAGTCAACCTTCCTGTATCGGACATAGGTATATATGTAAACGGAGAGTGATTGTGTCTTAAGCTTCCAGTAACTCAAACACGCTCTAAGATGATGTATTGTTTTATTTTGCATTCTACGTGACTATCCCCAGTAACGAGATTTTGGCAAAATTGTCTAAAGTCCTTGCATACAATAGCGTTTCATAAACCGTTAAATTTATGGCAAAGATTAATCAACCTTTGCGCTTGCGAATTAATCAATCTCGTTCCTATATTGCTATTTCTGATGAGGAAATGGAGGTTGGGTTTTGCACACCAGAATTTGCTGCCAGAATCATTGAAATTTTTAATGACTACGAAAAACTTAACGAAGAGAATGAGACCCTAACTAAAGCCTTTCAAATGGCTTGCTTGGACTTAATCAAACAGTCGGGCGGCAATATTAATCAGTTAAACCGACGGATGAACAAATATCTGGAAAAAGCGAAGCGTCCTGAACACGGAACGAGGGCGATCGCTTATTTACTTCGTGAGAGACAACGCGCACTCAACATTAGTAACCGGGACTTTGTTCGCTTCTGCTATTCCTATAAATTGTCTCCTAAAGAACTGGAAAATATCTTTAAGGGCAAAGACATCAGTGATAATCAGATCAAGGTCTTATCACGGATTCTAGGAAAATCAGTTGAAGAATTAACTGAGGTAAGAGATGGCTTCACAAACAGTGAGATGAATATGCTCGCCCGAATCCTTGGTACATCAAATGAGGAGTTAGCTAACCTGTTTAAATGAGTAAGCAGCTCCTAAAAGAAGCTTAAACGTTCATCTCTTTACAAGCTTAGGAAGTCCTCCCAACCTAGGAGGCATTTCTATTCAGTTACACCCAAATAAGGTTGCTTTTTTAACTATTATTTGAGTTCATCAAAATAATCCTGGAATTATAACGCCCACTTGATTGTTAAATATCTCCATGTCCCTTTGATCTTTTTCCTCAAAACTCGTCTTGAAGTAGTCAGGAACGTTGGGCCAATCAGCCGAATCATATTCGCCGAAGTCACCCTGTTTGCGTTTATTGACGAGTTGAGTCACAGCCAGTAATTCACCATCGGAACCCAAAACTGGCATACACAATAAGCTACAAGTACGATAATGGGTCTTCTCGTCCGTTTTTCGAGCGACCTCAGAGTCGGGATGATTATAGAGGTCAAAGGGAATATTCACGGGGTGACCTGTTTGAGCGACCATGCCAACAAAGCCTTCTCCCATTGGCACTCGTGTTTCTATCCAGGAACCATCGGCTTGGAGAATGGTTGTCCACAATTCATTACTTTGATAATCTACAAGCCAAAGCGTGCTACGGTCAGCATTGGTAAGTTTTTTCGCTGCCTGCATCACTTTTTGGATTAATTCTTCTGGATTGCCGCTACTTTGGCTAACAAAGCTGATCGCTTGATAAAGCGGATCGATCGCTTTACGTTGCTCTTGAATGGTGAGAATTTGCCGATGGAACGATTGGAAGGCTTGCAGAATTGGCAGAATTGATTCAGTCCGTTGCCTCAACTTATCAGCATCTGCTGGAGTAAAGCCTTTTGAGTCAATTCGTTCCGTTGGCACTGCCTCAGGTTCGCTAGAAGAATTTAATTTGTTGAATGTCCGGATAATGCCGATTAGGTTTCCTCGTTGATTGACAACAGGAAATAATAAGACGTTATGAAGGCTGTGTAGGTTGGCTGGGTTGAGGCCGATGTGGATTAAGACATCGTTAAACTTGTTCGGTTGACTGCTAGCTTTGATGGATTTAGAGGCAACAATTTTACTGGCTATGCCTTGACTCGCTGAAATCCGAATTTCTGTTGCGCTACTTCCTTCTTCTTCAGTAACCAATGACCAAAAACCAGTTTCATCGGCATCTAGCAAGAAAGTCGTGGCGTGTTCTGCTTCCAGTAATTTACTGATGGATAGATTAATGAAGCTCAACAGATAGTAAAGCGCATTATAGAGAGCTTCATCACTCTGGTTAGCGACAGAATTACTGAGTACAGCCAGAGCGTTATAAATCGCTTCTTTTGGTTCAATTTGCGCTAGCTGCTTTAAGGTTTCATGCGTTTTAACGAACTGAAGGACGACTCCAACTCGCTCGTTAAAGACCTGCATAGACTGCCGATCATTTTTGTCGAAGCTAGCCTTGAAATAATCAGGTACATTCGGCCACTCATCTTTGTTGTACTCGGGGTGATCGCCAGGTTTTCGTTTGTTAACAAGTTGGGTGACACCGAGCAATTCACCATCAGGACTCACAACTGGCATACATAGGAGGCTACAAGTGCGATACCGTGTTTGTTCATCAATTTTTTTAGCGTTACCAGCATTAGGGTTTTCATATAAGTCAAATGGGATAATCATCGGTTCACAGCTTTGAGCGACTTGACCGACAAAACCAACCCCTAATGCACATCGGAGTTCTCCTTTCCCAGGAAGTTCTGTCCACAAGTCACCTTGGTCATGATCAACTAACCACAACGTGCTACGGTCGGCGTTCATCAACTTCTTGGCGGTATTCATCACCCGCTGAAGGATGGCTTTGGTATCCAAATTAATTTGGTCAAGCGATCGCGTTGCTTCGGCAAGTGCCGCTGCCGCTCGAAGTTTTTTGGTTGCTTTATAACAGGACTGACAGCTTTCTAAAATTCGTCGAATTGGAATAACACATTTCGCCAGTCGCTCCAAGTCTAATTTTGTAAAGCCTTGTTGCGTAACTGTAGGATGATTGTCATCCTGTGAATCTCTTGAGGGCTGCAACTTGTTTAGTAACTGGACAACGGCAACTACTTCTCTGTTTTCATCTAGAATCGGCAATGCCAAAATATTTTCGGTACGGTAGTTGTATTTCTTGTCATACTCTTGGACTAAGGCAGATCGGGGGTCTTGATAGACCTGGTTAGGAATATGAATAACTTTCTTTGTCCGGGCAACCTGACCTGCAATTCCTTCGCCGACTCGCACCTGAATATCTAAGAATTCACCCTCTTCATTTTCAGCAACGAGTGACCAAAGATCTGTCTTTTCGTCGTTGAGTAAAAAGATTGTTGCCCGGTCTGCACCGAGCAATTTACCAACTTTTGCGGTAACATCCCGCAATACCTCATAAAGAGCCTGCGCTGAGCCTTGTTCCTCAGATTCGTTGTCAGCTTTGGATAAAATCTCGACTTGAGAGACTAAAAGCTTTCTTTCTAACTCAGCAAGTGCTTTGAGAAATTCAGACTCCGTGGGTTCAAGCTCAGATTGTAGACCCTTTAAAGCGTTCTCAACCCACGTTTCATTAAATACACATTCATAAATCCGATTATGAACTCTTAAGATACCAGCCCGCTTCACAACTAAACCCGACAGCATCAGTTCTTTTTGTTCTGAACTGTCATTAGTGGGTAGGCTCTCGTTTCGTAAGATTTGCTTGTATAGCTGCAATAGTTTAGCACTACGTGGCTTGCGCCTGAGGATGCGATCGCGCAGCGTCCGCAAATGCTCTGCCTCCGGAAGCGTCTCCCAGTTTTCAATGAAATGCGATCGCACTAAGTTTTCGACCCACTCCGCTTCCTCACCAACAGGAGGTAACTCTTCTGACTCGACAAGTAGTTTACACAGTTGCTGGGTAAGGAAGGGTTGTCCTCCCGTCCACTGCAACACCACTGTTAATAATCTTTTGTAATTTTGAGATTTAGCTTTCAATCCCTGAGCGATTAGGATACCGCTGTTGAGATTTTCGCGATGCTGTGAGTGTTCAGTTAGATTGGAGATCATAGTGCAACCTGGGATAAAAGCACTGGAGTTTAATTTAGCAGTTGTATTTGCCAAGCTCAGATCGTAAACATCAAGTTAGCATCTCCTGCCTGTTGTGAGAGCAAAAGACTTTCTAAATGGCGTTGCTAAATTACAGATTGAAGGGAACTATAGCTCCTTGATTAATTAATCTTAACTATCAGTAGGTGAATAAGGGGGAAAGGCACATCGCAGAAAGAATCCCCAATTCCCAATTCCCAATTCCCAATCTTAGTTAACTGCCCACGGATCGCTAATTGTAGAAAGCTGGGCAGCTATACGCCGTCCTTCTTGCTGTTGTTGAATTCGCTCTAAGCTACCCGTCGGAATTGAGGCAATCAACTGGCGAGTGTAATCCTTTTCTGGCTTACGGTAGATGCTTTCTGGCGAACCAATTTCTTCAATTTTGCCCTGGTTCATCACCATGATGCGATCGCTCATGAATTTCACCACGCTCAAGTCATGGGAAATGAAAATGTAGGTTAGACCAAACTCACCTTGCAACTCTTTGAGGAGATTCAAAACCTGTGCCTGTACAGAGACATCAAGGGCAGAAACCGATTCATCACAGATAATAAACTTAGGATTGAGAGCCAATGCACGCGCAATCGCCACCCGTTGGCGTTGACCACCAGAGAACTCGTGAGGATAACGATTCATCCAGTCGGGATTTAAGCCAACACGTTCTAGAAGATAAGCCGTGCGATCGCGTCGTCCTTTACTATTACCCCCACTATCATGAATTAAGAGTGGTTCCATCACCGCTTCCCCAATCTTCAAGCGTGGGTCAAGCGAACTAAAGGGATTCTGGAAAATAATTTGCATCTCCCGTCGCAAGTGCCGCAGATGCTTCCCGCTAATCTTGGTGATATTTTGCCCTTCAAAAAGCATCTCACCATTCATTGGCTCAATTAATCTCAGCAAAGTCCGGGCAAGGGTCGATTTGCCACAACCAGATTCCCCAACTAACCCCAAAGTTTCCCCTGGATAGACCTCAAACGACACATTATTCACCGCCATAATGTAGCGTTTCGCTCTACCAAAAACTCCCCGCACCGGAAAGCCAACCTGAAGGTTACGAACCTCGACAAGAGGAGATTTTGATTGCACTTCGACGGCACGTTGCGGTTGAGCCTCATTACTAGAGCCATTGTTGTCTAAGACATTAGATATCGCCACTTTAAAATCAGTAGCTTTCTCCCGAATCTGGAGATCACCCGTTGGGGTTCTCACAACCTCCATAAAGTCGGAGACAGTGGGTAAATACTTCCGATCCCCCTCCAACTGAGGACGACAAGCTAATAAACCCTTGGTATAAGGATGCTGCGGATTAGAAAAAATTTGCCAGACATCACCACTCTCAACAATTTTTCCCTGATACATCACCGCTACACTGTCGGCAATTTCTGCAATTACACCCAAATCATGGGTGATAAAAATTATCGACATTCCACGTTTGTCTCGCAATTCCCGCAGTAAATCAAGAATTGTTGCCTGTACCGTGACATCAAGCGCTGTAGTCGGTTCATCAGCAATCAACACCTCCGGGTTACACGAGATTGCCATCGCAATCATCATCCGCTGGAGTTGACCACCAGAAAGCTCATGAGGGTAGCGGTCTAACATTGCCAGCTTTTGCTGATTAATCTGATGGTTAATTTCCTTTTCCCCTGGCAACGGTTTACCAGGATTTTCCCGGCGGAACTCTTCCACATACTGTTCCCTCAATTGCCCATCGCTAGGCAGAAGCCTAACCTCTTGAAGACCAGCCGTTGCTTGACGTCGCGCTTCTGCGGGGGAAACATTCTGGTGCTGGAGGATGGCTTCGGTTAGCTGAAATCCACAGGTGTAAACCGGGTTGAGGGAACTCATTGGTTCCTGAAAAATCATCGATATTTGCCCGCCCCGGTACAACCGCTTTTGCTCAGCAGAAAGCCGCACCAGATTCACAGGTTCTGCGCCATCTGCCGAAGGACGGAAGTAAATCTCTCCTTTGGAAATTCTGCCTGGAGTTGGCACTAAACCCATCACAGCTAGTGAGGTAACTGATTTCCCAGACCCAGATTCACCCACAATCCCTAGGGTTTGCCCACGATTTAGCGTGAAGTCAATGCCATCAACAGCGATGACCCGCCTTTCATCCGTCGGGAATTCCACTTGCAGATTGCGAACGTCAAGAACGGTGTCGGTCATGGCTCTCAAGAACTGAAGATAACTGAGATTGTAACAACCTGTTCCCTTTTAAGGAGGTCAATCTGGACATTTTTTTATGTGGCTGGGGATTGGGGGTCGGGGATTGGTGACTGGGGGCTGGGGTAGGCTTGAAATTGGTTGAATGGTTAGATCTAGCTTGTAGTATTATTGTAGTATAATTAGTGTGGTTAGACCGCCTCTCATTGCGATTGTCTATGATTCGACCGACCCTACCTGAAGACACGACGGCTCTGATTGCCCTAGCGGATGCCACCGGACTTTTCCCACCGAGCGCACTAGAGTTGTTGCGCCAGATGTTGACTGATGCTTTGGGAGAAAACAGCGACGCAGAACACTTCTGGATTACTGACGATGACAATGGACCAGTAGGCGTTGCTTACTGCGAACCGGAGCGGATGACAGACAGAACTTGGAATCTGCAATTGATTGCGATCCACCCCGTTCATCAAGGGCAAGGACGTGGTACGAAACTGCTAAACTACGTCGAGCAGGCGTTGACAGTGCGTGGTGGGCGAATGCTGCTAGTAGAAACGTCTGGGTTACCGGACTTTGAGCGCACGCGGACATTTTATGCAAAGTGCGGCTATGAGGAGGAGGCTTGCATTCGCGACTTCTACGCAGTGAATGATGATAAGGTCGTGTTCCGCAAAGTGTTGAACGCAGATTAGCGCTCTTGTGTCACTCCAGGAAAATCAACCTAGCAGTCAACGGATAAAATCCCTATCCAATGGACAATCTAGCGATCGCTTTCCTGTTAGAACCAAGAAGAAGTCGTCGGTATCGTCGTGCTTGTGCCCTCAAATTTAGTGGTTAGTTTACTCCTTTCGGAGCCAGAAGATTACCCATTCTCCTCTCCCTCTGCCTCCCCTGCCATCTCAACATAGGTATTCTTACGAGCGGGAAGAGAGTAATTGCAGGGAACGAGAACCTGCGGGACATTGGATTTCCGATGAACCTGCTATAGGCGCAGTTGGCATTGCTGGGGGGGAAGTTGAAGGTTGAGCGGTTTCACAAATCTGAGCAACTGTGGTTACTTTCCCATTGACTTGAGTGACAAATACAGCGCTTGTGTAGCTAGGAAGCTGAGCCTCCTTGGCAACGGCTGTGATCATCACATTTTGCGTATTATCTCCCTGAGGTACAATTTGGTAGCGATAAGACTCAGTTTCTGTTCTGAGTCCAATGCTGACTTCTTCTATTTCTCTAGCAAATTTCCCTTGCTCCAAATAATGTGCCTGTTGCACTTGGGTTAGAGCATACATATAGTTTTTTGCTTCATCTTCTGGTTTTTGGGCACCCTGATTGATCAAATTCTCGAAAGCTTCTAGCTCAATGACCTGAATATTCTCAGGCACGGTTGTTGCTTCAGATGCTTTGTTAAATAGTGGTGTATTGGGTTGAAATGTAGTTGGTCTGGGTTTTCCCGGCGTAAGTCCATCTAAATCTAAGCGCAACTTCCCATCAGCCGTAAATTCAAAAATCGTTAAAGCAGTTTGCTCAGGACTTAGTTGGATATCAAGCTGCATCGGCTGAGTCGCGGGATTAACCAGGTAAGCTACTTTGAGGGCAATAGAAGACCCATCAGGTGCTGGCAGCACAAAAAATAAATTGTTGTCCGGCGCAAAAATAAATGTGAATAGCTTATCTGATGTCGGGTCTTTGGCTTGCCACTGCCCTAATAATTGTTTTGGAACGGTGTCGGCTTCCGACGTGTCTTGAGTCTGAGCGAGTGGGGTTGATGAGGGCACTTGAGCATTTACTGATGTTCCTAGTACACCTAGTAGTGCTACAAGTAATCCTGAAGTGATTAACTGGCGAGAAATCCCAAATCGCCGTGAGGGGCTAGGGAGTAGCGCCACTATGCTAAATTTCGCTTGGCTATTGCTATCATGCGCTACCTGTACCCAGTGTGAACGTGTAGGAAGTTTAAAAGTAGTACGACTCATGAAACTACAGTCTAGGAACTCACTGGATTTTAACAGCCAATGCTGTTAGTCTGCTTCACGAGTTATATCCGCTTATGCCTAATAAGACTTATGACAGAGGGATGAATCCGCCATAAGCCCTAAGTCTTATCAGGTGCATCGGATGTTTAGGAGAGTACAAGGGATAGTACAAGCAATCAGACCCAATATCAATTGCCTACATTCGCATCAATTAGGATTGATAGAGCTGTCTGAGCAAAGGTTGCACCCTCTGGTGACTGTTCAATAGTTGCCATTAAGCTTGCGCCGCCGATAAGCAGCAAATACTGCCGCGAAAAAAAGTCTGGGTTTTTGATGCCTGCCTCGGCTGCTAATTGCATAATGATTTGGCGAATTGACTCCCGTAAATCGATTGAAACCTGATGTGCTTTGTGTGAAGCATCGGCAATTTCCAGAACGGCATTGATGAACGGACAGCCCCGAAAGTTGGGACTAGCGTACCATTCTCGCAGCACGTCAAAGGTAGACAATAAACGTTCTTTAGGTGTATTGCCACGCTCGGATACGGCTGTCTCAAACCAGCGTATCCACTGAGCGGCACGATAGTTCATGACTTCTTCGATTAACAAGTCTTTCGAGGGAAACCATCGATATAGCGTCCGCTTAGCAACTCCAGACTCTGCAATCACTTCGTTAATGCCCACATGCTGAATACCCTTTTGGTAGAAGAGTTCAGACGCTGTTTCGAGAATTTGCTGTCGAGCGTGACTGGATTCAGTACTCATAGAAAGTAGACAAGTTTGTCTCCTTTTCCCTACAATAGCATTTTGATGAGGTAGACAATTCTGTCTACTCTGTACCTTTGGAGGCAACTGCCAATGGACTTCCCCATTTACACGACCGACACCGCTCCTGAAGAGTCCAAAGTCGCGTTAGCTCATGCGAAAGAAACATTTGGATTTATTCCGAATCTTGAAGGGATTTTTGCCCAAGCTCCATCACTACTAAAAGGCTCGATGGCACTGTGGGACTTATTTGAAGCCACCAGTTTCAGCCCCGTCGAGCAGCAAGTGATCTACCTGACAGCAAATTATGAACACGAATGTCATTACTGCATGGCAGCCCATTCTGGCTTAGCGAGGATGATCGGTATGTCGGCTGACGATATTCAGGCGCTCCGTGACGGAACACTTCTGAGCGACCCAAAATTACAAGCCTTGCGGCAGTTCACCCAACGCCTGATTCAAGCGCGGGGTTGGTTAGATGATCTTGAGATTGAAGCATTTTTAGCAGCAGGTTATACCCAACAGCAAGTGCTGGAAGTCATTCTTGGAATTGCGATTAAGATCCTGCACAATTACACGAATCACATCGCCAAAACGCCGCTCGACAAACCTTTTCAACCTTATGTTTGGTCAAAGCCTGCACTCACTGCCTAAATCGCATTCAAGCTAGCTAGAGAGGCAATTGCGTTCTGGTTGTCGTGTGCAATTGCCTTTAGTTCTTTTTATAGCCATCAGCAGTCAGCTTTCAGCGGTCAGCTTTGGGTCAAATCGGCTCTAGTTAACGGGACTTGGCTCCCCTTAATGTCCTAACATTCGTGGCTACTGCTATACCGACGGAAAAGTAGTCACTTACTGGTTCAAGCGATCGCGTCTTCAAAAGCCTGTTTCACTAAGCGTTCAGCTTTAAAACAAAAGGTTTTTCGCTAATCGCTAAATCCAAAAGTTCTAGGAAACTCGACCATTGATGTAGTAATCTCTTGTCCCTTTAGCATTCAGTGCTTCTCCAAGCCGATTCAACGCATGAACATAAGCGGCTGTTCGCATTGATACTGCTAATTCTTGCGAAATTGACCAAATACGGTTAGTTTCCTCGACAATCTTTTGCTTTAACCGTTGATTGACTTCTTCAAGTGTCCAATAAAGTCCACTGCGGTTTTGCACCCATTCAAAATAGCTAACGGTAACTCCCCCTGCATTCACCAAAATATCAGGAAAAACGTAAATTCCTTTGGCTTCTAAGATTCTGTCAGCCGCAGATGTTACAGGGCCATTCGCCGCTTCAAAGATGTACTTGGCATTAATCGTATTGGCATTTTCCTCGGTAATTTGATTTTCCAAAGCAGCGGGAATCAAGATATCAACATCTAAGGCTAAAAGTTCCTGATTGGTGATGACTTCATGTTCAACAATGTTGCAAACGCTGTTCCTACAGTAAACAGCTTTGACACCATTACCTGCTGCTTTATAGTGTCGAATGCTAGGAATATCTAACCCGCTTTTAGCATAAATTCCCCCTTGGGAATCACTAATGGCAACAACTTTATAACCCGCTTTGGCAAGGAGTTCTGCCAGCACAGCACCTGCATTACCAAAGCCTTGAATGGCGACAGTTGTCTCTTGGGGTACCTGCTCAAATTTGGGCATGATCGATTCAATTACAAAAAAAGCACCAGTAGCGGTAGCACCGTCACGCCCAAGGCTACCTCCCATTGTGATCGGTTTACCTGTAACAACCGCTGGACTAATTTGACGGCGAATGATGCTGTATTGATCCATCATCCAGCCCATGATCATCGCATTGGTGTAAACGTCAGGTGCGAGAATATCAACATCAGGGCCAATGAAATCTGCGATCGCATCTATATAACCCCGACTCAGACGTTCTAATTCCAGCTTTGATAAGGCTTTCGGATCAACGGTGATTCCGCCTTTTCCTCCTCCAAATGGAAGGTTCAAAGCAGCACATTTAAACGTCATCCAAAACGCTAATGATTGCACTTCATCCAAGGAAACATTGGGATGGTAGCGTACACCACCTTTTGCCGGGCCTCTTGTATCGTCATAGCGAACCCGATAACCTTGAAAAACCTTTAAAGAGCCATCATCCATCCGAACTGGAATCGAGACACTCAAGCTCGATTTAGGATACTTGAGGTGTTCAATGGCATCATCAGAAATCGAAACATATTTCAGAGCGGCTTGCAATCGTTTACTGGCATCAGAAAATAATGAATCAGACATCCTGCTGTTTCTCCTGTTACATAACTGGGCTAGGAGAGAAGGGTGCATTTACAGGAAAGTATTGGCGCAAGCTTACTCTTGCTTTCGCTAGAGTGTTCCATAGCAAGCGTTTGCTTGCGCCTATTCCCACTCTCCTGAAAATGGAAAAGTTTAATTACCAGAACCTAGCACTAGTTAAGTGTGTTTAGTTTTTTGTGGTACGCGAAGCTTGTTTCAGACGCTATTAATTGACTCGAATTTGAGCCAACTAACCGTCTGTTTCCCCTTCTCTATAAGGAGAAGTAACTGTTAGGCAAGACCAGTGCTTGCTAAGTGTTTCCCTATAAATTCATTAAATCACAAAATCTGTATATTTAGCTACATTTTGCAAAGAAAATCCTGGGAACTTAGACTGCCACTGGGATTGCGGGTTATTTGGCTAAATTTTTTTGCTGAATTCTGACGAGCTAGGGGAGATTAACTCCGCTTGATTACTCATTATTAAAATTCATCAAGAGTGGTCATTTTGCGAGGAAAAGGAGTTTATGATGGTAGGTGATTAAACGGATTTGGTAGGGTGAGCCGTTTAATGAGTGATAATGCGATCGCCTGAGTAGTCTAGATAAGTTCAGTGCTGTCAAGCGATTTAAACAGAGCCGTTACTGAATTGCTATCAACAAGACACACGATTGCTTCACTAACTACTACACTAAGAAAGCATACTTAGAACTCTTAACTCGGTTGCTTTCCAACCGGATTGAGAGTATGTTTTCGCGTAAGCCATAACTCAAATGTGGGATTAACTAACTCAATAGGTCGCAGCCACTAGGCAACCATGATTGAACTCTTAGCCGCCCTCTCTGCATCGTCAGCGGCAGGAATGAGAATAGCCCTGCCTCTTCTCGTCATTGGCTTGTTACGAAGTAATAGTCTTTGGGCTAGCGTACCGCTCCTGTCTCAGATTAATCCCTCAGTTTTACTCGGTATCCTCACCACTTGGTCAGTATTTGAGCTATTTGCATCTAAGCGGCTTTTGGGGCAGCGCGTGTTGCAAGTCATCCAGCTATTGTTAAGCCCAGTGGTAGGAGCCATTATGGGCATTGCCGTGGCTCGATTTGCGGATACTCCAACAGCACTAATCTGGATAGTTGGTATCATCGGCGGTTTACTCGCGCTTGTACTCCAACTCGTTCAAGTCGGTTGGTTCTTTCGCTTGCGAGGCTTGCCGCTATGGGTTGTCTTTGTTCAGGATGTTTTGTGTGTTGCGTTGGTTATCCTAGCTTTTGATGCACCTCAACAAGGAGGAATCATTGCTTTACTGCTACTATGGCTTGCGATTCGTAGCTCTAAGCAGTGGCATGACTGGTATAGGGAAAAGAATCGCACTAAAAAGCGCCGCTTCCGTAGCCATATCCCAGATGAGTGAACAAAGTGATTAACCAACCTTGAGATGACTTGCATAAATTTCCAAAATCAAGCCTATCGAGTAGCGAAGCACTACTGGCACGGAACCCATCGAACCGCTTCTCCTGAAGAAACCTTAGAACGAGTTCGACCCTACTTTAAATCTATTGGGCTAACTCGTATTGCTAATGTTACAGGCTTAGATAGAATTGGCATTCCAGTTACGATGTCCTATCGCCCCAATAGCTACAGTGTTGCCACTTCCTCCGGCAAAGGAACCACTCTTGAGGAAGCGATGGTTTCAGCAGCTATGGAGTCGATTGAACTTTACTGTGCTGAAACGATTGACTTACCGGAAATTATCCTTCCCTATGCTCAACTAGCAAAGCATTATCCAGTCATTGCCTTAGAACATTTACCGCTACGCGAGAATTCACTCTTTAGTGTCAAGCGACCAGAACAGTGGTGCTTGGGTTGGGATATTTTTAATCAAAATGAGGTGGCTGTTCCCATTCAGTCCGTTTCGATGAACTACCACAGGTATTGGTACAACGATTTTTCCAGCCTAGGTTCATTTGATATGGGTTCCAATGGTTTAGCGTCTGGCAATCATTTTTTGGAAGCCGTCAGTTCAGCCTTGTATGAAGTGATTGAGCGAGATGCTGTCTCTTGTCACCTAGAAGCTTTATTAAAAGGGTATGGAATACCAAGAGTGCCTGTAGAAACAATTGAATATCCTCTGGTTTTGGAGTTGTTAGCCCAATTTGAGTCAGCACAGCTAGTTCCGACTCTGTTTGATTGCTCGGTTGATACGGAAGTGCCTGTGTATCGAGCTTATGTTTATGATCCAAGTGGCTATGCACCTAGTAGTCATGGTTATGGTGCTCATCTAGATCCGGAAGTCGCTATGGTGCGAGCTTTGATCGAGGCAGCTCAAATCCGTGCCATCCTAATTTCAGGAGCAAGAGATGACATTTTTCATCAATACTACACAATGCTGAGAGGGCAAGCCAATCGAGGCTATCAAACCAATCATCTTGAATCCCATTCACCAACCGTAGAGGCAACGCAGACATCACAAGCTACTCCTACATTTGAGGAAGATATCGAAATTCTCTTGAAAAAGCTGAAGCGGGTAGGTTTAGATCAGGTGATTGTGTTTGATTTAAGTCCGCGAGATTGGGATATTTCTGTGGTTCGAGTGATTGTGCCAGGATTAGAAGCCTCCTTTCACAGAAAGTACAATCCAAAACAGCGTGCGATCGCTTTTGCCGAACGTCAGTATGCAGCGAGTGTGGAATCAAAAGCTGGGCGTACTCGTGAAGCCGATACTCATCTACCAGCGGGTGGAACCCCTTAATCGTAGCCACAAAAAAATCGTTATATTTTTAAGGACATCTCTGGCTAAATCATCCCCCTCCTGACAGATCTACCAGGATTACTCAGCCTGATTAAAGGAATTCAGCGAAATAGCGTAGAGAATTTGAGACATATTACTGAGGTAAAAGCTTCTAGTGGAAGGAGAAAATTTTAGGTGGTAAACAGGTCAGAAGTATAACTAAGCTTCTGCTCATGTGTAATCAACAACTAATCAGGGCTGAATTTACAAGTTACTACTTGCAATTATGAACTGTGTAGATTTAGAGATCATTCCGAACGCTGAAGGCTTAGCAATCCCAGGGCTCACTTACATTCCTGACTACGTTAATGATGATGAACACAATCAACTGTTGGACATTGTAGACCAACAACCATGGTCAATTGACTCTATAGAAAAGACAAGAAAAATTCAACAACACGGGTATCGGTTAGATTATCACAAAGACTTCCTTGTTGCCTCTAGCTACTTGGGCGATTTGCCAGATTGGGCAGACAAACTTGCTACTAGATTCTTCAAGGAGGGCTTAACCTCAACGGCTCTCGATCAAGTCACTGTTAATGAATATCAACCTGGACAAGGTGTAAGAAGCCATATTGACTGCGTAACCTGCTTTGGCAAAACAATTTTTGCGCTAAGCTTGGGAGGGTCGTGTGTGATGGATTTTACTGATTCTGTAACCAAAAGCAAAGCTTCAATTTTGTTATCTCCAGGAAGCTTACTGGTATTAAAAGCAGCAAGCCGATATGTTTGGCAGCATAGCATTGCTCCTCGTCATAAAGATAATTATAAGGGTAGAGAAATTATTAGAACGAGGAGAATATCTCTCACATTCAGAGAAATATTATTTCCTCATAAGTAACTCTCTATTCAAGAAAGCGATCGCAACTGAGTAAGGAACTTAAAGCAAATTCATTGAGCTAAATTTAACTAGCATACGACCAAGCTATTGATAACCCATAACAAGCTTTGAGGAAACAGCAAAGTGCTGGATAGCCAATCCTGTTAATATTAACAGTATGAAAAAAATTGTCATATTTTTAGGACCATCTCTTCCTTTAGCCGAAGCAAAGGAAATTCTGGATGCTATTTATCTTCCTCCAGCAAAGCAATCAGATTTAATAAGTGCTGTCACTACTTATAAGCCAGATATTATTGGTTTGATTGATGGACTCTTTATGACTTACCCCTCAGTATGGCATAAGGAGATTTTGTATGCTCTTGAACAGGGAGTGGCAGTTTATGGAGCCAGCAGTATGGGCGCGTTACGAGCCGCTGAAACTGAGGCTTTTGGGATGGTTGGAGTTGGTGAAATTTACCAATTGTATGCTAGTGGAGAACTAATTGATGATGATGAAGTGGCATTGGTTCATGGGCTAGAAGACACAGGGTATCGTCCTCTATCAGAACCTATGGTGAACGTTCGAGCAACGTTTCGCCGTGCTAAAGACGAGGGAGTTATTAGTAAAAAGCTATTTGAACAACTGACAGCGATCGCTAAATCTATATATTTTCCTAAACGAAGATTTCCTGCCATCTTTTCTAAAGCGGCTACAGTTGGCATATCACAAAAAGAACTAGAGGGAATAGCCAATTTTGTCAAGGAAAAGTATGTAGATATTAAGCGTCAAGATGCAGTTTTGCTTCTTAAAACCCTTCGAGATTTACGTGAATCTCTACCTCAGGCAAGTTCAAAATTTGACCTTGTTAAGAATCAATTTTTTTCAAGCCTTTATTATCGAGATCGGACAATAAAACGGAATGATACGGCTGTTCCTCTAGGAGATATTGCTGGGTATGCCGCATTACATCTACCTGACTTTAATGATATCAATCTACAAGCTTCCAATCGAGCTTTAGTACAGATTTTAGCTGGGATTTTAGATATTAAAGTGTCTCAGGTAGAGATGGATAAGGAGAGTCGGCGCTTTCGTTCCCGTTATACTCTCCGTGAGGAAAGTGCCTTCCTAGAGTGGCTAGAGCAAAATGATCTCACTCTAGAGGAATTTAATCAGCTAATGTCTGAGATGGCGTGTTGTCGTCGCTTACAGAATTGGTTATTCACGAGAAAAGCCAATGAGACAAATACAAAGATTGTATTAGATGAATTGCGATTGCAGAATCGTTATCAAGAGTGTGCTGAGGCTGCTGCCAAAAAAGAACAACTGGTTGAAAAATATTATCCTGACTTTAGTGAAGAAAAGTATGATGATCTAACGATGGCGCGGCTAGCGATTGAGCATGAACGTTCTACTGGTTGCTCAATCAGTTTCCGTGAGGATTCGGTGAATGAGGCAGGTTTTCTGTCTGGTGACTTGCTGAAACTAGAACTAATGCGATCGCATCTTGCCAGGAAAGCTTTGCAAAATCGTCAAAAGCTTGAGCGTTCAACAGAGCAAAGCCCATAATCATCTTTAGATGAACAACGCGCTACGACAACAACTATGCCAAGAAGAGGGCAGAAATCCTCAACCCCGTTTGCCTCAACTGGCACAATCGGTTTAAGGGGAATTGGGAATTAATGATATAGCAATCAGCAGTCAGCTTTGGGCGGTCAGCTTCCAGTCCAATAGGCTCCGCTTAAGGAACTCGGCTTCCGATGATGTCCTAACCTCAGTGGCTACTGCTATACATAGACCACGTAGAATATTCTTCCCATTCCTTCGCAACAAGTCGTGTGACACTTCAGGGTGCGGAATGAAGGTTTTGAGTTGAGATCAAACTCAGGAGTGATAGAGGCTACTCTGCGGTTTGGTAGGATAACCAAAATACGATATGGAGTTTATCAAGTTATGTATTTATTAATGGATGTAGGAGTCGAGGCAGCACCTCATTTTCCAATCTCTGCTACTCTTGTGTATGTTGTGGGCTTTATCGCCGCTGTCACAATTGGTTCAATTGCTTGGTATAATTCCAAGCGTCCTGTAGGCTGGGAAAACAAGGAACGTCCTGATATTGTGCCGAAGGTAGACAAAGAAGAGACTCCTGGTCTCTAAAGAATCTAAAGAAAAAATAAATTTAACTACCTCTAACTGCCTCAATTTCTTCCTGCCTCTTGTAGTGATTTAGAGGCAGTTAATTTATTTTGCAAAAATAGATACTGATGGTCAGTTGTGGCTGAAAGCCGATTCAAAATGTTTTTTGAGTAACCTATCAAAGCGACATGGCTCATTGGCTGCCACGTAGCGGTTTTGGCAGCTTGATAAAGGGCATTAATTAAAAATTAAAACTCCCTTAATGTTGAATCTCGGCTTGATTACTCAGGTAGTGCCGCGTAATCACTACTTCTCAGGCGTCTGAGTAACCAGTCAAATCTGGCTTTTGCCAAGGGCACGTTATCGATCATTTCAGGCGATAAATCTTCTACATTGTTATCTTCATTCACTAGTTGATCTTTGGCATAACCGAGATATCTAACCGTACCCCGTAGCCGGGTGGATAGAAAAATTGCGATCGCACGATAGAAGCGCGAGGCAAATCCCTGATCTTCTTGCAGTTTCTCAATCAATAGCTGTCGAGGAATGGATAACACGAGCGAGGTTTCCACCGCTTGAACCGTTGCAGAGGGAGGACGAGCATCAGCAAAGGACATTTCCCCAACTACTGCGCCACTCGTTAAACGAGCAATGGTTTTACCTTCCAAAGCAGAGACAGATACCGATAAGGTTCCCTCTAAGAGAATGTGTAGCGTATCAATCGCTTGACCTTCCTGAATCAGGACAGTACCAGCCTCAACCTCCTCTCGACGACCGCTAGAGACCATCCAATCAATGTCATCATCGTCCAGTTCACCCAGTAAAAAGAATACTTTTTTCATGACTGACTTCTTTCTCACTCATCGTGGTTGCAGGAGACCGCTTGTAACTTCCTGAGATGCCCTGATTCCAATGTTTTCTTATCTTAGATTTGAAGTCGCTGATTAACCACATCGTTCACTACCAGTTTAGGGTCGTCAGGAACCAAACTTACTTTTTTAATTTTTAGTAGCACCTACATTCTAGTGTTTGCCTAACTGAGGAAGATCCAGGAGTACCGACTCCAGACCCAATAAACAAGTCTGAGGCAACGTGCCCTCTCCCAATTCCTCCATTCGTATGACCTTATCCTGACTCGTCACACACTTCAATCTCTGCCACGGGCAAACATGGTCTTTCCAATGTAGGTAAAGCTGTAGTATTGATGTAGCCTGTAGGCGATCGCAATAGAGTGTCTCCTTTCAAGAGCAAGAGAGCTTCCCCATGCAGGCGAACCTTAGAGGGATTATGCTAAAGCGAGTCAAGACTCAAGTTCCGACACTACTACTCTCAAGGTCGCTACGATGAAGTTACACCTACTTGTCTTGAGACGGTTCACCAGGAAATTGCTGGGTCAGAATGGGTGCTTTTTGATCAGACTTCTTATATGCCCCATCTGGAAGAAGCCGAACGATTTATGCAGGTGTTGAATGAGTTCTTGAGCCGAATTAAAGTATCGGCTGGATCATGAAACAATCGACTAAGCCTTTAGATAGAGATATTATCAGGCAAGCTCTCAACCTGATTGCCATTCTTGCCGCCTTTGGCGTGAATGTTCTGGCGAATGTCGCCCCGTTTAATGGACTGACAATTGGAGAAATCTCTAACACATTCTTCAGAGATGTTCTAATTACGCCAGCAAATTATGCTTTTGCAATCTGGGGACTGATTTATTTAGGGCTAATTAGCTTTGGAGTCTATCAAATACTCCCTGCACAGCGACAAAATCCCCATCTGCATCGGATGGGATATCTGTTGGTGGTAGCTTGCCTTGCTCAGATAGCCTGGGTGTTTTTCTTCCAGTATCGACAGTTCACACTCTCGTTGGTGGCAATGCTGGCGATTTTGCTGCCTTTGATTGGAGTTTATCTGCGTGTCGGGATTGGACATACACGAGTCTCCCGGAACGAGAAGTGGTTTGTTCACATTCCCTTGAGTATCTATCTTGCCTGGATTAGTGTGGCGACGATTGTGAACGTAGCGACAACACTGTACAACTTAGGCTGGAGTGGTTGGGGTATCAGTGCCGAAGTGTGGACAGCGATCGCATTAATTGCAGGTGCTGCGATCGCGTCTGTCGTGAGTATCCAACGGGCTGATATTGCCTTTGTCCTAGTTATTGTTTGGGCATTTATCGCTATTGCGGTGCGTCAGGCGAACATACCCGTAATTGCGATAACAGCAGGAGGGTTAGCCGTTGCGCTTGTCCTATTACTCCTATTTAGTGTGCTACGCCGCCAAAAGCCGAGCCTAAATTCCAATGAGTAGGGACATTTTCAGCAACAAAGAAAAGTTCTTTGATTTGTGGGCACCGAACTATGATTTCTTGTTCACTACGGTGTTCTACCAAGCTGTTCACAAACGGCTATTAGAGTATCTTGAACTGCCTGAGCAACCAAATGTGCTTGATGTTGGTTGTGGTACTGGTCGTCTCTTAAATCGTCTTGCAACAAAGTTTCCCACACTCCGAGGAACTGGACTAGATTTATCGGCAAAAATGCTTCATCAAGCCCAGCAAGGCAATCGACACGGAGAACGTTTAGTTTACAAGCAGGGAAATGCAGAGTCTCTCCCATTTCTGGAAAGTCAATTTGATGCTGTTTTTAATACGTTGAGTTTTCTGCATTATCCAAACCCCCAACAGGTTTTTCAAGAGGTTAATCGAGTACTTTATCCAAGCGGGAAGTTTTATTTAGTAGATTTTACAGTTAGAGAGTGGAAAGGTGCTAATTCTCTCTCACTTTCTCCTGGTGGCATTCAATTTTATAGCACTCAGCAGCGAGAACAATTTGGTTTAGTCGCACATCTTAAATGCTTGGGTCATTATTATCTTTTGGGTTCTGTAGTACTGAGTATTTTTAGGAAGTAGTTTATAGCCGTTTTCAGTTGGATGAAGTGTAGCTCAAGTGTGTGAAACAAGAGAGAGCAAGGAAAACAAAAAAGCTGATAGCTGATAGCTGACGGCTTTCTGCTATAAGCGCGATCGCCTTTTGCAAATTCCTCTTCCTGAAAATAAGCAATCGCGTTTTGAGTTTGAAAAGATGCTCAAAACGGATTGCACGATAAGCCACTGTCAAACGGCTAAAAAGCTATAACTGCCTACAGCGTTAGTGATTGTGGATCGGTTTCAATCAACTTCGCCAAGTCTTGTAGGAACGCGGCTGCATCAGCACCATAGATGATGCGATGGTCACAGGTAATATTTACCTGCATCTGACGCCGCACTCCCATCATGCCCTCTGCGGTTGCCACAACTTGTGGACGTGATGCCCCGATCGCTAAAATTGAACCCTGTCCTGGTGGCAAGATCGCATCAAAGCGGTCAACACCAAACATCCCTAGATTGGAAAGGGTGAAGGTGCCTGAGCTATATTCTGCTGGTTGCAACTGCTTGAGCCTGGAGCGTTCTACCAAGTCTTTCCAGTTACGAGACAGGGAATAAATATCTACCTGATCAGCATTTTGCAATACAGGTGTAATCAATCCACCGTCTGCCATTGCCACTGCTACAGCAATGTTGATTGAACTGTGATACTGAATGCCCTGATCTGTATAACTGGCATTCACTAAGGGATGTTTCTGCAACGCCACTGCCACTGCCTTGGCAAGCAGTGCTGTCATCGTCACACCTTTGGATTTGATTTTTTTGTATAGACTATCCAGTGCATCGGTGGTGATGGTGTAACCTACGCGGTATGTAGGTACTGGGATGCTAGCAACCATATTCCGTACCACTGCATTTTGCAGAGTATTTAGCGGTACGACTTCACCGAGAGGCGCAGTCGTGGAAGCGGCTGGCGCAGGCGCGGCGGCGGGTTGGGGTGCGGGGGTAGCTGGGGTAGGAGCGGTTGGTGTCTTGGCGGGGGCTGTTGTCGCGGTAGCTGGGGCAGGTGTCGGCGCACTACTTTTGCCAGCAACGGCTTCCACATCTTCAGCAACAATCCGTCCGTGGGGGCCACTACCTTGTAAGCCGCTTAGATCGACCTTTAATTCCTTGGCTAACTTCCGCGCACGGGGCGAGACAATAATTCGACCATTACGACCGCTAGGAGTATCTTGAGCGGCTGGCGCAGCGGCTACAGGTTCTGGTGCAGGTGTTGTTTCCTTGGGTGCTGGGGTAGCAGCAGGGGCTGAGCTGTTGGCTTGTTGTTTGGCTGTCTCAATTTCTGCTTCTGTTTCTGCCACAAGTGCGATCGCAGCACCGACAGGAGCAGCTTCACCCGCTGGTACCGTGATTACTGCCAAATAGCCTTCATAAAAGGACTCTACGTCCATATCCGCCTTATCCGACTCAACCACTACCACGGTTTCGCCTTTTTCTACGCGATCGCCTGGGGATTTAACCCAAGAGACTATTTTGCCTTCGGTCATCGTGGAACTGAGGGCGGGCATGAAGACTTCGTGGATCATGGGGGGTATTCCGAATCAAGTTGGCGTGGGCTAGCAAGAACGTTTGCCAGCTTGCATTGTAGCTTGAGGAATGCCTTAGGGACGAGGGAATTGGTGAACGCTATAACTGTTTACTCTGAACAATCCCCCTAGAGGCGTCTTCCTCCTCTTTGACACGCCGATAACACTCGCAGCTAACTGCTTCCAAACCTTGGTGATCGAGGATAGTCATCTGACCGCGACTGTAGCGAATCAGCCCTGCCTTTTGAAGCCCACCCGCTACTACCGTAACGCCAGCGCGGCGTACTCCCAGCATTTTTGCGAGAAAATCATGGGTAATCGGAAATTTGTCTGAGTGTACGCGATCGCACGTCATCAGTAGCCAACGGCAGCAGCGCTCTTTTACTGAGTGGTGGGAAATGCAGGCAGTCGATTGCGAAAGCTGGAGCATCAATGTGTTCGTGTAGCGCAGTAGCAGAGCGTGAAGCGGGCTGTCGGGCTTGACCGAATTTTTGAAGACATCTGTCTTCATCCTCATTGCTTCGCCTGGAACCTGCACAATTGCCTCGTGGAGGCTTGTCTCGACTCCTAGGAAAATGGAGAGACCAACCATCCCTTCATTGCCCACCAGAGCTACTTCAACTGCCGTACTATCTTCCAGAATCGTGACTAGAGAAACTACGCCATGATTGGGGAAATAGACGTACTCGATGGGGTTTGTAGGTTGGTAGAGAACTTCCTTATAAGACAGTTCAACCAGCTCCAAGTTGGGCAGAAGACGTGCTTTGAACTCACTGGGTAGAGCGCTCAGAAGGCGGTTTTCAACAGGTGAGCGAGGTGGGTAGACAAGAGACATCAAGACACTCCTTGAGCCAGTTGTATTAAAAAAAACAACTTACGGCACAAGGGGCGGTTTTAAGATTCCGTTTCCGATGTCAAAAGGTGAATATTCTAAAGAACAAGCTCTACGGCTAGTTGCTTACATGGTCATCTTAACAAACTTAGGTTGTACATTGGCGTACATTAGCGCTATGATTAAATGTGAGTACCATAACGTACTTAAACATTGCAGTTGCTACCGCTTTTGAGGATGAATTGGTAAAGGTTCTTCAAGAGAGGCTTGAACCCGTCACCTCCAGCTTTACTGAAGCTTGGGTCGGCTAAGCTGTCACACATTTAAATTGCTTGTTGAGACTTTCGGGTAGATGGGATGATCGTTGGTTGCCTCATCTTAAAGTTATGCAATTTAGATGCACATCAGCTTAAGGTTTTAGAACACTTAATATAACAGAAAAACAAGCAATGAATACGAATTTAAATAAACAATAGAATCAGCTCCTTGTTGAGACATTCTTTAGCACAACTAGTAATAATTCAAGCACTTTTAATTAATTTTAATAACAATTACTAGGCTTAAGGATGAGTGTTCAAGAGTTGGATTCACTCAATCAATCAGATGAACCCGCAAGAGAATGGGCTACTAAACTTCAAACGGCTCATAACTGGGCAGAAGTCTTGATGCAACTGAGCCAACTCAAAGCAGATTTTAGAGATCAGGTTTGGAAGTTTTGGCAACTGGATATATTTGAGGAATCTGATTTTCCATCTAAGGTAAAGGCAGAAGAGAGCCAGGAGTTACACCGCTAGATCTCTTTCAGAAGACAGCAGGATAGGTGGTAGGGATTTTCATCGCAGTGAGTGAGCGCAGCGCACAGGCGACTAGCTTGAAAGTCGGGATAATGCGGGGGGTGGAGGAAGCTGAATTTGATGGGGAAGGCAAGAAAACCCGCTCAGTCCCAATTTTCTAGAGAGATTTCAGTAACAATAAGCTCTAGAAGCTCTGCTTGGGAAAGCTTGTTTGCTCAGTCAATTCCTTACGACCAAGCCTCATGCTGAAGTTATACCGCCGCTTGTTGAGTAAGATTAATCCACATCGTAGTCTCAAAGCCCGTTTGGGACTAGCAACTGGTGGTATTGTCTTGTTGCTCTCCACCGTACTGAGTCTGTTAGTTGGGTACACAACAAGCACTCAGATAGAAACTACGATTGGACAACATGCAGGCGAAATCGCTTACCAGATGGCGGATAAGCTTGACCGGGGAATGTTTGAGCGCTACCGCGATATTCAGATTCTTGCCAGCCTCGACCTCATACGCCAGTCAAATTACCCTGTAGCCGCGAAGCGATCGCTACTAGAAAAGCTACAAAGTACTTATCCAGACTATGCCTGGATGGGGTTGACAAATCAGCAGGGTGTGGTTCTAGCGAGTACAGGGAAAGTTTTAGAAGGTGTAGATGCGTCCAAACGTCCAATCTTTCAAGGGGGACGGGTAGAACCTTACGTTGGTGATGTCCATGATGCTCTACTGTTAGCGAAGCTCTTGCCTAATCCAACTGGAGAACCCTTACGATTTGTTGATTTAGCTGCGCCTGTAAAAGATACTCAAGGCAAGTTTCAGGGTGTCATTGCCGCACACTTGAGCTGGACATGGGCAACTGAAATTGAAAAATCGCTACTCGAACGGCTTGGGGAACACCATCAAGTTGAAATCTTCATTCTCAGTCAAGATGGCACAGTTTTGTTGGGACCAAAAACCTTTCAGGGGCAGAAATTGACCCTGGCAAGTGTGCAAGCCGCTCGTGCCAATCAAAACAGTTATTTGATTGAACCTTGGTTACAAGAAGGAAACTATGTAACAGGATTTGCAAAAACTCAAGGTTATCGCGACTATCCGGGTTTAGGATGGTTGGTGCTCGTGAGACAGAAAGCAGCCGTTGCCCTAGCACCAGCGCGATCGCTTCAATCTCAAGTCTTTGCTTGGGGAATTGCTTTAGGCACACTCTTTGCAATCTTAAGCTGGTTGAGTGCCAACCAAATTGTCCGCCCAATGCTCAAGATTGCCGCCGCCGCGAACCGCATTCGCCAAGGAGATACGCTTGCCAAAATTCCGCTCGTGCGTGGACAGGATGAACTGGCTACGTTAGCTGAATCACTGAGACACCTAGTCTCTACCTTAGATGAACAACAACAAGAGCTAATTTCACTCAACGAGCAGTTACGGCTGGATATCACACAGCGACAACAGACAGAAGAGGACTTACGAGAAGTCACTAATGCTCTAGAAAATGCGATAGATGCAATCTCTCGGCTAGATGCTTCTGGGCACTATATCAACGTCAATCAAGCCTATGCCAATCTACTAGGCTATGCGTCAGAAGAAATGCTTGGGATGACTTGGCAGTCAACCATACACCCAGAGGATTTGAATATTGCGATCGCGGCTTACCAACAGATGCTAGCTCTCGGTAAGGCAGAAGTCGAAGTCAAGGGCTTGCGTAAGGATAACTTAGCGTTTTACCAACAAGTAGCGCTCGTTAAAGTTGAGGACAAAGAGCAGCAATTTAATGGGTATTACTGCTTTGTGAAGGATATCACCGAGCGCAAACAGGCAGCCGTTGCCCTGCGACAAACGAATGAGCGCTTGCAAAGGTTATTTGATTCCAACCTGATTGGTGTTGCCTTCTGGAATATTGACGGCTTTATTGTGGATGCAAATGATGCTTTCCTGCGTTTTTCTGGCTACACTCGCAAAGAGTTCACTTCGTTAGGAAGAATTAATTGGAGAGAGCTGACTCCTCCAAAGTACAGGCACCTAGATGAGCGAGCGATCGCAGAAACTCTCTCGACTGGAGTTTCCAATATTTACGAGAAGGAATATATTCACCGGGACGGTAAGCGAGTACCAATTGTTCTAGGGATAGCACTACTGAACGATTCTCAGCGCGAGGGAATTGCCTTCGTGTTGGACATCACCGAGCAAAAACGAGCGGAACAAGAGCGCGAACAACTCCTGAGTCGTGAGCGACAGTATGCCAAGCAACTGCATGGGTTAACCGAAGCGGCGCTAGTAATGAACTCAGCGCTGTCTATTGAAGACGTATTGCGAGTGATTACCGAGCAAGCACGGGCAATCATTGGCGCACACCAGTCGGTAACAAGTATGACTATCGATCAAAACTGGGCGCAGGCAATCAATAGTGTTTCACTTTCAGACAAATATGCAGCCTGGCGAGACTATGATGCAAAGACCGATGGTTCGGGGATTTATGCCTGTGTCTGCCATCTGAATCGTTCGATGCGGTTGACTCAAGCAGAACTAGAAGCTCATCCAAAATGGCGAGGATTTGGGAAGGAAGCTGGAAATCATCCACCAATGCGCGGCTGGCTAGCTGCACCCCTTAGAGGGCGAGATGGTCAAAATATTGGTCTGATTCAGTTATCTGATAAATACGAGGGCGAATTTACCGAAGAAGACGAAGCGATTATTGTCCAGTTGGCGCAGATGGCATCGATTGCGATCGAGAATACTCGGTTGTACAACGCAGAACAGAGTGCGCGTACTCAAGCAGAGACAGCCAATCGCCTCAAGGACGAGTTTCTTGCGGTTCTCTCCCATGAATTGAGGACTCCGCTTAATCCAATCTTGGGTTGGTCAAAGCTCCTCCGAACGCGCAAATGTGATGAAGCAACGACGGTGAAGGCTTTAGAAACGATTGAGCGCAATGCCAAGTTACAAACTCAACTGATTGAGGACTTGCTGGATGTCTCTCGAATTCTGCGAGGTAAGCTGACGCTGAATGTTGATTCCGTTGACCTAGTACCCACGATTGAATCCGCTATTGAGACAGTACGCTTGGCAGCGCAAGCCAAGGCGATTCAAATTCAAACAGTGTTTGATCGTCAGGCAGGGCAAGTTGCAGGGGATGCCAACCGCTTACAGCAAGTCTTTTGGAATTTGCTCTCGAATGCCGTTAAGTTCACCCCCCAAGGGGGACAGGTGGAAATCCGGCTAGAGAGGGTTGGGACGGAAGCCCAAATCCAAGTGAGTGATACAGGCAAAGGTATCAGTCCTGAGTTTTTACCCTATGTCTTTGATTACTTCCGTCAAGCTGATAGTACAACGACAAGAGTCTTCGGTGGGCTGGGTCTTGGTCTAGCGATTGTTCGCCAGTTGGTAGAACTGCACGGTGGAACTGTCTGGGCAGAAAGTCCTGGTGTTGGGTGTGGCGCGACGTTTACGGTGAGGTTACCCCTGATGGCTGTTGAGTCAGAGGGTACTCAGGAGAATGAGTTAATTAGCAGTTCTCCCAATCTTGAAGGGGTACGGGTTCTCGTTGTGGATGATGAGGTAGACACCCTTGAGTTGCTGGTCTTTATGCTGAAAGAGTATGGGGCACAAGTGCGTGGTGTTACGGAAGCTAGTGAGGCACTGTTGTTGATTTCAGAGTGGCAGCCAGATTTATTGTTGAGTGATATTGGGATGCCAAATGTCGATGGCTATATGCTGATTCGCCAAATCAGAGAATTGGAGTCAAAGCTGGGAAGATACATTCCTGCGATCGCACTTACCGCTTACGCTGGAGAGACTGACCATCAACAGATACTCGCTTCTGGGTTCCAGAAACACGTTACGAAGCCAGTAGAGCCAGCTAAGTTGGTAAATGCGATCGCTAGCTTAGTTGAACACCAGCAGGGTGAAAAGCAATTCTATTCACCCTAGAACTTATCACCTACCCCATTGAAAGATAGTAGCGCCCCACGTTAACCCCGCACCGAAGCCAGAAGCCGCAATAACATCACCCGATTGAATCTTACCCGCCCGCACCGCTTCATCCAATGCCAGGGGGATAGAAGCCGCCGAGGTATTGCCGTAGTGGGCAAGATTACTCAGAACTTTCTCAGCCGGAATGTTCAGACGTTGGGCAACAGCATCGAGAATCCGCTGATTCGCTTGATGCAAGAGCAGCCAGTCTACTTCGTCGGTGCTAAGGTTTGCCCGGAACAGCGCTTTCTCTATCACTTCCGGCACCTTTTGCACGGCAAAACGATAAATTTCCTTGCCGTTCATGCTAATGGGCTGATAATTGCCTTGGCTAACTGTAACGCCCTCGACAAGTTCTCTTGTTTGTGCTTTGAAGGCTAGCTGGAGAGATTTATTTAGGGTGCCATCGCTGCGGAGTTCAAACCCCAAGAAGCGATCGCTTTCATTCGCCTGCATTACTATCGCCCCAGCACCATCACCAAATAATATACAGGTGCCTCTGTCTGTCCAATCGACCCAGCGCGAGAGAATATCCGCCCCAATCAACAAGACGTTTCGGTAAGCCCCCGTGCGAATAAACTGAGCGGCTGTCACCATCCCAAAAACAAACCCAGAGCAAGCGGCTGTCATATCAAACGCAACCGCTTGAGGTGCCCCTAGAAGGTGCTGAATTTGGGTTGCTGTACCAAATAAATCATCCGGCGTTGAAGTTGCCAGGATAATCAAATCCAAGTCGGTTGGCGCAATCCCTGCCATGGCGATCGCCTTTTGAGCGGCTGTAGATGCGATCGCACTGAGACATCCTTGAGCATCAACCAAATGCCGTTCCCGAATTCCCGTCCGAGCCGTAATCCACTCATCAGACGTCTCAACCATTCGCTCAAGTTGATGATTATCGAGAGCAACTTCTGGTGTCGCCGAACCGCTCCCTGTAATGGCAATACCTAGCCCTAATTGATTCAACACTGCTCTCCATTAGTTGCTGAACGATGCACACACTCAAGGTTGAGTCGGTAAACAGCAAGGATTAATAAACCAGCCGCGAGTAATCCTGCTACCAAAAAGCGACTACCCAAGCGGCATTCTAGCTGCTTACTCCTCACTTCCCTGAGCCTTAGCTGCTGGTTGCTCTTCACTCTTGAAATCTTTAGACTGAATTCGCTCCAGTACCTGATTATCAATCGCTTCTTTCGCCAAGCGAATCGAATTAAAAATCGCTGGCGCTTGGGAGCTACCGTGACTAATAATACAAATTCCTGCAACCCCTAGGAGTAATCCTCCCCCATGTTCCGCATGATCGATGCGCTGCTTAATCCGCTTGAGGTTAGGTTTTAGAAGCGCTGTACCCAATTGACCTGATAATCCTTGGGGCAGTTCCTCTCGGAGGATTTGCAGCACTATCTCACCTACCGCTTCGGCAAACTTGAGCAAGACATTGCCGACAAAGCCATCGCAGACAATCACATCAAAATTTCCGGAGAGAACATCTCTACCCTCAGCATTGCCAATAAAGGCTACTCTTGGATTCTCTTGCAACAGTTGATGTGTGCGAATCGCTAAATCATTCCCCTTACAGCTTTCCTCACCAATATTCAGCAGCCCGACCTTGGGTTCATTAATCCCCAGCACATACTGGCTGTATATCGAACCCATTACCGCAAACTGCTCTAGATACTTAGGACGACAATCGACATTCGCCCCCACATCCAGGACAATCACGGGTTTACCCGCCACCATTGTTGGAAATACTGCCCCAATTGCCGGACGGTCAATTCCTTTTAAGCGCCCGATGCGTAGTAATGCCGCCGCCATTGCTGCCCCAGAGTGCCCAGCAGAAACCACAGCATCAGCTCGTTTCTGCTTAACCAAATCCATTGCCACATTAATCGAAGCCTTGGGCTTGCGCTTCAAGCTCACCAATGGCTCCTCATTCATCTCAACGACTCCCTCAGCCGGAACAATTTCCAGCTTGTACGAATCAGTGTGTTGCTTGAGGGAGGATTCAATGGCTTGAGGATCGCCCACTAACAAAACCTCTACGCCTAACTCCTCCTGTGCCCTAATAGCGCCAGCAACGATTTCGGCGGGGGCATGATCCCCTCCCATAGCGTCAATTGCGATCCGTGCGCGAGTCGATGCCATTACTCAAAATGATAGAAACCTTCACGCATTCTACCAGAAGCCCTCCACGCAACATTAAACCTGATGTGATCTGCCTGACATTGAATAAAACTCAGTAAAGAAAACTTTTCAGGATTGCCATCGACTCTTTAAAATAAAGCACCGGGGAGGAAGGATAGTGATGTTACAACGATTTGGCTCTGGATTACTTGCATCAGGATTTGTGGCTCTACTGCTCAAGGTCGTGGGAATGTCACCTGCGGCGCTCAAGCCCGTCCAACTGCTGGAGTGGCAAAATCTACCTGTGTTTGCCTTACCAAGTGAGCCAGACCCAGTTGCTGAGGTAGCGATGCGCCAATCGCTTAAAGATTGGAGTACTAAAGGCCCAACCGCTAGCCAAGGGGTGTGGATGCAGTCAGGGATGACAAGATTGGCAAATCATCAAGGGACTGTTGCTCTTCCTGCCGCTTCGCTAACCAAAATTGCCACAACCTTGGCAGCCTTGGATAAGTGGGGGCCGGCTCATCAGTTTGAGACTGTCGTTAGTACAACGGGAGTGGTGAAGGACGGGGTAGTTCAAGGAGATTTGGTGATTACGGGCAGTGGCGACCCCTTCTTTGTTTGGGAAGAAGCGATCGCCTTGGGAAATAGTCTCAATCAGCTCGGTATCCGCCGTGTCACAGGCAACCTAGTGGTTACTGGTGAGTTTTATATGAACTACCGCGAGGAGCCACTAATATCGGGTCAGATGCTCCAGCAAGCCCTCAACTTCAGCAGTTGGTCACCTGCAATTGCCACGCAGCACGCGGCGATGCCAAAAGGGACAGCAAAACCTCAAGTAGCGATCGCAGGTACTGTGAAAGTCGCAACTATTCCTCTGCCGAAAAAATTCCTAATCTTGCGTCACCGTTCGGTGTCTCTGACTCAAATCCTCAAGGAAATGAACATCTACAGCAACAACGCAATGGCTGAGATGTTGGCAAAATCTGTCGGTGGAGCGAAAATAACTGCTCAACTAGCCGCAAACTCTGCTGGTGTCCCCCTTGAGGAGATTCAATTGGTTAATGGTTCTGGGTTGGGTGTTGATAATCGAATTTCGCCTCGTGCAACCTCTGCCATGCTGATGGCAGTTCAACGCTTTTTGCAACCTCACCAACTTGATATTGCTGATATTTTCCCGGTTGCGGGACGCGATAAGCGGGGAACTATGCAAGCGCGAAACATTCCCTTTGGTAGTGCCATCAAAACCGGAACTCTGCGAGATGTAAGTGCCCTAGCAGGTGTCATGCCAACACGCGATCGCGGTGAGGTTTGGTTTGCGATCATTAATCGAGGTGGTGATGTCGATGGCTTTCGGAGGCAGCAGGACGAACTGCTAGGACGCCTGTCAAAGCAATGGGGTACCTCACCCACCGTTAACGCCAGTACAACTCAAGCCCCTGCGCTTTTGGGCGATCCCAAGCGTAATGAAAAGATTTCTGGATTCCAAACCCAGCTTTAGACCAGAAACTTTAATCCGGAATTGCCTATCGTCCAGTCCCTAACACTGCCAGTTAAGGGATGATCTCCGTCACCACTCTATTGCCAGTCGCACCAGTAACAACAACGCTTTGATCTTGAAGTTTCCCCACTGCCACAGGCCCCGACGTATTAAAGGGCGGGTTAACTTGTTCGTAAATCACATTACCCGTCGCCTGAACGTTCTGAGTTGGGATATCCCACCGTAATTGATTGGCGTAGAGTTTAGCTTGATTCCGGCTACCGACACCTTGGACTCCACCTGTCAAATTTGCCACTTTTCGCGCTAAATCTATCTGACCTTGATTAGCGGTGAGAATGACATTTTCTTTCTGGTGGACAATCCTAATTGGCTGATCGGAGAGTACCGTTTCAGTTTTTAAGTTCCAGATCGCTGAATTGCTGGACATCAAAAGTGGCGGGTCTATTGATGTCAGTTGGATATTCTGCTTGAGTATTGCTACCTTGGTTTTCAGGTTAACCTCAGACTTGTCCGCCTCCACTCGGTCAGTGACAATTTTGGCTTTGTACCGTTCCATCTGGGTGCGCTTATCGCTAATTACCTTCTGTGCTTGGATTTGCCAGAGCAATTGCTCTGTTTTCATTTGCAAGTCGGGGTCTTTTGCGATCGCAGCAACTTGACCCAGTAATTCCACCTGCTGCTTTCGAGTGAAGTATCGCCCTACTTTTGCTGTTGCCTGTAGTTGGGGATGGATACCCTTCAAGTTGTTGCGGACAACTAGCAAATCTTCCTTTGGACGCCACTCCAATTCATCACCTTTGAACACTGCGCCATTGCGGGTATCGGTAGCTGTAATCTGTCCTTTGAGAAAGACTAGCTGACCATCCTCTCGGATTTCCCCGGTATCGGCTGACACCTGCAAGACAACTTTTCCATCCTGGTACAAATCGCCACTAGGATTATCGATCCGACCCAGTTTTTTATCTTTAGTGTAGGTAGCTTGCTTTGCCTTAACTTTCCAGAGAGGACGCCCTTTTTCATCCGCCTGATCTAGCGTGACATTTTTAAAGACAAGGCTTCCTTCGATTTCTGTTGCAGCGGTATCCTGCTTAATTTTCTGTTCTGTGCGGCTCTTCCCCTCACAAGCAGACAAGGAAGCACACGTTACAAGGCAAAAGGTAAAAGCAAGAAATCGCTTTGATCTGAAAAACATTCGTCAGTTGCTAATGGCTAATAGCTAATAGTTAATGACTAACAGTTAATGGTCAATTAGCGACTAGCAATTAGCAATGACTAATGACCATTTTGTTATTCTTCCTGCTCGTCCATCAGTCCAATGCCGGACAATGGACGGTAGGTATAGTTTTGTCGTGGTGTTTTTTGGATAGTTTCTTTAATGTGGTCTAGGTCAATATAGCGATCAGCAACATTGATGAGACTATCACTCGTCATCGATCGCAAGCTTACCACCTCAACCCTCACGCCTCGATAGCTGACAGCATCCACCGCATAGGCGAGATCACCATCACCACTAACAAGAACCGCTGTATCGTAGGAACCAACCAGCGCCATCATGTCTACGGCAATCTCGACATCGAGATTTGCTTTTTTCGAGCCATCTGGCAGTTGCACTAAATCTTTGGCAATCACTCGATAGCCATTACGGCGCATCCACAATAAAAATCCCTGCTGCTTTTCGTTAGTGCGGTCAACACCTGTATAAAAAAAGGAGCGTAGTAGTCTGGAACCTGCTGTCAAACGAACGAGTAGCTTAGTGTAGTCGATTTCAATTCCTAATTGCAGGGCTGCATAAAACAAATTTGAACCGTCAATAAAAATGGCGACTCGACCACGATTTTCTAAAACTTGTTCAGGTGTAAAAACAGGATCGGTACTAAAGTTATTCAACATGTTATTAAACCTCGGTTTTGTATGTAATAAAAAAGCTGATGCCTCCTTCCCTATAATCTGTATTTTGGTCAGCCGCCGATCAACCTGATGGTCAAGACGACGGAACAAAATCACGCTTGTTCCAGTCGTACAAAAACTGGTCTAGGCTCCCCCAATTGCTGGTGAGCGGGTAAGGTTCCCCAGGCGGCGTGAGTATCATAGGTTACAGAATCATTAATGAGGGTTTTTTCGTTAAAGTCGAGAGAAAAGCCTAGTTGCTGATAAATATCGGTACTGATGCTCGGAATAATCGGTGATAACAGATAGGCTGAGAGCCTAACTGATTCCAACACGGCGTACAATACTTGTTCAACCGCTGCTGAATTTCCTTGCTTGTACAAGCTCCAGGGAGCTTGCTCATCAATGAATTTGTTACAGGCTCGAACTAAAGTAAAGATTTCCCGGCAGGCTTCACTAAACGCTAGAGCTTCATAAGCTACGCTTGTGCGATCGCTTAATCCCAAACCGATTGCCTTTAGAGGGTGATCTGTAGGAATATCTTCACCGTTAACATCAGGCACAAGAGCATTGCAATACTTCTGCACCATTTTTAATGTCCGGTTGAGCAAATTGCCTAAGTCATTTGCCAAGTCAGCGTTGACAATATCGACAAAACGGGTTTCACTAAAATCCCCATCCTTCCCAAATTCTATTTCTTTGAGAAAGTAATAGCGAATCGCATCAGCACCATAGCGATTGACTAACTCAACTGGATCTAGGGTATTGCCAAGGCTTTTCCCCATCTTTTGACCATCCTTGGTAAGAAAGCCATGCCCAAACACATGACCTGAGACTGGTAGCCCTGCTGACATTAGCATGGCAGGCCAGTAAACGGCATGAAAGCGCAGAATGTCTTTACCAATCAGATGTAAATTGATCGGCCACCACTTCTCTAATGCCTTCTCCAGTGATGGTTCACTATCCGGAGAGAGTAGGGCAGTAACATAACCAAGGAGAGCATCGAACCAAACATAAATAGTGTGGTTCGGGTCAACTGGCACCGGGAACCCCCAATCCAGATTAACTCGCGAAATGGAGAAATCCTGAAGTCCTTGAGCAACAAAGCTTAAAACTTCATTACGGCGGCTTTCGGGTTGGATAAAATCAGGACGCTCCTGGTAAAGCGCTTCTAACTGGCTTTGATACTTAGACAAAGCAAAAAAATAGTTTTGCTCATCTCGCCACTCCGCTTCTTTATTCGGATGAATTGAACAGCGGTGCCCTTCTAGGAGTTCGCGTTCTTCTTTGAATTCCTCGCAGGAGACGCAGTACCAACCTTTTTGTTGACCGAGGTAGATGTCACCCTTGTCCCAAACACGCCCAAAAAACTCCTTGACAATCGCTTCGTGGCGAGGGGATGTTGTCCGGCTGAAGCGATCATACTGAATGTTTAGCTTTTGCCAAAGGGCATCGAACCCCGCCGCGATTTTGTCACAGTGTTCTTGAGGCTGTAGCCCATTACTTTCAGCGGTGCGCTGAATTTTCTGTCCATGTTCATCTGTGCCAGTAATCATCAGCACAGCTTTTCCCCGTAGCCGTTCAAACCGAGCGACTGCATCAGCCGCCATTGTTGTGTAAGCACTACCGATGTGGGGTAAGTCGTTTACATAGTAAAGCGGTGTTGTTATCGCAAAGGTCTTTCTAACGGTATCGGTATAGGTCATGTAAGTGTAAAAAACGCCCTAACATAAATTACTTTGAATTTCTAGCGTATGGCTACTGAGTATTTATTTTAGTTGTTACTTTATCTAGTCAGCATCTAGTCAGCTTCACGGAGGGCTTTTATTGTAAAAAGTATCTCCTGTTACCATCGATTAATCAATATTGCTTAAGTTATTGAGCATTTTATAAAGCAAAACGCAAGGAAAAATTTATTGTTCAGTACGCGATCGCTTATTGTGATCTAGTTGACAAATCGTATCCTTTGCTCAGTTGTTGTAAAAATCCGCAAAAGAAGTACTAGTGGAAACAGACAACCCTTCGTTTTGTCTGCTATGGGGTTTTCTGCCCTAAGGCGTTTGTCAAAAAGCAACCTTAATGAGTATTGTTAAGAAAGATTAAAAAATGGTGATGGTGATGGCTTTAATCCATGTTTTTCAATAGTCCGCTACAAAATTCTCGTTCACTGCTGGCAGCAATGGGAACGCAGATGTTTATCTATCATGAGGATCGCATCCCCACTGATTCCGCCGTTGTGGTAGTGAGCAACCATCGCAGCTTTATGGATGCACCCCTGCTGATGGCAGGACTAGGGCATTCTATCCGTATTGCTTGTCATCATTACATGGGGCAAGTCCCAGTGATGCAGGAAATTATCAAGCAATTGGGTTGTTTTCCTTTAGAAGAACCAGAATACAGGCAGCAGGCTTTCTTACAACAAGCAACTAGGTTACTTACAACCCATCAATGGGTTGGAGTATTTCCAGAAGGTGCCCAACCGATGGTGCAGTTGACGAAGCCTCATGAAGTGGGTAGGTTTCAGCGGGGCTTTGCTCACCTCGCTTTGCGGGCACCAGTAAAAGATTTAGCAATCTTACCCGTGGCGATCGCATCCCTTGAAGAAACCGTAAACTCTGCTGTCCCCTTGAGACTTCTGCGTCTGTTTGACCCATCAGAACCCCTATTTGAGCAGCCGGGTTGGCATCCAATGGTTCTCCATCACCGTGTCTCGGTATTAGTGGGGCATCCCTATTGGATTACGCCAAAGCATCGAGAACAATACCAGGGGAAACAGGCAAAAAAGGTTGTCGCGCATGTTGCTGATACCTGTCGTGACGAAATTGCCAAATTACTGCATCAGAGTTTTAGTTGTTAGAAGAATCAAGTTCCTTAACTGCTGACTGACTTCAGAAGACAATGAAGGATTCGCAAACAGACGTATAACAACCAACAACTAATCACTAAAGACTATTTTAAAACTGAGTTGGAATCCTCGTGAGGGAATGGAATTGAGCAATGCCAGACGTTAAGAGTCGTCCTTGTTTTTTAACGCCAGTACGTATTAATCGCGATTATCCACTGTTTGTGTTTTTGCCAGGAATGGATGGAACAGGTCATCTTCTGCGATCGCAAACCCAAGGTTTAGAAAAAGCGTTTGATGTCCGCTGTTTCGCCATTCCTCCGAATGACTCAACGAATTGGGAAGACCTGGCAGAAGCTGTCATTCACTTAATCGAAGCAGAACTAGTCAATACACCCTCTCGTGCTATTTATCTGTGTGGTGAGTCGTTCGGAGGCTGTCTGGCAGTCAAGGTGGCGCTGCGATCGCCTGAGCTTTTTGACCGGATTATTCTGATTAACCCAGCGACTTCCTTCAATCAACGACCTTTACTGCGTTGGGGATCGCAATTGGGTCGTTGGGTACCAGACTATTTTTACGAAATCTCTGCCTTTGCTCTTTTACCCTTCTTATCCGCTTTATCAAGAACATCCCCTAATGATCGCCGTGCCCTTTTGGAGGCGATGCACTCTGTTCCTCCAAAAACGGTTAACTGGCGATTAGAAATGGTGACTGAGTTTGAACTTGATGAAACCCAACTCCGGCAGCTTACCCAACCTGTCCTAGTCATTGCTGGTGCTGCTGACCGATTGCTGCCCTCCGTTCTTGAAGCTGAACGTTTGGCTAGCCTGCTGCCAAATGCCAAGAAGGTCGTGCTACCAGAGTCGGGTCACACCTGTCTGTTGGAAATAAACGTTAACCTTTTTGAGATTTTGAAAAGCCAAAACTTCCTAGACGACTCGGTTCCCAACACAGACGTTGACTCGGCTTTGATGCCGATGGTTGAGTAGTTAGTTGTTGGTTATTGGTTATTGGTTGTTGGTTGTTAGGCATCTGGATCGCTTATTGCTAAAGCTTTTGTCGTTGGTATTAGTAATGACTAAAAGCTTAGTTAACGAAACCTGTTTGGATTTAAGCGTGGGTTTGAGCGCATTGGGATGCCGCCTTGTAGCTGGGTGCCAGTACCACCGTCAGTTCGGTCTAAGAACGGTCGCAGGTTGATGTTTCTGGAACTAGAACGTCTTGTCGGCTTATTATCAATGCCTAATACAGACAATCCTTGGTTGATTACCTGATTGAGCAATTGGGAGTCCCTATCTCCATCAACAAAAGTATTGACAGCATCGGTTGTCTGACCACTGTCAGCAACGGTTATGTTTTCAAATACGCGATCGCGTGTTAACTGCGCGTCTTGACCCGGAGGCACTGTTAGCACAATGCGACAGGCTGGGTCTTGTTGAGTTGTAACGCAAACGATATCCAGATTATTTTCTACAGACGTTTGCATCTCTAGTAAGCCGTCAGGTCGGTAAAGTTCTAAGCGTCGGCTAATTTCATCACAACGTCGCTCAGAAGTCCAGCCGCCACCTAAAGCAGTAGGAGTAGCCCAAGCGTAGGCTTGACTCGGTTGACTTTCTGGGTGATACATTACCGTGTACTCACCATCCACTAACTCACAGCTAAACCGAGGTTCTTCTGACGCATCAACGTCACCTTGAGATGATTGGGGTTCTGTTTTTCCTTCAATATCAGCCGCCAACGTTGTGTTTTGAAGCCGTGGTTTTTGAAGAGTTGCTGGTTCGGGATGGGGGTTCAAGGCAAGCGCACCACTACTTGCGATTAAGATTGCTACGCCAGTGGATAAACTAACACTCTTAAACACCAAAGACATCAGACCTGAATGATGATTCAACTGCCTTAGCGTCATTGCCTTTATCCTCCAAAGTTTGACTACAGCCGCTGTTGTTGAGTTAAAAAGAGCTTTTGCGATCGCACCCTGACTAAGGACTTGCAACAACGAGTGCAAATACTATCGACATCTACATTGGCATCATAACCTTTTCGGCTCAAGAACACACACTCCACAAACTTAAGAATCCTTGCTGTTGTTGAAATATTTAATCCTTGAGGTTTACAACGGAATTTGAGTTCTCAACATATATTTTAAAGTAAATACCCGTAGATAAACCTCCATTAAATAACATACCTTCCTGAATCTTACAGTCCTTATATTAAGCCGAGCGTAGTGTCTGCCATTGAGGTTTTTGTATCTGTTGTAACTGACGGATGTGATTAAACAATTTCCAATAATACTGCTCTGGTAGTCCACAAGTCACGGCTCCTCGTAGGACAACATTGGAATACCATTCGTTAGGAGCCAGTTCTTCAGTTAATTTGTCTACTACCACGTAAGTCCGAACATTCTTGTAGACCATACCCTTACACTGAACTTCTACCATTTCATGGCGGTAGCCATTAAGAGGGACTTCTTCCCGCTCATCAAGGGCATTACTTAACCGATTGGGCAAGCGATACAAGACACCTTCAACTGAAGCTGTTGGGTCTGGAACTACATCCAGTACTCCACACTTACGAAGTTTTGATTGCCAGTAAAAACCTAATCTGTAGCCTTTGAGCGTTGCCGAACCAATGACATAGTTATGTGTGTTTTCACCCAGCGATCGCTTTAAATCTACTGGGCACATGCAGGAGCCGTAAGCGAAGTAGTAGAACATAAAGTTTCCCAAGATTTAGCGGATGAATAACGTTGAATCCTTAGTCAAACTGATCGTAAACTCTCTATCTTTGATTAGAAAATTTGATTGTTAACAACCTGTAGGGTTGATGTATTTAAAATACTCTGCACTTCATCTAGCCTTGTATTGTCTAGTTATAGGTTTGGAAAAAACCTTTGATTCAGAGTACAATTGGTGTGATTTTATACATAATTAAGAGTTTTAATCTTCATCTTGAGTATGAATTCTAGCAAAAGTACCCACTTAATGCAACAAATGCCGATAGGGAAACCGTAGATTAAAGGTAGTGGAGTGCTAGAGCATGATTCAATAATCGCTTGAAGCCCTGTTGTCAAGGCATTTGGTTCAAATGAGGCAGAGATTGACAAGACGTGTTCTAGCCAATCTCTTTATCCGCTTACACTTTTGAATGCGTGACTTGTGACTTCCGCATAGCGGTACTAGTGCATCCCGGCGGAAATAACTATCCAGTTAAAAAAGGTTAAAAAGCTTACTGTGCAAGCAATATTCCTTCTGCCCAGGAGCCTCCTATCTTCTGCCTTCTTGCACTAGCTACCACTAGCAATTTGATTCCAGGCTTTAACAACTTCTTGCAATGGCAGAGGGAGACGGTTTGCCGCAATATCTACATACCTGGTTGTACCCGCTTTGCCAGTAAGGGTGATGGTAATGTAGTCAGCACCTCTGGAAACTGGGTAACTTAGCTGATCGAACTGAGAAAATTCTGTTCGCTCTAGAAGCTGCTGAAACTTTTGCACATCTTGGCGAGAAATACGAGAAACCTGCATTGGTGCCATTAGACCATTGCGTATCACCTGCAATCGAACCACTTGTCCGTCATCCTGGAGGCGGGTTTCAGTGGTTTGACCTGCGATGCCACCACTTGCGATCGCACGGAAGATTGTGTTACTTGGCAAGGGGGGTGGTAACTCGCTTCTGGGAATTGGAACAGCACCACTCCCTGCATAAGTCCCTGGTTTGTCGAGTTTAACTACAGAACCAGAGTCATTCGTGCGATAGACCAAACGGCTGTCTCCAGCTTCTACAGTCACTCGCCAACCTGGTACGATCGCCATTGTGCAGAGAACATTCGGTTCATACAAACCCAAGCAGCCATCCGGCCAGCTTTGCTTATCTACCTGGACGATCCGCAGATTAGAGGTGCGTAACCCAGTTTCTTGGGAGGCACTCTGCAAAACTCGATCAGCAACAGATTTTGGTAAGTTGCGATCGCTAATTGTGCTAGCCGCTTCATTCAGCCTGACCTGGGAACCATTGACATCAGAGCGATAAACTAAGCGTTGTTGTCCAGCTTCTACGGTTACCTCCCAAGCTTGCAGGGCAATCCTGGTGCAAGCTTCCCTAGGACGCGGCAGACCGAGACAGCCGTCAGTCGTAATCTGTTGAGATTTAACAATGCGTAGCTCAGACGTGCGTAACCCTGTACGCTGGGAGGCAGCTTGCAAGATAGCGTTGCTAGCCGCTTGAGGCAAGGTACTACTACCCATATTGCTTGCCCGTTCATCCAACCTGACGAAAGAGCCATTGCGATCGGTGCGATAGACCAAGCGTTGTTGCTTCGTTTCAACGGTCACTCGCCAACCTGGTGTAATTGCACCAGTACACCGCTCATTGTCACGGGCTAGACCCAGACAACCATCTGGCCAATCCTGCCGTTCTGATTGGGTAATGCGTAGTTGGGATGTTGAAATGTTCAACTGTTCAGACGCAGCTCGTAAAACCCCATTAGCAACAGAATCTGGCAAGCTTCCACTCGGAGGGGTTTGTTGACCTTCTAGGCGCAATAGACGACCCGTGCCATCCGTGCGATACGTCCAATTTTGCTCTCCGTCAGACATGACAATCCGCCAGCCATTCTCAATGAAAATTTCAGCACAAGCTTCACGCGGTCTACCCAAACCCAAGCAGCTATTCGGCCAACTTTCTTGACTGAAACTAGTCACTCTTAATTGACCAGGGGGAACTCTGAACTCACGCGCAATCTCACGGCGAACGGCATTGACAACCGCACGCGGGATTTGACGGTTATTTTGCTTTGGACTAGTAACCGCTTCACTGCGGTTTTTCAGTGTGGAATTAACAGAACCTAAGGAGGGTTCTACAGCATTAGCGGCAACACTTAAGGACAAAATACTGGTTAATGTCAGAACAGCAAGCATCTGCTGCCTTTGACGAGTTTTTTGGCGGAAACGTTTCATATTATTACCTAGGACGCGATACGTTGCGCTATTTAGTACAGATTGCGAACGTATAGGGATATACAGCTATTGGGACGCATATCTGATACTTATAAGTTCCGTAGTCGCGTCATTACGATCTTCGTTGTGGACTACTTTCCAGGCTAAGAGCAGCGCATGGAATACGACCTCGCCTTATCGATTCACCTAACTGGGTGATTTTTGAGCAAAAATAGCAGAAAGCCGTCAGCTATCAGCTTTTTTGTTTTCCTTGTTCTGTCTAGGTTTCACAGATCTAAGCTATACTTCATATTTCCAGGAAACTGCTATGGATCATATTGACCCCTTCTCTCGCTCTAGCAGTAGCGTTACGGGTCCATCATTTTCAATTGAGACTTGCATCATTGTGCCAAACTGACCCGTTTCCACGCGCAAACCACTTTGCCGTAACTTCTCGACAAATAGTTCGTATAGCTGTTGTGCTGGTTCTGGTGCGGCTGATTGAGAAAATGACGGGCGGCGTCCTTTGCGACAGTCACCGTAGAGGGTAAACTGGCTGACGACTAATAGTTCACCGCCAATTTCCTGAACAGATTTTTCCCATCGATCAGTGCCAGTTTCATGACCTGGAAATAGGCGTAAGTCTAAGCACTTTCGTGCCATCCAGTCCAATTCGGCTTCGGTATCAGTATTGGCAATCCCTACTAAGAGATTGAGTCCTTGTCCAATTTTGCCAACAACAACACCTGCCACCTCAACCTGAGAAGATTTGACTCGCTGGATGACAACACGCATAAGCGGCTAAACACTTTGGCAACTGGGAAAAATGTCCAAAAATTGGTCGAGGTTGAAGCCCTTTCCCTAATTTTTCGATTGTAAACCCAATCCCCAGTCTCCTTCACGATAGCTGGCAAAACGATTGAGTTGCCTGCCAAATCTCTGGCATCACGTCAGTCAAGGCATGGTCACTGTCGAGTTCAATTAGTTGCACCCAAGGACGCTCACGAGCATAGTCGCGTGTCGATTCAATTGGGATTACTTCATCCTTGCGTCCGTGAAAAATCAGTGTCGGTACTGGTCGCAATAGCTGCGAGTCTTGATACTGATGGGCCTCTTCTACAAACTGATAATGCAAGGGAAGCGATCGCCCTTCTGTGTAGTGGTAAACCTGAAGATATCCTGATGTCTGCCACTGTTGTAATTGTTCTGCTCCAAGTTTAGGCAACCAATGCGAGAGAAAGCCAAATGCAGGAGCGAGCAAGACAAGTCGTTGAACTTGGGAGTGCCGTTGCCCTAGCCAAGCAGACGTTAAACCACCCAAACTTGAACCAATTAGCGTTACAGGTGTCTCGGCGTTCGCCAACATTGCCTCTACTTGAGTAAGCTGGCGCGTAATCGTCAAGTGGGAGAAGTCACCTTGGTTGAGGTCAGGAACTTCTAAAGAAATGCCAAGTTTTGTGAAGCGATCGCATAGATAGATTGCCTTTGCTGACTCAGGACTCGAAGCAAAACCGTGGAGGTAAATAAACCTCACTCCTCTAACCCTCTTCTAGTTTGGTCTGTCAGCGCGGAAATTTCCCTTTTGATGTTGCATCAGTCGAGCAAATTGCCGGCGTTGCTGTGGTGTCAGGATTTCTCGTATCGCTAACATACTTTCTAAGTGTAATTCTCCCTTCTGCTGCCGCAATACATTTACCTCACGATACTTGTCACGGATTTGCCCTTGTGAGGCTGTCCCTGCCATCAACCCACTTAATTCTTGCTGGGCTTGCTGCAATTCTTGGCGCTGTTGAGCCATCTGATCTTTATACTGTTGCTGAATAGCTTTCAGTTGCTGCTCTTGCTGGGGGGTAAGATTGAGTTCTTCCACAAGGCTTTGGCCCTCCTGATTCGGACGGGCTTGACCTATAACGTTTTGCTCAATTTGTGAGGTCAACGGCTTAGGATTGACAAGAGCAACAACGCCCCCAATCGCAAGCAGGAGAACTGACCAAATAGAAACACGACGTAACAACATGGAAATAGCCTATGATTTGTTTGGAGTTGAGAAAATTACTGGAAATTTAGAGTCAAAGATTTTGACAAGGAACAAGGGAAGAAAAGGACTTTTTTCCAATCTCATGCTCTATCCCGCTTCTTTTCACGGCACTCCTAATACTGATGATAGCGAAGCCCTGGTTCAGCCCTATCTGTAGAGTCGAGCTGTCCTCTCTCCCTTCTCGTTTAACCTGTCAACTCTCAACGTTCCAAGTTCAACTCAAATACTGGATTGTTAACGTTTCATTCTTGACAAAATAGCTTATGGTGCCGTTTTGGCATATAGCATCCAATCAGTTTGTGTATTATTGCTTTGCGAATACGTTGAGGTTTCTCCGACAACACCTTCCCAATTGTTCTCTAAGAAAGCTTCCAAGCTTGCTGAATTAGATAACTCTGGAAAAGGAATCAGAGTACGGTAGCCACTCCAAGCCATCAGTAAACCTGCGGCAATTACGGGTGGCACTGTCCACAACCGCCGACTGACGGGTGATTGAGATTTCTCAACCGCGTTCATTAGCTGCTCCTCTAAATCAGCCTTAGCTGGAGGTGGTGTGGAGCGATGTTGGCGCAGAAACTCTTGCCATTGTTTCTCATCGTCTGGAAACTGAGTCATAGCATCTCTCCTTGTTGCTGGATATATTGGCGCAGGGACATTCGAGCATGAAACAGGCGAGACTTAACTGTGCCAACGGCTATGCCCAAGATTTGTGCCACCTCCTTTTGTGGGATGTCCTCCAAGTCATGCAACACCAACACAGCACGATGTTCAAAACTCAACTGCTGTAGTCCTCGCTGAATGATGTCTTGATAGTGCAAGTGCATCAAGTCAGGCGCTTGGGATTTTGAGTTTTGTAAAGACAAGCTATCTGTTTCGGCTTTGAGCTTTGAGTTAAAAGAACGTTGCCTTTGCAAATTGCGCCGCTGATCAGAGGCAACATTCCAGCAGATGCGATAAATCCACGTAGAAAATTGGGCAGCCTGCCGCAGTTGGGGCAAACCCTTCCAGGCTCGTAAGAAAACCTCCTGTACTAAATCATCTAGAGCCTCAGCACCACAAAGCTGGTAAAGCGTTGACCTCACTCGCGAAGAATAACGTCGGTACAGTTGGCGAAAGCTATGCTGGTTGCCTTGTTGGCACTGGAGTACCAACTCAGTATCGGATTCGGACTGGTTATCAGCAAGGTCATTGTTTGACGCCTCGGCAGGTATGACTGACACCTGTGGGTTCCCCCTCACCGGTTTATTTTCTTGAGCCTTTAGACTGAGACTGCAAAAGAAAGGTTCAAGAGAAGGTATCTGTTTGTTGTGTGGAAGTTTCTCTCTTAAACCTCTTAAGTGCTGCCAAGCACTCTAAAACGCAAATATACCCATATCTAGGGGAACAGAAGTCAGCTACAGGATTTAGGGCAAAAGAGAGAGGGCTTAAGCCAGATCTGAAGACAACATAAGCTTTATAACCTCTACTTAAGTTTTAAAACTGGCATCTTTAGAAATGTCTCAAAGTTATATATTCCATCAGTTTGTTTTCCTTGTCTTTTGTGCCGTTTTTGGGGTAGGTTTGATTTTTCTTGGATATTCCTTTGCTTTACCTACTGCCTAATTTAAAAATTTTGTTTCTTAAAATTAATAATTGGGTGAAAGTGAGGACATGGGCTTCTTCGTGAACCGGATTGAAAAGCTGAAGTGTATTGGAATTACATATTAAATTTTGTCACTTTTGTTTATGGCTGACTTTTAACTGACAAGAGTCTGCTGCCAACAACAACGAATGACTTAAAGCAAGTAAGTTAAATGGAATGGCACTGACTTAAGCCCTAAACTAAAGTTTGGGCTAAAAGCTAAAACCCGTTAAAACGGGTTGAAAGACTTTCCCAGTAAGCTTTAGCTATTTAGAGCTTTGAGCCGGAAATTTATTTCCAGGCTCTTAAGTAAGTGCCATCCAAGTTAAATGAGAGAGCAGCTTAGGGCTTGATATGTTGTAAAGTACATTTTGTTTCCACAACTGTAGTGTTGTAGATACTATCCATGTACGGGTAGGTGAGCAAGATTGTTCAATCACCAACCATGTTGTCAATCTGCCTCTACTACTTACTCACTCTTAACTGTGTAATGTCCCAGCCTTCTCGTCAGCCAATTGATGCCCATACCCCTGCTGTTCAGCGCATACGTCGGTTGAGCTATGTGCTTGATAATGCGATCGCCATTCCAGGCACACGTTATCGTGTAGGTCTTGACCCCTTACTCGGTCTATTACCGGGAGCTGGTGATTTTGTCGGAGCTGGTCTTTCAGCCTACATTGTTCTGGAAGCTGCACGGCTAGGTATTCCACGCTCCCTGATGGTGCAAATGGTGACGAATATCCTGTTTGAGACAGTGGCAGGTTCTGTACCAGTGGTAGGAGATTTAGTGGATGTAACCTGGAAGGCTAATGCGAAAAACATTGCTTTGCTGGAAGAACACCTAGAGATTCCACGACAAAGACAACGACGAGTAGATTGGTTGTTTCTTGCTCTATTGTTGGGAGTATTGCTGTTGATTGTGATGGCTGTAGCTGCGCTCAGCGTCATGATCCTAAGATGGCTGATAACAGTGATAACAGGCGGATAGCCGATCTACCAACTAACAAGATACCTCTGGCTGCCTCCCCTGCTCCTCCTACTCTTTCCTCAGAGGACTCTCAGCTATGTTCTTCACTGCCAACCTTAAAGCGACCAACAGACATTTGTAATTTCTCGGCTACTTCTACGGTTTGTCGTAAAGAGCTAGAGACTTTACGAGAGGAGTCGGACGTCAGTTTAGAAGTTTCGGCAATCTCTTGAATCAAATCAGTAACGCCTTCAGATATTTGGGTTTGAGCTACAGTTGCATCAGAAATTGATTGTACTAACTCGTCAATCTCACGCGAAACTTCAAAAATCTGCTCTAGACTCTGCTTCGCATCGACAACCTGGTTGGTACTATCAACGACTTGAGTTCTACCTTCTTCCATTGCCTCCACCACTTCTTTTGTACCTAGCTGAATCGTTTCAATCACCTGTTCGATTTCTTTGATTGCGTTAGTTGATTGAGTTGCTAGTGCGCCAACTTGTGCAGCAACCACTCGGAATCCTTCCCCTTCCTCACCTGCACGGTTCGCCTCAATACCAGCGTTTACAGCTAATAAGTTGGTTTGCAAGGCGATTTGCTGAACTAAGGAAACTACCTTGGCAATCTGCTGGGAGGAATCGCTGAGAAGCCTTACCTTGTCAGCCGTTTTTACTACCGTTGTTTGTAAATTCACAATTTTATTTACTGTGCTATCAATAGCGGCTCCACTAGTTTCTGCTGCTGTAGCGGCAGTATGAGCGACGGCAGCAGCTTTGTGGGCATTTTCTGCCACGACTTGAACGGAATACATCATCTGCTCTACAGAGTTCAGGATGTGGGTAACCTCTGAACTCTGCTTGAATGCTGCAAGGGAGAGTTGCTCGACTGCCTGTTGATCTTCTTCAAGTGAGGTGTTGACTTGAGCCGAGGCTTGTTTTACCTGCACCACAATCTCCCGCAGATTCTCAATCAACAGGTTGAAAAAGTCAGCGACTGTACCAAGTTGACTTTCGCTTACATCAGCCCGAACTGTAAGGTCACCTTGAGCTGTTGCTTCAATATCATCAAGGAGAGCAAGTACTTGGTGCTCAAGTGCTTCTTTTTGCTGGCGTTGCTCAAGTGAATTTAACTCTGCAAGTTGACGTGCTTGTTCGACTTGTTTGGAGACTGATTCCGCTTCCTGACGTGCTAATTCTGCTTCCTGACGCGATCGCTCTAGCTGTTCAAGCAGACTTGCATGGTTGAGGGCAAGCCCAATTTGAGCTGCCAATTGCTTTAATAAAGCAGTTTCCTCATACGTCCAGTTTCGAGGGGCAGAGCATTGATGAGCGCACAACAAAGCCACGAGTTCGCCGCCTTGCAAAATTGGCGCAACCATATTGGCTTTGACTTCTAAGCTTTCTAGAATTTCACAATGACACTGTGAGAAGCCTACTTCATAAATGTTATTGCAAACGGAGACACGCTGATTTTTGTACCTGTCAATCGATTCTTTTGTGAGTGGGTCATAAATGACTTGCCCAATCGCTGAACGCCAGCCAAGTACGACTGATTCTGCCGAGACTATCCCAGTGTGTCTATCTTCATAGAAGCGATAGATAACTACACGATCTGTTTGCAAAACCTTTCGGATTTCGTCAACCGCGATGCTGAAGATAGCCTCTGTATTCAAAGATTTATAAATACGGCTGGTAAATTCTGCAAGTACCAAGGAACGCTCAGCTTGGGCTTTTTGGAATTGGCTCTGTTGTGCAAGAAATTTTTCAGAGGCAACGATACTCTCTGCCATTTCATTAAACGTTTGGGCTAGTTGTCCAAGTTCATCGTTGCACAGCGCTTCTGCACGGACTTGGCGATCGCCATTCGCAAATTCCTGAGTTGCTTGCTGTAGTTTTTTGATCGGTTGAGCAATTGTCTTACTCAGCAACTTCACTAAGAGTATTTCTGCTACTAATGCCAAGGTAGCAATAACTACCTGTAGCAATAAACTTTTTTGGATCAGTGCATTAAGGGCAATTTCTGGAGTTCCTCTCACCAAAATACCAACAGGCTCACCCTTAAAATCAAGCAAGGCTTTGGCAGCCATCGTATAGGTTTGTTCTCCCGGTTGATGAACTCGTCTTGTGACTACCTGTCCGGAATCCGCTACAGCTTGCTTTAGCAGTGTAGCGTCGTGCAAGGGGTGATTGACTTGTACTTGTGTAGAGTTATTTTTCTTTTTTTGGTCTAAAGAGGTGGCTAGGACAAATTCCCCCGTCGGTTTACGCAGATAAATGCCACTGTAGCCGCTACCGAAAGCCTTTAATGATTCCTCGACAATTGGCAACTTGTTGTTCACAATATCTCCGGAAACCAAAGCCCCAATAACAGTGCCATTCGCTGGTTCTTTTATGGGCGTAACTGTGTAACGAATGAGTGCATCTTGTTTCACAAAACCTTGAGGTAAGGCTGGCGACTCTTTAGCTAAGTCATTCCAACTGACAAGACCACTTGCTTTAATTTGCTCTGGGTTCTTGAAAATTTGACTGACTAAATTATTAGGATCGAACGTTTCGCCTGTTCTATTATCATTAGCATTAACAATAATACGTTTATCCTTGCCAACTAGAGTGGCATATTCAATATTACGAGCCTTAATCTCATTCTGAAGAATCTGTTTGACTTGTTCTTGTATCGCTGGTGTCAGGGATTTGCCTTCAGTATTGTAAGTTGCAGCAGCAACAATAGCCGGATTATCAGATTGACCCCGAAAGCCAAAGCCCATTTGGTTGACTTTGATGTTGTAATTAATTTCAGTAACCGCTAGTTCTGCTTTCGCTTGGTTAACTAACTGAGTGCGTCCTGCTGTTATGACTATCACAGATCCTACACCCACAAGTCCAAAGATAGAAATAAATTGGGAGGTATACGATCTAGTAATTTGCTTACTCTGAATCGGTAATTTGTAATACCATTGCAAGGGTGAGAATCGACGGTTCTTGGGACGAGGCATATAAGGTTGACTAATTGACTGTTCCTTTAGCAATTCGAGTCCGAGCATTGAGTAAGTTCCTAAGACTAATTAATGAATTGATAATAGCTCCCACTACAATGGAAGCGCTTAATCCTAATTGAATAAGCGATCGCTCCTCCTAGCTCTTGATTTGAATCGTAGATTTCCCAAGACTCTAACCTCGGAAAATCCCCAGAGCGTCGAATTTATTGCCTTTGAACTTTAATGGAGTAATGGTCAGAATTACCTACCTCTTTACTGACCCTAAAGTTTTGCCGACTTAAGTAACAATTACCTTGAACAATGGGGAGATGCACTCAAGTTATACTGCAAGTATTTGTCGGTTTACTCGATATCAAATTTTAGGTCACTCCTACTATATCTGAGTTATATCGAGTGCGGTGACATTACAGTTCTTTTATAAAGGACTAGTAATTAACCGACTGGATACCAGAAATTTCACCTTGATGCCCCAATCCCTATTTAAAAGGGAACTAAAAAAACTCCAAGGAATGAAAAAAATATTTTTTCCTCAGCATCTTCTACAGTAGCTCAATATTTATAAAGATTAATTAGGTAAAATAGCTGGATAACCTACGCATAAAAGCTTAGAAGCCGCAATTTAATTTAAGTTTTGCTTTAAAATTATTCTTGGCTTCATTAACCTAAAAATTACGTAAATTCTAATTGAAAGTAGAATAATTCTTACAATCAAAAAAGTAAATATTCGTTTTAAAAAGATAATAGAGAAGGGTATCAGGATTACAACAAAAGCGATCGCATGCTAATTTCTGGCAGTACTTGGCAAGCTTGTCTTGACGGTTGCGAGAGAAGCCGGACGATAAAATGAAAGGTCTTGTCCTCTTTTGAATCGTTCTATGACTGGCATCTATCCGGCAGCAACACAGCTTGAACGCCATCGGCAGCAATTTCCGGCATTAGCCAACAAAGCTTATTTTAATTTTGGAGGTCAAGGCACATTGCCACAAGCCTCGCTGGAGGCAATCCAACAAGCCTATACCTATATCCAGCACAATGGACCCTTTTCAGTAGGGGTCAATGCTTGGATTATGGAGGAAGGGAACAAAACGCGACAAGCGATCGCATCAGAATTTGGCGCACCTGTAGAAACGATTACGCTTACTGAAGATGTCACAGTCGGCTGCAATATTCCCATGTGGGGAATTGATTGGCAAGCAGGTGACCATATACTTCTCACCGATTGTGAACATCCCGGCGTTGTTGCCACGGCTCAAGAAATTGCACGTCGGTTTAAGGTAGAAGTCTCTACCTGCCCAATCATGGAAACCCTGAATGAGGGAAACCCGACAGAGGTTATTGCTCAACACCTACAACCTCGCACAAGGTTAGTGATACTGAGTCATTTGCTTTGGAATACAGGTCAAGTCTTACCAGTTACCGAGATTGTTGAAGTTTGTCGCAACTATTCTGCGAGTACCCAATTAATCAGAGTTCTAGTTGATGCCGCACAGTCAGCGGGTTCCCTACCCTTGAATTTGACAGAACTAGGAGCAGACTTTTATGCCTTTACAGGTCACAAGTGGTTGTGCGGGCCAGAGGGCATTGGTGGTTTATATGTACGACCGGATGCCTTGGAAAGCATTAGCCCCACGTTTAGTGGTTGGCGGGGAATTGTTATAGATGAAGTAGGTAAACCCGTAGGCTGGAAGCCGGATGCACGGCGGTTTGAAGTCGCAACCTCAGCTTACCCACTGTATGCAGGACTACGAGAAGCGATCGCAACTCATCAGCAATGGGGAACACCTCAAGAACGTTACGAGCAAATTTGCAAAAGAAGTGAGTACCTCTGGCAGCGCTTATCTGAGTTAGATAACGTTCGCACTCTTGCTACATCACCCCCAAAAGCGGGTTTGGTTTCCTTTGTCTTAACCAATGGACACTCCCACAAACAACTGGTAAATTCTCTCGAACAGCAGGGTTTCATGCTCCGAACTATCCTTGACCCGGATTGTGTTCGCGCTTGTGTCCACTACTTTACCCAACCCGCAGAGATTGACCAGTTAATTGAGGCGATTAGGTTAGAGGCTAGGGACTAAGGCGTGTTGTCTTGCCTTCCCCGTTAAATTCAGATCCCCCTAAATCCCCCTTAAAAAGGGGGGACTTTGACTGAATTCTCCCCCCTTTTTAAGCTATGCATTAGTCGCATCTTTCTTAACAAAGGAAGACTTGACACAAGTAGAAGAAGTAGTGGAGACTAGCATCCAAGTTTGTGCAATGTCGTGCAGTCGTCGCAGACCTTGCCAAATCGTCTTTACCCCAGGTTCACCATCATGTTTGCGTCCTAAAAACCCACCAAGTTGGGAAATCCAACGCACACAGGTGTGTAAGCTGGGGGGGAATGGGGGTGGCTGTGGAGTTTTATGAATAGTGCAGTAGAGCGCTTGCCACTCATGGGTGGCTAGTACGGTGTCAGCAGGGAGGTCTGGGTGATAACGCGCCAGATAGGTAATCCATAACAACCGCCAAGCGACAATCGTGTAAGTAGCCAAAGCCCTGTTTAGGCGTTCGCCAGTCTCCAGTTGCAGTTGTTCGAGGCGACAACCGCTCTTGAGGACATAGTGATAGCGCTCAATCAGCCAACGATAACTGTACCAACGCAAGACTTGAACCACATCCTCGAAACAGGTAACAGGCAGAGTGGTCAACAACAACCAACTGACTGGTTTCACTCCAGGGGGCGGGTTTTCTTCGACAGCCAGAATCACCTGTAAGCTCACAGGTTCCAGATGCTCAGGCGGTGGATGTTGTTGCGGCGGTTGCAACTCCAGGGTGGTCGTTCGGAGGGTGAGGGTGGCACAGCGAGCTTCACGTTCTGGATGACGTCTGAGTTCTAAACTTAACTAACCACAAGCAGGCGTTTGCTCAATCACTTGATGCAAGCGCTCGATTTGTTCCGCTTGAGCATCACGCTTGACACGACGGTTGTGAGTGGCACGAATGAGCAATTGTGAGCTGGGGTGACGCGGTAGCACCAATAAGTCATAGATGTCAGCTTCCCGGTCAGCTACCGTTACCACAACGGTTTCGTGTGGAATCAAATTCTGGGTGGCATCTAAAGCGGTTAACCAACGCTGGCTCTCTTTTTCCTGGGTGGGTTTTTTGTGTCGCTGATATTTTTTACCGAGTTCGGCGGGGTCTCTCGCCCAGACTTGTTGATGTAATACGCCTAAAGGAACTCCGTTGGCACTACTACAGAACACGGAGTGGAGTTTTAACCCTCGTGAACTAGTATTGTCCAAGTAACCCATGCCTCTCTTACTGGGATGATGGGTGAAGTTCAGTTCTGTAGTGTCCTGAATCGCAATCACGGTGGAGTGCTGTTTGACTCGTTCTACTGTGCTGCGTTGGTGGGCTTGGCGGATGGCTTCAGCTTTGATGCGTGGAGAACTCCAAAAGTCATAAGCGGCTTGGGTTGCGGCTAAGTCTCCCGAGGCTTGCGGCACACTGGCATTCGGTTGGGCTGCCAAGTCTTCCACAAGCCGAACTAGTCGTTTGTTCCGGCGTGCATCGCCCAAGTCAGCAAATTGTAGTTCGCTATCTGCCCATCCTTTCATTGTTGCTCCTGTTTCCTCCGATCTTTTTGCCTAGAATACTCATGTCTTGCTCTGTAACTCGTTTGCCGAGTGATGATTTAAGCTTTTGGATGACCAAGCAGCAGCTAAAGTTAAGCAATTTGAAGCTTGGTCTCACAACCCAGACAGCGTAACCGTTGTGGATTGTTAAGAAAGATGCGACTAATGCATAGGGGGGGCAGGGGGGGATCGAAGGGTTTGAAAACACGCCTTAGGATAGACGAACAACTCTAAATTTTGAACCCAATGATGCACAGCTTTATTCCACCCGATCGCTTTTTTCCTTATCTGACTTGGACTGATATTCAAGCAATGCCGGATAAGGAAAATGTGGTGATTATTCAGCCTGTTGGGGCAATTGAGCAACATGGGCCACATTTACCGATTATTGTAGATAGTGCGATCGCAGTTTCTGTCCTTGGCAAGGCTTTAGCGAAGCTCGATTCATCTGTACCAGCTTATGCGTTGCCTCTTTTGTACTATGGGAAATCAAATGAGCATTGGCATTTTCCCGGCACGATTACCTTAAGCGCACAAACGCTTTTGACTGTACTCGTAGAAATGGCTGAAAGCATCTATCGCTCTGGGTTTCGGAAGTTGGTGCTGATGAACGCTCACGGCGGACAGCCTCAAGTGATGGAAATTGCTGCACGGGATATTCATCAGAAGTATGAGGATTTCCTGGTTTTCCCTTTATTTACTTGGCGAGTGCCGCACATTGCTAAGGAGTTACTGTCGCCGAAGGAGTTGGAATTTGGTATCCATGCTGGCGATGCAGAAACTAGCTTATTGCTCTCGATTTTGCCGGAACAGGTGAAGATGGAAAGAGCAGTAGCTGAGTATCCGCACGGCTTACCGGAAGACAGTTTGCTGAGTATGGAAGGTAAATTGCCCTTTGCTTGGGTGACGCGAGACTTAACCCAGAGTGGGGTGTTGGGTGATGCGACAGTGGCGACGAAGGAAAAAGGCGATCGCCTTTTAGAATCTGTCTCTGATGGTTGGGTACAGGCGATTCAAGATATTTACAAATTCCGTCAGCCTCAAGCCTATAAATCTCAGTGATTTAGCGGATTTGGGAGAGAGTGCTATTCGCACAAAATGGGAATAACCTTCCCTGGATATCAAAGAATATGCCTGACACAGAACTAGATATAACGTCTCTGCTTGCGAGGATTTCACAACTCGAAGAGCGGCAAAATATCGTGTCGAAATATATGGTAGGGCTGAAACGCCAGTTTGACGGAATGACTGAAGCGTTGCAGCAGATAGAACCGTTGAGGGAACAGGTTTCGGAGTTACAACAGCGTTTCGATCAACTGCCGACTTTTAGCAACTGCTTGGACGATGTCCAGACTCCTAACGGTGTAGCTGAATCTGTAAGTGTTGACGATGCCGAGACGGTGAAGCAGTTTTTTGAACGGGTTGAACAGCAACAGCGTCAAGAATTGGTAGCTTCAACAGAATCAGTGGTACATCCTGCTGAAGTTGAAGTGAATGCTGAAACGACTGAAGCTGACAAAGATGAGGAGATTGATGCAGTTGTAGAAGAGCAAAATCCTACAGCTTTCAATGATGAGGAATTTAAGACAGAGAGAATAATGTGGCTGCTCAACAGAATTTATGTAGCTGAGGAAGAGAGTCACGAAACGCCTATCAGTGCTGAAGAATTTCTGGAGAGGTGTAAACAAGGAGAACGGGACTTTACTGAGATTTATCTCGCTGGAGTAAATCTAAGTGGAAAGTCCTTAAATAATGGTCTTAATCTAAGTGGTGCCAATTTGAGAGGAGCTAAACTCTGCGAGGTAAATTTATCTAGCGCGAATCTTAGCGAAGCTAATTTAAGCAAGGCAAAGCTTCATAAGGCAAAGCTGGAGTCAGCAAATCTAGGAAAAGCAAAACTTATACAAACAGACCTTAGTAGTGCTAACTTGGGTTACGCAGACCTGAGTGGAGCTAATTTAAGTAAAGCCAACATAAGTAAAGCAATCCTTTCTAGAGTCAACCTGACTGAGGCTAACCTTAGTAGAGCTAACCTTAGCGGGGCTAACCTATCGCAGCAGGCAAATTTGAAAAGAGCAGACTTTAGTAATGCTAATTTGAGCAATGCAAACCTATTAGGAGCAAATCTAGAAGAGGCAAATCTTCAAGGAATCAATCTCCAGCAAGCGCTTTGCAATGCAGCAACTATCTTCCCCGCAGGTTTTGACCCTGTTGAAGCTGGTGCTTACTTGATTGCTCCTAATGTGTCACTGATAAAGGCAAACCTAGCTAGTGTTGACCTAAGTAATGCCAAAGTAAATCTTAGTGGGGCAAACTTGCAAAGGGCAAACCTAACCAAAGCAAATCTTACTAATGCAAGACTTATTCAGGCAAATCTAAGCGGAGCCAACTTGAGTGAGGCAATACTATCAGGAGAGCTAACGCCAGCAAACCTAAGTAGCGCTAACCTAACGAAAACAACACTAAGTGGGAATTTTACTGCGGTAGACCTGAGTAGTACAAACCTACAAAACACTCAACTGCTTCAGGGAAATTTTAGCGGCGCTAATCTGAGTGGGGTCAATCTGGTTGGAGTGAATCTTCAGTACATGAACCTGAGTGGGGCAATCTTAAGTGGAGCTAATCTCTGTGGGGCTATCCTTGCTGGAGTTAACCTAAGTGGAGCAAATCTTGCTTCAGTAGATCTTCGTGGGGCAAACTTAGAGAGAGCAAACTTAGAAAAAGCAAATCTCAAGGGAGCAAATATAAGTGGAGCTATCTTGACTAATGCAAAGCTTAGTGGCGCAATTATGCCTGATGGCACAACTCACGAGTAGACTTTGCTGATGTTCTGAATTAGCTGAGTATGCAGAAGAGTGATGCTTTCGATAAGCTTCACCAACCTACTTTCGAGCTAAAGTGAAAGCGATACTTGGCACTTCGTCAATTCTTGCCGAGGTCTTCCAATAATTCCAATGTCTGCTGTGGCGTGACTAAAGTATTAGCGCAGAGGATGCCAGAAGCCGCCACAGCCGGAACTCCAATTCCTGGCATAGTGCTGTCACCAACACGGTATAAACCAGAAATCGGTGTTTGAGAACCAGGAAACATCCCTTTACCAGCCGCTATAGCAGGGCCATAGGTTCCTTGATAGCGGCGCAGATAATGGGAATGAGTTAAGGGAGTGCCAATGAGTTCGAGGACAATGCGATCGCGTATGTCTGGAATCACCCGTTCTAGAGCCTTGAATAAAGGTTGCGATCGCGTTTTTTTCTTCTCCTCATACCCCTCATCCCGATGCCAACCTTCGTAGGGTTCCAAGGTGTAAGCATGAACAACATGATGCCCCTCTGGTGCGAGACTCGCATCCCATACAGAAGGAATGGAAATCATACAGGTATTACCAGGTTGTGTAATATCCTTATTCGCATCGTGAACCACCACATGATGCCCTGTTAGATTCTCTAACCCCTCTGCCCGGATACCCAGGTGTAAGTGCATAAAGCTTTCAACGGCTGGTGTTTTTAGAGAAGATTCTCGATAAGACGGGGGTAAGTCTTCTTTGAGTAGCAACGTGTTATAGGTATCCCAAATCGTTGCATTAGAGATAACTACAGGCGCTTTGATAATTTCACCTTGCCGCAACCGGACACCAACAGCTTTACCCGCTTCCACCAGAATTTGCTCGACATGAGCATTCAACCGTAATTCACCACCCCAGCGCTTCAATCCACGCACCAAAGCATCAACAATTGCACCACTTCCCCCCACTGGATACTCAACACCAGCACGAGTACGTTCGCCCAACATGAACGCTACCTCTGGGGCGATTGTGCCATGCGCTTTCAGTCCAGAAAGGAGAAAGCATTCTAAATCAATCAATCGCCGTACCCATGAGTCATGCACCTCTTTGTCCATGACATCACCAACAGAACCCTGGATGACACCCAGTTGCGGCAACATTTTTAACAGCGAGGGAAAATAGCGTCCTAGTAAGACAGAAATAAGCTGCCAATCTGCTCTCAGGGCAATCGTCGGAACATCCCGTAAGGCTTCATAGAGCGGCAACAGGCGTTTTTCAAATCGTTCCAGTTCCCTCGCTCCAGTAGGAGTAATTTCTGCGACAGCTTCCCGGTAGCGTTCGGCGTTGCTGTAAACCGGAAACGTACCTTCTGGAAAATGGTAATGTCCCATGGGGTCATAGGGAACAACTTCGATCGATTCTCCCAGAACGTCTAGCACTTGTCGTAAAGGGTTGAGGCTGGGGCGTTGCTTACCCAAACCACAGTAGAACGAAGGGCCAGAATCAAACTCAAAGCCTCGTCTGTGAAAACTATGAGCGGCACCACCTGCGATCGCATGACTCTCACACACCAGCACAGCTTTCCCATAACGAGCGAGCAAGGCACCTGCCGTTAACCCGCCAATGCCGCTACCAATAACAATCACATCAAGGCTCATATTAAGTGTTGTTGGTTGTTTGTTGTTAGTTGTTTGTTGTTATAGCGGTTGTCTGTTGGATGAGGTACAGCTAAAAGCAGTGAAACTGCGCTACTAGTCAGGAAAACAAAAAAGCTGATAGCTGATAGCTGATAGCTGACTGCTATATCACTCAGGCTTACCAGTTGGCGGAGTTGTCTGGTAGGTTCCTGCACCTTCTGTTCTAGTAGGTCGCCCAATGTCAGTGGGTGGTTGATACTCACTACCTCCCCTAGTCCCTCCCCGACGAGAAGGACTACCAACAGGATTGGGCGAACTTTCTCCCGTAGTTGGTTCTGAGTCAGAGCCAAGTGTAGGGTTTATCGGCAAAAGCGGCAACGATAGCCCCAAAGCACCGACTAAGTTAGCACCAAGTACCTTTGCACCTGTTAATTCTGCCGTACTTAAGTCAACTCCGGCAAGATTTGCTGCACTAAGGTCAGCACCGCTTAGCTTAGTACCGTCCAGATTAACGTTGACTAGATTGGTATATTTCAAATCAGCCTCACTCAAGTTGGTATTGCTGAGATTGGCTCCAACCAGATTGGCACCTGTGAGATTAGCGCGGCTCAAGTTCGTACTGCGGAAATTCACGCCAGCGAGGTTGCTACTCGATAGATTTGCCCCACTGAGATTGGCATTTTCTAAGTTAGCGCCAACTAAATTCGCTCCGAGCAAATCAGCACCCACTAGGTTAGCGTTCTTGAGGTCGGTACCACTCAAGTCACATCTTCGACAAGTATTTGTTGTTTGTAATTGTCTAACGTGGTCAGGGTTTGCCGCCAACGCTGGTGCAGTCAAGCAAACTGATAGGAACAAAGTAGCGAGTGAATAAGGTTTGAGTTTCATCTTTTTTACAGAGAACAATGCCTGTGATGCAGGCTGTTTCGGTTTTGGCGTAGATGTGTCCCTGAGCGAAATTAAGAACTTAAGTGATCGCTTCCAGTCGTACACAAGCGCGATCGCAACTTGCAACATTTAGGAGAAAGTCAGACTAAAAGCATCAGCCATAAACGACAAAACCCTTGCCTTGGCTTTACTTCAGAGCCAAGGCATCTGACTTTTAACTCCAAAGCTATCAAGTATACCAATCGGATGAGTAGTTGCTCGGCCTTCAGAAATGCGTCCCATGACATAAGCAGGTAGACAGAAGTAGTCATTCCTAAATTTTGCTTTCTTTTAGAAAGGATCGCATAGGATTTGGGGGAAGTTGAGATGGCAAAAGAGGTACCAGACCAAGTAGCTTATGCTGCTGGAGGTTTTTTCAGTTTTGCGATTACTTGCATTTTGATGGCTTTTCTAATAGGGGTTGGCATGGGTATCGGCGCTCGGCAGTTTTATTCGACAATATACAGCCCAGATGCGGTTTTGCCACAAGCTAACGAAAATGAATAATAAGTTGATCTAACAGTCAGAAAAGGGCAAAGTTGAAGAAGGCAGAGGGTTCGTTGCCATTCCCTCTGCCTCCTGCCTTATGCCCTATGCCTTTTGCCTTTCTGGCTCAAAGAAAATCCTTTTCTCCTTGCCTTGCGATTTACCTGTAGTCGCTTAATTGGCAAAACTATAGATTTTTTGAGTTGTTAAATTGTTGCAGATCGAGGAAGGTCGCTCAGTTAAGGGGAAGGTTTGCCGATCTAGCTGTACTTGCAAGCTAATGAGTGGGTCAGTACCGGAGGACACAAGAAATTCCATGCGTCCTAGTTGCTGCCATTCACTCAAATTATCCAAAATTTGAGCGATCGCTTGCACGTAGGGATGGCGTTCTGATTTGAACCAATCTGGTGCAGCTAGATGGGCTTGGTCAAAGCCTAAGTGAACAATTAAGGACGGTTTGCTAAATAAAGCGATCGCAACAGGTCTTGCTTCCTCTTGCAATAACAGGTGTTGGCTATGGACTAAATGCCTTAATTTCTCCAAACGCTCGTAACGTTCGGTTATAGGTTGCGGTGCATCTTGCCACTGAATTGCGACGGTAACTAAATACGTCTGCAACAGCATATGACCCAATTTTTGAGCCTTAGTTGCTAAATAAGTTGTGTTGTAGTCGTTTGCTTCAATCAACAGTGGCACGCGATCAATAACTTCAATCCCATAGCCTTTCAAACCAGCTATTTTTCGGGGATTATTTGTAATTAAGCGAATTTTTTTGACACCTAGGTCATTGAGCATTTGTGCTCCCATGCCATAGTCCCGCAGATCAGCTGGAAATCCCAAGCGTTCATTGGCTTCAACGGTATCTAGCCCCATATCCTGTAGCGAATATGCCTTTAACTTGTTGACTAGACCAATTCCTCGCCCTTCTTGTCGCAGATAGACAACGACACCTTGTCCAGCACTTTCAATCATTTTCAGCGCTGCTTGCAACTGCATTCGGCAATCACAGCGCAGCGAACCCAAAGCATCACCCGTTAAGCATTCAGAGTGCATCCGCACCATGACGGCAGTGTCTTCAAACTCAGCCGGGTTTCCCTTGACAATTGCGACATGTTCTGAGCTATCTAAGCTATTGCGATAAGCGTAAATCTGGAAACTACCAAAGTTACTAGGTAATTCGGCGATCGTCTCCCGATAGACAAAGCGATCGTACTTGAGGCGGTAACTAATTAAGTCAGCAATGCTGATAATTTTTAGTTGATGCTCTCTAGCGTACTGAATCAACTGGGGTAAACGCGCCATTGAGCCATCTGGATTTTGGATTTCACAGATGACACCTGCGGGATAGAGTCCGGCTAGCCTGGGGAGATCAACTGCGGCTTCTGTATGACCTGCCCGTTTTAAAACACCTCCCTCTCGTGCCCGGATCGGGAAAATGTGACCAGGACGGCGCAAATCATCCGGTTTTGTTTCTGGATTGATAGTCACCTGGATTGTTCGTGCCCTGTCTTCTGCGGAGATGCCAGTTGTAACACCCAAGTGTGGAGACGCATCAATACTTACCGTAAAGGCAGTCTGGTTACTATCGGTGTTTTTGGTAACCATTAAGGGGAGATCCAGGGCATCAAGGCGATCGCCCATCATGGCTAAACAAATCAGCCCCCGTGCTTCGACCGCCATAAAATTAATCATGTCGGGCGTTGCAAACTGCGCGGCGCAGATTAAGTCCCCTTCATTTTCACGGGATTCGTCATCAACCACCACCAAAGCACGACCTGCTTTCAGGTCTGCCAAAGCCGCATCAATCGAGTCAAATTCAAACGAAACAGTTTGAGACGCTTCCACTGCAAGTGTACGAGTTGAGCAACCCGTAAAGATTTCTAAAGTTTGGTTCTAATTTGATTGTATCCCGTTTGTTTAAGCAAAGGCATTGAGGATGTTGCTCTTGAAAATTCTCGAAAAATTCCTCAAATTTATACCACCAAAGTTCACTTTTGATACTAGAATGCAGCAAATGTTAAACCCTATTCAATCTCAGCTTCTTAGGAAAAAAATATGATGGGTGATTTAAAACGCCTACCCGTAGGAATCATTGGCGCTTCAGGTTATGGTGGCGTACAACTTGTGCGACTGTTGATGGATCACCCTGGAGTGGAAGTGGTTTATTTGGGAGGAGATAGTAGTGCTGGCAAGCCATTTGCTGAACTCTACCCCCACTTAGCCCATCGCGTTGATCTGATAATTGAGCCGATTGATCTCGATGAAATTGCTAGCCGTTGTCAAGCGGTATTTATCTCATTGCCAAATGGTTTAGCCTACCAGATGGCACCAACCCTAATCTCAAAGGGATGCAAGGTTCTCGATCTCTCCGCCGACTATCGGTTCAGTAACCTGGAGACTTATAAAAGCTGGTATGGTGGAGAGCGACAAGACCAGGAAATTGCAGCAACGGCAGTTTATGGATTACCGGAACTATACCGCGATCGCATTACTGACGCTCAGTTAGTGGGTTGCCCTGGTTGCTATGTCACGACGAGTCTACTGGCGCTCGCACCACTTCTCAAGCAAGGCTTAATCATCCCAGAAACAGCAATTATTGACGGAAAATCTGGGACATCAGGTGGAGGACGAGCCGCAAAAACCAATCTTTTACTCTCAGAAGCCGACAACTCCCTAGCGGCATACGGCGTTGCTCATCACCGCCATACCCCAGAAATTGAGCAAATTTGCAGTGATTTAGCAGGGCATGATGTCACGGTACAGTTTACGCCTCACCTAATTCCAATGGTGCGAGGCTTACATGCTACCGTTTATGCAACTATGCGCGATCCAGGACTAGTTAGAGAAGATTTACTAACAATTTATACAGCATTCTACCGAGCCTGTCCGTTCATTAAGGTGCTACCGGGTGGTATCTATCCCCAAACGAAGTGGGCTTGTGGTACCAACCTGTGTTATATCGGCGTTGAAGTCGATCGCCGGACTGATCGAGTAATTGTTATGTCAGTCACTGACAACTTGATAAAAGGTCAAGCAGGACAAGCCATACAGTGTCTGAATGTGATGATGGGTTGGGAAGAAGCTATGGGATTACCGCAGTTGAGTTTTTATCCCTAGATATTCACAGCGAAATCCCACCAGTTCTGAAAGCAGGGGAAGCAGAGGGAGAGTTTTTGCTGGTGGGTTATTTCTACCAATCCTGTCTGGTAACCAACGCAATCCTTACCAACCAATAACTAATAAGTAACAACAAAAAACCCTCAGCGTGAACTGAGGGCAGTCATCAGGGTGCATCTACTGTTTCTTAATCCGGCATCACTCCTGCGGTGTCCGGAAAAATTAAAATCCTAATATCAAATTTCTTCTGGCACTGAGCGATCACTTATCTTACTGTTATCCTCCGGCTCTGGCATTGGATCAAAAACAATCGTGTAGGGGACTGAGGGGACAAGCCTGCCAACCACTTGCACAAGCGACTCCGCATCACTGCGACGACGACAGCGTGCGACAACAAGTCGTTGCAAATTAGGTAAGGGGCGGATAACACACCACGGATGCAGTTTTTCAAAATAAGTCATGAAACTCTCCCTGTAGATTGCTGAATTAAAGCGCGTTGAATGACAGTTTCAAGGCTATGGCGTTCAGTCTTGCCGTTCTCCTTAGAGCAATCACTATCCTCGTTTTGTGGGTGAAGTACCCAACTGCTGATTGGAGCAGGTTGATAGGTCAGCATATAAAAATTGTCATCAGTAACGTAGATGCTCCAAGAGGCTTGCTTCGGGCGCTTGCGAAGATGGTAGCCACGTTTCTTCAGTGCTGTACGAATGGCAGCAACCTCTTGGGCGACACGCAGAGCTTCGGTCGCTTTTGATTTCCTCATACCTGGTTTAATTGAGACTGTCGCCACATTAGTAGAAGATAGCTAGCTAAAAAAGTGACAGGTGAATTTGACATCATGACGTTTATGTGATAGCTAAAATTATGCCTCCTCGGCTTCTTCACTGACCCAAATTGGCACTACATAGTAAATTTCGTAAGTTAAAAGGAATCTCCTCAAAATGTTCTAGGAGAAAGTCCATAAGAGCGAGATGACGCAAATCAGTGCGAGTCGGACGGCGATGGTTGCTACCTTTCATAAACCAGCGTCGAACTGTCGAAATTGAGCGATCGCAAATTGAGGCAAGATGCTCGTAACTCACAAACCATTTGGAATAAAATCTCCTGGGTGCCATTCCCAATTGGCATTGGCTATAGAGTTCAATCAGATTTTGCTCTCGCTGAGTCAGCATCCTAGGATTGTTTCTATCCCGTCGTCCAGGGTTATAGGTTCCGGGGGGTAGACGTAGATGTAGGGATTTGGGGATTTGGGGATGGGCTAATGAGCGTAAAAGCGTTGTAGAACTCTCAGATTTAGGGGGATGTTGTTCAGGAAAGAGAGGTAAGACGAGTTGCTTGCCTTCGAGACTAGGTAAAGAATTCTCTCCTTTGGCAAAGTCAGTGTCGCTACTTGCGATCGCTTCTATATCGTCTTCCCAAGCTGTATCAGTAATAGTCCAAGTTGCACTAGGGGAATCTTTATCCAACCGGATGAGATAGCATATTCCCCAATCACACCGATGTTGGGCGTATGTGTAATAGCGTCCAATTACAATTCCCCAATCTGTATTCTCACTCAGAGCTTGCCACCTAACGCGATCGCCTTCTTTGTAGCTCGGCGTAACGCCATTCGGAAAGTTCACTGGTAGCTCAATTGTTGGTAAAGGAAGTTCTAAATGGCTTGGGTCACACAGCACATCCGAGTCACCGTGGCGGATAGCATTTAAATAACTGGCAATCTGCTTACCTTTCAGGCTACTCATTAACCGTTGGATTAGAGTTGCAGCTAAGCAATCGAGTTCATGCTCATTCAGATTCATCAACGCTGCATCAAAATCTTCATCAACGTAGCTGCTCAAATGTGACAGCAACTGATTGATGCAAAATGTCTCTAAAACTTGCTGTTCGGTTTGAGAGCGATAGCCTTTACAGGTCGCTGAGGCTAACGGTTCCTCCCCTTGCTGCATCGCTAACCTTACCTCCTCTGATGCAGTTTTGTTAACACTCTTTCCGCTTACGGGTTTCACCATGGTTAGAGTCTCCTGATACTGGGGAGTCAGGATAATGCATTCAGACCTTAAGATTTGCTTCAAAAATAACTACTAACCCCCTTTCCCTCGCTTTTTAAGGGGAAATGGGGGTTAAGTTTATCTTCGGTTTATTTACGCTCTGTATTTAACAAAACTTTCAAGCAATTTCGACCAACTGAATATCAAACGTCAAGTCTTCTCCAGCCAGAGGATGATTAGCATCTAACGTCACTTTGGACTCCGTTACCTCTGTAACAAACACTGGGATAGTTTGCCCATTCTCTTGCTGAACTTGTAATTGCTGACCAACTTCGGGTTCCAATTCTGGTGGGATCTGCTGTCTGCTAATCTCCAGAACCATTTCATCACGATGCGGGCCATACGCTTGATCCATCGGAATCTTTTGGGTTTTTGATTCCCCAGGACTCATTCCTAGTACCGCTTCGTCAAAGCCAGGAATGACTTGTCCTCCACTGAGAGTAAATTCTAAAGGCTCACGGTTAACCGAGGAGTCAAATACTGTGCCATCGTCTAATTTGCCTGTGTAGTGAATTTTTACGATATCACCAGGTTTTGCTTGTACCATGCTTATTTCCCTTAAATTTTGTCAACACCTACTAGGTTACCAACTGCCTCCGAAATGGTTACTTCCAATCTGAAAATAGGTGTTAGGTGGTAGGGAACCCCATTCCCCATTCCCGACTTTCAAGATAGGTCTACTGATTATTGACACCAACAGGCTGCTTCGCTCCAGTTTGTAGTAATCCTGTTAACAGCGAGGTAGGACGCTGAGGATGGGGCCAAGCAAAGGCATGGTGGAATGCCGCATCTTGGCAAGCTTGCAACTGTTCAAAACCAATAATGTCGTAAGTGAGTAAGTTTTCATACTCAAATTGCAGACGGACATTGTGCAACCCGGCATTGTCTGTACAGATTGCAATATCTACACCAGCATCAAAACAGCGGTCAAATACTACTTTTAACTGACGGATATCATCGAGAGTGCCTGTTTTTAAGTACGTTGTGGGACAAACTTCTAAACATTGCCCCAGCTCTCGCACTTCTTTTAATAACTCTGGATGCTTTAAGGGAATCTGAATTCCATGACCAATTCGCATCAGGTAAGGGAGGAGTTCCGGGTAACAGCCATCAGTAGTTTCGTAGAGATGACCTGTTGTTTTTAGACCTAGCGATCGCGCATATTTGTACAATCCAACAAACTCATCTAAACGCTCTGCATAATGAGCGTCTCCTCCAGCCAAATCTACTGCACAAACATATTCTTTCGAGCCAGCCGCGAGGTCAACAATTGCCTTGTTTACCTCATACGGTAATCGCGAGTGCATACACAATATTTGGCTGGTTACAATCGGATACTCATTGACTTGGCTTGCTTTACCAACAATCTCCACAATCTGCGCCATCTGGTCAATCCGTTCTGATTGACTCAACTCTTCAGATGTTCGTAGGTATGGGGTGTAACGCAATTCCAAATACGCCATATTTTCAAAAATATGAGCGCCACGAATTAGCCGATAGATGAAATAGGGTAATGTTTCTATTGTTTGAACGCTTTCTACCAGCGTGTGCAATTCTAGATACTCATCCAGAGTATTGCGCGATCGCGTGTAAAATTCCTCAAATTCTGGATATTCTGGAAACCGCTGGGCTAACTCAGGGTTTTGGCGATGGAAGTACCGCCAGAGAATCCGAGGAACGACTGAACCTCCCAAATGGCGGTGTAAATCAGCGTATAAAGTCACAATAAATTCTCCAAATAAGTTTAGGTTTGTTAAAGGTATGCTGTTGTCGGCAATTGATTAGATAAGAATAGGGGAGACAAGTTGTTCTGTGGCTCCATAAGTGTCAATGTAATTGAGTCGTGCATCGACTAAGTAAAAGCCGATACGCTCATAAATGGCTTGTGCGATCGCATCACCGGCTGCTAGCCAAACTAGCTCACCTCCTGTCTTAAAATGGTCTTTGATTAACGTGCTGCACAGCGTTGCGGCTACACCCCGGTGCCGTTGCGCGGGTAAGGTGGCAACACCAACAAGTTCACTAATTCCCAACATCGGCAGGGTGAAACCTACGCCAGCAGGTATCCCGTTAATGTAAGCTAGCGCCCCTTGCATCATCCCTTTATGAATCTGCTCTTTCAACTCAGTGATTTCCTGGTTTGTCGGAGCTTGGGCGGTATTATTCAAGCTAAAGCATTGCTTGGGAATCGCCACACAAGCGGACAGAATATCAGGATGAGCGTCAGGGGTAAGCAGTTGGACTTGTACAGCAGAGGCTTGATAAGGGTGAAAGTCAGTTGGTGTACACAGCATCATCGGATGACGTGCCTCTGTTCTGAGTCCAGCATCCTCCAAAGCGGTTGGGAGTGTAGACCACAGGGATTCGGTAAACTCAAAGCGGAGAATGCGATCGCGTTCCCTAAAAATATGACGCAGTTCGACAAGTGCTTGCGCCACCTCAGCACTAGTTCCCAAAGGCGCAATTGGCACTGCGTAATTTAGCCACGTCAAATCTGTTGTTGGGTTAATCATTGCTTGAAATGACCCAACGATTATGACTTCCCGTTGTTTTGCCGTCACCTGAGTATTCGCCGCTTCAATACGACTTAACAGAGTTTTTAGTGATTCCTCCACACCTCCACCTTTTATCTTCCAAATAACTACTCAGCCATTAGCGACAGATATAAGCCTCCAAACTAATTGTTTAGAAATGCTTTCCGGCTGAACGCTGGTTGACATTGGTTAAACCTAATGCTAATAATTATAGTTTGTGAAAACTTAAACACTATAAAAAAAACCCTTGGCTAACGTCGTTGTAATCGGTGCCCAGTGGGGCGATGAAGGAAAAGGAAAAATCACTGACTTACTAAGTCGCTCAGCAGATGTCGTCGTCCGTTACCAGGGGGGGGTCAATGCAGGGCATACTGTTGTTGTTCAGGGTCAAACCTTCAAACTGCACTTAATTCCCTCTGGAATTCTGTATCCCGATACCGAGTGCATTATTGCCTCTGGCACGGTCATTGACCCACAAGTACTTATTGCTGAACTCGATCAAATCGAAGCGTTAGGCATTTCCACCAAAAACCTACTGATTTCCGAAACGGCTCACGTTACGATGCCTTATCATCGGTTAATTGACCAGGCATCAGAAGAGCGTCGAGGTAGCCATAAGATTGGCACAACAGGTCGTGGCATTGGACCCACGTATGCCGATAAGTCAGAGCGCACTGGGATTCGGATGTTGGATCTGATGGACCCAGACATACTAAGAAAACAACTAAACTGGACAATTAACTACAAAAACGTCATTCTCGAAAAGCTCTACGATTTGCCGCCTTTAGATCCGGCGACCGTGATTGAGCAGTATCTAGAGTATGCCGAACGGCTACGTCCCCATGTTGTTGATTGCTCATTGAAGATTTACGAGGCAATTCAGCGACGGAGTAATATCCTGTTTGAAGGCGCTCAAGGGACGCTGTTAGATTTAGATCATGGTACCTACCCCTATGTGACTTCCTCGAATCCGGTTGCGGGTGGGGCGTGTGTAGGTGCGGGTGTCGGGCCAACCATGATTGATCGAGTGATTGGTGTGGCGAAAGCCTATACAACTCGCGTGGGAGAAGGGCCATTTCCGACAGAACTTGATGGTGAACTCGGAGATTTATTATGCGATCGCGGTGCAGAATTTGGCACAACTACGGGTCGCCGTCGCCGTTGTGGCTGGTTTGATGCCGTCATTGGTCGCTATGCGGTTCGCATCAATGGCATCGACTGTCTAGCAATCACCAAACTAGATGTACTCGATACCCTAGATGAAATCAAAGTCTGTGTTGCCTACGAAATTGAGGGTCAGCACTGCCAGGATTTCCCCAGCAGCGCTCGCCTGTTTGCTCGATGCAAACCGATCTATAAAACTCTGCGTGGTTGGAAACAATCAACAGATCATTGTCGGTCTTTAGAAGACTTACCCACAGAAGCGCTGAATTATCTCAAATTCTTGGCAGAGTTGATGGCTGTTCCAATTGCGCTCGTCTCCCTAGGTGCTAGCCGAGATCAAACCATTATCGTGGAAGACCCAATCCACGGACCCAAGCGGGCACTGTTACACGCCAACGGCACACCAGTAACATCAGGAGTCTAGGATTGAGATTTTAGATTTGAGATGTTGGATTTGAGTCCAACCAATCATCTTGGGTATCAGCAATCTAAAATCAAAGATCGGGAGATAGCCCTCTTCGCGCCCGCTAAGGGCTATCGCTAAAACTTGAAAACCTATACAAGCTACTGAAATGGAAGTTACAGTTGAATGTCAAAAGCGACCAGAAGGCAGCAAACCCAAAGCGCTGCGTCGGTCTGGTCTAATCCCTACTGTCCTCTACGGTCATAAAGGTACAGAATCTATTGCCCTGACCATAGGCGCTAAAGACGCAGAAACTTTACTTAAAAAAGCCACTATCAATAACACCCTGGTTCAGGTCAAAATTCCTGACCTTCCCTGGAGTGGTAAAGCCCTAATCCGGGAAGTGCAGACTCATCCCTGGAAGAGAAGTTCAATCTACCACCTCAGCTTTTTCTCCGTAGCCGCTCAAGAAAGCCTTGAGGTAGCGGTGCCATTGCACTTTGTCGGAGAAGCGGCAGGTGTTAAAGAAGGAGGAGTCCTCGACCCCGTATTTACGGAACTTCAGGTACAATGTGCGCCTGAGAACATCCCAGAGTCAATTGAGATTGATGTTTCTAATCTACAGGCTGGGGATAGTTTGCGTGTCCAAGACCTTGTTTTGCCACAGGGAGTCACGGCACTGAGTGAACCGGAGAATACAGTTGTTGCAATTACTGCACCGCTCTCAGTTACCCAGTCAGAGGACGACGAGGTAGAAGCTACGGCAGCCGGAGAAGCTACAGAATCTACCTAAGGTTTGCTCTCATGAGATAGTTAGACCAGGGGCAATTGTCCCTGGCTTTTTTATAGGTATCTTTTGACACAAGTTAGTAACACAAGTTAGTAAGTCTAATTACGGACATTTGCACTGAGATGACTCAAACCGCTCTTCCTGCCTTGATTCAGCGAATGATGCAACCGGGATTTTATCCCCACCCTGTTAAAGAACCAATTGAGCTGAAGCAGACTCACGTTTCCTATGTATTTCTTACAGGTGATTATGCTTACAAAGTTAAAAAACCAGTAAACTTTGGCTTTTTGGATTTCTCCACCTTGGAGGCTCGCAAGCACTTCTGCTTAGAAGAAATCCGGATGAATCAACCAATTGCACCGGAGATTTACCTAGACGTGTTGCCAGTAACGGAAAATGGCGATCGCTTCGAGCTAAATGGGGCAGGTCAGCCAGTAGAATATGTGCTAAAAATGCGGGAGTTTCCCCAAGATGACTTGTTTATTTGCCTATTTGAGCAAGGCAAGCTCACGGAAGCTCATATGGAGGAGTTAGGGCGAATTGTTGCTCAATTCCATGCCAAAGCGGAAACAAGCGACTATATCCGCTCGTTCGGTGAAGTCTCCCAAGTCCGTCAGGCAATTGATGAGAATTACGAGCAAACACAAAAATACGTGGGTGGCCCTCAGACTAGCCAGCAGTTTGAAGAAACTCAGCGGGCTACTGATGCTTTCTTTGCCACTAGGTCAGCGCTTTTTGAAAGCCGCATCCAAGATAATCAGATTCGAGAATGTCATGGGGATTTACACCTGAGAAATATTTGCCTATGGCAAGGCGAAATTCGGCTATTTGACCGTATTGAATTTAATGAACCATTCCGCTTTGTCGATGTTATGTACGACATCGGGTTTGCGGTGATGGATTTGGAGGCACGGGGGCGTAAAGACTTAGGGAACGCCTTTTTGAATACATACGTCGAGCAAACTGGCGATTGGGAAGGGCTAAGGGTGCTGCCCTTGTATTTAAGTCGGCAAGCGTATGTGCGAGCCAAGGTGACTTCTTTTTTGTTGGATGACCCTGGTGTGCCAGATGATGTCAAGCAAGAAGCAATGTTAACAGCCGCACAGTATTACCAGTTGGCTTGGGAGTATATGCACTTACCAAGCGTTGATGCTGTCTCTTCTCAACAAGGACGCTTAATTTTGATGTCTGGTTTGTCGGGTTCTGGTAAAACGACAGTAGCGCGATATCTAGCACGACACTTAGGAGCAATTCACATCCGCTCTGATGCAGTACGCAAACACCTTGCTGGGATTCCTTTGGAACAGACAGGAGGCGCGGAACTCTATACAGCAGCGATGAATGAAAAAACATATGATCGCTTGTTAGAGTTGGGCATTAAGCTCGCAAACGATGGATTTTCCGTGATTTTGGATGCGAAGTATGACCGACAGGTGTTCAGAGAAAAAGCGATCGCTGGAGGTCAACACCACCAACTACCAATACAGATTCTTCACTGTATTGCTCCAGAATCCGTCTTACGCGATCGGCTAACAGCACGAACGGATGATGTTTCTGATGCGACAGCTGAGCTACTGACTCAGCAACAAGCCACAGCCGAATTCTTCACGGATACAGAACAACCTCTCGTCACCACATTAGACACGACACAAGACTGGACATCACAGTTAACAGGATGGGCAAGTGTTTCTTAGCCTCCTTGTACCAGTTCACGAAATGCTTGATACAAATAGTTGATAAAGGAAAAGGAGAAGAGGGAAAGGCGAATTTTTCTTTAACCTTATAAGGCTACGATACACAAACCGATGCCTCCTCATCAGGCTAATGCTCATAAATTAGATGCCTCCCAGGTTGATGAAATTGCACAACTGCTGGTTCTTGCATTTGAGAATGGCTCTGGTCTTAGCCAGATTTGCAAGGCAGAAGGTGAAGAACTTCAGCGCCGACTGCACTTCTTGTTTCGGGCTGGACTCGCACTGCAAGCCGCTGCGAACCAACGGGTGTTGAGTGTCACGCAGGATGATCTCGTAACAGGTGTTGCTGTCATGCAGGAACCAGAGAGTTGCTTTCCTCTTTGGCTACAGATTCATTGGTTACTACAAGTAAGCTTTGGTATAAGCCCAGTTGTAGCTTGGCACCTATGGCAAAGCTTGAGGATTTTAGAACGGCACCATCCTCCAGAGCCTCATTACTACCTGATGCTCTTGGGCGTACACCCAAATTTTCAAAAGAAAGGATACGCTCGCGCTCTGCTTGAGGCACTTCATGCACGTTCAGAAGCACATCCTACTTCAATTGGTGTGTATCTCGAAACAGCGAAAGAGCAAAATGTAGCGTTTTACAAATACTTTGAATATCAGCAAATAACGAAAGTTAATATCAATGGGGTGGAAAACTTTATTATGTTCCGTCCAAATTTTAGAGAATAAAAATAAAAGTCTAAAGCTGATTTGAGCTATTCCTACGCTCTAGAAGTTTGAGAGAAAGAACAACAGAAAAAATACCCTATTACTTCTACCTGAGGGAGGAGCGATAACCTGAGCTGACGTGTGCGATCGCTACCAATATCAAGATGCATCAGTGGCACCAATAGATTTTGTCTATTTATTAATGATTGACTAAGTATATTTACTTAGATTAAGCTATAACAGAATGTTAAGGAATTTAAGAAACGCTAATGGCAACTTACAAGGTAAGGTTGGTCAACGAAGCCGAAGGGCTGGACACCACAATTGAAGTTCCCGATGACGAGTATATTCTCGACGCGGCGGAGGAACAAGGCTTTGACTTACCCTATTCCTGTCGGGCAGGTGCTTGCTCAAGCTGCACTGGTAAAATTACTGCGGGTGAGATTGACCAGTCTGATCAGAGCTTCTTGGATGATGACCAAATCAATGATGGGTTTGTGCTGACCTGTGTTGCTTATCCTAAATCTGATTGCACAATTCAAACTAACCAAGAGGATGCACTAGGTTGATGATGTCGATGCATCTGTAGTGATCGCACACTCAATCAATATCCTCTGCATACTCTTTTAGATACAAGAAGCACCTATTTGTGGGTGCTTTCTGTATTGGCTGCTAAGCTTGTCTCAATTCGTATGATCAAAGTCTTTTTACTTTATCCACAAGCGAATCCCAGAAACTTTTAGGAGTTTGTTGAAACGAATCATCATTTGGTAAGGGTTCATTCAAATAGCGGTAATATTTCCAGATATCCCAATAAGGACAACCGGGTTCAATGCGAATGCCTGCCCAATGTAGATATTGCAAAGGTTGATTAACGTTTGGGTCAATGAGTTGATTCCCTTGAATTCGGAAATGTTTGCTGCCTGCCCAACTTCCTGGCGCCCCACCAGGTCTACGAACAATGTTAAATCGGCGTGGTATGTGCTTTAAAACCATGTAATTAATAATTGGCTGGTCTGAAGTTTTTTGAGAGAAGTCAAAGTATTCAGGATAAGCCGCACACTCGGTAAAGGTATCGTATAGAGTTTTCTCAGAGATTAGATTTTTCTTGGAACCCCAAAATCCTCCATTAAAAATATCTTGAATTTCATAGCTACTAAAAACATCGTCTTCAATGACTGGAGATGTGAAAACATTCTTTATTCCACCTGCGTGTTGATAATCGCAGCAGATGAAATCATAGTCATTTAGATAGTTCAGGCTATTGCTTAGCTTCTCAAAAACAACGATATCAGTATCGATATAAATGAATTTATCAAAAACGCCAAACCAGCAAGCTTGTTTCCTAAACTGATTAGGCCTAGCGAAAAAGTTCTCCCCAAAAATTTGGTGTAGCTGATTAGAGAGGCGGTCTATAAATTGTAAATCTGGATAAAGCTGTACCCCATAGCGCTCTTGTAAGATTTTTGCGATCGCTTGATACTTGTCATCATAAGGAATCAGCACTACAGGAATATCAGAATCATGTAACCGAATGCTATTGAGTAATGCGATCGCTTGTTCGATCACCCGGTCATTAGCAGTAATATAGATACCACGGCTCATCCAAAAATCCTCAACGGGTGAATCCTAGTTTTCCTAATGCTTTTGTAAGCAGAGTAGGAGTTTGCTTGTACGATACAGGTTTAGTTGTAAACTTAGGGCGCTTCTCTGGTTCATGCAGATAGCGATAATATAAAAAAAGGTCACGGTAAGGAAAATCAATATTTTCTCCAGCACAAACTCTATTGAATAACTGGGATTTTATTCCGATGTAATGAAGGTACGTTAGTTGCTTTCCTTTGTCGTATAGAGTACGATTTTGTTCTTGAAAGTGGAGTGATGTAACACAGCAGCCAGTTTTTTCATCCGCTGGTAAATGCAAGGCAAAGTTATAAATAGAGAGGTTAGCTCTCATCATCATGTAATTGAGGAGAGTTTGGTCAGGTGCCATTGGATAAAGAACCTCGGCTTCTCCTTCTTTAAGCTTTGAGATTAGCCAATTCTTTCTTTCTTCATCAAATAACCCTTTCTTAGAAGCATAGAAGCCTGAGCAAAAAATTTCTGCTTGCAGACGTTCAATCGGAAATAATTCTGTAAGCTTAGCTGAGGAACAATTATAGACATGAGTGGGGTCAGTATACTGAAAGTCATAGACTACACAGTCGCCTTCCTCCAACTGCATAAATAGAGGTGCAACTTGCCCTAGAAGTAAGGTATCAGCATCCATGTAGAGAAAGAGATCAAAGATACCATCAAAGGCACAGTAGCGTCGGTGAGTGCCGAAACGGTAATACGGTGCATTGCTTATCTGACTCCAACGTTGGCGGGCAGTCGGGTGAGTATCCCAGACACGTTGAGCAAATTCATCCCAGCGCTGTATCGAATCGTCATCGTTGTAAAGATGCACGTTGGGACGATGGGAAATTTCAGCAGCAATTTGTGTTGTGTTGTCATCGTAGGGATAGACACAGACAGGGATTTCTGTCCCTAAAATTGCCTCAATACTATTGAGCAAAGCAACGAGTTGATTGTAAACTTTGTCATTGGCTAAGGTACAAATTCCGTCCATATTTTAAGAGAATTTATCAACAAAATCAGATAGCCAATTGAGGAGGTTAAGTTTGTGGAGGATAATTTCCCTAGCTTCTGCGATCGCAGATTTGGCTTCGTGCCAAGCATCCGGTGTAGCTGTTACCTCCTTTATATAAGATATGCCCTTTTCATCCAAGCTTGGCAAGCACAGAAAGCTACCGGGAGGTAGTAACTGATCAGCGGCACTGCCACCATAATAAATTGGCAAACACCAAGCAAGTAGTGAATCCCATAGCTTCTCGCTCACATACCAACTATTCTCAGCATAGTTTTCGATCGCTAAATTGTAATAATAAGGTGCCATCGCATACCATTTATTACTCAGTTCTCCAGATGTAGTTGCCCAATTTGGCAATTTTCGACCATACAAATCAAATGGGATTTCACTCAATTGCAGTTGTTTTAAAAAATCTAACCGTTGACGATGATTAGCCGTGCGGTTAACCCCTGATGTAATCCAACTTAAAGCCTTCTCTTTCTGAGGAGGATTCATTTCACTCAATTCTCGAAATGAGTTAGCATGATACCAAATTGCAGGCATATAATTTGGCGTAGGAGCAAAGTCATCCGGACCAGAAATATAGCTACAATACTTTTTGGCTTCCTCGTAGTTGGCTTTGTTCTTGCCAACAATCTCTTCTAAAGGTGGTTCTCTTAACAGATAAATAGTTCGTTCTTGAGGTACCCCTCGTAACTTAGAGTGAACGTCTACTAGCCGAACCTGATCGGGTTTTGGCTTTTGTAAACGAGTCAACCATGATTTCTTCCTAGGCAGCTTTTCATAAAAATTAAACTGATACATCAGTAAAAAATCAGGCTTAGGAGCGTTTGCCAGCATTTGTATATTGCCCCAAACTCCAAAAGGATGTGGCGTTTGTTGCCATAGCCAATCGCTTTGTGTCAAGCCTGAGTATCCAGTAATCATCCCAACAGTTTTTCTACTCATCGCCTAGCTAACCATTAACTAACAAAGTAGAGGTGGATGCATTGCCTCTTCTACGTGGCTTAGAATCAAGGGCGATCGCTTTTCTTCACGTATCGCTGAATCTTTAATACGTTGCCTAGGCGCTAGGTTAGCATGACACAACAACTGCCAAGCGACTATCACCTCAGCAGGCTTGGCGGATAGTCACTCTTCAGGCTGATGTTGCTTTATTCTGTAGCTGAACTTACAAGCCTTCTTAACTCAACATCCTCTTGTACAGCTTTCCATGTTGGGGACATTCTCATCCGTCAATCTAACTAACGACAGAGCTTAAAGTTTAAGCAAACATTAAAAATAGAAGAACAAGCTTTAAAAATTGGCACAATGAGTGTCTATTTTTCTAGCAAAAGTGATTTTCTCGCCAACGGCTTTGGTTGGTAGCCTGGGTTAGTGTTTTAGAGCAATAGCGGTGTAGATCAGCAGAAAACCCTAGTTTCACTAGTGGGGAGCGTTGATATATATCTTAGTTGCTACATTTGATTAGCCAACAATCTTACTAAGTTGTCTTGTCAATAAGTAAAAACACTGACATACTTAAAAATAAATAAGGGCGATTCATTTTTCCATTTTTGTCTGTATCAAACAGGCAGTTTATTAATTTAGAGCAGCTAGAGCTTTTACTACAAAGTGTAAGTTTTTTGGGATTTCGTCTTTTTTAACTCACGAAATAAAAGGTTGTAAAATGCGCGTAACACAAGAAGTTCGCTGCCCTAATTGTGGTAGCTATGCAGAAAGACATTATTGCGTCAAAACTGAAATAACTCAGACGCAGTGCCCAACCTGTGACTACTTAATGATTAACTGCTCTCGCACAGGTAAGGTAGTTGAGGCTTACGCTCCTGGACTCTATGCTCGTCGTTAAATCATAGGATATAGAAGGATTTAGCATCCTTTATAGGCTATATAGCGTTTTCATTTGGGATGATGAAGCCTTCAATGTAAAACCATCCCTCCTTATTTCAACACTCACCGCATGGTTGAGGAGTATATCAAAAAGGTCTACCTGAACCCGTCAATACGCCTAACCTGTGGCGGTTTAAGCTGTTTTGAGTTGTAGAGTATTTGTCGTCGTCGGGTGCGTTACAACGCACCCTACTACTTTTCTTGAGGCTGAGTTCTCTTAAACACTGGCAGCATCTTCAGCTTTTTTCGGTGCTTGAGTGACACCTAGGCGAATTTCTGAGGAGAGAGATGCCATGCTAAACCCGCCAAACCGCTTGAGGATGCTGGTGCGGAGGCGCAAGTTAGGGCTGGCAAACCAAAGGCGTTCCTCAGAATACATCGTTTCGTAGTCTGTAATTAGTGTCAGTGCTCCATCATCACCCATAATGTAGCGACCTGCAACGGGCGCTTTCTCTGCGTAACCCATTTCTCGTAATAGCTGACCTTCGTTAGGCTTGTCAGCGTCGGGAACAGGTACAAGTACCGTGGAACCCTTGTGCTGTTCTTTGTCTTCATCCCATTCCATCGTGCCGTCCCAGGCAACTCTCGCCCCACACAGAGCAAGTTGTGGGTCAATGTTGTACTGTTGACAAAGTTTAATAACCTCTGGAGTATCGGCAGAGAGCATTTCAATCGTGATGTTCGACTTACCATTTTCCGCTTGCTTAAAGGCAAGATGATGGCTGCTACGTTGGGAAAACCATTTGCCAGCACTCTGCTCGAAAAACTCTTTAATATCCATGAACGTAGATGAAGGGGTAGAAGGGTACTAAGGCTTTGTGAGTTTACTGTTTAGATCTTAAGCGATCGCTTTATCCTTGAAGGACACTGCTCCCAAGATGCGATCGCTTTATGCCTGGTTCGAGGCTTCTTCCAAACGCTTTAGCGAAATGGATGCCGATTCGGAAACTTGGCGATGGTTGTCTTTTTCCAAAAATTTTAATGCCGAAATGCTTTTACTGCTCTTGAGCTGACCAAGTGCTTCGGCTAAGCGTTGACGGATTAGCCAATCGTCTGACTGAGCGAAGCGTAGGATATCATCAACAGATTCTATCGCTTTAATTTCACCCAAAGCTGCGATTGCTGCTTGTTGCAGAACGACTTCATTGCTATTCAAAGCTTGGGTAAGAACTTCACGAGCGCGAGGGTCTTTAATATTGCCTAATGATACTGCTGCACTGAAACGTACTAACCATTCTGTGTCTTCATAGAAAGCCCGAACCAGAGGTTCAAACGCTCTACCGTCACCTAAATAGCCCAAAGCACCTGCTGCATCAGCACGAATCCCATAATCTGGGTCAGTTTCGAGTAATTTCACCAGAATTGGATAACACTCTTCGGTTCCCTTAACCCCCAGAGCAAAGACTGCCATTGAGCGGATTTGTAAATTTTTGTCGTCTAAGACTTTTTTAATCAAAGGTACTGCCTCAACCGCTGACACATCGCGCAGTGAGGCAAGCGCCACCATGCGATCGCGTGAGTTAGGGCTTTCAAGCTGAGTAGAGAGTTGCTCGATGTTGGAACGATCCATGGGCAAATATTAGTGAGTGTAATCTTTCTTAATAATATCGAAGTACCCAACTAGAGTGATAGGGGAAAATCAACCTCTGTGAGTTCGGTGATTACTCAGGTGTGAAACGTTAGAAATTCCATCAGCCTTGCTGTGAAGTTCTAGGATAGAGATCTAAGGTAAATTTTTAATCTATATATGTCCGCTACGCCTTCTATTTCTCCAGTTCAAGCACACCGCAGCAGCAAAAGTCAGAATCCGCCAAGTGTGGCTCAGCCGCTTGAATCACAGTCGCCTTTAGCAACCGCTGTTCCTCCCCTTTTAGGCGCTTCTGAAACTGAGTTAACGCAGTGGGTGCAGGAACAAGGGCAACCCGCGTATCGAGGGCGTCAGCTACATGGATGGATTTATCAGAAAGGAGCGCGATCGCTTTCTGAAATTACCGTATTTCCCAAGCAGTGGCGTGAAGCCCTAAGCGATATTCCAATTGGTCGCTCTCAACTACACCATCGCTCCGAGGCACCGGATGGTACAGTGAAGTACCTCTTACGGTTGGCAGATGGTCAAATTATTGAAACAGTTGGCATTCCTACTGGCAATCGGCTGACGGTTTGTGTCTCTTCCCAAGTTGGTTGTCCAATGGCTTGTGACTTCTGTGCTACTGGTAAAGGGGGATTTACACGCAACCTTGCCCGTCATGAGATTGTCGATCAGGTTTTGACGGTTCAGGAAGACTTTCAAGAGCGTGTCAGCAATGTGGTGTTCATGGGTATGGGAGAACCCTTACTGAATCTGGATGCTGTTTTGGGGGCAGTGAAATCCCTGAATCAGGATGTTGGGATTGGCGTGCGATCGCTTACAATCTCAACCGTTGGCATACCTAATCGTATCCGCCAACTCGCTGAACACAAACTTCAAGTTACCTTAGCTGTCAGCCTCCACGCTTCAAATCAAGCACTGCGAGAAAAACTCATCCCTAGTGCCCGTCGCTATCCTCTAGAGGCGTTATTAGAAGAGTGCCGGGAATATGTACAACTAACGGGTCGTCGAGTAACCTTTGAATACATTGTCCTTGCTGGACTGAATGACCTACCGGAACACGCCATTGAATTAGCCAGACATCTGCGTGGATTTCAGAGTCACGTTAATCTAATTCCTTATAACCCGATTAGCGAAGTCGATTATCAGCGTCCTAGCCCTCGTCGGATTCAAGCCTTCGTTGATGCTTTGGAAAAGCACAAGATTGCTGTCAGCGTGCGGCGTTCTCGCGGACTAGAAAAAGATGCTGCTTGTGGACAACTGCGAGCTTCTAAAGTTACTCTACCGGAGCAGCTTGTTTAGGGGGATTGGGAAATTAACGCCGACTTTGCATAATCAGCCTCACACCCGTACCTGGAGCCAAAGTTACCCCACGCCGTTGGGGACGTTCTGGCTCCTGCTGGGCTAAGGTCAGTTCATAGCGCGACACAATCGTCGCTAGGACTAACTTCATCTCAAATAGTGCCAAGGCTTCACCAATACATCGACGTATCCCACCCCCGAACGGCAAGAACTCATAGGGAGAGAACTGGCGTTGTAAAAACCGCTCTGGTTTAAACTTTTCCGGTTCTGGGTATAAGTCCTGGCGATGATGGGTCAGGTAAATGCAGCCATAGAGTCTTGTACCTGGTTGTAGCTGATAGCCCATCAGTTCGACAGGTTCTTTCACCGCCCTCGGCACTGTTAGCATAGCAACCGGGTAAATCCGCAAGGCTTCATTGCAAACCGCAGTCAGATAAGGTAGACGGACAATCTCCATCACAGAAGGAGCCTCGCCTAAGGAATTCAACTCTTGGAGCAGTTGGCTATGAACGTTGGGTAATTGGTATACCCAATACAGTGCCCAAGCGATCGCTGTTGCTGTAGTTTCGTGTCCCGCCAACAACAGCGTCATCAACTCGTCCCGCAATTGTTCATCTGTCATCGACTCCCCATCCTCATCCCGCGCCTCTAGGAGTAAAGAGAGTATGTCTGAACGAGAAGAGTCATGCTGTTGACGACGCTCACGAATTTCAGCCAGAAGGAGCCGATTGATTTGCTGCTGCTTCCGGAGAAAGGAACCCCAAGGACTCCAAGCCCCTAAATCCTTCTGGAGAGATGGAAAGAAGAGTAAGCCTGATGTATAGGGAGACTTAAATCCATTGGTTAGAGCAACAATGGACTTTTTCAGTTGATGAAAACGTTCTCCTTCGTGAAGACCAAAGACAACATTCAGGATTACCTCCAGGGAGATTTCCTGCATCAGGGTACGGGCAGTAAAGACTTGTCCAGGGGACAACGGCTGCATCACCTTCTCGGTAAGTTCGCAAATGAGCTGTCCGTTGGAGAGCATCCCCTCACCATGGAACGGTGGCATTAGAAGTTTCCGTTCCTTCCGATGGCGATCGCCTTCCAGCACAAACACTGAATGGTCTCCTACGAGGGGTTGCAAAAGCCGATTGGGAGGAGCTGTAAATTGATTGCTGGAAAAAATCTGCTGAAGTGCCTGGGGGTGGCTTACGAATAACAGGCAGGGATGGTTACCAATTACGGGTGCGTTGAAGATGTCACCATACCGTTGCCCAGCAGCATCCATGTAACTCAGAGGATTGGTAGTCCACTGAATCTTCTGCAACCACTGGGGGGATTGAGGTCCATCAGGAAGTTTTTCTTTCAATTGGGACATTGCAGTATTTACCTGGGAGCTAACACACGCCATGCAATGAAAACAGCAAAGGCTAAATAGCCCAACACAGTTACCCAATCCTGCCAGTGATCAGGAAGCATCAAAACGTTGTCATCCACAAGCAACCCTCACATTAGCCATTTCATTACCGTTATTTTAATAGCCAACGTTTTTGTGCTTCAACTACCCCAACTTACTCCGCTTCGCCTGATGGCTTCGCTTCGTTGAAGTTGGGGATTGTATCTTGGCTCCATCTGAGTCCTGAATACCTTAAGCGGTAGTCAGTTTCGATTTGAAAATGAGTATCTAACTGAGCCTATTGAGTCGTTCTCTAGGCGCAAATTACTTGTTCGCAGAACCTGGCTCACTGAGTTGGCGGTGCGCTTCAGCAGTGACCGTATCAGGCAAAACTTTGCTCACGTTGCCTTGAATCTTCGTCATGAGCGAACCTGCGATGATGTGGTCTTTGCCTGCCATCAGTGCCTCAAAACCCTGCTTGGCAACTTCAGCCGGGTCATCCTTCTTGTTCGCACCCACATTGGTGTCGTCCATACCTGCACGGTGGAAGAAGTTGGTATCAGTTGGTCCTGGCATGAGCGCGGTAACGGTTACACCTGTGTCTTTCAATTCGTTGCGTAGTCCCTCTGCGAAAGAGTGTACAAACGCCTTGGAAGCTGCATAGACTGCCTCAAACGGCCCAGGCATGATGGCGGCGATGGACGAAGTGAAGAGAATTCGACCCTTACCGTGTTGAACCATGTCCTTCACGACTCGCTTGGCGAGATGTACAGATGACACGACGTTCAGATTGATGAGATTAAGCTCGTCCTTCAGATCAGTTTCGCGGGCAAAATCACCACCGACCCCGACCCCTGCGTTAATTGCGATCGCATCCACGGGTCGTCCAGATGCTTTAATCTGGTTGTAGAGCGTTTCGACACCGTCATAGGTGGCAAGATCAGCTTGTACTGTCTCAACCTTGGCACCTAGCCCCTCGCAGGATCGAGCCGCTTCGTTAATGCTCGATCCGGTAGCTGTTATTAAAAGATCGAAGCCGTTTTGGGCGAACTGTTTGGCGAGTTCGTAACCAATGCCGTTAGAGGCACCCGTCACGACAGCTAGGGGTCGAGTCAACGAACTGTTCATTACCATCTAAACTCCTACGTAACTGCTCCACACTTGCTTGCCCAAGCTTGCTTCTGTTTGGCTACCAGACAAGTTTGGACTGTGGGCTTTCAACCCCTACAATCCTAGGGAGGCAGCCATTTGTTTACCTCTTTCCAACGACGTATCGCTTGTCTGAGTTGTAAGTAATTTTGGTTGAGAAATGTCTTGATTGCAGGTTGAGCTGAGGTGTTCGTTTAAAACAGGGGGCGCACAACAGGCGATGTGGATGCCATAAGAATGTTTAGAGGTGCTTATCCAACAACTTTTGAAACAAACTGTCAGATGCCCAGAAGGATGTACTTTGAAGATTTTGGACAGCAGCAGGTAGATCGATAAGTTTCATAGTCGCTGCTTGATCTAGAATTCCGAGGATGCCCGTGATGGCAAGCCCTCTTTTTGTCGCAGTGCGCCGTGCCTTCATATCATCTAGCAAGAGTAAATCTGCATTGAGTTCTTGGGCTAGAAGGATGGCTGCACGTTCTCCAGGATCGAGTAGATCGAGAATTGCATCTGAAGGTTGACTGACAGGCTGAATTTTGAGCCAATCGGGTGGTGTTGCAATCCAAGTTTGGACAGGTGAGGGGGCAGATGTATCGGAAAGTTCGCTGTAGACTGCCTGGGGAATAATGATTGCACCGAACAGTTCGGGTAAAAGGTTGATGTGACCAATCAGGATTAGGTAGTTGATTGGGGAGGTATTGGAGACAATAATCATTCCTTGGCTAAAACATTGCGAATTGCTTGTGCATCTTGCTCCAAGTCGTCTTCAGTATAGGGTAAGTAGGCTTTTTCACGCTTGAGGAATTCATAGGTTTCCCAACGAGATGAGAAGTTGAGCATTCGGCGGACTTGGGCGGCTCCAATGCGTCCTTGACGATAGTTATCAGCCGCAATGAGTTCCAAAATTCGGCGGGAGATGTTGGCAGGTTGCAGTTGCAGTTGATTGGCGATCTCATCGGGGAGTTCGATCATGATTTGCATAAATTATTCTCCTTGGTCAGTTTCAGCACTCAAGCTGTCGAGATAGGTAATAGCGGCTTTAGCCATGAGGCTGTCTTCGAGGTAATGTTTAGCGACTTCAGCAAGGGTGGCTTTGGTGGCTTTAAGATGACTTTCGGGGTTGAGGAGTTGGCGCTTTAAAAGTTGTAGTTGTTTCCGGATTGTTTGCCATCGACTCGGATTCGTCTGTTGGATTTCGCGAAATTCGACATTAATGATTTCAGCAGCTTCGACTTCGGTGATTGGTTGGTAGGTTTGCTGAAGTTGATTCACCAATTGGCGAAGTTCGGGAATTTGTTGTTTCAGAGCTTCATTGTTTGCATAATTGTGGGTGTGAGTATGAGTGCCTTTTTCAAAGTAGTTTTTAGTATTAATGATGCGCTTGGGTACTTCTGACACTTTTTTGATCTCCTGGGTAAGGGTGTCTAGTTTATCGTGTAAAAAATCTTCTGCCCTCCTCTTTCCGTCTTCCGTTCTCTGAGGAGGCGGCAACTGGGCGATGTCGTAGTTGTAGAACAGGCAGCGTGATTGGATAGCAGTGATCGCAGCGGCAATATTATCATTTGGAAATTTGACTTGTAGTTGGAAAAGTTTAGGTAGTGCCTTAGAATTTCCAATCTTCTCTAATGCCTCAACAATTATGGCTCGCTCTTTGAAGCTTTCATTCTCCAACGGACTCAATAGCCCTGAAATTGCGGTCTCAGTTCCTAATGCTGCTAAGTCATATGCTGCACCATTTTTAGAAAGAGGGTCTGCTTCCTCCAATGCCTTTACCAAAACGGAGATCGCTTCTTCTCTGCCTAATCGGGCTAGTACACGAGCTGCATGAAAACGTACCTCAATGTTCTGGTTCTCATGTCCAAGAATCGGTAACAGTTTTGATGCTACTTCCCTACTATCAACCTTCTCCAGTACAGAAATTGCCTGAATACAAACAAACGAATCTTGATTGATTAGGCTTCTACAAAGCAGTGGTATTAAGGTTGCACTGAATATCTCTGATTTTCGCTGAATTCTATTTAATGCAGAAGCTGCGCCAGAATAAATATGCCTATCTTGATGTTCTAAAGCTTTCATCAATACTGGAATTGCTGCCTCAACCTCTAGTTGATCCCATATAAAAAACATACTTGAAGGAAATGGATCATCTAGGGTCTTGATGAGCGCTGACGTTCCTACTTCACTACCTAATCGTGATAGAGCGATGGCAATTTCTAATGAACCATAACAGTCCAAACATTCCAGTTTTTTACAATCTGAGCTTTCTAAAGCCTTGATCAGGGCTGGAACCGCTTTTGCATTGCCGATTAGTCCTAACGCTCTAGCAGCACTCCCACGAATACTCAAATTTGAATGCTCTAAAGTTCGCTCTAACTCTGGAATCGCTGCTTCGCCACCAATTTGCCCCAATTCTTCAGTAGCACTTAAGCGAACAGAAAAGTCTCCATCATTTTTCAAAGTTTGGATTAAGTCTGGAATCGCTGCTTCACTATGGATCTGACCTAGCGCTCTAGTTGCATTCAAACGAACGTGTCTGTCTGTGTCCGCTAGAGCTTCTACCAGATTTGAAACTGCTACTTCATCTCCGATTTTCCCTAGTGCAAGAGCAACACTACCACGAACCGTAGAATCTTCATCCTTCTCTAAAATATCTAACAAGATTGGAATTGCTGACTTATTACCTAGTTGTCCTAAAATTTCTATTACGCTTCTGCGAATATAACAATTATCATCTGTTGTTAGAATATCGAACATTGCTTTAGTTACTGCATCGCTACCAATCTGCCCTAAAGCCTTAATTACGCTCTCTTTGACTTCAACAGTATTTCTATTTAGAGCTTTTAGTAGTATGGGAATAGCCGCATCATTACCAATTCTGCCTAACGCTTCAATAGCCTTTTGACGAACAGAAGATTTTGGATGTTTTTCTATAGCTTCAAATAAAGCCCAGACAGCTCTCTCACTATTTAACAGTTCCAAGGCAGAGATTGCTTTACCACAAATAGTAAATTCAGAGTTTTCCAGAGCATTTGAAAGTGCTGGAATCCCATTTGTATGTCCTAATTTTTCCAATTCATAAGCTGCCCTTAGATAAACATCCCAATCTTTCTGTTGTTCTAGGGCTTTCAATAGTGCTGAAATCGCTGCTTTGCTACCTATTGCTCCTAATGCGGAAACTGCTGCTAAACGGACAAAATAAGCTGTATCATCCAAGGCTTTCTTTAGTCCAGGAACTACAGTTTCGCTGCCAATTTTTCCTAGTGCAGTAACTGTAGCCCAGCGAACAGTGAAAACTGGATCATCGTCTAAGGCTTTCAGGAGTGCTGGAACTGCCGTTTCATTGCCGATTTCCCCCAAAGCTTCTGCTGCCTTCTCACGAACATTAGGTGCTTGATCTTTTAGAAGTAGAAGATCGAGTAGTGTGGCGATCGCATATTCAGAACGAGTGATACCTAGAAGCTCTCCTTTAAGTAAGGGAGGTGGGTTTAAGCTAGTAATGAGTTCAATGGTTTGTGGCTGGCATACTGGTTTGACCTGCCCTGCCAACCTTGCACCCAAATACGAATCTACTTTTAGCGCCAGATCTATTAGCTGTTGTGCCAGATTTTCAGTTATTTCTGGCAGCCCAAGCATAATGGCGATCGGCTCTGTCCACTTCAAGTAGTTGAGATAATGACACTTCAGTTTCGTCTCACCTTCGTCATCCCTCAGAAGTTCAGGTAAATATTGCAGCAAGTATTCCGCCGCATAGTATTCCTGAATTAGTTGATGGTGAAAACTAACTTCCCTATCAGAGACTCTTTCCAAAAGGTGATACTTGAGTAACTCTTCAATCCGGGATGAAGCACCATGAAGATCGCCAAACTTTTCAGCAAGCACTTTTTCTGCTCGGTCGTCAGAGATTACCAAGCCAGTTGCGGTTGCCTCCGGAGAGTTCAGCATTGTGAACGCCAGATGTTTCAACCAAGGATTCCAAGCTTTGCGACGCTCATCTGTAACGGGTGCGTCTTCCTTATATTTTTTGAAAGACGGGAAAAATTGACGGAATGCCTCTCCCAAAGTCTCTACAACAGCGTCTGCCTCCTGAAACAAGTGATACAGCATCCACAAAACAAAGGGCGTGCGGCTTAACTCTCGATTATCTCGGCTCAACAATTGCAACACCTGTTGCGCTTGACCGGGCATACATTCTTGCAAAAAGCGATTGATTTCTGGAGGGCTAGGTGGTTGAACTTCCAGCCTTCTTTTGATGCCCAAATCGCCGCTGCCTAACTCTCGCGTTGTGCAGATGAGTGGTATTTCATCGCACTCCTCACGAAATGCTTTCAGTTGTGTACGAACTGTGTCTGCTGGCATCTCGTTCAAGCCATCCAAAAGCAGAATCAGCCGTTTCTGAAACAATAGTTCTTCAACTTCTGGAATTTTCAGTCGTAGTTGTGGCTTAAGGGCATCTCTAATCAGAGTCAACATCCCTGAAGGATCTTCAGAGCTAGAAAAACGGACGTTGTACCTTTTCAACGGAACCAGCACTGGAATTCGAGGTTCTGCTTTCCCAAGCTCTTCTTTTGCAAAACTAACCAAACAACGCAAAAGGGCGGTTGATTTGCCGACACCTGGCGAACCTACCAGCAAAATATGCTCAGATTCGATGTAATTCTGGATTCCTTTGAGTATTGGCAGTGAGACTATCTGCGGCTTCTCCCCTGGCTTCTTCTCCTCAGTTTGCACCATCTGCTCAAATGAGAAGGTTGCCTGTCGATCCGCGATCATTTCAGTCAAAGCATCCACAGCCCACCACTTCTCATAGCGGCGGCAGATTTTTTGTAGATAGCGCTGAAACTCGCTAAGGGCAATCATGCGAGAGTGAAGTTATATCCATCTCAAGAGAGTCTTCTCTATGATAGGCAGCTTATTCGGCATGATGCCCAGATGAAATGGGCACTGGGATTGAGGGCTGATAGCCTCTATTTCAGAATCAAGAGATCAGTCAAGTGCGATCGCATTAGTGTACGCTGCTTTTTGAGAGGCAGTACCCATTGAGGAGAAAGTGTCATGACTGCACAAGAAGCAAGAGCAAATGAGCGGGTGCTAGTCACAGGTGCTACAGGAGGCGTTGGGCAACTGACGGTGGCAAAGCTATTAGAGAAAGGTTATCTGGTGCGTGTTCTCACTCGTAGTGCCGAGAAAGCCCAAGCAATGTTTGATAACCAGGTAGAGATTGCCATTGGCGACATCCGCCAACCCGCAACTCTCCCTCCTGCTGTGCAGAACGTTACCCAGATTATTTGTGCTACGGGAACCACAGCCTTTCCTTCCGCAAAATGGGATTTTGACAACGCTGACGAACTGACTGGACTCGGAAGTCTCATCGGCTGGAGCAAGATCTATCTCGACTCACAGTACCGTTTGGAAAAGGCGAGGAATAGTCCTGAGCAAGTCGATGCTCAAGGCGTCAGCAACCTGGTAGCTGCGGCACCCAAAGATTTGAAGCGGTTTGTTTTTGTATCTTCCTGCGGCATTTTACGGAAAGATAAACCACCATTCAGTCTTCTCAATGCCTTTGGTGTACTTGATGCCAAACAGAAAGGTGAGGAAGCAATTATTCGTTCCGGCTTACCCTACACGATTATTCGCCCAGGACGGCTGATTGATGGTCCCTACACGTCCTACGACTTAAACACGTTGTTGAAGGCAAAAACAGGAGGGAAGTTGGATGTGGTCGTGGGAACAGGCGATACTCTATCTGGTGACACTAGCCGGGTTGATGTAGCAGCAGCTTGTGTAGAATGCCTCGGCAACCCAGCTACGCCAGGAAAAGTGTTTGAGCTGGTGAACCAAGGAGCAAGACCATCGGTGATTGACTGGGAATTACTCTTTTCTAGTCTGAGCTAGTAACGAAATTAACTATCACTGACTCTTGTCCAAAGCGCCAACCCACCGCCCCGACCTCTAGCCGCAATACTTTGGTTCTCTACTAAAAAGTAAGTGAAAAATGCCTGCTCTTTCACGCCTTGCTCATAGAATCGGGCTTCCCGATCTTGACCCTTGCGAATATAGCCGTCATACAACTTCAATCCGGACAATGACACCCGCATCCGAGTGAAGTCGAAAGCTAGCATATTCGTCTTCGACCAGAATTGCGTCGGCCCTGTGAGAACCAACTGTAATAATCCAAATGCAACGGAATTTTGAACCGTTCCTTGCTCTTGATTGGACTCTGTTTGCAAGTAGGACAGATGAATCTTGACCCAAGAAGGCAGAAACCGTCCGGCTCCTAGGATAACCCCTGCTCTTTTACGTGATCGCTTTGTCCCCGTAATAAATCCCAATCGCCAAGTACCTAGCAACTGCGGGTAGGTATGGCGCACTCGGCTCTGTTTAGCCGTCTTCTCTGCCTGAATCAGTGCTTCAACCACAGCCTCAGGCGCAGGTAGTTTTGCCGATGGGGTGGTTAAAAATGCGATCGCTTGATCTAGTGCTGGGTCGATTGAGGGTGTCGTCTGAAGTTGGTTGCTGCTCGTCTTATAGTTATCCATCGGACGTTGCCACTGAACCCTTAGAACAAAACTTTGGTTGTGTTCAGTATAAAGGACTGATGAAATGCTCCTCGTTCAGCGAATCAACGAGGGGTTTATAACGTTTCTATCCTCAATGGATACCATGCCTAGCCCTGCCTTCTATCTTTCTACAAGTGTTGGAGGTGAAACCCCTTCGTCAATCAATTGCACCAATCGCTGTCGTAAAGTATCTAAACCTAAGCGTTGAGTCGCTGAAATAAATACAGATTCGGGATACTCTTGCTTAGCTAAAGCTAGGGTTTCACTATTGACCTGATCCACTTTGTTAAAGGCAATCAAAGCTTTCCCCGGAATAGTAGGCATTTCGTCTAACACCTCCATTACTGATCGGATGTGACTTTCCCAAGCTGGATGAGAAAGATCGACAACATGTAGCAAGGCATCCGCCTCTATCACTTCCTCTAGTGTGGCTCGGAACGCATCCATTAGCGGAGGCGGGAGTTCGTGAATAAACCCTACGGTATCTGTAAGAAGAATCGTTCTCCGCTCTTGGGTTTCAGGGTCTGTAATGACCAGCTTTCGTGTTGTTGGGTCGAGGGTCGCAAACAATTGATCGGCTGTATAGACCTCGGCATGAGTTAACACATTCAGTAGGGTGGATTTACCAGCATTGGTGTAACCCACAACAGCAATCGAGGGGACTGCTTGCTGTTGTCGCTGTTGCCGTAAGCGGGAACGATGCGCTTGTAATTGGTTGACTTCCTGCTGGAGTTGAGCGATTCGCCGCTGAAGGGTTCGCCGCTCAGTTTCTAGTCTGGTTTCACCAGGACCTCTGGTGCCAATTCCGCCTCCTAGTCTGGACATTCCTTGACCCCGACCTCTCAACCGAGGCAGCATATATTCCAATTGCGCCAATTCCACTTGCAATTTACCGGCTTGGGATTGAGCGCGTTGAGCGAAGATATCTAGTATTACTTCAGTCCGGTCTACTACAGGAATACCAATCTCGGCTTCTAGGTTGCGAACTTGAGAGGCTGAGATGTCTCGGTCAAAGACAATGAGATTGGCTCCATGCTTATGAGCGCGGAGGGCAATTTCTTCAACCTTTCCCTGACCAACGACTGTCTGAGGATGAGGACGCGATCGCTTTTGTTGCACAATTTCTACGACTTCTCCTCCTGCACTCTCAACTAACCGAGCAAGTTCTTCGAGACTATCTTGAAACCTTTGGGGAGATAGATCCTCAGTCATCAAGCCAACCAAGAGAACGCGATCGCCATCAGACTCACTCTCCTGGAATTGTGATGTTTCAAAGCCGGATTCTTGAAACTCGCTCTCCAATTCATCAACTAAGTCGTCAAAGTCCTTCTCACTTAGCTCATCCAGACTCAAGGGAGACGAAACGATCCAAGGCGTTTCTAAATCGGGTACAAGATGAGCGAGATAAGCTTCCTTAACAGAACCACTGGGTGTGCCGCCTCGTTGTTCACCTCCGTTACCCGCTGGAATTAATACCACTAAAGCGTCTAATCGCTGCCGTGCCATTGCTGTCAGTGCCGCTGCATCTGGTGTATCTCCTTTGAGTTGAGTCGCAACGCAACGAATCCCACTCAAGCGTTGAGCGCTCTGGCGAGGCAGTTCTTGGGGAGGAATTTGAGTCTGACTCGGCGTACCTACCGCAACTCGGATTACCTGTCCGCGTCGATTGATGTAGCTGCACACAGGGTGATGGATTTGCGTGCTGATTGCTGCTAGCGCTTGAGCAAATTCAGGAGTCGTTAGGCGATCGCCTGGTTGCCGCTGCTCGTACAGATGCTCTAGTTGCTTGATGTGGCTCGATTTTAATCCTTTAAGGTTTCCGTAAATAGTCAAGGGTAAGACCAACCAGCAAACTGGTTTCTGAATTCGTTAACTCTATATCTAGCGATCTTTGTGTGTAACTTAAATCTTTCCTTTGGACTAAGTAGGCTGAGCAAACAATTCCTACTAATAAATTGCTTATCTAGCTGGGTTTGTTGGTTAGGTGTAGTGAGTTTTGGAGTAGCTTTGTAGCACTGTATACAGTCTGCTGAAAAAGGCGATCGCATTTCTCTCAATTTTTCTCAGAATCCGGCTGAGATAGCTCTGACTCAGGTTCATCAACCAGTGGTGTGCTAACCTTAGCCGGGGCTTCTTCTTGCTGCTGAACAACTGCCTTAAGCTTGAGGAAAAAGCCTGAAGCATCAGGTGGAGGCGTAAATTGGTGAATTGGTTGTTTGAGTGGTTCACAGCGCGACCAATCGGCATCGTATGCCGGGTTGAAACCCATGGTAGTCAGTTCCTCTGATTGATCATCCAACAGGTCAGGTATCTCCATCTCCTCTTGAGGAGTAATTGTGTCAGTAGGTGGAGTATCCTGTTCTTCTATGGGTGCTAGGTTCTCAACAGTTGGCTCCAGCATCGCGCTCTCATCAATCATGTCCTGAGAACTGGAAGTCACAGGTGGTAGACTAAATTCCTGACTCAGGTCAGTGGTTGCTGAGTTGAATCGCGCGGTCAAGCTTTGGGGAAGCTTGCGAGAAATCAGCCGCTCAAACTCATGGGTAAAGCGACAGATTGGCTGTCCCCGCCGTCCCCAAACTGCTAAGATTTGTTCAACTGAAACCGCTTTGTAGCGTCCCTGATACAGCGCCTCAATCACACCCAGACGCACCCAGCTTGCCTGATAATTTCTCAGCCACAGATTCACTAATTCTTGGGCAGTATAACCCCTTAGCTCAAACTTATAGTGACTGAGCAACGCAACGGCATAGGCAATGGCTGGGTCTACGGCTGATTCCCTCATCTCAAGTTTGGCTTTTGGTTTTTGGCTTTTGGATTGGGGATGAATAGTTCTTGTATACCCACTCCTGGAGTTTTCTTATCATGATTCGCGTGAGGCAAAGATTTAGAACTGAGGTAAGACGCTACATCTAATTTTCTGAAGTATAGTTGGACACTTATGGCTAAGTCTACTAGCAAAGTCGTGATTCCTGTTGCTACCGATGTTGCTGTCAATTGTGGGTTAAGTGGATATATAACTTAGTATTAATACCTTCTCATAAGATGAATATTCTTACCTAATTTAGGTTTGACAAATAGGATTGAATAGGCTTCAAAATAATTGCCAATATTATCTCAACTTGATTGATATAATATTCTACTAAATCAATACAGACGGTGTTTTCATTAAGCGTCAAAAAACGCCAAGCCGTACCACTAGTTACAGCACCATAAATCACGGGAAGATCAATTTCTTTCCGTTGATTAAAAATCTGAGCCGCCACCATTTCTGCTACACATTGCCCCAACCCTCCGATAATATTTTCATTTTTCGCTTCAACAATAGTAATAACAGGCGCACTAATAAAAAACTGCTCCCTAGATGCACTAAGCATAAAATCACAGTATCCTATAAGCCCCTTCTCAATATCTACATTAAAATCCGTGCCAGAGAACAAGCTAATTTGATAATTTAATTGCCGTCTGACCTCAGTTAAAATTGGCGCAATTAAAAACTCAGAACGTGCCTTTTCCGTACCTATTGCAGTTGCTAAAGAAATATACTCCTGTAAAGTAACAGTTAAAATTTCCGATGGCTTAACTGCTTCAATGCCAGCAAACAAATCTTGCGTTTCATCCACCGTTAAACCAAAATCTTCCTTGACTTTAGCCAGAGTAAAATTGCTATAAGCCATCTGTAGAACTCCTTTTTGCTGCCGACCTACTTATAGCAATCAGCAATCAGCAGTCAGCTTTCAGCGGTCAGCTTTGGGTTAAATAGGCTCACTTCTAAGGAACACAAGCTCCCGTTAATGTTCTAACATTCGTGGCTACTGCTATAACAAACCTCAACTTGTTGGTATCGAAACAATATAGGGTGAGTTAATCACGCTAACACGTCCGCTTCTTGCTAAAGCTTGATACACAAAAGCCACTGCCTCAGCGCGTGTCGCTTCCTGCTTGGGTTGCAGGAGTGATAGTTTCGGGTAGTTAACAACTATTCCGGCAGCACTGGCAGCAGCGATCGCCGATTTAGCATAAGCCGGAATCGTATCGCGATCTTCGTAAAATTCCAAGACCTTCGCATCAGCAGTAGGTAGAGAAAGCCCAGTTGCTAAAGAAGTAATTAGCTCCAGTCGCCGTAAATTCTGCTGAGGGTGGAACGTTTGGTCGGGGAATCCAGACAGGAAGCCACCTCGATAGGCACTGGTAATCACTGTTGATGCCCAGAAATTCGCTGGAACATCACTAAATTGAGCCGCAGGGCGTATGGGGTTGGGGTTAAAAATCTTCACGATCATGGCGGCATATTGCGCCCGATTTAGGGGTGCATCGGGCTTGAAGCTGCCATCAACAAAGCCAGTAACGAGGTTTAGGTTAGCCAGACGACGGATAAAATCAGTTGCCCAGTGGTTTTCAATATCAGTAAACGAGGGACTAGTGGGGTCAGGGCTAACAATGTAGGGTGAAGCAATAACGTCTGCGCGTCCTGTTGCGACCAACGCTTGATAAATCAACGCTGCAACTTCAGCACGGGTAATACTAAGCATTGGTTCCAACTGATTGGTTTGAGGAAAATTCACCACCAGTCGTCGTTGCGTTGCTGTAGAAAGTGCCTCTGTGGCGTAGCTGGGAATTTGAGCGCGATCGCTATAGAACTGTAACAAGTTAGGATTCCCCCCCGTTAACCCCAAACCACTAACCAGCGATACTATCGCTTGCACCCGCGTCAGATTTTGCTGAGGGCGAAACGTTTTATCGGGAAATCCGGAAATAAAACCCATCGCGGCGGCTTGGCTGATTGCTGTTGCTGCCCAAAAAGCAGTAGGAACATCGGCAAACATACCTGTACCCGTTCCCTCCTTTCGAGGCAAGTCAAACGTTTTCGCAATTATTGCCGCATACTCTGCCCTGGTAATGCTAGCTTCTGGCCTAAAGCTGCCATCAGGAAAGCCACGAATTAGTCCCCGCGTCACCAATCCCTGAATAAAGCCTGTTGCCCAATGAGTCGCAAGGTCACTAAACTGAGATGGGCCTGTTACAGGAGTTGGTACTTGTGCCACACCCAGCACAACCGACCCAGAAACTCGTGCTGGATTGAGTTGATTTCCCACTGAAACCAACGTCAACGATGTGTCATTTTGTAAATCAACCTGACCGTTATCCCTGATGATGTTGCCTGCTGGGTCTTGAGAACTTCCCAAATCAGGTCTAGCACTCCCTGTAACCACTAAACCGCTAGCCGTATTTTTCTCAATTAGATTGCGGCGCAGTACAGGTCGTGCCTCACGGGAGAGAAAAATCCCTGCGTTGTTACTAACTAGTGTGTTATCTGATATTAGAGGTGCCGCCGAGTCACTAAGCGCAATACCGTAACCCGTTTTCTGGCAAAGATTGCGCCGCACTTCTCCCTTGGCGTTGCGTACCAAGAAAATCCCACTAGAGGCATTTTCGCTAAAGACATTATCCAGAATTAGCGGTTTGCTGGTACCCGTGACAAAAATTCCCTCGCGGCGACTGCGGGTAAAGGTGTTGTTCGCGATTGTCGGTGACGTGGATTCTAGCCAAACGGCTGTCCCTTTTTCTACTGGATTCGTCACCGTTACGCCTCGCAATTGGGCGTTAGAATCCAACCGCATTGTGACATTTTGATTACCAAAACTGGCACTAAGATAGGTTCCACTCCCCGATATCAAAATTCCCTTCCCCTTACTGGGTTCATCTCCCAGCACCATTACCCCAGCCGGGACAACTAAGGGAAAGACTTCTCCCCCAGTTGCACTATACGTTCCAGAGGCTAGTTGAATTGTGGTTCCTGCTTTCGCTAAGGCGAGTGCCCTCGTTAGGGTTTTCAACGGGACTGTAGAGGAGCCAGCGCCGGAATCCTTACCAGTCGCTGGGTTAACGTAAAGAATGGATTGAACCATGATTGGCGATTTTACTAAAACAGTAACAATAGAGACGTCACAAATAAGAAGAAAATGCTGTTTCCATATCTTGATTCAACGGCAACATTTATGATCTCTCTACTATCCCCCAAGATGTAGGAGGGTTGGGGAAATCGATTGTCTTTGAGCAAAAAACCTGATCAAGGTCATTCTTAATGTTGCTTTACCAAGGCTGAAGATTCCTCGTAACCGCACATAACTCTTGGCTTGAGAGCTGTTCAGCTTCATTCGCCTCTTGATTCATGGGCGAGGGGGTACGGCAGACAAGGCAGACCGTAGTCTAGTATTTTTGATAGTCCTATCCTGACCCTAAGCAGATCAAAGCGTAATGAAATCTCAGTAATACCCTGGCTTTTCCTTTAATGCAAGCGATTCAAACCTTTATAGTGAACGACCAGCACCATGATTGAAGTTGAGCATCTCAGCAAAATCTACGGCTCTACCCCAGCGATTCAGGATGTTACCTTTAGCGTTGAGCCAGGGGAAATCTTGGGGTTTCTTGGGCCCAATGGGGCAGGGAAAACAACAACGATGCGGATTTTGGCTGGATATTTACCAGCAAGCAGCGGCAGCGCCCACATTGCTGGTTACGATGTTCATGAAGATTCGATGGCGGTTCGACGCCGGATTGGCTACTTGCCGGAGACACCGCCGCTTTATCCCGAAATGACCGTTGAGGGATTTTTGCACTTTGTCGCCCGAATCAAAGGTGTTCCCGCAGGCGATCGCACTCTCAAGGTAAAATCGGCAATGGAACGCTGCAACCTGACGGATAAGCGTAAAGTCCTCATCCGTAAACTGTCCAAAGGTTTCCGGCAGCGCGTTGGCATTGCTCAGGCAATTGTTCACGACCCACCTGCAATCATTCTTGATGAACCGACTGTGGGGCTTGACCCTCGACAGATTATTGATGTCCGTAACTTAATTAAGAGCCTTGCCGGAGAACATACGATTATCCTCTCGACTCACATCCTGCCAGAAGTGAGTATGACCTGTAGCCGTGTAGCAATTATCAACCGGGGTCGAATTGTCGCTACCAATAGTCCCCAAAACCTACTCGCGCAGTTAGTTGGGGGTTCAGGCTATGAGCTAGAGGTAGATGGCGACGCTGTAGAGTTACAGAAGCTTCTACAAATTTTGCCCGGAGTCTGCATGGTGGAAATCGTTCCTACTGATGATTTACCACTTGATCGTTCCTTAATTCGTATAGTTTCAGCCCCTGGTGCTGAACCGGGACGCGATATTGCCGCTGTCACCATCGGAGCAGGTTTAGGCATACATGAACTGCGGCGCACTCGTGCCACCCTGGAAGATGTCTTCTTGGAACTGACAACCCAAGAACTACCACTTACTCAGACTGATGCAGTGCGGGAGATACAAGACACAGAACAAGACCGGACTTCTTCCACTCCCCAATTCCCACTCCCCAATCCCGAATCCCCGACTGGAGGTGAATCTTAGATGGGTATGATCATTGGCAACATCTTGGCGATTTACCGCAAGGAATTGCAAGGCTATTTTGCCTCCCCCTTGGCTTATATCGTTGCAGGTGTCTTCTGGCTGCTGTCTGGCTTCTTTTTTGTAGCAATTCTTTTGAGTCCAGAAGGGGTAATTAACCAAGTAGCGGCGCAAGACCAAATGGGTGTGCCGACACCACCCGTTGATGTCGCTTATGAATTTTTGCGCTACTTCATGAGCGTTATGGGGTCTTTAGCGTTGTTTGTTTTACCAGTTCTCTCAATGGGGCTTTATGCGGAGGAACGCAAACGTGGGACGTTAGAACTATTGGCAACGTCGCCCCTCACCAACTGGACGGTGGCAGTGGGGAAGTTGTTGGGTGTACTGACATTTTTTACAGCAATGATTGTGCCATTACTTGCTTATGAAGCGATCGCACTTGGTGCGGCTAACCCGCCTGTACCCCCTGCGGTTCCCTTACTCGCTCACCTTGCCTTAATCTTACTCGCTGCTTCAATCCTCTCACTGGGGATGTTTGTTTCCTCCCTCACTGACAGCACAATTTTGTCTGCCATCCTTACCTTCGGACTAGTGTTGTTTCTTTGGATTATTGATTTAGTCGCTAAAAGCATCGGTGGTCCTGTAGGTGCCGCTTTAGGTCATTTATCCTTACTAGAGAATTACAACAACCTTGTACAAGGTGTCTTCGATACTAGCAACCTTGTGGTATTTGCAAGCTACATTATTTTGGGGTTGTTTCTCACTGCCCAGTCTATTGATGCCTTGCGTTTTCAGCGTTCTTGAGAAAGTTGTTAGTTGTTAGTTGCTAGAAGGTTATTGCTCTAACAATTTGCCAATCAATAGCTAATCACGCATCATCTTTCACCTAAAATGAAATCTATCAAAAGTAAGACTTATTTAAGTTATCTGTTTTTGCTCGGACCCGTCCTGAGCATCATGGGCATATCAGCCAGGATTGTCTCTGGCAATTGGTCGCCAGTGGCTTTAGGGTTGCTGATTGCTGGTGCTGTAATTATTGGCTTGTGGCTGCTATTTCTAGGAAGTTTGGCACCCGGTTTTTGGGGACGCCGTTCGACACAAGCTGGGACGAATGCCTTGATCGCGACGTTATCGGTGTTGGTAATTCTGGCATTGGTTAACTTTTTGGCAGTACGCTATCCACTGCGCGTAGACTTAACCGAAAATCAGCTATTTACGCTTTCTCCACTGTCGCAACAGGTGGTGAAAAATTTGCAGCAACCCGTGAAGGTCTGGGTATTTAACCCCAACCCCAACCCTGCTGACCGGGAATTACTGGAAAATTACAGCCGCTATGGCTCAAATTTGCAGTTTGAGTTTGTTGACCCGCAGCTAAAACCTGCGATCGCACAGAAATTTAATGTTCAGTCCGTTGGACAGGTTTATTTGGAATATGGCGCTGAACGGCAGCCCTTGCAAACAGTGAGCGATGCTGAACGCCTTTCAGAAATTAAGCTAACGAATGGTATTGAACGAATCACCAACGCTCGTGCCGACCAGGTTTACTTCCTTCAAGGTCATGGAGAACGCCCTCTAGAACAGGTGGAAGGTGGACTTTCTCAAGCAATGAAGGCTCTAGAAGAGGAAAACTTTACTGTACAACCGCTCAACTTAGCTGAGCGCACAGAAGTTCCTGCTGATGCCTCACTGATTGTCATTGCTGGCCCCAAACGAAAGCTATTTGCACAAGAAGTGCAAGCATTGAAAAATTATCTTTCAAGTGGCGGCAGCTTGCTGGTGATGCTAGACCCAGATGCCGATCCAGGACTGAATAGCATACTGAATGACTGGGGCGTAACGCTAGATGGTGCGATCGCAATTGATGCTTCTGGTCAGGGGCGTGCTGTTGGTCTTGGTCCCGCAACGCCTATCGTGACCAACTATGGAAATCATCCAATTACACAAGCCTTTAATAACGGATTTTCCGTGTATCCACTGGCACAACCTATAGTAACTAAGCCAGTACAGGGTATTGAAGAAACGCCTCTAGTACAGACGAGTGACCAGAGTTGGGCAGAGAGTGACCCCGCCAAGCAACCCTTACAATTTGATGAAGGAAGCGATCGCCCTGGTCCGTTAACGCTTGGTGTGGCATTAAGCCGTAAAGCTCAACCTCCATCGACACCCACACCACAACCTCAACCTTCAGCGAGTCCTGGAGTGTCACCTACGGCTTCTCCCAGCCAATCCCCGACACCCAACACTCAAGCGTCACCAAGCCCTAGCCCATCACCTACGGCTTCTCCTAACCAATCTCCGACACCCAACGCTCAAGCGTCACCCAGTCCTAGCCCATCACCCACCGCTTCTCCAGAAGCGTCACCAGAAGCCTCAGCGTCTCCTAGCGGGCAACCGGACGCCTCACCTTTTTTAGGGAATCAGCAAAAGGCAGATAACAAGCCCTCAGAGTCGCGGCTTGTTGTTTATGGAAACTCAAATTTCGCGACAGATGGTTGGTTTGAGCAACAGCTAAATAGTGATGTCTTTCTCAACTCCATTAGTTGGTTAAGTAAGCGGGATGAGCAAGCTTTGTCCATCCGTCCCAAAGAGCCAAAAAACCGTCGTATAAACTTATCCGAAGTCCAAAGTGGAGCCTTGGGTTGGACAGCACTCTTGCTCATGCCTTTATTCGGGTTAACAACAGCAGCTTTAATGTGGTGGCGACGCCGTTAGAGAGTGAACTATGAAGCTACAACGGACAACTTTAGTTTTGGTCGTCTCAGCCCTGTTATTAGGCGGTTTTGTATATTTCTATGAAATTCAAGGTGCCCCAAAGCGGGAAGCGATTAAGACAACAAAGCAGCCGATCTTTGGGTTTAAAAATGACCAAATTCAAAGTTTGACAATTGATGGTAATCAGGAAACTTTGGAATTTGAGCGAGTCAGTGAACCAGTACCCGGTTGGCAGATGAAAAAACCCAAAGAAGCAGCCGCGAGTGATGCTGCTGTTTCCTTTTTGGTGAACTTGCTCGTAGAGGGAAAAAGCGATCGCTCTTTTCCCGTATCGGCTAACCAGCTTCAGGAGTATGGCTTAGATAAGCCCCAAGCAACTGTAGAAGTAAAGCTCAAAGACCAAAAAACTCATAAGCTCATTTTGGGTAAGCCTGATTTTAATCGCAGTTTCTTATATGCTCAGGTAGACCCACCCTCTGGGGCATCTCAACCCTTGCAAGTGCTTTTAGTACCAGTGGACTTTGAGTATGCTGTCAATCGTCCACTATCAGAATGGGAGAGCAAACCAGAAACCCCTGAACCCTCGCCATCCCCTTCTGCAAGTCCTCAACCCTCAGCGACCTCTGAAAGCCCTACACCAACTCCATCGGCTTCTGTGAGTCCTAGCCCTACGCCATCTCCATCGGCTTCTGTGAGTCCTAGCCCTAAGCCAACCCCATCGGCTTCTGCAAGTCCTAGTACTAAGCCAACCCCATCGGCTTCTGCAAGTCCTAGTCCTAATCCATCACCATCGGCTTCTGCAAGTCCTAGTCCTAATCCATCACCATCGGCTTCTGTGAGTCCCAGTCCTAAGCCATCCCCATCCACTTCTACGAGTCCTAGCCCTAGTCCTAATCCATCACCATCTGCTTCTGGGGATTCCAATCGATGAAAAGATGTTGCCAGGACTAATGAAGTTGAGACGATTGCTTAACCTATCTAGCACAAAAGACTGGTGCAGCAACGTTGTACATCTTGGCAATCAGTTGGTGAATCTCAAGTTGAGCCTCTAACTCGCGAATTTCTGCTTCAAGCCAAAGGATGTTATTCCCCAAGATTTGGCTATCCACTTTACAGAGGTGAGGATTTCTTAACGCTTTTTTATAGGTTCTCAGTTTGGTAGAAAGCCGCGAAATCTGCTGGCTTAATTCTTGTTCTTCAGTTTTTGCCATCTTCAATTCTAGGTAGCGAGTTGGTCTGTTGTATTACCGCATTCTTTTTTCAGTCTCAAAGCCTCAGGAGTGCGATCGCGTTTGCCGAATGTCCAACTTCTGTATAAGTTAGTTTACAAGAACCAAACCTCAGCTAAGATGTTGTTTAGCCGGATGAGATGAGTAGAACATCTACCTCCAAAAGTCGATCTATGGAGTAGCTTGTTGTTTTTTATAAGGTTAAGGGTTAGCTCAAGAAAAACTTATTTAACTACAGCAAAATTAGCGAGAGTAAGTACGTATAAAAGCTGTCATTTCTCGCAATATTTAGCAAGTCTGGGAGTTATAAAACAACTTGGGACTAAATTCTCGGAAGCTTTACAGCAACTTTATGACTTCTTCAAGCATTTGTTTCTATGTTTGAAACTAAGGGGAGTTACCTTGTTTACTCAAGTGTGAAACTGCCCAACTTAAACTGAATTCTTATTAATTGAGGAGTGGTTAAATTATTATGACTACACTTTCTTTCTCAAACTCGGATAATCCAACCCCAGACCAAGCGTCGAATCAGCAAAAGGCACTTTTACAAGGGGAGATTTTGGTAGAAACGCGATCGCATTCAGCTTGGGGTGGTGCTGTTACTGCAAAAATGTACTTACCCATAGCGCGATCGCACGTTTGGCAGCAACTAACCGATTACCCGCGCTGGGTACAATACTTCCCCGATATCACTAAGAGCGAAGTTGTGCGCCGAGGCGAGGTAAAACGTCTATATCAAGTTGCCAAAAAAGCCTTTCTGTTTCTCAGCGTTCAAGTCGAAATTTGCCTGAACGTGTTTGAGGTGCTTGGACAGCACATTCAGTTCCGGCTAGAAAAAGGAACCTTTACCGATTTTACTGCCGACCTGAAACTAGAAGACTGCGGTAATGGTACTGTGCTCACCTACTCCGTGCAAGCAACGCCTAATATTCCAGTCCCAGGAGTTTTCATTCAACAGGCGATGCACATGGAATTGCCAGAAAATATGCGTAAAATGCGGCAAGTTCTGTGTGCGGTTTGAAGAATAGGCAGTTTTGGTTTCGACATCAATTCTTTATTCCTTGTGAGGTCGAACATTTTATCGGTTGTTCCTGATGTACATAAGGAAACCTTATGAGATATATAGGAATAACTGACGGCACTCGGCTTGTTTTTGTAAACAAATGTAACTATTGTTAAAGACAAGGCAAAGATAACTTGCCCTCATATCATTCCCCTTCAATTCACCGCAATCATTCAAACAATGACAACCACACTACAAAGAGAGCGCAGCGCTTCCCAATGGGAACGCTTCTGCTCCTGGGTAACCTCAACTGACAACCGCCTGTATGTAGGCTGGTTCGGCGTGTTGATGATTCCAACACTGCTTGCCGCCACCACCTGCTTCATCATCGCCTTCATCGCGGCTCCTCCAGTAGACATCGATGGTATCCGTGAGCCTGTAGCAGGTTCCTTACTCTACGGAAACAACATCATCTCTGGTGCCGTTGTTCCCTCCTCCAATGCAATCGGCTTACACTTCTACCCCATTTGGGAAGCCGCTAGCTTAGATGAGTGGCTCTACAACGGTGGTCCATACCAGCTCGTAATTTTCCACTTCCTCATCGGCGTATTCTGCTACATGGGACGTGAGTGGGAACTCTCCTACCGTTTAGGGATGCGTCCTTGGATTGCCGTAGCTTACTCTGCACCTGTAGCAGCAGCAACAGCAGTATTCCTCATCTACCCAATCGGACAAGGTTCCTTCTCGGATGGAATGCCTCTGGGTATCTCTGGAACATTCAACTTCATGTTCGTGTTCCAGGCTGAGCACAACATCCTGATGCACCCCTTCCACCAGTTAGGTGTAGCTGGAGTATTCGGTGGTTCACTGTTCAGTGCAATGCACGGTTCACTCGTAACTTCTTCACTGGTACGTGAGACAACCGAAACCGAGTCACAGAACTACGGTTACAAGTTCGGACAAGAAGAAGAGACCTACAATATCGTTGCGGCTCACGGCTACTTCGGTCGTCTCATCTTCCAATACGCTTCATTCAACAACAGCCGCAGCTTGCACTTCTTCCTCGCTGCTTGGCCAGTGATTGGAATCTGGTTCACCGCGTTGGGCATCAGCACAATGGCGTTCAACCTGAACGGTTTCAACTTCAACCAGTCAGTCATCGACTCACAGGGTCGTGTAATTGGCACCTGGGCTGATGTACTCAACCGCGCCAACCTAGGTATGGAAGTAATGCACGAGCGCAATGCTCACAACTTCCCACTTGACTTAGCTGCGGGTGAAGCAACTCCGGTTGCTCTGACGGCTCCAGTTATCAATGGCTAATTCTTAAGAATCTCGCTCAATAAGAAGCGCCTCCTCAGGGGGCGCTTTTTGATCTGGTAGCCGTCTTGGTTATACTTACCTATCAAGTGTGATTAATCACTGTTCGTTGCGATATCTGGCTATAAGACAGCTATTCTCACCCTAATACTTGGTCATCACAAATTGTGGCCAAGTTAAGGGCGAAAACGGTTAAATTTGAAAGTAGTTGACACTTCGATGCTTGAAGGCGATCGCTCTTTCGCAAGTTTTCTGTAGAGACACTTGTATTGAGCCGCGCTAGGGTATATAGATATTTAGAAAATTCAAGCCGCGACGCCAGTTAATTCATTAACCTCCTTCTGGAGAACGTAAACTATGGATTCGATCCTTTCCATCCTTGCCCCAATGATTTTAGTAGTCATTGGCTATAGCGTCGGTTCAACAAAAGTTATCAACGAAGGAAACGAAGCTCTTGTAGAACGAGTGGGTCAATACCACAGAAAGCTCAGGCCCGGTCTGAACTTCATCATTCCTTTCGTTGACAAAGTTGCGGTGGAGGAAACAGTTCGTGAGCAAGTTTTGGACACTCCACCTCAACAGGCGATTACCAAAGACAGTATTCCTGTAGAAGTAGATGCTGTTGTATTTTGGAAAATTAAAGAACTAGAAAAAGCCTTCTACGCCGTTGAAGATCTAGAGAGGGCGATTGAAGATTTGGTTAAAACGACAATGCGCTCAATGATTGGTCAACTGGAACTCGATCAGACTTATTCTTCCAGGGCCGATATCAACCGACATCTGTTACAGGAACTGAATGAAGCAACCGCTAACTGGGGTGTAGAAGTGCTTCGCGTTGAGGTGCAAGAGATTGCACCGCCACAGGAAGTTTTGGAATCCTTGGCGAAGGCACGGGCGGCTGAGAGTGCAAAACAAGCCTCGATTTCTGAGGCAGAAGGTGCAAAACAAGCCTCTATTGCTGAGGCGGAAGGTACGGTGAGGTCGATTGAAATCATCTCAAAGGCTTTACAGGATCAGCCTAATAGTCGGCAAGTTCTACAGTTTCTCGTTACTCAACGCTATGTAGAGGCAAACCAGAAATTAGGTGAAAGTGCCAACTCCAAAGTTGTCTTCATGGACCCGAAGGCTTTGACAGAAGCGATGACGAATTTGATGGATATTCCTGAAGCTGCCGATGGTGGTAGTGTAAGCCACTCGGCTTCGGCTCGTGATCACTAACAGTTGGTTTTGGTTGACCGTTAACAACCCAACCAGTAAATTTCATCCCTGAACGTACATTTGCATTAATTTCCCGATCGCCAGATCGCATCAGCAACGCGGCAGACATCGCGTAGTTCGAGAACATCGTGAACTCGGAGGATGTCTGCTGAACCCGCGATCGCACTACAGCAAGCGGCTGCTGTTCCCCAAACTCTGCTTTTGGGGTCAGGTTGATCGAGAATCCGACCAATGAAACTTTTGCGAGATACTCCCACTAAAATCGGTAGACCCAAGTAACGAAATTTTGGGAGTTGCCGCAATAGTTCTAAATTTTGCTCCAGTGTTTTGGCAAAACCGATGCCCGGATCAATGATCAAATGCGATCGCTCAATTCCCGCCGCTACCGCTGCTGAAATTTGCTGTTTTAGAAACTCGTAGATTTCTCCAACTAAGTCTTCATAGTCCGTCAGTTTTTGCATGGTTTGAGGTGTTCCCCGAATATGCATCAACACCATCGGGACACGCAACTCGGCAATGACGGGTAACATCTCCGGGTCAAACGTACCACCGGAAATATCGTTTACCATATCTGCACCTGCTTTAACCGCCTGCTGGGCTACAGAGGCTCGTGTTGTATCAACAGAAATTGGGACATCTAACACCGAGCGCAGGGCAGATACTACTGGCAGGACTCGATTCAGTTCTTCTTCAAGAGAAATCTGTGCTGCCCCTGGTCGAGTTGATTGACCACCAACGTCGATAATATCTGCCCCATGGTCTACTAAGCGTTGCGCTTGTTCCAAAGCTGCTGTTGGGGCATAGAATTCACCACCATCACTAAAACTATCCGGTGTCACATTTAAGACACCCATGAGATAGGTTCGCTCTCCCCAGTTGAAAGAACGCTCTCGAATTGTGGTTTGTTCTACCTGATAGTCTGTCATTTGTTGTAGCGGTTCTCACTCTTTGTGCGGTACCCAAGAGACCTAACCCCCTAGCCCCCTTCCCTACTAGGGAAGGGGGAACCGGAGTTTTGCTCCCCTCTCCGTATCGGGGAGGGGTCGGGCTGTATCTCACTCGGATGAGAAACGCTATATCTGTTATTTGTAACAACCAACAACCAACAACCAACAACTATTGATAATTGACAATCCGCGCAAAGCTAGCAGGTTCTAGGCTTGCTCCTCCCACCAATGCGCCATCAATTTCTGGTTGAGCCATAATTTCATCGATATTGTTGGGTTTGACAGAGCCGCCATATTGAATCGGAACATCAGGCACCTTGAGCTGACTCCGAATTAGACCAATCACTCGATTGGCTTCTGTTGCCTCGCAAGTATCACCCGTGCCAATTGCCCAAATTGGTTCGTAGGCGATAACGAGATTCTGCTGATCAACCTCCACAAGGTCTTTTTTTAGCTGAGTCGTAATCAGCAATTCTGTATCGCCAGCATCCCGTTGTTGCTTGGTTTCACCGACACAGAGAATTGGAGTTAAACCGTGACGTTGAGCAGCAAGCAGACGCTGGTTAACTGTTTCATCAGTTTCACCAAAGTATTGACGCCGTTCACTGTGACCAACAATGACGTAGCGAACCCCGACCTCAGTTAGCATAGAACCGGAAATTTCTCCAGTGTATGCTCCTTCGTCTTCCCAATGAACATTTTGGGCACCCAACTGTACACGGCTATTATGTAGACTTTTAGACAGAATGCCCAAGGCTGTAAAAGGAGCACATAGCAAAACCTCCCGTTCTTCAGGGGTGTTTTCCAGCTCAGGCATAAATTTTTGTAAAAACTCAGAGGCTTCCCTTTGAGTTTTGAACATTTTCCAGTTACCGGCAATGACTATTTTCCGCACAGCTTAATGAGAGTATCTCCAAACCATAACGCACCCTTTAGTTTAAAGCTTTCGGGGGTGTTTTACTGAGGGCATGGCAAGAGTTTCGAGTTATAACTACGGCATAATAGTAAATTTCGTTTGCTCACTTCGTACAAAAATTGTCGTTTTTGGTTAGTAGTCCAGAATTTGCGCCGTCAGTACTCAGTTGAAACAGACAGCGGACAACGCCCAAAAAAACTCAAGTCTGTAAACGAAGTAATTAACCGAACTTGATATGACATCCTTGTTTGATGGAACAACCTAGAGGTGCAGCTAATGAGGCATAAGTTTCCAGAGTTTCGAGGCAAACTCCCCGAACGTCTTAGTCCATGGAAGTTGTCCCACTATTCATTACTTGCCTACTGGGTCTACTTTCGTCCTACAGCGTTTCACTGCTATCTCCATCAGGCATCCCCTGATGTCTATCGCTTGAGGGGTTACCAAAGATTGCTGGGGACGTGGCGGGTTGCGGCGTATCGCAATCTTTACTTAATGCTGCCACTTGCGATCGCATTACCTGTCATTCTTGCTGGGTTGGCAGTCTTTATGTACACGCAGGGCATTATCCAAAGTAATGTTGCCTGGACGACTTCTATTTCAGTGACACCAGACGGGCAATTAGCTGTTTTAGCCTCTGGCGAACGCGATTTTGATATCAAAAGTCTCTCGGCGGATAGTACCGTCAAAGTTTGGGATTTGAAAAAAGGCTCACAACGGCATATTCTTTTGGGGCATCAAGAAGGGGTTACGGCTGTAGCTGTGACACCCGATGGACAGAAAGCGGTTTCTGGATCTCGCGATCGCACTCTAAAGGTCTGGGATATTCAGCGAGGTAAAGAACTGCAAACCCTCAAAGGTCATCAGGATTGGGTGAGTGGTGTTGCCATCTCTCCAAACGGAAAGCGAGCCATCTCTACATCTGCTGACAAAACCCTTAGAGTTTGGGATATTGAGCAGGGGAAAGAACTGCATACCCTAACAGGTCATACAGATATCATCTGGGCAGTAGCTGTTACTCCTGATAGTCAACGGGTAGTTTCTGCTTCAGCCGACCAAACTTTAAAAGTGTGGGACATTGAGCAGGGAAAAGAACTTTATACCCTTAAAGGGCATCGTGCTTGGGTTACAGGTGTCACCCTCACGCCAGATGGACGGCAGGCAATTTCAGCATCCATTGACCAAACATTGAAAGTTTGGGACATTGAGCAAGGGCAAGAATTACGCACCCTTACGGGTCATAAGAACTGGGTAACGGGTGTAACGCTCTCCCCAGATGGGCAACGGTTAGTCTCCGCATCCGCTGACCAAACCTTAAAAGTTTGGGATCTTGAGCAAGGGCAAGAACTGTACACTCTTACAGGTCATAATGGTTGGGTAACAAATGTAGCCGTCACTCCTGATGGACAACAAGCCGTTTCTGCATCCAGTGACCACAGCCTAAAAGTTTGGGATTTACAAAAAGGCAAACTTGTGCATACCATGACAGGGCATCGTTCATGGATAACTGCGATCGCAATGTTGCCCAACACAGCGCAGATTGTTTCTGCCTCATTCGACCGCTATCCCAAGCTTTGGAACGTGCAGCGCGGCACCGAAGTGTTAATGACGGGAGAAATCACTAAGGCAGTTGGCTATAACCTAGGCTTCAGCACCGTCTTTACCGCCGCGTTAATTAGCACGGTAATTGGTGCCGGGATTATTTTAGCTGTCGGTGTCATGGTGTTCGGCGTAGCGGGCGGCATTCTTTCTAGCTTTATCATTAGCCTTGCTGCTAGTCCTGTGTGTGCGTTTGCATTTCTTGTCGTGGATCGGATTGCCTCTAATCCTTTATTCAAAAATGCCAGCAATGCTGCTCAACAAAGCGCCCTCCTCACAGCAATATTCGGTATCTTGTTTGGTCTGTTTGTCGGTGTGACCTTTGGATTAACCAATCGTAGGGCATTAAGTGTTTTTGCCAGTATCGTCTTCATTTTGGTCATTGGTGTAGCAGTTGGTATCGTTGTTGCCTGTTCGTTAACACCAACTATTAGTTTTAAGGGGCGCTTACTGCCTGGAATTCGAGCAGGTATGGCGGTTAGTATCGGCTTTAACTTGCTTGTTGCCATTGGTGCTTTGCGAATCCCGTTTTATCCAGTTCAACTGCTATTGGCATTGTTTAGTCGGTTTCGAGGAAAACAACATCCAGTGCGGTGGGATGAGTTACTGGTTTTACCTGTACCTGGAACACAAGCTTTAATGCGATCGCATTTACGGGCATCAGAACTTGAAGGGCTACAACTCATCGCCGATGTTGTTCGTAACCCGTTTCAGCGGATGTTTGCCCAACGGGCTTTGCATCAGCATCTACACTCAGTTGCTGCACCCTTAAATTTTCTCTACTACTTGCTTACATCATCTGATTTAAACACCTACGTCGCCGCACCGATTAATCAGCTTGATTGGCAAATCTTGCCAACTACTAAGCAAGTTTTACTAGGAGAATTGGCAAATCGGCGGGTGAATTTCAGCAGTGATGATGTCAATCAACTGGCAGAGAATGTCGTGTCGGGTTTAACTTGGTTTCGTCGTAACCGTAAGCAAACGCCGCTAACTCGCTTTGCCGGGATGCTCTATGAGTTGTCTTATACCAAACTCGTTGAGGCGGAGGATTTCAACCTATCTAGCTACGAAAAAATCTATGCTAGTTTGACTCAATATCCAGATGGGACAGAAATTGTTGATTCGTTTGAAGCCTTGGCGAAGTTCTTAATGTATAACAAGCTATCTGATCTAACCACTGCAAGTAATGTTGTTTCAGGATTGTCTGTCAACGAAGTCTCAATCCGCCCAAACCTACTTGCTGCGCTGACTCGCTGTGGAGAAATTGGTAAGGAGGTTCGCCGTTACCAGGCTGCAACGACAAGCGTTGAGCAACTAGCGACTCTCGCTCGGCTCACCAGTTCCTTAGATAGCTTAGAGGAGTATGTGGTTGAGCAAGTCATTTCCCCAGAGCAAGCCATTCTCAGGCGGATTATTCGCCAATGGCGGCGACTCGTCAACGAAGCTGTTGTATCGATAGATAAGTTAACGTAATTGCTTCTCTCGCTTTACTTGCATCAATCTACTCAGGATATCAGTCGAATTGTGAAGGTCAAAGATAGCCTCTCATTGAGAACGATTCCTAGGTTATTGCGAATCATTGAGAAGCTGACTTATCACCGATTAGAACACAATCCTCTTTGTGTCATCTTGATACAAAGCAAGACATCCTAGTCTGAATTTTCATGTCCAAACGCAACAACAAGCAACAACTGATACGAGTGCTATGGGGGTGAACATAGGAGTTCTATTACTTGGCATAGGAGTTCTATTAGAGGATTTAGTTCGAGGTTGACATTTAGATAATCCATCGTTACGATTGATATATGTTGCGAGCATATAGCACACAAAAACAAGTGAGCTAAGGCGCAAACCAACGATCACCCATAGCAACTTGATGAACACACACGCAAAAAAAGCTCAGTAATATCTGGGAAACCTTACCGAGCCAAGGGTGTTTTTGTCGGTAAACTTTTTACTTCGTCCAGGCAATGTACAAAGTAACAAGATCGACTAATGGTTCAGCTAACTCAGGTTGCTTGATTTTTGGGTAATCAAAAACCGAAGCTGTCGTAAGGGCTACGATAGCCATCAGCAGCCAGATCCGTTGAGGATACTGGTCTTTCATGTTGTGTGTAAATTGCTAAACTACTCTACTATCTTAGACACAGTGATTATGTGCTGTCAATGCTGAGTTTAAAGTGGTTAGCGTCTTGCTTCATAACCAACAAATTGACTCTGAACAATTTGAGATTGCTCTAAAGCAAAACACCCTTTTGATCGTGAAGGTGAAAAGAAATGGATAAAATGCTCACCGACCGTCAAAATATTATCAACTCATCACGAAAAGATGAGATGGAAAAGTTATTGGTAAAAGTTTATATTTATCAAGTCTTTAAGAGCCTCCCCCGTAGGCTATTCAATTGGGAAGTTGTATTTGTTTATCCCAAAAACGATTTATATACTACTGAAAAGGACTGTAATTCTCCACAAGAGCAAAATATGAGTTCAGATTCTTTAACCATGAGAGCTATACAAGCTTTTATGGATACGGAAGATGAATGGGCAGGAGTTTACGCTAATCTTGCAGAATCCTAATTTTGTTCCAGTAGATGCAGTTGTAGCTATCCATGAAAGACTAGTAAAAAGGTTTGGTGGAGCGCTTGGTTTAAGAGACAAAGGATTACTAGAATCAGCTCTTTCTCAGCCCCAACAAACTTTCTCTGGTGAATTACTACATTCAACAATTCATGAACAAGCGGCAGCTTATCTTTATCATTTAGCAAAGAATCATGCTTTTGTGGATGGTAATAAAAGAATTGCCTTAGCAACAGCAATTACTTTTCTTCAGCTTAACGGTTATAAACTGACTCTCTCTAAGATAGAAACTGAGCAGATGGTTTTAGATGTAGTTGAATCAAAAATATCAAAAGAGGAACTTTTTATCATGTTTGAGAACTATATTCAAGCACTTAAATCTTAGTTCGAGCAAACTCTTCTAGTTGCTCTTCAATCATTGCTGAATCCCTTCTGGTAGCGGCGGATTATTCGCCAATGGCAGCGTCTCGTCAACGAAGCTGTTGTATCAATAGACAAGTCAACGTAATTGCTTCTCTCGCAGCAATAGATCAATCCACTCAGCATTCGTTGCGGCTAAGCTAAGGGAGGTACAGGTTCACGGCTATAGTCGATTGCAAAGGCTAAGCCTGCTCGGTCATAGATAAGATTAAGCAATCGGTGCAAATCGATACTCGGCTCTGTATCCTCGGTTCGCAGAGGCAAGGGGAAGGTAGGGATTAAATCTTGGAGGTTGAAGACGTACAAATCGGCACGAGGACGACTTAAGGATCGACTCACCAAAACTCTGTAATTTCCCTGGATATTACTGCCAGAAACAGGCATTGGCTCTCCACCTCGTAGGAGATCGATCTCGACTAGGTGCGTTCGACTTCCCAACACCTCGCGACGTTTTTCATAGGTTTCCCGTCCTTTGCCAGGACGCTTGTTACTCGGAGAGAGAACCTCAATGACGGTTACCACTTCTTTAGTAGCGACTTCTCGAACCTCTAAATAGCCTTCTCTCAATTCCAGAGGGACTGGCACAGTAACGCTGACTGGGGTGGAGGGAAGTATGGCAACAGCAACGTTAGATTGGCTTTCTTTTATTGCGGTGCGCTTTTTCTCCACTGTCACATCAGGAATACCCACAAACAGCGCATCATCCCCATTCATCTGGTAAACCCGTTTCTCAATGGCAACTCGATATTTGGGTAGCACTTGAGGATTCAACGTCTCGGCAAGAATACTGATTAGCAAGTGATGGACTTCTGACCAAAACTCTGGATTCTCTAGATAGGGGTTCATCCCTGGAAACGGGGAAGGCATAAGGAGACTATGGCTGATATTGTTCTAATCTCTATGGTACTGACGATACTCAACGTGCTTGCTTCCATGCGCTTGACGATAATCGTTAGAGTATTTAGAGAGCGCAAAACTGTTGACGATCATAGCCCTTGACCTCACCAGTTCATTTAGAACTCAAAACATCCTTGATCGCCTCATACGCAGGTTTGGGGCGATACTCTTCATCGAACAGTAAGGGTGCTTCTATCTGACCTGTCAAACTGCCAAGCCAAGTGTGGCGGTCTGTAAAGCCCCACGTAATAATTCCTGTACATTTGGGAATGCTTAAACAGGTTTTGAAGATATCACCATAACCACGTCCTTGCTCTTCCAGTCGCTCTTCTTTGCTGCCAACACCTTGAGAAATTGCGATATCCAGCTCTGTAAACTGTACCTGCAAACCCAAGTCAGCGTGCCGCTTCATGTTCCCAGCAAGAGCTTTTGCGTCGGGTGGTTCCTGTACCAGTCGATGTGCTTGTAGTCCTACCCCATGAATGGGTACCCCACGCTGTAGCATCCCTCTCACCATGTTGTACATTGCGTCTGGCTTTCGACCTTGTTCGTCATTCCCATAGTCGCTATAAAATAAGAGCGCGTCGGGGTCGGCTTCATGCGCCCACTGAAATGCCAGATCAATATATTCGGGTCCAATATTCCGCAGCCAAATTGTGTCTCGCAAAGAGCCATCCCGATTAATCGCTTCATTTAGGACATCCCAAGCAAAAACCTGACCTCGATAGCGGCTGACGAGTGTTTGAACATGGTCTTTCAGGATAGCGATAAGTTCATCACGGGTGAATTTCTCTTCGTTGAGCCAGAGCCAGCGAGGGAGGGAGGAATGCCAAACAAGCGGGTGACCTCGTACTTTCATGTTATTGGCTTTGGCAAATTCCATTAAGACATCAACCCGACTAAAATCGTAGCGATCGCGTGTTGGATGTACAGAAATAAATTTCCAGGCATTTTCTGGCACCAGGACATTAAACTCACTTGCCAAAACAGAACGATATTTGGCATCGTTCAGTAACGGTTCCACTTCTACTGCTGCACCAATATTAAATCCTCGCTTTTGTGCTAAAGAACGCAAAGAAGTCTCTGATATCTCAGCGGCTGGAGTTGGTGACGGTACTGATGCTGAGGGTGCATCACTAGCTTTGAGGAGAATTAAAACTGGCACCAATAGGAAAGCAACTACAGCAATCAATAAACGATGCTTCATAAGTAGTCTGAAATTGTGGTTAATGGTACAAGCTGCCAAGAGCCTCTCGCGTCACCTATTTAGCTAATCGGTTTTAGGGAAAAGGGGAAGGTAGCGTCCCCTCTGGGGAAAAGGGGCAGAGTGAAAGGTCTGGACTTATGCAGAACCTCTACCTGTAGGGTGCGTCATGACGCCATTCGTGTCAACTTAAGGTCAGCTTGGCGGTTGAAACCGCAGCTATACAAACAAAACCCGCCTGCGCGGGTTACAGAAACCTTGATTTGTCCTTAGTCCGCGACGGCAGACTTCGTTTATGTAGCCGCGAATTCGATTCGCCTGAGCTTAAATTGGCACGGATGCCATGACGCACCCTACTACTGAAATTCCCACTATAGCCATCAGCGGTCAGCTTTCGGTCAAAGCGGCTCTAGTTAAGGAACGCTCTTCTCCTCTTAATGTCCTAACATTCGTGGCTACTGCTATAACTACTAATACCAATTTCCTAAATACTTGCTACAGATACTTTTCTTGTTCTCCCCTTGATAAGGGGGTAGTGGGGGTCAATTTGTAGCGCTATTTTATGAAATTGGTATAACTCCAATCCCTCAATCATTCAATGGGGGAGCGAGTTAATAGTTTCTAACCCCTCTACTTCGCGCCTTCCCGTGCAGCCGCCGCTTCATCAGGATGAATACCCAAGCGTGTGAGATTCAGACGACCTTTGTTGTCAATCTCCCGCACTTTGACAATCACTTCATCCCCAACAGCCACTTCATCCTCCACTTTGCCAACTCGATAGTCAGCGAGTTGAGAAATGTGAATCATGCCTTCTTTTCCAGGCAGTACTTCCACAAAGGCACCAATCGGAATAATTCGAGTAACACGACCCACGTAAACATCTCCTTCATTGAGCTTACGGGTCATGCCCTGAATGATGCCAAGTGCCCGTTTCGCCTTTTCGCCATCTACGGCGGAGACAGTAACTGTACCGTCGTCTTCAATATCCACCTTTGCCCCAGTTTGCTCGGTAATGCCCTTGATGGTCTTACCGCCAGGCCCAATAATTAGTCCAATCAGTTCTGGGTCAATCTTCAGAGTCAATAGACGTGGTGCAAAGGGTGACATCTCCTCACGGGGTTTGTCGATTGCCGCTAGCATCTTCTCTAAGATATGGATTCGTGCGGGTCGAGCTTGTTCAATTGCCTTGGCAATGACATCCATGGGCAAGCCAGTGATTTTCATGTCCATTTGCAAGGCTGTGACACCCGTGTCGGTACCTGCAACTTTGAAGTCCATGTCACCGAGAAAGTCTTCAATGCCTTGAATATCGGTGAGAATCCGGACTTCATCCCCTTCCTTAATTAAACCCATCGCTGCCCCACTGACAGGCTTCGTAATCGGAACACCCGCATCCATCAGAGCGAGGGTAGACCCACAAACTGAACCCATCGAGGTCGAACCATTGGAGGAAAGCACCTCCGAAACAACCCGAAGCACGTAGGGAAAGTCTTCTTGGGGAGGCAACACGGGGACTATGGCGCGTTCGGCGAGCGCACCATGACCAATTTCACGCCGTCCAGGCGATCGCATTGGCTTCGTTTCACCCACTGAATAGGGGGGGAAATTGTAGTGATGGAGATAGCGCTTATCTTCTTCTGGATTTAGGTCATCCAGCTTTTGAGCATCGCCTGGGGTTCCCAAGGTTACTGTAGATAAGACTTGGGTCAATCCTCTGTTAAATAAACCACTACCATGAACCCGTCGAGGCAATAGACCCACCTGACAAGCAACTGGACGGACTTCATCCAACTTACGACCATCGACCCGGACGCCATCTTCAACAATCTGACGGCGCATGAGCTTTTTGGTGAGGTCTTTGAACACCTTGCCAACGGCTTTGCTATCTTCAGTCGCTGCAACTCGGATCGAGTCTTCTTCTGGCAGTTCGGCGATCGCGGCTATGACAGAATTTTCCTTAATCTCGTCTAAGGCGGTATCGCGGGCGTTTTTGTCCAGCTCAAATCTGGTGAGGATTTCTTTGATTTGAGTTGTCGTGCGATCGCGTATAAATTGCTCTAACGACGAATCTTCTTCTGGACGTTCCTCAACAGTCACCTCAATCCCCAACGCTGCCATCAACTCGCGTTGAGCTTCAATCAAATCCTGTACGGCTTCGTAACCGAAGTCAATCGCCTCAATGATATCTTGCTCCGGCAGTTGGTTCGCCCCAGCTTCCACCATGATCACGCCATCGGGGGAACCAGCGACTATCAAATCCAAGTCTCCTGCCTCAATTTCTTTGTAGGTTGGGTTGATGATAAAATCATCTCCCACCAAACCCACGCGCACGGCTGCCATTGGACCATAGAAGGGAATCTTGGCTTGCAAGACAGCAATGGACGCACCTGTTACCGCTAAAACATCTGGTGGCACTTGTTCATCCATTGACAGCGTAGTTGCTACGATCTGAATATCGTCTCGCAGCCAGCCGGGAAACAAGGGGCGTAAGGGACGGTCAATCAAACGACTTGTGAGCGTCACTTTCTCTGGGGGACGCCCTTCCCGCCGCAGGAAACCACCCGGAATTCGACCTGCTGCATACAGTCTTTCCTCGTAGTCAACTAACAAGGGAAGAAAATCAATGCCCTCTCTGCCACCAGAGCGTGTCGCTGTCACCAAAACTGCTGTATCTCCCGACTGAATCAGCACGGAACCCCCGGCTTGTGGGGCAAGTAGACCCACTTTCAGTCGAATATCCCGTCCATCGAAGGATATTGACTTGTCTAACTCTACCATTCAGTACTTCGTCCTTCTTTATCATGTTTTTTTCTCTGTCGCAATCGTAGCACTTATGTACTGGGGCTGCTTTGAGGTCGATAAGGGTTATTTAAAATGTCAAAAAATACCTAGGTAGAAAATACTGGTTAAGCGACAAGCCACTCATTAAAACTCAAATCTCAAATCTCAAATCTCTTTAAGCATGGCAATTTTACATGGTAGTTGGATACCTCACGAGAGGGGTGGTCATCTGTTTATTTGGGGAGAAACCTGGCGAACAATGACGAAGGTAGAATCTCCATCATCTAGTGGTGCTTCTGCTCATCCGTTTGCAATGACGCAAGAAGAGTTAATTACTTTTTTGCGTTCTCATCGTCTTGCGATCGATCAGCTTCTGGAAGTGTCTGGAAGTTCTCGCCAAGGTAGCCGTAATGGTGGGCGAGAAAATCAACAACACAAATGGCAAGCTCAAGTTCTTGCCCTTCCAACTCAAGCCGAATCAACTAGCGAAGCCGCCTACCCACTACTCTCTACTAGAAATGACTCATACGGTACAGAAACTTCACCTGTGAGCCTTCAGCTTTGGGAAGTTGAGGGATTTTCTCTGGAGCCGTTAGAAGCAGTGAAACTGCTACAAGCGCTACCTCTTGGCTCTTTTAAGACCTCAGATGCTTATGTGGGAGGAGATTTGCGCTTTTGGTCTCAGGTGATGCGCTGGAGTTTGGATTTACTCGCTCGATGTAAATTTTTACCGGGAGTCTATCGACAGATCAATGGCAATGTTGTTGCCCGTTGGCAACCCTTACTCGATAGTGCGGTTGATCAAGCGCGTCTGGACAAGTTCACCCAACTCATGCCATCAGCTTGCCGTGGTTATGAGGGAATGGGGAGTAGGGAGGGGGGACAAGGAGGAGTAGAAGACGCTTCTCTCACATCTTCCAAGTTTTCCCAATCTCCAATCTCCCCACAGGAATTGTTACTTGCCTTCTTGAGTAGTGCTATTGATGCCCAAGTCCGTAGTTGGGTAGAGGCTCAGGCAATACCCGCAGCAGAAGCTCCAATTCAGGACTGGATGCGGATGCTCTCAACACCCTCTGACACGCTTGAGGCACCCACAGAGGCAGTAGCGCGACTGGAAGCTGCACTCTCTACCTGGACAACACCAGTGCAACAGAACCTAGTTGCACTAACCTCTCAAACGTTGGAGCAAAACTTATGGCGTGTCTGCTTTGTGTTGCAACCGCCAAAATCGAGTGAGACGAACTGGCAGTTGGAGTATTGCTTGCAAGCGGTTGATAACTCAGATGTTTTGGTTGATGCTGGGACGATTTGGAGCCAGCCAGTCGAGCAATTGGAGTATCAAGGACGAATTATTGAGCAGCCTCAGGAAACATTCCTCAGAGGCTTAGGGTTGGCTACCCGACTCTATCCTCCTATCGAACGCAGCCTACACGAACCACGCCCTCAATCTTGTGAGCTAACACCAATAGATGTGTATGAGTTCATCAAGGCGAGTGCATGGCGGTTAGAAGATAATGGCTTGGGAATTGTTCTACCACAAGGATTGGCACCAGGTGCAGGAGCAAGACGCTTAGGAATCAGCATTAGTGCGGAGGTACCGCAGCCGAATAAAAAAGAGCGCTTGGGATTGCACAGCCTCTTAAAGTTCAAGTGGGAACTCGCGATTGGTGACAAGCGAATCTCGAAAAAAGAGTTTGACCGCCTAATGGCACAACAGTCTCCGCTAGTGGAAGTTGATGGTGAGTGGATTGCCCTACAGCCTTCAGATGTCCGTGCTGCCCAAGCGGTGTTTGTAGCATCCAACGACCAAATGAGTCTCTCTGTAGAAGATGCTCTGCGCCTTAGTACTGGTGATACAACTACTTTGGCAAAACTTCCGGTGGTTCATTTTGAGGCATCCGGAGCTTTGCAAGAATTGATTACTAATCTCACAGGTAATCAGTCAATTAAGCCTATTGAGACACCCGAAGGTTTTCATGGGACTTTACGACCTTATCAAATACGAGGGGTTAGCTGGCTAGCTTTCCTGGAACGTTGGGGAATGGGTGCTTGTCTCGCAGACGATATGGGACTAGGAAAAACACCCCAGCTTATTGCTTTTCTACTGCATCTAAAAGAGCAGGAGGCGTTAGAGTCACCAACGCTTGTTGTTTGCCCAACTTCGGTGCTAGGAAACTGGGAACGGGAAGTCAAAAAATTTGGTTCCTCGCTAAAAGCAGTAGTTCACCACGGAGATAAGCGACTGAAAGGTAAAGCCTTTGCTAAGGCAGTTAAGGATAAGCATTTGGTGATTACTAGTTATCCTTTGGTGTTTCGGGACGCTTCAACTCTTCAAGATGTCTCCTGGCAGGGTGTTGTCTTGGATGAGGCACAGAATATAAAGAATCCTGGAGCGAAGCAGTCGCAGACGGTACGGCAACTGCAAGCGGGATTTCGCATTGCGCTAACGGGAACGCCTGTAGAAAATCGCTTGTCCGAACTGTGGTCTATTCTGGATTTTCTCAATCCAGGGTATTTGGGCAATCAGCAGTTTTTCCAACGCCGCTTTGCGATGCCGATTGAGAAGTTTGGGGATAGGGATTCGTTGCAGACGTTGCGATCGCTTGTTCAACCTTTCATCCTTCGCCGTCTCAAAACGGATAAAGAAATCATTCAAGACTTACCTGAAAAACAGGAGATGAATGTCTTCTGTGGACTCTCAGCAGAACAGGCAGCGCTTTATCAAAAGTTGGTGGATGAGTCTCTAGTTGAGATTGAAGAAGCAGATGGCATCAAGCGGCGAGGGCTAATTTTGACATTGCTGTTGCGGCTCAAGCAAGTCTGTAACCACCCGGCGCAATACTTGAAGGAAAAAGGCTTGGGGCTTTCCAAACGCTCAGGTAAATTGCTGCGTTTACAGGAAATGCTAGAAGAGGCAATTTCAGAAGGCGATCGCGCTTTAATCTTCACTCAATTTGCTGAATGGGGCAAACTCCTGCAACCGTATCTAGAAAAACAATTGGGTGGAGAAACGTTGTTCTTATATGGAGCAACGAAAAAACAGCAACGAGAGGAGATGATTGACCGTTTTCAGAATGACCCCGAAGGTCCAAGATTACTTATTCTCTCACTGAAAGCAGGTGGTACAGGACTAAACCTGACGCGAGCCAATCATGTCTTCCATGTTGACAGATGGTGGAATCCAGCGGTGGAAAACCAAGCCACTGACCGTGCTTTTCGGATTGGTCAAACCCGCAACGTTCAGGTACATAAATTTGTTTGTACTGGCACGTTGGAAGAACGTATCAACGAGATTATGGACAGCAAGAAACAACTTGCAGAACAAACGGTAGATGCGGGTGAAGAGTGGTTGACAGAAATGGATACTGACCAATTGCGATCGCTTTTACTCCTTGACCGCAATGCCGTGATTGATGAAGATTGACCAACCCTCAGGAGCAACCAACAACCAACAACCAATGACAAATTACGAGATTGAAAGCCAAGAATGGTGGGTGCAGCAGTGGAATGATTTACTCAATTCCTACCGCTTCAAAAAACGTTTGGAAAGAGCGCGTAAATATGCTAAAGAAGGCAATGTTCTCAGTATTGAGTTTAAGGGACCAGAGGTTTTAGCCAAGGTACAAGGCACAGCTCCAGAGCCGTATCAAGTTTCCCTCTCGATTGACCCTTTTACTGAGGAAGACTGGAATTATGTCGTGGAAACGATGGCAGAACAAGCCATTTACTCGGCTCAGCTATTAGCAGGAGAGATGCCACATAATATCGAGCAAGTCTTTACAGCTAATGGTTTGAGCTTGTTTCCCTTTACGTTATCGGATATTCATTCGCGGTGCAGTTGCCCTGACCCCCAAAATCCTTGTAAACATATTGGGGCAATTTACTATCAATTAGGCGATCGCTTTAGTGAAGACCCTTTTGTATTATTCCAATTACGGGGACGCACAAAAGAGCAAATCCTCGACGATTTACGGCGGCGACGGAGTACCGGAGTAGCAGAACACCCAAGTCCAGAAGCACCACAACCTCCAATCCCTAGCCCCAAATCCCCAACCTCTAACCCCCAATCTTCACTCAACATTGAGCAATTTTGGCAATACGACGAACCGCTAGATTCTTCCCTGGTTGTCATTGCGCCTCCACCAGACAGCCGTACCGTTTTGGATGTTTTGGGAACGATTCCTTTAGCTTCTGCTGATGCTCAAGCGGTGATGCAGTATCTAAAAACGGCTTATCAAACTGTTAGCCAGCAGGCTGTAATGTCAGCACTTAACCGAGACGAAAGTTGAACAAAGAAAGGCAGAGGGCAGATGGCTTCTATAGATTTATCTGATGCCGAAGGAACGAACCTTCTGGCTGAACCGTTGCGGAGCAAGGGTTACAATCCCATAAAGAACAGAACATAAAGCCCTCTGCCTTCTGAAATTAGCCCCTTTCCCTAGATGTCATTTACCTACAATCGTACAGTTCACTTTCGAGATACTGATGCTGCTGGTGTTGTCTACTTTGCTAATGTTTTGTCCATGTGTCATGAAGCCTACGAAGCCTCATTAGCAGTATCAGGCATTAATCTCAAGTTATTTTTTACCCAACCTACGGTTGCGATTCCAATTGTTCATGCAAGTGTAGATTTCTTTCGCCCGATGTTTTGTGGTGACGAGCTGCAAATTCACTTGACACCCCAAAAGTTGAGGGATACCAAGTTTGAGATTGGTTATCACATTATTGCCGCTTCTTCATCAGAACACCCATTAGCTCAGGCAATCACCAGGCACGTTTGCATTAATCCAACTACCAGAGCCAAAACTCAGCTACCTGAGGGAATCATAAAATGGCTCAGTTCTAACGAGTGAAGAGTGCTAGTAGACTTCGGCGGAAGTTAGGCTACTATTAATAGAGCCAATCTAACGTAGGGATAGAGCCTTGCCTAGACTAGCCCCCAAGCCACTAAGCCTGGACGAGAGAGAACGTCAACAACTGCAAC